>Ga0157374_10000013_pt1 | contig 461240 bp, 403 predicted proteins | sample M25metaG_FD_115308 | JGI IMG/M metagenome (GOLD analysis project Ga0157374, IMG submission 115308) | Miscanthus rhizosphere microbial communities from Kellogg Biological Station, Michigan, USA - M2-5 metaG | ecosystem: Host-associated > Plants > Roots > Rhizosphere > Soil | place: USA... | reverse complement strand
GGCGTCAAGGTGGGTCACTTTCGATCAGAATTCCCAATTTTTGGAGATCGCAAAGCAGGTCCCGGGCCTCTACCGGGACACTTTGATCCAGAATCACCGGGTCACTTTAGACCAGAATATGCAATTGCCATATCGGTCAAGGCAGCTTACTTATTTTCAAGCCTTTCAGCTGTTTGAAGGATTCACGGTAATGCCGGTCATTCCTGAATTCCGAGAGGAAGGTTTTGAATTTTCCGATGCTATTGCCGGAGAAACGCAGATAGGCCTCGAAGATCTGTTCAAGGCCGTATTCGTTTTTGAAGTATCCATGCTGGTAGAAGAAGTCGATCATGCCGGCCATGCAGCCGTTAAAACCGTATGGGTTTTTCCCATTCGCCAGTCTCTTCACCGGTGAGAATAGCTTGTGGTTGAAGCCGGCCTCCTCGATCTTGGCGGTAATAAATTCCAGGGTTTTCACCGGACTGCCGTCCATCGGACGAAGCATTTCGAGGAAAATAATGGCCTCAGCGGTCGTTTGGGAAACTTCTACCGCGGGCAAGGCAATGCTATTGCCTGTCGCCTGTGGAAGGGTGGCCGGGAAATCCGCTATTCTTTTTTCAACCGCCTCCAGAAAGTCCCGGCGGTTCTGGCTGTCCAGCTGGAACAATTGCGCAAATCTGGATTGGGTCTTCATGTGCGCGCTTTTCCTATAGCAGAACAGCAATTCCTGGTCGGCATCGGCCGGCTCCGGTTCTGAGTAGGCAACAGGATATTCCATCAGGAGGTCCCGGCAGCGGAGTAAGACAGGCAGTTTTTGGCCTTCGACCCGGCCGATGACTTTCAGCAGGAAGCTCTTGTTAAAGGTCCAGAACACGAATTTAGCCAGGTCTTCGAAATGGTTGATATTCCAGAAGGAGTCTTCCGTAACGGCGGTGGGAGTAGAAAGGAGGGAAACACAATTACCGGTGCGAATGATCTGGAAAAGGTAGCGATCCCAAAATCCGAGATGGCGGAGGAACCGGATGTTCTTTTTGCCTTCGACCGGCACTTCATTGAGATAATGCCGGTGAGAAACAAACATCGTCCAAAAGCCTATTTTCTTCTTCTTCGACACAGGTAAGGTTGCGATGTGCAAAAATAATCAAGCACGAAAAACATGTATCAAATCATGTATCAAATAAAAGAGCACCGTTGAACGATGCTCGCATAACTTCCTGATTTTCTGTGGGCCCTGCTGGGCACGATCCAGCGACCCTCTGATTATGAGTCAGATGCTCTAACCAACTGAGCTAAGGGCCCTGCCTTTTGAGGCGTTGCAAAACTACAAAATCCCCGCTACCCGTGAAAATTATTCCCGGCCGTCACCCGATTGCATCAACCGGCGCCGGCAGCTTTGGACATTAGCACCGGCCTTTCGGACATCTTTACGGCACAAACGGCTGCATGCCGGCAAAATAAAAAACAAATTCAAGTCATTAAAAACTTCTTAACTTGCTAATAATTGCTAATAAAGTGTAACTGCTTGCCGATTGCTAATGACTGCTGAAGGCGTAAAATATTTACAATCAAGGATCGCTCGCTTTGATGATCAGAAGGCGTACAAAGAGCTTTTCACCGCTCTTTATTCCCCTTTATTCCTCTTTGCGAAGTCCATGGTCAAATCCAAAGAATCAGCGGAGGAGATCGTCTCGGATGTGTTTATCCGCATCTGGGAGAAGCGCCGCGATCTGGAAAAGATAGACAATCTCAAAGTCTATCTCTACGTCTCTATCCGCAACACCGCACTCAACTACCTCAGTCATCAGAAGCGAAACAGCACGAACTCCCTCGACGAATTCCACGCGGAATTCACCAGCATCTACTTCGACCCCGAACAGCTCCTGATCACGGCCGATATGCTCGCGCTGATCAGAAGATCGATCGACCAGCTCCCGCCAAAATGTAAGATCATCTTCAAGCTCGTCAAGGAAGACGGCCTCAAATACAAAGAGGTCGCCGAAATCCTCAACCTTTCCGTCAAGACCGTCGAGAATCAGGTGGCGATCGCCCTCCAGAAGATAGGCAATACCGTCAGCTTCGACGTCAATAAAAGCGTTCCTTTCTCGGTGAAAAACCACTCGTAGCTCGGTGCCGTTTACGCAAAATCCAAGCCAATTCACTCATTGTCAATGCAATAGGGAAATTGTTAAAAAAACTTTAACTCCGCTTGGGGGTTTTTCCCGTTTTTCCGGTCCTTGTCGCAACGACGCTGCCCAATGGGAAAAGAGCATAAAGAACACACCTGGAATCTGATCGCAAAAAAGCTGGCCGGAGAAGCCAGCCTCACCGAGTTGGAGGAGCTGGAGAGCCTGCTCCGTAACAATCCGGAGCTGCACTACCCCGTTCAGACCATTGCCGATCTCTGGGAGCACACCAGCCCCGCCGACAAAACCCAGGCCGAAGCCGCCTTCGACCGTCATCTCGATCGCATCGATCGCCTTAATATTGACTATACTCCGACGCTCACCGTCGTCACCGACGAGCACGATCGCAAACCCGCCTTCCGCCGCAGAACCCTCCTGCTCTCTATTCTGATCCTCGCTATCGCCGGCGCTTTCTTCCTGGCCACCCGCCCGGCAACCCCAACAGCAAACGGAATCGCGAAAGCCCAACCTAACCCCCCTACTACACATGAGATAACGACGACTGTCGGCTCCCGCACCAGCATGACCCTGCCCGACGGCACAAAGGTCTGGCTCAACGCCGGCAGTCACCTCGATTATGGCAAGTCCTTCGACGGCGAACACCGCGAAGTGAACCTCACGGGCGAAGCCTATTTCGATGTCGCACCCGATGCCGCCCGCCCCTTTCTTATCCACACCCGAAAGGTCGACGTCCGCGTCCTCGGCACCAGCTTCAACCTGAAATCCTACCCCACGGACAAGACCACCGAAGCTACCCTCATCCGCGGCAGCATCGAGATCTCTATCCGCACCCGCCCCAGCGACAAGATCATCCTCAAACCCAACGAAAAGCTGGTGGTCAACAATGATGACAGTCTGTTGCTGCACATCACACCGCACCGCAAAGAGGTCCGGCCGGAATCCCTGGTCGTTATCAGTAAACCCACCTATGAACAACGGTCCGGTGACATCATCGAAACCTCCTGGGTCAACAACAAACTGATCTTTCAGGACGAAGAATTTGGCGATCTCGCAAGGCAAATGGAACGCTGGTACGGCGTCGCCATCACCTTCGATAACCCCCGGATGCAAGAGCTCCGGTTCACCGGCAGCTTTGAGAAAGAAACGATCGGTCAGGCGCTGGATGCCCTGAAGTTGACCGATCAGACGGCGCGCTTCAACTATAGCATCGAGGGCCGCCTCATAATCATACACAACTAATTGAAATGACTATAATTAGCAAACCCAAAAAAATCCTTAATGAATAATAGCAGTTAACCAAATAAAAAGCGGGAAATGTTGGCGCATTCCCCGCATGGTTCTCTCAGAAACCAGGTTGTCAGGGAAAGACATAGCACCGGTTTCACTTATCAAAACCCACAAGTTTAAAAATATGAAAAAAATGCTAACGATTGGGGGCCTCAGCCCCCATGCCGTAAAAAAAGCTCTTTTGGTTATGAAACTAACCTTTCTTCTGGTGTTTGTCGCAGCGCTCCAGGTTTCTGCGAAGGTCAGTGGGCAGGGAAGGGTATCACTCACTCTGAAACAGGTAGAGATCTCCAGGGTGCTCAACTCTATTGAAAAACAGGGGACTTATCGCTTCCTGTACAATAGCAGGCTGGCCACCATCCGGAAAAAGGTCACGGTAGACGTCACCGACATGACCATCAGCGACCTGCTGAGAAGCATGTTCAATGGTACCGACCTTACCTTTAAAATGCTGGAAAACAACCTGATCGTAGTGGTGTCCAACTCCCCGGTCCCCCAGGATATCAAAGTCACCGGGCAGGTCACGGGCGCGAACGGCGAAGCCTTATCCGGCGTTACCGTCAGCGTGAAGGGCGGCGGCGCTGCTACCTCCACCGACAACAACGGGGCCTTTACGATCACCGCTCCTGAAAAAGGAACGCTGATCATCTCCTACATCGGCTACCAGACCCAGGAAGTGGCGATCAACAGCCAGGCCGTTATCAATGTGAAAATGGCTCCCGCCAACAAAGTGATGGATGAAGTAGTGGTCATCGGTTATGGTCAGGCCAGCAAGCGGGACCTCACCGGCTCCATCGTAAAAGTCGATGGAAAGGAGATCGCCGACAAGCCGAATGCAAACCCGGTAGCCTCCCTCCAAAGTAAAGTAGCCGGTGTCTATATCGTCAATGACGGAACACCCGGTTCCCAACCCGATATCCGCATCCGCGGTACAACCAGTATCGGTCAGGTTCACCCCTTATACGTAGTGGACGGCATCTTCCAGGACGATATCACCTACCTCAACCCGAACGATATCGAGTCGATGGAGATCCTCAAAGACCCCTCCTCACTGGCCATCTTCGGGGTTAGAGGCGCTACCGGTGTCATCGCCATCACCACGAAAAGAGCAAGAGCCGGACAGACCATCGTCAACCTGAATGTTACGCAGGGTTGGAAAAAACTGGTGGATGCGCCGAAATTTGCAGATGCCGCCACTTTCAAGACCCTCTATGCGGAAGAGCTGGCCAATACGGGCATCACAACCTCGCCGAACTTCACCAATCTGAACTCCAATACCGATTGGATTAAGGCGGTCTCCAGGACAGCTAACTATCAAAACGGTAATCTCAGCGTAGCGACGAGCTCCGAGAAGAATAAATTCAACTTGGGCGTAGGATATACCAATGACCAGGGCATTGTCCGGCATATCCAGCTCGACCGGATCAATGTAAACCTTGCGGATGAGTTCAAGATCAACAAGGACATCAAGGTGGGCGCAAACATCATCGTAACCCGGACCCACAATCCCTACGGGTATGACAATAATGACGTACTCAGCGACGCTCGCCAACTGATCCCCCTCCTGTCTTCGAGCCCTTCGTCCCTGCGGCTCAAAAATCTCTATGGCTCGGATACCATCAATCAACTGGTATATCCGATCGCCCCCTCCCTTCAACTGGCCGGCGTCGTCAACCCGCTGCTGAAGCTGGAGAACGAATGGGACAAGCAGATAGACTATACCTATCGCTACGTGGCCAGCGCATATGCGGAGATCAATTTCCTGCATTATCTTACCCTCCGCTCCAGCGTTTACGCCGACATAAGTACTGAAGACAATCGGCAGTACAAGCCCACGTATTATGCGGTCAATCCTGTCACCGGAGACGTGCAGATCCAGAATCCGCTGACCAATGTGCAGGATATAAACACCACGATCCGCCAATTCCAACAGGATCACATCCTTACTTTCAAGAGCCGGTTCGGCGATCACAATATCCAGGCCATCGGCGGCTTCACCACCTTCTATTACGGAAATTTCGCCCAGACAGGCAAAGGCTTCCAGGGAACCTACGGACCCATCCCGGACGATAAGCGCTTCTGGTATGTCAGCAACGGTTTCGAGAATCCGACAACGACGACCGCCTCTTCGGCACAGTATGAAAGGACAACGGTATCCTACCTGGGCCGGGTGTTATACAACTATGCCAACAAATATTACCTCACCGGTTCTTATCGTAGTGATGGGTCTTCGCAGCTAGCCGGTCGCTACCAGGGCTTCTGGGCCGTTGGCGCAGGCTGGGAATTGACCCGGGAAAGCTTCATGCAGTCGCAGAAAATATTCGACTATGTCAAGCTGAAAGGTTCTGTAGGCGTTCTTGGAAACCAAAACACCTATGATCCCGGCACCGGTCTCGCATATCCCTATATCTTCCAGCAGGTGTTGGTCTCCGGAACAAGCGCTGCCGTTACACCCTTCGGATCTAATTTCTACAGCGCTGCAGTCGCCCAGTACAAACCCGACCCGAACATCCACTGGGAAACCGTACATGCCCAGGAAATAGGCGTCGAGGCAAATGCGCTTAGCAACCGCCTGCATTTCGAGTTCAACTTCTTCAACAAAAAGACGGAAGACCTGATGACCGTCATCAATAACGCGCCTCTTGGCATCCTGGGTGGGGTAACCAACGCCGGTAGCCTGCGCAACTGGGGTGAAGAGGTTTCGGCTTCCTGGAACCAGCGGCTGACAAAGGATGTCACCCTGAGAGTAAGTGGCAATATCACGTTCCTGAAGAACGAGGTCCAGGCGCTCAGCCCCTTGCTGGCTGGTGGACAGATCGTCCGTGCATCCCAGAACAATGGCGAGCAGGCCAGCATCACAAAAGCCGGGCACCCGATCGGTTATTTCTACGGGTACGAAGTCGCAGGTCTGTATCAGTCGAATCTCGACGTGCTCAAGTCGCCCAATGCTTCCAGCATCGGGACCTACGCACCTGGCGATTTCAAGTTCAAAGACGTGAACGGCGACGGCAAGATCGATGTTGACGACCGGACCCAGATCGGCAATCCATCGCCTAAGTTCATCTACGGCGGTTCGGTCAATCTTACCTGGCGTCATTTCGACCTGGGTGTCGATGTGGGCGGCGTCTACGGCAACCAGGTGTTCCGTACCTGGGCTGCCCTCGAATCGCCCTATGCCTTTGTCAACTACGCGGCCTTCCAGATCCATCGCTGGCACGGTCCGGGCACCTCCAACTGGGTACCCCAGGTCAATTCAGGCGAGCGTTACAACTACCAGGGTTCTACCTATAGCATCGAGGACGGCAGCTACTTCCGCATCCGGAATATTCAGCTGGCCTACAGCTTCGATACAAAGATGCTGGCAAAAGCCTACATCAAGAACCTGAGGATCTTCGCAAACGTACAGAACCTCAAAACCTGGAAACATAATAGCGCGTATTCACCCGAATTCGGCGGCGATGCCACCAGCTTTGGCGTCGACTACGGTAAATCGAACAACGCACTGCCCAGGATCACCAGTCTCGGTCTGAATGTAACCTTTTAGAAAAAACAACTTCTTTGATATGAAACAGAGTAAGAAACTAGTTTGGACGATGGCATCGGCACTGCTGATCCTGTCTTCTGTCTCCTGTAAAAAGTTCCTGGACAGGAAGCCGCTGACCGCCACCCTGCCGGACGTTCAGGCAGAGCAAGGCGCCCTCGAAGGCCAGAGCCTTGGTTTATACTATACCTTAAGAACATATGCGGGCTTCTCCTCCCTGCCGTGGATCGATTTCCATAGCATTCGCGGCGACGATGCCGCCAAGGGCAGCGACGCCAATGACGGTAAGGAAGTCATCCCGGAATTCGAGACCTTCCAGTATACCAAGGATGATTGGGCTACCGATACCTACTGGAATGACCATTACACCATGATCAACCTGTGTAATGCGGAGATTCACGTTGGCGACTCGTTGAAGACAAAGGATCCGGCAACCATCCGGCAACTGGGTGAAGCGCACTTCTTCCGCGCATACTCCTTCTTCGAACTGGTAAAAGCCTATGGTCAGGTTCCGCTGATCAACTACTACTTTGTGAATCCTGCGGATGGCGTTCGCGCGAAAACGTCGACCGACTCGATCTACGCCCAGATAGATGCCGATCTCGACACGGCGTCCCGCTATCTTCCCCTCGACTACACGGAATGGGGCAATAGCGGCGGCTATCCCGGCCGGCTGACGCTGGGCGCAGCCAACACCCTCTGGGCACAGACCTATCTCTTCCGCAAGAATTGGGGGAAAGTGGTCTCGCTTTGCAACACGGTCATCAATTCAGGCGAGTATGCCCTGATGGACAATTTTACGGATATCTGGAAGGACGGGGTCCTCGGCGCTGGCAAGAACAGTAAGGAATCGATCTTTGAAATGAACTGTTATGAAGGCCAAAACGGATCGTCCATTGGCACACAGAATCAGGGTCAGGATGGCTGGGGAACATCACAACAGGTAAGACAGGACGGCGCGCCACTCGCATGGAACCTCGGCTGGGGCTGGAACGTTCCGACAGATGCCCTGGTGACCGCATGGGATAACACCGATCCCAGAAAAAACCAAACCGTCCTCTTCTCCGGACAATTCGACGGCGGTCCCGCTCAGGGTGGATGGGGCGCAACGCTTCCCGCCTACACAGATCCCCTCGGAACCTCCGGTCTGGCTCAGAAATACTGGAACAAGAAACTGTATACCGGCAACGACCCGGCCCAGCGGACCTTTACCGGCCAGGTTGGTGGCAGCGGCGGAGCGCCCTGGATCAACCACCGCATCCTTCGCTACGCCGATGTATGGCTGATGCTCGCAGAAGCCTCCAACGAACTCGGAGACGGCGCAACGGCAGCCACCGCCCTCGAAAAGATCAGGAACCGCGCCAGCGGGAACCTGGGCGCAACGAGAACAGTGTTGCCCCCCATCGCCTACGCCAACCAGGCACAGATGCGTACCGCGATCAAGAAAGAACGGCTCTGGGAATTTGCCATGGAAGGATACCGCTTCTATGACCTCGTCAGATGGACACCGGCAGCGGATGGGATCGACGCCCCGACCGTACTTGGCAGCCTTGGTTATACATCGCGTAACCAATACTACCCGATCCCGCAGCCCGCGATCGACATCTCCGGCGGTGTGCTGAAACAAAACCCCCAATACTAATTCATTAAACGAGGATACGTAATATGAAAAAGACATTCCTATACTTCCTGGCCCTGATCCCGGCGTTCGCCGTGATCAGCTGTCAGAAGAACGTCCGGCCGCAGCTGCCGAAGGATTATCCCACGGACAATCCCGTCACGCCCACTACGCCGCTGAGATTCTTTGTGAGCTTCGATTCCACCAAGACGGATGACAAGCAAATGAATATCCGCTTCAAGGATAGCATTTCTTCTTATCCCTGCTTCTTCCCGGATCCCACCATCACGATCGTTCCGGGTGTCACCGGCACGGCCATGGGCGGCAGCTCCAGCGCAGTGATCCACTATACCAGCGCGAACGATTTCGCTGCTTCGACCAGCTTCAGCGTAGCGTTCTGGATCAAGGCCACTATCGATCAAAAGGATCACGTGAATGCGGATGGCCTGCTGTCCCTTCCCAGCACCACCAATTTCTGGAGTAACGTCTGCATCTTCGCCGATCATGAGAGCAGCACCTCCGACTCGCTGATCCTCAAATTCCATTTCGCCAACGGCACCGGCGATAACTGGGACTTCCAATATGCGGGTGCACAACGCCTCCCGCACGGCTATGACGGGAATTGGCACCACATCGCCTTTACCTACGACGCCGGCAAGAAGACAGGCACCCTGTACTATGATGGCAAGGTCTTCGATGCGAAGTCCAATGAGACGATCGCCTTCGACGGCAAGGCTACCGGATTCATACTCGGCGGCTTCCAGGAAATGTTGAATATCGTGGATAAGTGGTCGAACAATACCTGGCAGTCGGGCTGGCCCGGCGGTATCGACCAGGTCCGCCTGTATAACACCGCCCTGGCGGCAGCGGATGTCACCGGCCTTTACAATTCCAAGCAATAAATCGGACTGACACAATAAATAAACCTTCACCCTGTAACGGTGAAGGTTTATTTTTCCCACCTGCTGAATTATGCCGAAGCGAACAAATTATCGGAGCATTTTGATCTTATCGGCTTTGCTGGGTTCGATCTGTTTCTTCGTTACCTGTATCGACAAGGAACAAAGGACCAACCCACAACCAACCACGCAAAATGCTCCGGCCCCGGACGAGAACAAATTCGCTCAATTCGCGGGATCGGAATCCTGTACCAACTGTCACCGCGAGATCTCGCTCAACCACCTTCATACCGCCCACCATCTCACCACCCTTCGCGCAGACAGCAGCAATATCCTCGGCAGCAAACACCCCCCCGAAAACCGATTCTATTACAACCCCAATCTTTATCTTGCCGTGGAAAAAGACAGCGGCCGTACCTTCCAGGTCGAATACCTCGATGGGAAAGAACAGTACCGCGCCCCGATGGATATCACGGTTGGCTCCGGAAAAAGAGGCCAGACCTTTCTATATTGGTATCGGAATAAATTATTGCAGTTGCCCTTGACCTACTTTACAGAATTGCATCAATGGACGAACAGCCCCGGATTCTCCAACAGGGTGATCTTCCGGCGGCCCGCCACCTCCCGCTGCCTGGAATGCCACAGCACTTATTTCCAGGTGACCTCGGCGGCGAGCGTCGAACCCGAAGATTTCTCGGCCACTAATATTGCCTATGGCGTCGAATGCGAGAAATGCCATGGCCCTGCGGCGCAACACGTGGCATTCCATACAAAGAACCCCACCGAAAAGAAAGCACATTTTATCATCGACCCCAAAACCTTCAGCCGCACACAAAGTCTCGAGCTTTGCCGGCTCTGTCATGGCGGACGACTGGCAAAGACAAAGCCCTCCTTTAGCTTTCAGGCCGGCGATAAACTGGCTGACTTCTTCTCGATCGATACCACCTCAAAAAATGTCGCCGACCTCGACGTACACGGCAATCAATACGGAAAGCTCGCGGCAAGCAAATGCTTCCGGATGAGCCAGATGACCTGTCTCAGCTGTCATAGCCCCCATGCGAACGAGTCCGGAAAAAAAGCGCTCTTCTCTCAGCGCTGTATGACCTGTCACAATGAACAACATGGAAATTTCTGCAAGGCGAAGGACCGGGTCGGCGCGGCGATCAAAACCAATTGTATCGATTGCCATATGCCCGAAGAAAAGTCCCGATCCATCATGGTCCTCCTGCAGGGCCAGAGTGTCCCGACCGCGGCAACGATGCGCTCGCACTTTATCAGCATCTATCCGGATGCAACAAAGGCTTTTTTGAACAAAAAATAGCGGCTTAATGATATTTGATAAATTTCGAATAAGGTTCTCTTTGGCGGCAGTGGTCCTGCTGCTCGACTCCTGTACCGACCAGTCCGGCCGGCTGTTCACCAGGCTTTCTTCTTCACAAACGAATATCGAATTCCGCAACGAACTTAAAAACAGGAAGGGTTTCGGCATCCTCTATTATTTGTACTACTACAACGGTGGGGGGGTAGCGGTTGGCGACGTCAATAACGACGGCCTGCCCGATCTCTATTTTACAGCCAACAGCAAGGGCGGCAACAAGCTCTATCTGAATAAGGGCAACTTCCAGTTCGAAGACGTCACTGAGAAAGCCGGGGTAGCCGGCAGTTCGGACTGGTGCACCGGCGCCACGATGGCCGACGTCAACGGCGATGGCCGCCTGGACATCTATGTCTGCGCAGTACAGGGTGAGCATGACCTGCATGGCCACAATGAACTCTTTATCAATAACGGCGATGGCACCTTCACGGAAAGCGCCGGGAAATACGGCCTGGACCTGGCCGCCTTCTCTACTCAAGCCGTATTCTTCGACTATGATCATGACGGGGACCTCGACTGCTATGTGCTCAATCAGTCCCACCACCCCAACCAGAACATCGTAGACACCAGCCGCCGCCGGAAATTCGACGCCAATGCCGGTGGCCGCCTCTATCGCAACGATCTCGCCACCACCGGGAAATTCACGGATGTGTCGGCCCAGGCGGGCATCTATCAAAGCAGCCTCTGTTATGGCCTGGGCATCTCGGTTGCCGACCTCAACAACGACGGCTGGGAAGATATCTACATCGGCAACGACTTCCACGAGAACGATTACTATTACATCAACAACGGGAACGGCACCTTTACCGAAAGCGGCGCCAAACATTTTGGCCACTATTCCCGGTTTAGCATGGGCAACGATATTGCCGACTATAACAACGACGGTCAGCCCGATATCATTACGGTCGACATGCTTCCTCCCGACGAAAAGACCATGAAGTCCTACGGTAGCGACGAACACGCCGATATTTACGACTTCAAGATATTGCGCAATGGCTTTCAGAACCAGGTCTCCCGCAACTGCCTCCAACGCAACAACGGCAACGGCCAGAGCTTCAGCGATGTCGCCCTGATGGCGGGCATCCCGGCAACGGACTGGAGCTGGTCACCTCTGTTCGCCGACTTCGACAACGACGGCAACAAGGACCTCTTCGTCTCGAGCGGCATCGTAAAACGTCCGGTCGACCTGGATTATGTCCGATTTGTATCCGACCTGGCGACAAAGGTCAACCGCAACGCCTCCACCGATTACGACGATATGACGGTCGAAAAAATGCCCGAGGGCAGCTCCTTCTGCTTCCTGTTCCAGGGCGATGGGAAAGGCAAATTCAAAGACGTCGGAACGGACTGGGGCATCAGCGATAAAAAAGGATTTTACAACGGGGCCGCTTATGCCGATCTGGACAATGATGGCAACCTCGACCTCATCGTAAACCCACTCAACTCGGCGGCCTTTATCTTTAAGAACAACGCAAAGAAAAAGAACTACCTGGCCATCGATTGCAAAGGCGAGGGCGCCAATAAATTCGGCGTCGGCACAAAGGCCTGGATCTTTGCGGGGGGTAAAATGCAATACCAGCAACTGATGCTCACCCGCGGCTTTCAATCCTCCGTCGAACCCCGCCTGCACTTCGGCCTCGACACCTGTAGCCGGATCGACAGCATTCTGATCGTATGGCCGGACCAGCGATTCCAGGTGATAAAGAATGCCCGGATGGATACGACGCTCGCCGTGTTTCAAAAGAATGCCCGCGACAGTTTCCGGTCTGCCGCCTTCTTCGCTCCCGCCGCTCCTCCGCTGACCTCCGCGCCGGTCGCCTCGTCCTGGAAGCATAAAGAAAATGACTTCAACGACTTTTCCTACCAACGGCTGATCCCCCACAAAGAAAGCACCCGCGGCCCAAAGATCGCTGTCGCTGACGTCAACCACGATGGCCTCGACGATTTTTATGTTTGCGGTGCAAAAGGCCAGGCCGGCGCCCTGATGATCCAGCAACCCAACGGGTCATTTACATCCATCGACACCGCCGTCTTCAAAAAATTCGCCGTTTGCGAGGAAGTCGACGCAGCCTTCTTCGACGCCAACGGTGACGGCTATCCTGATCTTTGGATCGTGAGCGGAGGAAATGAAATGCCCTCGAACCCCTGGTCCAACGCCGACCGGCTCTATCTCAACGACGGGAAGGGACATTTCTCGCTGTCCAAAGGTGATCTGCCCCAACACTTCTGGAATAAGTCCTGCATCGCCGTAGCCGATATCGATCACGACGGCGACCAGGATGTCTTCGTCGGAATGCTCGCCGATCAGCAGAAATTCGGCGAACCTATGCAATCCTACCTGTATGTCAACGATGGCAAAGGCAATTTCCACTATGCGGACGTGAATACCATCAACCTGCTCCAACTCGGAATAGTGACCTCCGCCACTTTTACCGATCTCAACAAGGACGGCTGGCCCGACCTGATCGTAACAGGGGAATGGATGGGAGTAAAGGTCTTTATGAATGACCACGGTAAATTCACGGCAAAGGAAATTCCCAATTCCACCGGGATCTGGCAATCCATTTACGCCACAGATGTCAATGGCGACGGCTATCCCGATCTGCTGGCAGGCAACTGGGGCCATAACTCGAAACTTTGGTCTGGCAAGAACGGCCCCTGCAAACTCTATCTAAAAGACTTCGACATGAATGGCCGGCTCGAACAGATCGTTTGTTATACGGTCGACAGCAACGAATATACCTTCTTGCCCAAGGACGAGTTGGAACTTTCCATCCCCGTCCTGAAAAAAGCCTACCTCACTTATAACGAGGTCGCGGGAAAAACGGTTCAATATATGTTCTACGATCTGTTCAAGGATCCTGTCGAACTCAAGGCCGAGACCCTCAGCTCATCGGTCTTTCTCAACGACGGCAAAGGCAACTTTAAGAGAATGGATCTTCCCGATGCCCTTCAAATGGCTCCCATCTTCTCCTTTGCGTCCATGAATGACGCCAACCTCCCCGGCTTCATTGCAGGGGGTAATTTTTATGGGACCCTGCCCTATGAAGGGAGATATGACGCCCTGATGCCTACCCTGTTTTCCTACGACCGTAGCAAAGGGGGTTTTGACCCGGGCCCTATTCTTGCGTCGGCTCGTGGAGAGATCCGCGATCTGAAATGGCTGCGTGCAGGCAATAACGCCCCGTTCCTGGTGGCGGCCAGGAATAACGACAGCTTGCTTTTCTTTCATCCCACACCTCGAAATAAATGAGCAGGATCGGATACATACTCATCATCGCCGCCGTAATCGCGCTTGGTTGCTCGAAGAAATCTTCGTCCAATAATCCGGTATCGCCAACGCCAATCCCCGTCGATACGCCGGACAAATTCCCCCGTATCCCCGACACCACCCTGCTCGATCTGGTTCAAAAGCAGACGCTCACGTATTTCTGGGACTTCGGCCATCCCGTTTCGGGCCTTGCGCGCGAGCGGACCAGCAGCGGCGATGTCGTGACTACCGGCGGCAGTGGCTTTGGCATTATGGCGATCCTCGCCGGCGTCAGCCGCAAGTTCATTACCCACTCCGACGGTCTGACCCGGCTGCAATCCATCGTCAGCTTTTTATCCGATACGACAAAGGTCCACCGGTATCATGGCGCATTCTCCCACTGGCTGAACGGAGCCACCGGCGCGACCGTTCCCTTCAGCAACCTGGATGATGGCGGCGACATCGTGGAAACTTCCTATCTCTTCCAGGGACTACTCTGCGCCCGCCAGTTCTTCAACAGCACCACCGATGCCGGTGAGATCGCCCTGCGCGATGCGATCAACAGACTTTGGAGCGCTATCGACTACGGCTGGTACCGGCAAAATGGCCAGAACACGCTTTATTGGAACTGGAGTCCCGACCATGATTGGGCGATCAACCTCAAGGTTACCGGCTGGAATGAGGCCCTCATCACCTATATTCTCGCCGCCAGCGCTCCAACGAACCCGATCCCGCGGGCGGTGTATGACAATGGATGGACGACCCATGGATTATTCGCCAACGGGAAGAACTTTTTCGGCGTGAACCTGCCCCTCGGCCCCGATCAGGGCGGCCCGCTTTTCTTCTCCCATTATTCTTTCCTCGGGCTCGACCCGCATGGGCTGCAGGACTACTACGCCAACTACTGGGCGCAGGACTCCGCTCACTGCCGGATCAACTATCTCTATTGCGTCAACAATCCCAAGCACTTCAACGGCTACGGCCCCAACTGCTGGGGTCTCACCGCCAGCGACGATCCCTCCGGATACAGCGCGCACGCCCCCGGCAACGACGACGGGGTCATCACACCCTCCGCTGCTATCTCCTCCCTGCCCTATGCGCCGGCGGAATCGATGAATGCCCTTCGCTTTTTCTATTATAAGATCGGCGACAAATGCTGGGGCAAGTATGGTTTTACCGATGCCTTTAAGGCTGACCTCCAATGGATAGACAGTGACTGCCTCGCCATCGACCAGGGCCCCGAGATCGTCATGATCGAAAATTACCGCAGCGGACTGCTTTGGAACCTCTTCATGAGCTGCCCCGAAATTCAACAAGGATTAAAGAATCTGGGTTTCACAAGCCCACATTTCCAGTAGTATGAGAACATTATTCATTGTATGGATCACATTACTCAGCTGTCTTTCGTCGACAGCTCAGACTGCCAGACCCAGGGGGCTCAGCGACAGCGCTCTGCTCGAGCTCACCGAACGCCAGACCGTGCGTTATTTCTGGGATTTCGCGCACCCTGTCAGCGGTATGGCGCGGGAACGCAGCAACCACTCTTTCGAGACGGGCGATGAGGTCGTTACCACGGGCGGTACTGGATTTGGCGTGATGGCGCTGATCGCCGCAACGGACAGAAAATACATCGGCCGGGACACTGCCGCTCGCTTCCTGTTGAAGATGGTCAACTTTCTACTGAAAGCCAATTCCTATCATGGCGCATTCCCCCATTGGATGGACGGCAGCACGGGGAGAACGATCCCGTTCAGCCGAAAGGACGATGGCGCCGACCTGGTAGAAACCTCCTACCTCTTCCAGGGCCTGCTTTGCGCCCGGCAATACTTTGACCGTGACGACAAGGTCGAACGAAGCCTTCGGGAACGGATCAACTGGATGTGGAACGACGTCGAATGGGATTGGTTTACCCGCGACGGCCAGGAGGTCCTCTACTGGCACTGGAGCCCGAACAACGGCTGGGCCATGACCTTTCCCGTCCGGGGCTTTAACGAATGCCTGATCCTGTATATCCTTGCCGCTTCGTCGACGAAATATCCCGTTTCCCCGGCAGTCTACCACCATGGTTGGACTCAAAGCGATTTCTTCAAGAACGGCAAAACCTACTACGGCTACAAACTGCCGTTGGGTTTTGACTATGGTGGCCCATTGTTCTTCTCGCAATATTCTTTTCTCGGCCTCGATCCGCACGGCCTGAAGGACCAGTATGCCGACTATTGGGAACAAAACAGGAACCATACCCTGATCAACTATGCCTACTGCGTAGACGATCCTAAAAAGTTCAAAGGCTATGGCCCGAATTGCTGGGGGCTCACGGCCAGTGATACCTATGATGGGTACCACGCCCATTCCCCGACCAGCGATATTGGAACGATCTCACCTACGGCCGCCCTTTCAGCCTTTCCCTATACTCCCGATAAATCGATGAAAGCCCTTCGCCACTTCTATGACGACCTCGGCGACAAGATCTGGGGCAAATACGGATTTGTCGACGCCTTCAACGAAACAAAGGACTGGTACGCTGCCTCTTATCTGGCCATTGACGAGGGTCCTATCGCCGCCATGATCGAGAATTATCGCAGCGGCCTTCTCTGGCGGCTCTTCATGAGCTGTCCCGAAGTAAAGGGCGGGCTAAAGAAACTGGGTTTCGAAAGCCCCTGGATCAAATAACCGACCGATCAAATTGCCGATATGAAAAAAAGTTGCATCATCATCGTTCTGTTCTGTTGCCTCGGGCCGGCCGCCCGGTCGCAAAATTCCATTACGCCGGTAGGCATTATAAAAGGGCTTTCCGACTCCGCCCTGCTCGATGTCGTTCAACGACAGACCTTCCGTTTTTTCTGGAATTACGCCCATCCCGTCAGCGGCCTTGCCCGCGAACGGGACAACACCGTCAGAGCAGAATACTATTGGGACTATATCAACGAGGCGGATGGCGAACCTAACTTCAGTAAGCATACTTTCGGTCCGGAAGCCTGCGCCATCGGCGGCACCGGCATGGGCGTCCTGTCGACCATCGTCGCCGTGGAGCGGCACTGGATCGGCCGGGATACTGCACTCCGCCGGCTGGTGAAGATCGTCGACTTCCTCACGAAAGCTGACTGCTATCATGGAATCTACCCGCATTTCATGGACGGCACTACCGGCAAGACCATCCCCTTCGGCAGGCTCGATGACGGCGCGGATATTGTCGAAACCTCCTACCTGATGATGGGACTGCTCTGCGCCCGGCAATATTTCAACCACGACACTCCGCTGGAAAAATATTTGCGTAGCCGAATCTCGGCCATGTGGTCCGTCGCGGACTGGAACTGGCATAGCAAGGGCGATGATAAACACCTCTACTGGCACTGGAGCCCAGACAACGATTTTGACATGAACTTCCCCGTCTTCGGGTGGGACGAAGCCCTCATCACCTACATTATGTCCGCAGCCTCGCCTACCCATCCCATCTCCAAAACACTCTACGAAAATTCCTGGGTCGGCAGCGAGTCCTGGCTCAACGGAAAAGAATACTACGGCATCAAGCTCCCGCTCGGTAATTTCGACTACGGCGGTCCCTTATTCTTTGAACAATACACGTTTATGGGCATCGATCCCAACGGCCTCAAAGACGATCATGACATCGACTATGCCCAGCAAACAAAGAACCATACCCTCATCAACCGCGCCTGGTGTATCGACAATCCCAAAAAATATAATGGATACGGCGCCAATTGCTGGGGACTTACCGCCGGCGATAGCTACCGCGGCTATGTCGCCCACTGCCCGCAGGACGACCGGGGGGTGATCCAGCCCACCGCGGCCCTCTCGTCCTTCCCCTATACACCCGAGTACAGCATGCAGGCCCTGAAGCATTTTTACTACGATCTCGGCGACAAGATCTGGGGACCCTTTGGTTTTTCTGACGGGTTCAGCGAGTCCCATAATTGGTACGCCAAGACTCATCTTGCCATCGACCAGGGACCCATCGTCGTTATGATCGAAAACTACCGCAGCAAACTCATCTGGCGGCTCTTTATGCAAATACCGGATGTGCAGAATGGATTGAAACGCCTGGGTTTTCAATCACCGGCAATAAAATGAGCCGACGGTGATACCTTTGCCAAAGAACGATTGATCATCAAATGGTAACTATATGAAAAAGTTTCAGATCACCCAACAACAGCAGGCCGATTACGATCGGGACGGCTACATTATAGTTAAGGATTTTCTTTCCGCCGCCGAGATCGGAAAATTATATGGCATCGCCACGGGCGATGACCTCCTGCGAAAACATGCCTTCGACCTCAATGATCAAACGGGGAAGAAGACAAAGCTCACCCTCTGGTACAACCCGGGAGACGATGCCTATGGACTACTCACCCGAAGCCGGCGGATGGTTGACACTGCGAACGCACTACTCGAGGGCGACTCCTCCGTCTGCCACTTTCACAGTAAGTTGATGCAAAAGGAACCCAAAGTAGGCGGCGCCTGGGAATGGCACCAGGACTATGGCTATTGGTACAAGAACGAATTTCTCTATCCCGACGAGATGATCTCCATCATGATCGCCATAACAAAAGCAAACAAGCAAAATGGATGCCTGCAGGTGATAAAAGGTTCCCATAAGATGGGCCGCATCGAGCATGGCTTCGCGGGTGAACAGGTCGGCGCCTCCCAGCACTATGTCGATCTGGCTTTGAAGACGATGCCGCTTGTGTATGTGGAGCTGGAGCCCGGGGACGCTCTCTTCTTCCATCCCAACCTGCTGCACCGGTCGGAGGCCAATCTTTCCGATACGGCAAGATGGTCCCTGATCTCCTGTTACAACCGGCAGCATAACGTCGGGTATAATGAACCCAATGGATCGCATACTACTCCCGTCCAGGTCGTTCCCGACGAAGCACTGATGGAATGGGAGACAAGCGGTGTACAGGAGTCGGCCGGCTTCCTGACGAAAGACAAGGACGAAGCCCTCAAATAATAACTATGAAGTATTTTCTCTTTTGCCTGCTGGCCCTTTGCTCAGGTTCGTTGGTTCAGGCGCAGCAGAAGACCTACTGTAATCCGATCAATATCGACTACGGGTATACGCCCATTCCGAATTTCAGCGAATGGGGCCGGCATCGCGCGACAGCCGACCCCGTGATCGTCACTTACAAAGGAGACTATTATCTTTTTAGTACCAATCAATGGGGCTACTGGTGGAGCCATGACATGCTCGACTGGCATTTCAACTCCCGCAAGTTCCTGCGCCCCTGGAACAAAGGCTATGACGAACTTTGTGCACCCGCGGTGGGCATCCTGGGTGACACGATGATCGTCTTTGGGTCTACCTACGCCCGCAATTTCACCATCTGGATGAGCACCGACCCCAAGGGCAACCAATGGAAGCCGCTTATCGACTCTTTTGACATCGGCGGCTGGGACCCGGCTTTCTTCACCGATACCGACGGGCGGTTCTATATGTACAACGGCAGCAGCAACAACTTTCCACTTTACAGCATCGAGCTCGATCGGGCGACGCTCAAGCCGATCGGTACCCGGCAGGAGACCTACAAACTGGAAGACTGGCGGTATGGCTGGCAGCGATTTGGCGAATACTACGACAATACCTATCTCGATCCCTTTATCGAAGGTTCCTGGATGACAAAACACAATGGGAAATACTATCTCCAGTATGGCGCCCCGGGCACCGAGTTCAGCGGCTATGCCGATGGGGTAGTCGTTGGCGCTGAACCGCTGGGCAATCGCTGGACCCCTCAGTCCGACCCGCTTTCCCTGAAGTCCGGTGGTTTCGCCCGGGGCGCCGGACATGGAGCTACTTTCCAGGCCCTCGACGGTAAGTACTGGCATGTCAGCACGATCACCATCGCTGTAAAGAACAATTTCGAACGGCGGATCGGTATCTGGCCGGCCGGATTTGATCGGGATGACGTGATGTATTGCAATACCAGCTACGGAGACTATCCGCATTATCTTCCGAGCGGAGATTTCACGGGCTGGATGATCCTTAATTACAATAAACCCGTACAGGTTTCGTCCACCCTCGGCGAGTATACCGCCAATAATGCCGTCGACGAAAGCATCAAGACCTATTGGAGCGCCGCCACCGGTGACCCCGGCGAATGGATCCAGACCGATCTCGGAAAATTGTCTGCTGTAAAGGCCATCCAGATCAACTACGCCGACCAGGATGCCACTTTCCTTGGCAAGCAAACGGACATCTATCATCAGTATGTCCTGTATGCATCGAACGACGGGAAAAAATGGACCGTGCTCGTGGACAAAAGCAAGAATAAGACGGACGTCCCGCACGACTATATCGAGCTCGAACATCCCATGCAGACCCGCTATATCAAGATGGAGAACCGGCACATGCCCTCGGGCAAATTCGCCATCAGCGGCCTGCGCGTATTCGGCAGCGGCGACGGCCAAAAACCCGAACCGGTGAAGGACCTCATCGTCCTGCGTACCGAAAAGGATAAACGCAACGCATGGATCAAATGGCGGCCAGCAACCGACGCATACGCGTATAATCTCTATTTCGGTACAGCGCCGGATAAATTGTACAACAGTATCATGGTCTATAGCGCCAACGAATACTGGTTCAAGCTGATGGACAGTAAGAAAACTTATTACTTTGCGATGGAAGCCCTCAACGAGAACGGGGTTTCCGCGAGAACCAACCCGGTCAGGGTCGACTAAAACCATTCAAACATGAAAGCAACGAAAACGTTTGTTCTTCTTCTCTTCGTCTTTTCCTTTGCACAAGCTCAGGCCCAGCCTGCCGGCGCCGGCGCAGATGCCAAAATGAATGCCTTTGTCACCACCCTGATGGGGAAGATGACGCTCGATGAAAAGCTTGGCCAGCTCAACCTGCCCGTATCCGGAGATATTACCACGGGTCAGGCAGGGAGCTCCAATATCGCCAAAAAGATCGAGGAGGGGCTTGTCGGCGGCCTGTTCAATATCAAGACCGTCGCCAAGATAAAAGAAGTGCAGCGCATCGCCGTAGAGAAGAGCCGGCTAAAGATCCCACTCATTTTCGGGATGGATGTGATCCATGGTTATGAAACGGTGTTCCCCATTCCTCTCGGTCTGAGCTGCAGCTGGGATATGAACGAGATCGAGCGGAGTGCCCGGGTAGCTGCTACGGAAGCCAGCGCCGATGGGATCTGCTGGGCCTATTCGCCGATGGTGGATATCGCCAGAGACCCCCGATGGGGCCGCATCGCGGAGGGCAGTGGGGAAGACCCCTATCTGGGCTCACTGATCGCGAAGGCCATGGTGAAAGGTTACCAGGGAAATCTTTCCGGCAAGTCGGATATTATGGCCTGTGTCAAACACTACGCCCTTTATGGTGCCGCCGAGGCCGGCCGGGACTACAACTCGATCGATATGAGCGAGAACCGGATGTTCAACGAATATCTGCCGCCTTACCAGGCCGCGGTCGACGCGGGTGTGGGCAGCGTGATGGCTTCTTTCAACGATATCAACGGTACCCCGGCCACGGCCAATAAATGGCTGTTGACCGACGTGCTTCGCAAGCGCTGGGGCTTTAAGGGTTTTTTAGTCACCGATTATACCGGCATCAACGAGATGAGCGCTCACGGTCTCGGTGATCTCCAGACGGTCTCCGCGCTTGCCTTGAAAGCGGGGATCGATATGGACATGGTCGGCGAAGGATTCCTCACCACGCTGAAGAGATCGCTGCAGGAAGGCAAGGTAACCCAGGCGGAGATTGACAGGGCCTGCCGGAAAGTGCTCGAAGCGAAATATAAATTGGGTCTTTTCAGCGATCCCTATAAATATTGCGACGAGCATCGTGCGGCCACGGAGATCTTCACGGATGCCAATCGTGCGACCGCCAGAAATATCGCCGCTGACTGCTTTGTTCTGCTGAAGAACCAGGGAAATGTCCTTCCGTTGAAGAAAGGAGGTACCATTGCCCTGGTCGGACCGCTGGCCGATAACAAGGAAAATATGACCGGAACCTGGAGTGTGGCCGCGAATTTTGAAAAATCCATCTCCCTGCTGCAGGGCTTGAAGGATGTGGCTGGCGAGAACACGAAGATCGTCTATGCTCAGGGATCCAACCTCGACGCCGACAGTGTCTTCGAAGCGCGGGCAGGAATGTTCGGAAAACCGCTGCACCGCGACCATCGCCCCGCCGCCGGGATCATCCAGGAGGCAGTCAACGCGGCGAACCAGGCGGATGTCGTCGTGGCGGCACTTGGCGAATCCGCAGAGATGACGGGGGAGGCAAGCAGCCGGAGCTATATCGGCATTCCGCAGGCGCAACAGGACCTGTTGAAAGCCCTGCTGGCTACCGGGAAGCCTGTTGTCCTCGTGCTCTTCACCGGAAGACCATTGACCATCAAATGGGAGAACGATGTCACTCCCGCCATCCTCAACGTCTGGTTTGGCGGTACCGAAGCGGGTCATGCGATTGCCGACGTACTCTTCGGCAGCGTCAACCCCTCGGGAAAACTTACGGCCACCTGGCCGCAGAATGTCGGCCAGGTACCGATCTATTATAACCATAAAAATACGGGCCGCCCACTGGAAGGCAAATGGTTCCAGAAGTTTCGCTCCAACTATCTCGACGTCTCCAACGACCCTGTCTATCCCTTTGGTTACGGCCTCAGCTATACCCATTTCACCTATAGCGACCTTATCCTGAGCAGCACCAGCCTGAAAGGCAACCAAGCCCTGACGGCTACGGTCACCATAACGAATGACGGTCAGCTGGAAGGCAAAGAGGTCGTACAGCTGTATATCCGCGACCTCGTAGGCAGCATCACCCGCCCGGTAAAAGAATTGAAAGGCTTTCAAAAGATCGACCTGAAGGCCGGCGAATCCCGTAAGGTGAGCTTCGCCATCACACCCAACGATCTGAAGTTTTACAACGCCGACCTCAAGTACGATTGGGAGTCGGGTGATTTCGCGATCATGGTCGGCGGCAACAGCCGTGACGTAACGTCGGCTAAAATTAATTGGACGAAGTAAGATCGATATGAAAAAGCTTCTCTATACCCCACTGCTTGTCACTGTCCTTTTCAGCACTACCCAGGCGCAGAAAAAGACGATTGCACAAAAGGTCGACTCGGTGCTGAAGCTGATGACCCTCGACGAGAAGATCGGTCAGATGAATCAATACAACGGCGACTGGGAAGCGACGGGCCCCATTACAACGGATGGCGACAAGCAAAACCAGATCCGCAAGGGTATGCTGGGCTCCATGCTCAATGTCACAGGCGTGGAGCATACACGGCAACTGCAGGAAATGGCGATGGCGTCACGGTTGCGCATTCCGCTGCTCTTTGGCCAGGATATCATCCATGGCTACCGGACTACATTTCCTATTCCACTCGCGGAAGCCGCCTCCTGGGACCTCGAGGCGATAGAATGCGCCGCCCGGGTAGCGGGACGCGAGGCCGCCGCCGCAGGTGTCCATTGGACCTTTGCACCTATGGTGGACATCGCCCGCGATCCGCGCTGGGGCAGGGTGATGGAGGGTGCGGGCGAAGACCCCTATCTCGGCTCCTGTATCGCTCGTGCCCGCGTGATCGGTTTTCAGGGTAAAAAACTGGGCGATACCGATGCCATCATGGCCTGCGCCAAGCATTTTGCCGCCTACGGAGCCGCCATCGGGGGCCGGGATTATAACTCCGTCGATATGAGCCTTCGGACCCTGTGGGAGGTCTATCTGCCGCCATTCAAGGCCGCCGAAGAGGCCGGCGCCGCGACCTTCATGAACTCATTCAATGACCTCAACGGCATCCCTGCTACCGGCAACGCCTATCTGCAACGCACGGTGCTCAAGGGAAAATGGAAGTTCAAGGGCTTTGTCGTCAGCGACTGGGGCAGCGTCGGCGAAATGATCAACCATGGTTTCGCAAAAGACAACAAAGAGGCGGCTCTCGAAGCGGTGACCGCCGGCTGCGATATGGATATGGAAAGCCGAAGCTATATCAAGAATATGGCCGCCCTCGTCCATGAAGGGAAGGTGAAGATGGAAGTGATCGATGACGCCGTGCGGCGCATCCTTACGAAGAAATTTGAACTGGGATTATTCGCCGACCCCTATCGCTTCTGCGATGTCCGACGCGAGCGGCAGCAATGGAACAATCCGGAGAATCTTCGCATCGAACAGACGATGGCCACCAAAAGCATCGTGCTGCTGAAGAACGACAACCAGTTGCTCCCGCTGTCGAAACAGACAAAGACCATTGCGCTCATCGGGCCGCTGGTCAGGTCGGTGAGAGAGAACCTGGGTTTCTGGTCCTATGACTGGGCGGACGATTCTGAACGCGTCGTCTCCCCCTGGGCAGGGATTCAGAAGAAGCTGGGCTCCGGAACCCGTCTGCTCTATGCAAAAGGTTGCGGGATCACCGATACCACCCGCGCGGGTTTTGCCGAGGCGATCGAGGCCGCGCAACAGGCGGATGTTGTGGTTATGGACATCGGGGAAGCAAGAGATATGACGGGCGAAGCAAAGAGCCGAAGCAATATCCATTTACCCGGCGTACAGGAGGAACTGGTTCGCGCCATCTGCGCAACCGGCAAGCCCGTCGTCGTTCTCATCAGTGCCGGCCGGCCCCTGGTCTTCAATTATACGGCCGACCACGCCACCTCGATCCTTTATACCTGGTGGTTGGGCACGGAGGCAGGCAACGCCATCGCCGATGTCCTCTTCGGCGACTATAACCCCTCGGGGAAATTGCCGATCAGCTTCCCTCGCACCGAAGGCCAGATCCCCATCTATTATAATAAATTTTCGACAGGCCGGCCCGCGAGGAACGACAGCGATGTCAACTATGTATCAGCTTATACCGATCTGCATAATGATCCCCGCTATCCCTTTGGCTATGGACTCAGCTACACGCATTTTATATATAGTGATCTCCATCTCAGCTCGACGTCGTTCAAACCCGGCGGCTCGATAACGGCCACCGTTACGCTCACAAATAAAGGAAACTTCGACGGCCGCGAAACCGTACAATGGTATATCCGCGATCTTGTGGGAAGCGTCGTCCGGCCGGTAAAAGAGCTGAAAGGATTTCAACAGGTCTTTCTCAGGGCCGGGGAGTCGAGACAGGTAAGCTTTACCGTCGCCGCGGATAAGCTGAAGTTCTATAATGATCAGGGACAATATATCTATGAACCCGGTGAATTCCGGCTTTTTGTCGGTGGCGATTCGCAGAACGTCGAGGGAATACCGTTCAGCCTTTTAGCCGGTCGCTAATCCGGAATCTTTGTACCGCAAATAGATAATGATCCTATCTTTGGGATACTACTAATTGACCTATGCGGGGTATCAAGAACATCATTTTCGACCTGGGCGGCGTTATTATCAATTTGGACAATCAGCGGACGACGGATGCATTCGTTGCGCTGGGCCTGAAGAACATCAAAGAATATTTCGGGCATGGACACGCCGCTTCCTTTTTTAAAGACTACGAAGTAGGAAAGCTAAGCGATCAGGAATTTATCGACGCGATTCGCGCGACGGGTCTCAATGCAACCGACCAGGCCATCGTTGAGAGCTGGAATGCGCTGTTGTTGGACTTTCCCGCGGAGCGGATCCAATTGCTTCAGCAGTTGCGAAACAAGTATCGCATCTTCCTTTTCAGCAACACCAATGCTCTCCATCTGGCTGCACTGCGGGCGATCTACACCCGCACCTTCGGCACAGGCTCGCTCGAAGACCTTTTCGAAAAAACCTATTATTCCCATCTGATGGGAATGCGGAAACCGGACAAGGCTTCGTACGAATATATCCTGAAGGAGAACGGCCTCGTCGGGTCGGAAACCCTGTTCGTGGATGACGCGATCATCAATGTGGAGGGAGCCGAGCACGCCGGGCTAAAGGGGCTGTATCTGCGGCCGGGAATAAGTTTGCTGGATTTTCAGTGGTAGGGCGGGCCACAGGCCCGGCGCCCGAAGCGCAGATATTTGCGGATAAATCAACGGACCGAAGGTCTGTAAGGCATCAATCTTTAACTTCTTCGAAATCGATGTAATCGCCTTCGGGGGGGCGCTTTTCTGCCGGCCGTTGCTGGGACTGGGCCGATGGTCGGGCTTGTGCCTGTCCCGGATGTCCCTGATCGGCATAACCCTGGCCCTGGGCCTGCTGCTGCCTCATGGCTTCCTGCATCTCGGCCATACTGCGAAATTGCTGACGAACGTGCCGGGTCGTACGGGCTACGGGTACAAGAAAGTTGAACACGAAGCGGTACAGCAGGTAGAAAACGATCGCCAGAAAAAATATCTCAGATAACGCCATAACAATATTACCCGCTAAGGTAGGTAAAGGTTCGAAAAAAGCCTGTTAAAGCCCAAGGCTATTTTTTAAATACTCTGGTTGTCAGCCAGTTAAGGCCGTCTCCTAGCTTCTCCGCGATAATATCGGCCAGCTTTAAAAGGATGGATTGCAGCCGCTCATTCTGCATCGCAACGTCCAGAAGCCGCAGCCCGGTCAGCTGTTCTTCCCCCTCGATCTTCCTGGGCAGCAGCGACCGGACGAACATACTCCCGGAATGCTGTTGGAAATAGTTGAAATTATCGTCGATCTTTTCTTCGAGTTGTTTCGCCTTCACTCGCAGCTGTCGGATCTCCTCATCCAGGGTGTTCATGCTGCGTTGGGCCTTGCTGAGCTTAGCCATGATTTTCCTCCTCTTCTTCCTTGGATTTTTTGATAACGCTGTGAATAACAGGGTTTACGAAAAGAGCTTTGCGAAAAATGGCCAGAAGGACAAAAACAACCAGGATGAGGAGCGCGACCAGGCCGAATCCCTTTGAATTGCTGCCAAGGAGCTCTCCGAACCAGTACGCGGTCATCAATCCGCCAAAAAGCAGGAAGAGAAAAGCCAGGAACAGGGAAAGCAATATCCAGGCAAAATACCCTGCCGACCGGGCAAAAAGACGAAGGCTTTGAAGCCGGTAAATCTCCATCCGGGTTTCGAGATATTCTTTTATCAGGGTCTTATTCTCAGCGAAAAACGATCCTAAATTATCGGGTTGCTCCATGCTCTTTCTTTTCTTAAAAGTAAAAAGATTTGGGGAAAGGGGATTAAATATCGTACATTTGCAACAGCTAAAAAGAATCAATCGAAGGGAACGGAACCGTTCCCTTCTTCTTTTCTCAGGATTGTATGGTGAACGAAACGATCAAGGCGGTGGAAAGTTTGGTGCAGAGCCTTTTGGCCGGAGAGGCGGGGTACTTTCTGGTGGATGTACGCATCAAACCCACTAACAATGTAAAAGTATATATCGATGGGGATCAGGGTATTTCCATCGAAAAATGCGTCCAGTACAACCGGGCGCTCTACAAGAAGCTGGAGGAATCCGGCCTCTTCCCTTCGGGCGATTTCTCCCTTGAGGTCTCTTCCCCGGGCCTCGACGAACCCCTGAAACTTCTTCGCCAGTACAAAAAGAACATCGGCCGTCAGGTGGAACTGATCCTGCAGGATGGCTCGAAAAAGGAAGGCCGGCTGCTGGAAGTGAGCGAAGATGGCATTATAGTCGAAGAAGTAAAGGGCAAGAACAAGAAAAAAGAGGTGATCAACCATACTTTTTTATTCGATAACATAAAAACAACAAAAATTCAAGTAGTTTTCTAGAGCTTTAAATTAAGTGCTATGGCAAGTATCAATTTGATTGAAGCCTTCCAGGACTTCAAGGAAGCCGAAAATATCGATCGCCCCACCATGATGAAAGTGGTAGAGGATGTGTTCAAAACTCTGTTGCGGAAGAAATACGGAAGCGACGAGAATTTTGACGTAATTGTGAATGCGGAAAAGGGTGACCTGGAGATCATGCGGCGCCGCACGATCGTCGAAGATGGAGCTGTGATGGACCCCCTGGCTGAAATTGCCTATAGCGATGCGACCAAAATTGAGCCGGACTATGAGGTAGGGGAGGAGCTGTATGAAGAAGTGGAGATCCTCGATTTTGGCCGTCGCGCCATCCTGGCCGCAAAGCAAACGCTGGCCAGCCGTATCGGCGATCTGAAAAAGAACGTCCTTGTAAAAAAATATAGCGAGCGGGTCGGTGAGATCGTCAGCGCCGAGGTATACCAGGTGTGGAAGAAAGAGATCCTCCTGCTCGACGAAGACGGCAGCGAACTGATCCTTCCTAAATCGGAACAGATCCCCCAGGATTATTTCAAAAAAGGCGAGAACATCCGGGCCGTGGTAAAGAAAGTGGAGCTGAAGAATAACTCCCCCGTGATCATCCTCTCCCGGACAAGCCCCGACTTCCTGGCCAAGCTGCTGGAGATCGAGGTACCCGAGATCTTCGACGGTCTGATCGTCATCAAGAAGATCGTCCGGGAACCCGGCGAACGCGCAAAGGTCGCAGTGGAATCTTACGACGACCGCATCGACCCGGTCGGCGCCTGCGTAGGGATGAAGGGAAGCCGCATCCACGGCATCGTCCGCGAACTGAAGAATGAGAACATCGACGTCATCAACTGGACCAATAATACCCAGCTGCTGATCCAGCGTTCGCTGACTCCGTCCAGGATCACCAATATGGAGCTGGACGGCGAAAAATCGCACGCGAACGTCTATTTAAAGCCGGACCAGGTCTCCCTGGCAATCGGACGTAAAGGCGTGAATATCAAATTGGCCCAGGAATTGACCGGGTATACGATCGACGTATTCCGCGACAACGAAGGCGAACCCGAGGAATTCGACATCGATCTGGAAGAATTCAGCGATGAGATCGAAACATGGGTTATTGATGAGCTGAAACGCATTGGTTGTGACACAGCCCGCAGCGTCCTCGATCTCACGGCCGAAGAGCTGGAAAGAAGAACGGACCTTGAACGGGAGACCATCGACGAAGTCAGAAAGGTACTGAAAGAAGAGTTTGACAAAGGATAAACTAGGGACTTGAAATAGTCCTATTTTTGATTCAAATATGGCAGAAACAACGACATTACGCTTAATGGCTGCCGCCAAGGAATTCAACATCGGGAAAGACACCCTGGTGGACTTCCTGGTGAGTAAAGGATTCAGTAAAGACGATCTGAAACCTACGTCCAAGCTGACGGAGGATATGTATCGCTCTTTGCAGCAGGAATTCCAGGGAGACAAAGTCGCCAGGATGAAGAGCGACCAGATCGACCTGCCCAAGGGTAGCCTTGAGGCAAAAAAGAAGAAAGAAGAGGAAAGTGCGCAACCGCAGCCGTCGCCTTTTAAGAAAGAGGCGCCGCCTGTAAAGAAGGCAAAGGAGGAAACTCCACCCCCTGCTGTTGTGGAAGAGAAGCCTGTGGTAGCGGTGACTCCGGCGGCTCCGCCAGTAGTGGAGCCCGTCCAGGAAGAGCCCGAAGTCGTTAAGATCGAGGCGCCGGAACTGGAAGGTCCGAAGGTCATCAACAAGATCGACCTTTCGGCGATCGACTCGTCCACCCGGCCCAAAAAGACCGGGAAGAAAGCTCCGGAAAAGGAAACTCCGGAAGTGGCGCCCGAGGAACCTGTCGAGCCGCAACCGGTTGCCCAGACGGTCCAGCCATCCGTGGCGGAACCTGTCGAAGCCACTGTCGAAGAGCCTGAATATGAGGCTGAACCGGAAGTGCAAGGAGAGGCCCAGGAAGGCGATGCCGCTGTAGAAGACAAGGACAATCCTCCCGTGATCGAAAATATCAGGGCTGAAAAACTCGAGGGACCGAAGATCCTCGGTAAGATCGAGCTACCGGTTAATAACGATACCCGGCCAAAGGCGCCTTCCGATGAGAAAAGGAAGCGCAAGCGAATTCCCATTGAGAAGAAAGACAACCAGGGAGGACATCAGGGCGGCGGTCAGCATGGTGGTGGCGGAAGACCCCATGGCGGCGGTCAGCACGGCGGTGGCCAGCATGGCGGCGGCGGTGGCAATACCCGCCCCCCGGGTCAGGGTCGCATCCCCATCCAGCGCAACCCCGGCGGCGGACGCCCGGGTGGTGGCCAGGGCCATGGCGGGCATGGCGGCGGCAATCGCCGGCCAGATCCCCGGCATGCTCCCCGTGAAGCAAAAGAAATAGACAAAAAAGAGATCCAGGAAAAGATCCGGCAAACCCAGGCCAAGCTCGCAGGAGCAGGCGGCCGGGGCAAAAGCCTCAAGGCAAAATATCGCCGCGCCAAGCGCGAAGAGATGGCCGAACAGGCCGGTGGTGATGAGATGATGGACAACAGGCTGCAGGTGACGGAGTTCATCAGCGTTAGCGAACTCGCCAACCTGATGGATGTCAGCTACGCCGAAGTCATCGGCAAGTGTATGAGCCTGGGGATGATGGTATCCATCAACCAACGCCTCGAAGCCGACGTCATCGAACTCGTTGCTGGTGAATTCGGATATGTCGTCGAATTCATCGGTATCGACGACGCAGCTGAAATGGAGGAAGAAGAAGACGTGGACGATCCGGAAGACATGCTTCCCCGTTCGCCTGTCGTGACCATCATGGGTCATGTCGACCACGGTAAGACCTCGCTGCTGGACTATATCCGCAGTGCGAATGTCGTCGCCGGTGAGGCGGGTGGAATCACCCAGCACATCGGCGCCTACCAGGTGACCACGCCCACCGGAAAGAAGATCACCTTCCTCGATACTCCCGGTCACGAAGCGTTTACCGCAATGCGTGCCCGTGGCGCAAAAGCGGCGGACGTCGCCGTCATCGTAGTGGCCGCGGATGACTCCGTGATGCCCCAGACGAAGGAAGCGATCTCGCACGCTCAGGCTGCGGGTCTCCCGATGGTCTTTGCCATCAACAAGATCGATAGGGACGGGGCCAATCCCGAAAAGATAAAGGAACAACTTTCCGCAATGAACATCCTTGTCGAAGACTGGGGTGGTAAATACCAGTCGCAGGAAATATCTGCCAAGAAAGGGCTCAATATCGATCTCCTGCTCGAAAAGATCCTCCTCGAGGCAGAACTGCTCGACCTCAAGGCGAACCCCGATCGCGAAGCCTCCGGCAGCGTCATCGAAGCCTCGCTGGACAAGGGCCGCGGTTATGTGGCGACTGTACTCGTACAGAACGGTACCTTCCGGGTCGGCGACCTGGTGGTTTCCGGCCAGTACTTCGGCCGTGTAAAAGCCATGTTCAACGAACGGAACAAACGCGTCGAAGATGCACCTCCTTCTTCGCCCGTATTGCTCCTGGGTCTTAACGGAGCCCCGCAGGCCGGTGAGAAGTTCAAGGTGTACGAGGACGAAAGCGAAGCAAAGGAAGTCGCTAACAAACGGGCGCAGATCCTGCGGGAGCAGGGCATCCGCACCAAGAAACATATCACCCTCGATGAGATCGGTCGCCGGTTGGCGCTTGGTAACTTCAAGGAACTTAACCTCATCATCAAAGGTGACGTGGATGGTTCTGTGGAAGCGCTCAGCGACTCACTGCAAAAACTCTCCACCGAAGAGATCGCCGTCCGTGTGGTCCACAAGGCCGTGGGCGCCATCACCGAAAGCGATGTCCTGCTGGCTACCGCGTCGGATGCCGTTATCGTCGGCTTCAACGTCCGGCCCTCTTCGCAGGCTTCCCGCCTTGCGGAGAACGAAGGCGTGGAACTCAAGACCTACTCCATCATCTATAACGCCATCGAAGAGGTGAAGAGCGCCATGGAAGGTCTGCTCGAACCCAAGGTCGTGGAGAAGATTGTGGCCAACGTCGAAGTCCGCAACGTCTTCAAGTTCGACAAAGCGACTGTTGCTGGGTGTTATGTCCTCGACGGCAAGATCTATCGCAACGCCAAGATCCGCCTCGTTCGCGACGGCATCGTGATCTTCCCCGTCGGCGAAGGCGCCACTGCCGAACTGGCCTCCCTCAAGCGTTTCAAAGACGACGTAAAGGAAGTTCCATCGAGCATGGAATGCGGTCTCACCATCAAGAACTTCAACGATCTTCGCGTCGGCGACGTAGTGGAAGCTTACGAAGAAGAAGAAGTAAAGCGCACGCTGTAATATTTTGTTAAATGCCCCCTTCCCGGGGCATTTAACATTTTAACATTATACTTTTGGCTTATGCCTAAATTTATCCTCCCAATACTACTGCTCTCGATCACGGTCAACGGCTTCTCTCAGAAGGTAGTTGCCGATAAGATCGCCGGCATCGTCGGCGACAAGATCATCCTCAAATCTGAGCTGGCCACCCAAATCGCGGACATGCAACGAAACTCCGGCGGACAGGAATTAAAAGGGGTCGACGAATGCAGCATCCTCGACGGCATGCTGATCCAAAAGGCCCTGGTGAACCAGGCCGAGAAAGATTCCCTGCCGGTTACCGACGAGGAAGTGGAGGCTGAAGTGGACCAGCGTATCCGGTACTTCATCAACCTGTATGGGGGTAAGGACGCTTTCGAGCAGATCGCCCAGCGGACGGTTTATCAGGCCAAGATGGACTTTATGGGCCCCATCCGCGAACAACGCCTTGCCGACGCCATGCGTAAAAAAGTGGTCGAAGGCCTCACCGTTACCCCTACCGAGGTAAAAGATTATTTCGAAAAGATACCCGCCGACAAACGCATCTTCTACGAATCCGAGATGCAGCTTAGCCAGATCATCATCTATCCCAAAGCAAGCCGCGATATCGAAAAATTAGCCGTGGACGAACTCAACGAATACAAGTCGCAGGTGGAATCAGGCTCGAAGAAATTCGAGGTTCTGGCCCGGCTGTATTCCCAGGATCCCGGCAGCAAGGAAAAGGGCGGTATCATCGAACTGAACCGCGGCGACAGCAAATCCTGGGACCCCGTATTCTTCGCCACCGCATTCCGGCTGAAGGAAGGTCAGATATCCCCTGTCGTAAAAAGTAAATATGGCTACCACATCATCCAGCTGGTATCGCGCAACGGAGACGATGCCGTGGTCAGACATATCCTCAAGATTCCGCAGATCACACAGACCGAGATCGACGAGACAAAGGCGCAGTTGGACTCCATCCGCACGGCGCTCGTCGAAGGCAAGCTTGGCTTTGGCGAAGCCGTACAGCGCTATGGCGACGATGTCATTAAATCCACCGCGGGTCAGGTCATGGGTCGCACCGGCACCACCTTCCTCACCATCTCCGATATGGATAAGGATATGGTCCTACTCCTCAAAGATGCCAACCTGAAACCCGGCGAGATTTCCAAGCCGACCGTCTTCAGTGACGAACGGAGCAAACAAGGGGTCCGCATCGTAAAAATGCTCTCCAGGTCGGAACCGCATCGCGAGAACCTGCGCGACGACTATGACCGGATAGCGGCAAGAGCCCTGGACCAAAAACGCTCCGCCGCACTCGAGAAATGGTTCGTTGCCAAGATCCCTACCTTCTACATCATGATCGATGGGGACTACCGCAACTGCTCGAACCTCACTAAATGGCAGATCAATCCTCCGACCGCGGGTAATTAGCTGCGGGAATTTAGCTTAGATATTTACACTTAGGGGGGCCGAAATAACATCCTATTTCATAGGCCATACGGGCTTCTTTAGTAATTTGATAGCTCAATTCCTTTCATTCGTATGCTAAGTAGTGCTCAAAAGTCCGTGCCTACGACAAAGCAGTTCCGCCAACCTTATTTTATGGATATCGCCCCGGACGGGGTCATTTTATCCACTTGCACCCGCTTTGCAGCTCTACTTAAAAGAAGGAATATCCATAATTTTCTGGGTTCGAGTTTGCTGGACATTTTTCCCCGCCTGGGAAAAACCGAGCCGACCCTTACTCCCGAAGTCATCGGCCAGGGATTGCCCGGCACTATCGATCTCACCGTCCATGGCCCTGGCGCTAAATCATTTACGGTACGTTGGGTCGCTACTCCCCGGTTTGCACCGGATAGCCATGGCGGGGGCTGGCAACTGACAGGCCCCAAGATCTATGCGGAGCCCTTTCCCGAGTCCGGGGGTCGGCGCATAGCCATCGACCCGGCCCTGCCGGAAGCCGCGGCCAGCCTCATCAAACAAGTCTCGGATATCATCATCACCACGGATCTTGAACATCGTATAGTCTACTGGAACGGCGCCGCCGAAAGGTTCTATAACATCCCGGCAACCTTCGCCACCGGTCAATCCCTCCGGGATTTGATACATTACGATTATTTGAATACAACGGAAGACGAGGTATATACGACGTTAAAAGAGCAGGGAATCTGGGAAGGCGAAGCGACTTATCTTTCCAGTGCGGGAAAAAAATCGTATCTTATTTGCTCTATTCGTTACGTTCGCGACAATAACCGTCAGATCTCGGGTATCATGGCCCTCAACAGGGACGTCACCGAAGTGAAGCTGGTAAGACAGGATCTAGCAGGCATCCTCGAAAGCATTACGGATGGGTTTTTTGCACTGGACCAGCACTTCAGAGTGACGCTATGGAACCACGAAGCAGAAAGGATCACTCGTCTTTCCGCGGCGGAAATGATCGGTCAGTCCATTTTGGATAAGTTGCCCGAACTCATTGGCACGTATACCTGGCAGTCCTTTCATAAGGCCTTCAAAAAAAAGATGACGGTCACATTTGAACAATACCATGAACGCACCGACCGGTGGCTCGAAATGAGTCTCTATCCTTCCGATCAGGGAGTGTTTGCGTATTTCAAGGAAGTGACCCCGCGGAAAAAACAAGAGGCCCTGCTGGCGCTCGAGAAAAAGGTCCTCGAATTGAACACTGCCAAACGGATGTCCCTCCGTTCGCTGCTTAATCTCTTCCTCAAAGGCATTCAAAAGATATTTCCCGGCATGTATTGCTGCGTCCTGACACCTGACGAGGATAAGCGACATGTGAAATTGTTGTCTGCTCCCGGGCTGCCGGCCATTTACAGCCATGCCATCGACGGCTTGGCCATCGGCCCGAAGGCCGGCAGCTGCGGCACCGCGATGTACCGCCGGGAAACCGTTATCGTAGCGGACATTGCCAACGATCCGCTGTGGGAAGACAATTGCCATCTGACGCTGTCTTTCGGACTCCGCGCCTGCTGGTCCATACCCGTGATAAATGGACAAGGCGAGGTCCTCGCGGCCTTCGCCGTCTATTACACTACCGTCAAGAAGCCCACCACGGCCGAGATGGACACCTTCGAGCGGATCGCTAACCTTGTCGCTATGATCATCGAAAGCCGGAAGGCTGAGGAACTGCTGATCAACCAGGAACTGAATAAGCAAAAACTGATCGCCCAGGCAATGGTCGATGCCCAGGAAAAAGAAAGAGCGGAGATCGGCAAGGAACTTCATGACAATATCAACCAGATCCTCTCCACGACCAAGCTTTACCTGGAGCTGGCAAAGAATGACCACAAAGAGCGGTTGAACCTGATCTCCCGAAGCGCAGGCAACATCCATAATGCCATTCATGAGATCAGGAATATATCCCGGAACCTGGTGCCCGCAAGCATCGGCGATCTGGGTCTGCAGGATTCCATCGCCGATCTCGTGGAAAGTCTGCGATCTACGAGGGCGATCAATGTGGAGTTCTATCCTGTCGGTAACTTCGATGAAAAGATAAGCGACAAGGCGAAGCTTATGCTGTTCCGCATCATCCAGGAACAGATCAATAACGTGTTGAAACATTCCGGCGCCAAAAACCTCATCATAGAACTGATCCTGGAGGATATGGACGGCTGCATCGAACTATGCATCACCGATGACGGCAAAGGTTTCGATCCCGGCAACGCCGGCAAGAAAGGACTCGGTCTTTCCAATATCATGAGCCGGGCGAGCCTGTTCGGAGGAACCGTGAACATCCAGTCCTCACCGGGCGAGGGCTGTAAATTGAGAGTGCAAGTACCTGTCATATAAAAACAACAAGCTTAAAACAATCCTATATGAGTAAGATCAATATCTTGATTGCTGACGACCACAAACTGATCCGGGAGACCTGGAGTTATATTCTGAATAGTGATTCCCGATTCCAGGTCATTGCGGAGTGCGGCGACGCGCAGGAAGCAGTGGAACTGGCGAAGACCAAACGACCCCATGTTGTTCTCATGGATATCAATATGACCCCCTTTTCCGGCCTCGAAGCGACTCAGCGGATAAGGAAGATCTCTCCCGGCTCCAAAGTGATCGGGGTCTCGATGCACTCCCAACCCGCCTATGCAAAGAAAATGCTGCAAATGGGCGCCCGCGGGTATGTGACCAAGAACTCCTCCAAGGAAGAAATGATAAAAGCCATCCTCGAAGTCAATCACGGCAATAAATATATCTGCGACGAGATCAAGAACATCATTTCCGAACAGCTGCTGGATGAAAAAGAGGACTCCCCGAATATCAATGCGCTGACCGAACGCGAAATGCAGATCATTAACTTCATCAAGGAGGGGCTTTCCTCCAAGGAGATTGCCACCAGCCTGAACATCTCCCTGAAAACCGTCGAGGTGCATCGCCACAACATTCTTAAGAAGCTGAAACTCAAAAACTCCGCTTCTTTGGTCAACTTTATCAACACCAACGCGACCTACATCTAGGAGGATGTACTTTTATTTTTCTTTAAGGATTTAGTTGGTAACTTTGCAGCTCATTTTTCTCCATGAGCGATGCAATAAAACATGAATGCGGGCTGGCATTCATTAGGTTACGCAAGCCGTTCTCCTATTACCTGCAGAAATACGGCACGGTTCTCTACGGTCTGAACAAGCTGTACCTCCTGATGGAAAAGCAGCACAACCGGGGACAGGACGGCGCAGGGGTAGCCTCGGTAAAGCTGAACATCGAACCCGGTCATCCCTTCCTGCATCGCATCCGAAGCGCTAATCACCAGCCTATCGCGGATATCTTCTCGAAGATCATGGGTGAGGTAAAGGACCTGGAACAATACCAGCCCGATATCACCCAGCACCCCGGTCTGATGAAGGGCCATATCTCCCACCTGGGGGAGCTCCTCCTCGGCCACCTTCGCTACGGCACTCAGGGGCGAAATCTGGTAGAATTCTGCCACCCTTTCATAAAAAGGAATACGATCCCCGCCCGCAACCTTGCTTTGGCGGGGAATTTTAATTTGGTCAATACCGACGAACTTTTCGACCTTATCGGCATCGACCCCGGTGAATTCCAGAAACAGAGCGACCTGGCCGCTATGATGGAAGTGATCCATCATTTCCTGGTCCGGGGCGACGAAGCCTCTCCCGGTAACCTCGACGTGGTCGGCCTGCTGAGAAAGGCAGTTCCCCTCTTCGACGGCGGATTCACCGTAGGCGGCCTCCTTGGCAACGGCGACAGTTTTGTCTTCCGGGACGCCCATGGGATCCGCCCGGCCTATTATTATGTCAGCGAAGAGGTCGTCGTTGCCGCCTCGGAAAGGGCCGCCATCCGCACCGTCTTCAACGTCGCGGAGAACGAGGTCATGGAGTTGATGCCCGGCAAAGGCCTTATCGTCAAGGCTGACGGCGCCGTCAATGTCGAAACCGTCCTCGAGCCAAAAGAAAGACGGGCCTGCAGCTTCGAACGCATCTATTTCTCCCGGGGCAGCGACGAAAAGATCTACCGCGAACGCATCGCACTCGGTTATAATCTCAGCGACCAGATCCTCACCGCCATCAACCACGATCTCAAGAATACGATCTTCTCCTTCATCCCCAATACGGCGGAAGTCGCCTTCTACGGCCTGTGGAAGGGAATGGACGACTACCTGGAAAGGATAAAGGTCCAGCGCATCCTCGCCTGGGGGAAGGATATTTCCGAGGACAAGCTGGTAGAAATGCTCAGCCGTAAGATCCGCGTCGAAAAGGTAGCCATAAAGGACGTGAAGATGCGCACCTTTATAACGGAGGATTCCAGCCGAAATGAGATGGTGCAGCACGTCTATGACATCACCTACGGTACGGTCCGGAAAGATACCGACACCCTGATCGTCATCGACGACTCGATCGTAAGAGGGACCACCCTTAAAGAAAGCATCATCCGCATGCTTTCCCGGTTGAAGCCCAAAAAGATCATAGTCGTATCCTCCGCTCCCCAGATCCGCTATCCCGACTGCTATGGTATCGACATGAGCAAGCTGGGCGACTTTATCGCCTTCCGCGCCGCGGTAGAGCTCATGAAAGACCAGGGTAAAGAGAACTGCCTCCAGGAGATATACGAACGCTGCAAAGAACTTGCCCGTACCGGCCAACTACACACGGAGAACGTCGTTCAACGGGTCTATAAACCCTTCACCGCCGAAGAGATCGCCGCGAAGATCGCCCAGCTGATCACTCCTCCCGAGATCGATACGCCGGTGCAGGTCATCTTCCAGACCATCGAATCCCTTCACCGGGCCTGCCCCACCAATACCGGAGACTGGTACTTCACCGGCAACTATCCGACGCCGGGCGGGAATAGGGTCGTCAATAAGGCATTTATAAACTATATGGAAGGGAAGAATGTCCGCGGCTACTAGTAAATATTTGCAACGCGTATTGAAGTTCTCAGAGAAAATGCTTAATATTATATAGTTAATAGTACCCATCCCCTTAAAAATTAACGTCGTCGCACTGGTTAATGCGCTCCATTGGTAATGTTTGGCCCTTTTTCTGTTTGAGAAAAATCAAGCGTTATGAAGAAAGTCTCAATTATGATCGTCGATGATCATACCTTAATCCGTGAAACATGGAGTTTTTTGCTTGGAAAGAATGAGAATTTTGATGTCGTGGCGGAATGCGGCGACGGTGAGAGAGCGATCGAACTGGCCCGGGACAAACGCCCCGATGTCGTTCTTCTCGACATCAATATGGCTCCGATGAGCGGGTTCGACGTCCTAAAGATGATCCGCAAATATTCCCCCAGCTCCAAGATCATCGGTGTATCCATGCACTCACAGCCGGCGTATGCGAAAAAAATGCTCCGGCTCGGAGCCAAAGGGTATGTGACCAAGAACTCCCCCCGCCAGGAAATGCTGCAGGCCATTGCAGAGGTAAGTAACAATCACACTTATATCTGTCAGGAGGTGAAGAATATCCTCTCGGACCAGCTCCTCAATCAGGACCAGGTCAATCCCGACATCAATAACCTTTCCGATCGCGAAATGCAGATCGTCCGGGCGTTGAAAGAAGGCCTGTCTTCCAAAGAGATCGCTTCCGAATTGAATATCTCGTTAAAAACCGTCGAGGTACACCGGCACAATATTCTGAAGAAACTCAAACTCAAGAACACGGTGTCCCTTATCAATTTTATCAATTCCCAGGCATTCGATATTTAAAATTTGATATAGCTTTAGGTCTGTATGAAGACCCTATTGATCATCCGGCACGCCAAAAGCAGCTGGGACGACGCCTCGATGAGCGATTTCGACCGGCCTTTGAATGATAGAGGAAAACGGGATGCCCCTGATATGGCCCATCGGCTGGCCAAGGCCGGCATCGAGATTGACCGCTTCGTTTCGAGTCCCGCAAAAAGAGCCCGCCAGACCGCGGAGCTTTTCGCCCATGAGTTTGATGTAAAAGGAAAGGATATCCGCTTCGTGCCCGAGCTCTATCATGCCGCCCCATCCGTCTTCGAATCCGTGGTCGACAGTCTCGACGACAAGGACGACACTGTGGCCATCTTCTCTCATAATCCCGGCATCACTGCTTTCGTCAATTCCCTCACCTCCGCCCGCCTCGATAATATGCCCACCTGTGCGGTCTTCGCTGCGAAATGCGATACCCAACATTGGAAAGACTTCCGCTCCGCCGGTCCGCAATTCGGCTTCTTCGATTATCCCAAAGCAGATCGAGACTGATCCCGCCTAGATCCCGCTGACCGAAGGACGCGACTGATCCAGCACTGAGCCGATCTCTGCGCTAAGTCGTTGTCCCGCATCTTCTTTCGGCCAGCTACGAAATGGTCCATCCGTAAACGCAAGCGCGGCACGAAGCGTAAAATCCCGCTGACGCATACATCCCGCCCACCCCTTCTCCGCGAGGTAACGACCAAGATATTCCTGCTCCGTCTGCCCGGGTGTTGGGATCAGGACCGCACGCTTACCCATCCGCGCCAGATCCATCACCGTACTATAGCCCGACCGGGCCACCACGAGTCGTGCCCTTGCCATCACCCGCTCCAGTTCGGTCGCCGGCAAATGGTCATGCACTTCTACCGAAGCAGGCGCCTCTTTGATCGCCCCTCCTCCACGCGGCAACCCGCGAACCAAAACCATCCGCATGCCCGTGATGCCTCCCATTTCCCGCAACACCCGCCGTTCAAGCATCGTTCGCTGTGGCTCGGGGCCGGACAACAGCACCAGCACATCGATGTCCTCCATTGCAGTATGGCCGTCCACGGCGACACTACCCTCCATCCGCGATAACACACCGAGATACCGAACAGATACCGGCGGCATCGTCGAAGGATTGGAAAGCTCTCCCGCCAGCGCATCCGCACCCTGAATATCGGGTATCCAGCACCGTGAGAAATGCGCGATCAACCGGTAGTTCATTCGCTGCAGGAAGGCGTCCGCCAGCCGGCCAAAAGGAGTCCTGATCCGCAGCTGATGGGTGATAAAAACGCAATAGACTCCCGGGATCGCCAGCCCATAGCGGTTGTCCGAGATCACCAGGTCGAGCCCCTCCGTAGCCGCAAACCCGCGCAGCCAGGCCCTTTCCCGCTTGATGCAGATCAAGATTTTTGGAATAGCGGCAATTAAGCGCAAAATCGTAATGGCGCGATTTTTGCCGTATTTTATGCGATACCCGGGTAGATCTACGAAGGTCAAAGACGCAAATTCCTCCTGCAGAACTGCGCGTTGTACGCCACTTGCAGCGACGACCACCTCACATCTTTGATTTAGTAATCCCTTAATTATTGGAAAACATCTCGTTGCGTGCCCAAGTCCCCAATCAAGCGGAGCAAGTAAAACCTTTATGGTTTGGTAAGGAGGATTGTTAATTTTTACGGGACTCGGCAAAAGCGGATACTATTTTCGGTACAAAATAGTTAAATTAGTAGGATCAACACATGAAAACCACAAAACAGATATTGATTCTGATCGTATTATTTAGTACCATTGTACTCACCGGCTGCACTTCGGGCCGGGGAATTGGTGGTAGCAGCAAGAAATGCGGCTGCGGAATCAACAAAGGGATGTCTGGTTATTAAAATCTAATAGAATGAAAACTTGTAACAGGGACTTGCTTGTTCTGGTGAAAGACGAACACATGAACGAAAAATCGATGGAGCGTGAGCTGGAGCAGCTGAACGACCTGTTGTTCCATTTTGAAACCATCGAATCATTCTGCGCTGCCCACGAGGTATTTGATATCAATCGCCACAAGACTTTGTATAAACGTGATAGCATCCAACGCATCGTCCGTCAGAAAGAATTGAAGCCCTTCTTTTTTATTTGCAACAAGAACTAGCCCAGCTTTTTCATCGCCTCTCTTAGTTTCCCGATCATTTCAGGAATGTCTTCCAGTTTGCAGGTGCCCACGCTAAGGCGGTACCACGGAGAAGATTTTGCGCCGCCAAACGCCGAGAAAGGAACGACAGCCAGCCCGGCCTCATTCAGAAGATAAGAGGTCACCGCCATCTGATCATTCAGCATGACTCCCTCCTTTGTTTTTTTACCTTTCAGATCGATCTTTATCGTCAGATAGATGGCCGCTTCCGGCGCCAGCACATCTACGGCATAGCCTTCTTTTTTCAGGGTCACGAGTCCATCGTGTATCTGGCGAAGCCGCTCCGACACTGCCGCGCGGAAACGCTTCAAAAAGGCATCGATCGCCTCTTTTTGAGTGAGGAAGATAGCCGTTGCCTTCTGCTCGGCCATGGGCGCCCAGGAACCGATATGGCTCATGATCGCATTCATCTTGCTGATGATCTCCGCCGGACCAAAGGCCCAGCCCACCCGCACACCCGTTGCAGCAAAGGCCTTGCTGATCGCGTCGATATAGATCGTATACTCCCGCATGGCCGGGAAAAGTGAAACGGGATCGAAGTGCTCGATCTCGCCATAGGTCAGCTGCCAGTACATCTGGTCATACAGCACATACAGCTTCTTTTCGCCCTCGCCACGCCGTTTGTTTTCTTCCAACACCAGTTCGCAGATCGCCGAAAGGTCTTTTTTCGAAATGGTAGTTCCCGTAGGGTTCTGCGGGCTGCAAAGACAGATCAGCGTCGCTTCCCGGACATAAGGCTGCAGCGCCGCAGCAGTCGGCATAAAGTTATTCTCCGCGGTCGCCTCGACGACGACATGCTCACCCTGGTTGAGATGAGTATAGTGGTTGTTGTTCCACGACGGAACGGCGTAGATGACCTTGTCTCCCCTGTCTACCAGCGTCCGGAACAGGGAATAGATCAGTGGCCGGCCCCCGCTCGCTACCAGGATCTCTTTGATCCCATAGGTCAGCCCCTCCCGTTCTTGCAGGAAGGCCGAGATAGACTCCCGGAGATCGAGATTTCCTTCAGCCGCTGGATAGTTGGTGAAATGCTTTCGGTAGGCGTCGACGATCAGATCTTCCAGCTCCTGGGGGATGGGAAAAATAGCCGGATCAAAATCGCCTACGGTAAAATTGTAGATTTTTTCGCCCTTTCGGATCTTTTCCCGGATTTCGCCGCCTAATTTGACGATTTCCGATCCGATGAGCGTTTCGGCAAGATAAGATAGCTTTGAAGCCATGGTGAGCCAACTATCGGAATCGAACCGACGACCCTTTCATTACGAATGAAATGCTCTACCAGCTGAGCTAAGTTGGCGTAGTTTGCGGCTGCAAATGTAATAAAAACCTATTTCTTCTCGGAATTGTATTTTTTCTCCGCTTCCTGGGCCTTCTCGAAATCGAGAACCACCCCATTGATACAATACCGCAGGCCGGTAGGCGCCGGCCCATCGTTAAAGACATGTCCGAGATGCGATTTGCAGCGGCCGCACATCACTTCCGTCCGGTCCATCCCATAAGAATGATCCGCCGCATAGATGACACTCCCCTTATTGACCGGCTCGTAGAAGCTCGGCCAGCCACAGCCGCTCTCGAACTTGGTATCGCTGCGGAAAAGCGGATTCCCGCAAACCGCACAATAATAAGTACCTATCTCCTTGGAGCTCTCGTAAGGGCTTGTCCAGGGCCGTTCGGTGCCCTTGTTCCGGGCCACATCATAGATATTCCGGGGCAGGATCTTCTTCCATTGATCATCAGTCATATTCACAGGGGTCGAGTCCGAATGCGAATAAATCGGGTTGTTTTCCCGTTGAGCAGGGTCTTTTCTTTCCATATTGCTTGATTTTTGCATTTCCATGCCTTTTTTAAAGCCAGGCCGAAAATGTTAAAGGATTTTTAAAGCCTGTATATTATATTTGTCAACTCACAAGGGTAAGTAAGTACGTATTATGTTCAATTTAATTTTATTTGGTCCTCCCGGCAGCGGGAAAGGGACGCAGTCTGAAAGGTTGATCTCTAAATACGGCCTGAAGCATCTCAGTACAGGCGATATCCTCCGCAGCGAGATAGCAGGCCAGACCCCGCTGGGGCTGGCGGCTAAAAGCTTCATGGACAAGGGACAACTGGTACCCGACGAAGTCGTCATCGAAATGATCAGCTCCGCACTCGACAACAATCCCCAGGCACATGGTTTTCTCTTCGACGGCTTCCCCCGCACGACCGCCCAGGCCGAGGCCCTCGATAAGCTGCTACACCAGAAAGGAACCTCTATCGTGGTAGTCCTGGCCCTCCAGGTCAGCGAAGATGAACTCATCAAGCGGCTCCTCAACCGCGGCCTCACCTCCGGCCGGGCTGACGACGTCAATGAAGAGATCATCCGCAATCGCATCGGCGAATATGAGAAAAAGACGGCTGCCGTGGCCGACCACTACAAAAAATACGACAAAGTAGTCTACGTTCAGGGCGAAGGCGAGGTCGACGAGATTTTCATATCCCTTAGCCGGGAAATTGATCAGCGTGACGTGGCCTAATAAGCCTGGATGTCCCGGCCGAAGACGTTCTAGCGCATTTCCCCTGGCCTGACCTCTAACGATTGCTTCCTTCCATTCCGTAAAACCTCCATTTTCACCGGCCGGTTGATCACATCCGCATGCAGCTGCTTGTGCAACTCATCCACCGTCGCCACCGGCTTGCCATTGAAAGAAACGATAATATCGCCCGTCCGGATTTGATTATTATCCACAGGCTGATCCGGCACCACTTCAAAGACATACACCCCCGTCGACTTCTCCAGCCTGTTGGCCGCGATCATCCGCCCGGTAAGATTCACCAACTGCCCGGCAATCCCCAGATAGGCCCTTTTTACCCGCCCTTCCATGATCAGCTTTCCTGCCACAAATGCAGCCAGATTGGAAGAAACGGCAAAACAAAGCCCCTGCGCGGAGGCGATCGTCGCCGTATTCACCCCGATCACCTGCCCAAGGGAGTTGACCAATGGCCCCCCTGAATTACCCGGATTGAGCGAGGCGTCCGTCTGGATGATATCGTCGATCAGCCGTCCATTGCTGGCCCGGAGCGTCCGGCCCAGCGCACTGACGACACCTGCCGTCACCGTATGCTGCAACCCCAGCGGATTGCCGATAGCAATGGCTATCTGGCCGGGCTGCAACGACTCGGAGTCAGCAAAAGATAACGACTTCAATCCCATCACATCGATCTTCAACACCGCAATATCCGTGGAAGGGTCCGCGCCTTTCAGTTCCGCACTCACCGTCCGGCCATCCGCCAGCGCCACCTTGATCTCCCGCGCATTCTCGATGACATGGTTGTTCGTGACGACAAAGCCATCACTGGAAATGACAAATCCCGAACCCGAAGCCGGCACCAATTGCTGCTCCCGCTCCTGTCCACGCTGCTGAGGTCCCCGTTGCTCCTGGCCCCGCCTCACTTCCGCCGGCTTGCGCACCTGTATATGAACGACCGCCTCCGCCACCTGGCCCACCACACCCGTGATCGTCCGGGAATAACTGTCCAGCAGCTCCAGATCACGTTGAGGCGCATAGTCGATAAATGATACTTCGTTTTCCATAACCCAACATGGACAAAACCCCGACCAAACTGGATTTACTGTCAGTCTGGCGGGGTAGTCCGACAATCTTTCTTTTGCTATCTTCGTTATATCAAACGATTGTACACTTATGCCGAAGCTTGGAAACTATATCACAGGAAATTGGATCTCCGGCGATGGAGAGGGACAACCCCTTTTTAACGCCGCCACCGGCGACATCATCGCCCACGCCAGCACAAAAGGCCTGGATTTCGCCGCCATCCTCGACTATGCCCGCACCACCGGCAACCCTACTCTCCGGCGGATGACCTTCCCCGAACGCGGCCGTATGCTCCGGGCCCTTGCCCTGCATCTCCGGGAACATCTGGAATCCTTTTACCAGGTCAGCTACCTCACCGGCGCCACCCGCGCCGATAGCTGGATCGACCTCGAAGGCGGTATCGGCAACCTCTTTTCGTACGCCTCGCTACGCAGGAAATTCCCCGACGAAACCTTTTGTCTCGACGGCGAAGGACTATCGCTCGGAAAAGGCGGCACCTTCATGGGCCAGCATATCCTCGTCCCAAAAGAAGGCGTAGCTATCCATATCAACGCCTTTAACTTCCCCGTCTGGGGCATGCTCGAAAAAATAGCCGTCAACCTGCTTGCCGGTGTTCCCGCCGTCGTCAAGCCGGCCACCGTTACCTCCTTCCTCACCGAAGCCGTCGTCCGCGAGATCATTGCCTCCGGCATCCTTCCTCCCGGGGCCCTCCAGCTCATCTGTGGCAGCGCCGGCAGCCTGCTGGATCACGTGACCTCCCAGGATGTGATAACTTTTACGGGTTCGGCATCGACTGGCATGCAGTTAAAAGCACATCCCCGTATTCTCGCGGAGAACACTCCCTTCAACATGGAGGCCGACTCGCTCAACTGTCTCGTCCTCGGCGAAGACGTAGAGCCCGGCATGCCCGAATGGGACCTGTTCGTAAAAGAACTTCGGAAAGAAATGACCGTCAAGGCCGGTCAGAAATGTACTGCCGTAAGACGCATCTTCGTTCCTGAAAACAAACTCGGGGAGGCTGGCAAAGCGATAATAAAAGCCATTGCCCAGACGACCATCGGCAATCCCCAAAACGATAAAGTACGCATGGGGCCGCTCGCAGGGCAGACCCAGCGCGATGAAGTGCGGGCCCAGGTATCAAAGCTGCTCGCCTCCTCCCAACTGATCTACGGTTCTCTCGACAGCGTCGAACTGATCGACGGCGATGCCTCTCGCGGCGCCTTCTTCAGCCCGCTCCTGCTGCTGAATGAAAATCCTTTTGTCGCCGAAGAGCCGCATTCCGTTGAAGCCTTTGGTCCCGTCAGCACCCTGATGCCCTACGAGAATATCGATGCCGCGGTCGCCTTGTCCCGCAAAGGAAAAGGGTCGCTGTGCAGCAGCATCGTCACCGCGGACCCCGGCATCGCAAGAGCATATACACTCGGCGCAGCGACCCATCACGGCCGTATCCTGATCCTCAATAACGAATGTGCAAAGGAAAGTACCGGTCATGGTAGCCCCCTGCCGCTATTGGTGCACGGCGGTCCCGGCCGGGCCGGCGGTGGCGAGGAAATGGGCGGTATCCGCGGCATAAAACATTATATGCAACGGGTGGCCGTACAGGGCTCTCCTTCCATGATCACCCACCTCACACATACCTATCAGCCGCATACGAAACAGATCCTCGGCGAAAAACACCCGTTCCGAAAATACTTCGAAGAACTACAAATAGGGGATACCGTTATCACCCACAAGCGTACCGTCACGGAAGCCGATATCGTCAACTTTGCCAATGTCAGCTGGGATCATTTTTACGCACATACCGATCATACTTCGATAGCCGGAACGCTCTTCGAAAAGCCTGTAGCCCATGGCTATTTCATCCTGAGCGCGGCTGCCGGCCTCTTCGTCGACCCCGGCAAGGGGCCCGTCATGCTCAACTATGGCCTGGAAGAATGCCGGTTCCTGAAGCCCGTCTATGCCGGGACCACCATCGGAGTAAAATTGACCTGTAAAGAGAAGATCGCCCAGGAAAAACGGGAAGAAAATGATATCCCCAGAGGCATCGTAAAATGGTATGTAGATGTCTATGATGATACGGGGGAGAGCGTCGCCATCGCCACGATCCTCACCATGGTCGAACGCAAAGCCTGACAAACACTTCTAACAGACCCTGAACCATTAAAACAATAAATCGCCATGTTGAAACAAGTTAAGGAAGGCCATGTCAAAGCTGAACGCCACAATGGCGTCATGACCATCGAATTCTTCCATCCACAAAGCAATTCTCTCCCCGGCGCGATGCTGGAAGCTATCGCTCACGAGATCCATGCTGCGGGAAACGATCACGATTCAAAGGTCGTCATCCTGCAATCCGGCGGCGAACGCGCCTTTTGCGCCGGCGCCTCGTTCGAGGAACTGATAGCCATTGAAACGGCTGAGCAGGGGCTCCAGTTCTTTAGCGGATTTGCCCATCTCATCAACGAAATGCGCAAATGCCCCAAATTCATCATTGTCCGCATTCAGGGCAAATGCGTCGGAGGTGGGGTAGGGATTGCCGCCGCCGCGGACTATGCTATCGCCGTTGAAGGCGCCGACGTCAAGCTCAGCGAGCTGGCCATCGGAATCGGGCCGTTTGTCGTCGGACCCGCCGTCGAGAGAAAGATCGGTCTTTCCCCTTTCAGCAGCCTGGCCATCGACGCGACCATGTGGCGCGACGCCGAATGGGCCAGAAGAAGAGGACTCTATGCAGAGCTTCACGGCACCGTCACCGGAATGGACGAATCCATCGCCCGGCTCGCCAATCAGCTGGCGCATTCTAATCCGGAAGCCATGGCCCAGCTCAAGCAAACCCTTTGGAAAGGCACCGAACATTGGGACCATCTCCTGCTGGAAAGAGCCGCGATGAGCGGCAAGCTCGTATTGAGCCCGTTCAGCCGCCAGGCGATCCAAAAAATAAAAGGCGGCCGTTAAGCCGCCTCTATTTAAGGGCAGACGACTGGTCTGCCGGCCGAAAAATCAAAGGTCATCATATTGGTAAAGCGGATCGATCGCCGAACCCGCATCCATATCGAAGATGGGCTTGATCAATCCATTGTTCAGCCCGTATACCCACCCGTGCAACTGCGGACGGCGGTCGTTCTTCCACGCCCGCTGGATAATGGAGGTCTTGGCAAGATGCATCACCTGCTCCTTGACGTTAAGCTCCACAAGCCTGTCTGCCCGTTGTTCGATATCGGGTATCGCATCCAGCTCCTTGGTATAAAGGCGGTAGACATCCTTGATATTGCGCAGCCACATATTCAGCACATACTTGAAGTCGTGATTGGTCATCGCCGCCTTTACCCCACCGCAACCATAATGTCCGCAAACGATGACATGGTTCACCTTCAGGTGGTTGACGGCATAGTCGAGCACGCTGAGCAGGTTCACATCCGTATGGACCACCATATTGGCGATATTCCGGTGGACAAAGATCTCGCCGGGTTGCGTACCCGTGATCTTGTCCGCGGGCACCCGGCTGTCGCTACAGCCGATCCAGAGGAACTCGGGCGTCTGTAAATGAGAAAGCCGTTCGAAATATTCAGGATCATCCGCTTTTATTTCCGAGGACCAGGCTTTATTTTCCAGTAATAATTTTTCTATCGGTGTCATCTAAGATGTTTTTATTTCGTTTTCAAAGATAGTTAATTGTCAGGCTGCTTTATGCCGCACTTCGGCCACCCCATTTTTCCTTACTTCCACCCGGATATTCTTCAAATGCGCGTGGTGCATGAACTCATCGATCACATCCAATACATCCCGGTCGATAAAATCCGCCCGGGTCATATCGATCAGGACATAGGATCCTTCCGGGAGCGCTTCCAGCTTCGATTTTACGATCGGTTTATTCAGGAAACTTACGTCCTTCCGGAAACGAAGCAGGAATTTGTTACCATCGTGTACGATCATCACCGCCGAGTGGAAATTGCTTCGGATGAGGAAGAACAATGCAACTCCTATGCCGATGAGGATGCCGATCAGCAGGTCGGTCAGCAGGATCGCCACGATCGTCACAACAAAAGGGACGAACTGATCCCAGCCCTTGCGATGGAATTCCTTGAACAACGTTGGTTTGGCAAGCTTATAACCCGTCATCACCAGGATCGCCGCCAGGGCGCTGAGCGGAATGGCATTGAGCAGTCCGGGGATCAGCAACACGGACAACAGAAGCAAACTACCATGCACGATGGTGGACGTTCTTGTCCGGGCTCCCGCATTCAGATTGGCGCTGCTGCGGACGATCACCGACGTGACCGGCAATCCACCCAGCATTCCCGAAATGATATTACCGAGACCCTGCGCCTTCAGCTCCCGGTTGGTGGGCGTACTGCGGTTGTAAGGGTCCAGTTTGTCGATCGCCTCGATACAAAGCAGGGTCTCCAGGCTGGCGACAAGTGCGATGGTCAGCCCTGTTACCCATACCTGGTAGTTGGTGAGATATTGCCAGTCCGGCATACGGAAAAAAGCCGTGAAATCTCCAAGATCACCAGCCACCGGCAGGTTCACAAGATGATGGGGCGCCAGCGTATGCGGCGAACCGCCCTGTTCCAGCGCCTCGCTGAGGACGACGCCTACCACGACCACGACGAGTGGAGCTGGGACGAATTGAAAGATCTTTTTCTTCTTGAAGAAAGGCAGGTCCCAAAGCAACAGAATGCCGACGGAAACTAACCCGATCCCCGCGGCAGCCGGCGCAAAGCCCACCTTATAGCCAAGCAGATGCGGCAGCTGTTTAAAGATCAGGATAAGACCTATCGCCGCCAGCATTCCGCGGATCACGGAATTGGGGACATAGTCACCGATGATCCCTGCTCTCAGGAATCCAAAAATGATCTGCAGGATACCGGCGATCACGACGGATAGGATAAAGGCTTCATATGCCGGCATCTTGCCGATGGCAACGGCGACGATGGCAGTAAGCCCCGCCGCGGGACCGCTGACGCTCAGCGAAGATCCGCTGAGACTGCCGATGATAAGACCGCCTACGACGCCCGCAATGATGCCGGCAAATAAAGGTGCGTTGGATGCGAGCGCCACGCCGAGGCAGAGCGGCAGGGCAACGAGAAAGACTACCAGGCCGGACGGAAGATCCGCACCCAGGTGTTGAGTAAGTTTTTTCATATAATAGTTTGAGAGGAATAAAGAATACCTTCTCTTGCCTACTGCGTAGGCAGAGTTAAAGCGCAAATATCTGCGCTTCGCGAAACATCCTCCGGATGTTTTGGCGGCGCACGCTAGTGCGCAACCGGCTTCCAGCCGGTTAGGAATTGGGTGGGGGTGTCGGAATATCGTCGGCGTGTCTTAAAGGCAGCGCAGGCGAATGGGGGGGATGAAGCGGGGTAGTGGGAATATGCGAATAATGCTCGAGGGTAGGAAAAGAAACGGGCAGAAAATCTTTTTGCCAATCATCACCGGCACGGTTTGGACTGGGATCATTGGCATGCGCAAGCTCCTCAGTCGCCGTGCCGCCGAGCAGCCAGACCATGGTCTGCTTCAACGGCAATAGCTGGGCGCTGAGCACCACGAGGAGAAAGACGGATATGATCTTGCGGGTCTTCAAACGCAGCAAAATTAATAAGTTACGAAGAGAACAGGAAGCCCTGCCTCTTCGTTTTAACAAAATTCTTAGACTAAATGTTCAGCCCGCCGCATGCGCTGATCACCTGACCCGTAATATACGAGCTGAGTTCACTTGCCAGGAAAAGCGTCGTATTGGCAATCTCTTCCGCGCGGCCGAAGCGGCCCAGGGGGATGCCCTCGAGGAACTTTTTCGCCCCATCCCCATCCTTTAGATAATGCGTCATATCGGTCTCGACAAAACCTGGAGCGATGGCATTGCACCGGATATTCCGGCTACCCAGCTCCTTTGCTACCGACTTGGTAAAACCGAGGATCCCCGCTTTCGAGGCGGCATAGCTTGCCTGACCCGCATTCCCGCTCATCCCGACGATCGAACTCATATTGATGATGGACCCGCTCTTCGCCTTCATCATCGGGCGGATCACCTGTTTGGTCATATTGAATACACTCGTCAGATTGATACTGATCACCTCATTCCATTGCTCTGGCGTAAGCCGCAACAGCAGATTGTCCTTCGAGATCCCGGCATTATTGACACAGATATCGACAGTACCGAATTCCTTTACTACATCGTTGACCATCGCCTCGCATTCCGCGAACACCCCGGCATTGCTCTTATAGGCGCGGGCCTTCACCCCCGAAGCCTTGAGCTTCTCTTCCAGAGTCTTTGCTTTTTCATCGCTGCTCAGATAGGTGAACGCCACATGTGCGCCATGCTCAGCCAGCTTCAGGGCTACGGCCTCGCCGATGCCCCGGCTGGCGCCGGTGACGATCGCTACTTTGTTTTCGAGTAATTTCATGGGCCAAATATATATCTTTAGCGCCTAATGACTCACCCTAAAAATTTGCGGGCAAAGCTCCTGCTCTTCTTTGCGGTTGAAACCCTTAGCGTCACCTGGCTCCTTAAGATCCCAGGCTGGGCCCCCATCTGCTCCCTGTTGTATTTTTCTTCAGGCATCGCCATCGCCCTGCTGTTGACCCGTGGTCCGCAACTGCAACTACCCACCTTACAAAAACGTGCATGGACCCAGCCGGTTAACCATTACCGCGTGGTCGTCACCGGCCTCGTTGCTGTCGCCACCTGGTCCTGGTGCCGCTACTGGTTCGAAGAAATGCCCATCGATATTACCAATGCCGACATGCTGCCCATTATAAAGGTCATGGGCGAAAGATTCATCGCCGGTCAACACGGTCACGTCTACGACATCATCCCCTGGATCTGGAATGGGACCCAGCCGATCTATCTGCCGGCAATGTGGCTTCCCTACGTCCCCGCCATATTTCTCGGGTTAGATATGCGCTGGATCGCTGTTGCCGGTCTGCTCTTCGGTTTTGCATCATTCCTCTTCCTTTACCGGCCCGGAGGCTACATAAATTTCTTCCTCGGCGTCATTGCCTTCCTCCTCTTCTGGTGGCTGGTAGCGGACAACACTCCTGGGATCGTCAGCGTCTCGGAAGAAGGCATGGTCATCGGCTATTACGTGCTGCTCGTATTGGCATTACTCTCCGGCAAACCCTGGCTCACGGGTATCGCCATTTCCCTGTGCATGCTCAGCCGTTATGCCCTCATCGGTTGGATACCGGCCTTTCTTCTCTGGCTTGCACTGGAAAAGAAATGGCGGCAACTGTCGATAATTACGTTGACGGGAATGCTTTGTTTCGTGCTGCTCTTCCTGCTGCCCGTCGGGTTCGGTACCTTCGTCCGCCTCGCGAAACTGCCCGGGGACTACGTGGCCTTCGCCGGCAGAGTATGGAAGGACAGCCCGGATGTGTTTTCCACGGCGCCCGGCTTTGCCTGGTTCTTCGGCCCGAAAAATACGGGGGGATTGCACCGCCTGCTGATCGTGCTCACCTTTTTCAGCCCGATGATCGTCATATGGTCCGGCTGGCGGCGAAAGGCGGCCAATCTGCCGCTGGCGGCCCTGAAACTGGGATTGGTGATCTTTTTCTGTTTTATCGACGTGCCCTATCTCTACCTGTTCTATACCTCCTCGTTCATCAGCCTCATTGCGCTGACCCTGCTATTCCAGGAGACGGAACAGCCTACAACATAGCCTGGATCTCTTCGATATACTTCCGGTCGTTGGAGAGCCGAGGCACCTTATGTTGGCCACCCAGCTTTCCCTTTCGCTTCAGCCAGGCGGTAAAAACACCTTTCTCCAGAACATGGAGCCTGGGCATGCCCAGCGCGATATCCTTATGGCGCTTCGCCTCATAGTCGCTGTTGATGCTCTTCAACGCCTTGTCCAGTTCGGTGACAAACTGATCCAGATCGGCCGGCTTCTTCTCGAACTCCACCAGCCACTCATGGGCGCCATTACCCGTTTCACCAAAATACACCGGCGCGGCCGTGTAGTCATTGACGATAGCCCCCGTCTTCTCGGACGCGATTGCTATCGCCTTGTCCGAATTGTCGACGATCACCTCTTCCCCAAAGGCATTGATGAAATGCTTCAGCCGCCCGCTTACCTTTATGCGGAATGGATACCGGGACGTGAACTGAACCGTATCCCCGAGCAGGTATCGCCACAGTCCGCCATTGGTATTGATGACAAGGGCATAGTGCTGACCGACCTCTACATCGGCGAGCCCGATCGTCTCCGGCCGGGCCTTGCCGTATTCTTCGATGGGCATAAACTCCATGAAGATGCCGTGGTCCAGGAAAAGCAGCATCCCGTCGTCGTTCGGATTGCCCTGTGCCGCGAAAAAACCCTCGCTGGCATTGTACATGTCGAGATAGTTGATGTCTTTTCCTATCAACCGCTGGAACTGTTCGCGGTAGGGTGTAAAGGCGACGCCGCCATGAATATATAATTCGAGTGAAGGCCAGACTTCCGCCAGCGTGCTCTTCCCCGTGATCTCGAGTATCCGGCGGATCAACACCAGCGTCCAGGTAGGCACCCCGGAAATAGAAGTGACATTCTCGATGATCGTATTTTTTGCCAGCCGCTCGATCTTGTCCTCCCACTCGTCCAGCAGCGCGATACTCAGTTCCGGCGTCCGGATCCAGTTCCCCCAAAAGGGCGCATTTTGCAGCAGCACCGCGCTCAGGTCGCCATAGTGAACCTCCTCATTGACCGAGTTGATCGTATGGCTGCCGCCAATGACCAATCCCTTGCCGGTTAGCAGGTCCGACTCCGGATTGAAGTTGTAATACATCGTGAGGACATCCTTGGCCCCTTTGTAGTGACAATCCTGAAGACTCTCTTCACTGACCGGAATGAACTTGCTCTTGTCGCTGGTCGTGCCGCTGCTCTTGGCAAACCACGTGATCGGTGTATTCCAGAGAATGTTCTGCTCGCCATTCATGATCCGCTGGATATATGGCTTGAGATCGTCGTATTCGTGGATGGGGACCGCCTGCTTGAAATCGCGGAGTGAAAAGGTTTTCGTGAAATTGTACTTACGGCCGAATTCCGTATACTGGGCAGAAGTAACGAGATGTTGCAATACCTCCCGCTGCACAGCTATGGGATGCTTGACCCATTGTTCGATGCGCTCCTGCCGCAATCTCGCCAATCTCGATATGGCCGGACTCAATAGCTTCATACGTTGGGCCGCAGGCGCGGCTTCAACGGCAATGTAATTAATCGCGGGGAATTAAAGTGTATTTTTTTCTTCGCGCCGACGGGCTTCTTCGTGGAGATAGTCCTTTCTTTTCAGCTCGAAATTCCGGCCCAGATAAAGCCGTCTGACCTGCTCGTCTTCGGCCAGCTCCTCGGCCGTGCCGTGCTTGAAGATCTTTCCGTCAATCAGCAGATAGGCCCGGTCACAAATAGACAGCGTTTCGTTCACGTTATGACCGGTGATGAGGATGCCGATGTTCCGGAACTTGAGTCGCGCGACCACGGACTGGATGTCTTCAACCGCGATGGGGTCTACGCCGGCAAAGGGTTCATCCAACAGGATGAACTTGGGGTCCACGGCAAGCGCCCGGGCGATCTCGGTCCGCCGGCGTTCCCCGCCGCTGAGGGAATCCCCGTTGTTCTTGCGCACATGATGAAGATGGAACTCATCCAGCAGCGCCTCCAGCTTTTCTTTCTGCTGCGCCCGGCTCAGCTTGGTCATCTCCAGCACCGCCTTGATATTGTCTTCCACACTTAGCTTCCGGAACACGGAGGCCTCCTGTGGCAGGTATCCGATACCCATCTGCGCCCGCTTGAACATCGGCTGACGGGTAATATTGATGTCATTCAGAAAAACATCCCCCTCGTCCGGTTTGATCAAGCCGACTACCATGTAAAAGGTGGTCGTCTTGCCGGCGCCATTCGGTCCCAGCAACCCGACTATCTCTCCCTGCTCCAACCGGACGGAGACGTGGTTCACGACCGTCCGGTTGTGATAAGTCTTTACAAGGTCTTGGGAATGAATGGTAATACTCAAGTTTTTCGAATTTGCCCGCAAAAATAAGCCCCTAAAGCGAGGTCGCAAGCTCTTAACTCGAAATTTATAGGTGTTTTAAGACATATGGACTAATTTCGCAACCCAAAGCGGAGCACAGCTCCGCTGGCCGAAGGCCCATCATAAGCCGTGCACGGGGAATGGGTTTTTTTTGGAATTAAACCTATTCCCCGCGCAGAAAATGCAGTAAATCCGCATATGAAGGTTATAGATCATATCAAAGAAGCGAAAAACACCCTTGTTTCATTCGAGATCCTCCCCCCCTTAAAAGGCAAGACTATCAGTTCTATATACGAACATCTCGATCCTTTGATGGAATTCAGGCCCGCGTTCATCAACGTGACCTACCATCGCAGCGAAACGATGTTCAAGAAAAAAGCCGATGGAACCTTCGAAAAGGTCGAGGTCCGCAAACGGCCCGGTACGGTCGGCATCTGCGCGGCCATCATGAACCATTACAAGGTCGACGCCGTTCCCCACCTCATCTGCGGCGGCTTCGCCAAGCGGGAGACCGAGGACGCACTCATCGATCTGCATTTCCTCGGCATCGACAATGTCCTGGTGCTGCGGGGAGACGCTGCCAAGAACGAAAGCTCCTTCGAGCCCGAACCCGATGGCCACCGTTACGCCATCGATCTGCTCAAGCAGGTATCCTGCCTCAACCAGGGCGTCTATCTCGAAGAAGACATCAAGAACGGGGGGAAGACCAACTTCTGCATCGGTATCGCAGGCTACCCCGAAAAACACTTCGAGTCTCCCAATCTTGAAACCGACCTGATGTACCTCAAGGCAAAGGTCGATGCCGGCGCGGAATACATCACGACCCAAATGTTCTTCGACAACCAGAAATATTTTGAATTTGTCAAGACCCTCCGCGATCGCGGGATCACGATCCCCGTCATCCCCGGACTAAAGCCGATAACGACAAAGAAACAGCTCAGCATGCTGCCGAAAGTGTTTCATGTCGATCTGCCCACCGATCTCTCCAATGCCATCCTGCAATGTAAGACCGATGCGGATGTAGAGAAGGTCGGGACGGAATGGCTGATCCAGCAGAGCAGGGAATTGAAGCAGGCCGGAGTGCCGGTGCTGCACTATTACACCCTGGGTAAGCCAAAGGTGATCGAAGCGGTGGTCAAGGCGACGTTGTAAGACTTTCTACAGAGTCTTGAATACCGACTCCTCTATTTTTACTGCGTATTTCTTTTTCAGCTCGGCGATCCATTGATCCTCCAGATAGGCTTGATAATCGTTGATCACAAACCCTCTTGCGTCCCGGAATTCCCGCGGCGCCCGGGTGTTGTATACTTTGAAGATGTAAGCAAAACTCACCGAATTATCCGTAGAATTGGCCGCAGCCGGCGTAAACGTCCCCGGATTCAGCGTAGCCTTTGTTGGATTGGGGATTTGCGCCAGCTCGTACCGGCCCGAGTCGGCTTGCACTGCTGCGGCCCCGCTGTCGGCCATCTGCCGCCAGTCGGAGATCGGATGGGTTTGCAGCCGGTTCCGGAGATCTTCCGCCGTCTTTGCGTTGTTGCAGGTGAACAGCAGCGCATCCGCACTGACATCCCACCAGTATTTATCCTTATGCGCCTCGAAATATTTCCGCAATCCCGCGCTGTCCGTGGAGGCCTTGTCCCAAACTTTCCGCTGCATGATCTCGAACAACAGATTGCCTTCGCGGAATTCCGTCAGCTGAAAAGAAAAATCCTTATTGTAGTCTTCGAGATGACCGCGATAGTAGTCTTGTGCGCACCGTTCGATGAACCGGCCGAAAAGCTCTTTATCCGCCTGGGCTCCTCCCGGCCGCAATCCGCGTGCCGCGCGGGCATAATCAAGCCATTCCTTTACGGAATAGGATTGACGCGTCAGGCTGAACAATGTCGTCGACCAGGTCATTCCTCTGAAGCTGGAGAGCCCTGTATTCCGGAGGGAGCTGTCCGTAAAAGCCCACAGGTCGGCATCGGCGATGGCCGCCCGATGGAAATCGGCCTGCTGCAGGATGCGGTCCAGCAATGCCTTGCGCGACACTTCGATCCGCGGATCGTTCATCACCAGTTGCTTGATCTGCGTGGTGGCGGCCTCATCCATTACCGGGGGGAACGGCTTGCGTCCAAGGCGTTTGAGAATATGGTAACCGAACTCACTGAAGATGGGTTTACTGATAGCGCCATCCCGGTCAAGGGCAAAGGCATTGGCTTCAAATGCCGAATCATAATGGCCGACGCCGAACTCGGGGATCTCGCCGCCTTGTTGATAGGAGAGATTGTCGCCGCTGTTGGCGCGGGCCAGCGTTGCAAAATCATTTCCGCGTTGCAGCAGCGTATAGAGCGAGTCTACCTTGCGCCGGGTATCCATCTTTGCCGATTCGGTTGGCGACGGCGGGAATGCGATCAGTATCTGCGCCACCTTTACGCGACCCACGGACTTCCGCTCCCCGTCATTCCGGAAAATATGATAGCCCCCCTTGGTCCGGTAAGGTTTGGAATACTGGCCGGGAGCAAGTGAATACGCCAGACTCTCCAATTGATACGGTAGCGTAAAGACCGTGATATAACCAAGATTGCCCCCATTGCTCCTTACCGAGGGATCCTCGGAGTAAAGCCGGGTGATCTCGTCGAACTTCTTGCCTTTTTTCAGCGCCGTATAAGCCATCATTGCCTTTTCATAGGCGTGCGCCGTGTCCGTTTCCTCCGCATTCTTCGGCAACATGATGAGGATATGAGAGAGATGGATATCCTTTTGACCCCGCTGAAAGGCTTCCTTCACCAGCCGGTCCAGACTCGTCTCATCTTTGAGATACGACTCGGCCACCTGCGACCGGAAATTCTGAAGCTCCATGCGCTGTCCCGGAAGGGTGTCCAATTGCGCGTCAAAAGCAGCTCTGACCTTCAACTTATAACGGATATAAAGTTCGAGGTAATCCCGGTATGCTGCCGCGGTCGGCTTTTGCCCGGTATTGTTCTTATTGTACGCTTTCAGGAACTCTTCCTTGCTGACCGGGTAGTGGTCGACCGTAAAGAGAGTTTGTGCATTGAGGCCCGACAGGAATAGCAAAAAGAGGGAAGAGACAACAAAAAGCGTTTTGCCCGGGGTGCTCATATAGTTCAATTGGATTTTTTTTGACGCATTTTCAGGTTGATGACTTCATCGATCTGCAAATAAGAAAGCTTCTTTGCGACGATGTGTTTGTCTTTATCCAACAGGTAGAGGATAGGGGTCTGATAAACATCATAGAGCTGACGAAAATTGGGCTGTCCCGCCTTCTCACCCGCCTCCTGGTGTTCTTTGGTCTCATAAACGTGGATCCAGTCGGTTAAATTGTGATCCTTAATGAATTGGAGCCAGGCTTCATTCCCGCCGTCGACCATCACGCCATACACCTGCACCCCTTCCTGTTTCCACTTGGCGTGGTAAATGGAATCCACTTTGGGCACGATCTCCTTGCAATGGCTGCAGGTCGGGTCCCAGAAACAAATGACGATAAAGGGAGCGGAGACATCATAAAGATTCCGCGGCTTACCCACCGTATCCACCATTTCGAGGTTGGCGGCAGGCTGTCCTATCAGATTGGCCATCAAGCTGTAAGCCCGGTTGTCCAAAAACTTTCGATATTTTTCGGTAAAGAACTCAGCCATGCCCGTATTGATGTATTTTTCAAAGAGATGGACAAAGACGGCGTCCTGGCCCATGTATTCCGGATTGACGTATTTCTGGACAAAATAGACGAGCAGGTACTGGAACATGGGTTTGCTGACCCGGGCCTCCAACAGCATCATATCCGCCTCCCGCTCGATGGAATCCGGGTCCGGTGGCACGAGGTCATGGAAATACTTGTCAAGCCGGGGCTCGAACACTGGCGTCCGGCTCAGCCGCTCGTCGGAAAAGGCGACGCCGTCCCAGTAATGCTCCTTGAAGAAATGGTAGGCAAACAGGCTGTCCTGTTTTTTCCCTGGCTGGCTGGGCGCGGTCGGTACGACAGGCTCTTTGAGCAGCCGGAAAAGGGCTGCCAGCAAGGTGTTGGGATGTTTGGCGGCGACGTTCTGCCGGTAGTCCTGGATATCGGCATTGGCCTTTTTCAGCTTTTCCCGCAGCCGGGTCGAGTCGGCCTTGCTATGGGCTGCCGCCAGCTCCTTCTGCGCCGTGGTGATCTCCTTACCCCGGGCGGCCGTATAACGCGTATATTCCTGAAAGACGACATTGTCGGGCGAGCCCGTAAAGACGACGCTTTCGGGCAGGCGGGCCGTATCCGCGGAGATAGAGAATTGCTGCAGACTGTCCAGCAACAGTTCGAACAGGACAGCTCTCGCGGGTGAGACGACGAAGTACACTCCGCCGGGCAATCGCTCCTTGCCCGTAAACACGCAATCACCGTTGGCATCCAGCTGAGCCGAGTCGGCCAGCGCCCTGATCTTTCCATAGTAATAACCCAGGTAAACCTTTCCGCCCGTATAAGGCTTGAGGTGGAGGCGGATGGAGTGTCCGTTTTGGGCCAGAACGTTCAACATCAACAACAAACAGAAGGCGGATAATAGGATCTTCCTCATACACAGGTAAAAATAAGACTACTTTTGCAGCGTGAGAAAAAAGAAAAAGAATATAGAGCTATCCAATATCGCGGTAGAGGATTACGCGGCGGAAGGCAAATCCATCGCCCGCGTCGAAGGAAAAGTGATCTTCATCGAGGGCGTCGTACCCGGGGACATTGTCGATCTGCGACTCGGAAAAAGCAAAAAAGACTGGGCCGAAGCCTTCGTTACGGCCTTCCGCCAATATTCCCCCCAACGTGTCGAGCCCTTCTGCTCACATTTTGGCGTCTGTGGCGGCTGCCGCTGGCAAATGCTGCCCTACCCCCTGCAACTCCAATACAAGCAGAAACAGGTGGAAGACGTTCTCCAACGGATAGGGAAGGTCTCCCTGCCCACTATTACGCCGATCCTCGGCGCCCCGCAGTCCACGCACTATCGGAACAAGGTCGAATACACCTTCTCCAGTCGCCGCTTCCTGCTGCCAAAGGAGCTTCATGATCCCTCCATAACCCCACAGCAGAATGTCGCGGGCTTTCATGCAAAAGGCCTCTTTGACAAGGTTGTTGACATCGATACCTGTTACCTGCAGGATGAACCGACCAACCGCCTGCGGAAGGCCGTCCGGGACTTCGGACTCGAACGCGACCTCACCTTCTATGACATCAAGGAACATCGGGGCTGGCTTCGAAACCTGATGCTGCGCATCTGTACGACCGGGGAGATCATGGCCAATCTCGTACTGGGCTATGAGGATGAGGAACAAACCCGGGAATTGACCGGGCGTCTGCTGCAACAATTTACCGAACTGACCACACTTTTAGTCACGATCAATTCCAAGTGGAACGATAGCATCTGGGACCTCGAGCCGCGGATCGTACACGGTAAGGGCTTCGTCATCGAGAAATTGGAGGATTTTCAGTTCAAAATAGGCCCGAAATCCTTCTTTCAGACGAATAGCCGCCAAGGGGAAGCGCTCTACCGCGTGACCCGGGAGTACGCCGGGCTCACAGGGAAGGAGACGGTCTATGATCTGTACTGCGGTACCGGCAGCATCGGCATCTTTGTAAGCCGCCAGGCCGCCCGCATCGTGGGGGTCGAGGTCGTACCCGAAGCCGTCGCCGACGCCCGGGAGAACGCTGAGCTGAACGGGATCGCGGACGCCCGCTTCTTCGCGGGGGATGTGGTCGATGTCTGCACCGATGAGTTCATCGCCCGGGAGGGCCGTCCCGATGTGATCATTACCGATCCGCCCCGTGCCGGGATGCACGCGGGACTGGTGAACAAAATCCTGGAAATAAGCGCGCCGACCGTGGTGTATGTAAGCTGCAATCCGGCCACCCAGGCCCGCGACCTCCAGCTGCTGGACGCGAAATATGCCGTCACCCGCGTGCAGCCGGTGGATATGTTCCCGCATACCCATCATATTGAAAATATCGTGCAACTGAAGTTGAGGTCTTAATTCGTAAATTGTGCGCTAATACTTACTAACAGAATAGAACGATATGCGTTTTAATATACCGCCGGTAATAAGGATTTTACTAATACTCAACATTGTAGCCTTTTTCGCCCAACAGGGCATGCCCGAGATCACCGAATGGGGAGCACTTCATTATTGGAAATCACCCCTTTTCAAACCCCACCAGATCATCACCCACATGTTTCTGCATGGCGGGTTTACTCATATCCTCTTCAATATGATCGCGCTGTATTTCTTCGGCGGGATACTGGAAAATTACTGGGGCGCCAAGCGATTCCTTAACTTCTATCTCATCTGCGGTATCGGTGCGGCCTTCGTCCAGATGCTGATGATCCCCTTTGAAGCAGGCAGGGCGATCGGCCCCACTCCCGGAGTCCCACCCGAAGTGGTTGATGACGCCATCCGGCAGTTTACCGATCAGTATTCCATGATCGGAGCCTCCGGCGCCATCATGGGCATTATGGCCGCCTTCGCCTACCTGTTCCCCAACACCGAGATCTACATCTACATGGCCATCCCCATCAAGGCAAAATACCTTATCCCGATCTATGTCCTTTTTGATCTCTTCGGTGGTTTCAGCCGTCAGGCAGGGGATAATGTCGGCCACTTCGCGCACCTGGGGGGAGCGCTGGTAGGGATCCTGATCGTCATATTCATGAACCGGACCAATCGAAGGAATTTTTATTAGTGGATTTGAACTTCCTTCCCGGGGAGGCGTTTTGTAATTTCATAAATAATCGTATGCGTGTAATGGAAGACAATTATCGCAAGAAAATGGCGCTGGGGCAGGATGGGAACGCCCTGGTCCGGCTGGTCGTGATCAATGCCGTGCTGTTTGCGATATTGAAGTTCATCTTCGTCATTTACATGGCGTACAATATCGCCGAGACCGCCTACGATACCAAGGTCCTCTCCTGGTTCCTGATGCCCGCCGCCCTTGACAAGCTTTCCAGTCGCCCCTGGACCGTGCTGACCTATATGTTCGCCGACTCCCATGTCTTCCGGTTCATCGGCAATATGATCTGGCTCTGGGGATTTGGGTACATTTTACAGGACCTGACCGGAAACCGGAAGCTGATCCCCATCTATCTCTATGGGGGCATCGCCGGCGCGCTCATCACCCTCATCTGCTATGCGCTGATCCCGAAACTGCATTTCGAGGCAGGTGCCGTTCAGCTGGCCGGAGCCAATGCCTCCGTCATCGCCGTTGCGGTCGCAACCACTGCCGCCGCCCCCGACTATCGCATCTTCCCCATGATCAATGGCGGCATCCCGCTCTGGATCTTCTCCGTGCTTTATCTGCTCATCAACTTTTCCACCCTCGACCGCCACGAACCCGGCGGCTATATTGCCAACCTGGCCGGCGCCGGTGCGGGATACCTGTTCATCCTCCGCCTGCGGAAAGGCCATGATGCCAGCATCTGGGTCAACCGGTTCTTCGATTGGTGCAACGACCTCTTCAATCCGGATAAGAAGAAAAAGAAAAGATCGCCCAAAGACGAGTTCTACTACAAGGTATCCGGCACCCAGCCGTTTAAGAAGATACCCAACGTGACCCAGCAGCGCATCGACGAGATCCTCGACAAGATCAACCAGCAGGGCTACCGTTTCCTTACCGACGAGGAAAAAGAAATTCTGAAAAGGGCTGCGGACGAAGAAGATTTGTAACTTAGGGCAAATGGCCCTCCTAAGAAATTACGCCCGCAGGCTGTTCATTTCCCTGAACATACTCACTGCCGTCCTGTTCCTGATGGCCTGCGCGAATTCCATTCTGCATCCGGGCAAATGGTGGCTCATCTCCCTCCTGGGGCTTATTTTTCCCCTCCTGCTCCTCCTGCTCATCGTTTTTTTGCTCGTCGGGCTCTTTCTTTCCCATTATCGCCCCTGGTCGGTACTGTCCCTCGTGACCCTGCTCATCGGGTGGTCGAATATCCGCGCCTTCATCGCCGTGCATCCCGGCACGGGGTTCGACATGAAAAAGGCTGCCGGCGCCGTTCGGGTCATGACCTGGAATGTACGCAGCTTCGACGAATACATCACGCGGAAGAAGGGAGCCTCCGGCCATCGGATCAAAATGCTGAACTTCATTGACAGCGTCCATCCCGACATCCTCTGCCTGCAGGAATTCCTCGAGTCCTATCATCCCAACGACACACCCAATATCCCCTGGATCGAGCAACAGCTCCATTTTCCTTATCATGTCTTTTCACGGGATTATGGCCGTTATGACGGGAAGTGGGCGGCGGGCGTGATCATTTTCTCCCGCTATCCCATCGTGGACTCGTTAAGCGTCCACTACTCGAAACCGGACGCCGTCCCCGCCACCGAAAGTCTCATCGCCGCTGATGTGCAGATCGGCGACGATACCCTCAGGGTCTTCACGACCCACCTTCAGTCCGTGCTCTTCCATAGCAAGGATTATCACGATATAGAGATCATCAGGAATGTCGAGGACAGCATCGTGTCCGCTTCCAAATCCATCGCGAAAAAGCTGGCCTATGCCTTCAAGCACCGCGCCGACCAGGCGGACGAGGTCCGCGTCCGGCTGGACAGAAGCCCCTTCCCGGGAATCATCTGCGGCGATTTTAACGATGTCCCCAATTCCTATACGTATTTTACGATTCGCGGCTCCTGGAAGGATGCATTCCTGCAAAAAGGCTTCGGCATCGGCAGGACCTTCGTTCATATCTCCCCAACACTGCGAATTGACTACATTCTCACTGACCCGCAATTCGAGATCCTCCAATGCCGGAAATTTTCCCTGCCCTGGTCCGACCACAACCCCGTCGTAACCGACCTCCGGTTGCCCGCTGCCGAGAAATAATTGTTATCTTCGGGCCGTATGAGTCAGTTAAAGGTCCATAATTCTTATACCCGCCAGAAAGAGGTTTTTACTCCCATCACACCCGGTCATGTGGGCATGTATGTTTGCGGCCCTACCGTCAGCGGCGAAAGCCATCTCGGTCACGCCCGGCCTACCATAACGTTCGATTTCATCTATCGTTACCTGCTCCACCTCGGCTATAAGGTCAGGTACGTCCGCAATATCACCGATGCCGGCCACTTCGAGGAAGAAGGCCGTGAAGCAGAGGACAAGATCGCTAAGAAAGCCGTCCTCGAAAAGCTCGAGCCGATGGAGATGGTCACGAAATACACCAATCTGTTCCACTGGGCCATGCACCAGTTCAATAACCTGAACCCAAGCATCGAACCTACGGCCACCGGCCATATCGTAGAACAGATCGTCATGATCCAAAAGATCATCCAGGAAGGATACGCCTATGAAGTGAACGGCTCCGTCTACTTCGATGTAAAAAAATACGCCGCGCATTATCCCTACGGAAAATTGAGCGGCCGGGTTCTTGACGATCTGCTGGAGACCACCCGCGACCTCGATGGCCAGGACGAAAAGCACAACCGCCAGGATTTCGCCCTCTGGAAGGCCGCGCCGCCCGAGCACATCATGCGCTGGCAAAGCCCCTGGGGCGAAGGATTCCCCGGCTGGCATATCGAATGCTCCGCAATGAGCTCGAAATATCTCGGCGCCCAATTCGATATCCACGGTGGCGGTATGGACCTGCAGTTCCCGCATCACGAAAGCGAGATCGCTCAAAGCACGATCTGCAATCACGAGATCCCTGCAAGATACTGGCTGCATAATAATATGATCACCCTCAATGGCAAGAAGATGGGTAAAAGCTATGGGAACCAGATCCGGCTGACGGAGATGTTCACTGGCTCGCATCCCCTGCTGCAACAGGCGTATTCGCCGATGACGATCCGTTTCTTCATCCTGCAGACCCACTATCGCAGCACGCTCGACTTCAGCAACGAGGCCTTACAGGGCGCTGAGAAGGGCCTCAAGCGTCTCTGGGAAGCCTATGATCTTCTGAAGAAACTGGCAGTCGATACTGTCGAAGGCAACGGCACCTCCGCGACAGCGGCCGACCCCGCGCTTGACGACCAGGTGCGCAAGCTGATGCGGGAAATGGATGAATTCATGAACGATGATTTCAACACGGCCAAGGTCCTCGCCAATATCTTCGAACTGGTGCCCATCGTCAACTCCCTGAAAGGCGGTCAGATCCGCAGGGACGCACTGAGTCCCGCGACCCTCCAGTTGATGAAACGCTACTTCACCGACTATCTCGAAAATATTTTGGGATTGAAAGGAGAATCGGCCGGGGACGACCAGAAACTCAGCGGCGTCATGGAATTGCTCATCGATATCCGTCGCGATGCCCGCACAAGGAAGGACTACTCTACTTCGGATAAGATCCGCAACCAGCTGCAACAGCTGGGCATCGTTCTAAAGGACGAGAAGGACGGGGGAGTGAGTTATACATTCGCATAAAGCGCCATCGTATGGACTACCGGTTGCATCTTTCAAAGGACAGGAAATTAAAAAAGTTCCTCGACAAGGCGAAACCAATAAAGGTCACCAGGCGCAAGGATGTGCATTTCTACCTGATCGCATCCATTATGAGCCAGCAACTCTCTGCAAAAGTGGCGGACACGATCAAGAACCGGTTCCTTGCGCTCTATGGCGGACGTATCCCAACACCCGAAGAAGTACAGGCCACGCCCATCGAAACGCTTCGCTCCATTGGATTATCCAATGCAAAAGCGCAATACGTCCATAATGTGGCTCAATTCGCCGTTGAACAGGGCCTCGATCACAAGGCCTTGCATAAGATGGAGGACGAAGCCGTGATCACCTATCTCACGCAGATAAAAGGAGTAGGTCGCTGGACGGCGGAGATGTTGCTGATGTTTAGTCTGGGAAGAGAAGATATTTTCGCGATCGACGACTGGGGCGTTCAGAACGCTATGATCCAGATCTACAAATTGGACCCCACGGATAAAAAAGCCCTTCGCGCTGAACTGCTGCGCATCTCTGCAAAGTGGAGTCCTTACCGCACTTATGCGTGTATGCATCTGTGGCGGTGGAAAGACAATGCGCCGGCTACAAGAGTTGCGAAAAAATGAGTATCTTTCGCATCTGAAAGACCTATCGTTAACTCTTTAAATCAAAAGTTGTGAGAAAATTGAAAATCCTTCTTTCTGCCCTTGTCGTGATCGTGTCTTTTGCATCCCTTTTCTCCGTGGCTGGCTGTAAAAAGACCTATACTACGGTTGTCCAGGACAGCGTATTTCACTCCAAGTGGCTCGCACTGGATATGACCCTCGATGTGTCCTCCGGAGACTCCGTCTATTATCAGGATATCGTCGCCAACAAGCTTTCGTCGAAGATCGTTAACGGCGGCGTAGTGGTCAGCTACCTCGGCTATCCGAATGGTAGCGGGGATACGGTCTCCGAAGCCTTCGCCGAATTTGCTCCCTACGTGCAGCAGCTCTTCATCACGAACACCATCCGGGTGATCTCCTATGGCGGAAACATCTCCTGGAACGCCAGCACAGGCGATGGATTCTTCTTCCGGTACGTACTCATTCCGGGAAATGTAGTCGCTAACTCTACGCTGAAAGGGCTTACCCAGAACCAGCTGAACAAAATGAAATTTACCGATATCGAAAGCGCGATCAAAAGCGCAGGCCAGGGATCATCCTCCGGCCAGGGCAACAGCCTTCATTAAACGTCTTCCATCACGCGAAAAGGCCGCCTCCATATGAGGTGGCCTTTTGTATTTCTAGTGAACTTCCTTCACCTGAACGTCTTCGATCAGCCGGCTGTCGGAGTTAACCTCGAAGCGCTGAATGGAATTGTCACCAAAGTTCCGGATGACGAATACCAGCTTGCCGTAGCTCTCAGGATCTGCCAACTTGAACTTCTTGTCGAACTTCTTGTCGGAATAAACACCCTGATAGAGCTGATTGCCGTACTCATCCTGGATAGCTAAGCTAAAGCGGGTGCCGGCGGCATTGTTGTACAGTACGTTGAAGAAGAACTCACCATCGTTGGCGCCGATGTATTTGATCTCCGCAGTGCTTTCATTTTTGTCACCGACAGGACCATGAGGGCCATTGGCCAGGCTTACCAGGCTTACGCCGGCAAACAGAAGAGAGAGAACGATCGATTTCATAAAAATAATTTTTGTGATGATAAATTGTATTGGATGCGACTAGTTGACCTTGCGGACGGCCACTTCGTGGATGATGCGGCTGTTGACGTTGATGTCGAAAGCCTTTACGATGTCTGCGTCGCGGAAATCCCGGATCACGAATACAACGCGATCTTTCTCCGACTTGGGCAGACGAAATTGCTTGTAGATCGTCTTTTCAGCGAAAAGGTTCTGATAGATCGCGGCGCCATCCTGGTCTTTTACAACGATCTGAAATTTGCCACCCGTGGGATTGGTGTACGATACGTCGAAAACGAGCAGGTCATCCTGTACTCCGAGGTACTTGACGGCAGCGTCATTGGCGCCGGATTCCGTAGACTGAGCATGCGCTGTCGATACGATCAGCAGAAAAGAGGCTCCGAAGAGCAACTTGCTAAGAGAGGTCATCAATTGAGACTTCATATAAATGGGTTTTAGTGACGATTAGGATATGGCAGAACCCTTATATGGAAACCAACCGATGGCAAGAAGTCAACCGCGGCAAGCAAAAAGGAGAGTTATGTAGGCAGGCTAAAGTAGAGGCGAGATCAGGACGATCTCATATTGTACAGTACAAAGATATGTCCAAAATCGATTAATTGCAATACTTCTATATAAATAGAACGTTAAGAATTCGATATTTTATAGATTCTAATTTGTAACGTCCTCATTTAGTATCTTCCAAAGCAGATCTTTAAGCTCGACGATCCCCTGATTCGTGACCGAGGAAATGAAAATATTCGGGATATCGGTCGGCAATTCGCTTTTAATAGCATCCTTCAGCTCTTGATCCAGCATATCACTCTTACTGATGGCAATGATGAAGCGCTTGTGGAGCAGCTCGGGATTGTATTTTTCCAGCTCATTGACCAGGATTCGGAACTCCTCCGCATGATTCGGACTGTCGGCGGGGATCAGGAAGAGGAGCACAGGATTCCGTTCGATATGTCGGAGAAACCGGTGCCCGAGTCCCTTTCCTTCCGCGGCGCCTTCGATGATCCCGGGCAGATCGGCCATACAAAACGACCGGCCGTCCCGGTACTCCACCATCCCCAGCTGCGGCGTCAGGGTCGTAAATGCATAGTCGGCGATCTTGGGCTTGGCCGCCGTGATCACCGATAGGAGGGTAGACTTTCCGGCATTGGGGAATCCCACCAGACCGACATCTGCCAAAACCTTCAATTCCAGCACTTTCCATCCTTCTACCCCGGGCAATCCCGGTTGAACATGTTCGGGCGCCTGGTTGGTAGCCGTGGCGAACATGGCATTTCCAAGACCGCCGCGACCGCCCTTAAGCCAGACGATCTCTTGGCCATCCTCGAGGATTTCCGCCTCTACCTTGCCCGTCTCTTCATCCCGCGCCACCGTGCCGAGGGGAACATCGATAAAAATATCCTTGCCATATCGGCCCGTACAGTTATTTCCGCTGCCTGCCTCGCCATCTTCCGCCAGCACGTTCTTGTAGTAGCGGAGATGCAATAGGGTCCACTGATGCTTGCTTCCCCGGAGAATGATATGACCGCCCCGGCCGCCATTGCCGCCGTCAGGCCCCGCCATCGCGTTGAATTTCGTCTGCATAAAATGCTTACTCCCGGCACCTCCGTGTCCGCTGCGGCAAAAGACCCTGATCTGATCGACAAAGTTTGATTTCTCCATTGGGGGGCAAAGATACTTATTAATCCGGCCTCGTCTCCTTCCAGGGTTTATAAGTCCTCGTACTGTCTATATCCCCTTTTTCGGCATCTCCCGTCTCCTCCGGCCGCAATGGCTCGCAAACCCTCCATCCCCCCTGCATTTCACCCGGCAACGCCTGGTAAATCGCTGTCCCCTCCGTCTTCCATTGCAGCATCTCCTCGCTGACCGTCTTGATGATCTTCGCCGGATTTCCTGCGACAACACTCCGCGGCGGGATCCGCTCGCCGGTCTTTACAAGGCTCAGCGCTCCGACGATACACTCGTCACCGATCTCCACATTGTCCAGGATAACGGCATTCATCCCGATCAGGCTGTTTCGGCCGATCGTCGCGCCGTGCACGATCGCACCATGACCGATATGCGCGCCCGATCGCAACCGGACGGTGACCCCGGGAAATAAATGGATAGTACAATGTTCCTGCACATTGCAGCCGTCCTCGATGATGATCCGGCCCCAGTCCCCGCGGATCGCGGCACCCGGACCGATATAGACGTCTTTTCCGATATGGACATCACCCGTGACCGCCGCCTGTGGGTGTACGAACGAAGAGGGATGAACCACGGGACGGTGGCCATTGAATTCGTAGAACATATTTATTCCCCTTTAAAGATTGGCGCCCGTTTGTTGAGAAAGGCATTTACACCTTCCGTATAATCCTTTGTTGCAGCAGCCTTTTGCTGCAACTCGTCTTCCAGCAGCAGCTGTTCTTCCAGTGTGTTGGTGGCGGAATAATTCAAGGCATGTTTGGTCAGCGCCAACGCCCGTGTAGGCATCTCTGCCAGCACCGCGGTCAATGCACGCGAAGCGCCGGTAAATTCTTCGTCGGGGAACATGTTATAGATCATGCCCATCCTCTCGGCATTTTCCGCGGTGATCTTGTCGCCAAAAAAGGCAAAACCCGCTGCCTTCTGCCGGCCTACCAACCTCGGCAGGAACCAGGTCCCTCCGGTGTCGGGGATCAGCCCGATCTTCGAAAAGGCCTGGATAAACGATGCCGACTTCGCCGCTACGACGATATCACAGCACAGCGCCAGATTGGCTCCGGCTCCCGCCGCGACACCATTTACCGCCGCGACCACCGGCTTGGGCAGGTTCCGGATGCGCGTAACCATAGGATTATAGGATTCCTTGAGGATCCTCGCGATCCCCGGCCCGTCGGGGTCAGCTACCTCCGCAAGATCCTGTCCGGCGCAAAAGGCCTTACCCGCCCCCGTGAGATAGACGGCCCGCACTTCATGCAGGCTTGCGCATTCATCCAGCCTGCCTTGCAGCTGCAGCGCCATCTCCATGGTAAAGGCATTGAATTTCTCGGGGCGGTTCAACGTGATAAAAGCGATCTGGTCGCGGATCTCGAAAAGGATCGATGACATATTCAATGACATTTAAAATGATCGAAAGGCTCATGACAATCTTCGCAACGGTATAACGATTTGCAGGCCGTGCTCCCGAATTCGCTGATCATCGTCGTATGATAGGAACGGCAGCGGGGACAGGCGATCGCTTCATTATGCTGGAACAGACCCAGGTCACAGACCACCGGTACGGGTGTCGGTGGGGCGATCCCATACGCCATGAGCTTTTCTTTTCCCTTCTCGCTCATCCAGTCCGTTGTCCATGCCGGGGACAGTACCGTGGTTATTCGGATATCCTTGTATCCGTGTTGCAGAAGCGTAATCCGGATATTCATCCGGATCATATCCATCGCCGGACAGCCGCTATAGGTGGGAGTAATGATGATCTCGGGCCGGCCTTCTTCCATTTGCACCGCACGAATGATCCCCAGGTCCACCACCGACAACACCGGCACTTCCGGGTCGGTTACCGTTTCCAAAAGGGACCATATCGTCTTAGTGTGTTCCATCCGACTACCATTCACAGGCCGGATAGGCTCGTTGAAGGAATTGCATCTCGGCCAGCAGATACCCCAGCTGTTCGGTATGTCTTCCCTGTTTGCCACCCTTCTGCATTACGGCTCCGGGCGGAGTTAGCGTCGCCTGGCTCAATATCTGCCGTACCCGCTCTTCCCACAATGGGCGAATGGTCGTCAGATTGACCGCGATATCCACCGGCAACAAGGCCTGCTCATAGTCCGCCGGTAAGAATAATTCGCCGGTATACATCCACAGGTCATCGAGCGATCTTTCCATCCGGGCATGGCTTTCTTCCGTGCCATCACCCAGCCGGATCACCCACTCGCTGCTCCAGCGAAGATGGTAGCTCACTTCTTTCAGGGATTTTTCCGCGATGGCCGCCAGTTCGGGGTCGCGGCTGCTTTCAAGCTCCTGGTAGAAATAATATTGATAGGCGCTGAAAAAGAATTGTCGCAATATCGTCTTACCCCAGTCCCCGTTGGCCTGCTCCACCAACAGACAGTTGCGGAAGTCCCAGGAGTCGCGGAGATAGGCCAGCATATCCTCCAACACCTCCTGTTTGTTCCCTCCGTCCGCATTCATCAGCCGCGCCGCATACTGATACAGATACCGGGCCTGACCGATCAGGTCCAATGCAATATTGGACAAGGCGATATCCTGCTCGAGGATCGGGCCATGACCGGTCCACTCGCTGTTGCGATGACCGAGCACAAGCGTGTTGTCGGCCAGGTGTAAGGAAAAATCGATAAGGTGCTGAGCATTCATATTACATATGCTTTAGTTCATCCGGCAGATCGTAAAAGGTCGGATGACGATAGACCTTGTCGTTCGCCGGATCGTAAAAAGAAGCCGCCTCGTCCGGATTGGAAGCATGGATATATTTGCTTTCCACTACCCAGATGCTGATCCCTTCCATCCGGCGGGTATACACATCCCGGGCATTCTCGATGGCCATGGTGGCATCTGCCGCATGAAGACTGCCTACATGCTTGTGATCCAGCCCCTGTTTGCTGCGGATAAAGACCTCCCACAGCGGCCAGTTATGCTGTTTTTCCATATTGAATTTTTTTCTCCGCGTGCGCGATCGCCGCCTCCCGCACCCAGGCCCCGTCCTCGTGCGCCTGAACCCGGGCCGCCAACCGCTGTTTATTACACGGACCATTCCCATTCACGACATTCCAGAATTCGTCCCAGTTGATCGGACCAAAATCATAATGCTGCCGCTCCTCGTTCCAACGGAGATCCGGATCGGGCAGCGTCATTCCCAGCAGCTTCACCTGCTCCGCACAAACGTCGATAAAGCGCTGACGAAGCTCGTCATTGGTGAACCGCTTGATCTTCCATTGCATACTCTGCGCCGTATTCGGCGAGGCATCGTCATTGGGGCCGAACATCATCACCGAAGGCCACCACCAGCGATCGATCGCGTCCTGACACATCCGCCGTTGCCCGGTGCTGCCCTTGCTCAGTACCAGCAGGATCTCGAAACCCTGCCGCTGGTGAAAACTCTCCTCCTTGCAGATGCGGACCATGGCCCGGGCATAAGGCCCATAAGAAGCGCGGCACAACGGAACCTGGTTCATGATGGCTGCGCCGTCTACCAGCCAGCCGATCGCACCCATATCCGCCCAGGTGAGCGTGGGGTAGTTGAAGATGGAGGAATATTTTGCTTTTCCGGAGTGTAGCTGCGCGATCATTTCATCCCGGCTGATGCCCAGCGTCTCTGCCGCGGAATACAGATAAAGCCCATGACCCGCCTCGTCCTGCACCTTGGCAATGAGCGTAGCCTTGCGCCGGAGCGAAGGCGCCCGGGTGATCCAGTTGGCCTCCGGCAACATCCCCACGATCTCGCTGTGCGCATGCTGCGAGATCTGTCGGATAAGCGTCTTGCGATAAGCTTCCGGCATCCAGTCCCTGGGTTCGATGCGGATATCCTGATCGACCTTGTCCTGGAAGTTCTTTTCGTTGTCGGAGGTCATACGGCTCTGTTTACGACAAAGTTACTCATTTTTTTAAAAGCTAACAAGTGTTAGCAAGACAAGGGGTACCTTTGCCAAACACCATTTACCATGTCCCTTTTGGCCAGGGCAATGAACATACTCTTTTCGCCGGTCCGCGAATGGCAGGTCATTGCGGACGAACAAAGGACGATGCGGTCGTTGCTGGGACGCTATGTGATCCCGATGGCGCTGATCCCGGCCGTTGCAAGCTATATCGGTTATGGGGTATTCGGCGCGAATGGCATTCTCTTTCGGATGAGCGGACCCTACTGGGGGATCGCCATGGCTCTGAACAATCTCATCACTTCGCTGGCGGTATATCTCATTGGAACCGAATTGATCGACAGACTGGCGCCTGCTTTTGGGACGCACAGGGACCTGGGCCGGTCGGCACAACTGGTGGCCTATTCTTATACACCCGCCTGGCTGGCGGGGATCTTTTACGCGGTGCCCGGTTTCCAGCAAGGGGTCATACTGGGTCTGTACAGCGTTTATCTTTTCTTTCTTGGGGTGTCGGCCCTGAAGGTCACACCTGATGATCAAAGGGTTGCCTATACCGTCGTAACCGCCATCCTCCTCATCAGCATCCGGTTTCTCGTGGGATTGCTGCTTTCCGCACTGATCTATTACTTTGCATCAGCTCCCTTCATTTGGAGTCAAAGTCAATAACCACCTTCTCCGCCCGGGGATGGGACTGACAGGTGAGGATAAACCCCGCAGCCAGCTCGTCGGCCTCAAGGGCATAATTGATGTCCATCTCTACGTCTCCCTCTACCAATTTCGCGCGGCAGGTGCAGCAGACACCCCCCTTGCAGGCAAAGGGCAGATCGACACCTTCTAAGAGGGCGGCATTCAAAACGGAGTCGCCGTCGAAGGGTAGGGTAAAGACATGGCTGATTCCATCCAGGCGTACCGTCACTTCGCTCACCTTGTCCCTTAGCGCAGTCGCGTCGGCTTTACTGGGATCGGCGGCATTGGCGCGCACCGCCCCGGCAGTGGGAGCATCCAGCGTATGAAAAAGCTCGAAATGAATGTTCTTCTTCTCCACTCCCTGCTGCTGCAGCCATTCGCTGACCCCAAAGATCATTTCCTGCGGCCCGCAGAGAAAGACTTCGTTCATGGCAGAGAGATCGATAAGGCGGGGACACAGCTCGGCACATTTGACGGCGTCTATCCGCCCCTGATTCAGCGGAATATCCATCTGCTCGCGGCTGAGGACATGATGTAGCGCCAGCCGGTGCATATATCGGTTCTTCAGGGACTCCAGCTGTTCCCGGAAGATGATCGACGGGCGATGCCTGTTGCCGTATACCAACGTAAAATGGCTGTCGGGCTCTACAGCCAGCGTCGTTTTGATCAGCGAGATGACCGGCGTGATCCCGCTCCCCGCCGCGAAGGCGAGATAGTTCTTGCGGTTATCCGCCTTCAGTTCGGTATAGAACTTTCCGGAGGGTGGCATCACCTCGAGCTCCTGCCCCGTCTTCAGTTCCTCATTGGCATACGTCGAGAAAAGCCCGCCCGGAACCCGCTTCACCGCGATGCGTAATTCGTTGTCCAGCGGACTGCTGCAAATGCTGTAACTCCGCCGTATTTCCGCTCCTCCGATATGCGTCCGCACAGTGATATTCTGCCCCTGGCGATAGCGGAACACCTCCTTCAGCTGGGGCGGAACAGTAAAAGCTATCGACACGCAATCAGCCGTTTCCCGGCGGATGTCTTCGACCAATAATTTTTGGAAATGACTCATAGCTCGTTTGCGTGGGCGCTCACTTTTTTAATCCTTCGATAAGATATTTCACCATATTCGACTCGAGGGTCTCGGCATTGGTCGTCTTTCGGCTCCGTTGCCAACTGTCGATCCCGCTGATGGCCGAGAGGATCACCAGCACCGCTGTATACGGGTCTATCGCTTTTACCTCGCCCTTGGCGATCCCCGCCTCGATGATATCGCTCAGCCGCTTACGGTAGTTGCGCCGCTGGTTCAGGAAATTGGAGAGATATGGCTCCGGCAGATGCCGCCATTCATGGTCGGCGATATACACATATTCGTATTGGTCCAGCATCATCCGGATATGAAGCCGGATGATCGTCTCCATCTTCCGCAGCGTCGACTGCGCACTGGCCTCCACCTGCTCCAGATTGGTCATGAACTCATTGGCCACTTTAAAACAAATGGTCTGCAGGATCTCCGACTTCGACTGGATATGATTGTACAAGGAAGCCGCTTCCACCCCCACATGCTCGGCCAGATCGCGCATGGACGCGGCGCCAAACCCCTTCTCCCGAAACAGCCGCGAGGCCTTTTCGATGATCACCTCCTTCTTGGTGCTGTTCCTTTTGCTTTGAATTTTAGCCATAGACGTTCACAAATATAAAAAGAACTAACGAGTGTTAGTGCATTATTATGGCAACTATATACATCTTGGGACAAAACTTCTGCAATGATCGCCTCGATAAGATATGATATTTTCATAATGCGTATCAAAGACAGTATATTCGCTGTCCCTAAAACCATGCATTATGACATTCCTGGAAATACTTTCGATTGCCTCCAATGTGATTACGGTTGGCCTCTACCTCTACAATTTATTTTCAGTTAAGAATGTTAAACTAATGAAGAAAATATTTGGCAACCCCTATCTGAAGGTTTTAATACTATCCCTTGTTTTTACCCTCGTAGTATTTACTCTTCCCTCAACGTGTAAATATATTTGCCAACCTTGTGTTGTTAGGGGTGACACAGTGGTTAAACACGATACAATTATAAAGCGAGATACTTTTTTAAAAACAATTTACGCTTCAGTACCTAAAAAGAATGAGAAACAGCCTCAGCAATATTCCCAAAAAATCGACAACGGCGGAAGTGGTATCCAAAACAATGCCCCCAATTATGGAAATCAGTCGGGTAGAGACATGACCGTGAATAATTACGGGACCGTTCCCCGGTTGGTAACAGAGGAAACCATGTCCAACTTCCTAAAAATGTACCCAGACAGGCGGACTCATATTGCCTTTTGCTACTTAGGCTCCCCCGATGGAGAAATGTTGAATTTTAAATCAAAAATTACTGACTTTTTAAGAATGAAAGGGTATAACAATATTAGGACAGTAGCCGCAATGGGTAGCAATTTTCAAGAAGTCAAAGTTACTTACTTTCAACTAGTTCGCATATATGGCGATAGTACGGTGGAATTTGAAATACCTCCTTCGCAATAAAGGCTTTTAAGGCCCTAGGGCTATCCATTCAAATTACAACCTTTAAAACACTCATTTTAAAAAAAACCGCCCCCAAGAATGGGGGCGGCGTTGTTGTTCCAACCAAAAAAATCGCCTATGAACAGCTACTAATTAGGTCGTCCCGTTGGCGTTAGGGTGAATGAGGGTATCACGGGCGAGATTTCGGAGCCTTACCAATTTTAACCTCGTCGCTATTTGAAGAAAGTAGACACCTCCTTCTCGGCTGACGTTATTTAGACCTTATCCTAGGGTAAATCTATAATTCCTTTCTATTACCCCAAAATGCATGATTCGTGTATTTACTATACTCAAATTGTGTATTTATTCAACACAAATCATGTATTGCCGGTGGTTTTTCAATAAATCGCCTATTTCTTTGCTGAATGCCGAAGGATGCACGATATCGGACTGCACAAAAACTATTTCTTGCCAACCAGATCAAGAGCCTGCGGGACTTGTTCGATATCGTGGATAAGACTCCGCTTGCAAGGGATATGCATACCGCCCCGGCCAGACTGAGCAAGTTGATCAACAACCCGGCGCTTTTCACCTTCGATGACTGTTATAAGATCGCTGCGCTCCTGGAAGTGGATGACGATAAGATCATAGATCTGATCCGCACCGAGAGTAAAAGCAAAAAGGGGCGGCGCAAGTAGTAATCGTATCTTCTAGCTTAAAATACTCTTATATGGGGTTTTTCGAGGGCGACACCTATAGCTTCTGGGGAAAGGTTATCATTATTACGATAATCATAGGGCTGATCCAGTATTTCATTCAGCGATACAGGAAGAAGCGCAAATAGCCCTATTTCTTCTTAGCCGCCTTTTTCTTGGGAGTTTCCTTCTTTGGAGGAGTATAGTTCACCGACACCTGTATCACATCGGCAAAGCTGCCGTCGATTGCTACTTTCGAATCATATTTTGCCGCGCGCGTTTTTTTTGCTTTTGCCATAGTTCAAGGATTGGAATCGTAAATTTACGAAAGGGTAAGTTATTTATCTCCATCATCTGGAAACTCAATCTCAGATTGTCCAGTATTAAAAGCCTTGGCAAAATTTGCAAGGAATTTTCTCCAATTTGGCGAAAGTCTCATTATCGCCGTAACAGCAGCGAGTTGATTGCTTAAATGAGGGTGTCCTACGTCAGGCGTAAGACTTTGGTGTAATTTATGATGTTTGGGTGTCTTGTGCTTCAATTCTTCCAATACTCCTTCTGGCAATTGTTCATAAATGAGCTTATTAGTCCATGTCCCAATAACACCCGGCCTTTTCACGCTTTCGGGATCATATGGCCAATCGTTCAGCCTAAACATTTCCTTATAAAATTCGTCTGGGAATCGCTTTGCCCATGGCAAAAGGGTTGGACTAATGTAAGCCTCCAATATCTTATAAAGAGCATTTCTTTCTCGAATAGCTTGATAGCCGGTTGCCTCATCTACTAGAGCGATTATACCAACTTTTGCAAAGCCCCTAAAAAGCACTTCGGCTCGATCTGCTATATGTAATTGCTGTTTCAATAACACCCCGGCTTTGGCGGCCTGAATTATCATATCACATATATCCACTAAGATAGTAGCTTCATACCCAAAGGCGGTCCCACCCCCCGGAAGTTTGAATTTAATAGGCGATTTGCTCATCACCCTTAACTCTTTGGAAGCGAAATCGTTAAATCTTGATTGCCCCAAAAAACTAACCACTCTATCGTCACCCCCAGAGCCTGTAGACATACCCAAAGCTTTTATTAAGCCTCTCTGAGTTATTACCCTCTTTTCATTATCTAATACAAAACAGGGGATTTCGTTATCCCCTATTTTGAGAGGTTTGTCGGCAGCCCCGGCAATTGCTTTTAATACTTTACTCATGGGGTTCATGTTTTTTGATGCGGGAGGTATGTTCATGGGCGAGTTCAAGAATGTGTTCAAATAGTTGTTCGGATTCTTTAGAGGCGGTCTGCATTTTGACAAGCATCTTCCACGCTGTGTTGTTTGTTACATTGATTTGGGCCGCCAACTCCCTAACTGTTACACTTTTCGCTGATGCATAGAAATATTCAATCGCCCCAAACCATTTCTGTAAATCACATTTGGCCTTATGAAAGATAGATCTCGTCATGGCGCTAAATGAATTGTTGCAGGTGTTGCATTTATATCGGTAGCCGGTTTTATGAGGTGTGAATTTTCTCGATTTGCAGTAGGGACAAATAGGATGGTTATTCCACAGAACGCGTTCTATGTGCCTAATGCAATCTAACTGGGTTGGGAACTGATCATATATTATGTCAAGGCTCATTTGTCTCACTTAAAGATAGAGACGTTTTTTGAATAAATAAGACTTATTTTTCATTTGTCTTATCTAAAGGTAGTAACATTTTTTTGTTGTCTGCGGGATTGCGTTACCTTTAGGTCATTCATCCAAAAAAAAGGGGCCAAAGCCCCTTGAAATAACTAGTGTCCAGCTAGTAGTGTATGTCGTTCCGCACCGCGCCCACAATATTGCCGGACTCACATTAGAGGTGTTGGATACCCCGGAGTCCCATTAGCTACCGGGGCTGCGCCACAGCAGTAACGACATGCTTCGGAAAGCGGGGGAGCCGGTCGGGGCTCCCCTTCTTTTACAAATCTACAAAAAATAGGCATCCAAATATTAGGTAGATAGGGGGACTTGCTTTATCTTAGTCCCAGCAAATACCTAATTTATGAATTTCAAAACCCTCACCGAATGTCTGGATTGCTTCAAGGAAGAAGCAGTTTGCCTTGCCTACCTGGAGCAACAGCGGTGGGGCGGCATCCCCGCTTGCCCGTTCTGTGGGATAGTTGACCCCTATCGCACGAACAGAGGTTTCAAATGCCGGGCGAAGGAATGTGGGAAGAAGTTCACGGTTAAGGTTGGCACCGTTTATGAGAATAGCAAGATTCCCCTTCGGACATGGTTTGCGTCTATCTATCTGTGTTTGTCCTCAAAGAAGGGGATCAGCTCCTTGCAGTTAAGCCGTCAACTGGGCATCACTCAGAAGACCGCGTGGTTCGTCCTGCATCGGATCCGCGAAATGCTGAAGGATAAAGCCCCGCAAATGCTGCGCGAGAACATCCAGATCGATGAAACCTATGTCGGTGGCATCGAAAAGAACAAGCACGCCAGCAAGCGGGCTAAAGAAGGACGCGGTAAGGGTGGCAAGGCGAAGGATACAAAGACGCCGGTGTTCGGGATTGCCGAAACCGGCGGCAAGGTCGTTGTTCATGTAACGGATTGGGTTACGAAGAAGAAGGCCCAATCTCTCATCGAACAGCACGTGGAAAAGGGTTCTACTATGGTAACAGATGGCTTCGCTATGTATGCATTCTTGGGGCAAGACCACCGATTTAAGCACGTTATCGTTGACCATAAGTCTGGACAGTACGTTAATAGCGGCTTCCATACTAATGGTATCGAAAACTTCTGGTCCCTTCTGAAGCGGGGGATCATCGGTATCTTTCACCAAGTAAGCCCGCAGCATTTACAGCGCTATTGTGACGAGTTTGCGGCCCGGTACAACACCCGGAAGATAAAAGATCATGAGCGGTTCGAACTGTCGGTTCAGAACAGCAATGGGCGGTTGAAATATAGGAATTTGATTGGGAAGGAGTAATGAAGTGTACCTATTTTCTTGTCTTTTTCGACCAAAAATGGGTGTTTTAACGGTTGTTTAAGCAACATGGGGACCCTATTTTGCGTCTATGGATAGAGCGAGTTATTGGCAGTACATCAAGAAGAGTACTCTTTGGTACTTCGGTAACCTAGTAATTGGATGCGCGCCTTTGATTTTCCTCGCAATGGTTTTTATGACCTCACGAGGAAAAATGGGATATGATGATATGGATAAACAGGTTCATGAAGGTGCGATATTATTTGTTTGTGTTGCAATGATTGGAGGAATTTTGATAGACTTTTTACAGTCGCCGATGAAGATGTCCGGAAGGCAAATAGTGGTCATCGTGATTACCCCGATAATGGCTATTTCTTTGCTATTCCTTGAATATCTGTTTGTTGTGCTAAAAATAATTGAAGCCGACTGCTTTAATATCACCTCAAAGAGCACTATCTTTATAGTGCTATTTTCTGCCATCTATTGTATCCTAAATAAGACCAACCTATTAATAACGGAGGATACGAATCATGAGTAACGACACTATTTTAAAAATCGTTTTGGGAGCCGCGTCTATAGCAATTACCGCAATTGCTTTTGTTGGCGGATTAAAGGAAGGCAAGGAAAACTTCAAAAAGCTCAATGAGCATCTTGATGAAAAGGAGAAGCGGACAAAAGAGACCCAGGTTCCCGACCACGAAATTCAATACCACTAATCTGGTATAAAAGTCTTTCTTTAATAAGACCGAAAGCAAGAACGTTAATATGGTTCTTGCTTTTTTTATTTTCCCCTTTTTGTCCCAACTGATATATAGTTGCCATTATTATCTATTTTGCAGCCCAAATTGAAGTAAATGTCATTAATAGTAGTTGGTTCCATGGCCTATGACGCCATTGAAACCCCTTTCGAAAAGACAGACTGGATGGTTGGCGGCGCAGCCACCTATGTCGCATATGCCGCCAGCAATTTTGTAAAGCCGATCAACCAGGTCTCCATCGTGGGCTACGACTTTGCCCAGGAAGAACTGGATCAATTGCAGAAGCGCGGTGTCAATCTCGAAGGGGTCGAGATAAAAAAGGATAAGAAATCCTTCTTCTGGCGTGGCAGATATCATATGGACATGAACACCCGGGATACCCTGGTCACCGACCTAAACGCATTCCTCGACTTCAACCCGGTAGTTCCGGAGAGCTACCAGGGCAGCGAGTTTGTGATGCTTGGCAATATTACCCCCAGTCTTCAGATCAATGTCGTCAAGCAGTTGAAGCAACGGCCCAAGCTCATCGCAATGGATACGATGTACTTCTGGATGGACAGCGCACTTGACGATCTCAAAAAGCTGCTGACCATGGTCGACGTGCTCACGGTCAATGACGGCGAAGCACGGCAGCTCAGCGGCGAATTCTCACTCGTAAAAGCGGCACGCGCCATCATGAAAATGGGTCCGCGGTTCCTGATCATCAAGAAAGGCGAACACGGCGCCCTCCTCTTCCATGAGGACAAGGTTTTTGTAGCACCCGCTCTTCCCCTCGAAGATGTATTCGATCCAACCGGCGCCGGGGATACCTTTGCCGGCGGATTCATGGGCTGGCTGGCCAGCACACGCGACATCTCCTTCGAAAATATGAAGACCGCCGTTATCGTCGGTTCCGCCATGGCCTCCTTCTGCGTGGAGAAATTCGGTCCCACCCGCCTGAAAGAGATCACCCGGGCCGACATCGATGCCCGCATCCGGCAGTTCGTCGATCTGGTCAATTTCGACATTCAGCTGGTATAGGTTTACAGCAACGAACCGAATTAATTTGTTTTATTTGCCCGCGGGCTCTATATTTGCCCCGCAATGCAAATAATGAAACATACAAAGAAGATTAAGAAGTGTGTCCCACAGCGGGATAGGATCTGATCTTTTTGTATGTCAAAGATAATCAAGAGCCTTCCCGCAACCGGGGAGGCTTTTTGTTTGCCCAGCACATATAAAATTCAAAAAAAACCAAACAAAAAATGAAAGTTGCAGTCGTCGGCGCCACCGGACTGGTCGGCACCAAAATGTTACAGGTCTTGGCAGAAAGGAATTTCCCCGTTACCGAATTACTCCCCGTGGCCTCCGAGAAGTCCATTGGGAAGCAGGTCGAATTCAAGGGAAAGAAGTACACGGTGGTCAGCGCCAACGATGCAATTGCGGCAAAGCCTGACTTGGCCTTGTTCTCCGCCGGTGGCAGCACTTCGCTGGAATGGGCGCCGAAGTTTGCGGCCGCAGGCATCACGGTTGTCGATAATTCCAGCGCCTGGCGGATGGACCCGACAAAGAAACTGGTCGTCCCCGAACTGAATGCCGATGCCTTGACGGCCGAGGATAAGATCATCGCCAATCCCAACTGCTCCACCATTCAGATGGTAGTAGCCCTCAACCCGCTTCATAAGAAATACAAAGTAAAACGCATCGTCGTCTCCACGTATCAAAGCGTCACGGGCACAGGTGTAAAGGCCGTCACCCAGCTGATGAATGAACGTAAGGGCATTAGCGGCGAAATGGCGTATAAATATCCCATCGACCTCAATGCGATCCCGCAGATCGATGTCTTTCTCGACAACGGCTACACCAAGGAAGAAATGAAGATGGTCAACGAGACGAAGAAGATCATGCGCGACGACACTATCCGCGTGACGGCTACTACCGTTCGTATCCCCGTGATGGGCGGACACAGCGAGGCCGTCAACGTAGAGTTCGAGAACGAGTTCGACCTCGCCGAGGTTCGTTCCTTGCTGAGCAAGGCGCCCGGAGTGGTCGTCGTCGACGAGCCCGCCACCCAGCAGTACCCCATGCCCAAAGACGCGCACGAACGCGATGAGGTATTCGTAGGCCGGCTGAGAAGGGACGAGACCCAACCCAAAACACTCAACATGTGGGTGGTTAGTGACAATCTGCGGAAAGGCGCGGCAACCAACGCGGTGCAGATAGCCGAGTACCTACGCTCTAACAAGCTTATATAACAAAAAGGCCCCGTCAGGGGCCTTTTTGTTTATTCCATTGCCCTGTTCAAAAAATGAACAAAGCCCGTCATCGACGTAAACGTCTTTATGATTTCTTTCAGGAAGGTCTTTGATTGGACTTCGGCGTCCGTGAAGGAGCGGGTAACAATAAAACTTTTCAACTTAAGATATTCGATGGCCGCGTTTTCTTCGTCGTACCCTTTTGGCGGCCGGGAAAGCATGCCCTCTTTATCAAGCCCGTCGGGAAAATTCTTTTTGAAGGACTTATCGCCGAGGAGCTTTTTCCATTCGGAAAGGCTATAATCTATCTCCTGCCGGACCTTATTCAGTTCCGGAGCCTGGGGCATCCACAATCCTCCACCTGCCATACTGCCGCCTGATTCGATATGCAGGTAGTAACCGGCGGTCGGCACTTTCTTGCCGCCTTTATTGAGGTAAGCTCCCATGTGTGTTTTGTAGGGCGTTTTGTCCGGAGAAAAGCGGACATCCCTGTAGATCCGGTAGGTACAATCCTTGGGGTGTAAATTGGCTATTTCGGTATCTGTTTTTCCAAACCCTTGGATGACCTTCTCTACAAACTGGTCCATATCCTCTTTTGCATCCAGGTAGACGGATTTGTGCTTTTCAAACCAGGGCTTGTTGTTGTTCTTCTTAAGGTCTTTTAGGAATTTCAGCGTGGAGACTTGCAGCATAGCTTAGGTAACATTCGATAGGCCAGACTTGTTCTATTTGATCCTGCCCCAGTTTTCACCACTTTTGATCCGGTACATGGTCATTTCGCTGACCTTGTACTTTTCGGCGAGTTTCTTGATGGTAAGCTGTCGGTTCTTGCTGGATAAGGTCTTCTTGATCGTTTTCACCTGAGATGCCGTGAGCTTGAGCCCAACGGTGCGATTGGCCTGCACTTTCTTGTAGGCGATCTTCGCAGGGCTCTTTTGCTGATGATCGATCATTTCCTCAAGCGAAGCCCACTTCAGATTTTTAGCGGCATTGTCGAGCTTGTTGTGATTCACATGGATCACATACTTGTTCTTCGGAGCCGCTTTGGGCAGAAAAAGGCGCGCGATCTCCCGATGGATGTAAAGCGTGCCATTGTTGCCTGGCCGGTGCAGATTCAGGGTCTTATAACCGGTCGTAAGGCTGCCGTTCAGCAATTTGCCGTCGGCTTGCACATCTTCCGAGTAGCTGGCAACGCGACCCAGGGAAGAAAGTGCGTATTTTTTTCGGAGTTGTTTCCAGCCGGGAAACTGCAAAGGTTTCCACACTTCGCCGGTGAGTTTTCTAATCATGCCTGTTCAATTTTCTTAAAGTTACGAAAAAGAATTTCGATTTACCAGTAACGTAAGAAAATATTATTATATGTTTTTGGCGTTTCCGCCCCCCGTTAGTTGCCCGCTATCAGCTTGATAAACTCGTCCTCTGTGAGTATTTGGATTGAAGGGATTTTTTTCGCTTTCTCCAGTTTGCTGCCAGCATCGTCACCCACGACCAGGTAGTTCAGTTTACTGCTGACGCCGCTCAGTATCTTGCCTCCGTTGCTCTCCACTTGGGCCTCCGCTTCTGACCGCTTCAGCCGGTTAAGCGTGCCGGTAAACAAGAACGTTTGCCCATCCAGGTTGCTTCCGGCTTCACTTCCGGACTTGCCTTTCTGACTTTGCAGATTCAACCCCAGCGCCTCCAGGTCCTTTATCAAGTGCAGGTTGTTAGCGTCATGAAAGAACTGATGTACGCTGGTCGCAACCTTGATACCCACATCTTCCAGATTTTGAAGGTCTTCCAGTGAGAAGTCGGAGAACTCCAACAAATGGTTGACGGCGGCGGCTAAGGTTTTGGCCGTTGTCTCGCCGACATAACGGATACCCAATCCGAAGATCAGCCGGTGCAGCGGCTGATGCCGGGAGGTTTCGATCGCCGCCTGCAGATTGCTGACACTTTTCTCCCCGAAACCCTCCAACGCCCTGATCTTGTCATAGGGCAGGCGGTAAATGCCGGGAATATCCTTTAGAAAACCCAGTTCATAGAACTTTTTGACGTTAGCCTCCCCGAAGCTGCGGATATCCATCGCGTCCTTGCTCGCGAAGTGAATGATCCTTTCCACCACCTGTGCGGGACAGTAAGGATTGACACAACGCCATACCGCCTCGCCTTCCGGCTTTTCCAGCGGATGTTGACAAACCGGGCACTTCCGCGGGAATACAATATCCGTTTCTTTGCCGGTGCGGACGTCGGCCAGCGGCTTGACGATATACGGGATAACGTCTCCACTTCTTTCGACCAGCACCTGATCGCCGATCTTTAGGTCTTTTTCCCGGATGACGTCTTCATTGAAAAGCGAGATCGAACTGATCGTGACACCACTCAACGGCACCGGGTCGATCTTACCCACGGGTGTAATGCTCCCCGTGCGGCCCACCTGGAACTCGACGCTCCGAAGCGTGCTGGTAGCCTGTCGCGCCGCAAATTTAAAAGCGATCGCCCACCGTGGGTGATGGGTGGTCATCCCCATCCGGTCCTGCAAGGCGATCTGGTTCACTTTGATGACCATCCCGTCGATCTCGTAGGGAAGTTCATCCCGCTGCTGCTCGAACTCCCGGCAGTAGTCGATCACGGCCTGGATCCCTTTTACGATGCGCTTTTCCTTTTGCGGGCTGCGAAACCCCAGGTCCCACAGCATTTTCAGACAGCCGCTATGGGTCTTCAGCGCGGAATGAACGGGGATCTCCCTGGCGCTGGCCACCGGCTCGCCCGCCATCGGGTCTTCGTCTGCCGCAGCGACATGTCCGTCGGTGATTTGAAAACCTTCGATCGTCGTAAAATAGCTGACATGATAAAGAAAGGCTTCCAGGTTCCGCCGGCTTACCTCTTTCGGGTCCTTGATCCGCATGGATCCCGCCGCGGCATTCCGGGGATTGGCCAGCGGCGCCAATCCTTGTTCGGCCAGCTGTTCGTTGTATTTTTTAAAGTTGTTCTTGTTCAGCAGGACTTCTCCGCGGATCTCGATCAGCTGGATGCCATAGCGGGAAAATGCCGCCGACAACGGCACGCTCCTGATCTGTTTGATGTTCGTCGTGATCTCATCACCCGCGACTCCGTCGCCCCGGGTAACGCCCCGTGACAACCGGTCATTCTCGTAGATAAGGGAAATACTGGCCCCGTCGAACTTGGGCTCGACGCAATATTCCAGCTCGCCGAGTCCCGTCAGCTCCCGGGCCTTCCGGTCCCAATCCAGCAGATCTTCCTCGTTATACGAATTTTCCAGCGATAGCATCGGCACCAGGTGCGGGGTATTGGGAAAATCCTTGGTAAGCCCGCTTGCTACCCGCTGGGTTGGCGAGTCGGGCGTGACCAGCTCGGGATGCTCCGCCTCCGTCTTCTCGAGCGCCTTGTACAAAATATCGTATTCGAAATCAGAGACCAGGGGGTCGTTGAGTATGGCATACCGGTACTCGTGGAAACGCAACACATCGCGCAGCTCCTCCAGCTGCCCTTTCCGGGGCGGGTGTTCCCTGACGGTCGATAACAGCGCGGTGGTTTGCTTTTGCAGGTGTTGCGTTTGCTCGGCGGAATACATACTTTGATTTTATGGCGTAAAGTTACATTTTGCCTACCTTAGTAACTGAATGAACCCTGAAAAAATACCTAACGATTTTCCGCCCTCCACGGATGTCGCTGCCACTGGTCAGAAGAATATTAAGACGATCCTCAAACAGATCGAGAAGGATGGGATCATTGGCATTTCCGTGGACTGTGTCATCTTTGGCTTCGACGATAACGAACTGAAGGTGCTGTTGATCAAATCCGACTTCCTGCAATACGAGAACAAATGGTCCCTGCTCGGCGATCTCGTCAACAACCACGAGGACCTCGACGAAGCCGCCTATCGCATCCTTCGGGAACGGACAGGGATGGACGATGTCTATCTCGAGCAGGTGAAAGCCTTTGGCGAAGTAAGCCGTCATCCCGCCGCCCGCGTCGTCACTATTGCCTACTGCTCCCTGATAAATATCGAACACCATCAGCTGAAGATCCTCGACAACGAATTACACTGGCATCGCGTGACGACCCTTTCCGACATGGCCTTTGACCACCGGAAGCTGCTCGACGCCTGCTATGAGTGGTTGCAGAAAAGGATCCAGGAACACCCGCTCGGGTTCAGCCTTCTGCCGAAGAAATTCTCGCTCCGGGAACTGCAGAATCTCTACGAAGCCATCCTCGATGTCAAACTCGACCGCCGCAATTTCCGGAAAAAATTCTTTTCCATGGGGTTGCTGGAAGATACCGGCGAACTCGAGTCGGATGTACCCCACCGGCCCGGAAAACTCTATAAGTTCAACTACGACAAATACCAGAAGAAAGAGCGCAAGAAATGGTTCGGCATCGATTTTTAGCCGGACCGCTCCCCGCCTGCAACGTTTGTCCGACGCCGGTTGTCAATGCCAAAAAACTCCTATGCGAGCGGCTTGTCTATGCACCCTGGTTGCAGCCATGTTCTGCTTCGGCTGCTCTAAATCCAACGATAGTGGTGATCGGCCAGCCAATTCCCTGATCGGGAACTGGCAGCTGAAAGTCTATGGGGGTGGGATCGGCGGCTTTTACTATCGTGTTCCCGACGACTCCCTGGTAGTCCTTTCTTTTTACCCCGATAGTACCTTTCAGCGCTGGGTGAACCGCAAAGTCGTTTCGAGTGGGAAATTCCAGACGAACACCATCTCAAACAGCATCTTTGGTCCCGACCCCGCCACTGCGGTGAATTTCGGGGATGGCGCCTACTTCGACCTGCTCTACCGGGTAAAAGCGGATACCCTGTCCCTCGCCCAGAACGCCTACGATGGATTCGGCGCTACTTACTGGCGGGTAAAATAACGACTCTTAAAAAAACACCGATGATATTGCGCAAATTCCTTTTTCTCTCGTTGCTGACAATTTTCCTGTCGTCCGCCTGTCATAAATCCGGGTCGCATTCCACGAGCTTCGCCGGCGAATGGCAACTCACCAGAATCCTCGCCGGCCCGCTTATCGATGTAGCGCCGATCAGCAGGGAGTCCGTGACCATTCTGCGTCTGCAGCCGGATAGCACCCTGCAGGAGCTTTATAATAATAAACTGCTCTATACTGGAAACTGGTCTCTGCGACAGCAGGGAATGTCTGCCAACCCGCTGATGATCATGACTTTCACATCAGCCATAACCACTGGCAGCTCCGAGATACACTATCAGGCCACATTGACGGGGGATAAACTGACCTTGCAGATGCTGAATGTTTCGCCCGATCTTTCCTACCAGGCCACCTATACCCGCCGGTAGCGGTGGCGGCTGCACGTCTTTCTGACCATGCCCGGAGGTAAATTGGCTACTGCACGTCTTTCTGATGATCGATGATGAATTGGATGATCTCTTCCAGGGGGATGTCGATCCGGCTGAGGGCGTCGCTGATATCGTCCCGGTTCACCTGCGCGGCAAACGACGGCGTCTTCAACTTCTTGAGAATGCCCTTTACGTCCATCCCTTCATACCGCATCGGCCGGATCAGCGCCGCGGCATGGATAAATCCCGAAAGCTCGTCGAACGCGTAGATCATCTTATCCATTTTCGTCTCGGGCTCTACGCCAAAATACTTTGGCCCGTGCGAGGCGATGGCGTGGATCACTTCCGGATCGACATTCAGCTCTTCCAACTTCTCGATAATGATCCGGCAATGCGCGTCCGGATGTTTCTCCCAGTCCGCATCATGCAACAGGCCCGCCAGCTCCCACTTGAGTGCCGTCCGCTCGTCCGCGCCTTCCCGCTCCACCGCCCACGCCCGCATCACTGCCCCCACCTGCTTCATATGCATCCGCAACCGCTCATTCGGCACCCACTCGTTCAACAGCGCATGCGCTTCTTCCAGCGTTAACAACTTGTCTTTATTGGCCGCATCGCCAAAACTGCTGCGCCCAAGCGCAAGGATGGGGGTGGACATGGTCTTTTTTTAGGGCGTAATTTAAGCTGCATAAAATTCCGGTCAAAATTTTTATTGTAAATCATCTCATTACAAATCCGTCATAAAAAATTAACCCGTATTTCTTTGGAACATCGCCCCAATTCAACCTACCTTTGCACTCCTTAATAAAAATGCCGTTGGGATAGCGACGGCTTCAAGTAAAACAAAAGAAAATGAGCAAACTGCATTTCACCACCAAGCATGCGAACGAGGCTACCGTTAAACGCGACTGGTATGTTGTGGACGGTACTAATCAAACCGTTGGCCGCATGTGTTCCAAGATTGCTGCCATCCTGCGCGGCAAGAACAAAGTCTACTACACTCCCCACGTCGATTGCGGCGATTTCATCATCGTCATCAATGCCGACAAGGTCGTCTTCTCCGGTAACAAACTGGAAGACAAGATCTACATCAACTTCTCCGGCTACCCCGGCGGTAAGAAAGAAGAGATCGCCAAGGATCTCCTGAAGCGCCGCCCCGACGCCGTTATCGAAAGAGCTGTAAAAGGCATGCTTCCGAAAAATCGCCTGGGCCGTAAGATGTACAAAAAATTATTCGTGTACGCCGGTACCCAGCATCCGCATACCGCGCAGCAACCCAAAACTTTAACCTTCTAATTTTTCAGATAAATGGAAAAGCAAAAAAATGCAGTTGGTCGCCGTAAAGAGGCTGTAACCCGGGTGTTCCTTTCCAGGGGCGATGGCAAGATCACGATCAATGATAAGGACTACAAACAATATTTCTCACTGGTATACCTGCAGAACCAGGTCGAACTGCCCCTGAAGACGGTAGAAGGTCTGGATAAATATGATGTAAAGATCAACGCTGCCGGTGGTGGTGTCAAAGGCCAGGCCGAAGCTGCCAAGCTCGGTATCGCCCGCGCCCTCCTCGAAGTGAACGCAGAATTCCGCCCCGCGCTGAAAGCTGCCGGCCTCCTTCGTCGCGATCCCCGCTCCGTAGAAAGAAAGAAACCCGGTCGCAAGAAAGCAAGAAGGAGCTACCAGTTCAGCAAACGTTAATCTTTATCACAACTACTTTAAACTCATACAATGGAAAATAACACTTCATTACAACAACAACTCCTCGAAGCCGGTGTCCATTTCGGTCACCTGCGTAAGAAGTGGAACCCCAAAATGCTGCCTTACATCTTTGCTGAAAAGAAAGGTATCCATATCATCGATCTGAACAAGACCACCGAAAGCCTGCAGGAAGCTGCTGCAGCCCTGAAGCAGATAGCCAAGAGCGGAAAGAAGGTCATGTTCGTCGGCACCAAGAAACAGGCGAAAGAGATCGTTACCGAATGCGCGCGTAAAGTAAACATGCCGTTCGTAACGGAACGTTGGCTGGGTGGTATGCTCACCAACTTCAACACCGTCCGCAAAAGCGTAAAGCAAATGCAGAGCATCGAAAAAATGCTCAACGACGGAACGTTCGACAGCATCACCAAGAAGGAACGCCTCACCCTTTCCCGCGAACGCGACAAGAAAGAAAAGGTGCTCGGCGGTATCGCCCAGCTGGGTCGCGTCCCTGCCGCTCTCTTCATCGTTGACATCGGTCATGAACATATCGCACTGGCGGAAGCAAAGCGCCTCGGTATCACCACCTTCGGGATGGTGGACACCAACTGCGATCCCAATAAGGTAGACTTCGCGATCCCGTCCAATGACGACGCGACGAAATCTATCGCCATCATCGTCAACTATGTTACCGCCGCTATCGCCGAAGGCCTTGCCGAAAGACAAGCCGCGAAGGAAGAGGATGTAGAAGAATCCGGTGGCGACGAGAACGAGAAAAAAGCAGCCCGCCTCCAGGCCGAAGCAGAAAGCGAAGCCGGACGTGGCCGTGGGGAAAAGGTAAGAGGCACCACTCAGCCCAAGCGTCGGGTTCCGAACTCCGGTCCCCGTCGTGGCCCCGGTGGTCGCTAAACAGAGGCTAAGGCCTCAGACAAAAAGATGATGGTCGGAACTGGCCGTCAAAAACAACAACAAAAAACAACTTTATGTCAACTGCAACTATTACGGCAGCCGATATCAACAAGCTGCGCCAGACGACTGGCGCCGGAATGATGGATTGCCGGAAAGCCCTGGTGGAAAGCGACGGTGATTTTGAGAAAGCGATCGACTATCTGCGTAAGAAAGGCCAGAAAGTGGCCGCCCTGCGCAGCGACCGTGAGGCAAAAGAAGGCGTGATCATCGCAACGACCACCGCGGATAACAAGACCGGGTTCATTGTAACCGTGGCTTGCGAAACCGACTTCGTCGCAAAGAATGCCGACTTCGTCAACTTCGCTCAAAGCATCGTAGCCGTAGCCGTTAAAGGGAATGTCAAGACCCTCGAAGAGCTCCAGGCTGCCCAGCTGGATGGCGCTACCGTTGCCGACAAGATCAACGACCAGGTAGCCCGTATCGGCGAGAAGATCCAGCTCGCCCGCTTCGAACGCATAGACGCTGATGGTGTTGCCGCCTATATACATGGCGCCTATCGCATGGGCGTACTCGTCGGGCTATCCAAGAACAACCCCGCCGTGCTGGAAGCAGGCAAGGACATCGCCATGCAGATCGCTGCCATGAATCCCGCGGCTGTCGATCCGGACTCCGTTCCCGCCGATGTCGTCGCCCGGGAAAAGGCGATCGTTACCGAACAGATCAAGAACGATCCCAAGATGGCCGGCAAACCCGACGAAATGATCGACAAGATCGCCGTCGGCAAGCTGAACGCTTTCTTCAAGGAGAACACCCTCACTGCCCAGGCCTTCGTAAAAGACGCTTCAAAGACGGTAGGCGACTACCTCAAGAGTGTCGATGGCGCCGCAAAGGTGACCCAGTTCAAGAGAGTACAACTCGGATAAATTTAAAAGGAGGTGGTGCAAACCACCTCTTTTTTTTACCTTCGCTCAAATTATTAAGAATCATCCGACCATGGTGCCAAAGTACAAGCGTATTCTGCTCAAATTATCCGGAGAAGCCCTGATGGGAGACAAGAGTTTCGGTTTTGACAATGACGTTATCGCACAATACGCAAAGGACATAAAAAGCATCGTGGAACTGGGAGTACAGGTCGCCATCGTCATCGGCGGCGGCAATATCTACCGCGGGATGAACGAAGCTGAAACCGGTATCGAACGCGCGCATGGCGACTATATGGGGATGCTGGCTACCGTCATCAATGGCATGGCCTTACAGGCCGGATTGGAAAAGATAGGCGTCTACACCCGATTGCAAAGCGCCATCAAGATGGAACAGATCGCAGAGCCCTATATCCGCCGCCGGGCCATCCGCCACGTGGAAAAAGGCCGGGTAGTCATCTTCGGCGCCGGCACAGGAAATCCGTATTTTACCACCGACACGGCAGGCTCCCTCCGCGCCATCGAGATCAACGCCGAAGTGATCCTCAAAGGCACCCGCGTCGATGGCATCTATACCGCCGACCCTGAAAAGGTCCCTACTGCTGAAAAGTTCGAAACCATTACCTTCCAGGAGTGTATCTCCCGGAACCTCAAGGTGATGGATATGACCGCCTTCACTCTATGCATGGAAAATCAGCTGCCGATCATCGTATTCGATATGAACAAACCCGGCAACCTCATGCGCGTCGTCCGCGGCGAGAAAGTAGGCACTCTTGTAAAGGATTGATAACTAACGCCTTAAAAAAGGCCCCTGCCGATTTGCATATCTGAGCAAACGATAGTAATTTGGGCCTTTATATACCACTGACTACTTTTACGGTAGTTCTGCTTGCTTCCTCCCCATCAATATTCCATGAAAAGGCTCTTGGTTGTTTATCGTTTACTCCCGGAAAGCAAATAATGTATTTTTCAAAGTAGTCGTTTGGTAAATTTTGTTCCGAACCGTTATGAACACCTCAAACACCTTAAACATTTTACTGGGATTGCAACTGACAATGGGATTACCTGAGATTATTATCTGTGAGCTTGGTGCTCTCATCCTCGGGTTTACGATCCATTTCTTTTGGAATTCAAAGAAGAACCTTCGCATCGACGAGCCCGCTCAATCTACCGGCATCAGCGAGAACGATAACTGGAAGCTGAAGTATTACAACGACATGGATATGCAGGAAAGGTCCCAGCAACAGCTGCGCGAACGCCTTTCCCAGACACAGGAGACTGAACAGATCCTCACCATCGAACTAGAAGAAAAACGCAAGGAACTCGAGGATGTACGCCATGAGCTGGACATCGTCCGCGCTCAGCTCGAAGAGGTGGAACTGAAGCTCGTGCCTGATGAACCGGAAGCCGGAGAAGAAGGCGCCCACACACAAGTCCATGCCGCGGCAGAGGCTGTCTCCGACTATAACAATGACTATTTGCGTCAACTGAAAGCCGCCCAGGAAAAACTGGTCGAACACAATAACAGCATTTACCGCTTGCTGGAACAAACCCGCCTCGTAGAAGACTCCGAACGCCGCAACCAGGACCTGGTGCGGCAGAACGAAGATCTTAACGAACAACTCCACGGCCACACCCAACTGCTCGTCGAAAAGGAGACTGAGATCAGCAACCTGCGTCATCAGCAGAAACTCTCGGAGGAAATGACCCAGCGCCTCGACAAGGTGTACGACGAATACAACACCCTGCAGGAAAAGCTGCAAAAACTGCAGTCCTATCTCACCCAGCCGAGCAGCCGGGGCACGGACTACGACGGTCTGAAAGAAGCGTATTTCAAGCTCGGCAAGGAGCACGACGAGATGAAGTTGAAATACATCTCCATCCGGGAGGAGAATCAGCGGCTCACCCGCATCCTCGGCGACACCGAGGAAAAGCTCAAGGAAGCCAATTTCCAGCGCCTCCAGTACCAGAAACGCTCAGCCTTCCTCGAAGAACTGAATCACGATCTCCAGGAGATAGCCGAACACAACAAAAAGATCGAAAGCCAGCTCCGCCGCGTTACCGATATGGAAAATCTTCTGGCCAAGATCACCGGAACTCCCGGCTCTCCCAGCGACGTCCAGTAGTTTTCGTACCTTCGTGGTCCAAAAAAATCATCCGCGTGTCTACTATCGCCGACATTCGTAAGGAATACAAGCTGCAAACGCTCTCGGAAAAAGATATTCTCAAAGATCCTTTCGCACAATTTAATAAGTGGTGGCAGGAGGCCGTCAATGCTGGCATCGACGAACCCAACGCCATGACCCTGGCCACAGCCACTGCCGACGGAATGCCCGACGCCCGCATCGTTCTGCTCAAAGGCTTCGATGAAAAAGGATTTGCCTTCTATACCAACTACAATAGCATCAAGGGCCAGCAACTGCTGGAAAACCCAAGAGCAACCCTCGTTTTCTTCTGGAAGGAACTGGAGCGGCAGGTGCGCGTCAGCGGACTCGTGTCGCTCGCTCCCGGAAACATGAGCGATGATTATTTTAACAGCCGGCCCGAAGGAAGCCGCATCGGCGCCTGGGCCTCACCGCAAAGCGAAGCGATCGACAGCCGCGAATGGCTGGAAGCAAACGAGCAACGCATAAAGGAAGTATGGACTGGAAAAATGATCCCAAGACCCGGCCACTGGGGCGGCTATGTCGTCAAACCGGTGAAACTCGAATTCTGGCAGGGAAGACCGAGCCGCTTACACGATCGCATCCAATTCAGCCTGCAAACTTCCGGCGCCTGGAAGATCGAGAGACTGGCGCCCTGAACAAACCTTAAATAAAAGCGCCGGTGCGAAGCACCGGCGATCACTTATTTTACTTGCCTTTTGCGGCGGGGGCTGATTTCTTCGCGGGCTTTGCGGGCCGGCTTTTGCCGAACGAGCCTTTGAATATCTTCCCCTTCTTTGTTTTTTTATCTCCTCTTCCCATGGCATTATAATTTTGCAGACAGTTCTTTCCCTGCCTTGAACTTAGCTACTTTCTTCGCCTTGATCTTGATTACAGCACCAGTCTGGGGATTGCGACCGTTACGGGCAGCTCTCTTGGAAACAGAGAAAGTACCGAAACCTACCAGGGTAACCTTTCCATTTCCTTTCAGGGTCTTGGTGACTGCTTCAACAAAAGAATCAAGGGTAGCATTAGCCTGAGTCTTTGTAATGCCTGCGTCATCAGCGATCTTTGCGATTAATTCAGCTTTGTTCATAGTGTGAATATTTTGTTTAATTAGCAGGGACAAATATACCCGCTTTTTGAATCCAACAAAATTTTTTTACGTTTTGCGCAAACGACATAACCTGCGCGAAACCGCGTCAGACAAGGTTTTCCACAATTAACGCACAGGCACAATATTGTGCGTCGTCAATGGATCTGCTCTAACAACGTGCGAAATGAAATGAATTGATTCCCCCATTTGTCCCATCCCGCTTGCTGAAGTGCCGGCGAAAACTCGATGAGAAATTGTTCGTAGCGCTCCAGGCTACTGGTGAAAAACTGGATCACGAAGGTGGGACCTTCTTCTTCATCCTGCTCCAGCAGACGATACAACTGATAATTATCGAATAACCCGGTCTTGAGAATTGCCGGGACCTGCTCGTTTACCTGCCAGCTCAACCAGCCCTCCATGATCTCCCATCGCACCTTGCTGGTGACATTATACACGATCATTCTGTTCTTTTTGCGTGATACTTTTTACCATTCTGACACTAAAGAAAACCAATAAGATCAATATGGCCAACAATATACCCCAAAGCAGAAGATTGCCGGAATGCGCAGGCTCCACCGCCTTTGGCGCCGCAGCCACGGGCGCCTGCTCACTGGGCTGGTCCGCTGCAACAGCCGTCAGCACAGGGCCTGCCGCAAGGGTAGGAGGCATCGTCGTCAGGCTGTCGGTAAAATACTTCAGATCGTATTCAGGCTTCGCAGCATGCCCATCTCCCGTCAACACCTGATAAGCCGCCCCGGCCTTTAAATAAGTGACCAGCCATCGCGGCGCCTGTGCTCCCGACACCTCTCTGACGACAAGCGGCGCATTGTCCGCATTGGTGATATCTATCCGCAGTCGACGCGTCTTCACCGCTGGAAGCGCGAACGACCTGGAACCCGGCTTCAGCGTAACGGTCGTCAACAACATCCATTCAGTGGTGTCCAGCCCTTGCGCAGTGACCTCGGCGTCCCGTTTGTAAAACGCGGGATCCTGGATAAGGAAGGAAAGCTGATCGAGCTCGTACGCATCGGGAAATCGAACATCGAGGTAAGAATGTTTGTCGCTGCTGTCTTTTTGTACCAGACTTGCTCCCGGAACCGCAAGCCGTTCTTTTCCCCCGATGGAGTCTTTCAGTACATAAGAGACAAACCGCTTGTCGGACCCGACGATCCGTAGATCACCAAGATCGGCCCTGCTGCACTTCGCCACTATCTCCGGCGTAAGCAGGATGCGGTAGAACCCATCGTGACGGATCGTATCCAACGCAGACTTCCACCCAAAACGCGCCTGCCCGCTCACGCCCCCGGCAATAAATAACAGGCCCATCACCAGGCCCGATCTAGATCGGTTTCTTTTCTTCATCCTCGATGATAATTTTTTTCAGCCGTTGATACATAAACGACACGACCAGCAGCAATACTCCCAGACAGAAGAAGGCGGCGATCTTCCCCGCGACAGGGATGTTCCGGATGTCGAAGATGAACAACTTCAATAGCGTCACCATGAACAACACCAGCGAAACGATGCGCAGCGGCTTGAATTTATATCGCATCCCCAGCCACATATACGTGAATGAACAAAGTCCCCAAAGGATCGGCAAGCCTGTCTTGTTGTAAACACGCCCCAGCTCATCCAGCCCAGTCTGATGCGAGTAGAAGAGGGTATTCACCAACAACTGACCTTCGGCGCTCAGAAAGATAACGATCACGACACAGATCAGCCACGTGAACAATACGGGCTCGATCAAAAGCCGCTGTTTGCGACCACTCGTGATCAGGCGGAACAAGAACAGGGCGATGACGAGATCGCCACACCAGTGCGCGGAAAAATGCCTGCCCAGCGATCCGGTCTCCAACATGTATTGCTGAATTCCGAACACGGGAAAAAGAGAGACCAGGTATGCCACGACTCCCGCGGTCATCAACCATCCGCCTACCGGCTTGAAAAACTCAAGCTTTCCGATCCGGTCCGAACACCAGGCATATCCGGCAAGCAACAGATACGTGTACAGCAACGCATACAAATCCCACAACTCGACCTCGGGATAATGAAAGCTAATCTGGAACCAGATCTCGAGCAATCCGCAAACAAGCAGCAGCGCCGCACCAGCGACCAGCGTAACCTTCGCCCAAATTGTTCCCGGCCGTAGATAGTGCAAGGCCCAACAGCTAAGCGCAGCATACAGTCCGGTCATCAGGCCTTTATTGAAGACAAAGGGTAACGTATATTTAGGGGGGCCCAGATAGATATTCATCCAGTCAAAGAAAAGACTGATCAGCATCGCGCCCCAGACCAGCATGGCCGCCACCCGGATCAGCCTGATCTGGCTCCGGATAAAAAGCCAGTACAACAGCACCGCTTCCGAAGCCCAGAACAGCGTGATATAATGCCCGTGCAGCTGGATCGGCGCAGTCAGCGAGACAAAGGAGAGCGTAAGTCCCACCAACAGGTAGAGCACATTCTTGTCCACGGAGACCCGTCGGAAAAGGAATGCTGTAGCCCCCAGATGGAAAACACCCATCCCGGCGCAATACATCCCTTTATAATGTTCGAGCCCCAGTTGGGTAATAAAATACAACCCCGCGGAAAAATACAGACAGGTATTCGCCAGCAGGATGCCGAAATCCGAGGCGACAAATAATTTGCCCTTCCGAACCGTGTAGGCGACATTGATCACGAAGAACAGCAGATAGAATCCAGTCGCGAATATCCATCCGCCACGATTGGTGGCGGCAGGCGCGTCATAAGGCAGCGAAAGCAGCCAGGTCGCGAAAAGTATTGCCGTGAATCCAAAGGCAAGGATATTCAACAGCCGCCAGATCTTGTAATAGGCGATGACCAGCAAGCCGGAATTCAGAATAAGCAGGTAGCTGAATAACACGATATAATTTCCCCTGCCGTCGCTGACAAGAAAAGGCGTCAGAAATCCGCCGGCAAGCGCGATGATCGCAAGCTCCTGCCGGTCGTATAGCAGCGAAAGCATCACCGAGAAGGCCGTCACAACCAGCATAATGATAAAGGCCGTGGTCTGGTTGAACAAATGATACTGATGATACGCCAGTGCGATCGTAAAGTAAAGTACCGCGAGCCCTCCGCCAACCAGCACAGAGCTAAAGGCCTTGTATTGATTGCGCAGCCAGTGGGCGATTCCGATCAGGATGCCGCCGCAAAGCAATCCGATCCCCACCCGGCCTACCGGACCGATCCAGTCATTGTCGATGGCATATTTTACAAAAAAGGCGATAGCCAGCACCAGGACGGCGATCCCGATCTTGCTGATAAGATTTTCCCCGATGAACTTTTCCAGATCGGGATGACGGTCAAAAAAGTCGGGCTTTGGCGGCGGCGCAGCAGCCGTGACAGGCGGCCCGGCCGCCGCGGGAGGAACGATCTCATCCATCCGCTGAAAATGTGGGGGCTCGATCGGTGAGGTAGCGGCCGCACGCTCGACCGGTATTGGCCTTGGTCGTTCCATCGGCCGGTAAGGCTCTGTCTCCCGGGGAGCAGCCGGGGTCTGCCGTTCTCTCATCCTCTCCAACTCATGTTCGATCTTCTCAAGGCGCTTGAAAAAACCTTCTCGCAAATACAACACGAGAATGATGAGAACGAGCATCAGCATTATGGCAATCAGATCCATATTGGGGTAAAGGTAGGTTCCCAATAAAGATAATTATTTTGCCGCCAGCTCCAAATAGATGGGACAATGATCGCTGTGCTTCGCATCTGGATAGATACCTGCGCTCATAACCCGCTGCTGCAGCGGCTCCGTGACGCTGATGTAGTCGATCCTCCATCCTTTGTTCTGAAGCCGCACCGAGGGAAACCGCTGACTCCACCAGGTATAACAATGAGGATCAGGGTTTAAATGCCGGAAGGAATCGATCCATCCACTGGCGATGAACTTGTCCATCCACGCCTTCTCCTCCGGCAAAAAGCCGGAATTATTCTTATTCCCCTTCGGGTCATGAATATCGATATCCCGATGCGCAATATTATAGTCCCCGCAAAGTACCAGGTTCGGAACCGTCTTCCTCAACTCCCCGACGTAATTATAGAACTCGTCGAGCCATCGATATTTATACACCTGCCGCTCATCCCCGCTCGTTCCCGATGGGAAATAGGCGTTGATCACGCGGAGATCGCCAAAATCCAGTTGGATGACCCGGCCTTCATCATCGCTGATGGCATGGCCCGTCCCATACACTACATTGTCCGGCTTGATCCTGGAGAAAACCGCCACCCCGCTATATCCTTTCTTTTTTGCCGGGAACCAATAGTCCTGGTAGCCTAATCCCGTGAAGAGGGAATGGTCCACGTTATCCCGGTGCGCCTTGATCTCCTGAACGCAAAAGATATCAGCGATCCCGGTTTTTAACCAATCGATCAGCCCCTTGTTCATAGCGGCCCGGATGCCGTTAACATTATAGCTGACGATGCGAAGTGAAGAGAGTGCCATGTTTGCATTAAATTAGAGCCTTCGGAGCCGCTAAAGGCGGCCCGGCCAAATATACAACATCAGCATGGAACAGCTACACCGGATCATTCCCGCGAAAGACGTTCAATTCCTCGACGGCCCCAAGAGCAGGACATACGAATTTAGATTTGCCTGGAAGGTCTTCCGCGAGTTCATAAGAGGATTTCGCACCCTCCACTTCGTAGGACCCTGCATCACTGTCTTTGGATCGGCCCGGTTCAAGGAAGATCACCCCCATTACCAGTCGGCCCGCGAAATGGGCCGGCAGATCGCGGCCCTGGGCTTTACTACGATGACCGGCGGCGGACCGGGGATCATGGAAGCCGCCAACCGGGGCGCATTCGAGGCCGGCGGGATGTCGGTCGGGTTGAATATCAAGCTGCCTTTCGAGCAGGCTGGCAATCCTTATGTACAGACCACGATCACGTTCGAACACTTCTTCGTGCGAAAAGTGATGCTCGTAAAATACTCCTATGCTTTCGTCATCATGCCCGGCGGATTCGGGACGATGGATGAGTTCTTCGAGACGCTGACCCTCGTACAGACAAAGACCCTCGTCCGCTTCCCGATCGTGCTGTTTGGAAAGGAATATTATACTCCGCTTTTCGATTATATGGGATCCATGGCCCGCGAAGGCACCATCGCAAAAGAAGACCTTTCGCTGGTCCTGCTCACCGACAGCGTTGCCGAGGCGGCCCAGCATATCGAGGCTTTCATAAAGAAGCATTACCGCGAGAAGGCTCGCAAAAGGAAATGGTGGTTGTTTGAGAAAAAGCCGCCGAAACCGGCAGCCGATGCCGTGCCTACTTCTTCCCGGTAGTTGGGATCACGACCCCGAGACTCAGGATCATTTCGTAGGTGCCGAACGCCTGGTGAGCCTTCCCCTCATAAACATTCAACCCCGAATAGCGGGCATAGTCGATCTTATTGGAATACTCCAGGTACACACAGCGGTAGAAAGTTGCACGAAGCGACCCCTCCGCCCCCGTGTTCCAGCCGCCGAACTGAAAGCCCTGGTGGTTGAGCATGCCAAACAGGCTGTTCTGCGTATGCGGGATCACCGGCCCAACCCCGAATTTCCCAAGGAAATCCACCTTCACCTTTTCATCGCGCGTCTTCAGCAGATGCCATTTCTTCGTCACGTTGAAAAGAAGGAAATTCGCCCCGTTGTTCAGGTAGTAATAAAAGCCGTTGGCCTGGTTGAACGCGATGGTTGTATCCACCGGATGGTTATTCAGCGTCCCTTTCAGCCTGACATTCTGATCGGCGAATATATACTTCGTATGATCGAAGTTGATCTCGAAACCCCAGCCCCGCTCTTCATCCAGCAGGAAACCAAGCCGGTAATTGTATTGCGGAATGGATAGCGCCTTGCTGAAAAGCCCCTCATTCCACCCTGGGTGGTCATGGGCCTTGACATGCACGAAATCATAGTTATTTCCCAGCGAAGGCTGCGAGACATGGATGGTGCTATGGGTATACCACTCGCCATTATAGCCCCAGGAAGCATACACCTCTTTGATGAACTTCTTCTTTTTCTTTTCCGGCTGTTGCTGGGCAAAGCCGGAGAACGGTAAACTAGCGCCAAGCAGAAGCAGGACGATCGTCAGGTAAGCAAAGCCAATTCTTTTCATGGACGCAAAATTAACTAAATATCATATTCCAACACCGGTCTTAACCAACGCTCAACATCTGCCAGCGGCATCCCTTTTCGGGCGGCATAGTCGACTACCTGATCCTTCTCGATCTTCCCCACGCCAAAATATTTGCTTTCGGGATGCGCGAAATACCAACCGCTAACCGAAGAGGCCGGGTACATCGCAAGCGATTCCGTGAGGATCGTACCGGTTTGTTTGGTCGCATCCAGCATTGCGAACAACTTGATCTTCTCCGTATGGTCCGGACAGGCGGGATAACCCGGCGCCGGCCGGATGCCCAGATATTCTTCCTTGATCAACTGGTCATTGGCAAGATGTTCCCCCCTGGCGTAGCCCCAGAACTCTTTACGCACCCGCTCATGCAGCAACTCCGTAAAGGCTTCGGCCAGGCGGTCCGCCAGCGCCTGCAACGTGATCTTATTATAGTCGTCATGTGCCGCCTGGAACCGCTGGATATGCGGCTCGATGCCTTCTATGCTCACCACAAATCCACCGATATGATCTTGCTTGCCGGTGGATGCGGGGGCGATAAAATCAGCAAGGGAGATGTTCGGCTGACCCGGCGCCTTTTTGATCTGCTGCCGGAGGAATTCGAGATGCACTTCCTGGTCACCCGTTTGCACCACTACGGTGTCCTTCCCATTCGAATTGGCCGGCCAGAAACCGATAACGGCCCTTGGTTTCAGCCATTTTTCCCGTATGATCTGATCCAGCAGCGCCCGGGCATCATTGTACAACCGCGTTGCCTCGGCGCCTACGACGGCGTCCTTCAGGATCTGCGGGAACTTGCCATGCAGTTCCCAGGCGATGAAAAAGGGACCCCAATCGATATATTCCGCGATAGCGGCAAGGTCATATCCGTCGAAGACCTTGGTCCCGGCAAAACCCGGCGCTACCGGCCGGAACGCATTCCAGTCGACAGGCACATGATTCTCCTGCGCCTGCCCAAAGGACAGATATTGCTTTACGGTCTTCTTGTTGTTGAAATCTTCTTTTAGCTTCCGGTATTCGGTGCCGATGTTTTTCAGGAAATCCGGCTTTTGCTCGGGGCTCAGCAACGAACCCACTACCGTGACGCTTCGGGAGGCATCCAGCACATGCACCACACCCTTGTCGAATTCCGGCGCGATCTTCACCGCGGTATGCATCCGCGACGTGGTCGCTCCGCCGATGAGCAGCGGCACCTCATACGCTTGTCTTTTCATTTCCCGCGCGACATGCACCATTTCATCGAGCGAAGGTGTGATCAGTCCGCTGAGCCCGATCACATCCACCTTTTCTCTTTTGGCGGTCTCGAGGATCTTGTCGGCCGGGACCATCACGCCCAGATCGATAATATCATAGCCGTTGCATCCCAACACGACGCCGACGATATTCTTTCCGATATCATGCACATCCCCTTTCACGGTAGCCAGCAGGATTTTTGCCGCGCCTTTGTGTTCTTCCCCATTCGACGCCCCGCTCTTCCGGCGTTCCTCTTTTTCCAGCTCGATAAAAGGAGTCAGGACCGCTACCGATTTCTTCATCACCCGGGCGCTCTTCACCACTTGCGGCAGGAACATCTTGCCGCTGCCAAAAAGATCGCCGACGACATCCATCCCCGCCATCAATGGTCCTTCGATCACATCCAGCGGCTTGGGATATTTCTGACGCGCCTCTTCCGTATCCGCATCGATATGATCCGTGATCCCATTGACCAGTGCATGTTTGAGCCGCTCTTCCACCGTGCCGCGTCGCCAGGCTTCATCCTTTACCTCTTCCTTGCCCTTCGCCTTTACCGTCTCCGCAAAGGCCAGCAGCTTATCGGTAGCCTCGGGGTTCCGGTTCAGGATCACGTCTTCACACAGCTGCCGTAACTTCGGTTCTATTTCGTCATATACGACGAGCTGACCGGCGTTGACGATACCCATATCCATCCCCGCCTTGATGGCGTAGTATAGGAACACGCTATGCATCGCCTCCCGCACCGGCTCGTTGCCCCGGAAGGAGAACGAAATATTACTGACGCCTCCGCTGATCCGCGTCAGCGGCATCTTCTGCTTGATCTCTTTTATTGCCTCGATAAAATCCACGGCGTAGTTGTTATGCTCTTCGATCCCCGTCGCGATCGCGAAGATATTCGGATCGAAAATGATATCCTCGGGCGCAAAGCCTACCCGCTCCGTCAGGATCTTATACGCCCGCTCGCTGATATCCACTTTCTTCCGCAAGGTGTCCGCCTGGCCATTCTCGTCGAAGGCCATTACGATGACCGCCGCGCCATAGCTCTGGCAGATAGTCGCCTGTTCGATGAACTTCTCTTCGCCTTCTTTCAGCGAGATCGAGTTGACGATACATTTGCCCTGGACACATTTCAACCCCGCCTCGATGATCGAGAACTTCGATGAGTCGATCATGATCGGGATCTTGGCGATATCGGGCTCGGATTGCAATAGGTTGAGATACGTCTGCATAGCCTTCTCGCCGTCGAGCAAGGCATCATCCATATTCACGTCGAGGATCTGCGCCCCGTTCTCCACCTGCTGGCGGGCCACGCTCAGCGCTTCCTCGTATTTGTTCTCCCGGATCAGCCGGGCAAACTTCTTGGAACCGGTCACGTTGGTCCGTTCGCCCACATTCGCAAAATTGGTTTGGGGGCGCAGCACCAGCGGTTCAAGACCGGAAAGCCGCAGAAAAGGTTTGATTGTCGTCGTACTCATTTATACCAATTCAGTTTCAATAGTGGGTAAAGGCCTTGGTTTGATCTTCGCTACATGCTCGGCAATATGCCGGATATGATCGGGAGTTGTTCCGCAACATCCGCCGACGATATTCACCCAGCCGTTCTCCGCCCATTCCTCGATAAAATGCGCGGTTTGGTCGGGCTGCTCGTCGTACTCGCCCATGGCGTTGGGCAAACCGGCATTGGGATAGGCCGAAGTAAAGCACGCAGAAATTTGACTCAGCTCTTCGATATGCGCACGCATCTCCTGGGCGCCAAGCGCACAGTTGAGCCCGATGCTCAACGGCTTGGCATGCTGCACGGAAACATAAAAGGCTTCCAGGGTCTGACCGCTGAGGGTTCGGCCGCTGGCGTCCGTAATGGTCCCGCTTATCGAGATCGGCAACTCGGGCTGATGCGTGTCGCGGAAATATTTTTTGATAGCGAAGATGGCCGCCTTTGCGTTAAGCGTGTCGAAGATGGTCTCGATCAGCAATAGATCGACCCCGCCTTCCACCAATCCCTTCACTTGTTCGTAATAGGCCGCGGTCACCTCGTCGAAACTTACAGCCCGGAAGCCGGGATTGTTCACATCAGGCGAAAGCGACAGCGTTTTGCTCATTGGCCCGATGGCGCCGGCTACAAACCGGGGTTTGTCGGGATTTTTGGCCGTATAATCGTCCGCCGCCTTCCGCGCGATCCGGGCCGCGGCCACATTGATCTCATAGGCGATGGCCTCCATATGATAGTCGGCCATACTGATCGCCTGCGAGTTGAACGTATTCGTCTCGATGATATCGGCGCCGGCTTCGAGGTACTCGCGGTGGATGCCTTCGATGATCTCTGGTTGGGTCAGACATAACAGATCGTTATTGCCTTTCAGGTCCGAAGCCCAGTCGGCGAAGCGCTCACCGCGGTAATCCTTCTCTTCCAGCTTGTGGCGTTGGATCATCGTGCCCATGGCTCCGTCAATGATGAGGATGCGCTTTTTCAGGGCTTCTTCCAGTCTTGTCCGTGTTTTTGTGTCCATGTGTTTTCCTCCGTATGAACCGCTAAACGAAGGAAATAGCCATAAAAGGTGGGATATTTCAGCCGTTTATTAGTTCGTTTTTTACACCGGACGGATCCTTTCCGTCCGGACGTTAGCGATATAACAGGCTGAACAATAAACAAATCCGCCTGTGGATGCAAATTTACACATTTTACGTTAAAAAGCAATGTCGCCTTGCCGACGGCTCCGCCGACCCTCCCGCTACGCGCCTAACCTTCGCACCGGCCTCCACTGGAGGCCGGCACTCAGTTACCCGCCCGGTAGCTCCCTACCGGCAACCGGTTGGTAATACTCCGCGCCAGCGTCATCTCATCCGCATACTCCAGCTCGCCCCCAAAAGCGATCCCCCGGGCGATGGTCGTGATCCGGACACTGGCATCCTGCAGCTTCTTCTGAATATAATAGATCGTCGTATCCCCCTGGATCGTCGGATTCAACGCAAAGATCAGCTCCTGCGTATTCTCCTTCCTCACCCGGGAAACCAGAGTCTCGATATTAAGCTGGTCCGGGCCGATTCCATCCAGCGGCGAGATGATCCCCCCAAGGACATGATAAACCCCGTTAAATTGTTGGGTGCTCTCGGTGGCGATCACTTCCCGCAAACTCTCTACCACGCAGATGAGCTCTTGCTTGCGCATCGAATTGGAGCAGATGGAACAGATATCCGCGTCGGCTACATTATGGCAACGCTGACAGAATTTGATCTCGTTCCGCATCCGGATCAGCGTCTCGCCAAAACCCTGCACGTTGCTGCTTTCCGACTTGAGCAAGTGCAGCACCAGCCGGAGTGCCGTCTTTTTTCCGATGCCCGGCAACTTGGCAAATTCATTGACCGCCTGCTCCAGTAAGGACGAAGAAAATTGCATCCGGCAAAGGTACGACAGAAACATGGACTCTGCCCGCTGTCGCCGCTATAACGTTATATCCGTGTCATTATCCCAATTGGCCCTGACATTCAATTTTTTCCGGATCGTGATCACCCGCTCCGGCTGCCTTTTGTTCTTCCCGAAGAATACACCGTGATCCCAGATCATATTCCGGTTCTCATCGAACAGGACCCGCAACTCATATTCCCCGGGGGCGAAGAGCAGCCGCCTCACTTCCCGGCGGGTATTGAAAGGCAGCGTGTATTTGATCTTATCTTGCTGTACGAACTGCAACACCGGATGCCGGGACATGTCGAGGTTGAGGATCCGGATGCGAATCTCGCCATAGTCGATATCCTTCTTGGTTCGGAAGCTGAGCGTATCATCCTTCGGCAGCTTCCTTCCGAGAGAGTCCTGGCCAAAGGACCTGGGCAGGACCAGATGGAATTTGGTGTCCGTGGGCCAAACATAAAAAAGCGTCACGACCTTTCCCGTCGAATCCCGCTCGTAGTGGTATTTCTTCGCGTCGATATCGTGATAACCGTCGTCCGTAAACCGCAGCTGGCTCGAGTCGAAAACCTTCAATCCCGACGAAAAGGTCAGCCGAAAGGTGTCCAGGATGTCGACCGTGCCGTTGGAGGCATTGGTACTCACCTGAAGCCTCCTGTCGGCCTCTTTGGTGACCCTCTTGGGTGGAGCGGGCGGCTTATTGGTGGAAGGCGCCGGCCCCCCCTTCCTGGCAGTGTCATAACCTTCCACATAGGCGTAAAGCGTCTGCGGCCGGGTGGTGGTGGAAATGTTGACCGGCGAGTCGGCAAAAGCAAAGAGCTGCGCCTTGGAGAGATACTTATGCGATCCGCCCTCGTCTTTCATACCGTAGAGGGCATAGGTTCCGGGTTTGACGAAAAGGAAGTGGAACCTGCCCGTGCTGTCGCATTTCGCGAGATAACGCGGTCGATCCTTGACCACGGCAGAATCGTCTGACTTCTCGTGCAGCACCGCCACAAGCGTGCTGTCCGGCTTTCCCGTATTGGCCACGACGATAGTACCCGTTAACTCGCCTCTGTCGATCGTGTCGCCCGTGGAAAAAACATAGGTAAAATTCCGCAGCACATTCCCCTCATTGACATCTTTGATCCCTTTTCCGAAGAACAAGGCATAGGTGGTGCTACCCTGTAAAGTATCCTTGATCCGCACCGTCACCGTCCGCAATTTGGCATCGACGATGGGTTCGACCTTCGGCAATGGGGAGACCAGCAACTCGGTTCGGATATCCTTTGAATCGATATATTCGTCGAAATTGAAGATGATCTTGTTTCCCTTGAACTCCTTGGCCGAGTCCTTCGGGACAGCGGAGACTAGCCTGGGGGGGATCGTATCCTTCGGGCCACCTAGCGGCGCGACGATATTAGCGCATCCCATCGGGCCGAGGATACAAACAATGGTCAGGGCGAATAAAAAGAGACACAAAAGCCCGGTCTTGATCTTCATTCTGCAAACATAATGGGTTTAGCCTCAACAAAATGTTATTTTAGGGAGCCGCCGGGAAGGCTAAGCCTCCTCCTCGGTCTCCTCCCCGATCTCATGCAGGGCGATGGCCAAATTATTGGTCTTTACGAAATTACACCAGTGACAATCGGGCTTCCCACACCCCCTATAAAACTCGCGGTCCTGGATCTTCTGCCACGTCTTGATGATCTGCTGTGTGACGGTCGTGATATCCTCCGGTGTGATGACGATCTTCACTTTTCGATAGTCCTTCTTCTTGTCCGGTTCGACAAAGTCGAACTCCGTACTCACCACCTTCCAGTCCTTCTGCTCATAACTGTCGACGAGTATCTTGTAAAACACGGCCTGCCGCCAGTAATCGCCACCATCCGGATTCCTGTCGCTGGGCCCTTTCAGCTTATCCAGCGCCTTATCGACATCGCCGGTCTTATAGTCCACCACATTTACCTCCTTCCCCTGGAATTCCAGTTTGTCCAGCTTCCCCTTCAAAGGCACGCCCCGGACGACCACATTCCGGATACTTCGCTCCACCGCCACGATCTTATTCCACAGATGAAGATATTTATCGTAGTAATTCGCCAGTACCTCTACCCCGTATTCCATCCGCCGGGCAAATGCCTCCTTGGTAAAGATCTCCCGGTGACGACGCATATACCATTCGAAATCGGTCAGCATTTCCTTCTTCTCGGGAAACTGCTGCGCAGCATGCTGCTGCATCTTCTCGAAGAGTCGCTGCAAGGCAAAATGCACCGCACTCCCAAACTCCGTCGCCTCATTCTTGGGCGAGGGGATGCGGACGAGATTGCGATAATAGAATTCAAGCGGGCATTTCAGGTAGTTGTTGAGCGCTGTGACGTTCATCACGAATTTCTCCAGCATCCGGCCGATGAATGCCTCTTCAGCCGCCGCGATCTCCGGGGCAATGGCATCGCTGAAAGGCAGCGCATCAAAGGAAGTCTGCTCTTCAGCGGGGATCGTCACCTTCTCGAAGTCGAGGCGCTGGCTTTCCAGGATCTCGGCAAGAAAGACCGAAGGCTCCAGCTCCTTGCCGTCGTCGCGGTATCGGGAGTAGGAGATGGTCAGATGCTGTTCCACCCGCGTCAGTGCCACATAAAAAAGCCGCCGGAGCTCTTCGTCGCTGCTCGCATCGGAGGCCGTCGTGGAAGAGAATAGCGTATCCGGATATTTATAACCCCCACCCGGCCGCCGCTTCTTTTCCCAGGTAGCGGCATTGACCCCCGCAAAAAATACATATTCGAATTCGAGACCCTTGGAACCGTGCGCCGTCAGCAGATTGACCGCCTTCTCGCTCCCGGCAACGCGGATCAGGGGCAAGGGAAGATCGTTGTCCTTCATCAGGTCGATCATTTGGATCAGCTGTTCAAGGTCCAGATCGGCATCCCGGCGTGTTTCTTCCTTGACAAAATCAAAAAGAGCCGTCAGCACCTGCATCTGCCCGATCTTTTCGGGAGAACGCATCACGGCGTTGAGGATGCCCGTATCCCGGATGCAATGTTCGAACAGCTCCTGCAACGTAATATTGGGAACCTCCCCGATAAGCTTTTCCAACACCGCGCTTGCCTTCTTCAAACCTTCCGGTAAGCCCTGGTCAAAGAGATCACGGGCGGGATGGCTGGCTTTCTCGTACAGGAGCCGCCGGATAGAGGTACGCTGTTCCCCGAATTGCCGGTCCGCCACCTCGACGGATAATTTGGCGATCTCGATCGGCGCGATGCCCCAAAACTGGAAATGCAGGATCTCGAACAGCATCTCGTCGCCACCATAGGGCGCGTCGTGTTCGGCCGCCAGGTAACGCAGCAGCAGCAGGATCTGCCTGGCCAGCGGTACCGTGAAAAGGTCGACACTGCGCTTACTATAGACGGGTATATTCTTCAGTTGGAAGAAGCGGGCCAGCTCTTCGCCGTATTTGTTCTCCTTATAGATGATCGCGATGTGGCCAGGTTGTACACCCCCGGCGATCAACTGTTCCACCTCGAGCGTGATCCCCGTCATTTCCTGCCGGGGACTCAGATATTCCAACAGCCTTGCAGGGTAATGCAGCTTTCCGGTCTGCGGGTGGCTTGCCACTAATTGCTTGGAAAGCCCGGGTAGCTGCCGGACCAGGCGCTCCGTGTTCCTGTCGATCAGCGCCCGTGAAATATCGAGAATAGGCTGCGTGGATCGGTAGTTGTTGGTCAGTACCACCGTCAGCAGGTCCTTTTGGTACTGGTGGGCGAAGTCCAGCATATTCTCGACGTTGGCGCCCTGGAAGCGGTAGATGCTCTGGTCGTCGTCACCCACCACAAAGACATTCGGTTGATCCCAATAGGCGATGAGCAGGCTGACAAGCCGGTTTTGCGTCCCGCTGGTATCCTGGTACTCGTCGACGAGGATATATTGGTAGCGCTCCTGGTAGGATGACAACAGGGCCTTGTTCCCTTCAAAAGCCCTGATCACCCAATTGATCATATCGTCGAAATCGTAGCGGTTGTTCCTGCGCATCAGCTCCTGGAAGCGATCGAACTCGTTCACGGCCGCCCGGAGCTTGTTCATCCGCTCCTTTTCCTCTTCGATCTTGTCGGTCCGGACATCCCCTTTCTTGAACTCCTTCGTTGCCCGCTTGGCGACATATTCATCCCGGCCCGGAAGACTGCCCAGATACTCATCGATCTTTTCGTTGATATAGGCCGGCGTCCAACCCTCCCGTTTCATCGTCGAGAACAGGTTTTGCAGGTTGCCCATTTCGTAATAAACGTCCCCGCGATAGCGTTTCAGCGGATGGTTCTTCGGGAATCCGTCGATCAGCTCCTTGAAGAGCTGGATCCGCTCGAGATCGGAAATGGCGTCCAGGGCTGTTTTTTCAAAAAGCGGCAGATTTTCTTGGATGATATCATTGCAAAAGGAGTGGAAGGTGTGTATGCTGACCTTGTAGGCATCTACGCCGATAAACGACAGCAGCCGCCGGCGCATCGCGATCGTCCCCGCATCCGTATAGGTCAGACAGAGGATATTGCCCGGGTTCGCATCGGTATCGAGCAGGATCTTCCCGATCCTGGCCGCCAGGATCTGAGTTTTACCCGTTCCGGGACCGGCAATGACCATGACAGGGCCCTCCGTGGAATCCACGGCAAGCCGCTGCTGCTCATTCAGTTTCTTGTATTCATCGTCAAAATGTTGACGAAGATCTTCCCGGTTTAGCGACATGATTCAAAGATAGGTCATCGCCCCGGCTGCAAAAACTAAGAGTTTGCCCCTAAACGGTCACGCCTATTGTCTTAATTCGTCGAAAAGAACGAGAATGGATTGGAAAATGTCTTAATATGGGAATAAATTCGTGTTTTCAACGTTAGATTCCTATCCTAAGTAAACGCAGCATGAAAAACCATCACTCTTTTAAAGTGTTTATCGTTGAAGATGATGTCTGGTATGGCTCGATGCTCCAGCATTATCTGTCCCTCAACCCCGAGTATGAGGTAAAACGATTCGAATCCCCCCGCGATTTTTTCGCCCAATTACATGAAAACCCGGATGTTGTAACGCTCGATTATTCCCTGCCCGACTGCGATGGCGCTGAGGTCCTGAAGAAGATCAAAGAGCATAATCCGGATATCCGGGTTATCGTGATATCCGGCCAGGAAGATGTCGCCACGGCCATCAACCTGCTGAAAAACGGTGCATTCGATTATATTGTAAAAGATGATGACACAAAAGATCGCCTATGGAATAGTATTCTACACTTACGTGAGATCAGCAATCTGAAACAGGAAGTCGAGACGCTGAAGAGCCAGGTGGTTCGCAAGTACGACTTCTCCCAAATGATCCTCGGCAAAAGCGAGCAGATCGAGAAAGTCTTCTCGATGATCGAAAAAGCTTCCAAAACGAATATCACCGTTTCCATCACGGGCGAGACAGGCTCTGGTAAAGAGATGATCGCCAAGGCGATACACTATAATTCGGAGCGGCATAAACTGCCCTTTGTAGCCGTCAACGTCGCCGCCATTCCCAGGGATCTGATCGAAAGTGAATTGTTTGGGCACGAAAAGGGAGCCTTTACGGGCGCGATTACCCGCCGCATCGGGAAATTCGAAGAGGCCGACAAGGGCACGCTCTTCTTGGATGAGATCGGCGAACTGGACATCAATCTCCAGGCAAAGCTCCTCCGCGTCCTGCAGGAAAAAGAGATCACCCGCATCGGTAGCAACACCGTCACCAAGATCGACGCCCGGATCATCGTCGCCACGCATAAGAACCTGCTGGAAGAGGTAAAGAATAAGAACTTCCGTGAAGACCTTTATTATAGGTTGATCGGTCTGCCCGTCTCCCTGCCGCCCTTACGCGAGCGCGGGAACGATATCTTGATCCTTGCCAAATACTTTATCGACGGGTTCTGCAAGGAGAACAAAATGGACAAGCGGACCCTCTCGTCGGAGGCGCAGACAAAGCTGCTGGCCTATCCCTTCCCGGGTAACGTCCGCGAATTGAAATCCGTGGTTGAACTGGCAGTTGTCATGGCGGACGAAGAGATGATCCAGGCCGATCACATCACCCTGAACACCTCCGCCAGCATTGCCGATCTGCTGAACAAAGAAATGACCTTAAAAGAATTCGAGATCCAAATTTTACAACATTACCTGGATAAATATGACAAAGATGTTCTGCTTGTGGCTAAAAAGCTGGACGTTGGCAAGTCCACGCTTTACCGCATGATCCAGAACGGTGAGCTGAAGATGAAGTGACGGATCGTCAGCACACGAAAAACAGCCCATGCATGCCCCTGCAAAGCCAATTTTTTGAGGACGTCCTCAGCCTTGTTCCGGCCGAGATCATCGTTGCGGACCCCGACTACCGGTTCCTCTACGTCAACGCCAGCGCCATGCCGGATCAGCATCTCCGGGAATGGATGATCGGTAAGACGAATGAGGAATTTTGCGCGTATTCCGGTCGCCCCGTCGCGATGGCGCGTGCAAGGCGGATGGTCTTCGAAAAGGCGCGACGCACCCGCCGGGTGGTCGAATGGGCCGAGTCGGCAATGGATCACGAGGGGGTGGTGCAGCACTTTCAGCACCGGGTAATGCCGGTATTCGATGAAGCTGGAAGCCTCCAACAGGTAATTATATACGCAGTTCGGATCACGGAGACAAAGGAGTTCGAAGAAAAGGTGCGTGTCAGTGAAAAAAGGTATCGCGATCTTTTCAATCATAGCCAGGCCCTCATCTGCACCCACGACCTCGACGGAAAGCTGTTGTCCGTCAATCCTGCTATCCGCAAGGTGCTGGGCTTCGAGGAATCCGAAATGCTGGGCCGAAGCATCCAGGAATTCGTGCCCGAGAAACACCGGGAGCTCTTCGGCAAGCAATACCTGCAGGCCATGCGCGAGTCTTCCAATGCGGTGAGCGGTGAATTTTGCGTATTGAACAAGGCGGGAGAGGAGATCTACCTGTTATATAAGAACGTCCGGATGGAAGAGCCCGGCTCCGAGCCATATATCATCGGCTTCTCGCAGGATATTACGGATAGGATCCATATGGAGCGGGAACTGCGGTTCACAAAGCAAATGACCGACGATATCGCCAGGGCGAAGGAGTCTTTTTTGGCGCATATGAGTCATGAGATCCGGACGCCCATGAACGGTATTCTCGGGATCGCCAGTCTGCTCAACAAGACAAGGCTCGATCCGCAACAACGCAACTATCTCCAGCTGATACAAGAGTCCGCAAACAACTTATTAGTGATCGTTAACGACATTCTCGATCTGGAGAAGATTGTAGCCGGTAAATTGCAGCTGGAGCGGATCCCGTTCAAGATCGTGGACAAGATCGCGACGACGATCCAATCGTTTATTTACCGGGCGGAAGAAAAAGAGCTGGGCCTGATCTTCCAGAACTCGATCCCCGGCGATCTCGTGGTGGAAGGCGACCCCTATCGGTTAAGTCAGGTGCTGAACAACCTTTTGAGCAATGCACTAAAATTTACCAACGAAGGTCATATCAACATTTCCACCGGCATCCGCGAACACGACGAGGGAGCGGTAGTAGTGGAGATCACCATTCAGGATACGGGTATTGGTATCGGTAAGGATCAGATGAGAACCATCTTTGAGCCATTCGAACAGGCCGACGCCACTATTTCCCGCCGTTATGGCGGCACCGGTTTGGGTCTGACCATTTGTAAGAACATGGTCGAAATGCAGAATGGCGAGTTGTTGGTGCAGAGCGAGGAAGGCAAGGGATCGGCCTTTACAATAAGGATCCCGTATCATTTAAGTATTGAAGCTATGCAGGAAAATGAAGTTAGTCAGGAGATAGATTATAAAAGCCTTGGACATAGAAAAGTGTTGGTGGCAGAGGACGTGGAGTTGAATCAGTACCTGGCGCGGCATATCCTCGAGTCCTGGGATTTCGAGGTTCTGATCGTCAATAATGGCCGCGAGGCGCTCGACGCCCTGGAAGGGACCTCATTTGACTGTATTCTTATGGACGTACAGATGCCGGAGATGGATGGGATCGAGGCTACACAGCGCATCCGGAAATTCCCCGATCCGGTAAAAGCCAACATTCCTATTATTGCCCTTACCGCAAACGCCCTCAAAGGCGATAGCGAAAAGTACCTGGCGGCGGGGATGTCGGATTATTTGGCCAAACCTTTTGATGAGGCGCGGTTGTTCCGGGTAATTTCGCGAAATTTGTCCCGTCTCCAGACTCCCGTAGAAGCCCCTGCTCCGATTGCTGCCCACACACATAACAATAACACTAGCAATATGATACCTGGGAATTCCAGACTCTATGACCTATCCATGGTGCAATCCGTCTCTGGTGGTGACGAAAACTTCATCAAAAAGATGGTCGCGCTGTTCATCGAGACCGTGCCGCAAAATATGCAGGATCTGAAGAACGCTTTGAATGAAGAGAATTGGGATCAGGTAGGCAAGACCGCACACAAGCTCAAGTCCACGATCGATTCCATGGGGATCAAGTCCATTCGGCAGGAGATCCGGACAGTCGAGGCGAATGCCCGCCAGAAAGAGGGCCTGGACGTCGTGCCCGGCCTGGTGGCAACCGTCGACAATGTCATCAAAGAATGCATCGGCCAGCTACAGGCCGAGGTAATGAAATAATTCCCACACACAGGCCGGTTTTCCCAAATTGAGAGAAGATTTCAAGCCGGGAGTGGCCCCGGGTTTTGACAATCAATACATTATCCGTTGTTTTTTTCTGGCACCATTTTCCTTTGACATAGAATGCACTACAGCATACTAATCATGGAATTTAGCCAACAACCGGTAATTTTTGTCGTTGAGGACAATGTCATTTATCAAAGCCTGATCGCTAAGGAGTTGGAGACACTCAGCAACAATATTCACTTCTACACAAATGGAGAATCCTGCATCTCCGAACTGGACAAGCGCCCCACGGTCATCGTCCTGGATTACAATTTAGATGGGAAAATGAATGGCCTCGATACCCTGCAACGGGTAAGAGATTTCGACCCCAATGTTTACGTAATCCTGTTTTCGAGCCAGAAAGGGTTGAATACCAAAGAGGTATACCTACAATACGGCAGCTTCGACTTCCTCGAGAAGAACAGTCTTTCGCTTCGGACGCTTCGCAACATGGTAGATTGTGTGACGACCAACGGGAACAAGGCCGTAGAACATTAAACAAGGTTCCGGCTTTCCACAGCGGCAAGTAAATTTGCGTTATGGCCGCTGTCTATTCTCTGCACCGCATTCAACTCATTCCTTCTGCACCAGACCTCGTCTGGTCTTTTTTTTCTGACCCTACCGGTCTCCCCCTGATCACCCCGCCTGCCATGCGCTTCCAGGTCCTCACTCCTGATCTGCCGGGTGGCATCTACGCCGGTCAGCTCATCGAATACCGGTTACGGCCGTTTCCCTGGATGCCGGTCCATTGGCTGACCGAGATCACGCATGTTGCCGAAGGACGCTACTTCGTCGACGAGCAGCGCCGCGGTCCTTACAGCCTCTGGCATCATCAGCATCATTTTAAGGAAATAAAAGGAGGGGTCGAAATGACCGACTTGGTTCACTACCGTCTTCCGTTCGGCATTTTCGGCCGCTGCGCTCATGCCCTGCTGGTGCGGCGTCAACTCGACGAACTCTTTCGCTATCGCCGGCAGTGTATCGAGGAGCGCTTGGGGGTTTGGCAATCGGCGTAGCTCGACTCCTCACCTCAGCGCCCGGCTCGCCAACTACCCCGGGATCCGGGAAATATAACGTTCGATCTCTTTGATCTGGCTCACGATCTGCGGCGTGGTAGGCTTTAGCGCCTTGGCTTTGCGGAAGAAGTCTTTTGCCGCGCGGAACTCGCGCTTGGTCATCATGATGGAGCACAACTGCAGGAAAGCCGCCGCCTGGTTCTCCTTGTCGGGGAGACCTTTGCGAATGGCCTGGCGGATATAACTTTCACCCTGTTTCAGATCGTTCTTTTGCATCGCAAGCATCCCCATCTGGAGCAGGCTCGCGCCTTCGGCTTCTTTCATGGGCATACCCAGATCTAGGCCCTTCTTCATATTCTTTTCTGCGCCGTCGAAGTCCTGCTTCATCATCGCGATATTACCCTTCAGCGTGTAGTAGACGGAGCGGATGGGTTTATAGAGCAAATTGGGAAAACGAACAGAATTCAGCACCTTCTCCGCCGCCTCCATATTGCCTGATTCCATATGCTCCTGGATCAGTCGCAGCGGACCGAAAAAGAAGTACCCGAACAGGAGGATCAGCGTGACCAGGTAGGGGAGGAAGGCCGGCCAGAAGCCCGCGTATACGTTAACCGCGATCCCGAGGATCAGGAACAGAATAGCGATCTGGAGGCGATATTTGATGACGACATTGTAAAATTTCATGGTGCGTGCGTTTACCCCAGGGGTCAGGCCCGTTCGGGGGGTGCAAAGATAGGGCTATGCCCGCCGCTCCTCAAAATTTATCATCGTTGACCTCGATCCAATACCCGTCCGGGTCCTGGAGGTAGATCTGCAGCACTTTGTCGGGCCGGGTCTGCGGCGTCTTGTTCTTCTGCGACCAGTCGCCATACTTCACATTGGCCTCGTCCAGGTGCTTTGTGAAGGCAGCCATCGAGGGCACGCTGAAAGCCAGATGGATATTGATATCGTGTGGGACATCCTCTTTCGCGCCCGAGACCACATGCAGCTGTCCATGGCCACCCAGCGCGAACCAAACATGCTTTCCGTCATGGAACGGCTCCGGGATGCGCTTCAACTCCATCACCTTCTCATAAAAATTCGCGGCCCGGTCAAGGTCCGTCACAAAGATGGTCTGATGGCTGAAATGCGGGCCCTGCGAACGGGCCGAAAAAGCCAGCATCAGCGGCGCCGCCAGCACCACCAAATACCGGCCTAAATGTGGCAGGATCAATCGGTTCATAATTCTCTTTTTATTGAGGCATTCAAAGTAAGGAATTCCCCGGAATTCCCACCCGCTAAAAAAAAATGCCTTATTTTTGCGACCCTTGCCGCTCAATGCCGCGCCCCTCGTACCCCGCCGCCGCGCCTCGCCATCCGGCTTCCACGCCCTGGCCCCGCGCTCCGGCCCACAATGGCAAGCCGGTCCCGTAGTTCAATGGATAGAATAGAAGTTTCCTAAACTTTTGATACAGGTTCGATTCCTGTCGGGACTACACCTCAATACAAGCTCGTTGAAAATCAGCGAGTTTTTTATTTTATTTACCCGTGTCTTCTCGCTAGTTCGTCACTTTCAATCTCAATTGGTTCGATTCCCCTTAGGATAATTCTCATGCCCCTCACAAAAAGGGTGTTTTCAAGTTGAGGTGCTTTTTTATATTTCTTAATAAATTTTCTGTGTTATCAAGGGTCTTACTTAAATCAACAAGTAATTTAGGGAAATCCTTGTTCTTATTTTCTTCAACAATGCTTTCTAAATCAAACCTGTCGCGCCTTTCCATAGATATACTTTAGCTGTGAAATGTTGCTCAAATTATTTTATCTTTTGTAGCAAATATGAGAAGCAATTTTGCAGTTGTTATATTATTTCAATAGCTCTTGCATCAGACCCGGCAAAGAGATTGCCGTAATATCTTCCCCTATAGGAAAGATATCCAAACCAGAATAAACTACAAAGCGTTTTTCCGGGCGGATATCCTCGCATCCAGTATAAAATCCTTTCGATATGGATGGCGCTGAGCTACGCTTAATTTCTATCGCCCATTTTGCGCCGCCAGGAAATTCCAGCACTAAATCTATCTCAGCACCTCCAGGTGTGCCATAGTAATACGGCTGTACCCTTGAGGGCACTACAGACATTAGGTTTTCGATCACAAAGCCCTCCCAACTTCCTCCTACAACAGGATGACCCAGAAGGCTGTTGTAATCAGGAATATTAAGCAAGGCATGAGTAATGCCGCTATCTCGCACATAGATCTTAGGCGATTTGACCAGACGTTTGACCGCATTAGTCGTCCAAGGTTTTAAGCGTCTTACCAATAGAAGGTCAGTCATCAAATCAAGATAGCGACCAACAGTCACGCTGGACACATCCAGATTCCTTGCAAGTTGTGAAGCGTTTAATACAGAGCCTTGATTATGGGCCAGCATGGTCCAAAATCGCTCAAGCGTTTCGGCAGGGATTCGCGGCCCCAGTTGGGGTATGTCACGTTCAAGATAGGTTTTGATAAAATCATGGCGCCAATCCAGGCTATTTTGGTCCGAAGCCGACAACAAACTTTCCGGGAAGCCGCCACGGACCCATAAGCTGTTTAATTTGTCCAGACTGTTATCCGCATATTCTGTTGCATCTATGGGATGGAGCTCCATGTATGCAATACGCCCGGCCAGGGATTCGCTGGATTGTTGTAGAAGATCAATGGACGCGGAACCTAAGAACAAGAATTGCCCAGCTCTATTCCCTTTGCGGCGTTCCTGATCAATAATGCCTCTTAATGGAGCAAATATTTCAGGAAGACGTTGGACTTCATCAAGTACGATTAATTTGTCGTTATTCTCTACATGAAAGGCTTCAATATCCTGTACCTTTTGTAAATCTCTACGGTTTTCAAGGTCCAGGTAAACGGAAGGTGTTGTTTCAGAAATATTGAGAGCAATGGTCGTCTTACCTACCTGACGCGGTCCTAATAACGCTACGGAAGGGATGCGTTCCAATGCTTCGATTATTTGAGATTCGAGTCGTCGCTTAATCATGCGCAAATTTAACATGAAATGTGAAATTTGCGTACTTCAAAATATTTACTCAATAACTAATTGGTTATCAAACATTTTGAAAGCGACAACAAACCACTAAAAGTCGCAAAACCCGCTGCCTCTCAGCGGGTTTGTTATTGTAAATCTCTCACACAGATAATAAAATTCGAATCCATCACGATGAATACCCTTCTTTTGAAATCATAGTAGACAGAGGGTATTGTTTTTATCTTTAGTGAAAATATTCCTATGTCGCTTCCGCAAAAGAAAAGAGGCTTCCGGAAAATAGTCGTTGACGGAAAGGAATTTAGTTGGCGCTTTAATTCACAGATCGAGATATGTCCAGCTTCGAATAAGGTTAATAGATTGTTGGTTGATTTTGGCTGGGTCGACTCCCTCCTTTTTATTAACGACAGATCGGCTTCTCCACCTGACTATGACCCCAAAATAGCCACCCCGGCATTTGTCGGAAAAGCGATTGGCTATGCGATAAGCCAGGGATGGGATGTCGAAGGGAAAGCGGGAATTATGAAGATTATGTATAGAGAAAACCAATTTAGGTCTGTCGCAACACAAAGATGATATGAACATAGACCTCTTGATCTCAAACATTTCAAGACACATCTCCCTGACTGTGGAAGAACTGGATTTTTTCACGTCCTTATTGAGATCTAAGTCTTTAGCAACCGGAGAGTTCTTACTTCGGGAAGGAGAGGTATGTAGATTTGAATCTTTCGTGATCAAAGGAGCCTTGAAAACGTACTATCAGGATGAGAATGGATTCGAACACATCATAGACTTCTCGATTGAAGAGTGGTGGGCCGATGATCTACACAGTTTTTTAACTCAAACTCCATCTAGATCGAACGTAAAGGCGATTGAAGACACAGACGTTTTACAAATAGGCAAAACAGACCTGGAAAAGCTATATAAGAACGTTCCGAAGTTTGAACGTTTTTTTCGGATACTTTTTCAAAATGCATACGTTACGCAAAGAGATCAGATAAATCAGGCCATGTCTGCTTCAGCGGAAGATAGATATCTTCTATTCAGAAAAAAGAAGCCATACGCTGAAAAGCGATTCTCTCAGAAAGATATCGCTTCATATTTGGGTATCACCCCTCAATTTTTCAGTGCATTGAAGAAAAAACTGGGTCAAGTTAAGGTAGATTAACTTTCAATTCAGCGAGTCTCGTTTTATTTGTATTAAAGGAGACTATATGGTAAGAGAAAAACTGCTGAATGCCCAAAACATCTCAATTCAATTCTTCAAAGCTATTGAAGAGAGTCATTTAGTTGTTTCCGGAAAAACAGAAGAGCAGTTGATTTCGGAGGTTTGTGAATTAGCCTTGAAAGAATTCGCGATAAAAGATCATTGGCACAAGAAAATTGTGAGGGCGGGGAAAAATACTTTGGCTACATATCCCGAGACCCCCACAAACCGGCTAATAGAGGAGGATGATATCCTCTTTGTTGATCTGGGCCCGATTGTAAAAGGCTATGAGGCCGATATTGGCAGAACTTATGTGATTGGAAACAATTCCCGAAAATTAAAGTTGAAAAATGATGTGGAGAAGGCCTGGTATGAAATACAGGAATGGTATTGGAATCAAACGACCCTGAAAGCATCGGAGCTATTTCAATATACTGTCGAAAAGGCAAGAAGATTTGGTTGGGAATTCGGAGGAGAGATTGCCGGTCATATCGTTGGGGAATATCCCCATGAACAACCGTTGGACCCGCGAAGCCTGGAATTGGATGTTCATCCGGAAAATCATAATGATATGTTTTTGCCGGATGCATTTGGTAATAAGCGGCATTGGATCCTGGAGCTGCAATTCGTAGACCCTGTAAATGAGATTGGGGGATATTTTGAACAACTGCTTTAGTTTTTAGGTTATAAGTTCACTTTCAACATTGAGTAAAATGGGAATTTCAAGATCGGACAGGCCCGCATTATTACTGGTTGATATTCAAAAGGGGTTCGACAACATTGAATATTGGGGCGGACAAAGAAACAACCCGCATGCGGAAGAAAAGGCAGGCGAGCTATTGAGACTTTGGAGAGATCTTGATCTTCCCATTTTTCACATCAAACATTGCTCATCCAACCCGGCTTCTTTGCTGAATGAAGCAAATGAAGGAAATGAATTCAAAGAAATGGCAAAACCTATCAACAACGAGCCGATAATTAGGAAGAATGTAAATAGTGCATTTATCGGGACAGATCTCAAAGAAAGGCTGGATAATCTGAAAATTAAAAAACTCGTTATAGTTGGAATGACTACCGACCATTGCATATCGACAACTGCAAGGATGGCGGGTAATCTTGGGTTTGACACCTATCTCGTTGCTGATGCGACAGCTACTTTCAACAAAAAGGGATTAGAAGGCCAAAATTTCCCGGCGGAAATTATCCATGCCACCGCGCTGGCAAGCCTGAATGACGAATTTGCGACTGTAGTTACTGCCGGGTTTTTGAAGCAAAACATATAGCAAAGGGTCTTGCTATCAAAAGCCGGAATCGAGTGTTGTGTAATTTGTCTATCTTTAGTTCCCTATCTCAATCCCAAACTTGCTTTATGGACGAACAATTGCAATCTATTAGAGACGTACAAAAAGAAACGTGGAACGGTGTGGCGTATAGCTGGAAGAAATGGGATGAGTTTACAATGAATTTTTTAAAGCCAACGGGCGATGCGATTATAAGAGCGCTGGATATAAAAACGAATGACGTAACACTGGATATTGCATCGGGTACAGGCCAGCCTGCATTTTCAATTGCGGCGATAGCCAAAAGAGGCAAAGTGTATGCAACCGATCTGTCTGAAGAAATGCTAAAGATCGCACAGGCTTATGCAAATGAACGGGGTATAAACAATATTGAATTTAAGGTGGCGGATGTGTCCAACCTTCCATTTAGTGACCTTTTCTTTAATAAGATAAGTTGCCGCATGGGTTTTATGTTTTTTCCTGATTTGCAGTTGGCCGCAAAAGAAATATTCCGTGTTTGCAAGAATGGCGGCAAAGTGGCGGTCAGTGTCTGGGCTGCTGCGGAAAATAATGATTGGTCTACCACAATTACGAAAGTTTTATCAAAACATATTGAAATTGCACGACCGCCCGCAGGCGCACCAGGCATGTTTCGGTGTGCGGCACCCGGTTTAATGAAACAACTGTTTGAGGACGCCGGTTTTAAAAGTGCAAGGGAAGAAACTATTTCCGGCACAGTGGATTTTGGAACAGCAGAGAATTATTGGCTGAACAGAACGGAAATGTCCGAGCCAGTGGTAAACTTATTAAGTAAGGCAAGTGAGGAAACGCGAAAAAAAATAAAAGCTGATTTGTTTGCAGAATGCAATGGCAGGCTTACAGCCGGCAGGCTTATTATGAATTATTCTTGCCTGATCATATCGGCAGAAAAATAAGCGCATAAGATTGCCTCTCTGGCACTACTGCTTCCTCCTCAATCTCACCGCGGCGCTTTTTTTCATATCGCCTTCGAATCCGACCTCTTGACGGTCGGTGCCATCTTCAATGATCAGCAAGCCGGAATTCGGTGGAATAGAACCAAGGTTTTCAGCATAGATCACCAATTGCAGAGAATCACCCAACCCGGGCGGTATTTTTACGACCTTACGGTAGGCCTGATCGGTAAGACCCAGTTTTGGAATGATCACTTCACCATTCAACACTACACTTACCGTGTCTCCATCGACAATACCATTATCAAATAAAACCAATGTAAGGCTGTCCGATTTGAAATCAATAGTGCGGATAATCTCTGTTTTGCGCAACGCAAGTTCTGCTGCAGCCGGGATCTCGGCTGGCGGGGGGATCTCAGCCGCCACGGGCGCTGTAATTTTTTGATTAGCCGTTATGGCTTTGCTATTTCCCTTTCCAATACTTACCTGTTGCTGCACTTTAGTGGCCGTTAACTCTTTCACCGGACTCTCGGCCGCTGGAGCGATCACCCGATTCTCAGCCACGGCCGCAACCGTCGGTGGGGCCACCGGAGCAACCACCGGAGCAACCGTCGGCGGGACTTCTTTTTCCGCTACCGCTACTACCGGCTTTTCCTTTACATCTACCTTAGGACCCGAAAACGCAAGAGTATTTGATAATTTTAGACTGTCTAGTTTGCCGATCAGCCTTGTCTGGGCCTGAATACTTTGCTTTCGAACCGTAATGGTTCCCGTAGCCAGATCCTCGTCGCCCTTCCGCAGGTCTCGCGTCCGGGTGTGGAAAGCCCCGCTCAAAACCATAATGGTATCATCCATCGTAATGGACAATTCACAATAGGTTTTGATGTTGCGGGACCGGGTCTCAAAATTATTGTAGATCAGTTTATCATCAGAAATAGTAAAAGTACTATCCTTCCGGTTCAGGGTAATTTTCTTGACGGCCATTTTTTCAGCGCCTTTGTACATGAAAGTGATCATCGAATAACCGGTCATATCGCGGTTGATCGCCAGTTCAAATGGCATTTGTGTCTGGGACGTGGAGATCGTTCCCTTCCAAATTCCCGCCAGATCCTGGGAAAAGAGGTGCAACGGCAGTAAAAACAACACAAAAATCGCCTTCATCGGAGTATTGGAATTGGTTTCTACGTATACTCAACGATAAATCAGTCTATTAATTGTTCGGGTTCCCCTTTTCCGAAATATTTGTCCGACTCGTCTGCGACATTGGTCCTTATCAAAACAGAATAACCTCACTGCACCTCTATCGGCGCGATCCACCTGAATGAACCCCATTCGAGTACAAGCTTACCGTGCCGTTTATCGCCGGGCACAATGGATATCGTAAACGCTTCCACCGGTGCAGGGGCAACCTCACTGATCATCCTTGCCGTACCCAGATCAAGGGAGCCGTTATACTCTGTACCCCACTCGCCGGTCCGCTTGTTCACGATCAGATCAATTCCACTTGTATGTGGCGCGGTAAACAATGAGTAGGTGCCCGCAGGGACCTGCATCCCGGCAAGCTTGATCGCCACTGATGTCGTGAACTGTGTAGCCGCATTGGCTCCTGTTCTCCATACCCGGTCGTAAGGGATCACATCACCCAACAGGGTTCGTCCACGTAACAATGGCCTGCCATATTCAATGGTGAACACCCCATTGCCAATTTGAGCCCGGAGTGTATCCCGAACGCTCAATGACCTCACATTGCCACCCTCTGCCTCCTTCGCCTCAAAGCGGCTGGCGATGCCCTTTACGTCTGGCGGTACGGCAAGTTGTCTTACCTCCACCTTGTAGGTGGTTCGGGTACCCGAATAACTGAGCATGTTATAGCCGGAGTCCATAATAGCCTCTCCGGTTCCGGAAAGCCAATCGTGCGAAACCTCAGCCTTGCCTTTCCCCAGAGGTGTTACAGTAGCCTCGCCCAAAGGAAACCGGTCAAATTCCCGGTCGATATAAAACTGCCTCAGCTGCACGGGACTCCCCGCCGCAAGCTTGGACGCCGCCGACTTCTTCAGCGCCGCGGCGAAATATAGCTCGTAAAGGCTATACATTTGCGGCACATGCGCTACGACGATGCCCCCACCCGTTGGGAAATCCCGATTCACCGTACCGGTGCTATCTGTTTTTGAAAGATGTACTTTGTTATTGGCGACATAGGCAACTACTTTGCGGTCCCGCTGACCCGATGGTTCACTGGGCGTATGAATATCCATTACAAGATGTCGGATGCTGCCGTCGTCGTTAAGATTGACCTCGGTATGCCGTATCCGCACCCGTGGAAAACGATCTACCTCATCGCTTGTCAGGGTATTTCCCTGGCGGGTGATGTTCTCTATCGAGATCGTATCATGCCCAAGCATCGTAAGAAAACCGTATCGTTTTGCAGGCGGTTGATTACAGGAAAGAAGCAGGATCAATGCACAAAGCAAAAGGCAGGTCGAAGCCGGTTTAGAATAGGACATTTTCATCTTTTCCTATCAATATACCGAATTTTTATCCATGAGCGGAACGATACATTCCCGAGCGCAACTGTTTTACCGGCAAGCGGCCTTTTATGCCGATAAGGCCCCGATCCCCCCCAAAAAGTCCGTCAACGAAACCTCCCCCTCTAAATTCAATTTCTTCCGCAATCTATACCTACTACTCTCCACTCCGCGCACCGACAAGTTCAACAGATCGGCGATCGCCTTCGTCGAAAGATTCAATCGCAAATAGGCGCACAACTTCAGGTCCGTCGGCGTCAACAACGGAAAAGACTCCTTCAGCGTCTTCAAAAAGTCATTATTGGCCTTATCGAAGTAAACTGAAAACCGCTGCCAGTCATCAGCCACCTCCAGCTCATCATTGATGATCTTGATGAGCCGCTTGACATTCTTCGTCCGGCGATCCGGTTCCGCCTCCTCCTGCGCTTTAACTATCTCCTCCTTGATCTTATTCAGCAGCTCTCTTTTTTGTAGCAGGTTCATCGTATTGGACGCCAGCTGCGCCTCGTTATGCTGCACCTCCGCCTCCAGCTTGATATTCTTCAGCCGGATGATCTCCTTCTCGTTCTTCTCGATTTCCAACGCATGCAGATACTGCAGCCGCCGCTGTTCCTCGTCGAACTTTTCGCGTTGCTTCCTCAACCGGTCGGCATGCTCCAACAGATATTTTCGCTGCTGCCGCTTATAGAAATAATAGATCGCCCACAGTGCAACCAGCACATACATCACCCACGCAAGAATGCTGTTATACCAGGGGGGTGAGATCGTGAAGGTGAACTGGCTGATCGCCGACGTAAACCCGGTGCTGTTACGCGCGCTGACCTCGAAAACATAATCTCCCGCCGGCAGATTCGTGAACGTGCGTTCCGTCTTCCTCGACCACGGCGTCCATTCCCGTTCATACCCGCGGAGCCTGCAACGGTATTCCACTGCCGTGCTGAAATAAGGCGCGGAGAACTCAAAATGGATCGAATTCCATTTATGACTGATCCGCTTGCCGAAGACCCAATTATCCGAGGGTACCCAGCCTTTGTCTGCAACAAATCCTCCAAAAAGCACGCTATCGCCCTTATAAGAAGCGGTGATCCCCCTCAATAGGACCTTCATCCGGTGATTGGTCGCACGATACCGGTCATAATCCAAATGATAAAACCCGACCTCCCCCGCCAGCAACACATTGTTTCTATTTATCGGGTATATAAACTCCTCGTCATTGCCCAAGACCAGGTTGTTCAACTCCGGAAACCAGTTAACCACCGGATCCAGAGGCGACGACATATCGATCACCCCGGGCCGTTTCTCCGCGATGAACCAGATATTGCCCTGGATATCTTCCCGCAAATAGGAGACGGGCAATGAGCCAAAGAGCCGGGAAAAAAATGCCGAACGTTTGAAATCTCCGGCAACGGCATCATATTCGTAGATTCCCGTCCCCGTGACCAACACGATGGTATCTCTGATCTTGAAAAGATGGCTATGCCCCGACGACAAAATTCCATGGATATCCCTATACGGCTTGCTGACCGGACCTCCCGTGTCGTTAAAACTGATCTTATATAATCCCTGGTACGGATGAGCCACCCAGATATCGCTGTCTTTCAGAACAATGTTCTTCGCTGACTCGAAAGAAGTATGGTGCTTGGGGTTCACAAACCTGCCGTCGGTATAGTTGTAGATATTGACGCCGTTGTAGGCCCCACCGATGATACGTGGACAAGGTTGTTCGGAATTCAACGGCTGAAATGACCAAAACCCCGTGGCGAGATCCAGGGGGACGCAGGAATCTCGTTGAACGGTGAAAGCCCCGTCATTCCTGCCCATCAGCAGCTGCCCGTTGACGACAGAAAGGCCCCAGATGATCCCGTTACCATTCGGTATCAGGTTGAAAGCGCCCTCCGTTCGACCCAGATCATAGTCGGGTGGAATGGCGATATCATAAAGCCCCACACCCGTTCCGATATAGAGGCGGTCCTTGAATACGGCGGCGGAATAGCCCGGACTCCGCTTGTCGACATCGGGCGTTATATGCGTGATGCTGCTGTTGAAGATCACCACGTCGATACCGTTGTTCAGCGCCAGCCAAAGGTTCCTGTCCTTATCGGCAAATACCATGTTGACGGTATTGGACTGAAGCCCCTGCAGTTTGGTTATATGCTGCACGATCTCGCCGCGCATATTGATGACATAGTATCCCCCCAGTCTGGTAGCGATCGCTATCAATGACGTATCAATTGCGCAGGCATAATTGATAAGGTCTTTTAGGATCGTCGCCATCGCCGGCGGCTCCCATCTCGTGACCACCCCGTGATCCATAAGGAACACGCCTGCCTTCGCCGTTGTGAGCAGCTCTTTGCCGGCCCCAAAGTCAGTGATACTTCTCACGGCCACTTTATCTCTTGCAAAGCTGTCGACGGTAGGCAACGGCACCCATCTGCCATTTTGGAAAAGCATGAGCCCGCGGTCGTATTCCTGCGCAAGAAGCAAGTCATCCTTATGACTGCCGAGATAGGACCAGTTAGTGCTTTTGAAAGCCGTGATCCTGCCATCATGATACCGGAATATCCGTTTATTGGATTGAAAGAAGATGTCGCCTTTAAAGTGAACAACCCGCCATACGTCTGTAAAATCCGTTTCTCCCGGCGGGATCAACTGTCGCAGCGACTGATACGTCAGCGCCCCTTTTGCATCGAAGAAGAAATAGCCTATCTCCTGCTGACCGCCGATATAGATTCGGTCGCCGTCGACAGCGAGCGATCGGACGATGCTCCGGTTGGGTAAATGATAAGTTCGCCAGTAAGTACCGTCAAAGACGAGAAGCCCATCGTCATTGGCAAAATAGAGCAGCCCACGCTGATCCTGCTCCATACCTCTGTTCTGGTTCCCGGATTCATAGATCTTTTTAGAGAAATTGATGATCTCGGGGATCAGAATGCCGTTTTGCGCCAGAACAGGTAGAAAGGTTAGCAACAAAAATGATATAGGCAGAAACTTTCGCATGCCACGAACCGCACAAAAATAGCACATTAATTTATTTGTATACGGCAATCTTATGTGTCCGCAACAGGTAAGGCATCGTCTTCGAGCCGGCCCCGTTGTTTAAAATGATCGTCTTCGACGTCTGCAACGGCATATGGCAGTCGATGCAGCTGGTACTGGTCATGTTGAAATCTCGCTTCCGCTGTTCGTTCTCTTTCATGACATCGGTTGCATGCACGCTGCTTTGATGACAACTATAGCATTTTGCCGTATAAGTCGCTGTAACATCCTGCTCGTTGTGCATGGAATGACAAGTCTGACAGGTCATCTGCGATCCGGCAAAGCATTTACTCATTCGCAGCAGCTGCAGTTGTTGCCCGTGAACATCAGGTTCGCTGCCCGGTGCGCCAAAGGTGGGATAATAAAAATGCGATAAGGTATCCCCCGGGACGAACTCAAATAGCGAACGCTGGGTTTCCCGGTCATTGCCGGAATGGCACATGCTGCAAAGGTCCAGCTGCTGTTGACGGCTCAGCTTGCTGATCCGCGTAATGAACCTGGCCGTTTTATCTCCGGGATTATCCTGTTGATACCGCGCGTGCTCAAGTGCCGGGCCATGGCATCGTTCACAGTCGACGCCATACACGATGGACTTGGGGTCGGGTACTTCGCTCACGGCCAGTGGCCCCGACTGCTCGAAACTCCTTTTAATGTAAGAAGCATGGCACTCGAAGCAGCGGCTGGCGATAAGCCGGTTGTACCGGGCGTGGGATGCCGGGAATCCCGGGCTATTTGCCCACGTATTCAGATCGGCAAACCAGGTGAGCGGCAACTCATAAAGCTTGCCGTCCTTCCAATAGGCATAGGTTTGGGCCTTCTTACCCGCGCCAAAAGCGATCTCGAATTTTTCGGAGCGGGCCGACGATGCCACGCCTCCGTTCAACGAGAGCGACTGAAAGAAAGTGTTGTTCTTTTCCTCGATCCGGATCCGGGTACTGTCGAGGAAATAAAAAGGTTCTTTAGCAACGGCCGCCATCATCTTCAGTGAACCGGTGTCCGCCGGAGACGATGTCTTGAAATGGTTGTTGTGGATATAGGAATTAAAAACGGGTTGATGACATCCTGTACAGGCCTGTGATCCCGCATACAGCGGGCCTCGGGGATCGCTGCTTCCCGCGGTGCTTTCGTGAAAGCACCGCGAGAAAAATGCAACGATCGTAGTAACTATGATGAGATAAGCAATCTTGCGATACCGCATGCCGTTATTTTGTCCCACCCCACTCTTTGCTTTGCTGGAGCTTGGTGTTGTTCAGCTCATTCTGAGGGATCGGGAAGATCTCGTGACGGCCGGTGGTGAAACCTTTGGACGCCAGGACCGTACCAGCCTTGCCCCAACGGACCAGATCGGGCCAGCGTTGGCCTTCACCGGCAAATTCCAGTCTTCTTTCCTTTTCAAGATTGTCCTGGGTAAGGGCGATGGCTCCGAGCCCGACACGGGCGCGAACGGCATTGAACAGATTATATGCCCGGCTGCCGGGCGCGACGCCCTGGTTGGAATTCATCAGCGCTTCGGCTTCCATCAGGTAGGTATCCGAAAGACGGATCTCATATTCGTCCTGACCGAAGTTCAACTCGGGTGTTGCAGCGGCCTTGTCGGAAACGCGGCCGATATATTTGCCCAGAAAGAAACCAGAGTTATTGTAGCCTGCCGTATACGTAGCCGCGCCCGCGGTCTTCAGACTGTCCAGGTTCGCGATGGTCGCATTGTAGCGGGGGTCGCCATACATCACATTCGTAGCGAAATCCTTGGTGAAGACCAGGAAGCTATAGCCTGAGAAGTAGTCGGGAGCAGTGGAGTTCTTTTGGGAATAGCCACGCGGACCTGTCGTGATACAGATGAGGTTACCATCGCTGGCGCCCGCGTCACTCCAGCCGCCATTGGAAATAGCGGAGTGAACGAATTCCACAACGGCTTCCGTGTTGAACTTGTTCTTCGAAAGCCAAAGATCGCCAAAGTTGGGCAACAGCTTGAATCCATAGGAAGACGTAAAGGTCGTTCCGCTCATAGTTCCGTTCACATCCGCGAACATTGCTGCGGCCTCGGTCCATTTCTTTTCATACAGATAGATCTTGCCGAGGATGGCCTTGGCGCTGCCCTGTGTGAGGCGGCCACCTTCTGATTTCACATTCGTGATCTTTGCAGGCAGATCGGGAATGGCGGCAAGCAGGTCTTTTTCGGCATAGGCCCATACGTCGGCGGGCGGAGCCTGTACGACGTTGTAAAGGCTGTCGACGGGCAGGGACCCGGTCAGCAGGGGAACATTCTTGAAGAAGTTGACCAGATCGAAGTAAAAAGCGCCGCGCATCGCCTTGGTCTCCGCAATATAGCGGGCCTTGGTGCCTGCGTCGAGCTTGCATCCATCGATGTTCTCCAATAAGACGTTTGCCCGGTAAATACCGCTGTAGCTTCTGCTCCACAGATAGCTCTCGGGGCCGGACTGCGCGCTGTAAGTGTAGAGCTGCATCATTTGCAGGTCGTTGATATCCGTGGGACCGCCGCCGCCGGCCAGTTGGTCGTCGCTGCCCGCATCAAAGATCGATAGCTTATCATACAGGCCGCCGGTCTGGAAACCAAAGCGATCGTAGACGGCTACCAGCGCGTTGTAAGCGTCGGCCGGGGTTTTATAATAAGAAGTGAGAGTGATACGCCCTTGTTGATTCACATCCAGCTCCCTCTTGCAGGCTCCCATCAATTGGGTCCCAAGGACAAGCGCTGCAACGTATAAGAGATTCTTTTTCATATAACGATTTGTTTGACTGATAGTATTGGTTATGACTAAAATCCGATGTTGACACCTGCCAGGAACGAACGGGCCGGTACATACGCGCCGCGATCGATGCCAAACTGCGCACCACCGCCTGCATCCGGGCTCACACCGATCTCGGGGTCGAATCCGGAGTACTTTGTGACGGTGAACAGATTCTCCGCGAGGAAGTAGATGCGGAAGCGCTGGCAACCCCATTTCCTCAACATGCTGCTCGGCAGATTGTATCCCAACTGGACCGTGCGCAACTTGAAGTAGTTGCCATTCTCCAGATAGAGCGAGGTCATTTTGGAATAGTTCTGGTTAGGATCGCCATCGACGATGCGGGGAAGGTTGGTGTTGGTATGGGTCGACGTCCAGGCATTGTTATATTTCACGAGATAGTTGCCGGTACCGATATCCAGCCGCCGCAGACCCTGGAAGATCTTATTGCCGCCGGAGCCGCCGCCGAACATGATAACGTCGAATTGCTTATAGGCGAGGTTGATGGTCAGGCCATAGCTGACGGTTGGGTTCGGATTGCCGAGATACGTGCGGTCGTTACCGTCGATGATATTGTCGTTCTGCAGATTGGCGAATTTGAGATCGCCCGGCTTGGCCTTGGGTTGCAGTTTAGTGACCTTATCGGCCCCGACATAAGAGTCGATATCTGCCTGGTTCTGGAAGATGCCGAGGATCTTGTAGCCAAAGAAGCGTTGATACGGTTCGTTGAGCGTGGACCGGGTGATATTACCCAGCGTCTGGAAGCTGGCGCTATTGTCTTCGAAAAAGGTCGTTCCCGGAAGGATTCTCGTGATCTTGTTCTGATAGAACGAAATGTTCGCATTGACGCCAAGCGTGAATGCACCAAGCCTTTTCTTGTAACCGGCCTCGAATTCGATCCCTTTGTTCTCGAGATCGTCGAAGTTCTGGGCAAAGCTTCCATAGCCGGCATAGGCGGGAATGGCGGGCGTTTGGAGGATACCCGTGGTCTTCTTTTTATAGATGTCGACCGTAAAGGTCAGAGCGTTGAAGAGTACGGCATCAAGACCGATGTCCAGCTGAGAGGTTTGCTCCCATTTCAGATCGGGGTTGGCCGGCGCATTGGGGCTATAGCCGATGTGCAGGGTGTCGCCGAATTGATAGTTACGCTGACCACCGGAGCCTACCGTCGGGATATACGCGAAATCCCCGATACCGTCATTACCCGTAACCCCATAGCTGCCGCGGATCTTCAGGTTGTTGAGGACGTTGTTCCGTGGGAAGAAATTTTCGAGCGTCGGTACCCAGCCTACGGACACAGAGGGGAAGTAGCCGAACTTGTTGTTCGTGCCGAAGCGGGAACTTCCATCCCTTCTGATCAACGCGGTCAACAGGTACTTCTCTTCGTAGTTATATTGCAAACGCGAGAACAGGGAGTTGATGCGATGGTCGGTACCGTCGCTTGCCGTGCTGTTCTGGCGGTCGGTCGGCAGAACGCTGTTGATAAAGGATGCGTTGTCGAAATTGGTAGCAACCACATTGTTGTAGACAACGGTCGACCCACGGGCGTTGCCGTCCTTGTATTCACCCCAGCCGCCGAGCAGGGTTACGTTGTGGCCACCGAAGATCCTGTTGTAGGAAATGGTATTCTCCACGTTCCAGTTGATGACCCAGTTGTTGTTCCGGGACAGGCTGGTCGGCCCGATCGAGGTGGAGGTGTTGTAGAATACGCTGGGCGTAAAGTTCTCGGCGCCATAGAACGCCATCTTGGTGCCCAGGCTCGAGTGAAGGACCAGGCCCTTGATGGGGGTGATATCGATATAGGCGTTGCCGACGAGGTTATTGTCCCAGTTATAGTTGCCAAGCCGGTTCTTGATCACAGCCAGGGGATTCTTCATTTCCTGTCCGACATAGGGCGAGATACCATAATAATAGCCCTGGGCGGTGCGGGTTGCCGCAGCGATCTGCGCCGGCGTCTGGCCAACGAATTGCTTTTGACCGATGGAGTCATACACTATCGCCGGGGTGATGGGATCGAGGTTGAGGGCCGAGCTGATCACGCCGCCATACTCGCGGTTGATCTCACCGGGTCCCATGGTTTTGCCGTGCTCGAAACCGAGGTTCTCGCCGAAGCTGATGAACTTAGCCGGCCGGAAATTGGTGTTGATCCGGAAGTTCATCCGGGTATAACGGGACACTTTCGTCGCGATCTGACCCTGGATATCGGTATAGCCGAAGGAGGTGAAGAACGTACTTTTGTCGGTTCCGCCGCTGATGCTCAGTTCATGATTCATCTTCGGGGCGTGGTAGTTGAAGATCGTCTTTTGCCAGTCCGTGCCTTTTCCAAAGGCGCTTGGGTTGGCAAAAGGCGCCGCGTTGCCTGCTGCGGTCGCCGACTGGTTCCGCATGGTGGCGTACTGCGTGGCATTCATCAGGTCGAGCTTCTTGGCCGGGGACTGCTGACCGTAGTACCCGCTGTAATTGATCCGAAGGGTACCGGCCTTACCTTTCTTGGTGGTGATGAGGATAACCCCGGCGGCGGCACGGGTACCATAGATGGCGGCGGAAGCCCCGTCTTTCAAGACTTCGATAGACTCGATATCGTCCTGGTTGAGATAGCCGATGCCACCCGCGTCGATAACGACCCCGTCGATAACCCAAAGTGGATCGTTCTTGCCGTTGCCAAAGGAGGTAAATCCGCGCAGCCGGACTGTGGCTGCCGAGCCGGGCGCGCCGGTCTGTGAAGCGATGGTCAGACCCGAAGTGCGGCCCTGCAGGGCCTGTTCCACCCTGATAACGGGTTGGTTCTCAAGGTCGGAGGCCCGAACGCTGGAGATGGCTCCGGTTACGACGCTCTTCCGTTGCGTACCGTACCCCACAACGACGACCTCATCCATTTTGGAGCCGGTGGATTGGTCCATCTGGATCGAAAGGATACCCGACGCCGGGACCGCCACTTCCTGGGTGGCCATCCCGATATAGCTGATAACCAGCGCCTTGCTTTGAGATGGAACAGCAATTTTGAAATTCCCGGCATCGTCTGTCGTGACGGCCGTGTGCGAGCCCTTAACGGTGACGGTGGCGCCATAGAGCGGCTGACCGTTCGATTTGTTGGTGATGGTACCGGTGATCGTCCGGTCCTGTGCCGAGGTGGAAAGGGCTAGTAGAAAAATAAGTTGAAGAAAAAGCAGTGCACGAAGTCGTACTTTCATACTACAAGCATTTAGTTCGGTTGGTTAATAATAAAGGAGCCAAAGTAGTCGCGAAGTGAGGCTCCCACCAAAGAAAGGACTACGGCATTGCTACGTCAAAGCCGGAAAATGATATATATAATTATATCAGTATTCTTACTGTTTTGATATTCAAAAAATAAAAAATGAGGCCCGGATCGAGCCTCACTTGAATAGAAGGAGAGCAACTTACTTCGCCGACAAGGCGCGCTGCTTAATCATGCCAGTATCCACACCCGCACGCCTCATTTTTTCCTCCGCCTCCTGTTCGATCTGCCGCTTCAATTCGAACAAGGTCTCATCAAACCCGACATATTTGTCCATCATATAGGACATGTCATATTCGATCTCCTCCCAGGTCGCCAGGTCTGCATGATTATGCTGAAGCTGAACTTCCAACTTGTCCAGCGCGTTGGCGACTTTCGACTCGTATGTTTCTTTGGCTTCGAACTCATAGAACAGGTCATAAACCTCCTGCCCATTCACCCCCGACAAACTAGCCCGCAAATTCTCGATGGCCTTTTTCTCCCGCTCCTGTTTCTGAAACCTAAGCGCAGGATCCCGCAAAACATCCAGCGCAGAAACATCACCCGCCTCCGCCTCCACCAGGTCATGCAGGATGATCATCTTCAAAAGCCGAGTGCTGTCGACTTTTTGCTTGAGCAACGGCTCGATCAACACGGCCATTAACGCCATCCGCCAGGTATGCTCGGCGACGCTTTCCTGCCTGCCGCTGGAAGTATAGCTGTGGCGTAATTCGAACTTCAACCGCTCCGCGAGTCGCAGAACTTTTAGGATGGATTCGATTTGCTTTTCCATTATATATTATAATAGCCCCTTTAAAATTGTAAATTCATACATGAAACTCACCTACCTCCGCCCCATGATCTACACCAGCGATCTCCCCGGCACGATCGACTTCTACACCAACATTCTCGGCTTTACCCTCAGGGGATACAACGAAGACTGGGGCTGGGCCTCCCTGGACAAGGACGACGTTGCCCTCATGCTGGCCAAACCAAACGAGCATACCCCGTTCACCGGGCCTAGCTTCACCGGCAGCTTCTACTTCACCACCGACGACGTCGACAACTTATGGGAAGAGCTGAAAAACAAAGCAAAGGTCTGCTACGAGATAGATACCTTCGAATGGGAGATGCGCGAATTCGCGATCTACGATAACAACGGTTATATCCTCCAATTTGGCCAACCGAGCGCCTAAGCCCTCCACCCACAAAGTCCCCAACCAACCGGCGGCAATAAAATCACGCCGCCTGCATCCCTCACTTCAACACCTTAACATCCGCCTTCAACCCGGTCATCGTTTCCAGCGAAGCAACAAACTCCTGTTGCATCGTCGCCGGCATGAACCGGATCCGCGCCCGGCCATGATTGGCGCCGGGTATCACAAACTGCTTCGCCCGCACGTCGGAACCCAACACCTGCCTGCAGGCCGACCAGGTATCCCTTCCGCCATAGATATAAAGGATATTGTCCCCGCTCTTCGCCAGCCACCCTGTCACCTTCTGCTCGAACCCGGGATCATAAGCGTGGCGCGGCACATTCGCCGGCAACACCGCCGCAAACGGATTCTCTCCTTTCAAATAGTGAAGATATTGCGCAAAGGGCGCCAGGTTGTATTTATAGTACCCCGTCTGGTACGTCATATACGAATGCGGCAGGAACGGTTCCACCCCTTCCTCATCCGAAAAGCTCGATACTCCGCCAAGCGCCTCCATCATATGATTGAAATAGTCATCCAGTTTCTCATTCACCGGAATGTCCTTGGGGTCGATATTGCTTACCTGCCAAAAGGAGAATGGGTATTCCATCACCCCATATTCGTATGCGGCGCCGATCCCGCCTACCGCCGTATAATGCAGCTCCCGTGTTGCCAGTGGTATCCGCTTCAAAGCCTCTTCCTCATGCTGCAACATAAAGACCTGAATACTCCTGATCCGCGCAGAATAGACTGGTCCGCCGGCCGTATCCAGAAAAGCATAGATGCGTTTGTCCTCGATATCATTGGGCATCGGCGCCACATAAGCGACGGTCGCATCCACATCCGACGGGAAAAAATACCGATAGGTTAATGCCGTCTCACCACCCCTGCTGATCCCCGTGCTGATCCATTTGTGATGATACAGCGTCCGGAAAACCTGATTGATATGATGCAGGTCCGCTGTGGCCTGCACGAAATTCAAATACTCCCATAGCAAAGAATCCGGCCTCGACTTATTGAAGTACCGGAACTCCACGTCGAGGTTATTGCAATTCAATATTTTTTCCAGCTCATTTCCCCGGGACCAACCGGTATAGCCTTGCGTCTCCATCACCATCGCCCGCGAAAAACCCCGATGGATGAGATGCAACTGCTGTTCGAAATGACCCTTTGCGGGATCCGAATGGTCCACCGGCTGCCGGATGGTCAATTGATATTCCAGCCGGAAAGGCGAGTAATTGACGGTCTTGCTCAATACGTGAACATCCGGCAAACGAGCCAGCGCACTATCCATCATACCCTCCTCCGAGCGCTCAAACCCGAAACAACGCTCAGCCCCATCCCCGCGCCCAACTCCAAACGCAAACACCGGCGCCACGCCAAGCAAAAAAACAATAACAAGCCCGGCAACCCGGACCGGTAACAATTTATTCATACCCTCTAATTTAGAAAAAAAAGCTAGACCCCGACATGCTCCGTCGACCTCGAATACTCTTCGATCAACCGCCGCTGGATTTCAGCCGGCACGGCCGCATACTCCTGGAATTTCATTCTGAACTTCGCGCGACCCTGGGTAAGCGATCGCAGCGAAGAATAATAGTCATGCATCTCGGCCAACGGAACCCGGGCCGTGATCTTATTGCAATGCCCCTCCGTACTCATCCCTTCGAGCATGGCGCGACGGGTCTGCAGATCGCTGATGATGCTTCCCGTCTGTTCGTCCGGCGACGACACCGTGACGGCATACATGGGCTCCAGTATCTGCGGGTCCGCCTGACGAAACGCCTGCTTGAACGCCATCATCCCCGCGATCTTGAAGGAAATGTCGTTGGAATCCACCGGATGCATCTTCCCATCGAAAACGATCACCCGCACATCCCGTACATGCGACCCCGTTAGGGGGCCCTCCTGCATCTTCTCCATAACCCCTTTCAGGATGGAAGGCAAAAATCGTTGGTCGATCGCTCCTCCCACAACACAATTGAGAAAAACGAGCTTCCCGCCCCACTCCAGGGGGAACTCCTCCCGCCCGCGGATGGAAAAGCCCTGCGGATCAGGCATTCCTTCGAACCAGGGCTCCACCTGCATATGCACCTCGGCGAACTGTCCCGCTCCACCCGACTGCTTCTTATGCCGGTAACTGGCCTGCACTGGTTTGCGGATCGTCTCCCGGTAAGGGATCCTCGGCCGGCTAAAGCTCGCCCGTAGATTCTTCGAAAAATGCTCGAGCTTCCATTTGATCACCGAGAGATGCAATTCCCCCTGACAATGGATGATCGTTTGCTTCAACTCTTGCGACATCTCGAGCAACACCGTAGGGTCTTCCTCCCGCACCATATGAATAGCGCCTGCAAGCTTCTCCTCTTCGCCTTTCTGCGCCGACTCGATCGCGATACTCATCAAAGGAGAAGGGAATTCGATTGGTTCGAGCTCGAAATTGTCGCCCCAGGCATGCAGCGTGTTATTGACATGGGTATGCTTTAACTTGATCGTAGCGCCGATATCTCCGGCCGAGAGCTCATTGACGGGGATCCGTTTGCCGCCCTCTACTACGAAAAGTTGGTTGATCTTCTCCGTTGCCCCGTTTGCCTCGTTTACCAGCTCCATCCCTGGTCTGATCTTACCCGAATAAACTTTGAAAAAGGACATTTCACCGATATGCGGCTCGGAAAGGGTTTTATAAACAAAGAGACAAGGCGGCCCATCCGGGTTGCACGGAAGATCGCTTCCCAACGAAGTCCGCTGCGCCGGCATTTCCGCCGGACCCGGGCACACACTATCGATAAAGCCCATGATCCGCCCGCTACCCATATTCTTCTTTGCCGAGATACAGAACAGCGGGAACAACTCATGGTGGATCATCGCATTCTTCAATCCTCCACGCAACTCCTCCTCATCCAGATCACCCTTGTCGAAATATTTCTCCATCAGGGACTCATCCGTCCCTGCCGTAGCCTCGATAAGCTCTTTGTGCATCCGGTCCGCCCTTTCCAGCTCTTCTTCGGGTATGGGCAGCTTCTGCGGTCGCCCGCCTTCTACCGGAAAACGATACTGCACCATCCGTAATACATCGATGATCGCATTAAACCCAAGACCCTGATTCAGCGGATACTGCACGATAACGACATTGGGTCCAAAATGCTCTCGCGTTTCGGCCACGGTCCGGTCGAAATCCGCCTTGTCCTGGTCAAGCTTGTTGACGGCCAGGATCATCGGCGTTCGCAGCCGCTCGGTATACTCCCAGGCGAGATCGGCCCCCACCTCCACGCCGAAATTGGCATTCAGCACGTGGATGCCGGTGTCGGCCACGCGCAGCGCGGAAAGCACATCACCCGCGAAATCATCATATCCCGGCGTATCCAGGATATTGATTTTGTAGCCGCGCCACTCGGTATAAAGAAGTTTGGAAAAAATGGAATTGCCTCGCTGCTGTTCCAGTTCGTAAAAGTCGCTAACCGTATTCTTTTCTTCGATAGTGCCCCTGCGGGTAGTAAGTCCTGCCTCATAAAGCATACATTCGGACAGCGTGGTCTTGCCGCTTCCGGCATGACCGAGCAAGACTATATTCTTGACGTGAGAGGTGTCAAAATTAGTCATGGCAAACGTATTTCCACTTAAGTTACGGAAAACGCCGCTTATGGACAATTATCCGCCACTAATTTTCCGTCGATGACCACCTTACACACATGCGTGGTATACTCGAACGGATCCCCATCGAACAGAACGATATCCGCATCCTTACCCTTCTCGATGCTCCCGATGCGCTTATCCAGGCCAAGCAGCCGCGCCGGGTTCAGGGTGATCGCCTTTAGCGCCTCTTCATACGGTAACTGGTTGGCCGCCGCAACCCCCGCCTCGAACAGGATCACCCGCGTCTTGGGCACGTAACCCTCATAGCCGCTCTCGATCGACACCGGGATACCCGCCTTCGTAAGGATAGCTGCATTCTCCATGGTCATATTGGCCATATCCCCGTAGGGCCGCGCCATTGTGGGATGCACGATGACCTCCGCGCCCGAGGCCTTTATTTTGTCGATCAGCAGGTAAGCCTCGGCCCCGCCTTCGATCACCAGCTTTAACTTGAATTCCTTTGCCAGCCGGATGGCGTCCAGAATATCGATAGAAGTATTGGCGGAAATGAGCGCTTTCATCTCCCCATGCAACATCTTCACCAACATCTCTTGCGGAATATCCCGGGAAGGCCGCTTCGAGCTATCCTTACCCTGCATTTTCTTATCATATCCCTGGGCCTTCAACAGCTCCGTACGCAACATGGCGATCTCTTTGGAGCGGGTCCCCGGGGACTGGAAATTCGCATGCACCGAAGTGCCGATAGACATCGCCAGCATCTCGGCGGGTACCAGTGTGACATCGTCCACAAACCCCGGCTTTGTCTTGGCAACCATGGTCTGACCGCTGACCAGCGCGCCGACCCCATGACCGGTATGAATGGTGGTAACCCCATTGACCCGGAGATAACCGATAAGCGTATCGTCCGTATTGTACGCATCTGTCGCCCGGAGGTCAGGCTGGATCGGACTGGATTTCTCCAGCTGATCCTGGTCGGATGGAATATTCAGCGGACCCGAGAGACCCACAACACTCCGGGCATCCACCAACCCAGGCGTAACCACTTTGGCCGAGTACACGGTATAATTGCCGGGGATCTTCAGCCCCGCGCCTACTTTTTCGATCTTCCCGTCCTTGATCAATACAACCCCATTCGTAATGACCTCGCCCGCCATCGTATATACCTTGTCGCCCTTGATCGCGACCTGCGCCCGCAGGCCAAAAGCGGCAAGCAAAAGAAAAACACAAAAGAATATCTTTTTCATGATTTGTTTTTTGATCGGTGGCTTACTGTTTTTCGTCGCTCCATTCGGCATGATTGTCTTCGTCCTCCTCATTGCCCTCCGGCGTATAGACCTTATATCCGCCGACGGCAAACGCCCTGTCAGCCGGCACCTGTCTGTCAAAACGTTTCACTCCTTCTACCCAGGTCTGCTCGACATGCGTGTAGACACTGAAAGGATCACCCGACAGGATCACAAAGTCGGCATCCTTGCCTTTTTCCAGCGATCCGATCTTACTGCCAAGGTCCAGCATCTTCGCTCCCGCGATCGTCAATGCCTCGAGCGCCTTCTGCCGCGACATCCCTTCCCGGACACCCAGCGCAGCGCTTCGCATCAGGAACCGGGAATCCGTGATCGGATCGTCCGTATGAAAGGCTACAGCCACACCTGCTTTTTCCAGCAAGGCTCCATTCTTCGGCGAGAAATTCATCGCTTCCAGCTTTCCGCCCGGGGCATCGATATTGATCACCGAACAGGGTACTCCCGCCGCCGCTATCGCATCGACAACCTTCCAGGCCTCCGAGACATGATGCAACACCACCCGGAATCCAAACTCCTTCTTCAATCGGAGCACGGTCAGGATATCGTTCATCTTATGCGTGTGGAAATGCACGACCCGCTTGCCCTCCAGCACTTCGACAAGCGACTCCATGCGAAGGTCGCGATCCGGTAATTTCGTCGAATCCTTCTTCGCCGAATCGATCTTTCGTTTATACTCTACGGCTTTCAGGAACAACTCCCGGTCCATCGCAGCCGATTTGCTACGTGTCCCGGGGAATCCGCCGGTGCCACGCATGGGATTGGTCCCGTTGGCCATTTTCATCCCACCATAGACACCTTTCTCATTCACCTCCAGCATCTCATCGATATCATCGGCCTGGCGCAATTTCAGATAGATCGTCTGGCCGCTCATCAGATGGCCGCTTCCGGGCATGATATTGGCCGTAGTAACACCGCCCGCCAACGCCTTTTTAAAGCCGGTGCTTGAGGGGTTCACGGCGTCGAGTACCCGCACCTCCGGATTAAGCGCATTGGAATTGTCCCCGCCCTCAGGGCCGCCGATATGGGAATGCGTATCGATGATCCCGGGGATGATCACCTTATTGGTGGCGTCGACCACCACCGCATCAGAAGGGATCGGGGTAGAGGCATCGCCGATAGCCAGGATATGACCATTCTGAACGACCAGTACGCCCTTTTCTATCGCCGCACCTGTCACCGGGTAGATTAGCGCACCCTTGAAAGCAATGGGTCGCTCCTGCGCGTTGCCCTGGAAACAAAGAAGCAGTAAGATCGAAGCCGATCCTGCAAGCAGTAGTTTTCTCATGTGTCGCATTTAGGTTTTAGTAGTTCTATCGAATCTTGATCCGCAAGACAAGATCGTCCGCGGTAATGTAGAGCACATCCTTGGTCTCGTTGAAGGCGCAGTTGGACGTGGGGCGTTTGAACACGCGAATAAGCCCCAGCAGCTTTCCCGCGGGAGAAATGATATTGACGCCATCGGGCCCCGACGCAAAGAGATTGCCGGATTTGTCGATCTTAAACCCATCCGCGCCCTGCTTGACCTTGGCCCGTTCCTTTAGCGCTGCCCCCTCCAGCAAGACTCCGCCGCTTTGAATACCGCCGGCGCTGTCGAGCTGAAACGCGTACCATCGGGTATGCTGATCGTCACTGCTGCCCACATATAATATTTTTTCGTCGGCGGAAAGGGCAATGCCATTCGGCCGGGAAATGGTATCGATCAGCAAGCGGAGCTTTCCGTCATGGTCGATACGATAGACTCCTTCGAAATTCAGCTCCCGGGAAGGATCGTTCTCTCTTTTGGGTAGCCCATAGATGGGGTCGGTAAAGTAAATATTATCCTTGCTGTCCGCCACGAGATCGTTGGGGCTGTTGAATTTCTTCCCTTTATAATTCGCGGCAAGTACCGTAAAAACCGGCTTCGGTGTATCGAGGGAAGCGCCAAGCCGCACTACCTGCCGGTTACCCGACTGACAAAGCAACAACCTCCCTTCATGATCCAGCGCAAGTCCGTTGGACCCGTTCTCGCCGTCGCGAAACGCCGTATCCGTATAACCGGAAGGTTCCAAAAAAAGTACCGGGGAATCCGCGCCTTTCCGTTGATAAATCCTGTTCTCCTTCACCGCCGAAAACAACAACTTCTGCTTTGCCGGGACCCAGACCGGTCCTTCGGACCATTTATAATGGCGGCCGATCACTTCGACGACGGCGTTGGTGTCGATTATCCCGGCGGCACCGGGATCATAGAGCTCGACCTTGCCGATAAGCGAGTCGGTAGCGGGCGTGCTGGCAGGATGGTTAGTGCAGCTGCTGGTGGTCACCAGCCAGCCGATGATCGCGGGAAGCAGGTATTTTCTCATCCCAACAAGGTACTACTTCCCCTGCAATGCAGCACACAAAAGATCGATCTCCTCCTCCGTATTGTAATAATGTACCGAAGCCCGGACAATGGACTCCAGCCGACTCCTGTTCATATACAGCAGGGTGGCATCGGCCCGCCCCACGGACACGTTGATCTTTTTCGCGGCCAGGTCTTGCTTTACCCTTACACTATCCACGCCCGCCACAGAGAAAGTAACGATCCCGCCCAACAGCTCACCCCGATCATGGACCGTCACTCCCCGGATCTCCGCAAGCCGGCGGCGCATCAGCGCCGAAAGTATACGGATCCGATCCCAGATGCGTGCCACACCGATCTCCATGGCATAGTCGGCCGCCTTGCCGAGTCCAAGCGCAAGCGCCCGGTTCTTTTCGAATAATTCATATCGGCGTGCGTCATCCCTCAACTGAAAATCTTCTTCCGTGATGGCTTTTATAGAATGTCCATCCAGGAACAGCGACCGCAGCTGATCCTGAACAGCCTTTCTTACATACAGAAAACCCGTTCCCCGTGGTGCCCGGAGATATTTGCGGCCCGTGACGGCCAAGAGATCGCACTGCATCTCCTGTACATCTACAGGGACGTGACCGATCGATTGGCAGGCGTCTACGAGATACAGGATACCGTGCTTCCGCGCAATATTGCCGATCGCCGCGACAGGCAATATATTCCCCGCCGAAGAAGGGATCTGCGTGATGGCGATCAGCCGGGTGGCTGGTGTGATGGCCTCCTCGAGCGCGGACACCGGGAAATTCCCGTCGGCATCGTTGGGGATCACCCGGATCCCGATACCGCGGGTCTTTTTCAAATTGAGAAAGCCGATCAGGTTGGTGATGTACTCCATCTCTGAGGTGATCACCTCATCCCCCTTTTGGAAATCGATCCCGTTGAAGGCCAGATGCCAACCGGTACTGGCGTTCTCCACGATCGCGACCTCTTCCACCGACGCATTGATCAGCTTCGCTATGGAGGCATAGACCCTTTCCAATGGCTCCCGGTAGACGGCTTCTATTTCATACCCACCCAGCAGGGCTTCTTCCCGCAGATAGTTGGTCACGGTTTCCAAAACCACATCGGGGGGGAAGGACGAACCCGCATTATTAAAATGGACCCGGTGAACTGTTCCCGCCGTAGCCGCCCGAATCGCTTGTATCTCCCTTGCTTCCATCGTCGAAATTTTGAGAACAAAGTAACGGCTTCTCTGTATAGCAAAACAGAAGCAGATTTGCTATTTTTAGGGGTATCAGATGAAGTTAACGCGTTTCCGTCCCGCCATTGCCTTGCAGCCCTACATCAGGGAGTTCATCGTCATCGAAACGAATGAAGCTGTCGACAGCATGGTCATCCCCGATACTTCCCTGGTCATGTCGTTGCGCTACAAAGGCGCCATCCTCAAAACACGGTTGGAAGGAAAAGAGACCTTGCCACCTATCGTCATTTCCGGTCTTCGCAGATCGGTGCGGCAATTTGACTACACCGCACAGACGGCTAATTTTCTGATCGTCTTTAAAGAAGCCGGCATCGCCGCTTTTTCCCGGGTGCCCGCAAACGAGCTCTTCGACCAGTCCGTCCCGGGGAACGATCTGTTCCGGCGGTCGGACCTGGACCCGCTGCTCGAAAGCCTCATGGCCGCTGCTACCGATCAGCAACGGGTGCAGTCGGTCGAGAACTTCCTGCTCCTCCATCTCGCGCATGCAAAACAGGACCCCCTCATCGACAACGCCATCCGGTTGATCCGCCAACACAATGGCATCATCCGGATCAGCCAGTTGGCCGGCTCCCTGCATCTTAGCCAGGATCCCTTTGAAAAACGCTTCAGGACCCTCGTCGGCTCGACCCCGAAACAATATGCGTCCATCATCCGGCTCCGGGGGCTGATCCACAACTATCCCTCTTATTCCTCGCTGACCGAAGCCTCTTATGACGCGGGCTATTTTGACCAGTCTCATTTCATAAAGGACTTCCGCCTCTTCACCGGCCGCACTCCAAAAGAATTCTTCCAATCGGCCCGCTTCTGGTAGATCACTGATTTTTTACAATTTCCCGCCTTCGCCGCAAAATACCTTTGTCCCTACTAAATACAAGGAGGTAATCATGACTACTAACGAAAGGAACAAAGAGACGGTCCGGCAATTATTCGAAGAGGTGTTCAACAACAGAAGAACGGAATTACTAAAAGAACTCGTCGCCGACGACTATGTTGGCGCACGCGGTGAGAAAGGCCCCGCCGCCTTCCAGGCCCAAACAAGCGCCCTCATCACGGCCTTTCCCGACATCCACTACAAACTGGAAGACCTGGTGAGCGAAGACGGCAGGGTCGCCGTCCGCTGGACCTTACAGGGTACGCACAAGGCAACCTTCAACTCCATCCCTCCTACCGGAAATTCATCACCACCGAAGGTATGGCCATCTATGGATGCAGAGACGGAAAGATCGTCAGCATCCATCTCCTGACGGACCGGCTGGGCTTCTTACAACAACTGGGAATAGTACCCGCCAATCCCGCCGAGGCAGCATCACCGGAATCTCCTCGTTTTATCGACAAATTCATTGTCCCCGCCGCGGCGATAAACGAATTTCATACCCGGATGAAGCTCAGTCGCGATTTTCTCAAAACATTGCCCGGCTTTATAAAAGATATGGCCTATGAGTATACCGACGAAAGCGGGAACCTCGTCTGTGTCACCGTCGCCGAATGGGAAAGCATGGAAGCCCTGAGCAAGGCAAAGGAAGCTGTTCAGTCCGAATACAAACGGGAGGGCTTCAACCCCGGGGAAATGTTCCAGCGGCTGAATATTTCAATGGATCGCGGCATTTATAAGGCAGTCAGGGATTAACCGTTCTTCCCGACCCGGGTGCGTTCCGGCGAAAAAGTCGCCGCAGAAAACCGCGGAGCCCCGCTACCCGCGCCTGTTGCGCCAGTTGGCGGAGTCGTTGTTGCTTCATCTGCCGGATCGTTTCATCCGGGATCGGTAAGCCTCGCTCCGCCAACAGCTCCCGGGCCAGGACATAATCAAAGTGCCCCCACTCATCCGGTTTGGCAACGATATCCAGCAACTCTACATCGGTAAAGGAGAACAAATAATAATTGGGATCGACATCCTGCAGCCGGTTCTCATAGTATTCTTCCAGCACTTGATTCGCCCGGTCGAGATCGGTGGATCTGACCTTCAGATGGATGTTCGGCTCGACGGTATTTTGAAAAAAGCTGGGCTCCAGCAACGGCTCTACTTTTTCGACAAGACAGACGATCCGCTGCGCCTTCAACTTGTCGGCGATCGCCGATGCAAGCCCGGGGTCATTGAAAGTCTGAAAAGTCGTAAACGCAGTCATTGAAAAAATGATCAGTGAGCAAAGTTAAGCTGGTAGATCCCGGCCCACAATTTCCCGGTGACATAAATTTTATCGTTGTCGCGATCATAGGCGATCCCGTTGAGCACATCCCCGGCTGGATTCTTGACGCGTTCGGCATCGACTAGTGAGCTCAGGTCGAGTTTGGCCACCACTTTCCCGGAGGCAGGGTCGATCTTGACAATATAACTCTTCAAGTATCGGTTAGCGTATAGAAACCCTTTGATATACTCCAATTCATTGAGACTGTCCAGCGCGACTCCATTCTCCGTGACGCTCAGAGTTCTTACCGGCTGCAGACTGGTCGGGTTCAGAAAAGTGAGATTGCTGGTGCCATCACTCATGATCAGCGAACTGGAATCCGTCGTCAATGCCCATCCCTCTGTATTCTGAAAGCTGAAACTATCCAGCCGTGTGAATGTGTTGGCATCGTAGATAAAACCCGTGTGATTCCTATACGTGAGCTGATAAAGTTTGTTGTTGAAAAATGCGATGCCCTCGCCAAAATAGTGGCTCCGGTCCAGCTCCACCTTTTTATCGACCTTCCCCGTATTCATATTGGCGATGCCGACCATACTCCGTTGGGTCCCGGGATCATCCGGGTTGGCGCCGCTGCTCTCAAAAAGCTGGTGATCGTGAAAAAGCAACCCTTCGGTATAAGACGTCGTATCGTGCTTGAAAACCGAACCGACGCTGAAATTGAGAGTGGGAATGGTAGCCGTCACCGTGGTGCTGTCATTGATCGGATGGTTGCCGGAGCCGCCGCAGCCGGCGAGAAGGACAAGAGCCAGATATCTTACTTTCATATTGATGTGTAAAGGCAATTTAGCGATTTTGCCCTACCTTCGGCCTCGCCATTGACCCGTTCATCCGGATAGGCCGATGGTTTGTTCTTGATTATCAGTAAATTGCCCCGTTATCATAATGTTAATGTTTCAGCACATTGCAGCAAAAGGGCTAGTTTGCCGGTCCTTAAAATCACACACAACCAACAGATAGTATGAAGAAATTATTGATCTGTATTTTATGTCTCGTTTCTATTAAAGGCTTTTCTCAACTCCGTATCGGCATCCAGGGTTCTTTCAGTTCTCTGAACTATTGGCAGAATGACCGGTATACCGGTCTCTCCGCTCAGGAGAATACCTGGTCGATGAATGGCTGGCAAGCAGGTGCTTTTGGTGAATATGACCTTGGATATTCCGGCCTCGAGCTCCAGGCTGCACTCATGTATGGCACCAGCGGCGCGCATCTTGGCCAGGCTAAGGGCTTTGCAAACGCCGGAACCTTCGTCATCGGCTACTCCGATACCAAATTAAAAATAAACAGCATCCGTCTCCCGGTCAATCTGCTTTACTCCTACCGGGTCACCTCCAATTGGAAGGTCTTCGCCGGTCTCGGACCCTACATCGCAAAGAACCTCTCCGGCACCGAGAAGGGCATTTACAGGGGCTATGACAACTCGAGCAACGTCTATGTTCCGGGTCAGTTCCCGATCAACAATGACATTCATATCTCCAGCGATAAATCTCAGGCAACTATCGGCCAAAGCAACGTCGCTTCCATCGACCTCGGCATGGACGCACTTATCGGTTTCCAATACAAGAAAGTGCAGATCTCTGCCTCCTGGATGCGTGGATTTGTCCGCCAGTATCATACGGATTATGTGAACATGGGCAACGCAGTCTGGAATTTCACGGTGGGTTATGTGCTGTTTGGCCATGACCGTAAACCAAGACTCTAAGAGTTACCATCTGCCGGAGGGGTATAACACCTTGGTGTTTACAGACATGCAGGATTTTCCGGTCAACGACATCCGCCAGCCTTTCCGGCGCCTGCTCTATCCCTTGAATGGTCAGAAAAGAAAGATCCTGGAAAGATCGGAATCGATGAAGCAAATGATCCGGGAGATCATCCGGCAACGACAGACCGATCCCAAAGTCTATGACGATCCGCTCAATCTTCTCCTCTCCGCGCGTTATGAAGATACCGGCGAGGCCATGACGGAAGAACAGCTCATCAGTGAAGTGCTTGTCTTGTTGCTTGCTGGGCACGATACGACGGCCAATACTCTCGCCTGGTTGCTTTATCTCGTTGCCGCCCACAAAGAAGTACAGCAGCGGCTGATCAGCGCCGTGGAGAAAATGACTGATCCGCAGGATTGCATAAAGAACGATTATTTCCAGGCCGTGATCAACGAGTCCATGCGATTGTATCCCCCTGCATGGGTCGCCGACCGCGAGGCGCTCACCGCCGACCGGTATGGTCAATTCTCCTATCCCGCGGGCACCGTGGTCATAACATTTTTCTATGGCCTGCATCGTAGCTCCGATCATTGGACCGACGCAGGCTCCTTTAAGCCCGATAGGTTTCTGGACGAGCATGGGAAGATTAAGAAGATGAATGCATACTATCCCTTTGGCGCGGGACCCCGGATGTGCATTGGAAATAATTTCGCTATGGCCGAAATGTGTTTTTTCCTGCGGGCTTTCTTCAGCCGGTTTGCTATTTCTTCGACCGGCCAGGTCCCCGGGCTGAAGCCGCTATTGACCCTCCGGCCCGATAAGGTGGTGTTGAACCTCCCGAAGATCGGATCGCTAGGATAACAGCGATGGCGCCTTGCCGAACTCCTTCTTGAAGGCGAATGAAAAATGCGATAGGTCTTCGAATCCTACTTCGAGATAGACGTCGGATGGTTTCCTTCCTTTTTCCTTGATCAGATAGTAGGCCTGTGCCAGCCGTTTCTGCTGCAGCCACCGGCCGGGCGAAATGTGAAAGACCTTCTCGAAATCCCGTTTGAAGGTGGCGAGGCTCCTGCCAGTGAGATAGGCAAATCGTTTCATCTCCACATTGAAGGCGAAGTGTTGGATCATAAATTCCTCGAGGTCGATCTTCCCCGGTTCGCCGAAGTCGAAGAGCAGGTCTTTCGCGGCCGGGTTGAGCCGGAGGATCAGCAGAATCGCCTCTTTTACTTTTAGTTGAATAAGCGATGTATCCGGTGCGCCGGTATTGATCGTGAGATACGGCTTCAGCGAATCGAGAAAACTCATCGCAAAGGCATCGGGTTTCAACAGAACGATGCTCTCTCCCTGATAGGGACGCGATGCCCGCAAGTCATATTCCATACTGAAGGTGCGCAACACCTCCTGGCTCAGATGCAGACTCACCGATTGAAAAATACCTTCCGGTGGCGGGATCTTCGTTGCCTTGGCCAGTTGGTTGCGCTTTACCAGCACAATGTCTCCCGGATAGAAAGAAAGATGTCGCGTTCCCAGAAAAAAATCCAGGCTGCCTTCGAGGATAAAGGTCAGCGCATGCTCATGGACAAATTGTTCATGCACCCTGCTTATCGCTGAATAGCAGGAATAGAAAAGATCGGAGCCCAGGGCTGCTGTTCCATCGGTCGCCATACCGCAAATTTCGGTCATTTGCGAATACGACGCTCACTACTGTGCCATTGCCCTCATTCCCGCAAGACTCTGGATGACCGGTACGCCCGACGAAGCCTTCTTGAAAAAGGCGCCTGTAAGCACGCCGGGTGTAAAGCCGCAGTCGCTCTTGTTCAACGAAAATACATGGATAAGCTCCACGCCGTTCGGCCTGAAGGCGAAGCGAAGCATACACGCCGAGTCGCCCGAAGCGTAGACGGCCGAGTTGTCGTCATAGCGCAGGGTGTCGAGAAAGGAGCCCGACTCGTGTTTCGGCGATCCTCTGTCGATATAAAAACAGAGCGCCAGCAACGCGTGGCCCAACAGCTTGACCCTGATCTGACCGGAATGGGTGACCACCTGGTTGTCCCGCACCTGACCTTTTAGGATGTAGGTGCCCGTGGGGTCGATAAATGTCTGGTTGTTGTCTGACGAGAAGAGTCCGGGCAGCAACAGCGTGAGAAGCAAAACGATTTTCATGTTCTCTAAATTTAGAGGTTCGAGAAATGAAAGCTTTCCCATGCCGTGCCTTTGGCAGTCGCCTGTAGAGGCCACTCTTAAGGTACTAAATAAAAAAATACTTTCCCGAAAATTTGGTACGAACGGAAAATTATTACCATCTTTGCACTGTTAAAAAAATCTAAAAATGCGAAACATGCAGATACATATCAAATCGAGTAACGGATTTAGTCCTCTTCGGGACTATACCGTTCGCGGGGCATGTTTTGCTATTCAATAACTAATAGCTAAGAACTTATAAACATCAGCCCCGCAAGAGATTGCGGGGTTTTTTATTCCTCGTCCCAGCATAAAGAATGACAAAAAAAAATACACGGGTTTACCCGTGGTGGGATTGTCATAAACATTAAAACCCAAAGCCATGGAACAAAAGCAACATTGGCAAAAACCCGACGGCACCCGCATCACCATCCCCATCGGGGACGAGGTCAGGTCCGTCCTGGTCAAAGAACGAAAGCTTGGCAACAGGCTCAAAGTGTGCATCGGCACAGACAGCCAGGTGAAAGGCGAACAAACGCAATTCGCCACCGTCATCGTCTTCCTTCGGAAAGGGAAGGGCGGATTCATGTACGTCCTCCCCGAAACGACCCGAAGGAAAATGAACATCAAGGAAAGAATGCTGAAGGAAGTGGCGAAAAGTATCGAGATCGCTTACTCCCTGTCAAGGCTTTTCACCTTGTACGACGTCGACATGGAAGTCCACGCCGACATCAACACAAACCCTCAGTTCAAAAGCAACGACGCGCTGAAGGAAGCAATGGGCTACATCCACGGAATGGGATTCGCCTTCCGGGCCAAGCCCCATGCCTTCGCCAGCTCGAGCTGCGCAAATAAAATGGTTCAATAAAAGAAGAACAATGGAGAATTTAAATAACCAACGGATGATCAGCGCCAACGTCTTTGGGCGTTTTTACCTGGACGCAAAGACGCTTTATCTCTACTACTTCAACCAACTGCCCTGTCTGAGTCAGGTCAGTGGGGTAGATATCGAGAAAGCGTTCGCCGCCTTCAAGGAAAAGTTTGGGGATCGGATCGTACGGGTACATCAGTACCAATGGTATAAGGACAAGAAGAAGCGTTACCAGTTTGATATGACCCTGGTCGTTCTTGATAATGAATGCCTGATCGAATTCGATAATGGATATTGTGAGATCTGGCATAACGGAAAGCAGCAGGAGTTTATCGATGCGGTAACGTCGGTGGTCTTCGGATTCCGCCGGCGGATCAAACGCGAACCGCTCGAGATAAATCTGGTGATCGCCAGCGGCGGCGGATTCGAATTGAAGCCCATGGAGATCAAGCGGACAAAACTCGACCTCGGACTCTTTTACAATGAAGATTTCGGCGAGGTGGATACGACCATTCGGAAGCGGCTGGGGAAGAAAAAAGACAAAGGGATCATTCTGCTCCACGGACTGCCTGGTACGGGCAAGACCACGTACCTGCGCTATCTCATCAGCAGGATAAGAAAGCGAGTGCTTTTTCTGTCACCCTCTTTCGCCGGTAATCTGATGAACCCGGATTTCATCGAGCTGCTGATCGACAATCCCGAAACGGTACTGGTCATTGAGGACGCTGACAACGTTATCATGGATCGGAAATACCAGGGCGGGCCTTCGGTCTCGAACCTCCTGAACATCTCCGACGGTCTCCTGGCGGACTTCCTGAACATCCAGGTGATCTGCACCTTCAACAACTCGCTGACATTGGTCGATGAGGCGTTGATGCGGAAAGGGCGGCTGATCGCAAAGTACGAGTTCGGTAAGCTGGGCGTTAGCAAGGCTCAGCGGCTGAGCGACTACCTTGGATTCAAAACGATCATCACCGCGCCGATGACGATCGCCGAGATCGCCAACCAGCACGAAAAGCAGCAGGAGCTGCCACGGATGGAGGTCATCGGGTTCCGGCGGCGCCATCAGCAATCGGATCCGGTCCTGGCTTGATAAAAAAACGCACTCCGGGGATCATACCCCGGGGAAATCACACCCGGGGAACCGTACCCCCCGACAGTGCAGACGCAATAGCAATCTGTATCCTGAATGCCAGGAACCTATGCCACCATCCAACATGGGTTCGAATCCCATACCGACGACGGATCGGTTAGCTCAGTGGTAGAGCACTGCACTGATAACGCAGCGGTTAAACGGGAAGTACGCCGCTTCCTTAAAAATGGCGAACCGAAAAAAGCCGGGAGCACCGGCCGGCAAAGGAAGACGATCCGCACGCGGCACCCGCCGACACGTACCCGTCGCGGCGTACCCCTCTTCCAACGCACTTCGATGGCTGCCTGGCAGCCGGTAATGGGAAGGGCCCTCCCCAACCGGCTCCGCTGCCTCCGAAGGGCCGGTGCGAACGGCTTTTATTAAAAAACAAAAAAACAGAACCAATGAAACGGATAACGATCAACGCGTACCAGGTAGCCCTGGTATTCAGGAACGGGGTCTACCAACGGATGCTCAAGGAAGGCCGGTACTGGCTTGGCTTCACGGAACACGTGAAAATTTACGATAAGGCCCAGCCCTTCATCGCGCCCATCGAGCTGAATCTTTTGATAAAGGACGAAAGCCTGCGGGCCGAACTCCATATCGTAGACGTAAAAGAGAACGAGATCGCTCTGCAATACACGAACGGTTTGCTGACCCAGGTACTCATCGCCGGCCGGTACACCTTCTGGAAAGGGGTCGTCGACTACGGATTCGTGAAGGCCGACATCGGCAAGATCGAGATCACCGAGAGTATCGACCGGGCAACCCTCACGGGCAAACTGGTTGCAGGCTATGTCCGGACCGCCAACGTCGAAGCCTACGAGAAGGCAGTACTATTCATCGACGGTAAATATGCCCGGACCCTCGAAAGCGGCTTCTACTGTTGGTGGAAGAACAGCATCCCGGTCTTCGTCGGCAAGGTGGATACCCGGCTGCAGCAAGCCGAACTCAACGGTCAGGAGATCCTGACCCGGGATAAGGCGTCCCTGCGGATCAACGCCTGGGCACGGTACCAGGTAGTGGATATCGAAAAAGCGCTTTTGCAAAACAAGGAATACGAACGGCAACTATATGTGGCCTTCCAGCTCGCCCTGCGGGAATATGTAACCGGGCTTAACTTTGACGAGTTGCTCGAGAAGAAGGACGCCATCGTATCCTATGTTCTGGAAAAGGCCGCTGACATAGCCGATACCTTCGGCGTCAAGGTCGCTGGATTCGGTATCCGGGAAATTGGCGAGCGAAGCGAAGCTAACGAACGAGGAGGAGCAAGGGACGACGCTCCGACGAAGTTCCTGCCCGGCGATGTAAAGGAGATCATGAATCAGGTACTGGTCGCCGAGAAAAAGGCACAGGCCAACCTTGTACTGCGTCGGGAAGAGACCGCCAGCACGCGGAGCCTGCTGAATACGGCCAAACTGATGGAAGATAACCCGATCTTGTTTAAATTGAAAGAACTGGAATACGTCGAAAAGATCGCAGAAAAGATCAGCACGATCAGCGTCAACGGCAACGGAGTCCTGATCGATCATCGGCGGCAGATCTTCACCGGTGGATCACAAGCCGGCGGCGCATAAACCGCCGCCGGCTCTTAAAAAAGCAAAATGGCAAAATTAAAATTAAGAGGAAAAGATATTCGCGCCCTGGGCTATCCGGAAGGACCGGTCATCAGCATCGCGATGAATATCATGGAAAAAGAATACAAGTTCGAAAAGGAGGAAGTAGTCATGAATCTGTTGAAAGAGATCCTCGCAGCCCCGATGGAATATTCCAACGACGCAGTACTGGGTCTCATCGCACAGCAACTGTTGCCAAAACAGACGCCGGAAGGCGCCGAGGTCTCCCTGAATAAAACCGGGATCGCCTTCAATGTTTTCGGTGGCGAGAACATTGAACAGACCGCGATGAACCAGATGTATCAGGCGGCAAAATTGCCCATTGCGGTCGCGGGCGCCCTGATGCCCGACGCCCACGCCGGCTATGGCCTGCCAATCGGCGGAGTACTGGCGACAGAGAACGCCGTCATCCCATATGGGGTAGGAGTGGACATCGGTTGCCGGATGTGTCTTTCGGTATTCGATATCGACCCAAAAGAATTGGTCCAGCGGGAACAGTTCTTCACCCGGGCATTGCATGAGGCAACACTCTTCGGCGGTGGCCGGCAATTCGAACAGAGCACCCCGCACGAAGTGATCGAAAGGGCCGAATTCGACGACATCGGCATCCTGAAACCTCTCCGCGGCCGTGCCGCCCGGCAGCTGGGTTCTTCCGGTTCCGGCAACCACTTCGTGGAATGGGGGATCGTCGACCTGGCCGAAAACGACGATTTTCCTGGTCTCGAACCCGGCACCTACCTGGGGCTGCTTTCACACTCCGGTTCACGGGGACTCGGCGCAGCTATCGCCAACCACTATACGCGCGTCGCAAAGCAAAAGCGACGCCTGCCTGGTGAGGCGAACAACCTGGCGTGGCTTGCACTCGATGAACAGGAAGGGATCGAATACTGGATGGCGATGAACCTTGCCGGCGACTATGCATCCGCCTGTCATCACGTCATTCATGCGAAGCTTGCGGCGCATCTGGGTCGCAAACCCATCGGCCGTGTGGAGAATCACCACAACTTCGCGTGGAAAGAGATCGTGAAAGGACGGGAATGTATCGTCCACCGGAAAGGGGCGACACCCGCCGGCAAGGATGTCCTCGGGATCATCCCGGGCTCGATGACCGCGCCAGGCTTTATCGTAAAAGGCCGGGGCGAAACCGCCTCGCTCGCTTCCGCCGCGCATGGCGCCGGGAGAAAGATGAGTCGCACCGCAGCGATGAACTCCATCACGGAGGACCTGTTAAAGGAGACGCTCGCAAAACATGGGGTGAAACTCCTGGGTGGCGGGCTCGACGAGGCGCCGCAGGCATATAAGGATATCGGAGTGGTCATGCAGTCGCAGCAGGAGCTGGTCGACATCGTCGGCCGGTTCACGCCGAAGATCGTCCGCATGGATGGTTAAGGACGCCCGGTCGGCATCCCGTGCCCCTTGGTCTTATCCAACAATTCAAGGATCGCCTTCTCGATCTTGTCCTTTTCCGAAAACGCAATCAAATGCCCTCTTCCCGGTATCATCCGAATATCCAGGGAGGGGGCATTTGTCAAATGCTCCCGCGCAAAGCCCGCATTGGCCGTATCCACCAAACCATCCTTATCTCCCTGGAGATAGATCACTGGCACATGGATCCGCTCCCACAGGGGCAACATCTTCGTCAACTCCTCTCTGTGATGGACCTTCTCGGTATTCGCCGTCTGCAACATGCGCGGGATGAACCAATGAATCAACGGACTCTCCACCGGATAGGTAAACCAAAAGATCTTCTCTAGCCCTGGCCCGATCGGCGGTGCCACCAGCACCAATCCATCGACCAGCTCCGGATAGTCCATCGCCAGCCGGCATGCGATCGGTCCCCCATAAGAGACCCCCACCACGATTACCGGATGATGAGCCTTATGAAGGCTATCCAGGATCAAATGAATGACATCGGCCTGCGCATGAAGATCCGGCATGGGATTGGCCAGTCCGCTATACCCATAGCCCGGCCGGTCTATCGCATACATCGTAGCCCTCGATAACAGGAGGCTGTCCGAGAGATAATCCTTCCAATAACTAAGGGAACTGGGCGCACCATGGATAAAAAGAACAGTGGCATCCGGTTGAGTGCCGGTCGATAAATAGCGGACCCTCCGGCCCCTCGATTCGTAATAGTTTATTGTAGGGCCGACATGACGCTCATGAAACCAGGAGAGCAATTCCTTGTCGTCCATCCTGAACTGTACCAGCCTATCAAACACCAGAAGAAGGATGACGATAAAAATAAGCAAACCCATTACTGTCCGGAGCAGCATCCGGCTGATTCTTGCCAACATAGAATAGAAATAACGGTTATACCCTATCCACTATTAAAATTAGGCAAAAAACAGGAAGATTATTTTCTGATAATGTTATATATGGGAATCTGCGGCGTAAACGCCTGATTACTTTCCGGCCGGGCGTACAAGGTTCTGACCACATCCATCCCCTTGACCACCTTTCCAAAAGCGGCATATCCCTGCCCATCGGGATTATTTTCCCCGCCATAATCATATCCCGGCTGGTCACCCACACAGATAAAGAATTCCGTGGTCCCCGTCCCCGGCTGCTCCCGGGCGAGCGAGAGCACCCCATTCTTATGAAGGATATGCGTCACTTGTGTCGTCTCGTGGGGCACCCCCGGCAAACTGACGGCCTTGCTATGATTGGTCTTCCAGATCCCACCCTGGATCAGGTTGGAGACCGGCGAGCCCGTTACCTGGTTGTCATCATTCAACACCCGGTAAAAAGAACCGTTCTTATAGAAACCCGAGTCGATATAGGACAAAAAGGCTCCCGCCGTCTTCGGCGCCTGGCGTAAGTAGACTTCGACCTCGATCTCCCCCGCCGGCGTCTGGATCACGACATGTGGAATGTCCGGGTTGGACGCGGAATGGCAGGCAGCCATCAAAAAGATCGGCAATAAATACAGCAGGCTCCGGTTCATAATAGCCACAATTTAGCGTAATAACGTAATATTGTCTATGCATTTCGATCTGCCGTTCCTGCATACGATCTTCATCGGATTTCTCTCCCTCTTCCCCGCGGTCAATCCCGTCGGATCGGCGTTTATCGTCGACCCCCTCCTCGGGGATCTTAGTTTTCCGGAAAGAAAACGGGCCGCAAAAAAAGTAGCGCTCTACTGCTTTGTCATTTGTATCGTCTCCGCCCTCATCGGTAGCTGGATCATGCGTCTCTTCGGCATCTCCATTCCCATCGTACAGTTGGCAGGGGGTGTCTTGATCTGCCGCATGGGTTGGACCTTACTCAATACCGACCAGGTAAAGGGAGAAAAGGAGACGGCCCAGCCCGTCCGCCGATCAGGGGATATCGAGAACCTCCTCTTCTATCCCATCTCCTTTCCCATGTCTACCGGGGCCGGCACGATCTCCGTCATCCTGACCCTTGCTGCCCACGAAGATGAGACCGATATCCTCAATCACATCCTCAACCTCGGAGCCCTCTTCGTCGCCATCCTGCTCATCTGCCTGCTCATCTACATCTGCTATGCCAACACGGCCCGGCTGATCAATCGTCTCGGACCCCGTGGCGAACAGATCGTCAACAGACTCAGCGCTTTTCTCGTCTTCTGCATCGGCATGCAGATCGCCTACGCCGGCCTCCGCGCCCTGTTCAAATTGTAAACCTCGTCTACAAGCAGGCTTTTATTTCCTTCAGTGTATCCAGAAAAACCTTGTCCTCCCGCAGATCGCTTCTCCAGGCCAGCCCCCGCTCTATGAGATCGATCTCTCTTACCAGCGTCGAGCCTTCCCCATCCGCCGTACGCCCAAGGATGAACACGGTATCCGAGATCGCCACCGTCGTCGCAATATCATGCGAAACGATGATCAGGGTCTTCAACTCATCGGACAACGAGACCTGCAGCAACAGCTCCGTCACTTTCTCCAGCACGCAAACGTCAAGCCCCGAGAACGGCTCGTCCAGCAACAGAAAATCACTTCCCTTCAACAACTGCTGGATAATGCTCACCCGCTGCTGCTGCCCGCCGGACAACTGCGATGGATACCGGCTCAGTACCTCCCCGATGTCGAACCGCATCGCATACTCCCGGATCGCATCTTCTTCCTTGCCCGCCAGCACCGGGTTCTTCCGCGCGGCAAGCAACAACGACTGCCTGACCGTCCTCCACCCGAATTGATAATAATTCTGGAAGATAACGCCCATATCCCCTGGCTGCACCGCCCGGTCCCGCCAGACCTCGATCGAACCGCCACCCACCTCGGCCGGTTTGCGTTCATGGATCGTAATGGTCCCCGTACTCGGCTTCTGCAGACCCGAAAGAACGCGGAACAACTGCGTCTTGCCGATTCCGCTCCGCCCCACCAGCGAAACTACCTGGCCCTGCTGTAATCCCGGCCGGATGACGTCCCGGATCGAAAAATTGATATCCCGTAAGATACATTTATCACCATAGCAAAGCGAAACATCGCTGGCCCGCAATAAAGTCTCTTTCTTAATATAAGGTGTCATAACTCAGATTTTGGTATAAGCAAACAACCAGCGCCGCAACTGACCCAGGCCAAAGTCGAAGCAAAGCCCAAGTCCGAGAACGATGGCCTGCAGGGCCAGCACATGCGGCAGATCGTTATACTTATTGTATTTGATAAGTAAGGTGCCGATCCCTCCTTCGCTCATGTTCAACCCCTCCACCATCGTGATCATCATCCACGCGATCGCAAAGTTCTGCCGGACGATCTCGAACACCTGATCGGCCTTGCCGACGATGATCACTTCATAAAGCGTCTCCCATCGGCTATAGCCAAGCGTCTGACAAAGCTCGAATTCCTGCGCCGGGGCGCGGACGATCACCGCCAGAAAGGAGGTCGTAAAGAACGGCACGATGCCAAACACCAGCAGTGACAGCTTCAGTGCGCTGCCATCCCTGGTCAGCAGCGTGAAAATAAAGATCAACCCCGTCAGCGTCAGATACCGGCATTTCACGATGAACTGCGCCGCCGGCCGGAAAAAAGGAAGCACCGACAAATAGCTGAACAAAAGGGTCAGCACGATCGAATAGAACAGCGCCTTCAACGTTAGCATCAGGCTCGCCAGCAGGTTGTCATACAACAACCCGGAAGACAACAACTGACCAAGGGCTTCCAGCACCCGCAACGGCCCGGGGATCAATCCCCCCGGACTCAGCTGCCAGATCAGCAGCGCGAGGAATATCTGCCCCGAAACCATCACCACTACCACCCCCTTGTTGAGGCGCGAAAAAGGCTTAAACATAGTCGTAAATTTTAAAAGAGGGGGGCCCTCAGGCCCCCCGATTAATTATTCACCCAACACGATCTCTACCCTACGGTTGCGACCCCGGCCCGCTTCCGTGCCGTTATCGGCCACGGGCTTCGTCGAACCAAAACCCTTCGTCTCGATCCGGTCCAGCTTCAGACCCCTATGCACCAGGTAGTCCTTCACGGCCGTGGCCCGTTTCTCCGACAAAGGCATATTCACCTCGTCGGAACCGTTGTTGTCGGTGTGGCCAAACACCCCGATCTTCAGGCCTTCGGCAACCACAGCCGACTGGAAGATCTCATCCAGCATCTTATAAGAGGCGGGGCGGATCACCGCGGAGCCCGTCTCGAACTCGATATGGTAGGACTTCGTCGAAACAGCCTCCGTGATCTCGTTGGCATATTTCGTCTCGATCGCCTTCCCTTCCAGCAGCCCAGGGTGATTCGAGATCACACTTAGCAGGAAGGACTTGTCGACGGCTTTTTCATAGGGCACAAAATTGGGCATGATCGTCGGGTACATCTTCACCATCAGGTTACCGAAGGTGTTGTACACCGCCTTATACCTGTCTACCTTATCCGGGCCAAGCCCATAGATATTGGCCATATCCACCAGGTTGAAGACGGCCGAACCGCCCAGGTGTACTTTCAACCCCTGGATATCCTGCTCTTCGACCCCATTGTAGTACTTCAACCAGTAGGCGGCATTCTGCTCCTGGTAGACCGCAGCGCTTACCTCGGAAGCGAACTTGCGCGCCTCGGTGAAGGACCTTACCTGGTCACCTGCCTGGGCCAGCGCGATGATCATCTCCTCGATGTCCGTACGGTGATCATACGCCCATTTCTTGATCGCAATTGTCTGAACAGGCATTTGCGAAGCATATTGGCGCGTATTGGCGATCGTCACAAGACCACCCTTCTTCGTGGCAACGTTGACGTCACCCGGCGTCCAGGTGGCTACCGCATCCACACCCACCGTCGTATCCTGTCCCGTGGTCTTCCCGTTGGCGATCATCTTCCTGCGCTCGGTATACCCTGTGATATATTTATTCGGCGCATCGAGGAAGTCATTGGCCGCGATCAGGTTGATCGCTTCAGGGTCGTAGGTCGTCTCGTCCGGATTGACCTTGATCCCGTTGTCCCCGGCCCACTTCAACAGGATGTTCACGTCCCCGTCACGCAGCACCCCGGCCACACACCGGCCGATGGCATTCTTCGGGTCCTGTTTCCAGGAAGCAGGTCCCATGACCTGGTCCTCACCGAAGGACTTACCATGGGCAACCGGCAGGATGATGGGCTGATACTCGGGACCCAGCGCCTCCAGGCTCTTCGACAACGAGGCCATAAAGGCAGGCATCCCGTCGCCCATAAAGGAGATCAATATACCCGGCGTATTCGGGTTCGTCTTGTACTCCCCGGCAAATTTGACCAGGTCGGCCATCTGCTTGTTGCAGTCGTCCTGCCGCAGATAGCTCACATCGAGATGTGCCTTGTCGAACAACGAACCCTTCGTCGTACGTACGCCACCGTTGGCATACATCCCGGAGAACTGGGCATTCCACGCCATCCGCTCCCACGTGATCCGGGTCCCGCCATTGACAGCCTCCGTTGCGGCAGGCAACGGCAGCAATACGGCTTTTCCATTCAGTGAAGCTTCGGGCGCGTCGGGAAGAGCAACCTTGCCCACCTCCACGGCCTTACCCGCATCTTTAGGCCTTCCCTGATACCATCTCACGCTCAGGATACCAGCTGCGACGACGATGGCGATGACTAATAATTTACCGGCGGGTTTCAATTTGACTGACATATAATTAGGTTTTAATCTTTTTAAAAAATCTTGTTTAACCGGGCCTGTGGCCCATCGACTAATCCAACAATCCCTTATACCGATCCGTAACGGTCACATCTTTCAGATGGCCCTTTTGTTCACCATCCTTCAGCGCCGTGCCCGTATAATGGAAGTCCTTGCCAAGATCGAACCGGTTGATCAGTTCGAGCGCCTGCGCAGACTTCGCCTTGTCCTCGAGTACCTGGTCATCCATGAACCGCGAGGTCACATCGATGGCCGACTTGATATGGCCGATCTTCGCGCCGATGCGCACCTTCAGCAAGGCCAACGCCTTCTCGGCATCCCTGTTCAGCTCGTCGTCGCCCTTGAACGCCTTCATGGCGCTGGTGACGGCCGACAAACCGGTGGTCACGGAATAATACAGATCCTTCTTGGCTTCCAGGTCCAGCTTGGCATCCTCGAGCATGATCCCGCTCTCATCATAAGCGGCATCGGCAAATTTGATCAGCTTGTTCAGGTCACCCACGATCGGCGTCACGTTGTCGATATACTCCCGGCAACGCATCACGTTGTTCGTGTACAGGCTGACCTGGCGGTTGTTCCCGCCTTCGTTCTGAAGGATCTTCACCTTCTGGATATTCAGCTGCAACTCTTTTTCCTTTTCGGAAAGCTTGTCCATCAGCTCGCTTTGCTTGCCTTTTAACCGGCCCGACTGCTTGTACAAAGTATCCCGGTCCTTATAACCCTGGTCGATCTTTGCCTGCAGGATACTGAAGGGGTTTAACTCGATCGCCAACCCGATGGTATAGTTGGCCAGGAACTCCGACAGGTACTTCAGCGCCCGCCAGAACTTCCGGTTGGAGACAAGCATCAACAGGAATCCGCAGACGACACCGCCGATCACCAGGTTGATGAGACTCCAGGTTACAGAGATCAGCCAGGGTAGCACATACGTGACGAACCCATAAGCCAGCCCCGCAAGAAGCGAAAGTCCGACCACCGCCGTAGCGATGTTCTTCGGCTCGCTCCACCAGCCGGGGGTTTTTGTTTTTTGAATGAGCGTGTTCATGGTCATTTAGTTTTGAGGTTATAGATATTGATTGATCTTTTCGATGTCCCCAAGGATCTGCTGTCTGCGCCGCTGACCCTCGGCAGCGTAGCCGTTACTGCTGACATCCAGCTTCTCCTTGCTTTCGGCCACTTCCTTTTGCAGGACGCCGATCTGCTTTTGCAGCTGCAGGATCTCCTGGCTCAGGGCCTGGATGCGCTTACTCTTTTCCTCCGCCTCGGCTCCTCGGGCATGGACCTTTTCCTGTAAGGCCGTGTCTACGGTCTTCTGGAATTGATCCGCATCTGTCGCCAGCACCCGCAGGTACTCATTGGCGGTAGAGAGTAACTTCTCCTTGTCGAGCCCCTGCACCTGCAGACCCGCAAAAGCCGCGGCATACCGCGATCGTTCGTCGGGGATCGCCTGCATCGCCGCGATCATTCGCATGAACTCGTAGTAGTCCGGTCCCGGGATATTCGCATCACTGAACAGCTTATCGAAATACCCGGCAAATCGCTGCTCTGTCGCAGCATTCACCGGAGCGCTCGCAGGAGTGCCCCCGGATGCAGCCGGCGGTGTCGGTGTGGCGGCGTCCCCCCGCGCCGGCATTGGGGTAGCGTCATGTTTCTCCTCTCCGACGTCCACGAACGCGGATAGGATCCTCTTGCCAATTCTGGCCATGGTGATTGTATTTAGTAGTTAAGGAATCCTTACATCTGCATCAGTCCCTACATCTGCATCAGATAGGAGAGCAGCGTCCCGTCCCGCAAAGTGGCGGGTACATACGTCTGTTCGGATTTTGCCTTCTTCTCCTTCGATTGACGATGGGTCAGCTGGCGATAAATGACAGACAAGACTAGAGTGAGCAAAACGATGGCCACTCCGATAACTTTTTTCATGATCGGTTAGTTAGATGGTATGTTTAATAACGGGAAACAGTGATCGCCGGTCGGCGCATCTTATTTGGGGTTTCCGGTCGTCAACCCCGTGGAGTGTGTTTCATTTTTCGTAGAAGCCGAAGCTCCGTTTGATTTGATGGAGTAAAGATAATAGCAGGGCGCCCCTCGCCGGAAGTTCATCCGGTAGGATCGGTTCCTTTTGTTCAATAGACGGTCCGCCTCCTGTGAAGAGCGGTAAAGGGACTTTTTTACCTATCACCGTTAGATTGTTACGCCGTTGCAATTGCGTATCTTCAGTGCACTAAAACAACGACTTATGCAACGCCTGTCATTTGTTCTGTTCCTCCTCGCTTCCCTTGCAGCCCGCGCGCAAGACACCGCAGCGCAAATACCCCTCTGGCCAAAAGGCGCACCCGGATTCGAGAGCAAGCGCAATGAGCCCGAACAGGCTCAGGATTATTGGGTAAAGAACATCCACAACCCAAGCATCACCGTCTATCTTCCGCCAAAAGAGAAAGCCACGGGCGCTGCGGTAGCCATCTTTCCCGGTGGAGGACACCGGTTATTGGTATTTAATGCGGAAGGAAGAGACCAGGCCCGTTTTCTCAACAGCCTCGGCATCGCCGCATTCATCGTAAAATATCGTTTGTTCAGGGAAGATAGTAATCTCTACAGCCTGGATAAGGAAGTAAAACAAGATGCCTATCGCGCGATGCGCCTCGTACGCAGCCATGCAGCCGAATGGCATCTTGATCCGGACAGAATAGGCACTCTCAGCTTCTCCGCCGGCGGCGAAGTGGCCAACATCATTGCCTATGCATCGGGTAAAGGTGACCCGCATGCCCCAGACCCTATCGATCGCCTTGAAGGGAAACCCAACTTCCAGTTACTCGTCTACCCCGGACCTCTCGGCGTACCCGAATCGGTACCCACCGACGCCCCACCCACCTTCCTCATCGCCGCCAACGACGACCCCTGTTGCTCCACTCCCGTCGTCACCATCCTCGAACGATACCGCGCCGCCCACGCCTCCGTCGAAGCGCATATCCTTTCCGGTGGGAATCATGGATTCAATATGGGGTATCGGTCCAACCTCGCCGCCGTCAAGGCCTTCCCCCAACTCATGGCAAACTGGCTGACCGACATGGGCCTCACCAAACAAAAAAACTCAAAATAGCCCCTTCGCATAACAGCGTAGGCCGAAAAAGAAAGGGCACAGCCCTTTCGTCCGAAGGGCAATAATAAGCGGTTTTCGCCCGAAGACGATTTTATATCGTCGTCGTAGGCCGAAAAAAACAGTCCCCGGTAAGAATACCGGGGACATACTAATCAAAGTGTTTTTAACCATTAAACCTTATCCTATGAAAAGCCAAAATTACATCCGTTATACGGCTTTTCAAGAAATTGTTCTATTGGTTATCAACGCTTTAGGAACTTACTTTAAAAATATCTAGGTAAATCACTTAAAAATTGGTCCGGGCCCTCCTCCGGGCCCTCGTTTGCGCGCAAACTGGCCCCTATTTGTTCTTCCCAGCCGACTTCTTCCCTGCCGGTGCCGCTGCGGCCGTAGCCGCCTGCTGCTTAGCCAATTCCTGCTCCTCCGTCAGCATCGTCGGCTCCTTGATCGGCATATCCAGGATATCAGGAAAGATCTGCATTAAATTGCTGACCGTATTGTAATTAACGTCGAAGACCTTCCAGGTCTCCCCCTCGTCTCTGGACTGACCGATCAGATAAGACACCAGGTGATACTTCTGGTCATTCTTGTGATAATAACGAGAGAGCCGGATCACGCACTGCCACTGCTCCTTGAAGGTAACAAGCGTTTCCATCTGTAGCGCGGGAGCAGCTTCCTGAAGCACACTCGTGGTATACGAACGCACCAGTTGGACATGTCCAATGTAATTGTCCTTCCCGCCATAATACTTGATAACGCTCGCAGGCGCAAGATTGGCATAGGTTCCCCAGTCCTCATAAGCATCGGTTTTTACGAGACTGTCGGCATACAATAAAGCTTTCTGAGCGATCTTGGACGAATCAGGCTGGGCCCGACTCACCGTAGCGGCCAAAAGGAGTAATCCTCCGGATAAGAGTTTCTGGATTAACATGGGTATCGAATTTGGGAAACAAGATACGCATCCGGTCTCATATAGTCAATATGTTAGCTTTTTTCACTATTTTCACCACTGTTCTATAAATCACCGTTTTATCAATTATGTCACAGAGAACAGATTTTGTGTATTCCGCTAAGCAAGAGCCCCACCGGCTCCGTACCAAACAGATATTGCAGCAACATCCGGAGATCAGAAAGCTTATCGGGAAGAACAAATACACGTTCTTTGCCGTCCTCGGCCTCGTATTGTTCCAGGTCGTCCTCGCTTGGCTGGTAAGAGATACCTCCTGGTGGATCGTCTTCGGCGCAGCCTATTTGCTGGGCGCATTTGCCGATCATTCCCTCTTCGTCATGATCCACGAGTGCGCACATCATCTGCTCTTCAAGAATCGCGCTGCCAACCGCCTCTCCGGTATCCTCGCCAATCTCCCGCAACTCTTCCCCAGCTCCGTCTCTTTCGAGCGGTATCATATAAAACACCACTCCTTTCAGGGCGTGCACGAATTAGATGCTGACCTGCCCAATCGGTGGGAGGCTAAACTCATCAACAACTTCTTTATCGGCAAGGTCATCTGGCTCCTCTTCTACCCGGCATTCCAGGTGTTCCGCATCTCCCGCCTCCGCGAGATAAAGCCCTTTGACAAATGGGTAGCTCTCAATTGGCTCGCCTGTATCACCTTCACGGCCGCCATCTGGTATTTCATGGGACCCAAGGCCGTGATCTACTTGCTGTCCAGCTTCTTCTTCTCCGTCGGCCTGCACCCCCTGGGCGCCCGCTGGATCCAGGAACACTACCTCACCCACGACGAGATCCAGGAGACCTTCAGCTACTATGGCGTCCTCAACACCGTTGCTTTCAACGTGGGCTATCATAACGAACATCATGATTTCCCTTCCATTCCCTGGAATAAATTACCCACAATAAAAAAGACGGCTCCCGGTTATTACGACAGCCTCGTGTCGCACAAGTCCTGGACACGCCTGTTCTTCCGCTTTCTGTTCGACAAGGAGATCTCTCTCTTTTCCCGCATCGTTCGCAAAGAAAGAGGAAAAGTGGCGCTCACCGACGAATCCAGACCCGACATGGACATCGTCAATGCCAATGGTGTACAACATGCCAAAAGCGCTGCGGTAGCCCAGGCTTGATCCGCCGCCGGCCGCGCTTAAATAAACACTCTCGTCCCGGAATTGAAATTTTCCCTGAACTCCTTGGGGGTGCAGGTCTTTTTCTTCTTGAAGATGCGGTTGAAGTTGGAGATATTATTGAACCCGCAGTGGTAGGAGATCTCAGATATGCTGTGCGTCGTATCGATCAGCAACCTCGACGCATGCCCCAATCTTATCTCGTTTAAACTATCTATAAAAGTGTTGCCCGTCCGCTTTTTGATGAACCGGCTGAACGAAACCTCCGTCATGCTCACCAGTCTGGCTACCTCGCCAAGCGTGATCGGTTTGTCATAATTGTTGTTCATGTACTCGAAAGCCTTCTCGATCCTCCGGCTGTTATAGGTAAAATGTTGATTCGTGAAAGAGGCATCGGAAAGCGTCCGCATATTCTTCGAAATGGACAGATCATGCAGGATAGACAACAGTTCGAGCACCGAATCGAAACCCTTCTTCTGATTCAACGAAAGGATTCGTGGCGCCAGCGTCGCGGCCGCTTCGTTCGAGAACAGGATACCCTTCTGACTGCGGTCCATCATGCTTCGGATAAAACTCAGTTGATTGCGCCGGAGCAACTTGTCCTCGAAAAGATCCCGATGCCATTGAATGGTGACCTCCCGGATCTCCTCACTCCTGCATTGGTGCGTGAACCAGGCATGATATAAGTTAGGCCCCACCAGCACCAGCTCGATATCATCGATCGTATCGATGTGATCACCCACGATTCTCCTGGCGCCTTTCGCATTGATTATCAGGTTTAACTCCAACTCCTCATGATAATGCAACGGAAAGGTGAACTCTTTTTTTACTCGGGAGAAGATCGTGAAGCAGTCATTTTGAGTGAGTGGGGTGATCTCACGGATAATGTTCGCACTCATATGGCAACTAGGTTCGTTTGAAGGTTAACTAAAGATACGACATCCTACGTGTCAAAAATGCTCAGATCCGGATAATAAAGTAGTACTCGGGGGACGGAAAATGGGATATCTTACCCTCTCATGAGACAGCTTTTTCTGTAAATCTGCTGCTTCCCGCCAAAAATGAAACTGCGACTACTGGATCTCACCATCCTCATTGCGTATCTCGTCACCATGGTGGTGATTGGGTGGATGTTGCGTAAAAAAGCCCGTCAGAATAAAGTCAATTACCTGCTCGGTGGAAAATCACTTCCCTGGTACATGCTAGGACTCAGCGATGCCAGCGATATGTTCGACATTTCCGGTACCATGTGGATGGTCAGCCTCTGCTTTGTATATGGCCTGAAAAGTATCTGGATCCCCTGGCTCTGGCCCGTCTTCAATCAGGTATTCCTCATGGTCTACCTCTCCCGCTGGCTCCGCCGCTCGAACGCGACCACCGGCGCGGAATGGCTGGCTACCCGCTTTGGCCGCTCAGGTCCGGGCGTTCGCGCCTCGCACAATATCGTCGTGGCCTTTGCCCTGCTCAGTTGCCTCGGATTCATGGCCTATGGCTTCGTCGGTCTCGGGAAGTTCATGCAGATCTTCATCCCGTGGGATAGCGTAAAAGCGTTCGTCCCCTTCCACGTCCCCGCGGCCTATGTCCCGCACTTCTATGGGATCGTCTTTACTTTGTTTGCTACATTCTATTCCATCCTCGGTGGAATGCACAGCATCGTCCTTGGCGATGTCATCAAGTATGTTCTCATGACCGTGGGCTGTATCGGCATCGGCGTTATCGCCATGTTACGATTGCACGCATCGGGAAATACACTCGCTGTCCCTCATTCCTGGCTGAATCCCTTCTTCGGCTGGCGCCTCGACCTGGATTGGACGGGACTCATCGATGACGCCAATAAAAAGATAGCGGACGACGGCTTCTCCCTCTTTGGTCTCTTCTTCATGATGATGCTCTTCAAAGGCGTCTTCGCCTCTCTGGCCGGCCCCGCACCCAACTACGACATGCAGAAAGTACTCAGCACGCGCAGCCCGGAAGAGGCCAGTAAGATGAGCGGCTTCGTATCGATCATCCTCCTGCCGATTCGCTACTCGATGATCATTGGACTCACCGTGCTTGCCCTTTTATATTATCATTCGATCTTTGGCGACCTGCAAATACCCAATGGGGTCGACTTCGAAAAAATTCTGCCGGCGACCATCAACAGTTTCCTTCCGGTTGGTTTGATGGGCATCGTTCTTACCGGATTGCTCGGCGCGTTCATGGGCACCTTCTCCGGCACGCTCAACGCAGCCCAGGCCTATCTCGTCAACGATGTCTATCTTAAATATGTCAATCCCAATGCCTCCAACCGCCAGACCATCTATATGAATTATCTCGCGGGCGTCGTTGTCGTGGTCACGGGCATCATCCTCGGACTCTTTGTCCGGGATGTCAATACCGTCCTTCAGTGGATCGTTTCGGGCCTGTATGGCGGCTACATCGCATCCAATCTTTTGAAATGGCATTGGTGGCGCTTCAACGCCAGGGGCTTCTTCTGGGGCATGCTCGCCGGCATCCTTCCCGCCATCGCTCTCGCCATACTCAAATCATGGAACGTATTGCACGGGCTCGACCTTTATTACTGGCCCGTACTCTTCGCCCTCTCCCTCGCCGGCTCGATCGCCGGATCTTACGCCGCCCCACCGACGGACACCGAGGTGCTGAAGACCTTCTATCGTACCGTACGTCCCTGGGGATTCTGGAAGCCCATTCATCAATTGGTGCTAAAGGACGATCCGGCATTCGTCGGCAACAGGAACTTCCGCCGCAACGCATTCAACATCGTCCTTGGCATGATCGCGCAACTCTGCCTGACGCTCCTGCCCATGTACCTCGTATTGGGAATGAAGCTGCCGCTCCTCATCAACACAGCGCTGCTGCTCACCATCATCCTTATACTAAAGCGGACATGGTGGGACAGGCTCAATGAATATTGACCCGAATAATTTAATAAAATGACCACGATGCAGCACGAACGTCTTGCCTTACTGAACGAACAACATGTCAAGTTGCTCCACCGGCCAAACGAGCCTCTCCTCCCGGGCAACGGCATATTTCTACGCTACAAAAACCCGATCCTTACCGCGGCCCATGCCCCGCTCTTCTGGCGATATGACCTCGACGAGCGAACGAACCCCTTCCTGATGGAACGATTTGGCATCAACGGGGTCTTTAATGCCGGGGCCATCAAATGGAACGGCCGCTATACGATCATGGCCAGGGTCGAAGGCCGTGACCGGAAATCCTTCTTCGCCATTGCGGACAGTCCCAACGGCATCGACAACTTTCGCTTCTGGGATTCTCCGGTTCACATGCCCGGCACCGCAAACCCCGAGACCAATATCTATGACATCCGCCTCACCAGCCACGAAGACGGTTATGTTTACGGCCTCTTCTGCACCGAAAAAAGAGACCCTTCCGCGCCCGCTTCCGATCAGTCCGCCGCCGTCGCCCAATGCGGGATCGCCCGGACCCACGATCTTATCTCCTGGGAGCGCCTGGCCGATCTCCAAACACACTCCCCCCAACAGCGCAACGTCGTCCTCCACCCGGAATTCGTCGATGGCAAATACGCCTTCTACACCCGGCCACAGGATGGGTTCATTAATACCGGCAGCGGTGGCGGCGTCGGCTTCGGCCTCTCCAATTCGATCACCAACGCCGTCGTCGAAGAAGAGGTGATCTTCGATCCCCGCATCTATCACACCATCAATGAAGCAAAGAATGGCCTGGGTCCCGCACCCATAAAGACCCGACTCGGCTGGCTCCACCTCGCCCACGGGGTTCGCAACACCGCCGCGGGACTCCGGTACACGCTGTATCTTTTCCTCACCGACCTGAACCACCTCACCCGCGTACTTTACAAACCCGGCGGTTATCTGATCGCCCCGGAAGGGGAGGAAAGGGTGGGGGATGTCTCCAACGTCGTCTTTTGCAATGGCTGGATCGCCGACGAGGATGGTCGCGTCTTCATCTACTACGCTTCCTCCGATACCCGGATGCATGTCGCCACAACTACGATCGATCGGTTGCTCGACTATGTCGTCAATACTCCCGAAGACGAAGGCTCCTCGGCGGGATCGGTCTCGACCCTCCAGCGTCTCATCGACAAGAACAAGGCCTTTCTATGAATGCTGACACTTACCGGGAAGAAATGAAGCGCGAATTGCAGTCGATCCTGCAATATTGGATGTTCAACACCCCGGATGAAAAACAGGGCGGATTTCTGGGCCGGATAGACGAGAACGACCGGCCCCATCCCGATGCGCCAAAGGGCCTCGTCCTCAACAGCCGTATCCTCTGGTCCTTCAGTGCCGCCTGGCGTATCACGGGACAATGGATCTACCGGCCCGTGGCCAAACGCGCCTTTGACTATCTGCTCGAACATTTCTTCGACGGCCAATACGGCGGCGTCTTCTGGAGCCTCGATGCCGCCGGCCATCCCCTGAACACCCGAAAACAGATCTACGGCCAGGCCTTTACGCTTTATAGCCTGAGTGAATACTATCGGGCCACCGGCGACCAGGCCGTACTCGACATGGCCATCGACCTTTATCGCCTCATCGAAGAACATAGCTTCGATCCCACCCATGACGGGTACTTCGAAGCCTTCGCCCAAGACTGGCAACCGCTCGAAGACCTTCGCCTCAGCGAAAAGGACGTCAACGAAGCAAAGACGACGAACACCCACCTCCACATCCTCGAAGCCTATACTACCCTTTATGCCGCGTGGCCGGATCATCAACTGGGCGGAAAGATCCGGGGTCTCCTCGAATTATTCGCCACGCGCATTCTCGATCCCGCAACGGGGCACCTCATTCTGTTCTTCACCACGGATTGGCAGCAGAGGTCCCGGCTCATTTCCTATGGCCACGATATCGAGGCTGCCTGGCTCCTTAACGAAGCCGCTCTCGCTCTCGGCGATCGGGGATGGACAGAAAAGACAAGCCGCCTCTGTCTCGAAATGGCGGATAGAACCCTGGAAGGGTTGGACAAGGACGGCGGTCTCTGGTATGAAAAAGAAGAAGGCCGCCTCATCGCGGAAAAGCATTGGTGGCCACAGGCCGAAGCCATGGTCGGTTTTCTCCGCGCCTGGAGCATCAGCGGCGACCATCGCTGGTGGGATAGATCGACAGCCGTCTGGACCTTTGTAAAGGAACATCTCCGCCATCCCCAGGGCAAAGAATGGTACTGGGGCGTGGATGCCGCCGGCACGCCGATGATGGGCCAGGACAAGGCCGGATTCTGGAAATGCCCCTATCATAACAGCCGTGCCTGCATGCAAATATTACACACGCTCGAAAAAATCCCGTAGGTTTGGCATAAGAAAAACAACGACAATGCGCCTTCTCTCCCGTACAGCAATCATCATGACAGTCCTCTCCACGATCACACTCCTCACCTCCTTTCGCCCTAAAACCCAAAAAGTAATATTCTTCGGCGACTCGATCACAGCCTATGGCGTAAAACCCGGCGGCTACATCGTCAGAATGAAGGACGCCCTTACGCAGAAGGGCGTTGCCAACGACTATGAATTGATCGGCGCCGGGATCGGCGGTAACAAAGTATACGACCTCTATCTGCGGATGGACGACGATGTTCTGGCCCAGGATCCCAACATCGTCTTTATCTACATCGGCGTCAACGACGTCTGGCACAAGACCAGCTACGGCACGGGCACGGACATCGACAAGTTCGAAAAGTTCTATTCCGCCATCATCAACAAATTGCTGGATAAACATATTCGCGTAATCCTCTGTACACCCGCGGTCATCGGCGAAAAGAACGACTTCACCAATCAGCAGGATGGCGACCTCAACGCCTACTCCCAGGTGATCCGCAACCTCGCTCAGAAATTCCATTGCGGCCTTGTTGATCTTCGCGACGCCTTCCATACCTATGAGCTGAAGAACAACCCCGGCAACAAAGAGTCCGGCATTCTGACCCTCGACCGGGTCCATCTGAACGACAACGGCAACCAACTCGTGGCCGATAAAATGCTCGAAGCACTTTTGGCAAAATAACGGACCTTTGTTCGTACAAATCGATCCCTCATATGCCGAAAACCATCCTGATCACCGGCGCAAATGGCGGCCTTGGTGCTACTACCGTAAAGACATTTCTCGATAAAGGATACAAAGTCATCGCCGTTGACCAGTCGGGCACCCATTTGGGCTTCGCCGCCGCTCACGACAACTTTGAACTGAGATCCGTCGATGCCACCGACGAACAGGCTGTATCCACATTCATGGAGGAGATCATCGAACTCTATGATAATATCGATGGCGCCCTGTTGCTGGTAGGCGGCTTTGCAATGGGCGATATCGCGGCCACCGATGGGACCGCGCTAAGGAAAATGTTCAACCTCAATTTCGAAACGGCCTATTACTTTGCCCGGCCCCTCTTCAGCCACATGCTGGAAAAGGGTTATGGCCGCATCGCGTTCATGGGCGCCAGACCCGCACTAAAACCCGAACAGGGGAAAGGCGCGCTGGCATATTCGCTGACAAAATCCATGCTGTTCCAATTGGCTGATCTTCTTAACGCCACCGCAAAAGGGAAGAATGTTGTGGCCTCCGTCGTCGCCCCCTCTACCATCGACACCCCCGCCAATCGGAAAAGCATGCCCGACGCGGACTTTAGTGCCTGGGTAAAGCCGGAACAGATCGCTTCTCTACTCGAATTCATCTGCAGCAATGACGGCAACGCACTCCGCGAGCCGGTCTATAAAATATACAACAACGCATAATAAAAAAGCGGCTCGTTGGAGTCGCTTTCCCGGCAAAACTCATTTCGCCGGACATTAGATGCGTTCTTTCAAACTGTTAAAACACTGTTCCAACCCGTCGAACCATCCGGCTCTCTCAGCCGGTTCTCGATGTCTTCCATCCACATCTTGTCGTCGATGCAAAACTTGTAATAATACTTACCCTTTGGTAGCATCGGGATAGAGACCTTCCAGGTCCCATCCTTCGCAGTTTGCATCTGCAGCTCATCGGGTGCCCAGTGATTGAACGAACCGGCTAGGGCAATGTGGGCTGCGGACGTTGCATTCAGATGGTGAATGTAGAACTCGATCGTTTTTTTCCGCCGGTTGATATACGGCGACTCGCGAAGTTTCATAGCAACCCCCTTTTTTAGATTTTAAAATTGCTTTCGATAGGATACATCTGCGGTAAATCCATAGCAGCTGCAATCGGGAATTCTACGCGAAATAAGTGTAGGGAAGGGCATACAAAATTTACACTTTTTTTCCGCATATTGCAATAACTTCCGAAGTTTATTTTGCTAAATCGGTTTAATTTCTTTTTAATCGGGTAACACCCATCAGTACCAGAGGAATGGATAAATTAGCAGTCCAATTATGGCAGACACAAAGATTTTATTGGTTGAGGACGAAAAGAAGATCGCGGAATCACTCCGCAAAGGGCTTACCGAACAGCATTATGAGGTGGATGTAGCCTATGACGGCCTCAGCGGCAAAAAGCTCTTCGATACCAATGCCTACGACCTGGCTATCCTCGACATCAATCTCCCATTGATGAACGGCTATGAGCTGGCCCGGCATATTCGCGGCGTTAACGAGGAGATCCTGGTGATCATGCTCACCGCCATGAACACCACCGAAGACAAGATCGAAGGCTTCGAGGCCGGAGCCGACGACTATATCGTAAAGCCGTTCGACTTTCAGGAGCTGTTGGTCCGCATCCGCGCGCTCCTGAAACGCCTCCACCACCAGCCCGCCGTCGGTGCCAACATCCTCCGGGTCGGCGATCTGACCATGAACCTCGACAGCAAAGAGGTCTCCCGCGAAGGCCGGAACATCCCCCTGACGGCAAAGGAATTCCAGCTCCTTGAATACTTTATACGAAATAAGAACAAGGTCGTCTCCCGCATCGACATCGCCATCAACGTCTGGGATATCGATTTCGATACCAAGACCAATGTCATCGACGTCTACGTGAACTTCCTCCGGAAAAAGATAGAAAAGGACTTCTCTTCCAAGCTCATTTATACTCAGGTGGGAATGGGTTATGTGTTGAAGGAAACCCCTTAATTTCGCCCGGGGCAAACCCCTAACGCAACGTGAAGATCCGCTATAAGATAATGCTGCTTTTTACCCTGCTGGTAACGGCGATCATTTTGCTGCTCACCGGCTCGGTCTTCTATTTTGCCAAACTGGAGCGGAAACAGGTGTTTCAAAAGCGGCTCAAGGCCCGGGCGACCTATAACACTCAGTTATACGCTATTATGGGGGATAGCGGTCTGCATCTCCTGCGCCGCATCGACTCCGTTTCCCTTATCGGCGCCACCGTTTCGCGGAGCATCGGAATGTATACGGATGATGGCAGGGTACTCTATCATTTCGATATGCCCGGAACGATCCCCCTCAGGGTCGGCCGGGATATTCTCAGCGAAGTCCAGCTAAAGGGTGAGAAATCTTTCGACATCGACAACCGGGAGGCTGTGGCCATCCATCGCAACGCGGGAAAAAGGGACTTTATCGTGGTCGTGGCAGGTTATGATTACGATGGGATCGAACGCGTGGAGACACTCAACAAGATCCTCGCGATCAGCCTCATTCTCAGCGTCTTCCTCACCGCCCTGATCAGCTTCCTCTTCGCGCGCCAGTTGCTTCGTCCTATCACCCAGATCATCCGGGAGGTAAAACAGATCTCTTCCTTCGACCTCTCCCAACGGGTCCGCGCCGGCACCGGCCAGGACGAAATGAGCCAGCTGGGCAACACCTTTAATGATCTGCTCAGCCGGCTGCAGGAAGCCTTTGCCATCCAGCGCCGGTTCATTTCGAATGCATCACACGAACTCTCGACACCGCTCACCTCGGTCTCCAGCCAGGTGGAGGTCATCCTCCAAAAGGACCGCTCCGCGGACGAATACAAACAAGTCCTCCACTCCGTCCGCGAGGACGTTCATCAGATGCGGCAACTCACCAAGAGCCTTCTCGAGATCGCAAAAACGGGCTCTCAGGGTGGCATCGAGCTCAACGAGGTCCGCGTTGATGAGGTCCTCATGAAAGTGGTCGGCGAAGTGAAAAAAGGCAATGCCGATTACAACGTCGAGCTCGACTTCGGCGAATTCCCCGAAGACGAAAAGGACTTCGTGGTCTTTGGCAACAGCGAACTCCTGTACATCGCCATCCGGAATGTGGTCGAGAACGGCTGTAAGTACTCCCCCGACCAACGCTCGATCGTCGACCTGAGCTTCGCCTACCATAAAGTATTTGTAAAAGTCGTCAACCTCGGTGCCGTTATCCCCGCCGAAGAGATCACCCAGATCTTCCAGCCCTTTTACCGGGGCGCCAGCACCGGCGTGACCCGCGGTTTTGGACTGGGTCTCGCCATGGCCGAACGCATCATTGCCCTGCACAAGGGCCATATCCATGTCGTCTCCGACCCCGCCAATGGAACCGTCTTCACCATCGAACTCCCCGCGATCAAGATATTCAACTAACAGAACCAACTCGCGTTCGGATTTTGCATATATTCATAAATGCCGTGGCTCCAACCTACAAATCCCTGTAACAATGTACTGCTGTCCCTCGGCGTAGCCCTCATCCCCATCGCGCTCATCTTCTGGGCGCTCGTCTTCCGGAAAATGAAAGGCTACCAGGCCGGCCTCCTCGCCATCGTCGCCGCCTTTCTCATCGCCATTCTCGTCTACCGGATGCCGGTAACTCTCGCCCTGCTCTCTACCGGTAACGGCGCACTCTATGGGGTATTCCCTATCTGCTGGATCATCGTTCCCGCCGTCTTCCTGTTCAACTGCACGATCGAAAGCGGACAGTTCGAGGTCATTCGCCATTTTATGGGCTCCATTACGGCCGACAGAAGGATACAGGCCCTGCTCATCGCCTTCTCCTTCGGGTCCTTCCTCGAAGGAACGGCCGGATTCGGCGCTCCCGTAGCCATCACCGCGGCAATGCTCGCCGGCCTGGGTTTTAATCCCCTGTATGCCGCCGGGCTCTGTCTCATCGCCAACACCGCCCCCGTAGCCTTTGGCTCCATCGGCATCCCCGTCACGGTCGCCGCCCAGGTAACCGGACTTCCCGAACAAGCGCTCTCGATGATGATCGGTCGCACGCTTCCCTTTCTCTCCGCCCTCCTGCCATTCTATCTCGTGATCCTGATGGCGGGGTTCAAACAGGCGCGGGAAGTGGCGCCCGCCGCGCTGATATCCGGCGGCTCCTTTGCTATTATCCAATTCCTCTCCTCTAACTATCTCGGCCCGGCCCTTCCCGACGTGCTCGCCGGCATCGGCTCGATCCTCAGCCTCCTGATCCTGCTCCGCTTCTGGCGTCCGCGTACGGTTTGGCGCTTCCCCGAAGAAACAGCTCCGGTAAAAGAGACCGCAGTCTATTCCTTCCAGCAGTTGTTATGGGCACTCGGCCCCTTCATCATTCTCACCCTCATGATCATCATCTGGGGATTGACGCCCGTAAAAAATTGGCTCAACCACCATTGTACTATTCAATTCGCGGTCCCTGGCCTCCACAACGCCATCCGCGAGAGCGGGGGCACCCTGATCCCGCACATCTATAAACTCAATTACGGCTCGGCAGCCGGTACTGCGATCCTTATCGCAGGCCTCATCGCGCTTCCACTTTCCGGTCTGAAGCGAAACCAAAGTGCCCGGGTAGCCACCGACACTCTCCGCCAGCTGCGCTTCCCCATCCTCACCATCGCGGCGGTTCTCGCATTTGCCTATCTGGTCAACGACTCGGGCATCACCCAGACCATCGCCGGCGTCCTCGCCAACACCGGCCCCCTCTTTCCCTTCTTCGCTCCCATCCTCGGCTGGCTGGGCGTCTTTATCACAGGCTCGGATACCTCCTCCAACGCCCTTTTTGGTAAATTGCAGGCATCTACTGCGATCTCCATCGGCGTAGACCCGGTCGTTACGGTGGGCGCCAACGTTTCCGGCGGCGTCATCGGAAAGATGATCTCGCCGCAGTCTATTGCCGTAGCCGCCGCGGCCGGCAACCTCGTCGGAAAAGAATCTGATCTTTTTCGCTTTACCGTACGGCATAGTTTTATTTTATTATCCATCATCTGCTTTCTCGTCCTGGCCGAAGCCTATTGGATCAAGTGGATGGTACCCACATATATTCATCATTAGAATGACTCAAAGAATTATCGCGATCGACGGCTACACGCTCAACCCCGGAGACCTCTCCTGGGAACCCTGGAAACAATATGGTGAGATCATCGTCTACGACCGCACTCCTTACGAAACCGGTCCGATCGTTGACCGCTGCAAAGAGGCAACCACTGTTCTCACCAACAAGACTCCCTTTACCCGCGAGACCCTGGCGCAATTGCCCGCATTAAGATACATCGGCGTCACCGCCACCGGCTACAACATGATCGACATCGCCGCCGCCAAGGAACAGGGCATCGTCGTGACTAACGTTCCCGGCTACGGTACTCCATCGGTAGTACAGATGACCTTCGCCCTCCTGCTGGAACTGACACTCCGCGTCCAGCGGCACAGCGACGCTGTTATGGAGGGTAAATGGTCCCGCTGTCCGGATTTCAGCTTCTGGGACTATCCCCTCGTTGAACTGTCGGGCAAGACGATGGGCATCATCGGCATGGGCCACATCGGTAGCAAGGTTGCGGACATCGCCAACGCTTTCGGCATGACCGTTATCGGCAACAGCCGTACCCAGACCGACCAATCCCATCGCCCCGGTTTTCGTTGGGCCCCGATACCGGAACTGCTGGCCCAGTCCGACGTCGTCTCCATCCACTGCCCGCTCTTTCCGGAGACAAAAGGACTCATCAATAAAACGACCCTGGCGCGCATGAAACCTACCGCCTTCCTACTGAATACCTCCCGCGGCCCGATCATCATCGACCAGGACCTCGCGGATGCCCTCAACGAAGATCGTCTCGCCGGCGCCGGACTCGACGTTCTCTCGACCGAACCGCCACCCGCCGGTAACCCGCTCTTCAAAGCAAAGAATTGTATCATTACTCCCCATATCTCCTGGGCCACAAAAGAAGCCCGGACGCGCCTGATGGCGGCCACCCTGGCTAATTTCGACGCCTGGTTCCGGGGTGCTCCGGTGAATTTGCTCTGGTAAATTTTATAATACCGCAGTCTATGCGCATCCTCATCGCCCCCAATGCCTTTAAGAACAGCCTCGCCGCGGATGAAGCCGCGACAGCGATCCTGCAAGGGCTCCAGCAAAGCCGCCTGAACTTCACAGGCGAATGCTTTCCAGTCGGCGACGGCGGCGACGGAACCGGCGACCTCCTCATCAAAAAACTCGGCGCCACCTGCATCGAAGCGCCGACCCATGACCCACTGGGCCGCCCACACAATGCTTCATTCGGCCTCGCCGGCGATACGGCCATCATCGAAATGGCCAGCGCCTCGGGTATCCGCCTGCTGAAACGCGAAGAACTAAACCCCCTTTATGCCCTGTCTACGGGAACAGGTGATCTCATGCGCGCGGCCCTCGACCACGGCGCCCGCCACATCATCCTCGGCATGGGCGGCTCGGCAACGGTCGACGGCGGGGTCGGCATCCTAATGGCCCTGGGTATCCGTTTTTCGGAAACACCCATCGGCCTATCCAAAACGCCTACCGATACCTCGGCTGCCCCTACCGGCATCGATACATCCGATCTGGATCCTCGTCTCGCGTCCACCCGCATCACCGTCCTCTGCGACGTCAACAACCCCCTCCTCGGCCCCGGCGGCGCCGCAACCGTCTTCGGTCCCCAAAAAGGCGCCACCCCCGAAGCCGTTCAACAGCTGGAAGTGCGTCTCCGGCATTTCGCAGAACTCATCCATAAAACAACAGGAAAAGAAATCGCGCACCTTCCAAAAGGCGGCACTGCCGGTGGCGCCGCCGCCGGCCTCTATGGCCTCCTCGATGCCGAACTGGTCAACGGCATCGACTTCTTTTTGCAACTCACCGGCTTCGACAAAGCACTCGAAGGAGCCGCCCTCGTCATCACCGGCGAAGGCAGCATCGACGAACAAACCCTGCAAGGAAAAGCGCCCTACGGCGTAGCCGTACGCGCAAAGAAAAAAGGCATCCCGGTCATCGGCCTCGCCGGGCGCCTGCCGCAAAACAATCCCAAACTGGCGGAATACTTCGACGCCCTCTTCCCTATCAACCACGCCCTCCTCCATCCGGCCCTGGCACTCAAACAGACCGCCGCCAATCTCACCGCCACCGCCCGCGCGATCGGGAACTTACTGGCATCGAAGCAATCATTTCCTTGGGAGGAGTAACTTACTCACCAACCCCGTCCATCCCGTCTGATGCGAAGCCCCAAGCCCCTTGCCATTATCCCCGTGGAAATATTCGAAGAACAATAGATAGTCTTTGAAATGCGGATCGTGCTGCATCTTCTCATTGTTCCCAAACACAGGCCGCCGCCCCTTCTCATCCCGTAAAAAGATCCGCGACAACCGCATCGACAGTTCCTCGCTTATCTGCTCCAGCGTCCTCATCTGACCGGAATGCGTCGGATACTCGATCTTGAAATCATCCCCGTAATAATGATGGAATCGTTGCAACGCTTCGATGATAAGGAAATTCATCGGCATCCAGATCGGCCCCCGCCAGTTGGAATTGCCCCCGAATAAAGGCACAGTCGATTCGGCCGGCGTGTATTTCACCGTCACGACCTGCCCATCCACCTGGAATTGGTAAGGATGCTGTTCATATTCTTTCGACAGCGACCGGATCCCATGATCGCTGAGGAACTCGGTCTCATCCAGCATCCGATAAAGAATGCGTTTCACCCTGTGCCCTCTTAGCAACGATAGCAGGTGCTTCTGGTCGGAACCCTTCTCATGCCAGCGCGATACCAGCGATGCGAGATCGGGCCGGTTGTCCAGCAGCCATTGCAGCCGCTTGGCGAACTCCGGCAACTTGTTCAGTATCTCATCGTCGATCACCTCCACCGCAAACAACGGGATCAACCCCACCATCGACCGCATCTTCAACCGAACGATCTGGTCCCCGGGCAACCGCACCGCATCATAGAAGAATTCGTCTTCGATATCCCAGAGACCGGTCGTATTCGTACCCATGCTCGCCATCGCCCCCGCGATATGCAGAAAATGCTCGAAGAACTTATTGGCCATATCCTGATAAACGGGATTTTCCATCGACAGCTCCAGCGCCATCCGCATCAGGTTGAGCGAATAGGTCGCCACCCAGCTCGTGCCGTCGGCTTGTTCCAGCCTGCCTCCATCCGGGAGCCGGCTGTTGTTCCGGTCGAAGACTCCGATATTATCCATCCCCAGGAAGCCGCCTTCGAAGATATTGTTCCCCTCGGCATCCTTTCGGTTGACCCACCAGGTAAAATTGAGCAACAACTTGTGAAAGACGGTCTCGAGGAACGCGATATCCCCCTTCCCTCCGTTCATATGTTTATCGATCTCATAGACGCGGTAGGCCGCCCAGGCATGTACCGGCGGATTGGTATCGCTGAACGACCACTCGTACGCCGGCAGTTGTCCATTCGGGTGCATATACCAGTCATGCGTCAGCAGCAGCAGCTGATGCTTGGCGAAATCCACATCTATCAGCGCGAAGATGATACAATGAAAAGCGAGGTCCCACGCGGCATACCAGGGATACTCCCACTTGTCCGGCATCGAAATGATATTGCTGTTCTTCAGATGGAACCAGTCGTAGTTGCGCGCCTTCAACCGTTGGAACGGCGGTGGTGGCTGACCCGGATCGCCCTTCAGCCAATCCTCGACATTGTAGATATAAAGCTGCTTGTTCCAAAGCATCCCGGCAAAAGCCTGCCGCTGTACCCGGCGTTGATCCTCGTCAGGCATATCTTTCTGGATGTCCGCATAGAACTCGTCCGTCTCCCGCATCCTGTCCGTAAACACCGAATCGAAGAATTCGAAAGGCGCGCCGCTGCAAACCTTCGACAGCCGAAGCTTTATCGTGGTAGAGCCGCCACCCGGGACCATCCGCTCGTAGTTGAAAGCGGCCTTCGTCCCCTGGAGAAAATTAGCAGCGTGCGTATTGCCGCGGACAATGTATTCCTGAATGCCGTCCTTATAGTAGCCGGGCTTATCCACGCCATAAAATCTATGCACGTTGGTCTCATTATCGCAATAGATCTCCGTATCCTGGTCTTCCCCATATAAGGCCCATTCCCCCAACTCCCGGTGCCGGATGATGATATGCCCTTCATTCGACGACATCATCAGTGGTTTGTAATCGTCGATTCCCCAGCTCCAGGTATTGCGAAACCACGCAGTAGGAATGATATGCAGCGGCGCCGCATTCTGGCCCCGGTTGTGTACCGTTATCCGGATAAAGAAATCCTCCATATCCGCCTTGGCGTATTCGATAAAAATGTCGAAATACTCGTCTTTGTCAAAGACTCCCGTATCCATCAATTCGAACTCCGGCTCTTCCCGGCTCCTCCTGCCGTTCTCCCGGACCAGCTGCTCATAGGGAAAGGCCGCATGCGGATACTTGTACAGCATCTTCATATACGAGTGGGTAGGAGAGGAGTCAAGATAGTAATATAGCTCCTTTACGTCTTCACCATGATTGCCCTCATTGATGTTCAGACCGAAGAGTCGCTCTTTTAAAATCGGGTCCTTCTTATTCCAAAAGCTGAGGGCAAAACAAAGCCGCTGCCGTTTGTCGGCAAAACCGCCGATCCCTTCCTCGCCCCAGCGCCAGGCCTTACTATAGGCCATGTCATGCGTGGTATAAGTCCATGCCTGTCCATCAGCGCTATAATCCTCGCGTACCGTACCCCATGACCGTTCAGAGAGATAAGGTCCCCAGGTCTTCCAGTCGGGAACCTTCAGCCGTTCTTTTTCCATCCCCTAAAGCTAACCAAAATGGTCTACGTATGCACATAATCATTCCATCCATGCACATCCGTCCGCCGCCCATACCGGATATCATCCAACTCGCTTTTCAACCGGTCCGCGATCCCCTGGCCTTTCCCAGCCACAACCGGCAACGCATAGTCTTTTCCGTCAATGCCGATCACGCCGATCGGCGTGACGACGGCCGCCGTCCCGGCCCCAAACGCCTCCTTCACTGATCCATCCGCCAACCCCGCCCTCAACTCATCAACGCTCACCATTCGCTCCTCCACCGGGATACCCATCTCCTGCGCAAGCGTCAGCAGACTGTCTCGCGTGATCCCGTCCAGAATGGTATCCGACAACGCCGGCGTCACCAAATTACCTCCGATCACAAAGAACACATTCATCATCCCCGCCTCCTCGATATGGGAATGCGTGATCCCGTCCGTCCACAGCACCTGGTCATATCCCTCCGATTTCGCCAGCTCGGTAGGATACAATGCCCCACCATAGTTACCGCCGCATTTGGCATACCCCGTTCCACCGGCCACCGCCCGGACATACTCCCGCTCGATCTTCACGCGCAACGACGGCTTTGAAAAATAATGTCCCGATGGCGAACAAATGATGGCAAACCGATAACTCTTCGATACCCGGATGCTAAGCGCGCTTTCGGTCGCGATCTGCAAAGGACGCAGATACAACGCTCCGGGCTGGGCCGGCGTCCATTCATGCTCCAGCGCCACCAGCCGCCGCAACCCCTCGCGAAACAGCTCCCGGGGGATCACCGGCATACAAAGCCGCGCCGTCGTCCGGGTCAGCCGGTCATAATGCTTGTCGACACGAAAAATATGCACTCGGTCATCCTCCGTGCGGAAGGCCTTCATTCCTTCAAAAATCGTTTGCCCATAATGAAAGGCCAGCGTTGTCGGCAACAGCGAGAATGGCCCGAACGGCACGATCTCCGCATCCCGCCATTCTCCGTCGACAAAATCACAGACGAACATATGATCCGTAAAAACAGCCCCCGGCTGCAAATTGTCCCAGTCCACCTCCGAAAGCCGGCTACGGTGCACCCGGCTCACGGGAATATAAGACGCAAGAGTAGTTGACATAATTCCTTTTTTGACTCAAAATTCGAAAACAAAAAAGGAAAAAAACAGATGCAGAATTTTTAATTTTGACTAGATCAGATTCCTTGTCACAAACGACAAACCATGAAAAAAAGAACCGCTACGGCCGAAAAAAAAAGAACTGCCACGGCCGACCCCATCTACCTCCAGGTAGCCGAGGGCCTCGAAAAAATGATCGGCGACGAAACCCTGAAGCTCGGCGACAAGCTGCCCTCCGTCCGGATGCTAAGCGAAGAATACGGTATCAGCATGGGCACCGCCTTCCAGGCCTATTACCATCTCGAAGGGAAAGGCCTCATCGAAGCCCGGCCCAAATCGGGCTATTATGTCCGATTCAACCTGCGCCGCCTGCCGGGGCTGCCGCGGATCGCGGAACCCGAGACGGAACCCAGCGAGATCAGTGTGCAGGAAATGATCGCCACCGTGTTCCAGCGCTTCTCCCGAGAAGACTTCGTCAACTTCTCCGTGGCGGCGCCACCCATCAGCCTGCTCCCGGCGGCGAAGCTCAACAAGTCGCTGATCCACGCCCTGCGCGCCTCAAAACACCACGGCATCCAGTATGAGGACAGCCAGGGTAACCCCGATCTCCGGCGCCAACTGGCACTGCTGGCCTTCAACTGGGGCGGGAAATACAAAGCGGAGGATATCGTCGTCACGGCGGGTTGCATGGAAGCGCTGGTCATGTGCCTCAAAGCCACGACCCAGCCCGGCGATACCGTAGCGATCGAAAATCCCACCTATTTCGGCATCTTTCAGGTGATGGAGAGCCTCGGCCTGAAAGCCGTGGAGATCGCCGCCGATCCATTGACGGGAATAGACCCCCTGCAACTGGAGTCGCTTATAAAAAAATATCCGATCAAAGCCTGCGTCTTCGTCACGAACTTCAGCAACCCCCTGGGCTCCTGTATGCCTGACGAAAAAAAGAAAGCCCTCGTGGATCTGATCACACGCCATCGCATCCCCCTCATCGAAGACGATATCTATGGCGAGATGTATTTCGGCAGGCACCGGCCGCGCACCTGTAAGTCCTTCGATAAAGAAGGCTGGGTCCTCTATTGCAGCTCCCTCTCGAAATCCCTGGCCCCGGGCTATCGCATCGGCTGGACCATTCCCGGCCGGTTCGCCCAGCGACTCATCCAGATAAAAATGATGCACACCGTCGCGGGTACCACCCTGACTCAGCTGGCCATCGCCCACTTCCTCGGGATCGGCCGCTATGACTTCCACCTGAAAAAGCTGCGGAAAGCCCTCCACACCCAATGCCTCCGCTACCTGCAGGGGATCCTGCAATATTTCCCCCCGGACACCAAGGTCTCCCGGCCCCAGGGCGGTTTCGTCCTCTGGATCCAGTTGGATCGGAAGTTAAATGCCTATCGGCTTTATCAGGAAGCATTGAAACACAACGTCTCGGTAGCCCCGGGCCAGCTTTTCTCCGCCCAGGGCCAATTCGGCAACTGTCTCCGGTTGAGCTATGCCCGGCCCTGGGACGCCGAAGTCGAAGAAGCCCTGCGTACACTGGGCGCATTGATCCACAAGATGTCCCGTGCCTGATCCGCCCCCAAAGAACGCCCCCTTGATCCGCGCACAAAAATGTCGTAACTTAATAGGAACTAAAACGATGCTATATGAATCTGGTACAACGTGTGGAACACTGGGGCGATGCTCATCACCCTCAATGGCTCGATATAGTACGCATTCTGCTGGGAGCCTTCCTTTGTTACAAAGGCATTGACTTCCTCATGAACATGGGCACGATGCTCGGCCTCATCACAAACAGAATGTCCTTTGGTTCCTTCACCGAAATGATGATGGGCAATTACATCAGCTTCGCACACATCCTGGGGGGGATTCTGCTGATCCTGGGTGTTCTGACCAGGTTTGCCTGTCTTTTACAGATCCCGATACTGGTAGGAGCAGTATTCTTCGTCAACACCTCTCTCTATCGGCCTTTCTCCGAAGCCCTTCTCGCTATCCTGGTCCTCCTGTTGCTGGTCCTTTTCCTGGTGGTCGGCAACGGACCCACACAATTCCTCAAATTCCGGTCGGACGAGAAGACCGACACAGTATAACAACTATTTTAGATCAGGATAGAGCCCGGCAAGATCGCTGAATTCGGCGGCGTGAAACGCATTGCTTTTTTTGAAGTCGTCCATGACCTTTTTCGCCTTTGCTTTCTCTCCTTCCTCTTCGTAGGACCGGACCAGCAAATGGGCGGTGAGGGAAATGGTGGGATCATAGTGATATACCCGTTCTAAACAGGCGATACTTTCGGCCGGTTTGCCGGCTGCCCGATAATAATTTCCGCGGAAATAATCCAGGACCTTATCCTCGTTCACAAGCTTATCGATCTTGTCGATGGCTGCCAGGCCCTTTTCATAATTCTTTTGCAGTAAATACAGGTCGATCATCAACAGATAAGCGGGCGCCGCATCCGGATATAGCTGGGAAAAATGCTCGAGCGCATCCTGGTACGACTTGGAGTCGATATGGTGACAGGCCGAGATATAGATCAGTTGGATCGTCTTGTTGTTTCTTATTTTTTCGTCCGTTTTGTCGTAGATCTCCTTCACCGCGGCATAATGTTGTTGATTGTTCTCGGAGCTGATATGGACAAATGCGTCCGCCTCATCCTGGCTCTTTCCGGGGCTCATCATATCCGTCAGCCTGGAAAGCGTAACGCTCATCAGTTCGTCAGTGCTGTAAAGCCGGACATCTGCCGCTTTTATCGAGTCCTTTACGCGGATAAGAGTATAGTCGTGATAATTAAGGCCGCCGGACCCAAACATCCGGAAAAGCAGGTGCCGGTCGCCGCCGCTTTCATATTCGTGCAAAAGCCGGTAATTCCCTTTTTGGATGGACGCTACGATCTTCGTGCCGTAGTTGGTAAAGCTCTTGGCGAATGATTCGCTGAAGCCTCGCCGGAATTCCGGGTCTTGCATTACCTCGCTTTTTTGCCCGACACGGGCAAGAAGAGTATCGACGTCGATAAAATGATTTAACACATTTGCATTCCCGCTGTTGGTCGCTGTTTCGATCCATTGTGCGACTGCCTGAGCCTCCTCAGGTGTAATCGGGCGTTGGGCAGACGCGGCATTCAAAAGGAACAAAAGACAGATGCCGGACAGCAGGCTTCTCATATGGAATTTGAGTATATTTTTTCGATCAGGTTGGCGAACTTCTCCGTCACCACTTTTCGGCGAAGACTGAGTTTCGGCGTCATTTCACCCGTCTCTACCGTCCATTCGGCGGACAGCAGTTCGAAGCGTTTGATCTGCTCAACATGTCCGAAATTGGCATTGTAGTCGTCGATCGTCTGCCGGTAGAACGCCAGCACCTTCGGGTCCCTGATCAGCTGCTCGTGGTTGGAGAACGCGACGCCATTTTGCCGCGCCCAATCTTCCAGCCGCTGAAAAGCCGGTACGATCAGTGCACCGACAAACTTGCGCTCCGGTCCGACTACCATGATCTGTTCGATATACGGCGACTCCTTCATCTTCCCTTCGATCGCCAGCGGAGCCACATACTTGCCGCCGCTCGTCTTGAACAACTCTTTTTTTCGATCGGTGATCTTTAAATACTTGCCATCGGAGAACTGCCCGATATCGCCTGTATGGAACCAGCCGTCGGTGATCGCTTCGGCGGTAAGATCGGGGCGCTTATAATAACCCATCATCACATTGGGGCCCTTGCAAAGGATCTCCCCGTCTTCAGCGATCTTCACCTCGATGCCCGGGATCACCGGGCCCACCGTGCCGAAATGCCGGTCATGCACTTCCAGCCGATTGACGCTGATCACGGGGGAAGTTTCCGTCAGTCCATATCCCTCCAGGATGGGGATATTCGCAGCGGTGAAGATGCGGATCAGCCGCACCTGCGCGGCCGCGCCGCCACTGGCGATACACGTGATATTATTCCCGAGCGCCTCCCGCCATTTGCTGAAGATGAGCTTGTTCGCCAGCGACAGCTGGAAGTTATACCAGAAACCCATGGACTTGTTGATCTCATATCGCGATGCAAGATCATGCGCCCAGAAGAAAAGCTTCCTTTTCACCCCCGTCAATTCATTGCCCTTATCCATGATCCGGTCATATACTTTTTCCAGCAGCCGGGGCACCGTGACGAACATCTGCGGCTTCACCTCCTTCAGGTTTTCCCCGATGGTATCCATGCTCTCGGCATAATAGATGGAGCTGTTGTTGAAAAGATAGACATAGGTCAGCATCCGCTCGTAAATATGGTTCAGCGGCAAAAAGCTCAGCGCCCGGATCTTGCCTTGCGGCAGACACGGGATACAGGAGTGAACATTGCTGACGATATTCTTATGGGAGAGCATAACGCCTTTGGGCGTTCCGGTGGTCCCCGAGGTATAGATGACGGTGGCCAGATCTTTTTCGTCGATGGAATCTTCGATGCGCTTTAACTCTGCTTTCTCCTCGGCTGTCGGCGTGATCAGCAGCTCGGTCCAGTTCCGTGCTCCGGGGACGGGTTCGATCGTAAACACCTCCCGCAGACTCGGCACATTGGCTCTGATTTCTTCTACTTTGTGATAAAGGTCTTTATCGTTGACGAAAATATACTTCACCTGGGCGTCGTTCAGGATGAACTCGAGCTCGTGCGGTGCGATGGTGGGATAGATGGGTGCGAGGACGGCGCCGGTACGCTGAACGGCAATATCGAGCATGATCCACTCGGGCCGGTTCTTACAGACGATCCCGATCTTTTCCACTCCCTCCGGAGTCCGGTCGTTGCTGGCAACACCCAGCCGGAAAAGACCTGTGGTCAACTTATCGACGGTTTCTGCGACTTCCTTCGTACTATGGGCCTTGTAGACCCCACCCTCCTTGCCCGCCAGCATATCCGGTAAGGGGTCTCTTTCCAGGTTCAGCCTCAGGCAGTCAAACAATCGCTTGGGTTCGGTCATAAATAACTGTTTGACGACAAATTAGGGAAAAAGCATCGAACGAACAACCTACTTGGCGGCCACCTGATAATACTGCCCTTCAGGCATCTTGAACACCCTTCCCTTCTGAAAATCAACAAATCTCTTATATTCCTCCCCATGCGCCGTCGTCCATGTCTGGAACGCCGGCAAATTCCCCGCCGCTCCGAAGATCCACTCGTTATACGCATCGAACATCCCCTCCTTCAATAACTGCCGCTGATAGTCGAATAGTCGGAAAGGATAATTATTAGGATAGGTGTTGAACCAATTGATGATGAACTTCGTCCTGAGCACCGTCAGCGACTCCGTCGTGATCCCGTTCTTGATCGTAAAATTCAGCGGAGCCATAACCCCCAACCAGGCATTCACAAACGTGCTCTTCACATCCTGGTTTTTATGCATATCACTCTCCGTATACAATTTCTTGTATCCCTCCAGCAACACCTCCTTGATCTCCGCCGTCCGCTTCGTATAGCTTTCCAAATTGACGAATATTTCCCCGTAAAGCAGGCTCCACACCTTGTCATAGGTGAAGAAATAATACTTACAGGCGAAATAAAAATTGCCGGAATAGTTAGGGTCCATCTCGATCCCCTTCTCCCATTGCTTGATGGCCGCATAATCCTGACGCGCCCAGAGGATCTCGCCATATTCGCTGTACAGCGGACCGCTCCTCGGGAACTTTTTCAGCCCCTCCTTATACAACTTCTCGCATTCTTTCACCTGGTCGATCGCCTTATAAAGCATCGCTGCTATCTGGATGGACTGTACGTCCCCATCCGGCCGTTCGACCAGTTTCTGGGCAATACTCAAACCCTTGATATAGTCCTTGCTCAGGTAGTAATTAAAGGCAAGATCTTTGGAAAACTCAAGATTCTGGGGATCCTTTTGAAGTGCAGTGTTCAGCACCACGATAGCATTGGTATAATCCCCCTGCCGGGTATAGCCGCGGGCGACCTCCTGTGGCGACTTGTCATCCGTGGATTGTGCAAGGACAGAGAAGGTCGAAAGGGTCAGTGCCATCAATAGAACGGGGATCCTGTTCATGCATATTGCTTTTGTGATCAAATAAGATGTGTAAGCAACCCGTCGCGCAGCTTCGGCTCGAACCAGGTGCTCTTCGGCGGCATCACTTCTCCGCTGTCCGCAATGTCGAAAAGCTGTTGGATACTCACCGGGTAAAGACTAAAAGCCAGCTTCATCTCGCCGCTGTTCACCCGCCGCTCCAGTTCGTGCAGCCCGCGGATGCCGCCGACAAAATCGATCCGTTTATCAGTACGCGGATCTTTGATGGAAAGCAGCTTGTCGAGAATATTTTTTTGCAGGATCGTCACGTCTAGGATGCCGATCGAATCCGTACCAAAGGTGCCTTCCTTCGCTACCAGCTTATACCATCTGCCCTCAAGGTAGAGGCCAAATTCATGCAACTGCTGCGGCTGAACGGCGTTCTCCACCCTTCCGACAAAAAACTCTTTTTGCAGTCCATCGATAAACCCTTCGACACTATGTCCGTTGAGGTCATGTACCAGCCGGTTGTAATCCATGATATGTAGCTGATCCGAAGGGAACAACGTCGTGAGAAAATAGTCTGATGCCGAGGAAGCACTGGAACCCAGCGCCTTCCGGACCTTGGCGGCCGATGCAGCCCGGTGATGGCCGTCGGCGATATAGGTAAAGGGAACTTCCTTGGCAAAAAGCGCGGTGATGGCCCTGGTCGTGCCCTCGTCATCCACGATCCAGATCGTGTGACCGATCCCATCGGGTGCGACAAAATCATAGGCAGGCTTGTGATCCCGCTTCCAGCCCTCGATGACATCATCGATGGCGCTGACCCCGGGATAGGCAAGAAAGACATTCCCCGTCTGCGCCCGGATCGTCTGCATATGATGGATGCGGTCGGCTTCCTTGTCCGGCCGCGTCAACTCGTGCTTCTTAATGACTCCCTTCTCGTAGTCATCGACACTGCTGCCACAAACAAGGCCGGTCTGGCTGCGCCCGTTCATCACCAGCTGATAGATATAGTAGCACGGTTTGTTCTCTTCGATAAGGATACCCTTCTCGATAAAAGACTGCAGATTCTCCTTCGCCTTGTCGTACACCTCCTGGGAATGGGTGTCGATATTCAGTGGCAGATCGATCTCGGACTTGGTGATATGCAGGAAAGAATAGGGATTGTCCGCAGCCTCTTCCCGGGCTTCGTGGCTGTTGAGCACATCATAAGGTTTCGAAGCTACCTGGCTGGCGAACTGCGGATCAGGCCGCAAAGCCTGAAATGGGACAATCGTGGACATAGTTAGTTGGAATAATTAATTATGCTTTTTTTAATGCGAATTCATTCATCAGTTCCGTCAGCACCTTTACGCTCGAAAGCGGCAGGGCATTATATAAGGAGACCCGGAATCCGCCGACACTGCGATGTCCCTTTATACCAACCATCCCGTTCGCCTTGCACTCGCTGAGGAATTCCTTCTCGAGCGCCTCATCCTCCATGACGAACACCACATTCATCTTGCTGCGATCCTCTTTTGCCACGGTCGGCCGGAAGATCGGGAGCCGGTCCAACGTCCCGTATAAAAGCCCGGCCTTTTGATCGTTGATAGCTTCTATCGCCGCCACGCCACCCAGTTGCTTTAGCCAGCGCAGCGTGAGCATACAGACATAGATGGCAAACACGGGCGGCGTATTCAGCAGGGAACCCGCCGCGATATGCTCCCGGTAGTCCATCATCGAAGGCAGCGGACGGCTCACACGCCCCAGGATATCCTTGCGAACCACGACCAGATTGACACCCGCGGCCCCGATGTTTTTCTGCGCTCCGGCATAGATTAGAGAGAACTTATTAAAGTCCATCTCGCGGCTCAGGATATCGCTGCTCATGTCGGCCACCAACGGCGCCGGAGTCTCCGGGATGGCATGCATCTGCGTACCCTCGATGGTGTTGTTGGTCGTATAGTGGAAATAAGCGGCGTTGGCCGGAATAGTATATCCCTTGGGAATATAACTGTAGTTCTTGTCCTTTGAGCTGGCGACCACCTCGACCTTTCCATACAGCTTCGCCTCCTTGATCGCCTTCTTGCCCCAGACGCCACCGTCCAGGTAGGCCGCTGTTTCGGATTCGTTCAGCAGATTCATCGGAACCTGGAAGAACTGCGTCGACGCGCCTCCATGCAGGAAAAGGATCTCATGATCCGAATCCAGTTTCATCAGCTCCCGGGTTGTCGCCATCGCCTCATCGACCACTTCCTGGAACAATGCAGTCCGGTGACCGATCTCGAGGATCGACAACCCGGTACCATTATAATCCAGAATAGCACGGCTGGCTTGTTCAAACACTTCCTTGGGTAAGATACTGGGCCCGGCATTGAAATTGTGAACCACGATTCAAAAAATTTAATGAGCATCAAAGATAAGCTATTGCTCGTCAACTTCTGCGACCCCACCCGAGATCGCGAACTTCATCGCATCGGCAGAACTGATGTCTGTCAGCACCCGGACCCTGTCCCGCTTCACAAAGTATAAGTGACCCGCAAAAGCATAGGACTGCGGTACATACACCGCAACATACTCCTGCAATTCGAATTGCAGCAACTCTTCTTGCGTGATAAAACCCACTTGCCACACATCCGGTGCAGCAACACTCACCAGCACCGCCTTCGTGAACTTTCTTTTATTGCCGGCAAAAGCTTCGAAGAAATCTTTTATCGTCGAATAGATCAGCTTGATGCCCGGCGTCCGCTCGAGGATCGACTCTGCGAACTCGACCACGCGGCCGACGATCCACGAAGGGGAGATATAACCCACGAGGAGCGCAATACCGATAAAGACTACGAACCCGAGCCCGGGTATCCGCCGCGGCGCCCGGGTGATATCCGTCCCGAGCAACTTCGGGAAAATGGAATACACCAGGTTGGGCAGAATACCGTCGATCCAGTAAAAGGCCGTTACAAGGATCCAGATGGTGATGGAAATGGGGGCGAGGATAAGCAGTCCCTGCAAAAAAAGCCGGAATAGGTTGCGGGGAATTTGTCTTGAAGACATGTATTTATAACAGTTTAGTCCTCAAAATTAGGCTTTTGACCCCGATCCAGCCCCAGCCCACCGAATTTACCGCTCACCGACAAAATCCGCCATTCACCGATAAAAAATACACATTTCGCATCTGGAAACTTCCGTAACGCTAAAAGTTTCCATAGTTTTGCCACCGACCGGGCAGGTTGTACCCTGCCGGCCGAAGGTGTAAATCAATGGAAGTAAAAGAACGCATATTGACAAAGGCCGCCGAACTATTCATGCGGTATGGCATCCGCTCCATCACCATGGACGAGATCGCCACCCAGCTCGGCATTTCAAAAAAGACTATCTATCAATTCTTTACAGATAAAGACGATATGGTATACGCGGTGATCGAACAGGAGATCAAAAAGAACGAGGCCGAATGCCTCGGCTACCGCTATGATTCCAACGACAGCGTCCACGAGATCTTCCTCGCCGTCGAGGACCTCGAGGAAATGCTGCGCTATACCAACCCCATGATGCTGTACGATCTGGAAAAGTACCATCCCCGGGCCTTCCAGAAGATCCGGGAATACAAGTACCAGTTCCTCCACGAAGCCATCCTGGAAAACCTCCGGAAAGGGATCGAAGACGGCAACTACCGGCCGGATATCAACCGCGATATCGTCGCCAAAAGCCGGATCGAATCCGCCTTCCTCGTCTTCAACATCGACCTCTTCCCCCACAGTCGCTATAGCATGTCCGAAGTCAACTTCGAACTCGCCATGCTTTTCCTGCATGGCATCGTCACCGATAAAGGCAGAAAGCTGATCGAAAAATACACCGAAGAACGCATCAAAAAACTATCTCATGAACAACAAGCTTAGCCGTCTCTTGTCATCCGCCCTTCTCCTGTTGGCTTTGGATCTCCGTGCCCAGCAGCGGCCGGGAGGCAGACCTTCATCCCCGGATGAGCATGCCCTGCACACCCGGCAGATCTATGCTTTTTCAGTACTGGAGGCCGTAGCGTTCGCCGAAAAGAACAATGTTCAGATAAGGAACTCGCTACTGGATTACAAGATACAGGAAGAGACGAATCGCAACATCACGTCCGCCGCTTACCCACAGCTCAACGGCAACCTGGGGACCACCTATAATCCAAAGATCACGGTGCAGTCCTTTCCCAACTTTATCGCTCAGGCCACCTATGGCGTCCTTACACAGGAAGGAGTAAAGAATGGGAGCGGACAACCGATTCAGTCTCCCACCGACTTCGGGCTGATCACCGCAGGCTTTGGGACCAAATGGAATGCCACGGGCGGGGTCAGTTTTTCCCAGATCCTCTTCGATGGCCAGGTCTTCGTCGGCTTGCAGGCCCGGCGCTCCTCGCTCGACTACGCCCGGAGCAATACCGAAGTGACAAAGGAAAGCATCAAGACCAATATTTATAAGGTCTACTACCAACTCGTCGTAAGCCAGACCCAGATGGCGCAGATCGACGCAAACATCGCCCGGGGCGAAAAATTGCTGAACGATACAAAGGCGATGCATGACAACGGATTCGCCGAGAATGTCGATGTCAGCCGCGCCAATGTGCAGCTCACCAACCTGCAAACACAAAAGCTGACGACCCAACGCAACATCGACAACGGTTACCTCGGATTGAAGTTCCTGCTGGGCATGGATATCCGTGACTCCCTCGCCCTGACCGAAAAAATAACCCAGGACAGGATCACGGACGGAGTTCCCATGGAAAGCAATTACCAGTATTCCGATCGGAAAGAGTATCAGTCCCTGCAGGCCGCCGATCAGCTCAACCAATACAATATAAAAAGATACAGGTACAGCTACCTGCCCACCGCCAATCTTACGAGTAACTGGTCCAAACAGGCCTTCCGCTCGGAGTTCAACTTTTTCGGGAAAGGAGACTGGTTTACGATCTGGAACATCGGCCTGACGGTCAATGTCCCCATCTTCGACGGTTTCGCCAGGGCATCCAATCTCGCTAAGGCAAAACTCCAGCAACAACAAACAAAGAATCAGCTGGAGAACCTGAAGGTCTCGATCGACAATGATGTCGAACAGGCGCGCAACAGCTTTGCCTCCGCGATCGTCACCCTCGGGAGCCAGAAAAAGAATATGGAGCTCGCCCAGGAGGTATACGAACAAAGTAAAAAGAAATATGAAAGCGGCCTGGGGTCCACCACGGATATCACAACCGCGCAGACCGACCTGGTCACCGCGCAGACGAATTATGTTAGCGCGATGTACGATGCCATCATTTCCAGGATCGATTACCTCAAAGCCATTGGCAAACTTTAAACTCAACAACTACTTCAAACACTGGTATATGAATAAGATATTGACCGCACTGATCATCACTTCTACGCTGCTGTTCGTCTCTTGCGGCAGCAGCTCCGTAAAGACCGGCGATTTGCTCGCCGGTAAAAAACAACAGCTTGCCGCATTGAAGGACCAGCAGGAAAAGCTGTCGAAGCAGATCAGCGACCTCGAAGCCGACATCGCGAAGACCGATACGGCCGCCGGCAGCAAGGAAAAGGCAAAACTCGTGGCGGTAACGGCGATGGCCCCGACCTCCTTCACACACTACATCGACCTCCAGGGCGATGTCGAGGCCGAGAACATCTCCTATCTCTCTCCCCGCGGCCAGGGCGGCGTCGTACGCCAGGTACTCATCAGACAAGGGGACCACGTCACAAAAGGACAGCTGCTGCTCAAATTGGATGATGTCCTCCAGCGTCAGCAAGTGAACAACGCCCAGACCCAGCTTTCCTTCGCAAAAGACTTATACCAGCGTCGCAAGAATCTCTGGGACCAGAAGATCGGCACCGAAGTGGACCTCATCAATGCAAAGAACCAGGTCGACATGGCCGAGATCGCGGTAAAGACCGCCCAGGAGCAACTGGACTTCACAAACGTCTACGCCGATATCAACGGAACGGTCAACACCCTTGCGATAAAAGTAGGAGAGGCCTTCGCCCCCGGCAGCCAGTCCCTGCAGATCGTCAACACTGACAATCTGAAGGTCGTCGTCCAGGTGCCGGAAATTTATCAGGCGCGGGTTAAAGTAGGTACTCCGGTAAAGATCGCGCTGCCCGGTCTCAACAACAAGGAAATCACCGGCGTCGTCCGCGTCTCCAGCAAGGTCATCAACACGGGCAACCGCGCCTTCCAGGTAGAGATCCACATCAGCGGATCGGATATCCGCGCCAACCAGGTAGCCGTCGTCAGACTCCAGGACTACGCCGCGAAGGATGTCCTGTCCATCCCCGTCAACACACTTCAGACGGACGAGAAAGGAAAATATGTAATGGTGGCGGCAAAAGAAGGCGACAAACTGATCGCCCGCAAAAAGACGATCACCATCGGCCAGACCTATTCCGACAAGGTCGAGGTCACGGGCGGCCTGCAACAGGGCGACCAGCTCGTCACCGACGGCTTCCAGGGTCTCTATGAAGGTCAGCTGATCACCCTCCAATAAAAACACTTATGAGCGCTTTAGAAAATATTACCGGAAAGTTCAAGGACTTTGTCGTCACCACCTGGGCGATAAAAAGCAAAACGTTCGTCTACCTGCTCATGCTCATCGTGAGCGCCATAGGCGTTACCCAGTTCATCACCCTGCCCAAAGAGCAGTTCCCCGATATCGTGATTCCCACCATCTATGTCTCCACCATCTACACGGGCACAAGCCCCAAGGATATGGAGAACCTGGTCACCCGCCCCATCGAAAAACAGATCAAGGGCATCACAGGGGCAAAGATCAACAAGTTCACCAGCACCTCGCAGCAGGACTATTCCGCCATCGTCGTGGAATTCGAAACGGATGTCCAAACCGATGTCGCCCTCCAGAAAGTAAAGGACGCAATCGATAAGGCCAAACAGGACCTGCCCACGGATCTCACCCAGGAGCCCACCGCCCTCGAGGTGAACCTCTCCGACCAGCCCATCATGTATGTCAACATCAGCGGCGACTATGACCAGCAACGCCTGAAGAAATTCGCCGATGACATGAAGGATAGACTTGAAGACCTGCCCCAACTCAACCGGGTGGACATCGTCGGCGCACCCGAACGCGAGTTCCAGATCAATGTCGACAACTACAAGCTGCGTGCGGCCAATCTCACCTTTGACGATATCAATAACGCCGTAAAAGGGGAGAACCTCGATATCTCCGGCGGTCTCCTCGATGTCGGCAATATGAAAAGGAATCTGCAGCTGAAAGGCCAGTTCCACACCGCGCAGGACATTGCCCAGATCATCGTCCGCAGCCCCAATGGCGGCGGTGCGGTCTATCTGAAAGATATCGCGACGATCAAGGACACCATCAAAGACCGGGAAAGCTATGCCCGGCTTGGCGGCAAGAACGTCGTAACCCTGAATATCATTAAGAGGTCGGGTGAGAACCTCATCCAAACCTCCGACGACGTAAGACAGACCGTCACCGACATGCAGAAGAGCCTCCCCCGGGACCTCAAGATCGACGTCACGGGCGACCAAAGCACAAAGACCCGCACTTCGTTCGACGATCTCGTCAACTCGATCGTCATCGGCTTTGTGCTCGTCCTCATCATCCTCATGTTCTTCATGGGGGTCGTGAATGCCTTCTTCGTCGCGCTCTCCGTACCGCTGAGTATGTTCGTGGCCTTTATGTTCCTGCCGGCGGCGGATCTCATCATCGGTGCGCACGTCACCCTCAACTTTATCGTTCTCTTCGCCCTGCTTTTCGGCCTGGGGATCATCGTGGACGATGCGATCGTGGTCATCGAGAACACCCACCGAATCTTTACCCAGGGTAAAGGAAAGATCGACGCCCCCACCTCCGCCCGGATGGCCGCGGGCGAGGTCTTTGTTCCCGTGTTGGCGGGTACCGTCACCACGCTGGCGCCTTTCTTTCCCCTGTTATTCTGGCCGGGTATCATCGGGAAATTCATGGTCTACCTGCCCGCCATGCTCATCTTCACTCTTACCGCATCGCTGATCGTCGCCTTTATCATGAACCCGATCTTCGCGGTCGACTTCATGAACCACCCGGACGACGGAACCACCCGCTCGAAAGCGGATATGTTTAAAAAACCGGGCTTCTGGCTCGCCGTGATCCTAGGGATCGGACTGGATCTTGGCCATCTCACCTTTGGCGGTAACCTGATCCTCTTCCTGGTGATCCTCTCCATCCTGAATAAATTCATTTTTGAGGGAATGATCCATGCCTTCCAGAACAGGGTGTTGCCCTGGATCATGGGTCACTATGAAAGCCTCCTGCGCTGGGCCCTCAAAGGCTGGCGTCCGGCCTGGCTGCTGGTCAGCACCTTCTGTCTGCTGATCTTCTCCTTCTTTTTCTTCGCCGCTCGAAAGGTCGATGTCGTCTTCTTTCCGAAAGGCGATCCCAACCAGATCTTCGTCTATCTCAAATTACCCGTCGGCACGGCCGTGGACTATACGGACTCTGTGACAAAGACGCTCGAATCCAAGGTCTATAAGGTGTTGAATATGCAGGATGGCAAACAAAACCCCGTCGTGGAAAGCGTCATTGCCAACGTCGCCATCGGCGCAAATGACCCGCAAAGCGGCGACCAAAGCACCCACCCCGAACTGGGTCGTATCCAGGTCTCCTTCGTGGAATACGCAAAACGGAATGGTATTCACACCGCGATCTATCTCGATTCCATCCGCCATGTCATGAACGGCATTCCCGGTGCGCAGATCTCCGTCGACCAGGAACAGAACGGCCCGCCCACCGACCCCCCCGTGAACATCGAAATAGCGAGCGATGACTTTGACGATCTGATAAAGACCGCTGTCGCCCTTAAAAACTACCTCGACTCCCTCCAGACCCCCGGCGTCGAAGAGCTCAAGATGGATGTCGACCTCACCAACCCTGAAATAACATTGACAGTTGACCGCCAACGGGCCATGACCGAAGGCGTAAGTTCTGCGCAGATCGGCCAGCAGTTGCGGACGGCATTGTTCGGACTGGAAGCCTCGAAGATCAAAGAAGGAAAAGAAGAATATAAGATTCAGATCCGCAACCTGGCCGTTCAGCGCAAGAACCTCATCGATCTGCTCAACATGAATGTCACCTTCCGCGACATCGCCAGCGGGGGACAGATCAAAAACGTTCCGATCAGCTCCCTGGTCCACGTGGACTATACCAGCACCCTCGGAAGCGTCAAACGCAAGAACCAGAAGCGCGTGATCACGTTGAAGTCGAATGTGCTCAGCGGCTTTACGCCGACCGCCGTCAACCAGCAACTGACCCGGCAGATCGCCGATTTCAAAAAGAAGCCGGATGACGTGAACATTAAACAGACGGGCGAGGGAGAACAACAAGCCGAGACCGGCGCCTTCCTCGGCAAAGCGCTGATGATCGCCCTGGCACTCATCCTCGGTGTACTGGTGCTGCAATTCAATTCCATCAGCAAATCCGTCATCATCCTCAACGAGATTCTCTTTAGCGTTATCGGGGTCATACTCGGTTTCGCCATCACGAAAATGGAGGTATCGGTGATCATGACCGGTCTCGGTATCGTCGGTCTTGCGGGTATCGTCGTCAAGAACGGGATTCTCGTGATCGAGTTCACGGATGAACTGCGCGAGCGTGGGATGAAGACCCGCGACGCAGCCATCGAAGCCGGAAAGACCCGTATCATCCCGGTTCTGCTGACCGCATTGGCCGCCATCCTCGCCCTGGTGCCGCTCGCGGTAGGTTTCAACATCAATTTCGTCACCCTCTTCTCCGATCTGAACCCGCACATTTACTTTGGCGGTGACAACGCGGTCTTCTGGAAGCCCCTGTCGTGGACCATCATCTTTGGTCTGGCCTTCGCCTTCTTCATGACCCTCTTCATGGTGCCCAGCATGTACCTGCTGGCCGAGCGCCTGAAACGGCCGATGCGTCGTCACTGGGGTGGCAAATGGGTTTCCTTCCTGGGAATACCGCCGTTCACGATCATCTTCCTGATCCTGATGTTCATCACGATCCTTCGGCACGGCGTCGAAGTATCCCGCCGTCGCACCCGCCTCCGCGGTCGCCGCGGCGCCGATGAGACCTGGGTTAGAAGCTGGTTCTAGATAAAATGAAAAAGCCCGGCAAACGCCGGGCTTTTTTATGATTGGTGTACTTAGTTTCTGTTATTGGAGAACCTACTGAGTAATCGCAAAATTTCAAGATATAACCATACAATGGTAACCAGCAAGCCAAAGGCCCCGTACCATTCCATGTATTTAGGCGCACCCATCTTCTCCCCGGTCTCGATCTGGTCGAAATTCAAAACCAGGCTCAGTGCAGCGATCACCACAATGAACAGGTTGATCCCGATTCCGATCAAACTGCTGTCTCCCCACTGCATAAAGGGAATTTGGATGCCGAAAAATCTCAGCACCATGTTGATCAAATAAAAGATCCCGATCCCAACGATCGACGAAAAGATAACGGCGCGGAATTTCTCGGTAGCGCGGATGATCCTGGCATTATAAAGAATGAACACCGCGAAGCAACTCCAAAAGTAAGACCCACGGCCTCGATAATGATGTTAGGATATTTTGCTTTCATCGCGTTATTCACAATGGCGGACAGACCTCCAAGCAAAAAACCTTCCAGCACGGCATAGGCCGGGGAAAGCCATTTTGCCCATTGCGGCTTGAAGGTTACCGCAAATCCACAGATCAACCCTCCGATCAGGCCAAAGAACAGAAAGCCCGTCATCGTCGGTACCTTGAAAGAATAGTATAACTTCCAGGTATAAGCCGCCCCGGCCAGAACGAGCAACATCAAAAATCCAAATTTCTGAATGGACCCGCGCACGGTCATTACCTCACCGCGGCCGGCTTCATCGATGGATTTTCTAAAAAATCGTTCCGAAAGGGTCGGATTCCCGGATTCAAAAAGTGCCATAGTATTAGAGTTTATAATAAACAGTGTGCAAATAGCATACAAATATAACAACCGGACCGGCAGTCTGCTAAACTGTCAGGCCAACTTTAACAATCCCCGAAAATCTAGCTTTTCTTGCCCGGATCGACTGGGGGAACCCCAGCTTTCTTGGCTTCCCGGCCTGCATTCCCGGCACCCGCATTCCCGGTACCCGAATTGCCGCCACCGGCATTCCCCTGCCCGGGAGGATTACCACCCCTGCCGCGTCCGCCATCACGGCCACGACCACCATCCCGGCCGCCTGCACCCTCGGGTTTGCCCCCACGTCCGGGATTGTCGCCACCCCGGCCGCCATTGTCGCCACCCCGTCCCGCCCCATGCTGCACCCCGTGCTTGTGAGGCCCATGCTTTTTCTTGCGGTCGGCCTTCTCAAGCGTCTTCAGGCTGATCTGCCCAACCAGGTCCACATACGGACTCTCCACTTCTTTTGGCTTGTTCGTCGTGACATCGACAGGATCCAGACTGTCGGGCACCTGATTCTGCATATTCATCTGGCGGATCTTGCGCACACGCTCGATCGTCAGCGGATATTGCTTGTTACTGTCCGGGAGGACATACCACATCAGGTTTTTGAAAATATCTTTCTTGATCAGGCTGGCTGTTCCCTTCGCTACCTGCAACGACTCCACATTGTCCGGGAAATTCTGCAAGGCGTCAAGATAAGTATCCAGCTCGTAGTTGAGGCAACATTTCAGCCGGCCGCACTGGCCGCTCAGCTTGCTCTGGTTGATCGACAGGTTCTGATAGCGCGCCGCGGTCGTATTCACCGATTTGAAATCGGTCAGCCAGGTGCTGCAGCACAACTCCCGGCCACAGCTTCCGATTCCACCTACCTTCGCAGCTTCCTGGCGAGCGCCAATTTGCCGCATCTCCACCTTCAGGCGGAACTCGGAGGCATAAACCTTGATCAGCTCCCGGAAATCCACCCGGTCGTCGGCAATATAAAAGAAGGTAGCTTTTCTGCCGTCTGCCTGGATCTCCACCTCGCTCATCTTCATTTCCAGCTTCAGCTTCCGGGCGATGGCCCTGCTCTTTACAAGCGCTTCCTTTTCCCGGGCCTTGTTCTGCTGCATCACCTCGATATCCCGGTCGTTCGCCTTGCGCAACACTTTCTTAAAATCCGGGTTGCGCTCTTCTATCCCTTTCTTTTTCAATTGAAGCCGAACCATTTCCCCCGTCATCGTCACTTCCCCGACATCAAACCCGCTGACACCTTCTACACTCACACAATCCCCCTTGTCGAACACCTGTGTCGTGGAATTGCGGTAAAACTCTTTGCGACTTCCCCGGTTGAAGCTGACCTCTACGATCCGGCAACCGCCGTCTGCATCGCTCAGCGGAAGATTCGAAAGCCAATCGTGTACATTCATCCGGTTGCAACCTCCTGTACTACACCCACCATTGCTCTTGCATCCTGCAGGCTTACCGCCCTTGGATGTTCCGCAATTACTACATCCCATATCTTAAATAAATTAAGAATTAAAAAATATTATATATAGCAGAAGAAGTTTCACATATTCATCCTTCACCGCCGGTTAGGTCTTCTCCGGCTACACTTCTCCCACCTGGCCTCGAACAGCCATCACCAAATATACAACCTAATTCACCACCACGACCTTCTTATCCGCCAAAATATGGTACACCTTGATCGTCAATGCATGAAAAAGCATCTTTGCATGGGCATTCCGCTCGATATAATAGGCCGCCCGATCCAGTTCCTCGATAATGGCCCGTTGCTGGCCGATATCCGCTATCTTATTCAATCTCAAAGCAAAATCTCTTTCTCCCTCCGGGACCGGCAGCCCGTCGCCGATATACCGCAACCGGATCGCCTGCTCCAGCAAATGATTGAAATACCGGAGGAACTGCTTTTGCCGCTCCCGCCCCGACTTACTGATCTCCTCGATCCACTTCACCTGGGCGATGGGACCGTTCTTCAGGATGGCGTTCAGCCAGTCCCGCAACACCCCCTGCCAGTCGTCCTCCGCATGCCGCACCTGTTGCAGCGCCTCGTGGTAATTGCCTTCCGATAATACCGCGATTTGCCGCGCCTGCTCGGCCGCCACCCCCGCCCGCTCGATCAGCGCCCGCTCGATATCCGCCGTCTCCGGCAACGGGATTTTGATCAGCTGCGTCCGGGAAAGGATCGTTTGAAGGATCAGCGACTCGTTCTCCGCCACCAGCAGGAAAAGCGTATTGGCCGGTGGCTCCTCGATCAGCTTTAACAGCTTGTTACCCTCGTTGCCCAGGTACTCCGGCATCCACATGATCAGGACCTTATAGCCGCTCTCAAAGCTCTTCAGGTTCAGTTTATGGATAATATCGTTGCACTCCTGCGCCGTGATATTCCCTTGCTTGTTCTCCGCGCCGATGAACTGGAGCCAGTCATAAGCATTCCCGTAAGGGTATTGGGCCACGAACTCCCGCCACTCGGCGCCATAATCCGTACTCACCGGCTTGTCCCCGGCCTTTTTGGGGATCACCGGGTAAGAGTAGTGAATGTCCGGATGCATCAGCCGCTGCGTTTTGACGCAGGTAGGACAAACCCCGCAGGCGTCATTTTCCCCGGGCTGCTCGCACACGACATACTGCGCAAAGGCAAGCGCCATCGGCAAGGCGCCGCTCCCCTCCTGACCCAGGACCAAAAGGGCATGACTCAGCCGGTTGCCGTGGACTAACTCGATCAAATGCTGCTTCACCGCCGCTTGCCCGATTACATCTTTAAACATGGCGCAAAAATAGAAAAAGGGATCGGCGCGACCTAAAATCGCATCGATCCCTTCATATTAAAAGCCGTAGGCCTCTAGTTCAAATATTTCAGAATTTCAGCATCCATCGGCTTCACCTTGCTGGGGAACACGGCCACCAGCTTCCCATTCTCGTCGACCAGGAACTTCGTGAAATTCCACTTCACAACCGGATCCGCAACCCCGAGCTTGTGCGCCTCGTCCGTCAAATACTTGAACACAGGCTGAATGTTTTCCCCAACTACATCTCCTTTTTCCGCCATCGGAAAGGTCACCCCGTAATTCTTAGTGCAGAACTCGGTGATCTCCGCAGCCGACCCCGGCTCCTGCTGACCAAAATTGTTGGCCGGGAAACCGATGATCACCAGCTTGTCCTTATACTGCTCATACAGCTTTTCGAGATCGGCATATTGTGGGGTATACCCGCATTTGCTGGCCGTATTGACGATCAGGATTTTCTTGCCTTTGTATTTGGCAATATCCATCGGCTTGCCGTCAAGCCCCGTCACTTTGAAGTCATATATGCTACTGGGTGCGCCGGCAAGCAGGAACAGAGAAAGCAAAAGTACGCGTACCATAAGATTGATGATTTTGATTGGTTGAAGACATCGAAGTTACCGAATTTCCCACTGGGACCGCACGCTAAGGTTTAAATGAGTGAAAAAAATAACGTATCTTGTAGGGCCCATTCATACCCCAATTAAAACCCGGCAACTGTGAGTGAGAGAACATATTATCCCAATCTGAACGGCCTTAGAGCCATTGGCGCATTCATCGTGGTTTCCTGTCATTTATCGCTGATGTGGCTCATGTGGGGGGTCGATGTTCCTCAGTTGTTCCCGATCCCCGGCAAAGTAGGCGTAGCCCTCTTCTTCGCGCTCAGCGGTTTTCTCATCACCTCCCTCCTTTTCGTCGAGCAGAACAAGACCGGCACCATCCGGCTAAAAGCGTTCTATATCCGAAGGATCCTTCGCATCTGGCCGCTATACTATCTCATTCTCCTTCTCGGCCTCTTCATCTTCAACCGCGTCCCGGGTCTCAAAATACCTGTGCTGTCGGAAAGGATGATGCACGACCTTACCTGGGTGAACATCCTGAGCGTCCTGTTTATCATCCCCAATTTTACCCATCTCTTCATCCCCTATACCGACCAGCGATGGAGCATCGTCGTAGAAGAAATGTTTTACCTCGTGCAGCCCGCCCTCGTGCGGACCTTCCGGAATAAATATTTCCTGATCGTATTGTTTTGTGGCATCCTCTTCTCTTCCGATATCGTCTCCGGGCTTTTGCATGCCCTGCATCTGGACAGAAAGCTTTCGCCGGCGGCTTCGATCGCCATCCTCCGCCAGCTCGAATATCTCGCATGTATCGCCATCGGGTGCATCTTCACTGCACTTTATAAATTAAGACCGGACCTCTGTAAGAGATATCTCTTCAACCGTTGGGTCCAGTTCGGCATCCTCCTCCCCCTGGCCGCGCTTTGCGCCATCAGTTTTATCAAGGGAAAGGAGGAATATTTCGATCTTCGCCTTTATTCCTTTCTCTTCGGCATCCTCGTCCTTAACGCCGCCCTGAATCCCAGCACGATCTTCAGACTCGAGAATCCCGTGCTGAATTTCCTTGGCAAGATCTCGTACGGTATTTATATGTACCACATGTTCTGTCTCGGCATCGCCTTTGTCATCGTCCGCCATTGGATGAACCCCGGCCTGCCGCAAGTCCTTATCTATATCATCCTCGGCATCGGCCTCACCATCACCGTATCCTGGCTTTCCTTCCGGTACCTCGAATCCTTCTTCCTCGGACTCAACAAGCCCAAAAAAGACAAGCCGGCCGCATCCCCGGCAACCCCGGACCACGAACCCAGGCTCGATCCCATACCGGCTAACCTCCCTTCTGATAGCATCCCATATCCGGAGCCGTAGCCGGGCGCGGATTCCCATCCAGATCGATGAGGACAGGCGTTGCGATCCCGGCCTTCACCGCCGGGCTTCCCGCACGCAAATGAAAATCGTAAAGCATTCGGGAATTATTGACACTGTCAAAAAGCGGATCCTGGTTGCCAATTGCTCCCGTGATATTGACACCCGCCGGCGCCGACTTTACCTTCCATAGACAATTCGAAAAATTGACGGTAAAAGGACTATTCCCCTGACGGCTGACGACCACTTCATTGTCCACGCTTCCATTGGCGCCCCAGAAGATACAGTTGGTAAATCCCGCCTGCATAGGCCCGGACAACAATGCGCTCCCCTCCTGTGCCACATCGGCGATCGTCAGAACCGGCTGGGTATGCTGGATCAGCTCGTTGGAATAGGATGCCGCAGTACAATGAACGAATTGATAGGTGCCGCCTCCGCCTACCACGATATTCTTACCGCAATTGCTGATCAGACAGTTGTTGGCCTGCAGACTGCCGCCGACCCCCATGATCCCCGCATCATAACTATTGTCGACGATACACTGCTCCAGCAAAACCCTGGGTGTGGACCCTGTGGGCGTAGCCAGCACCACCACCGCCTGATAGGCATTCCGGATGACCGCATATTGCAAATGACCACTGCCCGCCTCACGGAAATAAATACCTGGGAAACCACCCGGATAGCTGTTGTAAGGATCATCCAGCCGATCCCCCTGGAACGAGACCTTCGTGCTGTCATATTTCTCTCCATTTACCACAAGCGATCCGTCTACAAGCAACGGCGCATCGGCATGAAAATAGACCTTTGTGCCCGCGGGTATCGTCAGGGACGCATTACTGTCCACCCGCAGTCCGCCCAGGATCACATACGGTAACTGGTTATCCCACACCGTCGCGCCCTTCAGCACCTGGTTGCGTAAAAAATGCGCATTCCTTCCATAGGCCTGCAGCTGGATGAATTGCTTGTTGCCGTTAAAGGCCACCTCGATACTATCCTGCACTACGAATGGAAGCGTGCCCGCCCGCGGATCGATCTGCACCGCAACAAAAATATAAAGACTGTCCCCGGCCTCCAGATCGACATTGTCCCGTTGCACCCCGGCCACCCCATCGATGTTCAAATGAAAAGAAGAAGCGCTTCCACCCATCAGCTTGATCGTCGACAACCGGAGCTTCTGATTATTCGCATTCACGATCTTTACAAATTCCGTGATGGAACCCGTCGAAACAAAGACCGTATCGAAGGACAACGTATCCGTAGAGAACTGTACGATCGCATTGGGCGAGGTGATAAAATTATTCTTCCGGCAAGCCACGGCAACGACCAGCAGGACGACCGGAAAAAAGTACAGCAGTTTTTTCATCATTGGACCTAAAGTTATGCGCAATTACGTTTTAAAACAATTGCTGATAAACCTCCTCTACCCGCCCCACCGGCACCACCTCGATGTCGAACTTTTGTGAGCCGACCCCCTTCTGATTGTATTTGGAAACAAAGATGCGTTCAAAACCCAGCTTTTCGGCCTCGGCTATCCGCTGCTCGATCCGGTTCACAGCCCTGATCTCCCCGCTAAGCCCGACCTCACCCGCAAAACAAATCCGCGGCGAAAGCGGAACATCCTCAAAGGAACTCAACAACGCGCAAAGTACGGCCAGGTCGATGGAAGGATCCTCCACCTTTAACCCCCCCGCGATATTCAGAAACACATCCTTTACGCCAAAATGAAAACCGCCTCTTTTCTCCAGCACCGCAAGCAAGAGCTGCAACCGGCGCAGATCGAATCCACTCACCGTCCGCTGAGGCGTACCATAGACCGACTGCGTCACCAGCGCCTGCACCTCGATCAGCAAGGGCCGCATCCCTTCGATCGTAGCGGCAATGGCGATCCCGCTCAGCTGCTCCTCCTTTTGCGTGATCAGTAATTCACTCGGATTGCTCACAGGCCGCATCCCCACCTCGGTCATTTCATAAATGCCGAGCTCCGCCGTGCTGCCAAAACGATTCTTCAGCGTACGAAGGATACGATAGGCATAATGCCGGTCGCCCTCGAACTGCAACACAGTATCCACCATGTGCTCCAGTACCTTCGGACCCGCAATGCTCCCGTCCTTGGTGATATGACCGATCAGAAACACCGGCGTATCCGTTTCCTTCGCAAATCGTTGGAATTCGGCCGTACATTCCCTTATCTGCGAAACACTGCCCGCCGAAGATTCGATGTAAGGAGACTGCAGCGTCTGAATGGAGTCTACGATCACCAACTGCGGCCGGAGCTTTTTGATCTCCTGGAAGATCACCTGCGTAGACGTCTCCGTCAGAAGATAGAAGTCGTCATTGCGAATATTCAGCCGGTCTGCCCGCATCTTGATCTGCTGCTCGCTTTCTTCCCCGCTGATGTATAGGGTCCGGATATTGCCCAATAACAATCCGATCTGCAGGAACAATGTACTCTTGCCGATACCCGGCTCTCCCGCTACAAGAACGATGCTCCCTGCTACGATCCCGCCACCCAACACCCGATTCAACTCCGTGTCCGTACTCTGGATCCTCTTCTCTCCTGCACTGACCACGTCTTGCAGGGATAACGTCCGGCTCTCTTTCTTATCGACACCGATTTTTTTCCACTCGGCTTCAGCAAGTCGATTGTCTTTCGTGATCACTTCTTCGACAAAACTGTTCCATTGGTCACAGGAAGGACACTTACCAAGCCATTTTGCACTTTCATAACCACAATTGCTGCAAAAAAATGCCGTCTTGATCTTACTCATGCGGTAAATTTAATTCTTATCGTTCCCTAAATTGGAAATTGAACGCTTCAAAATGAAAAAATGAACGCAGAAAATGGGGGAAGAAAGGAGATTCGACATAAAAGTAAAAGGGCCAGCTAAATCGCCGACCCCTTACTTACTAACCCATTAAATTCTTGCACTAAATTACAAATTAGCGCCACATTGCAAAATAAATTTTTGGCGGTGTGAATAACTTTAACCCCATTCAATGCCCCTTGAAACGGCTCGGCAAAACACGTATAAGTGATTAAAGAACAATCAATTACGAGGGTATCAAAAACACTTGTCAAAACCCCATTCTCTTTAAAAGATTGAATATTAAGCGCACGAAATCCCCAAAATTTTTTAAAAGATTTATTTGACCCGGACCACCCAAAAATCAAATTTATTTTTTCTAATATGTTGGTGAGATATTAAAAAAATCTCCCTATTTTTAATCCTCGCTCCTTAAAGCCTTATATTAATGAAAAGAGGCATTTGTCGGCGCTCCACCTTATCGGCGCAAAAGATCGGCAAACGCCTGGCGGCATCGATCCTCCTAACCTTATCGAATTAGAATTTATTCGCATGCCTGTTTTTTGAAGAAATCCACCGATTTGGCGAATACCTTACAATGGTCTGATAATGATTTTATTGGATCGTGCTAAAATTTGCTAATTGTTAATTTCTAAAAAAAATGTTAAGTACGATTAAATTTTAATTAAAAAAGCACTAATTTGAACTAACCAATGCTAACATCGGACTGAAGAAAGGGCAAGTTTGTAAGGTCCTTGTTTTCAATCCGATATGACATTAGCAAGTGTCATTGCTGACCATAGTGAAAACACCGAATAGGATTATTCACTATTAATAACTACACATGAGAAAACTTCACTGCTTGCTGGTGGGCGTCCTGCTGCTCATTGGCGAAGGGCTACTTGCTCAAACCACGGAGGTCTCAGGCAAGATCACCGATCCCACAGGGTCACCCATTCCAAACGCAACAATTCGAGTCAAAAGCACCAGGGGCGCAAGCGGTACAAGCGCCGATGGCATGGGTGCGTTCACACTCAAGGTAAAGTCAGGTACTGACCTGATAATCAGCGCCATCGGCTATGAAACCAAGGAAGTAAGGGTCACAGGCGCTACCCTTACCGTCGTTCTCAACACCGACAGCAAATCCCTCAGCGAAGTAGTCGTCACCGGTGTCGGCGTCGCTACCTCGAAAAAGAAATTGGGCATCGCAGTCGAATCGGTCACAGCCGACAAACTGCCCCCCGCACCAACCGCGTCCATCGACCAGGCCCTTGTCGGCAAGATCCCCGGCGCACAAATATCCTCCGTCAGCGGTAACCCCGGCGACCCGGTCAACATCATGCTCCGGGGCGTCAATACCCTCAACGGCGGCACAAAACCCCTGATCATGGTTGACGGCCTGCAGGTTCCCGCCACCGATATCAACTCGCTCGATCTTAGTAATGTCGAACGTGTCGAGGTCGTCCAGGGCGCAGCGTCCGCCTCCCTCTACGGCGCACAAGGCGCCAACGGCGTTATCCAGATCTTTACAAAAAAAGGAAAGAAAGGCTACCCGGCCATAACCTTTTCAAGCGCCTTCTCAGCTAACTCCTTTATCAATAGCGGCCATCTCGCAAAGGCTACAAAACATCCCTGGCTGACCGATGGCAGCAATAATATCATCGATTATAAGACCGGCCTGCCGCTCACGTACGATGAATATGGCGACATCCACAACATCTCCTACACCTACGGCGGCGCTACCCGGTATGCGATCCTCGATACCCGCAACACGGCCAGCAAAGCCTATAACGCCAATCTCAAATACTACGATCACTTCAAAGAAGTGTTTCAAACCGGCCAGACCTATAATAATGTGATCAATATCAGCGGCGGCTCCGACAGAAGCGACTACAGTCTCTCCGTTGCAAACAATCACTCCATTACCCCCGTCATGAAAGCCGGCTACCTCGACAGAACAAACCTCACTGCCAATATCGGTACGGAATTGTTCAAAGGGTTCAAACTGCGGTCCATTACTCAGCTGATCTACTCTCGCAACACCATCACCCCAGGTCTCGGCGGACCCGGCGGAGTAGGGTATGGGCGGGGCAATGTACTCGGCAACAACGGGACGGTCTTCTCCTGGCTCAACACCTCGCCGTTCTTCAGCCTGAAATATAAACTGGCGGATGGCACTTCCCCCGCTTATCAGGTCGCCGACTATGTGAGCATCAACGCCTTCAACCCATATTATCAGAAGGAATACGTCTCGGGGCTGGATAACAAGATCGATGTGGTCCAGAGCTTCGACGCAAACTATAAGGTCAACCACTTTGTTGAACTGGATGCCAAGTACGGCCTCAACTACCGCACTGAGAATGCCCGTTGGACCTATGCCAACCAATCCAACAATATCAACTATCAGCAGACGGGATCATACGCCAGCAACTATGCTCCCGATGCCAATGGTGAGATCGACAATTATCAATACAGCACCACTTTTCAGAACTTTCTGGCCAGTGCATACTTCCGCACCGATTTCCAGAATGATTTCCATCTGAAGATCCCGATCCAGACCGCCACCCAGGTAGGCTTCGATTATAGGAAGAACATCTACAACGAATACGACACCTATGGCGTCGGCCTCTCCCTCGCCCCCCCGATTAACATCGCCTCCACCACAAGCCAGGCCGTAGCGGCTGACTTCAAGGAGCCCTTCGTAACGTATGGCTACCTCGTCAACCAAACGATCGACATCGGCAATTGGGGCGGTGTCGCAGGCGGTTTCCGCAGTGACTATTCTTCGGCATTCGGCGAAGGTTCAAAACCTTTCACGTTCCCGCATGTCAACGGCTACATCACGCCTTCCGCCTTTAATTTCTGGAGTGATGGAAAATTAGCAAATGTCCTGTCCTTCTTCAAGCTCCGGGCCGCCTATGGCGAAGCAGGGATCCAACCTGGTTATGCTGACCGATATCCGACCCTCGGCCAGAACAACCTGGGCTCACAGCTGGTGTATACGATCCCATCCACCAAGCAAAATCCTGCTTTGAATGTCGAAGTATCCAAAGAGACCGAAGCCGGCACGGACTTCAGCATTCCGGTCAACAAAGCCGGCTCCTGGTTCAGCGCCATCAACGGCTCATTCACCTGGTGGCACAAAAAGAGCTCCCATGTGATCTATACCATCAACCAGGCCCTTTCCACGGGCGCTACCGGTCTGCTGGATAACGCCTTCGATCTCCACTCTACCGGTTATCAGTTCCAGATCAGCATCCCGGTAGTGAACTCCCGCAACTTTACCTGGAACTTTACCACCAACTGGAGCCACCAGTACTCCATGATCGACAAGGTGGAAGGAAACCAGCCGATCCCCGTAGGCCCCGTCGACGGGAACAGCCTCTATGTCTACCTGGTCCCTGGCTACAGGATCGGTCAGTTGTATGGTTATAAGACCATCCACAGCTTCGACCAGACCTACCAGGACGGTAAAACAAAATACTTCCCCAATGGTAACAACGGTAAGTACACCATGGTGGAAGGAAATGTCGTAGATACCGGTAGCATGGCGATCCAATTCACCGCGGAGAAATACCCGCTGGGCAATACCGACCCGAAGTTCAACGCCGCCTTTATCAACGAGTTCACGTATAAGGACTTCCTCTCCTTCTCGTTCCAGTTCGACTGGATCTACGGTTCCCATATGTACAGCGAAACAAAGGAATGGCTGTATCGCGACGGTATCGACAACGATTTTACCAAGCAAGTCACGATCAATGGTAAGACCGGCGCCTTCACGGCCTACCGCGCCAGCGCCTACTACGCGCTTTGGGGTAGCCTCCACGGGGCAGGTAACGAAGCACCGAAGGATTATTTCCTTTATTCGTCCAGCTTCCTGCGCCTCCGCAACGCCTCGGCAGCGCTTGACTTCGCCCGGCTGTACAAGATACCCTACGTAAAGAAGCTGCAGCTCGTTCTCTCGGGTCGTAACTTATGGACAAAGACAAAGTACCCCGGGATGGATCCGGAGGTCAGCTCGCTTACGCCAAACTCTTCCTACACCCGCGGGGTAGACAACAGCTCTATCCCCAACCTCAAATCCTACCAGGTAGGAGTGAATGTAGGATTCTAATTTGTTGAACTATAAAAAAGAAGAAAATGAACAGATATAAGATCTATCATATTGTTTTTTTCATCGGAGTCCTTGCGCTGGCGAGTACTTCCTGTAAAAAACAGCTGCAACAGGGGAATCCCAATTCGCCCACCCTCGCGGGAAACGTCAATACGGAATCCGGCCTTATTTCGCTGGCACAAGGCGGCGTTTATACCAATGGATTTGCTAACGGCGACGGCTGGCTGGGGAACTCCTATTTCTCCCTTCCCCGGGGATACATGGAGCTGATGGCCGATAACATCGGCGCCGATGCCTCCAACAACCAGATCACGACCGTCGGCTATCCCACCTATTTCATAAAAGATAACGGAACCAAGGTCATCAATGGATCGCCTTCCGTTAGCATTCTCCGCAGCTACAACGTGCTTGGTGGTAGCGGAAACAACCCCCTGTATTTCCAATGGCAGAACATGTATACGCTCAACGCTGCCTGCAACGAAATACTTCTCGTGGCTCCGGACATCAAACTGAGCGGCGACGCAGCCACCCGGCTGAACACCATCAAAGCATGGTGCTACTGGTGGAAGGGGTACGCCTATTCCCAGATCGGAACGATGTATTATTCCGGTCTGATCCAGGACGATCCCCAAAACACGACCAACAATAACTACCTGCCGAAGGATTCCATCCTCGCCCGCAGTAGTTACTACCTCGGGTTGGCTTCCGGCATCCTCGGCGGTATCACCAATACCGGCGACTACGGTACGATCCTTGGCGAGCTGATCCCCGCCTTTTGCCAGGTTGGGAATGGCGGCGTTCTCACCCCGACGATGTGGATTCACAATATAAACACCCTTCTGGCGCGGAATATCCTGATGAATAAGCTGGCACCCTTCGTGAACGGCAACCCCAACGCGTCGATCTCGAAGTCTTCCACCGGGAACATGACCTCTGCCGATTGGAACCAGGTGCTTACCCTGGCGACAAACGGTATCCAAAGCGGCGACTATGTATTTACCGGCCGCTCTGCCAGCACCAATGGATTTTTCTCGGCAGGTGGGGGCAATGTAGCCGCTAACACCACCGGCCAGAATATTTCCTCCACGTTCAAGATCGGCGTGCGGTTTCTGGCGAACTATAAATCCGGCGACAAGCGGTTCACCCAGAACTACCGCCAGTCTACGACCTATAACAACCCCTTCTATGGCACACCCTACAGCATCATCGACAGCCTCCAGCAAAGCACTACAGGCGTCTATGTAACCGGCAGCAAACAGGTAGGCCAGTACGAGGTCTTCATCGCGGGAAGTTATGAAGAGAATGCCCTGATGTTGGCCGAAGCCAATATCCGCCTCGGAAATATCGCAACAGGCCTCTCGTTTGTAGATGCCGTACGCGACTACCAGGGATCCGGGGATACTCATGTCTCCGGTGTCGTTACCGATCTGGCCGGCGCCATGAAGGAACTCACGATGGAACGTAGGGTCTCCCTCGTCTTCCGCGGACTGTCCTTCTACGACGCGCGCCGCTGGGGCTGGACCTATGACATCAGCGCCGGAGGCGGCCAATATGGTCAAAAGGTGTATAACGCCGATGGGACCTACGATACGAACGTGACCGTCAATTATAACTTTATGGATTATTGGGATATCCCGGCCGATGAAACACAGCTGAACCCGCCAAAATCGGGCAGCTCAGCCATCCTGAACCCCAATTATTGACACCATGAGAAAATGGCTCCTTCCTGGATTCTTGGTTCTCGCGCTGACCGGTCAGGTCTGCGCACAGGACGGATTCGTTTCGGAGAGTACGACTCTTTCCTTCAATGTCTTTGACAAGAATGGGAAGTCCTTCGTAAACCCCGCTCCCGATGTCGCGGGCTCTCCGTTCCTGACCGATGCCTGGACGATCGTCGGACTGGTGATCAACACCAACCGGAAATTCGACAGCGTAAAGGCCCGCCTGAACCTGTATTCCCAGGAAGTGCATTTTCTCGATAAGAATAACAACGAGATGTCGCTGGCAAAAGGCTACATCCGATCGGTACTCTTTGCCGGCGGCATCCGTTTCCAGAGCGGGTATCCACCCGTGGACCAGCAGGACGCAAACAATTTCTACCAGGTCCTTTCCGAAGGAAAACTGGGCCTGCTCCGCTCTATGCGGAAAGTGATCACTACCGAAAAGGACGTAATGTCCGGCGAGGTAAAGAAGGAATACCGCGTGTATGAGGATTATTACCTCTATGACGGAAAGACCATGCAGCGGGTGAAGAAGGATAAAGCCCTCATCGACGGGAAAGAGATAAAATTCAAGTCCATCGACGTCCTCAAAAAGGCGGTCGATGCGATCAACGCATCATAAAAAATGTGTGACTCAATGTTGACAGTGAAAGACGGCCTGGGTTTCCACCCGGGCCAATTTTTTTCGCCCTACCAACATAAAATAGGGCGAAAAAAAATTCCATTGGCAACTAAAGCTTGATCTCGTCCTCTTGATTGTCGAAGAAATGAAACTCGGTGAGGTGATAATTAGTATTCGCACGAATCCGGACCTTCTGCTTGTATTTCCAGCGCCAGTTCCATTGCCGGCTGCCGATACCTAAGAATCCGCCCTTCGTGAGATAGGCATGCATAATGGGATGTACGGAGAGTATGAGGTCCTTGTGTTGATGATTGATCAGGTAGCTGAGGTTCTTTTCGATCTCGTCCTCGAGGATCAGCGCCGAAGAGATCTTGCCCGTCCCATTGCAGGTAGGACATACCTCCTGGGTATTGATCGTTACCTCGGGCTTCATCCGCTGACGGGTGATCTGCATCAGCCCGAACTTCGAAATGGGCAGCACCGCATGCTTGGCCCTGTCCGTCTTCATAAAACCCTCCATCGCCTCGATCAGCTTCCGCTTGTTGTCCGGTAGCTTCATATCGATGAAATCGACGACAATGATCCCCCCGAGGTCCCGAAGCCGGAGCTGCCGCGCAATCTCCTCGGCCGCCTCCAGGTTCGTTTCGAGGGCATTCTGCTCCTGGTTATTGCTGACGCTCTTATAGCCGCTGTTCACGTCGATGACGTGCAGGGCTTCCGTATGCTCTATGATAAGATAGGCGCCGCTCGGCAGGTTCACCGTCTTACCGAAAGCGGCCTTTACCTGTTTGGTCACGCTGAATTGATCGAATATGGGACTGCCGTTATGATAATACGATACAATATCGATCTTATCCGGGGCAATCCGCTGGATATAGGACTTGGTGTCGTTGAATATGTTACGGTCATTGATGACGATCTTGTTGAAATCCTCGTTCAACAGATCGCGCAACATGCTCGTGGTCTTCGTCTGCTCGCTGAGTATCTTGGCCGGCGCTACCGCTCCCTTCAGATTCTGCTTGATCGTCTGCCAGGTCGCCACCAGTTCCGTCAGGTCCTCATGCAGCTCGGCCGTATTCTTTCCTTCGGCCGCCGTTCGCACGATAACCCCGAAATTCTTCGGCTTGATAGCCTCGACGATCTTCTGCAGGCGCTTCCGCTCGTCCGAAGAATGGATCTTCCGTGATACGGCCACGATATCATTAAAAGGCGTGATGACGACGAACCGGCCCGGCAGCGATATCTCACAACTCAACCTTGGGCCTTTTGCCGCTATCGGTTCTTTTAATATTTGAACCAGAATATGCGGCTTCCCGTTGAGTACTTCGTTGATCTTCCCCGTCTTGATGATCTCGGGCTCCACCTGGAAGGTGCCGAAATCGAACCCGCCGGGAATCGTGTCATTCATCGCCTGTTGCGTGAACTTCAACAGACTCCGGGCATACGGGCTAAGATCGGTATAATGGAGAAAAGCGTCTTTTTCGAAACCCACATCCACAAAAGCAGCATTCAAACCCGGGATCAGTTTCTTGACTTTTCCCAGGTATAAATCCCCAACCGCAAAGCTGGCATCAGCCTTCTCATGATGTAGCTCCACCAGCTTCTTGTCTTCAAGAAGAGCTATCTCAACACCCTGCGGAGTTGCGTTTATAATAAGTTCCTTATTCAAGCGTATCGGACTTTTCCGTCATCATCATCATCCAGTTTTCAGTCATATCACAGCCATACCATAAATAGCGAAGCTACAACTACTTGTTCTTCTTCTTATGACGATTCTTTCTCAGTCTTTTCTTCCGCTTGTGCGTCGCAATTTTATGACGCTTACGCTTTTTACCACAAGGCATGTTCAATGCATTTATTTAGTTAAACAATAGAAATTCAAACCCTTTCAACTCCAGCGACCCTACTTCAGCGTGCCGATGCGCGCATCGATCTCCTTCAACATTTCGGGACTCTGGTTACCTAATAGTTTTTTTGCAGCTTCATACCAGCGGATGGCATCCGTTTTGTTGCCCTTTTGCTGGTGGACTTCGGCTAGCAGCAGCGTGGCCTCGATATTGGTAGGCTGATGTCGGACAACTGTTGTCAAACGCTCGATAGCCTTATCGAATTGCCCCGACTGAAGACCACCCCAACCCAGCATCAGCTGAGCATACATATTGGTGGAATCCCTGCGGGCTACTTCCAAAATCCGCTGAATTCCCTGCATGACCTCCATCGGACTTCCGGCGGAGCTGCCAAATATATAGCTCGCACCAAGACCCACTTTCGACGAGTCATTCTGGGGATTCAGTTCTAATGCCTTTTCAAACAACTGTTTAGCATCGGTGGCCATCCAGCCTTTCAACGCCGGATCATCTTGCCCCCGTAAGCCTTGCAAAAATAATTGGGCAGCAAAGGTGAGACTTTTTTCAGAATTTTCCAATTTAGCTGCTTCTCCGGTGTAGTAGGCATAAAGTAAATACCCATCCTGAACCGAATCACGCCAAAAAACCGCAAGTTGACGGTCCGCATTGATCTGCTGCTCCTTCACATCCCCTCTCACCACCGAATTCTGCAGCCTGCTTACATACGATTGCTGCGCAGGAGTCAGACGGGCCTGATAGGCCTGGAGGATTTCCTGTAAACCAATGGATTTAACAAGGGAAGATCCGGGCGCGCCACCAATGGCGGCAGCGTCCGTGTTAGAATGAGGTGGAACAGTTGGTCCAAAAAAATACAGAGCGAGTAGTAATAGCACCCCGGTGCCGGCTACGAGATATTGTTGTCTCTTCATGCAAATGACTTAGAGACGCAAAATTACATCTCTTCGTCCGGGTTTGGCTGATCTGCCTTCACTGACTGCAACTTTTTTACTTCTGCCACAAATTCCTTCGCTGGCTTGAACGCAGGAATAAAATGCTCGGGAATGTGCACAGCCACGTTCTTCTTTATATTGCGTCCTATCTTGGCAGCCCTCTTCTTCGTGATGAAGCTCCCAAATCCGCGAATATAAATATTCTCGCCCTGGGACAGAGTCTCCTTTACTTCTTTGAACATGGTTTCCAACGTCACAAGGACGTCAACTTTAGGTATACCTGTTTTTTCCGATATTTGGTTAACAAGGTCCGCCTTTCTCATGGGGATTAAGTTTTATAAGTTTCTGATTTTAAATATATAACAAAATTGTTAATTCACAACTCATTATGCCTGAAATTCCTTTCCGGTATCAAATTAATGGATTTGGTTTATTCCTGCAAGAATTCTCTAAAATATTGATTGTGAATTTTATTTACCAATAATGACTGCAAAAAAAGCCGATTTTGCTAAAATTTTGCTAAAATGGAATAAAAGCCAAAATCAGCGGAAAATGCCCTGGAAAGGGGAAAAGAATCCCTATCGCATTTGGCTTAGTGAGGTAATTCTTCAACAAACCCGCGTAGAACAAGGCTGGGCCTACTATGAGAAATTTCTCGAAGCCTTTCCGACAATTCATGATCTCGCCGACGCACCGGAACAAAAAGTATTCAAGCTCTGGGAAGGATTGGGTTACTACAGTCGCTGCCGCAACCTGATCGCTACTGCTAAAAAGATTGATGCAGAGTACAATGGAAAATTTCCCGATACGTACGAAGAGATACTTGCTCTCAAAGGCATCGGTCCTTACACGGCCGCAGCGATCGCCTCCTTCGCATTCGGTCTCCCACATGCGGTCGTAGACGGCAATGTTACACGCGTGCTCTCCCGCTACTTCGGCATCAACACGCCGATCGATTCGACCGCGGGAAAAAAATTATTTGCTGAACTCGCTGACTCACTGCTCGATAAACAACAAGCGGACATTTATAACCAGGCCATTATGGACCTCGGTGCAACCATTTGCCTGCCGCGAAATCCTCTCTGCACACAGTGCATGCAACAACCCGACTGTCAGGCCGCGCAAAAAGGCTGGACCTCCCAACTCCCGGTCAAAGAAAAAAGCATCCGGAAAAAACAACGCTGGTTCTATTACTTCATCGTAGAGACGCCGGACGACATGGTTTATATTCGCCAGCGCACCGCAAAGGACATCTGGGAAGGGCTCTTCGAATTTGTCCGCTGGGAAACAGATGAACCGGTCTATTTTAACGACAATCGTATGCCGCAATCGGACTTCCTGGGGCAACTCTTTGGCCAGCAGGCACTCACAGTCAGGTATATCTCAAAGGTGTACCGGCAGGAGCTAAGCCATCAGTCCATCCAGGGGCAATTTCTAACGGTCCGGCTTAAAAGCAGACTGCCGTCCCTGGAGGACTACCTGCTGGTAAGCCGCTCGCAGCTCGCAGAGTACGCTTTCCCCAAATTCATAAACGCCTGGCTGCTCGACCCTACCCCGGCACAAAGCTTGTTCTAGTTCATATTGTGCTCTACCTTTGCCTCCTGGGCTTGACAAAAAACATACGACTTTTTGGCTGAAAAAAGCTAATTTTATTTCGGCGCAGGATTCCATAAGACGATTTGTAAACACTTCAAAATTCGATGTATGAGAGGCGTAAATAGGGTGATGCTAATAGGTAATTTAGGAAAGGATCCTGACGTACAATACCTGGAAGGAAATATTGCAGTTGCAAAATTCTCACTGGCGACGACCGAGACCTTCAAAGACAGAGCGGGAAAGCTGATCTCTCAGACGGAATGGCATACGGTAGTGCTTTGGCGGGGCCTGGCCGAGCTCGCACAAAAATACCTTCACAAGGGAAGCCTGGTCTATATCGAAGGCCGCCTCAGAACACGCAGCTGGGAAGACAAGGAAGGCAACAAAAAATTCGCAACGGAAGTAGTAGGTGACAATCTCATTATGCTCGATAAACGTACCGATGGACCGGCTCACCCCCCTACCCATCACCACCACGAAGGCGGTATAGAAGGCATAGGTGGCTCCGATCCCGCCCCGCTCGGGGAGCCCTCGGAAGACCTGCCATTTTAGCTAACGAAATCTGTTTATTTTGGAATTTCTTCTCATAAATCCCCAGGCGACCACCATCCTGGCCATCGTCATCCTTTTTCTCCTCCTTCTTTCATTTGTCCTCTCGGGCTCGGAAGTCGCATTTTTCACGCTGACCTATAAGGACATCAATATCCTAAAAACCAAGCAGGACGTTTCCTGGAAACGCATCGTCACCCTGCTCGAAGAGCCAAAAATACTCCTTGGCTCCCTGCTCATCGCCAACACCATCATCAACATTGCCATTATCATCCTGGCCAACTTCCTCATCGATGAAATGGCCGTCAACAAGAGCTTCCTCCTCCTGTTCCTCATAAAAATGATCCTCATCGGCTTTGTCATGATCCTCTTCGGGGAAGTGATGCCGAAGATCTGGGCCACCCAGAATAATCTCCAGTTCGCCTATTATACCTCCGGCATCATCGAGCTGGTGAACCTGGCCTTCCGCCGCGTGAGCGGCTGGGCCGTCACCCGATCCGAAGGACTCGAACGCTTCTTTGGCAGCAAAAAGCCGGGTCAGGAACTCGAACAACTCGGCTACCAGATCGACCAATCCGTTCGGAACGAAGCCTCCGAGGATGAGCGCAACATCCTGAAAGGCATCGTTAAATTCGGCAGTATCACCGTCCGGCAGGTCATGCGCGCCCGTCTCGACGTCTCCGGCGTCAGCCACGACCTTTCCTTTGGCGAACTAAAACAAAAGTTCGAAGAGCTTCACTACTCCCGGCTGCCGGTTTTCAAAAGCAGCCTTGACGAACTGGCCGGCACCATCCAAAGCCGGGACCTCATCGCCTCCCTCGGTGAACCCGACGACTTTGACTGGCACCCGTTTATCCGCCCCATCTACTTCGTACATGAGCACAAGCTCATCGAAGACCTCCTGCAGGAATTTCAACAGAAGAAGGTCCACTTTGCAGTCGTCGTCGACGAATTCGGGGGCACCAGCGGGATCGTGACGCTGGAAGATATCCTCGAAGAAGTGATTGGCGACATCCGCGACGAATTCGACGAAGACGAGCCGGGCAACCGGCGCATGGAAGACGGCAGCTATATCTTCGAAGGCCGGACCATGCTCCATGACGTTTGCAAGGCCATGCACCTCGCCGTCGACACCTTCGACAAGGTGAAAGGCGAAAGCGATAGCCTGGCCGGCCTCATCCTCGAGATCTCCGGGGACATTCCAAAAGTGAACGATGTCATCCCCTGCGGCGACTTCGAATTCACGATCCTCGAGGCAGACAGCAGCCGTATAAAAAAGGTAAAAGTCGCTGTCAGAATGCAGTCTTAACTCTCTAAACATCAAAATCAACATCGTGCCGATATCCCGTCTCATCTTTCTCTTTTTTCTCCTGGCCCTTGTCTATTCCTGCAACTCTGTCTACACCCCCAAACGGCGGGGCTATTTCAAGATCGACTTCCCGCCTCACGAATACCAAACCTTCGACAAACCCGGCTATCCCTATACCTTCGAATACCCCGTCTATGCCAACGTCATGAAGGACAGCACCTATTTCGATAGCGTAGCACCCAATCCCTGGTGGATAAACATCGACTTCCCTCGCTTCGGCGCACGTATCTATATCAGCTATAAGGCGATAGGCCCAAATAAATTCGACAGGCTGCGCGACGACGCCTACAAGCTCACCTTTAAACATACCTATAAGGCCAGCTCCATCGACGACTCGACCTTCGTCACCCAAAATGGGGTAGGGGGGGTATTCTTCAACGTCGGCGGCAACGCTGCAACGGCCAAACAGTTCTTTGTCACCGATACCACCCATCACTTCCTCCGCGGCGCCCTCTATTTTGATGCGACGCCAAACGAGGACTCCCTCGGCGTGGTCAACCAATTTCTCGAAAAGGACATGGATCATTTGATCAGTACCTTCCGTTGGAAGAACACCGCCACCCAAGCCGGCAAATGAACTATATTTGCAAGGATAGGCCGCAGGCCTTAGTGAATGCATTATGATAGCAATCGACAACATCCTGGTAAGTGACGACGTGGTCCGCGAGCAGTTCGTCTGCGATCTCCTGAAATGCAAAGGCGGTTGCTGTGAGGACGGTGACGCCGGCGCACCCCTTGAAAAGGCCGAACTCGACGAGATCAATGCCGTCTACGAGATCGTAAAACCCTATCTCACCCCCGCCGGCATCAAGGAGATCGAAAGCCGCGGTCGGTATCAATATGACCGCGAGTTCGGCTGGGTCACCCCCACCATCGAAGGCAAGATGTGCGCATACGGGTTCAAGGACAGCAAAGGCATCATCAAATGCGGGATCGAACAGGCATACTATGATGGCAAGATCAGCTGGAAAAAGCCCATTAGTTGCCACCTCTATCCGATAAAGACCGGCAAGACAAAAGCCGGCGAGGTCGTCAACTACGAACCCCGCGACACCATGTGCCGACCTGGATGCGTCCAGGGAAAAAAATTGAAAGTGCCCGTCTATGTCTTCCTCAAGGAAGCCATCATTCGCAAATACGGGGAAGACTTCTACGGCGTACTCGAGCAGGTTGCCGAGACGTACTACAAAGACAAGGAAAAGCAAGACGACAAGGACGGCAACCAAGACGGCTCACAGAGCCGTCGGCCGAAGGCCAATAACTAGATGTTTTTGCCGGATGGCTTATTTTTGATAAAGCCGGAAGGCAAAAACAACGACTTCAAAACAACGCTGATGACAGATACGGCTGCCAGCTTCATCGCCCGAAGCACAGTCAAGGCCGAAGACCTTGACCATCGGAAGAAGATCAACTTCAACATTGGTCGTTACAACGCCGTCGTGCCCCAGGGCAAGCAACAGTTCGCCGAGCTCAACCTCGCGCGTGAGCGGGCGAAGAATATCAAATGGCGGGCCCTCGAAACGCTGGATCAGCAGCTGGAAGAATTCGAGTCCAACTTCACGAAACGGGGTGGCCGGGTCATTTGGGCCGAAACTGCCGCCCAGGCGCTGGCGGAGATCCTTATCATCTGCAAGGAAAAACGCTGCCGCACCATCGTCAAGAGCAAAAGCATGGTCACCGAGGAGCTCAAGCTGAATCACTTCCTCGAAGAGAACGGCATCGAGAGCATCGAGACCGATCTCGGCGAGTACATCCAGCAGCTCGACGGTGAACCCCCCTATCATATCGTCACGCCCGCCATGCACAAAAGCAAGGAGGACGTCGCCAAGCTCTTTTACGAAAAGCTCAACACCCGCCCCGGACTAACTCCCGAACAGCTCACCCTCGTCGCCCGGGAGAAGCTCCGGAAAAAATATGTCCAGGCAGAGATCGGGATCACCGGCGCCAACTTCATTATCTCCGATATCGGCGGCGTCGCCGTCACCGAGAACGAGGGTAATGCCAGGCTCAGCGCGTCTTTTCCGAAGACCCATATCGTTATCGCTGGCCTCGAAAAGATGATCCCCTCCATGACCGACCTCGGGCTCTTTTGGCCCCTGCTGGCCACTTTCGGCACCGGTCAGCGCGTGACGGTTTACAACTCCATCTTCACCGGCCCTCGTCAGTCCGGCGAGACCGACGGCCCGGAGGAAATGATCGTGATCCTCCTCGACAACGGCCGGACCAATATCCTTGCCAATGCCAAGGCCCGCGAGAGCCTGTATTGCATCCGCTGCGGCGCCTGTCTCAACGCCTGTCCCATCTATAAGAATATCGGCGGCCATAGTTACGGAACCACTTACAGCGGGCCCATCGGCTCCGTTATAACGCCCCATCTCAAGGATATGGGCGAATGGAAACACCTGAGTTATGCCTCCTCGCTCTGCGGTAATTGCACCGAGGTCTGCGCCGTCAAGATCAATCTCCATGAGCTGCTCCTGGAGAATCGTTACGAGGCCGTCAAGGAGGGCTATTCCTCCTGGTCGGAAAAATTCGCCTGGGCAATTTGGAAGAAGGGCAGTCTTAGCCGCGGGATGATGAATATGGGCGGTCCGCGCATCAAGAACTGGATGGTCAACCGGGCCTTCAAAGCCTGGACCGCGCATCGCGATGAACTGAATTTTGCTCCTCAAACATTCAACCAGCGCTGGAAGGCCGAACGGGGGAAAAGCTAAACATGCTCCTGTTCTGCCCACATAACACCCAACGGCTGAAATACATCGTCGATTTCTGCTCAAAAGAGCTATTCGATACGCCCATCGAGATCACCACCGACCCCGCCGTCTTTTCCGTTGCAGCCGGTCCGAAGATCAACTACTCCGCTGACCCACACCCGGCTACCGCATCCTCCGGGGCCGGCACTGCATCTTCCTCCGATACCCCACACCCCGCCGCCCTCCACATCCGGCCCGCCGGCCTCCTCTTCGCCACCGGCATCACGTCCCAATCCATCACCTGCTTCGACCACAACGGCCGCAAAGCCTTTTTCGCCACGAGCGGCGACTTTCCATTCGACATCTTCTCCGCCATCTTCTATCTCATCACCCGGTACGAGGAATACCTCCCTCACGAGAAGGACGAATACGGACGCTATGCCCATACCAACTCGCTGGCCTGGCGGGAAGGGTTTCTGGATCTTCCATTGGTAAATTACTGGCTGCAGGATCTCCGTGAAGCGCTTACCAGGAGATTCCCCGACCTTGTCTTTCGGTATCCCGTTTTCAAATTCGTGCCCACCTATGACATCGACATCGCCTGGTCCTTTCTTCACAAAGGATGGAAACGCAACGTCGGCGGCGCCCTCAAAGCGCTCGTCACGGGCAAATGGCTCGAACTAAAACTTCGCGTCGACGTTCTCGCCGGCCGCAAGCCCGATCCCTTCGACTGCTACGAATGGCTCGACTCCGTGCATCTGTATTGCCGGTTGAAACCCTACTACTTCTTCCTGGTCCCCGCACAGAACAAGGGCATCGACAAGAACATCCTGCCTTCCTCGCCCGGGTTGCAGCAACTCGTGCAATATCACGGCGCCGGGTATCGCATCGGTGTCCACCCCTCCTGGCAAAGCGGTGACGAGCCCCATCTTCTAAAGGAAGAGATCGAATGGCTCGAAACCATGGCCGGGCAAACCATCACCCGAAGCCGCCAGCACTATCTTCGCTTCACCATCCCCGATACCTGCCACCGCCTGCTGGCGCACGGCATCCGCCAGGAATTTTCCATGGGCTATGGGACCATCAACGGCTTCCGCGCCTCGATAGCCTCCTCTTATTACTGGTATGATCTGGAAAAAGAACAAACGACCCTGCTCCGCATCTTTCCGTTCTGCTTCATGGATGCCAACGCCTATTACGAACAGCGATACACCGCCCCCCGCGCCATGCAGGAACTCATGCACTATTACCGCCACATCCGCAAGGTCAACGGCCTCATGGTCACGATCTGGCACAACCATTTTCTCGGCACCGATCCGCAATTCGCCGGCTGGCGCGAAGTCTATGAGGTATTTCTGAAGGAAGAGATCTTTTGGGCCTCCTAATGGGCAATTTTTTCCGCCGCAGTATCATTGCAGGAGACTCCCCTAAATTATGCGGAAATCAAACCGATTTTTTATGTCATCCTTAACATTGTTGGATTCTGAAACATTGACCCATCCTGTGGTAGTAGAATCTTCCAGGGAAATTACTCCGGAGGAAAGCCGCTCGTGGCGCTATGCTTACAGAGATGGGGCACTTGCCCGCAACTCGCAAATAGTAGGTAAACTGGACTCAACGGCTGTACTACTTACGAAGGAAACTTTACTGCAACTCGCAGAAGCGTGCGATGGCAAACACAATTGTAGCGACGGAACCGATGCCATACTTATGCATTGGGCCACATATCCGATGGACTACCCCGACCCAAATTTAGCAGGTAGGCAGACAGTTGTCTTTGAAGTACTAGGCTCTGAGCAATGGTTCGGTGATGTTCCAGTCTGCCCTCCCTTTTGTCCTGGCAACCCTTGCCCCAAGAATGGCTAGTGCTTAAAATGCCGCATTCCCGTGATCACCATCACTAATTTATTCTCCACACAGTAGTCGATGGAATCTTTATCCCGGATGGACCCACCCGGTTGAATAAACGCGGTGACACCCGACGCATGCGCCATCTGCACCGAATCGTTAAAGGGGAAGAACGCATCGCTCGCCAGCACCGCGCCCTTCAGGTCGAAGTTGAATTGACCAGCCTTGGCGATCGCCTGGCGTACAGAGTCAACCCGGCTCGTCTGGCCGCATCCCTTACCAACGAGTTGCAGGTTCTTGATCAGGGCGATAGCATTTGACTTAAGATGTTTGCAGACGATATTGGCAAACGTGAGATCATCCTTTTCCTGGGCGGTCGCTGGCCGGCCGCCCACCTCTTTCCACTCGGTATAGTTGCCCTCATCCGTTTGCTGCGTCAGCACCCCATTCAGCAGACTGCGATATTGCTGAGCCGGCTTCACTGCCGCCTTCTGCACCAACAGGATGCGATTCTTCTTCGATCGGAGGATCACAAGCGCATCCGCATCAAAGGAAGGCGCGATCAGCACTTCGAAGAAGATCTCGTTGATGGCTTCAGCCGTAGCCTTATCCACCGGGCGGTTACAGGCTAACACACCGCCAAACGCGCTCTCGGGATCACCGGCGAGCGCGCTGTCCCAGGCCTCCTTCAGCGACCCGCGAATCGCCACCCCACATACGTTCGTATGCTTGATGATCGCAAACACAGCCCTGGCTTCACCGGAGAATTCCTGGATCAACTGAACCGCAGCGTCGACGTCTACGAGATTGTTATAGGAGAGTTCTTTCCCGTTGACCTGATCAAAGACATCTTCCAACTTACCGAAGAAGCGCGCAGACTGATGTGGATTCTCGCCGTAACGCAAAGACTTAGGCGCCGGCACTGACTCCAGGAAATAATCACCGCCCGAAGGAGCAAAATATTTAGCAATAGCCACATCATAATGGGCGCAAACCTCGAACGCCTTCGCCGCCAGCATCCGACGCTGCTCGAGCGTGGTTTCCCCGCGCTGCTCCGTCAGCAGATTTTCCAACCAGCCATATTCCGACCTGGAAGCGATCACCACCACATCTTTATGATTCTTCGCGGCACCGCGGATCATCGACGGGCCGCCGACATCTATTTTCTCTATAATGGCCTTGTCATCGGTCGTACTCGCGACCGTTTCCTCGAAAGGATACAGGTCCACAATGACCAGGTCTATTTCCGGGATCTGATACTTCGTCATCTCTTCAACATCGGTAGGATTATCCCTCCGCCCCAGAATTCCTCCAAAAACGGACGGGTGTAATGTCTTCACCCGGCCCCCCAAAATGGAGGGGTAAGAAGTCAGACTTTCTACAGGAATGCAGGGTATATTAAGTGACTCGATGAACTGCTGAGTGCCTCCGGTCGAGAATATTTTCACCCCCAGTTCGTGTAGTTTTTTAACTACAGGGGCGAGGCCATCCTTATAAAAAACAGAAATAAGTGCGGACTTGATTTGCTTGTTCATATACCACGTAGATGTTTTCGCGCCGGAAAAAAATAATTTTTCATTTACGCGAGGCCGCGAAAATACAAAAAACCGACCAATGGCCGGTTTTTTGAATGGTAACAGGAGGTAAGCCGTGGATCATTTTCTCATGCGCACTAATAAAGTCCGCATTGCGTTTATGTCTTGTGTGGGTGGTTCAGCATCAGCATACATACCCATACACGCTTCGAAAGCAAACAGGATAAGGTGTTAATGGTTATGTATGCTGTTGCTAGTTAAACTTTTGTAGCAGAAGCAGGAAGCACAGGTTGGGTACTTTTTAAGGATATCAAATATTAAAAACGGGACGTGTCGGCAACCTCTGTATTAAATGTCGAATAAAAATCGGAAACAGGTAGAAATACCTGCCGAAAAATGACCCGTTATTTTTTTGCGTAAAACACGCAAGTTTTCACTGCGCAGTTCACGTGCAAATCCCACGTTATTTTGCTGTTTTTTATATGTACAAAAAACCTTTTTTTTGTCATAATTAGCTCCTCGTTGTCTGATCCCCTTTATTTTACGGATAATATTAATTTATAATTAGGTGATTTATATTTCCTTGCAAAAAGGCGCGTGTGAACGTTGGGAATACATTTACATCAGCAAATTATTCTTCAACATTCTAAAACAGTCAGCTATGAACACTATTGAAAAAAAATCCGTAAATGCAGGCAAATTCCTATCAAACGAACATGTAACCTCTCTGCTCAGCACCTACAAACAGAACCGTTGGGTCGACAATTCTGAAAAGATCGGCAAGGATGATGCACTCACTGCATACGTATCCATTGAAGAGCTCGAAACCTTGATCGAAAGAATCAAGCTGCATGGCGGCGACGGAGTACGATTTCATTATGCCGCATACCCGGACAACTATACACCCGAGCCCGAGTTTGCCGGTCGCCAGACCGTTGTAATGATCGGCACCAAGAAAACAAAGGAAGGCGCCAGCAAGGAAATTTACATGTCTGAAGGGAAGGAAGCCCGGATACTCGCGTTTGGTGACGTGCCTATTTGTCCTTCTCTCTGCAACAGCGGAGTCGGCGGCATCTTTGGTCAACACCCGAATACCATTACTTCCTTGGTCGATCGTGGAGATAAGGGAATGGTCGTAGCGTAATACAGCTTCTAAGTTGCAAAAAATACTGCCCGGGATCAAATTTCCGGGCAGCTTTTTTTGTAGAATAAGTGGGAAATTAGAATTATTTTGCTGGCAAATGACTTATTTTGTCAGTTTCTTCATCGCGTTTGTTGCCTTGCTGGCCAGCTTAAGTCTGTATCGTCAGGGACCATCCGATGTTTATCTCCGCTTGTTTCCACCTTTTCTTTTTATCGTGACGGTCCTGTTAGGGATAATGGGCTACCTGGCGTACAAAGCCCTTAGTGATATTGCACTGTTGAATGCGCTGACGATCTTTCAATGCTGCTTCTATTTTTTTCTTCTATACCGGATCATCCCACAGCCTGTCGTAAGAGTAATTGCGAAACATTTGATCTGGGTATATCCGCTGATAGCGGTTATTAATATCTTCTTTGTCCAAAAGATGGAATCCTTCCATTCCGTCACTTACTCCCTCGGGGGGTTACTCGTAGTTGGGCTTTGCATTTTTTACTTTTTCGGATTGTTCCAGCGACCTCAAGCTATTATTCTTACCCGGAACCCCGATTTCTGGATCTGTTCGGGCCTTCTATTCTATTTCTCCACTACCTTTCCGATCTATGGGATGGCAAACAATTTTTACCGCCTTCCCGTTTTTATCAGATTAAACCTTAACGCAATATTCAACGTTTTGGACGTCCTTTTATACACTTCCTTTAGTATCGCTTTCCTATGCCGGCTCAAAATCAGGAAGTCCTTATAATCACCCTCATGGGGATCGCCCTGGCCCTGCTCCTGGTTGGCTTTATCGTCACCATGTTATTCCTTTACCAGCGCCGCCAGCACCGCCAGGAACAGCAGCTCACCCGCATGAAGGATCAATACCAACAGGAACTCCTCCGGTCCCAACTCGAGATCCAGGAAACCACCTTCAAAACCATCGCCCAGGAACTGCACGATAATATCGGCCAGGTCCTCTCCGTCGTAAAACTCTCCCTTTCCATCCTCCCCCTGGAAAAAGACCACGCCGCCTACGAAAGCGTACAGGCCAGCCGCCAGATGCTGAACAAGGTCATTTTCGACATGGGCAACCTCACCAAGAGCATGCACACCGACAGGATCACGCAGATCGGCCTCGTTGAAGCCATGCGGTTTGACCTCGACGCCCTCCAACGCACCGGATTGCTCGCCGTTGATCTAAAAGTGATCGGTGAGGAGCATCCCCTTGAGGATCAACGTTCTATATTCCTTTATCGGATGTTTCAGGAGATGCTGAATAATATTTTAAAACATTCCAAGGCCACGCACGTAAATATTGCGGTAGATTACTCAATTGATAATAAATTTGTTCTGAAAGTAGAGGACAACGGGGTCGGGTTTGACGTCGAAAAAAAGCGGACTACGGCATCCTCTTCCAGCGGTATCGGCCTGAAAAGCATGACCAACCGCGCCTCCCTGATCGGTGCACATATCACGGTTCAAAGCCAGCCGGGCAAAGGAACATCCATCCAGGTGGAGGTTCCCCTGGAAAAGGAAGTAGCATAACGGGCCGGAGGCCCGCAGCCGAAAGGCGACAGATAATAACAGGCAAAAGCGTCAGCCAACAAATTGTTTATGGGAGCAGCAACCAAGAAAATACAGGTAGGTATTGTAGATGATCACAGTCTCTTGCGAAAGGCACTGGCGAAGCTGATCAGCTCCTTCGAGACGTATGCCGTCTTGTTTGAAGGCGATAACGGCAAGGATATTAAAACAAAGCTCGCTCAGAACCTGATCCCCGACATCGTTCTGCTCGACGTCAACATGCCCGATATGGACGGCTACGAGACCGTCAGATGGCTCCATAAGAACTATCCCCAGATAAAAGTCCTCGCCCTCTCTATGTTCAGCGATGAGAACACCATCATCCGCATGCTCCGCCTCGGCGCCAAAGGCTATATCCTGAAGAATATCGAACCCGAAGAACTGAAGCTGGCCCTGGATTCCATCATGAAAAAGGATTTCTACCTCTCGGAATACATCTCAGGGAAGATCATCAGCGGTCTCCACAAAGACCTCGGCAACCCCGAGGACCCTATCGTTCTCAACGATAAGGAAAAGGAATTTCTCCGGCTCGTCTGCTCCGAGCTCTCCTATAAAGACATCGCCGACAAGATGTTCATCAGCCCCCGCACCGTCGACAACTATCGCAATACCCTCTTCGAAAAACTAAAGGTTCGCACCCGCGTCGGTCTCGTCATGTTCGCCATCAAGAACGCCCTCGTCGAGATCTAGTCAAACCCAACAACAACACCGGCAAAAACACCAGATTCGTGATCGTCGAGATCACCAGCGTCAGCGACGTCAGCCACCCCAACGCCAGGATCCCCCCAAAATCACTAAAACAAAAGATCACAAACCCTGCGGTCAACACCAGCGAAGTATAAAGGATACTGATACCCGTGGTATTGATCGTGTCGATCACGGCCCTTTCGGCGCGGGACGCGCCGCCTTCATTAGCGTCCGGAGCCTGCGGAAGGCCCACTACCTGCTTATAATTCACCAAAAACCGGATCGTAATATCGATCGCGATCCCCAACGCAATACTGAACACGATCACCGTCGACGGCCGCAGCCGTACCCCTGCCCAACCCATGATCCCCGCCGTGATCACCAGCGGGATCACATTCGGCACCAGCGAACAGATCAAAATGCGCAGATTCCGGAAAAGAAAGAGCATACAGGCCGCAATCAGCACAAACGCCCACATAATACTATCCTTTAACCCCTTGATGATAAAATTGCTTCCCTCCAGATAGGTCACACTCGTCCCCGTAAAAGTCACCCGGTACTTCGACGAATCGAACAACTGGTTCGTATGATGCTCCAGATCGCTGAGCACCGCGGGAAGCCGCCGGCTGCCGATATCCGCCATTTGCACACTTACCCGCAACTGCTGCTGGTTGCTGTCCACAAAGCTCCACAACAGCTTCGTCAGATTATTCTTCGGCGCCGCCGTCGAAGGATTCTTCTCGCCGCCGAGATTCAGATAAGAAACGATAAAATTCAGATCCATCGCACTGGGAACGGTATAGCCGCTACTGTCCGCGCCATAATAGGCCTGACGAACGAACTTCAGTCCCTCCTCCAGCGATAAGGGCCGTGCCATCTCGGGCTGCGAAGCGATATAGGCGGACAACTTGTCGATGCTGTCCAGCGTCTTCACCATCCCGGCCCGTAACCCCTTCCTCCGCTTCGTATCGATCACGATCTCCAACGGCATCACCCCCTTGAAATTCGTCTCGAAGAATTTCAGGTCGGTATACAGCTTGTCCTTCTGCGGCAGATCGTCCACGATAAATCCTTCCGACCGCAAGCGGAACATCCCGGCGATGGATATCGCTACGACAACCGTCGTCACCAGGTAGATGGTCTTCTGATGATGCAACGTCCATAGTTCAAGCCGCTTCAGCACCGCCGACAACCAACGGTTTTCCAGATATAACATATGCTTCGACCGGGGAGCCGGAAGATAGCTCAGCACTACCGGGATCAGGATAAAGGAAATAAAGAAAAGTCCCATGATATTGATCCCCGCCACCACGCCGAATTCATTCAGGATCGAGCTTCGCGTCAGTGCAAACACCCCAAACCCGATGGCCGCAGTCAGATTGCAAAACAGCGTGACTACCCCCATCCGGCCGATCATGACTGTCAGCGCCTGTTCCTTGTCGCCCGTATCCCGGTAGGCCGTATGATACTTGTTCATGAAGTAGATACAGTTCGGGATGCCGATGACCACCACAAGGGTGGGAGTGAGGGCATTCAATAACGTGATCTTATATCCCAGCAGATCCAGCGTCCCGAAACTGAAGACCACGCCGATGATCACCACCGCCAGCGATAGCAACATCGTACTCATGCTTCGGAAGAAAAGGAGCAGGATCAGCGACAACATCAACACCGACCCCAGCAGGAACCACCGGGTCTCCGTAGCTACCTTCACGGCCATGCGTGTGCGTATCAGCGGCAGACCGCTATAGTGCATGTCCAGCCCCGTACTCAGCCCGAAGCTGTCCACAAGATGCGTGATCCCGTTCACCGTTACGATCCGCTGTGCCGAATTCATCACGGCTTTGTTGACATGCACTGCCGTCAGCCAGGTATTAGTACGGCTGTTGTAGAGCAACCCTTCATAAAAAGGAAGGCCCAACAATACCGACTTACCGCTATCGACTTCCGCCTGCGTGGCAGGGTGCTCCCGGAAAATAGGCACCGCCTTCATCTGTTCTGCCGCGGTATCCCTGACCAGGTTCACAGCGGAAGAAACCCCCAGCACATCATCCACACCCGGAACCCGCTTCACAGCTTCCGTCATCGCGACATACTGATTAAAAACGGGCAGATCAAATAGCTTGTCCGTCTGAACCCCGACAACCAGCAGATTGCCGTCCTCGCCAAACTGCTTTCTGAACTCCTGGTAGGCCTTGTATTTCGGATTGTCCGTGGGAATCGCGCTGTTAAAATCGTAGCTTAGTTTCACCCGGGATGCCCGGAAAGCCATATAACCTGTGAGAGATAACAGAGCGATAAGCCAGAACAACCGGAATTTGAGGACCAGACGGGCAATGGATTCCCACATGTATCAAAATTTTACTCTGCAAATAAACGTAATTTTATAAGTGCAATTACACAAGACCAAAGGAATCGTCCTCAAGGGGGTGAAATACGGCGAAACGAGCCTTATCGTCACGATCTATACCGAGCTCTTCGGTATCCAGTCCTACCTCGTCAATGGCGTCCGGACATCCAGCCGAAAGGGACCCGGCAAGGCCAATCTCTTCCAGCCTGCCGCCATCCTCGATCTCATCGTCTACCATAATGACCTGAAGAATCTTCAACGCATCCGCGAATTCAAATGGGGAGTGCTCTATCAGAATATCTTCTTCGACGTGTTGAAGAATGCGGTCGCCCTCTTTATGGTGGAACTCTTGCAAAAATGCATCAAGCAACCCGAACCCAATCCCGACCTGTTTGATTTCATCGAGGACGCCTTTCTTCACCTCGACGCCGCCGAAGGCCGCGTTCTCGCCAACTTCCCGCTCTTCTTCACCCTGCACCTCGCGGGCTTTTTCGGTTTTAAGATCGAAGACATCCATGACGAACGCAATTCCTTCCTCGACCTGAAAGAAGGCCAGTTCGTGGCCGAACATCCGCAGCATCCCCAGGCCCTCGAAGGATCCCTCAGCTATATCACCGCCCAGTTACTGCGAGCCCAACAACCTGCCGAACTCCAGGAGATCGCCCTCAACCAGGAGACCCGCCGCACCCTGCTCCAGGCCTACCAGGCCTTCTACGCCCTGCATGTCCCCGACTTCGGGGAGATGCGCACTCTCAACGTCCTGCAGACCGTATTATCTTAGATCAACCTCCTCGCACGCGTACCCGCCAGCCGCTGTCCATTCCCGCCCTCGATCAACACCACCCCCGGCATCTTCCCCGGCGCAAAGCTTCCCAACTCCTCCTCCATCCCCAGCGCAATCGCCCCGTTCGACGTCGCCCATTGCAACAAAGACTCCGCTGCCAATTCCGGGAACTCCCGTTCCAACGTCTTCAACTCCTCCAATATCGAAAGCCCATGATTCGATGCAAGACTATCCGTTCCTACCACAATAGAACAACCCGATCGCACCAGCAACTCCACATCCGGAAGCCGCCCACTGATATACAGATTGGCGTTCGGGCATAAACAAAAGGTCACGGCACGACCCGCAACCACCTGCAGATCTTCCTCCCTCGTTGCAACATTATGCACCGCGATCACCGGCTGCCGCGGATCGAAATACCCAAGCCAGCTCTCCAGACTCCGCATGCCCGTACCATTATAAAAAGAAACATCCAGCCCTAACGCCGCATACAGCCGCAAAAACTCCCCTTCCCCACAGATCAAAAAACGGTTCTCCTCCTCATCCTCCTGGTTATGGATCGTCAACACCGCCCCCCTCGCCTGCTCGGCGATCAGCCGGAAAAGCGCCGGGGACACCGAATACGGCGCATGCGGTACAACAACACCGCTCCCCAGGGCGGCCAACACCCGAAGGCTGCCATCCATCCGCATCTTCGCCCCACCGTCGATAAACCCGATGGTCTCGACAAAATTATAGTAGCGGAGACGTCCGAGCCGCTTCTGTTCCAGCGTATCCGCGGTATTACAGATATCCCCCACCGCCACGATGCCGCTGTCCAGCATCTCCTGCTCCCCCGCTGCAATCGCCACCCGGATCCGGTCACCCGGATCGTGACCATCGCCACTACTCCCTGAACGCGAAGCATCACCCGCACCCGCGCTGCCGGTCGCCCCCCTTCCCCGGATCACCGTACTCAGGAAATCCACCAACCCCGTCCCCTCGGGTATCACCCCCCGCAGATGCGAAAGCTCCAGGTGACAATGGCAATTGACAAAACCCGGACTCAATACCCCCGGATAATAGACCGCATCCTCCCCCGCGGCCGCGGCCGGAACGACATCCTGCACCCGGCCTTCATCCGTGGTAACCAACACGCTGCCGGCAGGCGCAAATCCGGCTCCCGTGAATAAATAATCGGCTTTGAATTTTCGATAAGTCATTCGTAAACATTGTATTTTTGCGGTCCGCCGGGCCAGGCCCGACCCAAATATATGCTAGATAAACTGGAAGCCATACGAGCCCGTTTCGAGGACCTTGGAGTCGCCCTCAGCAACCCCGAGATCGTCAGCGACAACCGGAAATTCAGCGCCATGAGCAAAGAATACCGCAGTATCGAGAAGATCGTAAAAGCTCACGACGAATACAAAGACCTCCTAGATACCATCGAGTTCAACAGAGAGGCCCTCAATGGAGACGATGCCGAACTCCGCGAGCTCGCCAAGGCCGAAGCCCCCGGTCTCGACGAAAAGAAGGTCCAGATGGAAGCCCATATCCGCCAGCTTCTGATACCCAAAGACCCGCAGGACGAAAAGAACGCGATCCTCGAAATTCGCGCGGGGACGGGTGGGGACGAGGCCAGCCTCTTCGCCGGCGACCTCCTCCGCATGTACATCAAATACTGCGAACGCCGGGGTTGGAAGACCGCGATCCTCAGTGAAAGCGAAGGCACCGTTGGCGGTTACAAAGAAGTCCAGGTCGAGGTTATCGGCGATGACGTCTACGGCACCCTCAAATTCGAGAGTGGCGTACACCGTGTACAACGCGTACCCGACACCGAACAAAGCGGCCGGGTTCATACCAGCGCCGCCACCGTCGCCGTGATGCCCGAGGCCGAGGAAGTGGACTTTGAACTGAAGGAGAGCGATGTAAAGATGGAAACGGCCCGAAGCGGAGGCGCCGGCGGCCAGAATGTCAATAAAGTAGAAACAAAGGTATTTTTGACACATATCCCGACAGGCGTCGTCGTCGTCTGCCAGACCGAACGCAGCCAGCTCGGCAACCGGGAAAAAGCCATGCAAATGCTTCGGACCAAACTCTATGAGGATCAGGTCCGCAAGCAGGAAGAAGAGATCGCCCGCCACCGTAAAAGCCTTGTCAGCACCGGCGACCGGAGCGCCAAGATCAGGACCTATAACTTCCCCCAGGGCCGGGTCACCGACCACCGCATAGGGCTCACCGTCTATAACCTTGACGATGTGCTGAATGGGGAGATCAAGGAGTTCCTGGACGCCCTGCAATTCGCGGAGAACGCCGAAAAAATGGCCCGCCAGAATTGACCCACAGACCATTACAAAGGCACTTCTCGCGGTCCCCACATTAAAACGAAATTAAAAGCAGTGGAACTGGCAACAGAAAGAGGGGCCATTCACGTTATTTTAACGGGGAATGGTTAAACTTTGCGGTTGGAACATTGTCTTTATATAGCAAGGCCTTTTGGCCATAGTTCTTTAAAAATTCCGGCTAAAATTTGCTATAAAGCTGAAAATTCGTTAACTTAAGTAGGGTAATGCTAAATAAATGTTATTACTCCCGACCGGGGAAACGAAACGCATGATTCCATCGTAGTTTTGTACAGTGAAGAGTGAAAAGCAAGTGTAGGCAAAGTTCTTTAACAGTTACGCAACACAACATTGGCACCTGTTTTGCGTTATATAAGTTGAAATTAGTCTTTTCTATTTGACTCACATAAAGCAGTCAATTTTCTCATAAGCAGTTAGTTTTGGTTACGACCCCTGTTTCTACAGGGGTTTATTTTTTTATATTAGGACAAACTCACTGCAATGCCTATGCGTTATCTCCATTCTTCGATGGCGGCAGCAACCACAAATTACTGAAGCCATATCCCAATCCCGCTCCCAGCATATCCGCGATGATATCCGCAAGATCGAAATCCCTTCTCGGGATCCAATACTTCTGGACATATTCCATGGAGATCCCGAACCCATTGGAAAGCATATAAAAGCAAAAGAAGCCCAGGAGCAGCTTTTTGTACGCGATACCGCGACGGGTCAGATAAAGACACCAGAGAAAGACAAAGCCGCCAAAAAGCCCCGCATGAACGATCTTGTCGAAGTTGGGGAGCACGAACTTCTGTTCATTGGGAATATATCTCCCGGGGAGACACATCGCGATCGCGATCAACAGGGTCCAGATGACGGGGACATATAACGGCGAAAAGTACTTATGGATGAAACGGAGCATATGCGGGAATGGACCGGAAATTAATAAAAAAAGTCCCGGCCTGGGACTTTTTTTCTATAGCTGTAGAAATAGTTTCCTATTGGGTCAACATCGTCTTGCCGAGCGACTGCATCTTTTCCAGCGTCGGTGACTTGGCCCCGCCCTTCTGTTCGATAGTGATCGCAAAAGCCTGCGCCTTTCGGGTATCCTTCATCTGGAGGATGACCTTCTGATCCGTGGCGTCGAATACACCAAGATCGGTAGGCTTCCCATCGATCAGCGCCCAGAGCTGGTACTGCTGGTCCGTAGGGAGTTGCGGCATGTTCTTGACGACAAGGTAGACCTTGGAGCTCGCCGAATCCCAGTAGACGTTAGCGGAAGACCTCGGTGCTACCTTCGTGCCGACCATGTTGACAACGATGGTATTCGAGTCTTTGATGGCCTTCTGTTCCCCGACTATCCTATTCAGGATACTGTCCGTCTCCGTTACCTTTTGCAACAGCCGGTCATTCGCCTTGCTCAGGTCCTGGTTTTCCTGCTTCGTCTGGAAATACAGAAAGACCATGGCGACTGCTAATAGAACACAGGCGGCAGCCAGGAACTTCAGCACGCCGGAAGAGCGCGATTGAGTTTGATTTTCCATGTTGATGATTTTTGGTGGTTGGTTTGATGGAACAGCCGTCCTGGATTCTTTCCCAACGGCTTCCAAAACTTTCACCTTGACCTCTGGAGGGGGTGCCACCGCATTCTCCGATGCGTATGCTTCAAGCTTTTCTTCAAACTTCCTGCGAGCCGCGACCAGCTCGGGATACTGAGTACAATACCGTTCAAATTCAGCCCTTTCCGACTCGCTGGCCAGACCCATCACATAGCTTTCAATGATGCCGCTTTCTATATATTCTTTTATATTCACTTTAGAAATTGCCGTAATTGCAATAGTGCATTCCTGATCCGGGTCTTCACGGTCCCGAGCGGGATAGACATCATCTCCGCTATCTCCTCGTGCGTAAAACCCTTGAAGTAAGCCAGTTCCACCAGCACCCGGTGCTCGGGCTTCAATGTCTCCAATACCTTTTTTAGGCCGATATTGTCTACGTTCTGTTGTATGATCTGATTAGCTACTCCCTTATATACGTTTTCCGGAAGCTCCTGGTTTTTCTGGGAGTTCTGATAGCTCTTGGATCGGAGGGTATCGATCGATGCGTTCCTGGCAATATTCAACATCCAGGTGAAAAGACGTCCCTTGGTCTGGTCGTAGGTCTCGATCTTCCGCCAGATATTGATAAATACCTCCTGCAATACATCGCTGGCTAGCTCATTATTGTCCGTAATGATCTGTTTGATAATGCTATAAAGGGCACCAGCATAATTATCATACAGAAAACCGAAAGCCTGGTTATTCCTTTCTTTCAGTGCCAGCACAAGTTCCTGCTCTGTATAGGTGGTAGGTATTCCCAAAGGTTTATGTGAATAGAAACACTAATGTAAAGAAAAAAAGACTCAGTGTACGATGTTGCTGTATGCAGTGGCATCCATCAGCTTATCCAGGTCTGCCGGGTCTTTTACCGTCATCTTGATCATCCAGCCCTTGCCATACGGGTCGGAATTGACCAGATCGGGAGCCGATCCCAATTCGGGATTCAACTCGAGGATCGTCCCCGCAACAGGCAGGTACAGGTCGGACACCGTCTTTACGGCTTCCACCGTCCCGAAGATGGTTTCCGCGGCCAGCGCTTTACCCACCGTTTCAACCTCGACATAAACGATATCTCCCAATTCCTTTTGAGCAAAATCCGTAATGCCGATGACGGCAACATTGTCCTTTTCCAGCCGGATCCATTCATGATCTTTCGTGTAACGCAATTCTTCTGGGAAATTCATGGTAGTTAAAATTTTATGCTGCAAAGATTAAAAAAAGCCCCGAAATAAGCCTTGTTGCAGGATGAATTATTTGTTTCTTGATATTAACCTCATTTTCAGTATCCTAATCTCTTTTTTCGGCCTGTCCAACGGGGGGCCGCTCGTCTCGGCCGAAGCGATGGAATCCACCACTTCCATCCCCCGGATCACCTCGCCGAAAACCGTATAAGCCTGGTCCAGATGGGGCGAGCCGCCGATCGTTTTATATACGGCCCGATGTGCCGCTGGGATCTTTCTTCCCTTCAGCCGGTACGTTTCCAGAGAATCAAGCCCCCCATCGGTGAACCGCTTCCCTTGTACGATATAGAACTGGCTGCCGCTGCTGGCCCGCGTAGGATTGACATCATCATTCTCTCTTGCCGCACCCAACGCGCCGCGATGATGAAATAATTCCGGCCGGATTTCCGCCGGGACCTTATAGCCGGGCCCGCTCTTGCCACCCTGACTCAACGGCTTCCCCCAGGACGAATCGCGTCGGCCCTCGCGGCTGCCGGGATCCCCACTCTGGATCATAAAATTGCGGATCACCCGATGGAACAACAACGAATCATAAAACCCCTTTTTCGCCAGCAACAGGAAATTATCCCGGTGCAATGGCGTGGAGTCGGAAAGCCGGATCACAAGCGTTCCCCTGGTCGTGATGACTTCCACATCGCGGCCCAGATCCTTCTTGCGAAGGCCATTCGATAATTTAGGATTACACGCGGCAAACAGGACCAGCCCCGCCGCCAAAAACAAGCCGGAGAACCTCCGGAATGCATTTATCATAAGCTGTCAGGTTCTTCGCCTATGTCGCTGTTGTCGAAGTACAACAGGACATGATCCTTCAGGAAATTTTCCTGCTCGACAAGCCCCATCACTGGCAACGCCTTCAGCTGGACAAAATGCGGCCAGCCCTGTTCGTCGACCCCTTCGAGCCGGTAATATCCGCTCTGCGCAAAAAGCGTACACACGGCAATATGCATCAGGTCCTGCTTCTCTTCCTTGGTAAATTTCTTCCGGATATCCCCGAACTCCTGCACCCCGATCAGAAAAAGAATGGTCTCCATATCGGGCCGCTTGCCGAACCGCTCGACAAGTCGCACCTCCAGGTTCCACCAACGAGCTTGCAGATCATCCTGTAATTGTTGCATAGGTGCAAAGATACACCAAAAGCCGCGCAACCCGCCGGCAGTTCGGCCGAAGGACCGACATCACACCTTCTCCACCAGCACCGCCGTCCCATAGGCCAGCACCTCCGTCACCCCATTCATCACCTCGTTGGCGTCATAGCGCATATTGATGATCGCATTCGCCCCTCGCTCGGATGCATGCTGCATCATATACTGGAACGCTTCCTCCCTCGTCTTCTCGCAAAGCTCCACATAGATGGATATCTGCCCGCCGAAGATCGTCTGCAGTCCGCCGGCAAGATTGCCAAGCAAACTACGCGAGCGAACGGTAATTCCCCGGACAACACCCAGGTTTCGAACGACGCGATGTCCTTCCAGCGCAATACTGGTGGTCACCATGGTAGGGTCTATCATATAAAAGGTTTTATTGACGAAATTTACGGCATTCCATCATTACCTTTGAGGCAAATTTCAGAAAATGTTACAAGTGGCATTTATCCGTCAGAACGTTGACTTTGTAAAGGAAAGACTGGGCGTAAGGAATTTTGCCGATACCGGGTTGGTTGACACCATCGTAGCCCTGGACGATCAGCGCCGGAAACTCCAACTCGAAACCGATACCACCCAGTCGAAGATAAATGCTGCTTCAAAAGAGATCGGTGCTTTAATGGCAAAAGGCCAGAAAGCCGAGGCCGAACAAAAAAAGCAGGAAGTGACGACTCTAAAGGCCGCATTGGCACCCATCGCCGGCCAATTGGCGACAGTGGAAGAAGAGCTGAACGCCGCCCTCGTTCGCCTGCCCAATCTCCCCGCGGCAGCGGTTCCCCGTGGCCGTACGCCCGAGGACAATGTCACCATCCGCGAAGGCGGTAAAAAGCCTGCGCTTCCCGCCGGCGCCCTGGCTCACTGGGACCTCGCCAAAAAATACAACCTCATCGACTTCGAACTCGGAAACAAGATCACCGGCAGCGGCTTCCCCGTCTATATCAACAAAGGCGCAAAGCTGCAACGTGCCCTCATCCAATACTTCCTCGACTACAACACCGCGGCGGGCTATACGGAATACCAACCGCCGATCATGGTCAACGAAGCCTCTGCCCGCGGCACCGGCCAACTCCCGGATAAGGAAGGGCAGATGTACTTCGTCACCGAAGACAATCTCTACCTGATCCCCACCGCCGAGGTCCCCGTGACCAATATCTTCCGCGAGGAGATCCTCAAGGATACGCAACTCCCGGTAAAGATGACGGCCTATACCCCTTGCTTCCGCCGCGAAGCCGGCAGCTATGGCAAGGACGTTCGGGGCCTCAACCGCCTGCACCAGTTCGATAAGGTGGAGATTGTACAGCTCGTCGAACCGGCAAAAAGTTATGAAGTGCTCGAGGAAATGGTGCTTCACGTGGAGGAACTGCTGCAATCCCTGAACCTCCCCTATCGCATTCTGCGGTTATGCGGTGGCGATATGGGGTTCACCTCTGCGATGACCTATGACTTCGAAGTCTACAGCGCCGCTCAGGAAAAATGGCTCGAGGTCAGCTCCGTCAGCAACTTCGAAGCCTTTCAGACAAATCGCATGAAGATCCGCTTCAAGGACGCTGGCGGTAAGACGCAGCTGGTGCACTCCCTTAACGGAAGTTCGCTCGCGCTTCCCCGCATCGTGGCCTGTCTGCTCGAGAACCATCAGCAGGACGGATCCATCGCACTGCCAAAAGCGCTGCACACTTACTTCGGCGCTGACGCCATCCGCTAAATCTGACGCCGGCACCATCCGCTAACGCTGCTCCGCTCCGGGTTAAAACCGCGTTAATTAAAGCGCATTAATCTTTTGCTTAAACTTTAATTAAAGTGAGCTAACGGCATTGCATGTCCCGGGGCTTCTTCCATACTTTAGGGGAACAAAATTTTATTGTATGAAGAAAGTCTATGCACTATTCATTATCGCACTTAGCTGCACCACTGCCAACGCCCAGATAAAAAAAGGGGAGATCGTGCTGGGCGGCAACCTCGGCTACAGCGACCAGTATCAGGGAACGACGATCTCCGGCACGACCAGCAGCAACCAGAGCAAGAACTTTTCCATCGCCCCTTCCTTTGGCAGGGCGATAAAGGACAACCTGGTCCTGGGATTCGATGTAGGATACAATCACTCCCGCGCCTCGTATTCGCCCACCCCGGATAACACGGGCAACGGCGGTGCGGCAGATATCTTTTTACGGAAATACAAACCACTAGGTAACGGCTTCTACCTCTTCGGCCAGAGCAGCCTAGGCGGTTTCTACAATCACAGCAAACAGAATGACGAGACCGGCGCCTCGTTCGAATCGAACTCGATGAATGCCTACGGCTTTACCCTTCAGTTCTTTCCGGGCATCGCCTATGCATTGAACCAGAAATGGCAACTGGAAGCTGGCCTGCCGAACTTCTTTGTCATTGGCTGGTCACATTCCAAACAAACGAACATTCCCTTGAACGCGCCCGAACAGGACTATGTTTCCCATTCGTTCCAGCTCCAAAGCAGCATCACCGGAAGTACAGCCCTGACCATCGGTCTCCGGTACTTCATCGGCGGCTAACCCATGGCAAACAACGGCAGCAGACCCTTGGGTCTGCTGCCTTACTTTCATTTTCTTATGGGAGTGGGGAGTATTTTTCGATGAGCGAACTCTACGGTCTGAAAAATAGTTGGCTTCTTTTACCAGCCTTGTTTGGCGACACCCGCTTTGATCGCGGCCAAAGCCTTTTCTTCGCCCAGCAGGGTCGTCAGCTTGTTACCCTTGCCATCATGTCCCTGTGCCATATAAGCCCCTTTCGCAGTCTTTGTGATGACGGCGTCCTGCATAGGTACATTCTTCTCTTTCGTCTTAACGTTGTAGGCCGTAAGTGTTACACTTGACATAATTCATTGATTTAATGCAATACTAAGTATTTTCATTTACACGTCCAATTTCGCATACTTCGCATGCGACTCGATGAAGTCTCTCCGCGGAGCTACCTCATCACCCATCAACATGCTGAAGATCCGATCGGCCTCGGCGGCACTCTCGATCGTCACTTGCTTGAGTGTCCGCGTATCCGGATTCATCGTCGTTTCCCAAAGTTGGTCGGAGTTCATCTCCCCCAGACCTTTGTATCGTTGTACTGTTACGCTGTCTTCCTTTCCATTTCCCAACTTCTCGACCCAGCCGCGGCGCTGCTCTTCATTCCAGGCATACGATTGCTCCTTGCCCTTCTTCACGAGATAAAGCGGCGGTTGCGCGAGATACACATAACCCTGCTCAACCATCTCCTTCATATACCGGTAGATGAACGTCAGGATCAGCGTGGCGATATGGCTTCCGTCCACATCGGCATCCGTCATGATGATCAGCTTGTGATACCGCAACTTGACGAGGTTCAGCGCCTTCGGATCATCAGCTGTTCCCACCGTCACGCCAAGCGCCGTATACATATTCCGGATCTCCTCGTTCTCATAGATCTTGTGCTCCATCGCCTTCTCCACGTTCAGGATCTTACCCCGCAACGGCAGAATAGCCTGGAAGCTGCGGTCCCGGCCCTGTTTGGCCGTTCCGCCCGCCGAGTCTCCTTCGACCAGGAACAACTCGCATCGATCGGGGTCCCGGTCGGAACAGTCCGCCAGCTTACCCGGCAGACCACCACCGCTGAGCACGCTCTTGCGTTGCACAAGCTCTCTCGCCTTCTTCGCCGCGGCCCTCGCCTGCGCGGCCAGGATGACCTTGTTGATTATGTTCTTGGCCTCACGCGGATTCTCCTCGAGGTAGTCGTTCAACACCTTGCTCACGGTAGAATCGACCACTCCGGCAACCTCATTATTGCCCAATTTGGTCTTCGTCTGGCCTTCGAACTGCGGTTCCGGAACTTTTACGGAAATGATCGTGCTCAACCCTTCCCGGAAATCATCGCCTTCGATCTCGACTTTTGCTTTCTCGAAAAGACCCTCGCGATCCCCATAAGCCTTGAACACGCGGGTCAGCGCCCGGCGAAAACCGGCCACATGGGTACCGCCTTCTATCGTATTGATGTTGTTGACGTACGAGTAGATATGCTCGCTGTAGCTGTCATTGTAGGTCAGCGCTACTTCCACCGCAACATTCGTCACCTCATCCCGCCCCTCGACGTAGATGATCTTGGGGATCAACGCCTGCCGGCCCGCATTCTTGTCCAGCATATCCACGAACTCCACGATCCCGCCTTCGCTATAGAAGGTCTTGGTGTAGACGGTGCCATCCTCCTCCTTCTCCCGGAGATCCTTTAAAATGATCCGGACCCCGCGATTCAGGAACGACAGTTCCCGGAGCCGCCCTTCCAGAATATCCTTGCTGTAAACGGTTGTGATAAAGATCGATGAGTCGGGCCAAAAATGCACGATGGTCCCCGTTTTCTCACTCACTCCGATCTCCCGCACCTCATATTGCGGAACCCCGATCTTGTACGCCTGCTCGAAGACCTTGCCTTCCCGGTGTACCGTCACATGCAGGTCCGAACTCAGCGCATTCACGCAACTCACACCCACCCCGTGCAGACCACCGGATACTTTGTAGGTGTTCTTATCGAACTTGCCGCCCGCGTGAAGAATGGTCATGACCATCTCGAGAGCGCTCTTCTTCTCCTTGGTGTTGATACCAGTTGGAATCCCCCGGCCGTCATCCTCCACCTCGATGGAGTTGTCTTCAAAAATCGTAACCAGAATGTTCTTGCAATATCCCGCCAGAGCCTCGTCGATGGAGTTGTCCACGACCTCATATACCAGGTGATGAAGGCCCTTGACCCCAATATCACCGATATACATTGCCGGACGCTTCCGAACCGCTTCCAAACCTTCGAGTACCTGGATGCTGTCTGCCCCATATCCATTGCTGGCCGAGGTCAGTGCTTCCTGTGTTGTTTCACTCATATTTTTTCCTGCTGGAATAGTCTAGTTAACAATAAATTAATAAGGTTTGCAAATCTACGAAAATTAAGGCGTTCGGCCCGTTTTAATATCCCCAAAAGGACTCTATTTTCCACTATTTTTTTAGCCTCTTTTTGAGCCATTTCGAGCCCTCCAACCTTGTCGCAAACCGTCATCATTCCGTCATAAATTACTCCCGTTGAACCATTCTGTCTACCCAACCCCTTTTATTCCCGTTTTCAACCTATTTTTGCCGAATGGTGACACAGGTGGCGTATCAGGCTCCGGATATCTTGACGATGGCATACAAACAACCCATCATGCAGGACCAATTGGTCACACTGCTCGAAAAAGAACAGCAGATACCCGGCTCCGTTCAATATACCATCAAGCGCTACCGCAAACATCCGCAATGGTCCTTAGACGACATGGGGATGATGGTCTACCACTACAAAAAAGAGGATCCCAGCCGCAATTATCTCGAACTTCGCTTTTGTGTCGCCGGCGGCGTATACTGTCGTACCAAAGCTAATGGGCCTTCGGCCGGAACGTCAGCTGCATTCGGCGAGATCGAATGCGACTCCTGTAAGCTGGCTTCGACCCCAGGCTGTACCGAACGCCTCGAGACCGTCGACGTCCTTAGCTTCCGCTTCCTCTCCGTTCACCTCTCCCAATTTTCAAAACCCCGGAAAACGGACACCACCGCCAGCGACGACCTCCTCGAATTCCAGCACCCCACCTCCTTCAGCAAGACCCTCTCCATCTGCGGCCGCACCCGCCTGGTCCTGGAGACACTGCTGAACCACAGCTATACCGGCAGCCACGAGAACATCTACATCAACGCCCAGAGCCAGATGCTCCTTCTCTATAGCCTGGAATGTATGGTCGGGGAAAAAGAGGTCGAAGGATTTCAGTGCAAATTCCTCGCAAACGAGGCCGATCGGGAAAAGATCGTCCAGGCCCGCGAGATCCTGCTCCAGCATATCGGCGAACCCCTCACGATCAAGGAACTCAGCCGCAAGGTGGCCATCAACGAATGCTATCTGAAAAAAGGATTTAAAGAGATGTTCGGGACCACCATCTTCGACTTCTACCAGGGCCAGCGCATGGAACACGCCCGCTATCTCCTATACGAAAAAGGCCTGAGCGTTACCGAAGTCTCCGTCATGCTGGGATACTCGTCCATCTCCCACTTCTCGACGGCCTTCAAGAAACACACCGGCCTCAAGCCCTGCGAGCTGCTGCTACACTAGCTATTCAATTCAGCTAAACTCTCCCCCGCAGCCTTCACTGTCGCATCCAGATCGGCGACAGACAACGCATTATTCAAAAACCAACTCTCGAACGCCGATGGCGGCAAATACACGCCGCGCCGCAACATCGAGTGAAAAAACAACTTGAATAACCCATTATTCGCCCCCGAAGCCGACGTAAAATCGGTTACCGGATGATCGCTGAAATGCACACTGATCATCGACCCCAATTGATTGATCCGATACGGCTGCCCCCACGCCCGGAACACCTTGTCGAGCCCATCCCGTAAATAGATCGTCTTCTCTTCCAGCTCCGTAAATATTTCCGGCCTGGCCTTCAGCTCGGAAAGCATCGTATATCCCGCGATCATCGCGATCGGGTTGCCGCTAAGCGTCCCCGCCTGGTAGACATTCCCCAGCGGCGCGATATGCTGCATGATATCTTTTCTTCCTCCAAAGGCGCCCACCGGCATCCCGCCGCCAATCACCTTTCCATACGTGATCAGATCCGCCCGGATACCGAGTCGCTCCTGCGCCCCGCCGGGCGCCAGCCGGAAACCCGTCATCACCTCGTCGAAAATGAATACAATGCCCTCACGGTCGCAGATGGCCCGAAGCCCTTCGAGGAAACCCGGCTCGGGAAGGATACAACCCATATTCCCAGCCACCGGCTCGACAATGATCGCGGCTATCGCCCCGGGATAGGCCGCGACAAGCTGCTCTACACCGGGCAGATCGTTATACGCTGCCGTCAGCGTATCCTGTGCCACCCCTGGAGTAACCCCCGGCACCGTCTGAATATTGAAGGTAGCAACGCCGCTGCCCGCCTTTACCAGGAAGGGATCGGCATGACCATGATAATGTCCTTCGAACTTGATGATCTTATTTCGCCCGGTAAACCCCCGCGCCAGCCGGACCGCACTCATACACGCCTCCGTCCCGCTGCTGACCATCCGCACCAGGTCGACACCCGGGGCCATGCTCCGGATCAGCTCGGCCATTTCCACTTCCAGCTCCGTGGGCGCTCCATACGAGGTCGAGAGTCCGGCATATTCCTGGATAGCCTTCACCACCGGCCCCCAGGCATGCCCAAGGATCATCGGCCCCCAGGACGCGATATAGTCGATATACCGGTTGCCGTCTACATCGTACAAATAAGGGCCCTCGGCCCGCTTCATGAACAGCGGCGTGCCGCCCACACTGCGAAACGCCCGTACGGGTGAATTGACCCCCCCGGGAATACTTTGCTGTGCCCTTTCAAAAAGTTCTTTGCTCTTGTTATACATGCAGCAATTTTACGGCATCTTTTGCAAAATAGGTGGCTATAAGATCGGCCCCGGCCCTTTTAAACGAGGTCAGGGTCTCGAGGATCGCTTTTTCCTCGTTGATCCAGCCCATTTTTGCCGCGGCTTTTACCATCGCATACTCTCCGCTGATGTTATAGGCGCTGACCGGAACCCGGACGGCATTCTTCACCTCGCGGATGATATCGAGATAGGGGAGTCCGGGCTTCACCATCACCATATCCGCGCCCTCCTCCACATCCATCAACGCCTCTTTCACGGCCTCGATCCGGTTGGCGGGATCCATCTGGTAGGTCTTCTTGTCCCCGAACCCCGGCGCTGAATCCAGCGCATCGCGGAAGGGACCGTAAAAACAGGAGGCATATTTGGCGCTATACGCCATGATCCCCATTCGGGTAAAACTGTTTTCTTCAAACGCTTTACGGATTGCCCCGATCCTTCCGTCCATCATATCGCTGGGCGCCACCCAGTCCGCACCAGCTTCCGCATGGCTAAGGCTCATCCTGATAAGCGCTTCTACCGTGGGATCGTTTACGATCTCACCATTTTCAACAATGCCGTCATGGCCATAGGAAGAATACGGATCAAGCGCGACATCCGTCATCACCAGGATTTCCGGAACGGCCTCCTTGATAGCCTTGATGCTTCGCTGCATCAGCCCATCCGGATTCCAGGCTTCCTTTCCGGTATTATCCTTCAATTCATCCTTGCTCTTGACAAAGAGCAACACACTCTTGATCCCAAGCCCCCACAATTCCTTTACTTCTTTAACCGTCCCGTCCAGGCTCCGGCGAAAATACCCGGGCATCGAGGCGATCTCCGTCTCCACCCCCTTGCCTTCATCGATGAATAGCGGAACGATAAAGTCATTCGGTGTCAGCACCGTCTCGGCAACCATCGCCCGGATGGCCGGACTCTGGCGCAAAATGCGATTGCGTCGTTGCAGATACATATCCCAAAAAGTTTTTTATTTTATCCAGTCCTTTGGATGCCTGCAGGCATCCAGCAATACCGATTCCGGACTTCCTTCCTCGGGCTGATAATCATATTCCCATCTTGCCCTCGGCGGCAGGCTCATCAGGATGCTCTCCGTCCGGCCATTCGTCTTCAGGCCGAACAGCGTCCCCCGGTCGTGGATCAGGTTGAACTCCACATAACGCCCCCGGCGGATTTCCTGCCATTCCAATTCCCGCTCACCATAAGGCATAACCGCCCTTTTCTCCACGATCGGGAGATAGGCGGGAAGAAAAGCATTCCCATTGGCCTGCTGAAAAGCAAAAAGCCGGTCGGCATCCGCCGCATCCGCCGGCCGCAGATGATCATAGAACACACCGCCGATGCCCCGCATCTCGTTACCCCGGTGCTTGTTGGAAAAATATTCGTCACACCATTGCTTGCATTTCGGGTAATAACCGGTACCAAAGGGATCCATCGCGTCCTTGAAACTCCGGTGAAAATGCCGGGCATCCTCCCTGAAAAGATAATAAGGCGTCAGATCGGCGCCTCCGCCAAACCAGCGATCGTTCACATGACCCGCATCGTCGTATAATTCAAAATAACGCCAGTTGGCATGTGTCGTGGGAATATACGGATTCAGAGGATGGATCACCAGGGACAACCCGCAGGCAAACCAGTTCTTCCCCTCGATCTTCAGTTGCGTCCGCATCGCATCCGTTACCTTGCCCCACACGACCGAACTGTTCACGCCGCCTTTCTCGAAAACCCTTCCCTTGCTTAGCACCCTCGTCTTGCCGCCACCACCATCCTCCCGCTCCCACTCATCCGTCACGAAAAGGGCCTGGCCGTCCAGGTCCTCCAGCGCGGCGCAGATCCGTTCCTGCAGGCCATGGATAAAACCGATCCATTTGTCCCGGAAGGACCCCGTCTCGGTCTTGTACAAATGATTATCGGGCTGGTTCATATTGATAATTTTTCACCGTTTCGACGAACGCGATGGCATGCTCCACCGGAACATTGGGAAGGATGCCATGACCGAGATTCGCGATATGCCGCGTACCGCCAAATTCATCCAGCATCATCCGGACTTCCCGCTCAATGACCGGGATCGGCGATAACAACTTGGCGGGGTCAAAGTTACCTTGTAATGCAACACGCGGGCCAGCCAGTTTCCGCGCCATTTGCGGCCGGATACACCAGTCGATGCCAAGCCCGTGTGCCCCCGTCGCCGCCATGCTCTCCAGACCATGCCACGCCCCTTTTGCAAAGAGGATGGTCAGGACATCGTCTTTCAATGCCGCGACTATTTGCCGGATATATTGCAGCGATAGCTGCTCGAAATCATCCGGTCCGAGCAGTCCACCCCAGCTGTCGAAGATCTGGACCACATCGGCGCCCGCGGCCACCTGCCCCTTTAGATAGGCAATCGTCGTATCCGTGATCATTTGCAGCAACCGGTGGGCCGTCTTCGGCTGCGTATAGCAAAAGGCCTTGGCCTCATCGAAGGTCTTGGAACCCTTTCCCTGCACCATATAGCATAACAAGGTCCACGGAGCTCCGGCAAATCCGATCAGCGGCACCCGCCCGGCCAGCGTTTTCTTCGTCAGTCGCAAGGCGTCGAATACATACCCGAGGCGCTCTTCGACATCCGGTTGGATCAGTCGCTGCAGGTCGGCTTCCGTCTTTATCGGATCTGGCAGCAACGGCCCCTTCGACTCGATCAATTGAACCTCCATCCCCATCGCCTGCGGGACGACCAGGATATCGGAGAAAATGATCGCCGCATCCACACCCACCTGCTCCACCGGCTGGATCGTGATCTCCGTCGCCAGCTCGGGGTTCTGACACCGTTCGAAAAAGGAATATTTCTCCCGCAAAACCCGGTAGTCCGGCAAATATCTTCCCGCCTGCCGCATCATCCACACTGGCGTCCGCTCCGTCTTCTCTCCCCGAAGGGTCCGTAACAATAGATCGTTCTTCAATGTATTCATACTAGTAAATAGGTGATCATTTCGTTGATCAAAATTTCTTTATCAGGCTGACTGGCTACGATGGCCTCTCTTCCCGTCTGGGCTCGCACGGCAGCCAAAGTCGTCCCGCCGATGGCAAAAAGGTTCGTAGCCGCCCCCACGGTATTCATCGAAAAAAAACTCTCGACGCCGCTGGGACTAAAAAAGGCGATCCCCGCATATTCCCGCTCCACCTTCCGTGGCGACAATAGGGTCCGGTACACGATCCGCTCTTCGACAGCATATCCGGCCTGCCGCAGCAACGCGGGCAACTCTTCCCGGCGCAGGTCCCCGCAAAAAAAGAGTACGCGCTTCGCTCCCCCTATTATCCCCCGCGACTTCACCTCCTCCATTTTCCCCCCGCCGGCCTTCAACGGCGAGATCTCGACGATAACTCTCGCCAATTCTTCCGCCGAAGGCGCCGATCCGTCAACGACATCCGCCCCAAACCTCTTCTCGACCGCTCTCTGTGTCGCCCCTGAAATACAAAATATCCTCCACCCCGCTTCGATTGCCGGTACCGCCTCCACCGCGCGCTGACTCGTAAACACCACGATCGCCGGCCCAACGGGCAGCTCACCCACCGGTAACAACTCCGTCCGGATGAACGGCGCCGCATCCAGCTGCACCCCCTTCTCCGCCGCCGCGGCGATCACCGCCTCAGGCAGACCCTGGGTCGACAAAGCAAATATCCTTGGAGTAGACATCCTATTCTTTCATCAAGCGACAGACTAATCCTTCGCCGGCGTCATCGTACCCTTCGTCCCCGTCGCGCGGATACTGTCCGCAATGGTCCGCCCACCTTTTCCCAGCAATTCTTCTGCCGCCAGCCGGCCAAGATGGTCCGCATGGTCGACAGGTACGATCTTTTCGATCTCGACCTTTTGCTTGCCGTCGAGAGAAAGGATCTGTCCGCTGAAATAGACGTCTCCATCCTCGACCTCGGCCAGCGCGCTGATCGGTGTCGAACATCCGCCCAGCAAGGTGCGCAGGAAATCCCGCTCGATTCGCGTGCAAAGCGCCGTATCTGCGTCATTCAGCGGCCGGCAGATCTCCAGCACCGCTTCCTCGTCCCGGCTGACGACCAGGATCGCCCCCTGCGCCGGCGCCGGTAGCATCCAGTCCAGCACCAGGCTGTTGGCCGGCCGCAGATGAATGCGTTCAAGTCCCGCCTGCGCAAAAATAGCCGCATCCCAGCTTTCTTCGCCCAGCTTTCGAAGCCGGGTATTGACATTGCCCCGCAGATTCTCTAATTGATGATTTGGGTATCGGTGCAGCCACTGCGCCTTCCGGCGGATGCTGCTCGTCGCGATCCGGGCGATCCCGTCCCGCTGCGATAAAAAGTCAGTGGAGTTCTTATAAACCAGCAGATCGTGCACCGGTCCCCGTTTCAGCACGGCAGCGGCCTCGATCCCCTGTGGTAATTGAGTCGGAACATCCTTCATGGAATGCACCGCGATATCGATGGCATTGTTGAGGAGCGCGATGTCCAGGCTTCGGGTAAATACCCCCTGCACCCCCATCTCGTACAAAGGCGTTTTCAGGTCGATATCCCCTTCGCTTTTTATCGGCACAAGGACCGCGGCAACCCCTTCCTTTTCCAGAAGCTCCTTCACCAGGGTCGCTTGCCAGAGGGCAAGCTGACTCTCTCTGGTGCCTATGCGCACGGTCATTGGCATGTTCGTCGGCATTAGCTTCCAATATACTCGTTAATGGCCTGGATATAATGACAGCCGCCTTGATTGTGTTGCCTCATTCGGGTGGCCATTCCATTGATGACCCGCTGGATCTGCTCGTCAGTATCGCCGTCGCAGGAGACCGTTTCTCCTGTAAGCTGGAGAAACAGCGGGTGGGTATGTAGTTCTTTTAATTTCGTTTTGACGGCTCGCAGGACGGGTACGTGCTTGCGCATCGCACACCAATCGATGAATTCCCCGATATGCTCGGCAAGGATCGCCTTTGCCTTCGGTACCTCGGCCTCGCGCTTTTGCAGCGTCTCGTCCTTTATCTTCGACAGCTCATCGACGTTGACCAGCGTTACACCAGGCAACGCCGCCGCGGCTTTCTCCACATTGCAGGGGATCGAAAGATCGATGACCAGTTTTTCGCCCCGGCCCTCGAGATTCGAACACAAAAGGGTAGGGTGTTCCGCATTGGTGGCGACAAGGATCACATCGGCTATGCCCGCGTAGTGCGACAGTTGCTCCAGCGGCGCGGAGGCTACACCCGTCTCGGCAGCCAGCGCGGCGGCTCTCGACTCGGTGCGGTTCATCAGCGTGATATTCTTCGTGCCGAGATAATCCACCATGTTCCGGCAGGTATTGCGGCCGATCTTTCCCGTTCCGATCAGCAGGATGCGCTTGTCGCCCAGATTGGCAAAACGTTCGCGGATATATTGAATGGCAGCAAACGAAACCGATACGGTCCCGCCGCTCAGTTCCGTCTGATTCTTGACCGACTTGGAGGACTGAAGAACGCAGTTGACGAGCCGCTCGAGAAAAGCGCCGACGAATTCATGCTCCCGCGCAAACTTCACGGCCTGCTTTATCTGCCCGACGATCTCATAGTCGCCGAGGATCTGCGAGTCGATGCCCGCACCCACCAGGAAGAGGTGATCCACGGCATCCATGCCCCGCTTGATATAGGACATATCGAGAAAGGCTTCCACATTTCCTTCCGTGGCCGAACACAAAAGACCCGCCAGTTGCCGCGCACTGTCGGCAAAACCATAAATTTCGGTCCGGTTGCAGGTGGAAAGAATAAATAATTCGGAAAGATGATGGGAAGGCGCAAGCGTAAGAAGTTGGGCGTATTGTTCTTCACTGATGGCAAATTGACCCCGGATCGCAGCATCTGTTTTCTTATAGTTGATCCCGACTACGTAAAATTCCGAAATATCAGAGGTCCTTGTGCCCATTTCCAACGGCTTGTTTAAGAAAGTACGCAAATTTACCTCCATCGGTTCCGCCATCACAGTTTTTTCTGTCATTAGAATGTCATTTCCCAAAAATCCATCCCCCAATCCCCAAACGACATACCTTTGCCCCCGGACTGAAAGTCCGCTCGCCAATCAAAATGAAACGCGCTATCCTCCTCATGAACCTCGGCTCTCCGGATTCTACGGCACACCCGGACGTTCATACCTATCTGATGGAATTTCTTATGGACAAAAGAGTCATTGACTATCCCTGGCTGTTCCGAAAGATCCTCGTCGGAGGTCTCATCGTTCCCTTCCGCACCAAAAAGTCCGCGGAAGCCTATGAAACCATCTGGACAAAGGACGGATCCCCCCTCGTTGTCCTGACGCGCCAGCTGCAGGCCGCCCTGCAGCAACTGGTCGAAGAGCCCGTGGAGATCGCCATGCGGTACGGCAACCCATCCATGGACGAAGCCTACAAGCGTCTGCTGAAACAGGAACCGCAACTCGAAGAGGTCGTTGCTATCCCACTGTATCCGCACTATGCCATGGCTTCTTACGAGACCGCCGTGGAATATGCGCAGGAGATCCATCGTAAGAACAAATACTCCTTCCGGCTGACATTCATAAAGCCGTTCTACAACGAGTCGCATTATCTTAAGGCATTGGCCGAACATATCCGACCCTACCTGAAACAGGAATACGATCATGTTCTCTTCAGCTATCATGGGGTGCCGGGCCGGCATATCCGGAAATCGGACCCCACCGGCAACCACTGCCTGCAATCAGCCGGCTGCTGCGATACAGCTTCACCCGCACACGCGACCTGCTATCGTCACCAGTGTTTCATCACTACCAACGAGATCGTCCGGATGCTGGAGATTCCCGCAGGGAAATACAGCAACTCCTTCCAGTCCCGCCTCGGCAAAGGCTGGCTCGAACCATTCACCGATATCCGCCTCGAAGAAATGCCCAAAGAAGGCATAAAGAAATTGCTCATCCTCTGTCCCGCTTTTGTCAGCGACTGCCTCGAGACGCTTGAAGAGATAGCCATGCGCGGTAAAGAATCGTTTCTGGCCGCCGGCGGTGAAGAATATACGATGATCCCCTGTCTCAATGTCGACTCGCTGTGGGTAGACGCATTGGCGGGATGGGTCAGGGACTATGCGGCGGGTGACAAGACGATGATCCTCGACTAATGTCAAACACTTTCCTATGCACAAGTATTATGACTATGTAAAGGCCCTGCACATCATTTTTATCGTCACCTGGTTTAGCGGACTCTTCTACATGGTGCGGCTCTTCGTGTATCACAGGGAAGCCAATGAAAAGCCCGAACCCGAACGGACGATCCTGCAGACCCAGTTCAAAATGATGATCCGCCGCCTCTGGATGGGCATTACCTGGCCCTCCGCGATCCTCACTCTCATCTTCGGCCCCTGGATGATGATCCTCTTCGGCTCCGTGCCCACCTGGCTGGCCATCAAACTAGGCTTTGTCGTTGGCCTCTATGGTTATCATTTTACCCTGCAGGCCATCTATCGCCAACAAATGAAAGGCATCTTTCGCTACTCCTCGCAGCAACTGCGCATCTGGAACGAAGTAGCCACCATCTTCCTCGTCGCCATCGTCATGCTCGTCGTCGTCAAACAAAACATGAGCTGGGCCTGGGGCCTCCTCGGTCTCTTCGCCTTCGTCATCCTGTTGATGAGCGCCATTAAAATTTATAAGATTATTCGTACGCGATCGTAAGTCTGCGGCGTCACTCCTAAAAGCTGAACAACCCTCCCGGTCGCAGACCGGGAGGGTTGTGTCCTCCGGGGTAAAAAAGGTGGTTCTCCGGACTTTGAAAATTAAATAAGGTAATTCAGGAATTGAGATCTTGTGCCTGGTTGCTTGTCGAACGGGTTTTTTTCAAGGTAATATCAGAGATTAAAAACGGGATGGCTACGGATCTCCATTGAATAAGGTAAATGCAGTACACGGAATAAGGAAGAAGTGGGGTGAAATACGGCGGGAGTCTATTTATCTGTCCTGTCGGACCGGCCACCGCAGGTGGCCACTAGATTTTAAAAGGAAGGGGAGTAGGAATACCCCCCTTTTTAACCCCTAAACCCTAAACCGTAGAAAGAGTTAGAATTGCTTCTGTATATCTTGTCGGATGTTGACCATCCGTTTGTATCGCGTTTCTGGAGAATAGTATCCAGAAATTATGCCAAAACCCGACAATGTGGATAACTCCGGAATCCCACCCCCCTTTTTAAATCGATTTAGCAGGCTTTTGACAATCCTTTAACAGTTCTCGGCGCAGCTTAATACAAATCTAATTCATTCTCCTGCCGCCATCCTTCCAGCCAATTATTACCCCTTTTTTCGTAAATTCGCGTCCCCAAACGGTGTGCCCAAAAGCCGCCCAGCCCTGAACCCACCCAACAAACGCATCTATAGCACATGGCTAATAAGTATAAGGAATTCGCCCAGTTGAATTTACCCGCCATCAGCCAGGACATCCTGGCCAAATGGGAGGCAGAACGAGCCTTTGAGAAAAGTGTGGAATTGCGGGAAGGGAATACCCCATTCGTATTCTATGAGGGCCCCCCCAGCGCAAACGGCCTCCCCGGCATCCACCATGTCATCAGCCGTACCCTCAAAGACCTCGTCTGCCGCTATAAGACGATGCAAGGCTTCCAGGTGAAACGCAAAGGCGGCTGGGACACCCACGGCCTGCCCGTAGAGCTGGGCGTCGAAAAAATGCTCGGCATCACAAAGGAAGACATCGGGAAAAAGATCTCCATCGCGGAATATAATGAGACCTGCCGTCGTGAAGTATTGAAATACAAGGATAAATGGGACGAGATCACCCGCCGCATGGGGTACTGGGTCGACCTGAAAGACCCGTACATCACCTTTAAGAATGATTACATCGAAACTCTTTGGTGGATTCTCGCCGAGCTATACAAAAAAGGCCTGCTATACGAAAGTATAAGTATCCAACCTTATTCCCCTGCCGCCGGCACCGGCCTCAGCTCCCATGAGCTTAACCAGCCGGGTTGTTATAAGGACGTGAAAGACACCACCGTTGTAGCTATGTTCAAGGCGGTACGCGACACAAAGAGCGAATTCCTCTTCAATCTGGCTGGCGACAACGAGGTTTTCTTCATGGCCTGGACGACAACCCCCTGGACCCTTCCCTCCAACCTGGGCCTGACCGTCGGTCCGAAGATCGACTATGTCCTCATCAAAACCTTTAATCCCTATACACATCTCCCGGCTAACGTCGTCTTGGCAAAAGCCCTGATCGGCAAATACTTCAAACCCGAAGGCGAGAACGGCAACTTCGACGGCCTCACCCCGGAAGCCAAGATCCTCCCCTGGAAGATCCTGGGTGAATTCAAAGGCAGCCAACTCGAAGAAGCAAGATATAAACAACTCCTTCCCTACGAGGCCAATAGCCCCGAAAAGGCTGGCGGTGATCCATTCCGGGTTATCCTTGGCGACTTTGTCACGACCGAAGACGGTACCGGTATCGTCCATACCTCCCCTGCCTTTGGCGCCGATGACTATAAGGTAGGTCAGAAATATAATATCGGTATTCTCACCATGGTCGACAAACAGGGAAAATTCGTGGACGGCCTCGGCGAGTTCAGCAACCGTTATGTAAAGAACTACAAGGATGACCCTAACTACGTGGACGTCAACGTCGATATCTGCGTTAAACTCAAAAAAGAAAGCCTCGCCTTCCGCATCGAGAAATATGAACATACCTACCCGCACTGCTGGCGTACGGATAAACCGGTTCTATACTATCCCCTTGATGCCTGGTTCATCCGCACCACCGCTCTTAAAGACCGGATGGTCGAATTGAACAAGACCATCAACTGGAAACCTAAATCCACGGGGGAAGGCCGATTTGGCAACTGGCTCGAAAATATGGTTGACTGGAACCTCAGCCGCAGCCGGTACTGGGGAACCCCGCTTCCTGTCTGGCGGACAGAGGACGAAGAGGCGATGAAACGCGAAGAGATTTGCATCGGTAGTATCGCCGAACTGCAGACTGCGCTCAAAGCCTCCGTAAAAGCTGGCTTTATGACCCCCGCTAACGGCGAGACCGAGGAAGCCTATATCCAAAAGCTCACGACCGATCTGCATAAGCCCTACGTCGACGAGATCATCCTCGTCAGTAAGACCGGCCGGCCCATGAAACGGGTCGCCGACCTCATCGACGTCTGGTTCGACAGCGGCGCCATGCCCTACGCCCAATGGCATTTCCCCTTTGAGAATAAAGAGATCTTCGCGCAAAACTATCCTGCCGATTTCATTGCTGAAGGCGTCGACCAGACCCGCGGTTGGTTCTACACCCTGCATGCGCTTGGCGCCCTGCTAAAAGAGTCCGTCGAAGAGGAACTCAGGAAGGCTGGCCTTTATCCCGCCAATGGGGACGCCAAATATCCGGGTCTCGCATATAAAGCCGTCATTTCCAACGGCCTTGTGCTCGACAAGAACGGCAATAAAATGTCCAAACGCCTTGGCAATGTCGTCGACCCCTTCGAAACCATCGGGAAATTCGGCGCGGACGCTACCCGTTGGTACCTCATCACCAACGCCTCGCCCTGGGAAAGCCTCAAGTTCGACATCGACGGCATCAAAGAGGTCCAACGGAAATTCTTTGGCACCTTATATAATACTTACCAGTTCTTCGCCCTCTACGCAAACGTGGACGGCTTCACCTTCAAGGAAGCCTATGTTCCGCCCGCCGAACGGCCGGAGATCGATCGCTGGGTCCTTTCCTCGCTCAATACCCTGATTGCCAAGGTAACAGATAGCCTCGACGACTTCGAGCCCACCGTAGCCGGCCGGCTGATCGAGGACTTTTTAGACGAACATCTCAGCAATTGGTACGTCCGCCTCTGCCGCCGCCGCTTCTGGAAAGGCGAATACGAGCAGGACAAGATCTGCGCCTACCAGACCCTGTATGAGTGCCTCGAAACCCTCTGCCGCCTGATGGCGCCCATCTCGCCCTTCTTTGCCGACTGGCTCTTCGTCAATTTGAATGAGGTCACCGGCCGGATCAAGGTCGCCTCCGTCCACCATGCCGACTTCCCAAAACCCAACCCCTCGTTCATCGACGGATCGCTGGAAGAAAGGATGCAGCTGGCCCAGGACGCCTCCTCCCTGATCCTGAGCCTCCGCAAAAAGGTGAATATCAAGGTCCGCCAACCGCTGCAAAAAGTGCTCATCCCCGTTCTCAACCCGGCGATGAAACACCAGCTGGAAAAGATCGAAGACCTCATAAAGGCCGAGGTCAACGTAAAAGAGATTCAATATCTCGGTGGAAATGATGGATTTATAAAGAAGAAGATAAAACCCAATTACATTGCACTCGGCAAAAAGCTGGGGGCGAAAATGAAGGCCGTTACATTGGCCCTCACCCAGTTTTCTCAGGAAGACATAGCAAAATTGGAAAAAGAAGGTGATATTACTTTATTTATTGATAAAGAACCCATAATATTGTCTCTACAAGAAGTAGAAATCACCAGTGAGGACATCCCGGGCTGGGTAGTGGCAAACAAGAACGCGCTCACAGTCGCCCTGGATGTTACAGTGACCCCAGCACTGGCCCAGGAAGGCAATGCCCGTGAGTTTGTCAATCGCATCCAAAAAATCCGGAAAGACAATGGCTACGACCTGACCGACAGGATCTTGGTTAAAGTAGCCAACGTACCCACCCTTACTGATTCCTTGACCCAATTTAATGACTATATTTGCGCGGAAATTTTGGCAGATTCAATCGAATTGGTGAAGGAACCCGCGAATGGCACTGAAATTGAAGTGAATGATATTCTTTTAAAAGTGTTCGTCACTAAAAAAGCCTAACTGTATGGCAACCAAGAAGAAAGCGGCAAAGCCCGCCGCTAAAAAGACTGTGAGTGTCAAGAAAGTAGCCCCGGCTAAAAAAGCGGCCTCAAAGTCTGCCCACTCGTCAGGTGGTAGCAAGGCAGCCAAAAAAGCTCCGGCCGTGAAGAGTATTGCCAAACCGGCCCCCAAAAAGGTTGCCCATCCAGCTCCGGCCAAGAAATCCCATGCCCTGCCAACAAAAAAATCTGCTGTATCCAATACTACTTCTAAGCCCGCAGCAAAGAATCACCCCGCTGCAACCCCCGTTTCAAAGGTAACCGCTCCCGCCGCAAAAGCACACCAAGCCCAGGCAGCCGCAAAACCGCCCGCCGCTGTTGTCGCCAAGACGGTAGCATCCGCACCCCCTCCACCTCCCCCCGTGGCGCCAAGACCGGAAGCAAAAAAACCGGTCGCACCCGCCAAGCCGGTAAAGGTGGTCATCCCGGAAATAAAAACAAAAACGGTTCGCAAATACGAACCGGAATTCACAAAATCAGTATTAGACACCCCACAAGAAGAACAAACTGGACCCACTATGAGATACAGCGACGCAGAACTTGGAGAATTCAGGGAATTGATCAACCGCAAGTTGGACGCAGCAAAGAAAGAACTGGCGTACTTGCAGGGTCTGATCACGCGCAAGGACGAAATGGGCGGCGACAACGATGACGCCCGCTACATGACCATGGAAGACGGAAGCATGAGCATGGAAAGAGAACAGCTGAGCCAGATGGCCAGCCGTCAGATCACCTTTATCGACCACCTGGAAAAGGCTCTGATGCGGATCGAGAACAAGACCTATGGTATTTGCCGGGTCACCGGTAAACTGATCGATAAAGCCAGACTCAGAGCCGTTCCTCACGCAACACTGAGCATCGAGGCAAAACAAATGATGAATAAATAAGGTTAGACCTTCGCCGGTCCGGCGGAACCGGATGGAAGCCGGTTCGTACGCGAGGCTGTGCCGAAGCGTACAGACATTATGGGTTTGAGGTAAAAATTATATTTCTTTAATTTTTTGCCGAGAACCCCGCAATTCTTCTTTCGACTTTTGGATCCAGAGGTAATTGGCCCGCCTTTCCCTGGAACTAAGGTGAGAGCCTTCCTTTACTATATCCTCCAGCAGGCCCTGGGCCTCAGCTTCACGCCCCTTCCGCTGGAGAAAAAGACCATATTGATACCGCGCCTCAAAGTCGGCAAACCGTCCCCTCATTTTGCAAAACTCTTTTTCCGCTCCCGCCGCATCACCGGACTGATCCAATGCCCGCGCATAATATAGATGCGCCTGACTCCGGATAAACCCCGGCTTCATATAGATCTTCCTCGCCAGCGCGATCAATTCCGAATACCGGCCCGTTTGAAAATAGGCCCCGATCAACCGATGGATCACATACTCGTTCTCCTCAAAAGCTCCCGTAAGACTCGTGGAATATAGTTCGATCGCCTCCTCCGTCCGCCCCGCCAGGATATAGGCATTGGCCAGCAGCACCCGGTTGTTGAAGGTATTGGCGAATTGTAGATTTTGTTCGAGCCGCCTGATCCGCGCCGCGGGACTCACAAAAAGCGAACTCAATCCCTCTTGCCAGTCTCCGCTACTTCGCTTGGGAAGGATCTCGCTGAAAAAATAGGCAAAGCTGCCGATATAAGGCACAAAAACGATCAGCCAGATCCACTTCTGCTGCGTACCCCTGCGGATACAATGCAGCACGCAAATGACCTGCAGCACGATCGAGATATAGTAAAAATAGCCGGGAATGCTTGGGAACATTCGAAACATGGGTCGGGAGTTTGGGACTAAAATAATAAAAGTTTTTCCACCCATTCATCCCGAAAGCGCGCCGCGGATGGATTTCGTCGAATTCGCTGGAAAAGAAAATATTATATAGCATAATAAACCCACAACTGCTTATGTCCCGCCTTCTCATAGCTATTCTGCTTCTGTCGGCCACACTCGCCGGTTACACCCAATCCAACCTCGCGACAAAAGCCAATTTCCAGACCGCCGCCCGCTTTTCTCCAAAAAAACTGGAGAAGATGATCTTTACCACCCAGGTGGACGCTCATTGGTTGAAGAAGAGCACCCGCTTCTGGTACATGTATGAAACAACCGAAGGAAAAAAATGGTATATCGTCGATCCGCTGAAAGGCGAGAAAAAGATTCTCTTCGACAACGATAAAATGGCCGCGGCGATCTCCCGCATCGTCAAGGATCCCTTCGAAGCAAAACACCTTGGCCTTGACAGCATGCGCTTCATAAAGGACGAGAACTGGATCCAATTCGAAGTAAAAAGCTCCGAGAATCTGCACAAACAAAACTCGACAAAGGACTCCACCGCCAAGAAAGTATACTACTTCGAATACAATCTTCTCGACGGCTCACTCAACGAACTCACCGACTATAAAAAACCAAAACGCAAACCCAACTGGGCAAGCATCTCCCCCGACAGCAACACCATCGTCTTCGGCAAGCACTACAATCTTTACTGGATGGACCGCGCCAACTATCAGAAAGCGCTGAAGAATGAAGAGGACAGCACCATCGTTGAACATGCCCTCACCACGGATGGCCTCGAAAATTACAGCTACCATGGCAGTGGCGCCCTTGGCGGCGGTGGCGAAACCAACGTCGACAAAGAAAAGAACAAGGACAAACGCAAGCCGGCACAGCTTTTCTGGAGCCCCGACTCAAAACACTTCGCTATGTCACGGGCGGACATGCGAAAAGTAAAGGACCTTTGGGTCATCAACTCCGTCGCTGATCCTCGCCCCACACTTGAGACCTATAAGTACATGATGCCCGGCGACAAAGAAGCACCTGTCGAACAGCTCCTTCTTTTCGACATGACCACCCATACCCGGCAGATCATTTCCGCCGGCGAATTCAAGGACCAGGACCTCGCCATCTGGTCCGCTCCCAACGTGGAACGCCGCCGCGATGACGACTACCGCGTTCAATTCTGGCTGGGCACGAATGCAAAATTCTATTTCAACCGGACCAGCCGTGACCTCCACCGCATCGATGTCTGCTCCGTGAACGTAGGGGACAGCATCGCGCAACCCCTGATAAAAGAGCGCCTCAACACCTACGTCGAAGTCCGCCGGCTCGGCCTCGTGGACGAAGGCCGGGAACTCGTGGAATGGAGCGAACGCGACGGCTGGGCCCATTTCTATCTGTATGATGGCAGCGGAAAACTCAAGAACCAGATCACCAGCGGCTCCTTCCACTGCGAGGACATCGTAGGCATCGACGACAAGAAACGCATCCTCTACTTTACCGCAAGCGGCCGTGAGTCTGACGAGAATGTTTCAAAGTTCGGCAAGTCGACAGGCGCCCCGGAAAATCCCTACTATCTGCATCTCTACAAAGTGAACCTGGATGGCACCGGCCTCACCCTGCTGGACCCCGGTGATTTCGATCACGCCGTAAGCATGGACGATGACCAACAGTTCTTTGTCGACAACTACTCCCGCGTCAACACCATCCCTAAATCAACACTCTATAACAGCAGCGGTCACAGGATCATGGACCTGGAGACCGCAGATCTCAGCTCCCTCCTGGCCGCCGGATACAAATTTCCGCAACCCTTCACCGTAAAGGCTGATGACGGGATAACAGACTTATACGGTGTCATGTATAAACCCTTCAACTTCGACAGCACGAAGAAATACGCGCTGATGGAATATGTCTATCCCGGACCCCAAACCGAATCCGTCAACGCCGCCTTTGGCCGGTCCATGGATCGCGTCGATCGGCTCGCCCAGCTGGGCATGATCGTCGTTACTATTGGAAACCGCGGCGGCTCCCCATCCCGGAGCAAATGGTATCACAATTATGGCTATGGGAACTTGAGAGACTATGGCCTCGCCGATAAAAAAGCTGCTGCCGAACAACTGGCCGACCGATATTCCTTTATCGACATCAACCGCGTAGGTATCCATGGCCACAGCGGCGGCGGCTTCATGAGTACCGCGGCCATGCTCGTCTACCCGGACTTCTTCAAGGTTGCCGTCTCCTCCTCGGGAAACCACGACAACTCCATCTACAATCGCTGGTGGAGCGAGAAACATCACGGCGTAAAAGAAATGATCGGTGATAAAGGCGACACCACGTTCCAATACTCCATCGAGAAAAATGCCGATCTGGCAAAGAATCTCAAAGGGCATCTCATGCTCTCCATCGGTGACATCGACAACAACGTCCATCCCGGCAACACCATCCGCGTCATCAACGCCCTGATAAAGGCCGACAAACGGTTCGACCTAGTCCTCCTGCCCGGCCAGCGTCACGCCTATGGCGAAATGACCGAATACTTCTTCTGGCGCATGGCCGACTACTTCTCCCGCTATCTCATCGGTGACGACTCGTCCCGCCCCGTCTCCATTGAAGAAATGGATCGCGAACAGGAACAGGTGGGAAATAAAGGCGCCATGGAAGGCCGCCGTACACCCGGAGCAGAAGACGAGAATGACGACGAAGACGGAGATTACTGATCCTTTCTTTTCCGAAATAATCCGAACAACCCATCCAGCGAAGGTCAACTCGGTCCGGTTCATATGATGGGGTTTATTTGACCTCCTGCATCTCCACCAGCTTCTTATAAAAGCCCCCCCGTGCGATCAGTTCATCATGCGTTCCGCGCTCCACGATCTGCCCCTTCTGCAGCACGATGATCTCATCGGCATGCCGGATCGTGCTCAGCCGGTGTGCGATGACGATACTCGTCCGGTGCTCCATCATCTTGTAGATGGCGTCCTGCACGAGCCGCTCGCTCTCCGTATCCAGCGAAGAGGTCGCCTCGTCGAGGATAAGTATCGGGGGATTCTTCAGCAGCGCTCGCGCGATCGTCAGGCGTTGACGCTCGCCACCGCTTAGCTTGCTGCCGCGATCGCCGATATTCGTCTGGTATCCCTCTTCCTTCTGGATAATGAAATTATGCGCATTCGCGATCTTCGCCGCCTGCTCGATCTCGCCCTGCGTCGCGTCGGGCTTGCCAAGCGCGATATTCGCGGCGATCGTATCATTGAAAAGGATCGGCTCCTGCGTCACGATGCTCATCTGCTCCCGCACCGTCTTCAGGGAATAATTTCGGATATTGACCCCATCGATCAGCAACTCTCCGCCGCTTACATCATGGAAACGTGGCACAAGGTCCGCCAGCGTTGACTTTCCAGCCCCACTGCTTCCCACCAGCGCCACCGTCTTCCCCTTCTCGATCACCAGGTTGATATTCTCGAGGATACCCGCATCCTCATACGAAAAGCTGACGTCGCGGAACTCGATCCGGTCGGAAAAAACTTCCAGCTTCCGGGCCGAAGGATCATCCTTGATCGTCACCTGCGCTTTCAGCAGGTCCTCGACGCGCTCCATCGCCGCCGCGCCCCGCTGGATATTGAACATCGATGTAGACAGGTTCTTTGCCGGGTTGATCAGCAGACCGAATACGCCGATATAGGTGATAAGATCACCCCCGGAAAAACCCTTGCCATGAGTGTTGAAGATCAACATCCCGCCATAATACAGGATGATCGTCAGAATAAAGATCCCCAGGGTTTCCGTCAGCGGCGATGCCAGGTCCCGCCGCGCATTCATCTTGTTGCGGATGTGAAAAAGACTGTCGTTGATCTGTACGAACTTCCGGCGCAAAAGCGATTCCGCGCCAAAACCCTTGATCACGCGGATGCCCCCCAGCGTCTCGTCCAGTACCGAAAGACTCTCGCCCAGCCGGATAGACGCATCCTTGGACTGCCGCTTCAACGTCCGGCTGATGCGGCCGATCAAAAATCCGGTCACAGGCAATAAGATTAGCAGGAATAGCGAAAGCCAGGGACTGAGATAGACCATATAGGCCAGGTAGCCGATAATGGTCAGGGGATCTTTGATCATGCCCTCCAATGTGCTTACTACCGAAGATTCGATCTCATAGATATCATTTGTCATTCTAGAGATCAGATCCCCCTTCCGCCGTTCCGTAAAGTAGCCGATCGGTAACGCAAGGATCTTTTCATACACATCGTTCCGCAGGAAGGTAATGGTAGCACTCCGGATAGGAGAGGAGATATAGGAAGACCAATAATAAAAAAGATTTTTGAGGATCGTGCTGATGAGGATCAGGAAGCAGATCACCAACAGCGTGGTAGATTTGTCGTAGTGCTGGATCACATTGTTCAGCACATCCTTCAGCCCGCCCACGGCATTGGTAGTGATGGTCAATGATTGACCTGTGTTCCCTTCTCCCTTGAAAAGGATCGTCAGAAATGGGCTGAGCATGCCCAGGGAGATCAGGCCGAAGACAATGGAAAGGACATTAAAGATCAGATACACCACGATCTTGCCTTTGTACCTGGACAGGTACTGTAGGATCACCGAGAATTTCTTCATGCTGAAATCCGTAAATTTGGGGGCAAAATTAGTGTATTACCGGCGTATTACTGGTTTACCGCCGGCGGATTACTCCCGTATTATCAAATTCTTAGGAGAAATGCAAGAAGGAAAACGTCAAAAACAAGTAGCCGCCCTGCTCATGCAGGAACTAAGCGATATCTTCCAACGCCTCGGCCTCAGCATGATCGACGGTGGCCTCGTGTCCCTCACCACCGTCAAGATCACGCCCGATCTGCTCGAGGCCCGCGTCTATCTCAGCCTCTTCCAGGTAAAAGATATCCCCGCCACCATGAAAAAGATCGAGGACCGGGCCTGGGAGATCAAACGGGAACTGGCCACCCGTGTCAAACACCAGCTCCGTCGCATCCCCACACTCTCCTGGTACAACGACGATACCCTCGACCATGCCGACAAAATGGAAGAACTCTTCCGCCGGATAAAATCCGAACGCCCCGCCGGCAGCGACAACTCCGGCGCAGACAGCGCCTCCGGCCCAACAACCGGCAACCCCGACGCAAAGGAGGACCCCCGATGAACCTCCTCTTCGCCTGGCGATATTTTCGTGCAAAGAAATCCACCAACGCGATCAACATCATCGCCTGGGTCAGCATGTCTGCCATCGTCGTCGGCGCCGCCTCCCTGATCCTCGTTCTCAGCGTATTCAATGGATTCGAGGACCTCGTGAAATCCCTCTATACAAGCTTTTATCCCGATATAAAGGTTTCCCCCTTTTCCGGGAAGACCCTCACCCTGACCGCCGGTCAGATCAAACAACTGACGACCGTCGGGGGCGTCAAAGCCCTTTCCCTTATAGCCGAAGATAAGGGCATCCTCGAGAATGGAGGGGCGTGGGTACCCGCATATATCAAGGGCGTGGATAGCAATTACACAAAGGTCAGCGGGGTGGGCAATACCCTTGAAAGAGGACAATTCATCACCGGAACCGACGACCATCCCCAGGCTATTCTCGGCTCCGGCATCGCCAACACCCTCGGCGTCGAAGCCGAAAAGGAACTACTCCCGCTCGGTGTATACCTGTTCCGGCACGGCAGCACCGACTATACCGCGGACCCAATGGCCTCCATGAATCACGAGCCTGTCATGACCTCCGGCATGTTCCGTATCCAGCAGGATTTTGACGAACACTATGTGATCACGAACATGGAGTTTGTGAAACGCCTGGTCGGCCTGGGACCCGACGAATACAGCGGCGCCGAACTTTCCGTCACGGATCCAAAACAAGCCCCGGTCATCAAACTGGCCGTCGCCCGGTTGCTCGGAAACGGCTATCGCGTCCAGACCCGCTATGAGCAGAATCAAAGCCTCTACAATGTGATGGGAACCGAAAAATGGGTCATCTATATCGTGCTCTCCCTCATCCTCATCGTTGCCGCCTTCAATATGGTCGGCGCCCTCACCATGCTCGTCTGGGAAAAGCAAAAGGACATCCATGTCCTCAAGGCCCTGGGCGCCAATGATGGCCGCATCCAGCGCATCTTTCTTAGCGAAGGCATTCTCCTCGCCCTGATGGGTGGGGTAGGGGGTATCCTCCTGGCCGTCATCGTTTGCCTCCTCCAGATCAAATACAAACTGATCCCTCTGCAGGGCGGCTCCTTCCTCATCGACTACTATCCGGTAAAACTGGTACCCACAGATTTCCTACTGGTTCTTTGCACCATCGGGGTCATCGCCGTGCTCGCCTCCTGGCTGCCCGCCCGAAAAGCAGCTACCCAACCGATTGCCCTGAAATCATAAAAAAAGGCCTCCTTTTGGAAGGCCTGCTATAAATCTAATGGCTTACACCTAATAGTCGCCGAGCGTCTCCGGCAATTGCGCCAACGCCTTCTTCAACTGCTCGTCATTCGGCGCAACCCCATGCCAATGGTGGTCATTCTCCATAAAATCAACCCCCTTACCCATGATCGTATGCATCATGATTGCGATAGGCTTACCCTGACCCATAAGGCCCTTCGCCTTATCCAGCGTGGCGATCACTTCGTCCATATCATTGCCGTTCATCTCCAGCGTAGTCCAGCCAAAAGCGTCGAACTTGCTATGGATATTCATCAGATCCATGACAGACTTCGTAGTCCCATCGATCTGCTGACCGTTCCAATCCACCGTCGAGATCAGATTGTCAACCTTCTTGGCAGCGGCAAACATAATCGCCTCCCAATTCTGACCCTCATCCAATTCCCCATCCCCATGCAATGAAAACACAATATTTTTATCGTTATTGAGTTTTTTGCTCAGGGCAGCTCCGATGGCAACGCTCATCCCCTGGCCCAGCGAACCGCTGGCAACCCGGACACCAGGCAGATGTTCATGCGTGGTGGGATGCCCCTGAAGCCGGGAGTTTATTTTGCGGAAAGTGGCGAGTTCTTTGATATCGAAATATCCGGACCTGGCAAGGGCCGAATAAAATACGGGAGAAATATGCCCATTGGACAAAAAGAACAGATCCTCGTTCTTACCATCCATATGAAAATGAGGATCATGCTTCAGTACTTTGAAATACAACGCAGTGAAATAATCGGCACACCCGAGCGAACCACCCGGATGCCCACTTGCGGCGCCGTGAACCATTCTGACGATATCTCTTCTGATCTGTGAAGCGATTGCTTTTAAATCTGCCATATTAGTTTTGTTTATTTAATCCTTTTCGACAGACAAATCTAACGGTTATTTTGCATGTCTTAAACTTTTGTCCTACCTTTCGGTCTCATTTCTCCCTACTTACACGACTCTTGCCTGACCTTACAACCCCTCCCGCAGAAAAACATCAGGCCCAATCTTTGCAATAAGACTACTCGTATATAGATTGCTAAATAAAGAATTCCTATTTTTGTTCACGAATCAAAATCAGACTGATGTTTGATGTTTTACTTTCGATAGCTATTTCTTTTACCGTCACGTTCCTTGCCATTCCAGCCGTTATTAATGTGGCCGAAATGAAGAAGCTATTCGATATGCCCGACGCCCGAAAAGTTCACCAGGCCCCAATTACGCCCCTTGGCGGGATCGGCATCTTTGCCGGATTCATTTTCGGTAGTCTTCTTACGATACATTTCAATCAATTTGCTGATCTTCAATATTTTATTGCGGCCGCCTTCGTTATCTTCTTCCTCGGTCTGAAAGACGATATCCTCGTCATCTCCCCGGTAAAGAAGTTCATCGGCCAGGTGCTCGCCGCTTTTATCATCATCTACTACGGCAATATCCAGATCCGCAGTATGCACGGCTTCCTTGGGTTATATCAGCTACCCGAGATGTTTAGTCTCCTGCTCACCTACTTTGCCGTCATCGTGGTGATCAATTCCTTCAACCTCATCGATGGGATCGATGGCCTGGCAGGCAGCCTTGGCCTGCTTTCGACCGTTGTTTTCGGCATCTACTTCCAATATGTCGGTCTGACGCCGTATGCCGTGATCGCCTTCGCGCTGGCCGGCAGCCTTCTGGCTTTCCTGATCTTCAACTTTCAGCCGGCCAAGATCTTCATGGGGGACACCGGTTCCCTCCTCGTCGGGACGATCAATGCCATACTGGTGATCAAATTCATCAATGTGGCCAATACTCCCGATGTAACCTTCCCCATTCCCGCATCTCCGGCCGTTGGCTTTACCATTCTGATGATACCGCTTCTCGATACCCTGAGGGTGTTCGGCATCCGCATCCTGCATCGCCGCTCCCCCTTCAGCCCCGACCGGAATCATATCCACCACCTCCTGCTCGACCGGGGCTTCTCCCATCGGGCAATCACCCTGACCCTGGTAACCGTCAACTTCCTCGTGATCGTTGCCGTCTTCCTCGGCCGGTCCCTCAACGTTACATACCTGCTTCTGGGTGTGTTCGTCCTCTTCTTCTGCCTCATCGCAGCGATCTACTACTTGCTGCCCGGACCACGGCTTTTTGTTGCCAAAACAGCCAAGGAAGAGAACGCTCAGCTCAAGAAAGCCTCCCAACTGGTATCCCTGAAAAAAGACTCCATTTTGGAGCAAAACAATTGATCTTTTGACGTACGTTTGCAAGGTTGTCAATAACTTAGACTATGTCAGACGATCTGGAACTCATCCTGGAAGATGCCCGGGACAGCATGCAAAAGGCTCTCAATCACCTTGAATCTGAACTGGTTAAGATAAGAGCAGGAAAGGCCAACCCGCAAATGCTGGAAGGACTTACCGTGGACTACTACGGTAGCCCCACCCTCCTCAACCAGGTAGGTAATGTCTCTGTCATGGATGCCCGCACCCTGACCATCCAGCCCTGGGAAAAGAACATGCTCCAACCCATCGAAAGAGCCATCATCAACGCTAACCTGGGCGTTACCCCCCAAAATGATGGCAATATCATCCGGCTCTTTATGCCACCCCTTACGGAAGAAAGAAGACGGGAATTCGTAAAAAGGGCCGGCGGCGAAGGCGAACAGTCGAGAGTGGCCATCCGCAGCATCCGTCGCGACGCGATCGAGCAGATCAAGAAATTACAAAAGGACGGCCTCAGCGAAGATGAAGCAAAGGACGCCGAAAAAGAGATCCAGGATATCACCGATAAACATATCACTCTGGTTGAAAAACATCTGACGTCAAAAGAAAAAGAGATCATGTCGGTATAGTCCGGTATCCCCCCTCTGAAACTCCCCTTTCAAATCAACAAGCACATCCTCAACCTGTCGCAAGGGTAGGGCCATGGCATAGTATGTATTCTGTGTAATTCCACTTTTCATAACTAAAAACAACTATCATGGGAATGCTAAAAGAGTTCAAGGATTTTGTTATGCGCGGTAATGTCCTCGATCTCGCCGTCGCAGTAGTTATCGGAGCAGCCTTCGGGGCGATCGTTTCCTCAATGGTTGATCATGTGATCACACCATTGCTTCTGGCCCCTGCCCTGAAGGCCGCGCAATTGGATAATATCGACAAACTGGCGTGGGGCGCGGTGAAGTATGGCGCATTTCTCTCGGCCGTCATCAAATTTGTGATCATCGCCTTTATCCTCTTCCTCATCGTGAAATTTTTCAAGTCCCTCGAAAAGAAAAAAGTACCGTCGGCCACCGAACCTACGGCCACCGAAAAACTGCTCGCCCAGATACTGGAAGAACTCAAGAAGCGCCCTTAGTCGAAAATCTCTCGTTGCCAGCCCACCGGGCTGGCAACATTTTTGTAAAAAGAACTTGCATAAAAACTGACGAATTATGTTGAAGAATTGTGCCCGCCCATTACTTATCCTGCTCCTCGCCACAGGCTCCCTGACCACCACCCTGCAAGCGCAGAACACCGGCCAGCAACTCCGGGACGCGGTAAAAGGCGCCGTCATTACAAAAGATCCGAACGATACTACCAAGCAGACCTGGAAAACGGGTGGACTTTTTAGCCTCACCTTTAACCAGGCTGCCATCAGCAACTGGTCTGCGGGAGGTGATAAGTCGGCCCTTTCGCTGAATGCCCTTGTCAACCTATACGCTTTCTACGTCGACGGCCGGCGCAGCTGGGATAACTTCCTCAATATGCAATATGGCATTGCCAATACCACCAGTCTCGGCACCCGAAAGACCAATGACCTTTTTAATATCACCTCCAAGTATGGCTACGATGTCGGCAAGAAATGGTACCTCACCGGCCTGTTTGACTTTCGCACCCAGTTCGCTCCAGGCTACAACTATCCCGACGCGAATACAAAGGTGAAAACCTCGGATCTCTTCGCCCCGGCCTACCTGCTGCTCTCGGCGGGTATGGACTACAAGCCAACCAGCAATTTCTCCCTCTTCCTTTCACCGGCTACCATCCGCGAAGTGATCGTCAACAATGACTCTCTGGCCTCCGTAGCCGCTTTTGGAGTAGACACCGGGAAAAAGTCCCGCTTCGAATTCGGTGCATACGCGTCAATTAATTACAGCTCTCCAATCAGCAAAACAGCCGTCTATACCGGCAGGTTGGATCTTTTCGCCGACTATCTGAATAATCCCCAGAACATCGCGATGTATATGACCAATGTGCTCACAGTCAAGGTGACTAGCCTCATCAGCATGAGCCTCAATGTAACACTCATCTATGACGATCGCATCAAGTCGGTCAAGTCCGACGGCACCGCCGGCGGCCCCGCCCTTCAATTACAAGAGGTAATGGGCATCGGCTTCGCCTATAAATTCGCAAAGAAAGCCCGGAAACCGACCGCACCGTCGGCCCCCACGCAATAGCAGCTCCCACACAGTAGAAAACTTGGGGAAAACCAAGCCCCCCGTTCGCGCCAAAAAAGTTATTTTCGTTGGGTCATGACCAACTATCAGATCAAGCTACCTCAATTCGAAGGTCCGTTCGACCTCCTGCTCTTCTTCATCGAACGCGACGAATTAGATATTTATAATATACCTATTCATAAGATCATCCAGGACTTCCTCGCCTACATCCATGGGGAGGAAGCCCTGAATATCGAGCTCTCCAGCGAATTCATCCTCTTCGTTTCCACCCTGATGCGCATCAAGGCCAAGATGCTCCTGCCCCGCAAGGAACTCGACGCCCAGGGCAACGAGATCGACCCCCGCCAGGAACTCATCGACAAACTCCTCGAATACAAACGATACAAGGAAGCAGCAGCTACCCTCGCCGAGATGGAAGCCATCCGCCACCTCATGGTTCGCCGCGGCAACCTCCAGAAAGAACTCTCCACCATCGGCGAAGAAGCCGGTGAAGGCACCGAGATCCAGGCGATCACCCTTTTCAAATTGATGAAGACCTTCGAACGCCTGATGCAAAAGATCCAGCAGCGTCAGAACAAACCCGTCCACACCGTCGTACAGTACAACTATACGATGGAGAGCAGCCGGAAACACATCCTCACTTCGATCCGCCAGGAAAGAACGATGTCCTTCGAAAAGCTCTTCGACATCTGCAACGATCGCCTGCATGCCATCTTCTTGTTCCTTTCCATGCTCGAGCTCGTGCAGCTGAACTATATGAACATCCTCGTCGGCGAAGGCAAGAATAATTTTATCGTGGAATTCAATCCCGACAAACCCGAAGATCCCGAGGGCGACGCAGTCCTCACCGGCGAAGATCCCGGCCCCGGTCCCGGCGACGATGACGATAGCCCGTCCAACGGCAACGGCCTCGGCGGTCTTTTCCCTGGCTTTTTAGACGCATCCGCAAACTAGGACGCTTATGGAAACCATATACCATCCCTCGGCCGAACGCGGCCATGTGAACTTCGGCTGGCTCGACAGCCACCATTCTTTCAGCTTCGGCAACTGGCACGACCGGGAAAAAGTGCATTTCGGCGCACTGCGTGTACTCAACGACGATGTAGTAAAAGGGGGAAAAGGATTTGACGACCAGCCGCACGAGAACATGGAGATCATCGCCATCCCGCTAAAAGGCGCCCTGGCGCATAAGGATAGTATCGGCACCGAAAAGATCGTCTACACCGGCGACGTCCAGATCATGAGCGCCGGTAGCGGCATCAGCCACTCCGAATACAACGCTTCTCACTACGATAACGCCAACTTCCTCCAGATCTGGATCTTCCCCAAACAACCAGGCATCCGGCCCCGCCATGACCAACGATCCTTTCATGCCGACGACCGGAAAGACAAATGGCAGGTCGTCGTAAGCCCACGCGCCGAAGACCACGCCCTCTGGATCAACCAGGACGCCCGCCTCGCCCTCGCCCGCATCAGTTCGGAAAATACGTTGACCTATCGCCCGGCCTTTCCCGGCAATGGGATCTATCTTTTTGTATTGGAAGGGAACATCACGGCCGAAGGCCGCACCCTCGACAGACGCGACGGCATTGGCATCGCCGGTATCGAGCAGGTCTCCGTCATCGCAAACACCGACGCGGAAGTCCTCGCCATCGAAGTGCCGATGTTCGGCTAAAACGCATTATCCGAGCAGCTGATTTACACTCACCGCATCCCCCGCCATCTCCCGTACCGCCGCGACGATCGCCGGGGCATCATATCCGCACTCCCGCTGCAACTCTTTCAGCGTCCCATGCTCGATGATCTGATCGGGGATACCCAGGATCCGCACCGTAGCCGAATATCCATGCGCGGCCGCAAACTCGAGAATGGCCGATCCGAATCCCCCAACCACAGTCCCATCTTCCACTGTCACGATCCGGTCGAACTTCTTAAACACCTCATGCAGCAACTCCTCATCCAACGGCTTTACAAATCGCATGTCATAATGCGCGGGATCGAGACCCGTTGCCCGCAGTTCGCGGATGGCCGTCGTTACGAAATTACCCGGATGACCCAGACTCAGGATGGCGACACCTTCCCCGTCCTTGATCTTCCGGCCTTTTCCAACCGGGATCTCCTGGAAGGGCGTCCTCCATTCCGGCATCACACCTTCACCCCGCGGATAGCGAATGACAAAGGGATATTCATTGCTATCCAGCTGAGCCGTATACAGCAGATTGCGCAGTTCGCTCTCATTCATCGGCGAGCTCACGATCATATTCGGCACACACCGCATATAGGGAATATCATAGGCGCCATGATGGGTGGGTCCGTCTTCGCCGACAAGCCCCGCCCGGTCAAGACAGAACACCACCGGCAACTTCTGGATCGCCACATCGTGGATCACCTGGTCATAAGCCCGCTGCATAAAGGAAGAATAGATATTGCAAAACACCCGCATCCCCTGCGTAGCCATTCCCGCGCTGAGCGTTACCGCGTGCTGCTCGCAAATGCCAACGTCGAAAGCCCGCTCCGGCATCTTCTCCATCATGAACTTCAGGGAAGAACCACTCGGCATCGCCGGCGTGATCCCCAGAATTTTCGGATTCTGCTCCGCCAGCTCGATGATACTATGCCCGAATACATCCTGGTATGTCGGCGGCTGTGGGGTAGGATAGTGCTTCTTATAGATCTCGCCGGTGATCTTATCGAAAAGCCCCGGCGCATGCCACTTGGTCTGCTCCTTCTCCGCCAGCGCATAACCCTTCCCTTTGACGGTCATGATATGCAACAGCTTCGGCCCCGGGATATTCCGCAGGTCCTGCAGGGTATCCACCAGCTTCGTGATATTGTGTCCGTCGATCGGACCGAAATAACGCAGATTCAAAGACTCGAAAAGGTTACTGCTCCGGCTGACAAAACTCTTGATGCTATGTTCGATCTTACTCGCCATCTCCCGGCTGAACTGACTGCCCGGCAGGCGGCCCAGTGCCTTCCAGATATCGTCCTTAAGCCGGTTGTACGTCTTGGAAGTCGTGATGTCGGTAAGATATTCTTTAAGCGCGCCCACATTGGGATCGATGCTAATTCCATTATCGTTGAGGATGATCAGCAGGTCGGTATCCGCCACTCCCGCATGGTTCATCCCCTCAAAGGCAAGACCCGCCGTCATAGCGCCGTCACCGATGATCGCCACCGCCTTGCGGTCCGTTTCCCCCTTGTACTTGGCCGCCATCGCCATCCCTAGCGCCGCACTGATCGACGTCGAGGAATGCCCGACCCCGAACGCATCGTAAGGACTCTCGTCGCGCTTGGGAAATCCGCTGATCCCATCGTGCTTCCGGTTGGTGGCGAAAACATCCCGCCGGCCCGTCAGGATCTTGTGCCCGTAGGCCTGGTGGCCCACATCCCAGACCAATGGATCATAAGGAGTGTTGAAGACGTAATGAAGCGCGACCGTGAGTTCCACAACGCCGAGACTGGCCGCGAAATGTCCCCCATGCACACTGACGACATCGATGATATACTGCCGCAGCTCATCACAAACTTGATATAATTGCTCCCTGCTCAAATGCTTGAGATCGTCGGGCGAATTGATCGTTTGCAAAAGGGGGCCTGGGGAAATTTCCATGTTTTCCAAAAATTGTCCTTTGTAAACCCAAAATTACGACTTTAGCGCCTGGTTTGCAAGTCCGGCCGCGTCTTTGGCAAGGTCCATCCTGCCCTCAGCCGGTCTTCCGCCGACCTCCCGGTTTAGCGCCGGCGCGCAGCCCGCCCGACCGGAAAAATTCGCCATTAGTACAATTTAAGAGCCCGTAGTATAGGGAAAACCCTAGATTTGGAGGCAAACCGGCCAAAGTCCGGCTCTTGATACCTCTATATGACCAAAAACGGAAGTAAATATTATTGGTGGTGCCAGATCGGTGGATGGGGCTCTCTCGCCCTCGTAATGATATTGAACTCCTCGACTCTCGAGCAAAAGATCACGCAGAAAGAGGTGGAAATCATGGTGATCACCGTCCTTACCGGCATCCTCGTCACCCACGTCTTCAGGGAAGTGATCAAACGCTCCGGCTGGGCCCTCCTTACAGTCGAAAAAGCCCTCCCTAAATTCCTTATCGGGATGGTTCTCACCTGCATAACCATCGGCCTCATCCGTATCGGTCTCGCCGACGTGCTGAACCTGGTCTCACACAAGAACACCGAATTCATGCCCCGGCTGCTGACCATCACCGCCGACACCGGCCTCATGATCATCCCTTGGACTCTGATCTACTATTTCTATCACTACATCCAGATCAGCTCCAAACAACAGCTCGATACCTTCAAACTGGAAGCCCTCGTAAAAGAACTGGAACTAAAGACCATCAAGGCGCATATCAACCCCCATTTCATCTTCAACGCCCTCAACAGCATTCGCGCCCTGATCGATGAGAACCCCGTCCGCGCCCGCACCGCCATCACCGAACTCAGCAATATCCTTCGCAGCAGCATGCAGGCCGAAAAATTGGAGACCGTCACCTTCGAAAAAGAACTCAACATCGTAAAAGACTATCTCGCTCTCGAACATATTCGCTTTGAAGACCGGTTGCAGGTCGAATACGAGATCGACGAAGATACCCTCGACCAGCCCATCCCCCCGATGATGCTGCAAACTCTCGTGGAGAACGCCATCAAACACGGCATCAGCCGCCAGGTAGACGGCGGCAAGGTCCGCATCGTCTCCGACTTCAAGGACGACTATCACGAACTGGTGATCCTCAACACCGGCGTCCTGAACGGAAGCCGTAACTCCGACGGCTTCGGCCTGGCCAGCACCAAGAACAGGCTCCAGCTTCTTTTCGGACAAAAAGCTAACTTCGACATCCGGGAAGTGAATGACAACACCGTGGAAGCACGCGTACTGATCCCCGTAGACATGAGCAAATAAACACTAACCACCCACCATGATCAGAGCAATCATCATCGACGACGAACGCCTCGCCAGGAACGAATTGAAAAAACTATTGCTCGATTTCCCCGAGATCGAGGTCATTGCCGAGGCCGCCAACGCCGCCGAAGGTGTGGAAAAGATCGATAGCCTCAACCCCGACCTGATCTTCCTGGATATCCAGATGCCCGGAAAGACGGGTTTCGACATGCTCTCTGAACTCGAACGCGCCCCCAACGTCATCTTCACTACAGCCTACGACGAATACGCCCTCAAGGCCTTCGAGGTTAACGCATTGGACTATCTCTTGAAACCCGTGGAGCCAAAGCGCCTCGCCGACGCCCTGCAAAAACTGCAGGTGGAAGAAGATAAGGAGCCGCTCTCCGATCATACCATCTCCGTCAACCGGAGCATCCTCAACGAACACGACCAGGTATTCGTAAAGGATGGCGAACGCTGCTGGTTTGTAAAACTCTCCGATATCCGCCTCTTCGAAAGCGTCGGCAACTATGCAAAGGTCTACTTCGGACCCAACAAACCGCTGATCCTGAAATCCCTTAATGCCCTCGAAGAACGGCTTGACGAAAAGGTATTCTTCCGGGCCAACCGCAAGCACATCGTCAACCTCCGGCTCATCGAAAAGATCGAGCCCTACTTCAACGGTGGCCTCCTGCTGGAAATGAAAGGCGGTGAAAAGATCGAGGTCAGCCGCCGTCAGACGGTCAAATTCAAAGAGATGATGAGCCTATAAATCCCCTGCACATGATGAAACTTCCTGTCTTCGCGCTGATCCTTGTATCACTCGCTACTCGCCTGCCTGCCCAGAATATCGACAATATCATAAACGCCAAAACCGTTGAGGCGACGGAACGCACCCTCTCCTCTGATGACATGCGTGGTCGTGCCGTCTTTACTCCCGATATCGAGAAAGCCGCCGACTATATTGAATCCCGCTTTAAAGCCGCCGGACTCAAGACCTGGAACGGCAGCAACAGCTACCGGCAGCCCTTTACAATGATCCAGGCAAAGCTCCTCTCAGCAACCGCCAGCCTTGACGGCCAGACTCTCCCCGAAGGACATGTCTACGCCATGAGCTCGGCAGGCGATCTTACCATCGATGAGAACAGCGGCTACGAAAAGGTCCAGCTAAAGGCCGGCCAAAACTTCCAGATGGAGCTGCTGCATTATATACACGCAAAAAAGAATTACCTCGTCCTGATCGACACTTCCTTTTCCGCCAACTTTCCCCGTCTGGCCCGCGCCGGCCGCCAGCAATTCAAGTCCCCAACCAGCGTCGTCTTCGTGCTCACCAGCAGCGAACCCTCGCATTTTCTGATAAAAGTTCAGCAGGAGATAAAAGAATCCGCCCTCGCTAATGTCGTCGGCATCCTGCCCGGCAAAAGCAAAACGAACGAGATCGTGATCTTCTCCGGGCACTATGATCACCTTGGTGTGACCAAAAGCCCCGTCAAAGGCGACTCTATCTACAACGGCGCCAACGACGATGCCAGCGGCACTACTGCCGTGATCGAGCTGGCCGACTATTTTGCGAAACAAAAGAACAACCAACGCACCATCGTTTTCGCGGCCTTCACCGCGGAAGAGGTCGGTGAATTTGGCTCTCAGTATTTCTCCGGCCAGTTCGACCCCGCTACAGTCGTCGCAATGTTCAACATAGAGATGATCGGCTCCGAAAGCAAATGGGGTGGCAACTCTGCCTTTATCACGGGCTACGAACGCACCGACATGGGCAAGATCCTGCAAAAGAATCTCACTGGCAGCAGCTTTACCTTCTACCCCGACCCCTACCCGGACCAACAGCTCTTTTATCGCTCCGACAATGCCAGCCTCGCCAGAGTAGGCGTTCCTGCGCATACGATCTCTACCACCCAGATCGATAAGGACAAATATTACCACCAGCTGACTGATGAGATCGGCACTATCGATATCGCAAACATGGTCCGTATCATCAAGGCCATCGCCCTCAGCTCTACTTCCATCGTTGATGGAAAGGATACACCCAGCCGCGTGGATACGACACAGGTACGATAGCGTGAAAATGGTAAAACATGGACAACGTCACCGCTCTGGAACAATGCAAACGGCTCATCGAAGCCTCGATCAACTGGGGGGACGCTGCATTCTGGACAAACGAAGACTTCGAGACGCTAAGTGATCGCATTGCCGATAAAACCTCGGTGACCCTCAGCGTCTCCACGCTAAAACGCATCTGGGGAAAAGTGAAGTACGACTCTTCACCGACCCTCGCCACCCTCAATGCCCTGGCCCGCTATGCCGGATTCGAAGGCTGGCGGGACTTCGTGGCCCGCGAAGCGACCACTCCCATGCCGCAAACAACCGAACCGGCCTCACCGGCGCTCCCGGTCACCCAACCGCAAACCGCTCCCATCCGTCCCCGCAACTTCATCACCCCCCTCATCATCATCACCCTCACAATAGCCGCGCTCCTCTCCCTCATCAGCGCCCGCATCATTCATCACACATCCGACCCAACAGCCCTGCGCTTCGAACCCCGCCGCACATCCGAAGGCCTTCCCAACTCTGTTGTATTCGACTACGATGCCGCCGCCCTCCATCCTCAAAAAGTAGTGATCCAGCAATCCTGGGATCCAAGACGAAGGGAGAAGGTCGATCCCCAGGGCACAAAACATACCTCCATCTATTACTACCCCGGCTACTTTAAAGCAAAGTTGATCGTCGACGGCGAGATCAAAAAACAATCGGATGTCTACATCCCCACCCAGGGTTGGAAAGCCATCGTCGAACGGGAGCCATTCCCTGTCTACCTGTCCGCTAAGGAGACCGAACTCGACTCCGGCCGGATGGGCGTCACCGCAAAAACACTGGTGGAAAAGACGGGCTCTCCTGTCTTCAGCAGCCGTTGGGTGGGCTTCTTCGACGTTCACGAATTCCCGGGCATCAACGGCGACCATTTCCTCTTCAAAACCACGATTCGCAACACTTCTACCGTAGAACAGTCCCTCTGCCGCACAATGCGGATCACCATCATGGGAAAAGAGAACCCCATCATGATCCCGCTCGCCGACAAAGGCTGTATCTCGAACATCGCCCTCTACACCGGCTCGGCTGGAGTCAGCGGTAAAGATCATGATCTCAGCGCCCTTGGCTGTGACTGCGGCCAGTGGCAACAGCTCACCTGCTCCCAGGAGAACGGGGTGCTGAATATCTGGCTCAACGGAAAGATGGTGTATATGGTGCCGCGAAACAAGTCCATTGGGGATATCGTTGGACTCGGTATTTCCTTCGAAGGTACCGGTGAGATAATGGAGGCTGTTTTAAAAGGCTCTAACGACCCTCTCGATCTGCTCAGGAAACCCTAGGCTGGCCCCGTGGCCACCCATCGCCCCGCGCCCTCAGAAATGCCCCGCAGGCTTCAATTTCCCCGACTTTTTATTGGCGATCCGCAGAAAGATCCCGCCCACCGCACAGCTGGGCCCGATGATCTCCATCCTACCCCGGAAGATCAGCGACACAACGGTTACGACCACGACCATCCCCGCCATCGCCAACGTGGTATAAAGACTACGGATATAGAAATACTTCTTCTCTGCAGGCTCTCCTTCGATACTTAGATAGGGTTTGAGGTGAAAGATATACCGGCAGAGATGATAATTGGCGGCGGAAACCAACAACAGGTTGGCCAGATAAAGGTAAAGAGGCAATTCAAATTCGGCCTGTAAATGGCCGAACAGGCCCGAGGCCGTAAAAGGAAAAGTGACGATGAAGAACAGGAACAACAGGTTGCGGTTGATCAGCCCCTCGTCGTACTTTCTTATAAGGCGGAACAGTCGCAGATGTACCTGCCAGAACCGGCCGATAAAGAAAAAGCTGAGCACGAACCCGACAAAACTGAATGCCATCGGCCCAAGCGCCCGGTCCCATTGGACACCCTTTAAATTCTCTGGCAGCTCCGGCCACTTGATATCGATCACCAATAACGTGATGGCGATGGCGAATACCGCATCGCTGAACAGACTCACCCGTTCAAGCTCGAAGTCTTTTTTCTCAACGGCGCCCAGTCGTCGTTTCATGCTGCCTAAGATACATTAATCCCGATAATTCAATGCCGGCTTGCGATCCCCCAACAAGGCCTTGTACTGGTAATCCCCTTTCCCCTTCCGGAATTCCTCCTTAGCCTTGACCACCAGTTCCGGCCTCAAAAAGCAATCAATGGCCGTCAGCGTCATCGTCTTGGCCGCGACCATCATCCCCTTCGTGCCGATCTCCGTCCCGCCACAGGCTACCGCCTGCCAGCTATGCGCGGGCGTCCCCGCCACCCAGGTCGCCGCTTCCAACCCCACTGTAGGCACGGCATAACTGACATCCCCGACATCCGTCGAGCCGCCGCCCGCATCATTGCTCTCTTTCAGGGGTATAACCGTTCCCACGCTTTCGATGGGATCGACTTTATAGGTGAATGAAGCCTGAATCTTCCGGGCAAACTCGTTCTCCGCCGGCGTATAACTCACCCCGCCTACCCGAAGCAGATTTTGCTGCATGTCCTCAGCCAGCGTGCGGTTCAGCAACAGATCATGCGTCCCCCCGATCACCTCGTAATCCACACGCGTCTGTGTACCCAACGCAGCACCCTCCGCGGCCTTTGCCACCCAATCGAATATACGCATCACTTCATCCTTCTTCGGATGACGGACATAGTAATAGACCTCCGCAAAATCGGGAACCACATTGGGCGCCTTGCCCCCGCTGGTGATGACATAGTGGATCCTCGTCTCCTGCGGAATATGCTCCCGCATCATATTGACCATATAGTCCATGGCCTCCACCCCGTCGAGGGCCGAACGTCCCTTGTCCGGGGCCATCGCGGCATGCGCGGAAAGCCCGTGAAACCGGAACTTGGCGGACTTATTGGCAAGCGCCGAGGTCAGCGTGACCGCGTTCCCGGAGCCGGGATGCCAGTGGATCACCACATCTACATCATCGAAAAGTCCGGCGCGGACCATATAGACCTTACCCGATCCGCCCTCTTCTGCCGGGCACCCGTACACGCGAATCGTTCCGCTGAGCTTTTTTTCGGCGATCAGCTTCTTGATCTCGATCCCCGCCGCCACCGAAGCGGTGCCGAAGAGATGATGGCCGCAGCCATGTCCCGCATTCCGGCCCTCGATCGGTGCCTTATCCGGCACCGCCTGTTGAGCCAAGCCCGGCAACGCATCGAACTCCGCCAAAATGCCGATGACCGGACTCCCCGAACCATAACTGGCGACAAAGGCCGTTGGAATATCGGCTACCCCCGCCTTCACGGCAAATCCATTGTCCATAAGGGTTTTCTGAAGCAAAGCCGAACTCTTCACCTCTTTGTACCCGACCTCGGCGTAATCCCAGATCTGGAGCGCAACTTTCTTGTAATCTTCGTAATGTGATTGGATGTCGGAGATCGCCCGCGTCTTGAGAACGCTGTCCTGGGCAAAGCCGCTGGCCGCGAAAAGGCAAGCGACCAGAACAAAGCTGAGAACTCTCATGTGTAGTAGTGTTGGTTTCGGCGCCAAAAGGCACGCCAGCCTAATTTAGGCAAATTTGTCCAACACCTTCCGCATCTCCGCAACAATCTTTTCATTCCCCGGATTTCCGATGCTCCCCGTATGCGTGTGATGCAACCCCTTCTTATAGTCGAAGGCAAACTTCCCCTGATCGATCTGGTTGCCTACCTGCTTGTAAGCCTCCCGGAAGGGAACTCCCTGGTTGACCAATTCGTTCACCGCCTCAACGCTGAACAGATACCGGTACTTCTCATCCTCAAGGATATGATCCTTGATCTCGATCTGCGACAACATCAGCCTCGTCATCTGCAGACAGGCCTTCTCTTCCTCGATGGCCGGGAACAGGATCTCCTTCGTCAACTGCATATCCCGGTGATAACCCGAAGGCAGATTGTTGATCAGCAGCGTCAGCTCGTTAGGGGTGGATTGGATCCGGTTGCACTTGGCCCTGATCAGCTCGAAGACGTCCGGATTCTTTTTATGCGGCATGATACTGCTGCCCGTAGTCAGCTCGGAGGGGAAAGAAATGAACCCGAAATTCTGGTTGATATAAAGACAACAGTCCATCGCCAGCTTGCTCAATGTCGCGGCAACGGTCGCCAGTCCCATCGCGACGATCTTCTCCGTCTTGCCCCGGCTCATCTGTGCATAGACGGAATTCACGTTCATCGCTCCGAAATGCAGCAGCTTCGTCGTCAGCTCGCGGTCCAGCGGAAAGGACGAACCATAGCCGGCGCCGCTGCCAAGCGGATTCTTATTGGCGACATGATAGGCTGCCGCCAGTACTTCCAGATCGTCGACAAGACTCTCCGCATAGGCGCCGAACCAAAGCCCAAAGGAAGAAGGCATCGCTATCTGCAAATGCGTATAGCCCGGCAACAGTTTGTCTTTGTATTGCTCGCTCAGCTGGATCAATAGCTCGAACAACGCGGAAACCTCGTCCTTCAACGCCAGCACCTGGGCCCGTAGATACAATTTGATATCGACCGCGACCTGGTCGTTCCGGCTCCGCCCGCTGTGGATCTTCTTGCCGGCCTCCCCGATGCGGTTCGTCAGCAACAGCTCCACCTGCGAATGGACATCCTCAACATCCTTGTCTATCGCAAAAGAACCCGCGCGGATCTCGCCGAGAATAGCCTGCAATCCCTCCTGCACAAGCGCCAGGTCCTCCTTGGACAGCAGCCCAACCGATGCCAGCATCTGCGTATGCGCCAGCGAACCCAGCACATCGTATTCCGCCAGCAACACGTCGAATTCCTTGTCCCGTCCCACCGTGAACGTCTCTATCGCCGCCGAAGTACTCGTGCCGGCCTTGCTCCAAAGTTTGTTTCCACTCATAACAAAAGTATTTTGACCTTCGGTCTATAGGACCGGTTTTAACAGCTCGATATAGTTCCCGATCCCGCGGCCGATCTCCGCTATATAAATATACTCGTCAGCCGTATGACTCCGCGCCGAATCCCCGGGTCCCGTCTTCAGGGCGGGAAAGGGCATCAGCGCCTTGTCCGAGGTAGTAGGACTGCCATAGCAGGTCCTGCCGAGCCGCAGACCAGACTGCACGATAGGGTGGTCCAAGGCGATACCCGAAGACCGCATCCGCAAACTTCGCGGCGTGACATCGCAGCTCACGGCATCCTTGATGATCCCCAGCAACTCCTCGAACGTATAACACTCATTCACCCGGACATCCACCACAAAATGACACTGCGATGGAACGACATTGTGCGCCTTGTTATCCGTATCGATGACCGTCACGCTCATTTTCACCGGCCCCAGCAGTTCCGAAACCTTCGGCGCCCGGTATCCGTGAAACCATTCGATATCTTTCAGGGCCTTGTAAATGGCATTGTCACCCTCTTCCCGCGCCGCATGCCCAGCCTTTCCATGGCTGACACAGTCCAGCACCAGCAATCCCTTCTCCGCAACGGCAAGGTCCAGCCTCGTGGGCTCCCCGACGATGCCCCATTCGATCTTCGGTAGCGTGGGCACCAGCAACTCGATCCCGTTATGTCCCGAGATCTCTTCTTCCGCCGTCGCCGCCAGCACAATGTTATAAGCCAGACCCTGCTCCTCATAGAAGTACAGGAACGTAGCGATCAGCGAGACCAGACAGCCTCCCGCATCGTTGCTCCCAAGCCCATAGAGCTTGCCATCCTTCTCCAAAGCAGTAAAAGGATCCAGCGTATAAGCCTTATTGGGTTTTACCGTATCATGATGGGAGTTGAGCAGCAGCGATGGTTTGGCCGGGTCGAAATACTTGTTCAATGCCCAAATATTGTTTTGTAGCCGGCTGGCCGCAACTCCCTTCGACTCTAAATAGCCGACGATCAGTTCAGCAGTCCGGTCCTCCTCCTTGCTAAAGGAAGGCACGGCGATCAGCCTCTTTAATAATTCGATGGCTTCGGTCTCCAGCCTGGCGATGGATGGTTGGCTCATAAAAGAATAGTTGTACCCGATTCCCCGGCAAGCAATAAAGGTAGCTCTTCGGCCCTTCCGATGATCACCCGGCTCACACCGCTGCGCAGTGCCGCAAAAGCATTGTCCAGCTTCGGGATCATCCCGGCGAAAATAACCTTCCGGACCTTCAGGTCCTCGTACTCCGCGGGGCTGATCCGGCCGATAACGGAACCGTCATCCTCCGCATTCAGCAACACCCCGCTCTTCTCGAACGAATACACAAGACTCACCTCGAATCCCGTACTCAGGGCCCGGGCCAGTTCCTGCGCGATCGTGTCCGCATTGGTATTCAGCAGTTGACCCTTGCCGTCATGCGTGATGGGCGCGAAGACGATCGTCATATCCTGCAACAACAGGCTCGTCAGCAGCGGCGTATTCACCTGGTCTACATCTCCGACAAATCCATAATCGATACTCGGATGCACCCGTTTGTGCGAAAGGATTGCATTTCCGTCGGCGCCCGTCAGTCCGATTGCCGCACAACCCCGGGCCTGCAGCTGCGCCACGATACCCTTATTGATCGTACCCGCATAGACCATCGTCACGACGCGCAAGGTTTCGGCATCGGTGATCCGGCGGCCATCCATCAGCTGCTGCCGGATGCCAAGCCCCTCCGCTACCTTCGTAGCCAGCTTCCCACCGCCATGGACCAGGATCTTCTTCCCCGGCACCGCGGCAAAGGCATCGAGAAAGGCCGATAGCTTGGCCTCGTCATCGATGATATTCCCGCCTATTTTGATAATGGAAAGTTGCATAATCATTTCTTGAACAATGCCGCCAGCACCGCCTGCGCCGCCCAAACCCGGTTCCCTGCTTCCCGCGTAACGATGCTCGACGCCCCGTCCAGGATCTCATCGCTAAGCTCCACATTCCGCCGCACCGGCAGACAATGCATCACCTTCGCATGATTCGTCGCCTTCATCTTCTCATTGGTGAGCATCCACTCGGGATCATTGTTATAGATCTTGCCGTAGTCCGCATACGTGCTCCAGTTCTTGACATAGACAAAGTCGGCATCCTTCAACGCCTCATCCTGGTTGTGTGTGATCCTGGCCCCCTTCGTGAACTTCGTGTCCAGCTCATAATCCTCCGGATGCGTGATCACAAAGTCCGCCTTGCCCCAGGCATTCACCCATTGCGAAAAGCTATTGGCCACGCATTGCGGCAACGCCTTCACATGCGGCGCCCAACTGAGTACGATCTTCGGTTTGCGGCCGCCCACGCCGATGCCCCCACCTCCGCCGCCTCCCATCACCTCCGTAATCGTAATGATATCCGTCAGACTTTGCAGCGGATGCAGCGTCGCACTTTCCAGACTCACCACCGGGATGCCGGAGTATTTGATGAACTGGTTGATGTATAACTCACTGTAGTCGTCCTCCTTGTTCTTCAGCGAAGGAAAGGTCCGGATACACAGAATATCGAAATATTGTCCCATGATGGGGGCCGCATCTTTTACATGCTCCACCGTATTGCCGCTCATGATCGCTTCCTCTTCGAACTCCAGCGCCCATCCTTCCTTGTCGACATTGAACACGATCGCTTCCGCCCCCAGGTTCTGCGCCGCGATCTGCGTCGACAGCCGGGTACGCATGCTGGGGTTCAGAAAGAGCATACCCACCCGCTTGTTCGCGCCAAGGGTCTTGTCCTTTAACGGATCGGCCTTATAGGCGAGGGCCGCCTGTACCATGCTGTCGATATCGGTGACATCGGCGGCGGAAACGAAATTCTTCATGGTTGTTGATCGGTTTATGCGGCCCCGGGGGGCCATTGATTACTACTTTGCTGCAACCCCTTCCATCGCATGGATCTCCTCCTGGATCGCATCCAGGAATTCATCCGCATCCTTCTTCCGCAACGCCAGCGAGGGCAGTAGCCGGATCGTATTCGGCTTCGCCTCTCCTGTGAAGATGCGCTGACGCCAGAGCAGGTTCTTCCGCAGATCCTTCAGATTCTCCGGTACATCGAACCCGATCATCAAACCTCTTCCCCGCACCCGCTGCAGTTGGGGGATCTTCTTCAGCTCCCGCATCAGGTAATTCCCTACCTCCGCCGCGTTCCCGATCAGCTTCTCCTGCTCGATCACCTCCAGCACGGCCAATGCGGCCGCACAGGCCAGATGGTTGCCGCCAAAGGTGGTACCCAGCATCCCGTGCTTTGCCTGCAAATGCGGCGCGATGATGATCCCCGCAACCGGGAACCCATTCCCCATCCCCTTTGCCATGCTATAGATATCGGCGTCAACACCCGCGTGATCCTGCGAAAAGAACTTCCCGCTCCGGCCATAGCCGCACTGCACACTGTCCGCGACGAATACCGACCCATATTCCTTGCAAAGCCGGCTGATCGCCTGCAAAAAACCCGCCTCTGCTATATTGATCCCCCCGACACCCTGGATACCCTCGACGATCACCGCGGCGATGTCATTTCCCTGCTGCTTGAAACACTCCTCCAGCGCCGCATCATCATTGAAGGGCAAAAAGATCACGTTGTCCGTTTGGTTCACAGGAGCAACTATCGCCGGGTTGTCTGTAACGGCAACCGCCAGCGAGGTCCGGCCATGAAAAGATTTCCGAAAAGCGACGACCTTCTTCCGGCCCGTATGAAAACTGGCCAGCTTCAGCGCATTCTCATTGGCTTCCGCTCCGGAATTGCAAAGGAAGAGCTGATAATCGGGCCGCCCGGAGATATTCCCCAGCTTGTCCGCAAGCTCCGCCTGCAGCGGAATGTGGATAGAGTTGGAGTAGAACCCCACCTTGTTCAGTTGATCCGTGATCCGCTGCACATAGTGCGGATGCGTATGACCAATCGATATTACGGCATGCCCGCCATACAGATCGAGGTATTGCTGACCGTCCTGGTCCCAGACATAAGAGCCCTTGGCCTTGACGACGGTAATGTCATTGATAGGGTAAACATCGAATAATTTCATAACGATTCAATTTAAAATGCATTGGCCTTTAACCGGAGACCCGCCGTCTCATCGAGGCCAAAAAGAAGATTCATATTTTGCACGGCTTGACCCGATGCTCCTTTCAGCAAATTGTCTATCGCCGAATGCACCACCAACGTCGATCCCTCCTGCTCCAATTGGATCAGACATTTATTGGTATTCACCACCTGCTTCAGCGAGATCGGCGTACGGCTCACGACCGTAAAAGGATGTCCTTTATAGAACTCTTCGAATAACGCGACCACCGCGGCGGGCTCTCTGTCTACCTTCAACTGGCTGCTGATAAAAATGCCCCGCGTAAAATCTCCGCGCCAGGGCGTAAAATGGACCGAAGGTTCGGCGCCCTTCGGCTGCAACTGCCGTAGCGACTGCCCTATTTCCTTCAGATGCTGATGCGTGAGCGTCTTATAGGCCTGGATATTATTGGCCCGCCAGGAAAAATGACTGGTTGGCGACAACGACTGCCCCGCACCCGTACTGCCCGTGATCCCCGTGGTATAGACATCTCCCAGCATCTCCGCCTTCGCCAGCGGCAACAGCCCCAGCTGGATCGCCGTCGCGAAACAACCCGGATTGGCAACGGCCTGTGCGGTGCGTATCTCTTCCCGGTTCAACTCCGGCAGCCCATAAACCCAACCCGGCGCTCCCAGCCGGAAGTCCTGGGACAGATCGATCACAAGCACCCCGTCAAAACTCGCTCCATTCGCTTCCATAAACTTCCTGGCCTCGCCATGCCCCACGCAAAGGAATATAACATCCACCTCGCTATGCCACTCCGCGTCGAAGGTCAGCTCCGTATCCCCCGCCAGATCCTCATGAATGGATGCCACCGGCTTCCCGCCATTACTCTTGCTATGGATAAATTTTATGTCTACGGCCGGATGATGGATCAACAACCGGATCATCTCCCCACCGGTATACCCGGCGCCGCCGATAATGCCTGCTCTTACTCTTCTCATTTTACTTCTGTTCTATCATTTATTGTCGAAGGCTGTGAACACAAAAGAAACACCAGGTCGGCCTCCGACTCATTTCTTATCCGGTGTTTCATCCCCGGCGCGATCTCAAAACCCTGCTGCGGCCCCACCTCTACCCGTCCTTCCTCCGTCTCAAATACGGCAACACCGCTCAATATAAAAAAGAACTGCCGGCTCTGGCGGTGAAAGTGCTCAGCTTCCGCGGTATGCGGCGGCATGCGCTCCTGTTTCACCGACAGCTCCGGGTGGTCCACCAGATTCCATCCGTCACAACCCGCTCCCCACACATAGTGCTTCAGCGGTTGCCCGATGGAAACTACCGGGTTCATTGGGCAGCCTCGTTAACCTTGTGAAAAATAGCCGTCTGATTGCCGAATATCTTGGCAAATCCTTTTACATCGTCTCCGCTCCAACCCTTGTTCATCTCCCCATAGCTGCCGAACTTACTGCTCATCAGGTCATGCTCGCTCTCGATCCCCGTGATCGTATAGCGATAAGGCTGCAGCGTGACATATACCTTTCCGCTCACCGTCTCCTGGGTATCTTCCAGGAAACTCTCGATATTCCGCATGGTCGGATCCAGCAACTGTCCCTCATGCAGCCAGTTACCATACCAGGTGCTGAGCTGATCCTTCCAGTAGAGCTGCCACTTGGTGAGCGTATGTTTTTCCAGCAGATGATGTGCCTTGATGATGACCACGGGAGCCGCCGCTTCGAAACCTACGCGCCCCTTGATCCCGATGATGGTATCGCCGACATGGATGTCCCGGCCCACCCCATAAGGCTGGGCTATGGCCTGCAGATGCTGGATCGCCGCCACCGGGTTGGTAAAGATCTGACCATCCACGGCTATCAGCTCCCCCTTCGCGAACTCCAGCGTCAATTGACGTACTCCTGTCGCAGTGACCGGCGTCGGCCACGCGTCCTCCGGCAGATAATCCTTCGACGTCAGCGTTTCCTTTCCGCCGACCGAAGTGCCCCAAAGCCCTTTATTGATGCTGTATTTTGCTTTCTCCGCATTGATTTCCACTCCATTCTCCTTCAGAAAGGCGATCTCCTCTTCCCGGCTCAACCGCAGATCGCGGATCGGCGTAATGATCTCCACCCCCGGCAGCATGCTCTGGAAGACCATGTCGAAGCGGACCTGGTCGTTACCCGCACCCGTGCTGCCATGAGCGACAGAACTGGCGCCCACCTTCTTCACATGATTGGCAACGGCGATCGCCTGCACCATTCGCTCCGCACTTACGCTCAGCGGATAGGTCGCATTCTTCAGCACATTTCCGAATATCAGGTACTTAATACAACTCTCGTAATATTCGCGGGTGACATCCACGCATTCAAAGGAAGCCACACCCAGGCTCTTCGCACGCGCAGCGATCTGATCTATTTCCTCCTGGCTGAATCCGCCCGTATTGACGGTAAGGGCGTGGATCTCTAGATTTTTGACCTTGCTCAGATAAACGGCACAATAGGTAGTGTCCAATCCGCCGCTGTAGGCTAAGACGACTTTATTGCTCATGGCTGAAAAAATGGATTTATTAGAAATGAATACTACAGGTGAAAAAAATGGAACAGCGATCGATGTCGGCTGCCGCCGCCACCGCCATTGCCTTCCTTGCCCGCCGGGGCGCCGTGATCTTCGATATGATGCCTGAGGAACGGAGCCAGCAGCTTCCACTGCTTGATCCGCATGAATCGCTCGTATAGCTTGGAATGCTTCTTGAAATCCTGTGTCGTCTCCTCGGGTTCGTAATGGTCCTTGGGATCGTACAACATCGCCGTACACATACAGTTCTTCCGCTCCTTGCTCATCAGGATCTCGTAGTTGACACAGCTCTTGCAGCCTGCCCAGAAATTTTCATCCTGCGTGAGCTCCGAATAGGTTACCGGCTCATAACCCAGTTCGGAATTGATCTTCATGACCGCCAGACCCGTCGTCAATCCGAAGATCTTCGCGTTGGGATACATCTTGCGGCTCAGTTCAAAGATCTTCTTCTTGATCATTTTCGCCAGCCCGCTCTTCCGGAAGGAAGGCGAAACGATAAGGCCCGAATTGGCGACATACTCTCCGTGGCTCCAGGTCTCGATATAGCAAAATCCCGCCCAGATGCCATCCTCGGTAAAAGCGATCACCGCCTTTCCCTCCCGCATCTTCTGCTGGATATAGTCCGGGCTGCGCTTGGCGATACCCGTTCCCCTGGCCTTGGCCGAGGACTCCATCTCATTGACGATGATCTGTGCGAAACTCTGATGAGATTCGTCGGCAATAATTATCTTGAATTGTTGTTGTTCCATGTTCTTTGGATGAAAAACTCCCCAATACAAATACTCGAAAAAAGGAAAACGGTGGAAAAAGAAATTAGCGTCGTTACGACAGGCTGCAATAGGTATATAGCGGTATCAACGTCGTACCCTAAAGGGCGTCAATCGCCCGACATTAGATTCGGGAGTAAGACGAACGTAAAAAACTGGGCACAAAGCCGCAGCAAAAAACCCACGCGGATTGAAGGCGTGCAATACCACAAACAGTGATATGGGTGAGTTTTTTTTCATTTCAATAGAAGATGAAATTGTTGTAAAAGCTTTTGCAGCGCAAAAATAGGAAAAAAACAAGTTTTTTGGTCCTATTTTATTTTTTTAACTTGGAGTTAAACCTAATCTTAATTGTTATGACAACCTTATCTCTCCTCAGGCCCTCGCTGGCCCTCGCCGCCTCTATTTTCTTCCTCACCGCCGGCTCCCCCCGCCCTCGCCCGGCTCACGATGCTAAAAAGACGAAACCTTGCAAGACCTGTGTCATTAATGGCCCCACCTGCGTAGCCCCGGGAAATGCAGGCATCTTTACGCTCTCCGGTGGGACCACCGCCGGCTGGACGGTCAGTTGCGGGACGGTTATCCGTTCCAACTCGACCATGATCACCGTCGTTTTCCCCAGTAGCGGATGCACCCTGTCCGACATCGAGACCGCCGGAGCCACCTGCGGCGGCGCCGACATCCAGGTACACATTATGGCCGGTTGCGCCGTTTCAGGCGAAACACCCGCGCCAGTCACAAAAGAAAAACCCGCCTCTCCCGGAACGACCCATTGATCCGGTTTTAACAATCCCTTGATCCGGTCACAGGCAACCCGGAGGCTGGTCCATGCATTCAACCGGCATGCAACCAGCCTCCCTTCGACCGGCCTCGTTCCGCCAAACGGTCCGCCGCATTTTCCGGTATAAGAGCTTTGCCGCGATCAATATCCTCGGCCTCTCCACCGGCATTGCCGCCTGTCTCCTCATCTATGGCTATGTCCACAACCAACTCACCTATGATGCCTACAACCAAAACGCCGCCCGCATCGCCCGGGTCACGACCATCCTCCACGCCCCCGAATCCGATATGACCTTCGGTTCCAGCCCAGCCCCCCTGGCAGGCTTTCTGCAGCGGGACATTCCCGGCATAACCGCAACCGCCCGCATCGAATCCACCGAAGTTCTCGTCCGGCAAGATGCCGAATACAAAAAGGAAGAGAATTTCTGTTACACCGAACCCTCCTTTCTGACCATTTTCACCCTCCATTTCCTCGAAGGCTCCCCGGCTGCCGCCCTCTCCGCACCCAACTCCATCGTCCTCACAAAAAGCACTGAAAAGCGCTATTTCGGCAAGACTCCCGCCTTGGGCAAAACGATGATCTGCAACAATAAACCCTGGCTCGTCACCGGCGTCATCGCCGACCGGCCGGCCAACTCCGATCTCCTCATCGATGCCCTCCTTTCCAAGGATTACGCCCGGGAAACCGCCTGGTTGGACGACTTCGACGTTTACACGTTCGTCCTGTTCGACCGCAAACCGGATCTTCATGCCTTCGCTGCCAAACTCCCCGCCATCGCCCGCTATGCCCGCCACGAACTTGACTCTGCCGGCGCCGCCGGCTATAGCTTCGCCTTCGAAGCCGAAGCGCTCACCGATGTCCATTTTAGCAAGGAAAAACTCCACGAGACCCCCAAGGGCAACCGCGCCTTCAATACCATCTTTTCCTGGCTGGCGGCGGGCATCCTGCTGCTGGCCCTGCTCAACTATATCAACCTTTCAACCGCCACGGCTGCCCTCCGGGCAAAGGAGGTAGGCGTCCGCAAGACCATCGGCGCCGGCACTCTTCAGCTGATGCGCCAGTTCCTGGGCGAATCCTTCCTCCTCCTCACCCTCGCCTGGATTCTCGCCCTCGCCTTTGTCGCCCTCGGCGCACCCCTCTTCAGCCGCGTCCTTTCCACCCATCTTGCCCTCACCGACGGCCCGACACTCCTCTTTCTCCTCATCCTCTTTCCCCTGACCGGCCTGCTCGCCGGCGCCTGGCCGGCCTTCGTCCTTGCCCGGTTCAACCCGATCGATGCTCTAAAGAACAAACAAGACGCCCGTCAGGGCCTGGGCCTGCGAAAGACTCTAACCGTACTGCAATTCGTGATCGCCCTGACCATGCTCACGGGCACAGCCGTCATGACCAGCCAGATGCAATACATCCGGCACAAGGACCTGGGCATGGACCGCACCGGTGTTGTCAATATCAGCCTCCCGACCGACTCCCTTGACAGAAAAGCCGACACCGCCTTCTGCGACGCCCTCCGCCGTGAAGCAGCCATACACGCCATCTCCGTCGGCAGCGGAATGCCCTCCGAAGGGATCGCCATGGGCACCACCATCACGTACTCCGACCAGAAGAAGAAACGCGAGCTGATGTGCAACTACTTCTATATCGACCCACAATTCCTGCCCCTGCTCCACATGACCCTCATAGCCGGCCGTAACCTCACGGACAGTCTCGCCACCGACCGCACCGCCGGGTTTCTCGTCAACGAAGCCTTCGTAAAGGAAATGGGCTGGCGGTCTCCCCTCGGTCAGTCGATAGAAGGCTTCAATCACAAAGGCAAGGTCGTGGGAGTGGTAAAGAACTTTTTTTACCGGTCGGTCCACAACACCATCGAGCCGGTTGTACTAATCTACAATACCTTTCCGCCCGCCGCCGTCATGGCAAACCTTTCCCCCCAGGAACTGCCCCGGATAAAAGCGCTTTGGAAGAAGGAGTTCCCTTCCACGCCGTTCAGCCATTACTTCATGCAGGAGAACTTCGACATGCAATACACCACTGATCGCCAAACCCTGGCGCTCTTCGATGGATTCAGTGGGTTGGCCCTCTTCATCTGTATCATCGGGCTGTATGGACTGGTATCCCTGATCACCCTCCAGCGAACAAAGGAGATCGGCATCCGCAAGGTCCTCGGCGCATCGGTCATCCAGCTCCTTGCGCTCCTCTCCAAAGACCTGCTCCTCCTCATCACCCTCGCAGCAGCCATCGCCCTGCCCCTCGCAGGCCTCGCTGGAAGCCGCTGGCTCGCCACTTACGCCTATCACACAAACTTGTCGGTTGGAATTTTTTGTTGGTCGCTGACCATCCTGCTCGTATCCGCATTGACCGCGGCAGGCATTCATATCTTCCGGGCGGCAAGAACAAACCCCGTGAACAGCCTCCGGTCGGAGTGAACATCCCCTCTACCATCGACCCGCAGAACCCCGGCACACACACGTGCCTGCACATCCGGGCGCCGACCCTACACCTCCCGCACCGGCACCGAATGGATCGCCGCCGCCATCTCCCGGATCAACCCCGCATCCTTCTCGATCGCATTGCCCACCACAATGATATCCGCCCCGGCCTTGCAATTCCGGTAAGCCTTCTCCGGCTCCCGGATACCCCCACCCACCACCAGCGGGACCTCGATATGCCCCGCCACACAGGCGATCATCTCCTCCCGGATCGGATGCCGCGCCCCACTGCCCGCATCCATGTAAATAAGCTTCATCCCCAACATCTCCCCCGCCATCGCGGTACAAAGCGCGATCTCGTTCTTGTCGGCAGGGATGGGACTCGCATTGCTGATATAAGACACCGTCGTCGGCGCCCCGCCATCGATGACCATATACCCCGTGGAAATGATCTCCAGCCCGCTCTTGCGGACCGCGGGCGCAGAAATGACATGCTGCCCGATAAGCAGTTCTGGATTACGACCCGAAATAAGGGATAAATAAAGAAGTCCGTCCGCAAAAGGCGACACCTGCGAAGGCGTCCCGGGAAAAAGAATGACAGGAATAGAACAATTACCGCGGATATGCTGAACCACCTCATCCAGGTGATTGGAAATGACCAGGCTGCCTCCGACAAATAAATAGTCCACCTCCGCACTCACAGCCAGACTCGTCAACTCTTCAATTTTCTCCGCATTCACATTGTCCGGATCGATAAGTACGGCGAAAGATTTCTTCCCCTTTCTTTTCTTAGCCAACAAAGACTCGTAAATAAATTGCTTCATTATTCGCTATTGCCGTTGGTAATACAAAAATGCGAAAACTTTCTGGCTTTTATGGGGGTATTATTTCTCGTAAAAACACTGAGTATTCCCCACGAAAATAACACATATTGCCGATTTTTGCATACCGAAATGCAACACTACAACATAATCGACAACAAACAACGGCAACAATTCCAATTGCCCATCGAAGACGAACTGGCCTTCCTGGAATATCGGCTCAAAGACGACATGATCGTTCTCATGCATACCGAAGTACCGGAACGACTAGGCGGTCGTGGCATCGGCACGGCACTCGTCGTCGCCGCCTTTGACTATGCAAAAGCCCATAACCTCAAAGTAAAGGTCTATTGCCCCTTCGTCAAAAAATACCTCGACCGCCATCCCGAACTGATGCCCCTCGTCGTCCTTCCGTCATAGCCGGATATAGGAAGCGACCTGCAAAATATGATTGTTGGTGGAATTACCGCCCGCGGAGATGTATTGATTCATATAACCCATCTCCAGATCGAATTGCGGACTCAACCGATAACCCGCGGCAACATAGGCCCGGTTCTGATCGAACGATCCGCCGTCCGCCGTATGAAAGAAGATCTCATTTTGCACCGCGGCAAACACCCCCTTGTCCGGCCGGCCACTCAAAGGCACAACCCCCCGCGTAAAATAACGCAACCGCCCGGCCGTACGATGCCCGTCCTTTACCAGCGAATTCCCCTCGGCATGATGCAGCGGGATGAACCGTTGCTCGACCCTCAACCGGTGCTGTACGGTCGCCAGGGTTTTCTGATGATGCTTCACCTTGTGCGTAAACACAAGCTGCTCCCAGATGCGATGCTCCGGCAAATATCCGGTCACTCCGGCGCTTACCCGCTGTTGTGGAATAAAAGCATAACCCGTCGTGAACGTAAAGGAAGGCGACAGATAAAAATTGACGCCCGGACGCAACAATAATTGGTTCATTTGTTGCACCTGTGCGGTCGATCTCCACTGCCCATCGAAATAGAATCCGAACTTGTCTGAAACCTTGTAATTCTGAAAGGTCGAAACCCAACCCATGAATTGCGACTGACCCTTTGCCGAACTCGCAGCAAAAAGAATGATTAGCAGGAATTTAATTGGTGTTTTCATGCCTCAAAAAGAATAAATAAAGTCTAAAGAAAATGGTAAATTTTTTTACGCACATAAATGTGCACAACTAGGCGCGGAAATCTCGCGTCGAAAAAATATTTTCGTTACCCACTCCGATACCCTTCCGAAGCATAGTCTAACAACCACTTTCTTCACTAACTAAATGTAACTGACCATGGGCGCCAAAAAGCCATCCACGAAGGGCTTGCAATTCTCCCGCCGCTTCACAAAAGAGAACGTCAACGTATTCGATCAGTTTACCTACGATTACCGGACCTCCGTCATCCGGAATCCCAGCGGCGAGATCGTGTTCGAAATGAACAACGTGGAAGTCCCTGCCCAATGGTCACAGATCGCAACCGACATCCTCGCCCAGAAATATTTCCGCAAGGCCGGCGTCCCTCAGCCCGACGGCTCCCTCGGCCGCGAAACCTCGGTCAAACAGGTCGCCCATCGCATGGCCAACTGCTGGCGGGTGTGGGGCGAACGCTATGGCTACTTCGCCTCCGAAAAGGACGCCCAGGTCTTCTATGAGGAACTCGTATACAGCATCCTCGACCAGGCCTGCGTTCCCAACTCCCCCCAATGGTTCAACAGCGGCCTCCACGAAAGCTATGGCATCACCGGCAAACCCCAGGGACATTACTTCGTAGACCCCGCCGACGGCCAACTCAAAAGATCCACTTCCGCATATGAGCGCCCTCAACCTCACGCATGCTTCATCCTCAGCGTCGACGATGATCTCGTCAACGAAGGCGGCCTCATGGACCTCTGGGTCCGCGAAGCCCGGATCTTCAAATATGGCTCCGGCGTCGGAACCAATTTCTCCCATATCCGTGGCGAAGGCGAAAAACTCAGCGGCGGCGGAACCTCCAGCGGCCTCATGAGCTTTCTAAAGATCGGTGACCGCGCCGCCGGTGCGATCAAATCCGGCGGCACCACCCGCCGCGCGGCAAAAATGGTCTGCCTCGATCTCGACCACCCCGAAGTGATGAATTTCATCAACTGGAAGGTCGAAGAGGAAAAGAAAGTAGCCGCCCTCATCGCCGCCGGTTATCCCAGCGACTACGAAGGCGAAGCCTACCGCACCGTCTCCGGTCAGAATTCCAACAACTCCGTCCGCATCCCCAACTCCTTCTTCGAGAAACTACACAACGGCGAAGACTGGGAACTCACAGCCCGTAGCGATCGGAACAGGATCATGAAACGCATCCCCGCCCGCGAAGTATGGAACCAGATCTCCTACGCCGCCTGGCGTTGCGCCGATCCGGGAACTCAATACGATACCACCATCAACGAATGGCATACCTGTCCTGCCGGCGGCCCCATCCGCGCATCCAATCCCTGCTCGGAATACATGTTCCTCGACAACACCGCCTGCAACCTCGCCTCTTTCAATCTCCGCCGTTTCTACAATGAGAAGACCAATGTCTTCAATGTGGAGGACTTCGAATACGCTGCCCGCCTCTGGACTGTCGTTCTCGAAGTATCGGTCCTCATGGCGCAATTCCCTTCGAAAGAAGTAGCGCAGTTGTCCTACGACTATCGCACCCTCGGGTTGGGCTATGCGAATCTCGGCTCCATGCTGATGATCATGGGCATTCCCTACGACAGTGAGGAAGCCCGCGGCCTCGCCGGCGCCATCACGGCCATCATGACCGGCATCGCCTACAAGACCTCCGCGGAAATGGCCGGTGTTCTCGACGCCTTCCCTCGTTATGAAGAGAACAGGGAAAGCATGCTCCGCGTCATGCGCAACCACCGCCTCGCCGCCTATGATGCTGACGAATACGAAGGTCTCCAGATAAAACCACAGGGCCTCAAAGCAAAATACTGCCCCGACTATCTCCTCAAGGCCGCCACGAAAGCCTGGGACGAGGCCGTCCAGCTCGGGGAGAAATATGGCTATCGCAATGCCCAGTCCACCGTCATCGCGCCCACCGGCACCATCGGTCTCGTCATGGACTGCGACACCACCGGTGTCGAACCCGACTTCGCGTTGGTGAAATTTAAAAAGCTTTCCGGCGGCGGATATTTCAAGATCATCAACCAATCCGTTCCGCTCGCACTGAAGAACCTCAACTATACCGACAAGCAGATCGATGCCATCATAAAATATGCCGTCGGCTCCGGGACTTTCGCCGGTGCACCCGCGATCAACCATCAATCTCTAAGCGAAAAAGGCTTCATCGCCGAAGAGATAAGGAAACTCGATGCCGCCGTCGGCTCCGCCTTCGAGGTCGGCTTCGTATTCAACGTCTATAACCTCGGCGAAGAATGCCTCCAACGTCTCGGCTTCAAACCCGAACAATACTACAACTTCGAGTGGAGCCTCCTCGAAGCCCTTGGCTTCTCCGAGGAAGAAGTCGAAGCCGCCAACAACTACGTTTGTGGGACCATGACCGTCGAAGGCGCTCCCTTCCTGAAAGAAGAACACCTCCCGGTATTCGACTGCGCCAACAAATGCGGAAAGAAAGGAGAACGCTATATCCATGCCCACGGCCACATCCGCATGATGGGCGCGGCTCAACCCTTTATCAGCGGCGCCATCTCGAAGACCATCAATTTGCCGAACGAAGCCTCCGTCGAAGACATCGCCGACGCCTATATGCTCAGCTGGCAGCTGGCGCTGAAAGCCTGCGCCCTCTATCGCGATGGATCAAAGCTCTCTCAACCGCTCAGCACCAAATCCGACAAGAAAAAGAAAGACCCGACAGAGAAAGAAGCAGCCGCGGAGCCCGAAACATCGGCCACCGCTCAACCTGCAAGCGAGTCGATGATCGTCGATCTGGGTAAACTTACCGTACAGGAATTGCTCGACGAGGTCCACAAACGCGTCCAGGCTTCCCCCGATACCAATCTCAAAAGAGCCCTCGCCACCATCGTCGAACGCCGCACCCTCCCGGCCAAACGCCGCGGCTTCACTCAAAAAGCAAAGATCAATGGCCAGGCCATCTTCCTGCGCACCGGCGAATACGCCGACCAGACCGTAGGCGAGATCTTCATCGACATGGCAAAGGAAGGAGCGACCATGCGCAGCATGCTCAACTGTTTCGCCATCGCCATCTCCATCGGCCTCCAATATGGCGTTCCCCTGGAAGAATTCGTAGAGAAATTCGTCTTCACCCGGTTCGAACCATCCGGTATGGTCGACCATCCCAATATCAAGAGCACGACCTCCATCGTCGACTTCATCTTTCGGTCGTTGGCTTACGAATATTTAGGCCGTACCGATCTGGTACATGTACTCGACCGTCCCGAGGTCTCCAACACCGGCGCCGATGACTGGGATCTGCCCAGCCCCCTGGATGCCGATAAACCCGAACTTAGCGACGTCCGCATCGTCGCCAAAGCCGCCGGAAGCACCCCCTCCGGCAGCTCCCAGCCCCAGGCCTATAAAGCCCCCAGGGCCGTAGCCGCGACCCGGGCCGATAACGGCCTCGATGCCCTCAACGCAGCCGCCAGAAGCATGCAAAGCGATGCCCCGGCCTGCAACACCTGTGGTCATATCACGATCCGTAGCGGTACCTGCTATAAATGCCTGAATTGTGGTAACAGCATGGGGTGTAGTTAGTTATAAAAATGGACAAAACGGGCCGCAGGCCCGTTTTGTCCGCCCTCCCGGGGCACCCCAATAAATCGATTATGATCCCAACTACCCACACCGTATCTTTCTAATGCCACTACGGCCTTACCCTTATGTAACAATACACTAATATCTACTTTTAAACGTTTATAGATAATCCATAACAACCCTAAAATGAAAAACATGAAGCGTTTTTTGGTCGCAATTCTGATCCTCGTCGTTAGCAGCACTTTATTGTATTCCTGCAGCCGTAGCGTAACTCCTGACCAGGCAGCTAGTCATCATTACAGCCGCTGCCGGGATATGCGCTAAGCTTACCCACAAAAAACCTTTTTCCAAGCCTCCGCCAGCCAGCGGGGGCTTTTTTGCGCGAGTTAAAACCTCTTTTGCCTTATTTTTACCCGCAAATGACTATACAATTCGGATACAACAAAAAGCAGGTTTTGGATGGATTACGTGGCCACTTCTTTAGCAGACCGGAGATCCGAACCATGGTCATCATGATCAACGTCTTTGCGATCCTTTCTGCTATTTTATTCGCATTCAAGAAGATACAAGCTCTTCCCTTTCTTATCTTCTCCGTCCTCTGGTTCTGCCTCTGGATTTCAGTCCGCCGCCTCCTTCCCCTCAGCATCTATAAGCGTTCAGCCACCTTCCAGGATACCTTCACCCTCACCCTCGAAGACCGCGGCATCCTCCTGGACACAAAAAAAGGGCAGCAACTCTGGGGCTGGGACGACTTCTCCGCCTTCAAAGAGACCCTCTACTTCTTTCACGTCTATTTCAGCCCCCGCTCCTTCTTCCTCATCCCAAAAGACTCCTTCAAGGACATCACCGAGATCCAGGCCGCGCGTAAATTGTTAAGGGAACGCATCGGAAAATAGAAAACGATCGATCAGGCCGGCAAACTTACTTTGGCTTATACTTCGCCTCTTCGAAGATCACGTGTGGGGGCACCGTCATCAATTGCGCCGGGGTCAGGTCCTTATGCGCTGCCGCATATTTCTTCACGATCTGCCAGCCTGCCCAGGCGCCGATATTACCCGGTGCAGCATCCGGCATCCCAAGCGTCTTCGGCCCTTCGCCGATATAGTTCTTGATGATATCCGGGTCCCGCGTATATGGATCGGGTCCCTGTAAAAAGAAATTCCACACCGCTACCTCATTACTCGAACACCAGTCCAGCTGCGCCTTGCTGTATCCCGTCCGGATACTGTCCGGCACATCGGGCAACAACTTACCCGCCAGCCAGAAATAGCGGCCCTTGATGATCATCTGCTCGATCAGCGGCCGGTTCTCGCTGCTGTCAGGAAAGATATCCTGCGCGATCGCATTTAGGCAGTTCGTGGTGATATACTCCGGCTCGAAACGCCGCGACACATATTGCGGATAAAGATCCTGTCCCTTCCCCGTCAGATAGAAAGGGAAATTGCGGCCGGCATACGACTGCAGCCCGATAGCCAGCGCCGTCTGGGTGATCGCGACACCCGGCCCGTCGAACGGACCTACAAAAGCCACCACCTTTTGCGGCAGCTTGTATTGCGGGAAATAGAATTTCACGAATTGGAATCCCCTCTGCAGTTCCGCCTCCAGCCAGTCGAGCCGTGGATACTTCTGCCGCAGCGAATCGGCCACCCCAAGATAACTCACGAGGAATTGCCTCGTCGCGGTAAAAGCCATCCGGCTTGTATCCGTCAACGGCCCGGCCGCTCCAAGGATATTGCCCACGAAATCCGGCGTAAACCACGGATACTCGCGAACCAGCCGTCGAAGCCCATCGATGACATTGTTCGAGTCGATATGGAAAAAAGCCGTGTCATATCGCTCGATGACGACTTTGCCGACATTGACACCTGAAACATCCGGCTTGTCCGCAGAGCCGCAGGAAAAAAGAACGACAGTAATGAACAGGAAGAACGTGAAAACTTTCATTTCTTTTTTTTAACAACTTTTTTTGACGCCTTTGCCTCGCTATTGAAGGCAAGCGCAAGATTTACCCAGTATTCGAAATCCTTTTTCTTCTTGATACCCTCCTCACTCACAAAAACAAATCCTGTCATCGTTCGCCCGTTGTGGATCATCGGCCGGCAATAGGGCATCTCCAGCGCCACCGCATAGTTGTGCGGCCCGATCCGGCAAAGCATCTCATCCAGCCGGACGCAAAGACACATCTTGCCTTTCACCATGAAACAAATGCCATGGAACATCTTTTTCTCTTCCACATCCGGCAGATGTGCAAGCGCTTCCCTGATTCGCTGAGCAATTCGTTCATTGAAAGCCATAGCCAAATATAGTACTTTAAACGGACCACCATCTCCCGTGCATTTCTCTTAACTTTGTACCATGAAGATCGCACTAGCGCAGCAAAATTATCACGTCGGCAACTTCGAAGAGAACACCCGGAAGATCATCGCCGGCATCGACCAGGCAAAGGCAGCCGGGGCTGATCTGGTAGTATTCACGGAAATGACCGTATGCGGCTATCCGCCGCGTGACTTTTTGGAATTCGACGACTTCATCGCGCAATGCGATGCCGCTATCGACCGCATCCGCCAGGAAGCCGACACCATCGGCGTCATCGTCGGCGCTCCGGCCCGTAACCCCAATCGCGAAGGGAAAGATCTCTTCAATGCCGCCTGGCTCCTCCATGAAAAAGAGATCAAAGGCGTGGCGCACAAAACCTGTCTCCCCAACTACGATGTCTTCGACGAATACCGCTACTTCGAACCTGCTTTCGAATGGAAGGTCATTCCCTTTAAGGGCAAGAAGCTCGCACTCGTCATTTGTGAGGACAGTTGGAATCTCGGCGACAACCCGCTCTATCGCGTCTGTCCGATGGATCAACTGATCCGCCAGCATCCCGATATGATCATCAATATTTCCGCGTCCCCCTTCGATTATGACCACGACGATGATCGCAAGGAGGTCGTCCGCCAGAACGTGCTGAAATACCGCATCCCGATGTACTACTGTAATGCCGTTGGCGCGCAGACGGAACTCATCTTCGATGGCGGCAGCATTGTCTATGATGCAAATGGCAATCTCATCCGGGAAATGAAATATTTCGAGGAAGACTTTGCCGTCGTGCCCTTGCCACACCCCGTTCCTCCGCTCTTCGAAGAGATCCTGCCCGGACTCTCCGTTCGCACCGACGCGGAAGACACGGAAGAAGAAACACTCTCTGCGCCGCCCGATACCTCCATTGCCCCCAAGGACCCGGGCGCGGCTACCCTGACCCCCGCCGTGTTCGACAAGGATATGCGGGTCTCCAAACAGAACGACCCCGATCGCGTCATCGAATATCTTACCGATGAACGCAATATCGTTCAGATCCGCAAGGCCCTCGTCCTTGGCATTCGTGATTATTTCTCAAAACTGGGCTTCAAAAAAGCGATCCTCGGCAGCAGCGGCGGCATCGACAGCGCCGTCACCCTGGCACTGGCCTGCGAAGCCCTCGGAAAGGAAAACGTTCGCGCCATCCTCCTGCCTTCCGCCTATTCTACAAGCCACTCTGTAAGCGATGCCGAGCAGCTTTCCCGGAATTTGGGAAATCCCTACGACATCATTCCCATCCGGGAGGTTTATGACGCCCTCACCCATACCCTCGAGCCCGCATTTAAAGACACTCCCTTCGGTCTCGCCGAAGAAAATCTCCAAAGCCGGACAAGGGGCAACATCCTCATGGGCCTCGCCAATAAATTCGGATATGTATTGCTGAACACTTCCAACAAAAGCGAACTTTCCACCGGCTACGGCACGCTCTATGGCGATATGGCCGGCGGCCTCAGCGTCCTCGGTGACGTATACAAGGGACAGGTCTATGCGCTCGCCCGCGACATCAACCGCGACGGCGAGATCATACCGGTCAACATCCTCCTTAAAGCGCCTTCTGCCGAACTGCGGCCGGGCCAGAAAGATAGCGACAGCCTGCCCGACTATGATATCCTGGACAAGGTCCTGTATCAGTACATCGAACGTCGCCAGGGACCCGCTGCCATCGTCGCCATGGGTATCGAAAAAACAGTGGTTGCGCGTATCCTCCGGTTGGTAAATACCAGCGAATATAAGCGCAACCAATTCTGCCCCATCATCAGGGTCAGCTGCAAAGCATTTGGGATGGGCAGACGAATGCCCATTGTAGGGAAGTACCTGTCATAACCTTCGGGGCCACCCGTCGTCGGTTACTAGTGTTTTAGTTGAACGATATAACGGTAGGTCACACCCAGCAGGGTAGAGTCCCGATAGACTGTCAGATGCACCGAGTCGAGCGTTTGCACCGTCACCCCTTCCATTAGGATCGGGTTGAAGGAAGCCTTCAGCGTCTTGTTGTCCGAACTCAACGTCCAGGTAAAGGCTGTGGTCTGAGCTTCGTTTGCGCTGCAATGCTGGGTGCCCGTGTTGACGGTACCCGTGCCATCGTTAATGAATGTGTAGAGATCGTCACGTTCGCAAAGCGGAACAACCGTAGTGTCCCCGCCCTGGTCGATCTTGCCGTCATTATTGGTGTCCAGACCGGAAGTATCATACTTCCACGGCTTGACCTCGAGGTTGGCGGTTGCGGAAACAGTGTTCTTGTTGGAGTCCGTATTGTTGTTGTTGTTATTGGTGCCGCCGTTCTTGGAACAGGAGGCTACGATGAGGACGACAAATAGTACGGCAGGCAGGTAATTCGACAGGCGGATTAGACTTTTCATGGTTTTAATTACAGGATTATGCAAAGGTTACACCAAGGTAGAAATTGTCCTGCGCAGATACTATAGTAGATATACGATAGATTATCCCATATAGGGGTTATCGCTTAAGAATGATGGTGTAGCGCGTACTCGAGCCTCCGAGCTTCTGGTCCGCATAGATCTCGAGCCGCTGTGGAGTTAATACCCTAACCTTGTAATATTGATTCTGGAAATAAATGGTACTGTCATTGGCGAAAGACCAGATAAAGGGGAGGCTGTCGGGGTTGCCGGCCCTGCTGCGATGGGCAAATTCGGAGTATCCGGTCCCATCCTTGCAGAAGAAGATGGTATTGTCCTTTTCTGTACCGGCGATCTGCGGATCCAGGGCATTGAAACTGCCGTCCTCGTTATCGAAAGCCGCCTTCTCATACTTCCAGGGACTATGCGTAAGCAGGTCTTGCTTGGAAGAACCCTGGCTGGAACAACCGGTTACGAGGACAATCGCCGCAAAGCCTAATATGGTCCGGTAGATAGGCATGATTTTCGGTTAGAAGGTGCGGAATTACACAAGTTTAAAACTCCGGACCCCGACAACTTATTGTTAACATATATAAAATTTTAACATTAATTATCCACAATAGGCCCCAATGAAAAGTCGTAAATTCGGGCCCCAAACGCAATATTCACTATGCTTTATACAGCGGAGGATATCAGACAGTTAAACAGTAAGATCCAATACCAGGCAGCCTTTATCGATCGGCTGCGCGACGAGGTCGGCCGCGTCATCATCGGCCAGCACTCCATGCTCGACCGGCTCCTGATCGGCTTGCTCAGTAATGGCCACGTCTTGCTCGAAGGCGTTCCCGGACTGGCTAAAACATTGGCTATTAAGTCTTTGTCCCAAGCCATCCATGCAAAGTTCAGCCGCATCCAATTCACCCCGGATCTCCTTCCCGCGGACGTTATCGGGACCATGATCTACAACCAGCAAAAACATGAGTTCGTGGTGCGCAAAGGACCCATCTTCGCCAATTTCGTCCTGGCCGATGAGATCAACCGCGCTCCCGCAAAAGTGCAAAGCGCCCTGCTCGAAGCCATGCAGGAGCGGCAGGTCACACTGGGGGATAGCAGCTACAAACTGGAAGAACCCTTCCTCGTCCTCGCGACCCAGAACCCGCTCGAACAGGAAGGCACCTATCCGCTCCCCGAAGCCCAGCAGGACCGCTTCATCATGAAGGTCATCGTCGACTATCCCACAAAACAGGAAGAACAACTCATCATCCGCCAGAACGTGCAGGGCGCGCAATCCGCGCAGGTGGAACAGGTCGTGACCATGCAGGAGATCACGCAGGCCAAAGACCTCGCCCGCCAGATCTACATGGACGAAAAGGTCGAACACTATATCCTCGATATCGTCTTTGCAACCCGCACTCCCGAGAAATATAAACTGGAGAAACTAAAGCCGCTCATCGCCTATGGCGGCAGCCCCCGCGCCAGCATCAACCTGGCCCTCGCTGCAAAGGCCAACGCCTTCCTCAACAAACGTGGATACGTCATTCCCGAAGACGTTCGCTCCATTTCCAAGGACGTGCTGCGCCATCGCATCGGCCTCACTTATGAAGCCGAAGCCGAAAGCGTCAATGTCGAGAACATCATCGATGAGGTCCTGAAAGTCATTCCTATTCCATAATCACAAAATCGCACAACTTCGATCGGAATGCTCACAACCACCGAAATATTAAAGAAGGTACGGGAGCTGGAGATAAAAAGTAAAAAGCTCACCCGCCACCTTTTCACCGGCGAATACCACAGCGCCTTCAAAGGCCGTGGCATGAGCTTCCGGGAAGTACGCGAATATGCCGCGGGCGATGACATCCGTTTCATCGACTGGAACGTCTCCGCCCGGTTCAACCATCCCTTCAGCAAACTGTTCGAAGAAGAACGGGAACTGACCGTCATGCTGCTGGTCGACGTTAGCGCAAGCTCGCTGTTCGGCACGACCCATGCCCGGAAAAAAGATATCATCACGGAGGTCTGTGCCGTACTCGCCTTCTCCGCCGTGAATAACAACGACAAAGTTGGCTGCATTTTTTTCAGCGACAAAGTCGAAAGCTATATCGCGCCAAAGAAGGGTAGGGAGCACGTCCTTTATATCGTCCGCCAGTTGCTCACTATCGAGCCGAAGCGGAAAGGCACCAACCTCAGCGAAGCCATCCGGTTCCTGAACCGCAGCGCCCGTCAGTCGGCTATCGTCTTCATGCTGAGCGATTTCCTGGACGGCACACCCCAACAGCGGATGACGACCGACAAACCCGAACCGGGTTTCGAAGATGCCCTCAAGGTGGCAGGCAAGAAGCATGACATGATCGGGATAAAGGTCTATGACCAGATGGATATGCAACTGCCGGCCATCGGCCTGGTGGAAGCCGAAGATTCCGAAACAGGCGGCCGGTATTGGGTGGACACGAACGACTACCTGGTGCGAACCAACTACCAACAATATTTCTTTAACCACACCGAACAGTGTAAAAGCATTTTTCAAAAAGCCGGCTGCGATCTCCTGCACCTGCGGACTGACGAAGACTACGTAAAGATCCTTCAGCGATTCTTCGTCGGCCGCCACCGGCCCGGATAGGACATGAGACCCTTAAGATCATATATTGTTGCGATCACCATACTGCTCTGGCTGCCGGCCACGCTTCTATACGCACAGCACAAACCCGCACCCGCCATCGTAAAAGCGACCATCGACAAGGATACCATTCTCATCGGCCAGCCGATCCAGCTCATGCTGGAAGCTACTGTGCCTGATAATATTTCCCTCGCATGGCCCGCTACCGATACCCTGCCGCATTTCGAATGGCTGGAAAAAGGAAAGATAGACACCTCCGTCCGGCCCGGGCAGCGCTACTACCGGCAATACTTCACCATTACGAGCTTCGACTCCGGCAACTGGGCCATTCCCCGGCTCCCATTCCTCGCCGGCATGAAAAAGACAATGACGGACTCCATCCGCATCTTTGTCCGCTACACGAAATTCGATCCCTCCAAGGACTTTCATGATATAAAGGAAATCATCGAAGTACCCAACCCCTGGGCCCGCTGGATCCCCTGGATCGTAGCAGTAGTGACCGTCCTCTCGCTGGCCCTCGTCTTCTGGCTCATCCGGAAGAGAAAGGTCATAAGACAGCTGATCACCCGCCAGGTGCCGCGGCTCTCGCCGCTCGAAGAGGCGATGCAACAACTCGACGAGCTGGCAAAACAACAGCTGCCCCTCAATGGCGCCATAAAAACATATTATACCCGACTCGGCGAAATCTTTAGGGTCTACCTATTCCGCAGGCTGAACATCCACAGCCTCGCCGAGACAAGCGAAGAACTCATCCGCCAGCTGCGAAGCTCGGTCCTGCAGCCGGAGCAGTTCGATTCGGTGGCCGAGACCCTCCGCATGAGCGACTTCGTGAAATTTGCAAAATATCAGCCCGGAGTCGCCGACAGCGAACACCATTACCAGGTGATCCGCTCCGCGATCACGGCCCTGGAACCGCCACCTCCAAATCCTCAAACCGCCAAATAAAGCAACGTGCTGTACGACTGGTATCAACATATCTACTTTGCTCAACCAGCCTTCTTCGGGCTCCTGATCCTCGTGCCCCTGCTTGTCTGGTGGGAACTGAAGCGCAGCAATCAGAAACAGGCCACCGTCGTCGTATCCTCTGTTAGCTCCTTTCGCGGCCTCCGCTCCTGGAAGAACTTCCTTCGACCCGTCCTCTTCGTCTTCCGGCTGCTGACCCTTTGCTGCCTCATCATCGCCCTGGCCCGGCCACAGACCCGTAACGATGAACAGCTCGTCACCGGCGAAGGCATCGACATTGTCCTCTGTCTCGACATCAGCGGAAGTATGTTGGCCCAGGACTTTACACCCAACCGGATGGAAGCCGCCAAGAACGTGGCCTCTGAATTTATCGACCACCGGCCCACTGATCGCATCGGTCTCGTCATCTTCTCCGGCGAGAGCTTTACGATGTGCCCGCTCACCACCGATAGGAATGTCCTCAAATCACAGCTGTTTACCGTCCAGAGCGGCCTGCTCGAAGACGGCACCGCTATCGGCTCCGGCCTCGCCACCGGCGTAGACCGGCTCCGCAATTCACCTTCGAAAAGCAAGGTCATCATCCTGCTGACGGATGGCGAGAACAATGGCGGCCTCATCGACCCGAATACGGCAAAAGAGATCGCCAAATCCGTCGGCGTGAAAGTATACACCGTCGGGATGGGCACCGAAGGATTCGCTCCCGTACCCATCCAGACTGCCACCGGCGTCATCATGCAACGCGAAAAGGTCAACATCGACGAAAAACTGCTCACCCAGATCGCCACCGAGACGGGCGGCAAGTACTATCGGGCAAAGGACAACGAAAGCCTCAAAGGCATCTATGACGAGATCAATCGGCTGGAGAAATCCAAGATCGAGGTCTCCAACATCCGGCGCTACTCCGAACAATTCTATCCCTTTGCCCTGGCTGGAGCCATCTTCCTGCTGCTCGAACTGCTCCTTCGCTGGACCGTCCTGCGAAAGTTTCCATAATTTCATATCGTGCAAGGAAAAATCTATAAATCCACCGGCTCCTGGTACGTCCTGAAGACCACCGAAGGCGAAACCTGGAACGCCCGGCTAAAAGGCCTCTTCAAGATCGACGGCATCACCTCCACAAACCCCATCGCCGTAGGCGACGACGTGGACTTCGAGCCCGAGAATAAAGACGAGCAGACCGCCATCATCACAAACATTCACGACCGGCACAACCACATCAACCGCCAGTCCCCCTCGCATCGCCATCACCATCATATCGTAGCGGCCAACATCGACCAATCCCTCCTCGTCGTTACCCTCAAAGAGCCACGTACCTCCCAGGGGTTTATCGATCGGTTCCTCGTCACCTGCGAAGCCTATCACGTTCCCGCCATCCTCCTCTTCAATAAAGCCGATCTCTACCGCGCAAAGGAAGAGCAGCGTTTTGAGGAATGGAAGGCAATGTATGAAGCCATCGGCTACCGCCTCATCCGGATGAGCGTCCACACCGGCGAAGGCCTGCCCGAAATAAAACAGCTGCTGCATGGAAAAATAAGCCTGCTCAGTGGTCATTCCGGGGTGGGGAAGTCCTCCTTCCTGAATGCGCTCTACCCCGACTGGCAGCTGAAGACCCAGAACGTCAGCGGCTGGAGCGGTAAAGGCATCCACACAACCACCTTTGCGGAGATGTTCGACCTCCCCGACGGCGGCCAGATCATCGACACCCCCGGAATGCGCGAATTCGGCCTCGTCGATATTACCAAACAGGAATTATCCGGCTATTTTCCTGAAATGCGCGCCCTCGCGGGGCAATGTCAGTTCAACGACTGCCTCCACCTCGGCGAACCGGGCTGTCGCGTAAAAGCAGCCGTGCAGGAAGGAACCATCGTTGCCGATCGCTATGTCAGCTATTGCAATATTCTCGACAGCATTTTATAATTTCATTAACTAGCCGGGAGGCGCCGGCCGGATTCTGGCACGGAATTCGTCTAACCTGCATAAAAGCAAAAATTCGATGATAGGAAAATTTACAAGACTGGCTTTGTTGATCGGCATCATCTGCTTCGGATTCATTTTCCCTGACTCACTTTCCGATCATACCAAGCTGCTGCACTTCGCGGCGCACATGGGAATGAGCTTCTTCGTAGCGATCTGCAGCTACGTTGTCGCCGACGTAATGCTGCGTATGAAAAGAACCGCTTCACTGACCCTGCTCGTCATCGTTACCCTCGTCGTAGGGGTGATCTATAAATATTTCGAGATTTCCAGCCTCGGGCTGATAGAGACTTATAGCTTCTGGCCGCTGCTTAAAGCCACCGGCTGTTATACGTCCATGTCCCAGAACACGGCCGGCCTGCTCGCCGCCATCCTCCTTATCGAGCTCATTTTTTCTCGGGTGCGTTCGTTACATCATGCCCTTGTTCCCGGATCTCTTCTTTCAGCGGCGGAGGTTCTTTCTCATCCCGTTCGTCCCCGAACAAGTATCCCCAGGGCTTAAGCGGCTCGATCCGGTCGAAAACGATCTTGGTGATCGCGATCACCGGGATTGCCAGAAAGGTGCCCGGAATGCCCCAGACCGCCTCGCCGATGATGACGCCAAGCACCGTGATAAACGCATTGATCCGCACTTTCGAACCCACGATCCAGGGCATCAGCACATTCGAGTCGATCAGGTGAATACCCAGGATGGTAGCCACTACCAGCAACAACTTCGTGGCCCCCGCGGTCGCAAACGTGACAAGCACGCTCAGCAGCGTCGCCGTGAATATCCCGATATAGGGAACGATATTGAATAACCCCGTGATCAGCCCCAGCAGGATCGCATACTTGACCCCGAGGATCCACAAGGCCAGACAACCTGCGACGGCAACGATCACCATCTCCAGCAACAAACCCAGGATATATTGCCTGATCCGCGACTGCACTTGCGCCAGCACATCGTAGACGATGATCGAATTCTCCTGTTTGAAGACCGCGATAAGGAACCGGATGATCAGCCGGCGATAATACAACAGAAAGAACGTGTCGATAAGGATGAATACCAGCGTCAGCAGGACCGAGGAAAAGGACACCACGACGTCCCCGATAACCGAACCGCCGGTTTCCAGCAGCTTCGACGTCGCACTGTTCACATAGGTCATCTGCTGCTTGATCCGGATATGGAACTTTGCATTGATCCATTTCTGTACATCCGCCACACTCGTCGTCACCTGCTCCTTGAACTGCGGCCAGTCGTCGGCAAGACTGCTGATCTGCGATCCCACGAGATACAGCAGCCCCGCAAGCGAAGAAACAAGCACCAGCACCGACACCAGCGAGGCAAGACTACGCGGAAAATGCAATTTCCGCTCGAAGAAATTTGCCAGCGGCAACAACATGACGGAGAACAATAACCCAAAGGTCAACGGTACAAGCACCGTCTTCCCGAGGATCGCAATATAGAATAGCGCGATCAGGCTGATCAGCACCATCGCAAGCTTTGTGTAAAAAGGGTTCTGTCTGGTTGTTGCCATATCCCGCAATATACCCAAAAAAGCAAAGACCCGCGTTAGCGGGCCTTTCTTCAACATTCTGCAAACATTCGTCAGCTTTACAGCCCTCATGTCCACTTAGACACTAGCCTATGACATGTAACGGCGGGCAGTATTGATCAATAATTTACTTTCGAGGAACTTCGCCACTTCCACAACGGCGTCATTCTCCCTCCGGGGCGCCTCACGGAACTTCCGGGGATAGATCGAAATGCCGGTGTAAATGTTGTAATGAAGTGTCAGGATATGTCCTTTGTAAAGGAAGTCCCACATCAGCGAATCGAAATCGTCGGTCTTTTGGGTGAATTTGATATCGAGATCGTCGGAGAGGATATTTGCGACTTCATAGAAACGCTTCAATCCACAGTCGTCATCGATCACGGCTTCGGTACAACCGAAATCCGTGCGTAGAGTTAGAGGGCTCATAGAGTAGGGATTTTTTGTGATTATATTAGGGTATAGATTTACGGGGTATTACGGTTTAAGCCTTGAACTTCGGTGACTTCGGAACCTTCTCTCCACTCAATATCCGTTCCGCTCCGACATTTTTCCCGTCGCTTGGACAGCCGTATTTGGGGCCGAAAAGGCTACAGGAAGATAGACTGAGAAGAATAAAAGAGAAAGTAGTGAGGAGAAATATGGTTTTGGGTACATTCATGGGATACTATCTAAACGCACTTAAACCTACAAATATTATCCTGCATTTGCAAGTATCCACCTACCTTTTGCCCCCTCAAGATCGCCCTTCTAAGGTAAATGGGTAGGTGCGTCGTTTGCGTCCTTAAACCACCCCGCGTATATAAGATAATGATTAGCAATTCGATCGATCTGTCCCGAGATCAGGTCCGCCGGTACGTCCTTGATCTTCCGCGCCGGGCAGCCGCCATAGATGGTCCCCGACTCCACCTTTGTTCCTTCAAGTACCACCGCACCCGCGGCAATGATCGAATTCTTCCCGATCTCCGCATTGTCCATAATGATTGCACCCATTCCCACCAGCACCCGCTCACGGATCGTACAGCCATGGATGATCGCATTGTGCCCGATCGAAACATTATCTTCGATCGTCACACTGGCTTTTTTGTACGTGCCATGCAGGATCACTCCATCCTGGATATTCACCTTGTTGCCGATCCGGATGAAATTGACGTCACCGCGCACCACGGCATTAAACCAGATGCTGCATTCGTCTCCCATCACCACATCTCCGACAACGGTGGCGTTGGGCGCTACAAAACAATTTTTTCCAAACTTGGGGGACTTCCCTTCTACTGGTAAGATAGTGGCCATGATAGTGACATTTAATCGTTAAGAATGGTATATACCCAAATTTACGAACTTTGCGCTTCCATGAGCACCGGTCACGATAATCATCGCCTATTCCATCGCCACGTCGCGCAGACTTCTCCTAACCCATTGGGCCTGGACATCGTAAAGGCAGAGGGATGCTACCTTTACGACCGCGCCGGCAAGGAATACCTCGACCTGATCGGCGGTATCAGCGTCTGTAACACCGGTCACCGCCATCCCCGCGTTGTCGAAGCGATAAAGGAACAGACCGACCGCTACCTCCACCTCCTTGTCTATGGCGAACTGATCCAGACACCCCAGGTCCAATACGCCGCCTTCCTCGCCAACCATCTGCCCCCCTCCCTCGACTCCGTCTACTTCACCAACAGCGGCGCCGAAGCCGTCGAGGGCGCCATGAAACTCGCCAAACGCATCACCGGCCGCACGGACATCGTCGCCTTCAACCAATCTTATCACGGCTCTACCCAGGGCGCCCTCAGCATCATGGGTGATGAATACTGGCGCAATGCCTTTCGTCCCCTGCTGCCCGGTATCCGTCATGTAGAATACAACACGCCCCAGGCCCTCGACGCCATCACCGGTCGCACCGCCTGCGTCGTCGCCGAGACCGTTCAGGCCGAACGGGGCATCTATGCCCCCGATGCTGCCTGGCTGCGACAGCTGCGGCAACGCTGCGACCAAACCGGTGCACTCCTCGTCTTCGATGAGATCCAGGCGGGCTTTGGCCGCACCGGAACACTTTGGGGCTTCGAGGCCTATGATATCCTTCCCGACATCCTCCTGCTTGGAAAGGCGCTCGGCGGCGGCTTGCCGATGGGCGCCTTCATTACCAGCCGGGACCACATGTGGACCCTCACCGGCGACCCCGTGCTCGGACATATCACTACCTTCGGCGGACATCCGCTCTGCTGCGCCGCCGGTCTCGCCTCCATGCAGGTCCTCCTCGAATCCGGCTGGATCGAAGAAGTGCCACGCAAGGAAAAGCTCTTCCGCGAGCTCCTTGTCCATCCCGCGATAAAAGCCGTTCGCAGCCGTGGACTGCTCATCGCTGTAGAGTTCGAAAATTTCGAACAGAACAAACGCATCATCGATGCCTGCATCGCCGCCGGCCTCCTCACCGATTGGTATCTCTTCGCCCCTCAGTGCCTGCGCATCGCCCCACCGTTATCCATCAGCGAAACACAAATTCAAAAAGCCTGCACCACAATTTTATCCCTTTTGTGATTTTTTTCCATTAATTTGCTAACCCGCCCCCCCCATAAGGTCACTTGGCATTATCGTCATTCTTGCGGATAAGTGGAGCATCTGCTAGTGCGCCAAGTGTTAACCTTAAAACTCAATTTTATGTCCGTCTTTTTGGAAAAAAAAGAGATGTTCGATCAGGTGTTACTGCTGGCGGAGGGCGAAATGCAGGACCCCATCGGCGTGCTCGAACGTTTCTTCAGCGACTATCGCCTGCATGAATGCCGGGAGATACTTTGGACCATGGTACAAACTTGTCTCACAACGGATAATACGGAATTCGAAGATCCCGCGGACAGGGCCAACCTGTTGCTTCGGTATCAGGACCTCCAACGTCTGTTCGAGGCTTGCACCCTGGTGATAAAAAAGGCAAAAAAATAACCAGCCGGGTAAAACCAAACCCCCTTTTTTCTCGTATATAGGGTTGAATGAGAAGAATAATTTGGCTAGGAATTTGATTAGTATATCCCTGCTTCACGGCAGGGATTTTTTATTCCAGCCACCCGGCTCTCCGTCGGTAGCCTCAATGTAGAACCTTATAGATCAGCGCTGCTAAAACTCCTCCCACGATAGGGCCCACCACCGGAACCCACGCATAAGACCAGTCGCTGTCCCGCTTTCCTGGCAAGGGTAGGAGGGCATGGACGATCCGCGGACCCAGATCACGCGCCGGATTGATGGCATATCCCGTCGGCCCGCCAGGGCCCAGACCGATCCCCAACACCAGCAACGCCACCGGAAGCGCATCGAGCGCGCCAAGGCTGCTACCCGGCGCGGCGATGAAGAGCGCTCCAAAAACAAGCACAAACGTCGCGATCGCCTCCGTTATCATATTATCGAGTGGACTGCGAATAGCCGGCGCAGTGCAAAACACCGCCAGCTTTGCGCTCGCATCCTCCGTCGCGGCGAAATGCGGCCGGAAACAAAGCCAGGCGATCAGCGACCCCGCCATCGCGCCCAGGAATTGCGCGCCTACATACGTCGGCACGATGTCCCAGGAGATCTTCCCAAGCAGCGCAAAAGAGATCGTAATGGCCGGATTCAGATGCGCCTTGCTCGCGCCCGTTGCACAATAGACCCCAACAAATACCGCCATCGCCCAGCCAAAGCTGATCACGATCCAGCCGCTGTTGAACCCCTTCGATCTTTGCAGCACGACATTACTGACAACGGTCTGTCCGAGCAGGATGATCATCCCTGTGCCGATTAATTCGCCAAAAAAAGGCGTCATAGTGTATAGTTTAAGACATTAAATACCCCTTCGCCAGCGCCTTGAACTCTTCCACCTGCCGCCGCTGCCATTCCTCATCCCTGCCCAGCTCCGCCGCCAGCAGCGCCGCTACCGGTTCCGCACATTCGATAGCCGCCTGCGCATCCAGCAAAAGACTCCGCGTCCTTCGGCTAAGCGCATCCTCCACCGTCATACACAACTCTTCTCTTGCCGCCCAGATGATCTCCGCCCGGAGATAGGGGAGACGGGGATGCAGCTTCCCACCCCAGGGCGGATTCGACGCCCCCAACTCCCGGATCTTTGCTGCGTCGGCGCCATGATAATGTTGCGGGTCCCCGAAGTCTACCACCGCCGCCCCATGGATCGGCAGTGTAGCCGTGACACAAGGCCGGTCCGCCAGCTTGCCCCGCGCAATAGCTGTATTCACGGTGTCTTCCGCCATCCGCCGGTAGGTCGTCCATTTCCCGCCCGCGATCGTGATAAGCCCTGAATCCGACACCACGATCAGATGATCCCGCGCCAGCTCCGCCGTCTTCCGGCTGCTGCTCTTCACCAGGGGCCGCAGACCCGCAAAGATGCTGCGGATATCACCCGGCCCCGGCGCCCGCCGCAGATAACGGCCTATCTGCTGAAGAATAAATTCGATCTCCTCCGGCAACGCCCTCGGCTCAACATCGATATGGTTCACGGGCGTATCCGTCGTCCCGATAATGATCTTGTCATGCCAGGGCACCGCAAAGAGCACCCGGCCATCATCCGTGTGCGGCACCAGGATCGCCGCCTCGCCGGGTAAGAAATCCTTGTCGAGCATCAGGTGCACGCCCTGACTCGGCGCGATGATCGATTCACTCTCCGCGTCGTCCATTCGCAGCACGCTGTCGGTAAAAACACCCGTTGCATTGATCACCACTTTCGCCTGGATCGTCCATTCGCTCCCATCGATCATATCTTGTGCCCTGACTCCCGACACTCCTCCCTCTGTCTTCAACAGGCCTTCCACCTTGCAATAATTGAGCAGCACAGCTCCCTGCTCCGCCGCCGTTTGCGCGAGATGGATCGCCAGCCGCGCATCGTCGAATTGCCCGTCGTGATACAGCACGCCACCTCTCAGTCCCTCGCCGTCGAGGGTAGGGGCCAGCTGCAGGGTCTCTTCCCGCGACAACAACCGCGACTTGCCAAGCCCCAGGCTCCCCGCCATCCAGTCATATACTTTTAACCCGATGCCATAAAAAGGGCCCTCCCACCATTTATAGTTGGGCACAATGAACGATTGGTCCTTCACCAGGTGCGGCGCGTTTCGCCGGAGAATACCCCGCTCGTGCAAGGCCTCCGTCACCAGCTTCACGTTGCCTTGTTGCAAATACCGCACACCGCCGTGCACCAGCTTCGTCGCCCGCGACGACGTGCCCTTCGAAAAATCATATTGTTCCAGCAATACCGTACTGAACCCACGGGACGCCGCATCCACTGCCACTCCTAATCCCGTGGCCCCGCCGCCGATGATACAAACATCCCATTGCTGCGAGCCCCTGGCTTCAAGAGCCGCGATCATTTCCTGTCTTTTCATAGATTATCTATTGCGCCATTCCTGGCATCTCGCTTCATCATTGGTTTGCCCCATCATCCGCCCACGCGATCGCCGCCCTGACCGCCCGCTTCCATCCACTCAACAGCCGCCGCGTCTGCTCCGCTTCCATCGCCGGCGTAAACCGCCGGTCCTCCGCCCACTGCTGCCGGATATCCTCCTCCGAGGACCAATAGCCGACCCCAAGCCCCGCCAGATAGGCCGCACCCAGCGCCGTCGTCTCCGTCACCACCGGCCTCACCACCGGCACCTGCAAGATATCGGACTGGAATTGCATCAACAGATTGTTGGCCGTCGCACCGCCATCTACGCGCAGCTCCTTCAACACGATCCCGCTGTCCGCTTCCATGGCCTTTAGCACATCATAGGTCTGGTAGGCGATGCTCTCCAACGCCGCCCTGGCGATATGCGCCTGCGTCGTCCCCCGCGTCATCCCGAAAAGACTTCCCCGCGCATATTGGTTCCAGTGAGGAGCCCCGAGTCCCGCAAAGGCCGGCACCATATAAACGCCACCGGTGTCCCCCACCTCCGCCGCCATCGCCTCTACTTGTGGCGACTGCCGGATAAAATGCAGACCGTCACGCAGCCATTGCACCACCGCACCCGCGATGAAGATACTTCCCTCCAGCGCATATTCCGTCTTGCCGCCGCGCGTCCACGCGATCGTCGTGATAAGCTGATTCTTAGAGGCCACCGCCTTTGTTCCCGTATTCATCAGCAGGAAACAACCGGTGCCATAGGTGTTCTTCACCATCCCCGGCTGCGTGCACAGCTGCCCGAAGAGAGCCGCCTGCTGATCCCCCGCGATCCCCGCGATCGGAATGCCCACCGACCCCGGCGCCATGATGCTCCCCGTGTGGCCATACAACTCGCTCGACGCCCGCACTTCCGGAAGCACTGCCGCGGGGATATTGAAGAGCTGGAGCAGATCCGCATCCCATTGTCCCGTATGAATATTGAAGAGTTGCGTCCGCGACGCATTCGTCGTGTCCGTGATATGCAGCTTGCCCGTCGTCAGCTTCCACACCAGCCAGCTGTCGATCGTGCCAAAGGCCAGCTCCCCCTTCTCCGCCCGCGCCCGCGCACCCGGAACATGGTCGAGGATCCACTTGAGCTTCGTCGCCGAAAAATAAGCGTCGATCACAAGCCCCGTCCGCTCCCCGATCAACTTCCCCATCCCCTGCGCCTTCAACTCGTCACAATACCCCGCCGTCCGCCGGTCCTGCCAAACGATCGCCGGATGGATCGGCCGCCCGCTGGCCCGGTCCCAGACCACTACCGTTTCCCGCTGATTGGTAATCCCGATCGCCGCAATATCCCGCGTCGTCAGATTACTCTTGGCCAGCACCTCCGCCAGCACCCCATACTGCGAGGACCAGATCTCCTCCGCATCATGCTCCACCCACCCCGGCTGCGGATAATGCTGGGTAAACTCTTTTTGCGCCATCTGCCGGATCTGGCCGTTCCTGTCGAACAAAATGGCCCTGGAACTCGTCGTCCCCTGGTCTAAAGAAAGGATGTAGGTTGCTGGCATGTAATCGTCTGTATTATTCCCGAATGTAAGAAAATCCTCCCCGCCCGCACCCCCCTCGGCATAAACATTTCCACGATTCCCTCCTCCATACCCGCATCTCCTCTTTCGCCGCTCCCTGACAAATGCTTCCCCCCCAAAATATTTTGGGTGGAAACTAAATTCTGCTTAAATTTACGTAAGCACTTACGTAATTAAAAACGAAAACCATGGACTTCTATGATCGAACCGGCAAAATGGCCCTCGGCAGCCGCCTCCGCCGCCTCAGCGAACAAATGACCGAACAGGCCGCCGCCATCTACGATCTCTACCAGGTGGATCTCCAACCCAAATGGTTCCCCGTCTTCTACTCCCTCTCCCCAACCGAAGAAAAATCCATCACCGATATCGCCCGCGAGATCGGCCATACCCATCCCTCCGTCAGCCAGATCGTCCGCGAAATGTCGGCCAAAGGCTACATCATCGAAAAGAAAGGCGAAGCCGACGGCAGAAAGAATTTCGTCCTCCTTTCCCCGGCCGGCCGGCAAACACGCGAAAAAATGCAGGCCCAGCTCGACGACGTCACTTCGGCTATCGAGAAAGCGATGAAAGAAACCCACCACGACCTCTGGAAGGCTATTGCCGAATGGGAGCTCCTCCTCGAACAAAAGAACCTCCTCCGCCGCGTCCAGGAAGAAAAAAAGCAGCGCGAAAGCCGCCAGGTCGAGATCGTCGATTATACGCCGGCCTACCAAACCGCCTTCCGCCAACTCAATGAAGAATGGATCACGAAATACTTCCGCATGGAAGAAGGCGACTATAAAGCCCTCGACCACCCGCAGGAATACATCGTCGACAAAGGCGGCCACATCTATATCGCCCTCTACAAAGGAACGCCCGTCGGCGCCTGCGCCCTGATCCCCATGCCCGACGGCGGCTTCGAACTGGCAAAAATGGCTGTCTCCCCGAAGGCCCAGGGCCTCGGCATCGGCTACCTCATCGGCCAGGCCTGCATCGAAAAAGCCCGCGCCCTCGGCGCCCCCCGCGTCTACCTCGAAAGCAACACCACCCTCAAACCCGCCATCAACCTCTACCACAAGCTCGGCTTTCGCAAAGCCGCCGGCCCCCCATCCCCTTACGAACGCGCAAACATCCAAATGGAACTCGTCCTGGAGAGGCCGGAGGCCTCTCGTCCACAACCGAGCGCAGCGAAGGTTGCGACCGAGGAGGAGCGTGGCGAAGCAGCTCCGCCGAAGGCCCGCAGATATTAGCCCGCGCCGGCGCCTTGGCGCCGATTTAGCAAATATTTTCCGGGGATATCTTGCAAAAACCAAAAATCCCCCATTACTTTGCACTTCAAAGTGCTTTTATGACGAATCAAAGTCCAACCGAGCAATCCCTCGAAACCCTGCAGGACATCAAACGCATGATGGAACGCAGCTCCCGCTTTATCTCCCTGAGCGGACTCAGCGGCGTCAGCGCCGGGGTTTGCGCCCTCATCGGCGCCTGGATCGCCTACGGCTGGATCTACCCTTATGCCGACGGCGACGGGCACGGCCGGTACCGCGATTATCCCTTGCTCCAAAACATGATCCTCCTCGCCCTCGGCGTCCTCGCCGCCGCTCTCGCCACCTCCACCTTCTTTACCTGGCGAAAAGCAAACCGTAGCAAACTCCCCATCTGGGATCTCACGGCAAAAAGACTCGCCATCAACATGGCCATCCCCCTCGCCGCAGGCGGCTTCTTCGTCATCGGACTGATCGATCATTACAGCTGGAACTACGTCGCTCCGGCCTGCCTCGTATTCTATGGACTCGCCCTCGTCAACGCCAGTAAATACACTTTAACGGATATTCGATATCTTGGACTTTTGGAAATTGCCCTCGGCTGTATAAACATGTACTATCCCCACGACGGACTGTACTTCTGGGCCGCTGGTTTCGGCGTCCTGCACATCGTCTACGGCTTGATCATGTGGTGGAAATATGAAAAATAATGAAGAATCCGATCGGAAATCTCAATAAAGTATTCGATAGTCGCATCCGCATGGGAGTGATGAGCATCCTGTTGGTGAACGAAGAGATCAGCTTTAACGATCTCAAACAACTGCTCGAACTCACCGACGGCAACCTCGCCTCCCATCTGACCAACCTCGAAGAGAACGGCTTTATAAAAGTGCACAAAGGCTTTATCGGTCGCAAGACCAATACCACCTACTCGATCACAAAAGCAGGGGAAAAAGCCTTCAAAGAACACCTCGAAGCCCTCGAAAGCATGATCCGTGGCGTCAATAAAAACTAAAAACAACATCGCTAAAACCTAATTTTTTTTACCCAAATACTTTGAAATGCAAAGCGCTTTTAACAAATTCTGCCACCGCCCGCTCTTCTCCGGTCTTCTCGGCATCACACTCCTGCTGCCGGCCTCTTACTTTCTGCTGACGCTGACCCTCCGCGTCTGCTTCGGATCGACGTCGCTGTATTACGATATCTCCCCGTCCTTCCTCCAGTCCCCTTTCAATCTCTTTTCCCTACATAAAGCGCAGCTCATCATTGGCTGTTTATTGCTGGCTGTACTCTTTAATCTCGCCGCCATCATCAGGCTACGTCTGCTCCGGGGCCCCCGCGGCCTCGAGATAGGCGTAGCCTATCGGCGGTACTGGCTCAACACGGCCATCGTACTCCAGGGCAGCCTCCTGCTGGTCCTGCTCGCAGGCTATACACTGATCCAGCACATTCGCTACTAAGCCGCCAGACGATAGATGCTACCTTTACCGGAATCAGCCCTCAATATGCAACAAGAAAAATTCTCCATCCGCAGCCGCATCATGAGCTTTACCCATGCCTTCCGGGGTATCCGGCAATTCGTCTGGCACGAACACAACGCCCGTATCCATTTGATCGCCACCATTGCGGTCATCATCGCCGCCCTCGTCTGCAGAGTCAATACCTCCGAAGCCGCGATCCTCACCATCGTGACCGGCCTCGTCTGGGTCACCGAGATCATAAACACCGCCGTCGAACGTCTCTCCGATCACATCACAAAAGAACGTCACCCGGAAATAAAAATAATTAAAGACCTCGCCGCCGGCGCCGTCCTCGTAGCGGCCATCATCGCCGTCATCGTGGGGTCATTCATCTTCATCCCAAAGATCATATGACAACTTTTTCATTACAAGACTCGCTGGCCAGGAAAACATTCTTTCTGCGCACCGAACTCGATCGCCTCCTCGCCGCAAGCATCGGCTTCAGCACCCTGTTGGTTGCCTTCCGCGTCATGCATACCCATCGAACGCTGTTCATCTTCATGCTTTGGAATTTATTTTTAGCCTATATACCATATGCCTTGTCCAACTGGCTGGCTGCATCCCCACGCAGGATGCAGCAGCCTTTGATTCGCTTCGGCATCCTTCTGATTTGGCTGCTCTTTCTTCCAAATACCTTCTATATCCTGACCGACCTCTACCATCTTCACGACAGCCGCCATCCCCTTATCCCCGAATGGTTCGACCTGGCGCTCATCTTCTCCTGCGCCTGGAACGGCCTGCTGCTCGGCGTCCTCTCCCTCCGCCAGATGGAAAAGATCTTCAACCTGCCCATCATCCCCATCATGGCGCTCAACGCTCTCGGCATCTACGTCGGCCGCTACCTCCGCTACAACAGCTGGGATGTCGTCAGCAACCCGCTCGACCTGACCGCCGATATAACCTCGATGATCATCCACCCCCTCCGCAACCACTACGCCTGGGACATGATCGCCTGCTATACCATCCTGCTGATCTTCATCTATACCATGCTGAAAAAACTCGGCAACGCCCTCTCATAAAACCCCCACCATATAAAAACGACAAACCATGGAAATCAAATTCGCTAACATCTGGAGCACCTTTCGCATTTTCTTTAAGGCCGCCCTCGTCGGCGCACTGATCCTGCTGATGCTCATCCCTACCTTCTTCATACAAAACCTGGTGTCCGAACGCGCCCAGCGCAAACAGGAAGCCATTACGGAGATCAGCTCCCGTTGGGCAGCATCCCAAACTATAACCGGACCCGTCATCGGCGTGCCATACATGGACGTCGTCACGGACAACGGTAATAAAGTAGAAACAAAACGCTGGGCCTACTTCCTCCCCTCCAAACTGGATATCCGCTCCCGCCTTGCCCCCGAAAAACGATACCGCGGCATCTATGAGGTCACCGTCTATACCACGGACATCGATATCCACGGCAGCTTCGATAGCCTCCATCTCGACGAACTGAACCTCTCCCCGGGCACGAACATGCTCTGGAACGAAGCAACCGTCTTTGTCGACATCAGCGATCTCCAGGGACTGAAGACGGACATGACCGTTCATCTCAAATCAGAGAACACCACTACCGACCTCACCCTCGAACCCGCCCACCGCACCACCGAACAATTCAAAACCGCCCTTTCCGCCCCAATGCCCGGCTGGCTCAAAGACAACACCGCCAAAAGCATGGAATTCTCCGCCACCGTCAAACTAAAAGGGTCGCAAAATCTTTCCTTCGTTCCGGTCGGTCGCGAAACGAACGTAGAGGCGGTCTCCTCCTGGCCCGACCCAAGCTTCACCGGCAGCGCCCTCCCCGATATGCGCACCGTAAAGGACAGCGGCTTCGTCGCCAACTGGAAAGTGCTCGCTCTCAACCGCAAATTCCCACAGCAATGGCGCGAAGGAAATTATGATCTGGACAATTCCGCCTTCGGTGTCAGCCTCATCGTCCCCGTCGATGTCTACCAGCAGACTACCCGGAGCGTGAAATATGCCATCCTCGTCATCCTCCTCACGTTCACGGCCTTCCTGCTGATCGAATGGGTCTACGATAAGATCATCCACTCCGTCCAGTACGTCCTCGTAGGATTCGCCCTCTGCCTCTTCTACACCCTGCTGCTCTCACTCTCGGAATATCTCGGCTTCAACGGCGCCTATGCCCTGGCCGCCCTCGCAACTATTACCCTCATCGCCTGGTTCGTCGGCAGTCTCCTGCGCTCGGGCCGCATGTCGGTCTTCATTACCCTGCTGCTGATCATACAATACGGTTTCGTATTCACCCTGATCCAACTGCAGGACTACGCACTGCTCATGGGTAGCATCGGCCTCTTTGTCACCCTGGCGACCGTCATGTACTTCTCCCGGAAAATAAAATGGGAAAAAATGCCCACAACTAGTTAATATTCGCGTTTCGTAATTTTAAGGAATGGGTAAATTCAATCCCTGAGAGGCCCAAGGCCTCTCGTCCGAAGGACAGACATTAGTCCTTTGCTGGAAATGCGCTATTTTTCGGGAAGCGTATTTCCAGCAAACAAATTGCCTTAAATATGAAAATTACCGCGATAAAAGCAAAACTCTATCAGTGGACAGGTCCGGTCACCACCGGGGACACGATCTTCGCCACACCCGTAAGCCGTCTGCCGTTCCAAAAGGATGCCCAGGCGGCTTACCGTTTTTTTAGCTGGCTGGTAGTCGAGATCCACACCGACGAAGGCTACACCGGCATCGGCAACGCCGGCCTCTGCCCCGACATCACAAAAGCGATCGTCGACTCGAAGCTAACGTCCCTGCTCATCGGCGAGAATCCGCTCAACACCGAATATCTCTACGAGAAAATGTTCCGCAGCACGGTAGCCTTCGGCCGCAAAGGGGCGGTCCTCGCCGCCATCAGCGCCATCGACATCGCCCTCTGGGATATCAAAGGCCTCGTCATGAAACAACCCGTGTTCATGCTCCTGGGCGGAAGGACAAAAGAACACATCGACACCTACTATAGCCGTCTCTATACCCGTAACCTCGACCGCCTGCAAAATGAAGCGGCCCAATACAAAGCTGAAGGATTCACCGGAATGAAACTCCGCTGCGGCTATCCCCTGACGGACGGCAAGGCCGGAATGAAAAAGAACGTCGAGATGGTAAAACTCGTCCGCGAAACCGTCGGCGACGACGTCGATATCATGCTCGAAGCCTATATGGGTTTCGATTTCACCTACGCCCGGCAACTCCTCAAAGCGCTGGAACCCTATGATCTTCGCTGGGTGGAAGAACTGCTCCTCCCCGACGAGATCCATAATTTCGCAAGACTGAAACAATATACCGACATCCCCCTCTCCGGTGGCGAACATGAATATACCCGCTTTGGGTTTTATGATCTGATCCAGGCTGACGCCCTCGACATCTTTCAATTCGATACCAACCGCGTCGGCGGATTCACGGAGGCGCAAAAGATCTGCACCCTGGCCTACCAACACGGCGTAGAGATCATCCCCCATGGCGGCCAGATGCATAATCTCCATGTCGTGATGAGCAGCTTCGCCTCCCCCATGGCCGAATACTTCCCAAAAACCGGCATCGAGGTCGGCAACGAAATGTTCTGGTACATCTTCGACGGCGAGGCCGTCGCACAGAACGGAAAACTGCAACTCGACGACAGCCGCCCGGGCATGGGCCTGACCCTGAAAAAAGATCCCGAACATTTTACCATCATTGAATAGCAGTATATGAGCATCCTCCAACAATTCAACTTGCAGGGGAAAGTGGCGCTTGTAGTGGGTGGCAACCGCGGCCTTGGCCTCTCCATGGCGAAAGCCCTCGCGGAAGCTGGCGCCGACATCGCCATCGCCGCCCGCGACGAACAAAAGAACAAGGAAGCACAGTCGGCGATCCTCCAGACAACACAGGCCCGGTGCATGACCATCACCATGGACGTCTCCGACGAGAAAAGCGTCGACAGTAGCGTCAAGGCCGTCGCCTCTGAACTCGGCCGCATCGATATCCTCATCAACTCGGCAGGCATCAACATCCGCGGACCCATCGAACACCTCTCGCTGGAGGATTTCAACAAGGTGCAGCAGGTGAACGTTACAGGCTCCTGGCTCGCCTGCCGCGCCGTAGTCCCCCTGATGAAAAAACAGGGCTATGGCCGCATCATCAACCTTGGCTCCATGCTCTCGGTCGTCGCCATCGCCGAACGCACCCCCTATGCGACAAGCAAAGGCGCCGTTATCCAGTTGACAAGGGCCCTGGCCATCGAACTCGCCGGCGATGGCATCAACGTCAACGCACTGCTGCCCGGCCCATTCGGGACCGATATGAACCTCCCGCTGCTGAACGATCCTGTAAAATATCAATCCTTCGTCTCCCGCATCCCCATGGGGCGTTGGGGCGAGCTGGATGAGATCGCGGGCATCGCCCTCTATCTCGCAAGCCCCGCCTCCAGTTTCATGACCGGCGCCTGCATCTCCATCGATGGCGGCTGGATCAGCCAATAAACTACATTATTATGTTCCGACTCGTCCAACTCATCCATCCCGCCCTCCAGCGTCGCGTGGCCCTCGTCGAAGAACCAAATCTCCGTCTCCTCGACGGCCCGGCCTCCGTTTACCAACTGGCGCTTCAGGCCATCACCAACAAAGTCTCATTGACACAACTCATCTCCACCCTCGCCTCCCAACGTCTCCTCGACTATGACCCCATCTACGCGGGAACCTCCGACTGGCAAATGCTTCCCTCTTTCGATCATCCCGACAACCCGGCCGCCTGCCTCGTATCAGGCACCGGCCTCACCCACAAGAACAGCGCACTGGGCCGCCAGATGATGCACCAGACGACCGATCATCTCACGACCCCGCCGACCGACAGCCTTCGCATGTATCAATGGGGCGTGGAAGGCGGCACTCCCCCAAAAGGGACCATCGGCGTTCAACCCGAATGGTTTTATAAAGGAACCGGTCATACCCTGCGCGCCCACGGTCAGCCCCTGGATATTCCGGCATTTGCGGAGGACGGCGGCGAGGAACCGGAGATCGCCGGCATCTATCTCGTCGATACCGACGGGCAGCCCTGGCGCATCGGGTTTTCGACCGCCAACGAATTTTCTGATCACCTGATGGAAAAGCGCAACTATCTCTACCTGGCGCCATCAAAACTTCGCACCTGCGCCATCGGCCCCGAACTGGTCATCGGCGAACCCTTTACGTCCATCGATGGAACGGTGACGATCGACCGCAACGGCACAAAGGCCTGGTCCACCCCCATCCATACCGGCGAAAAGAATATGGCCCATAGTCTCGGGAATCTCGAACATCATCACTTCAAATACCCCGACCACCGCATCCCCTTGCAGGCTCACGTCCATTTCTTCGGCGCGGATGCCTTCAGCTTCAGCAAGGGCTTTACCCTTCAACCCGGTGATGTGATGGAAATAGATTGGCAGGGCATGGGCCGCCCGCTCCGCAATCCGCTAAACAAACTCCCCCAGGCCCCAACGCTCGTAAAACCAGCTGTCCTATGAACCAGACCCTTCAGGACCCACGACCCTCCAACATGCGCTGGGTCATGATCAGCCTGGCCTTCCTGGCTACCGTCCTGAACTATGTCCATCGGCTGGCTTTTAATTATCTCAGTGCCGACGGCCATCTCCGTGAACTCATCCCCGACGATGTCTTTGGCTACCTCGGTACCGCCTTCTTCATCGCCTACATGATCTCCAATGTTTTCTCCGGCTATGTCATCGACCGCCTGGGTGCCCGTCTCGGTTACATCTGCTGCATGTTGTTCTGGACCACCGCCGGGCTCTTCCATGCCTTCGCCCGCACTCCCTGGCAGTTCGGCATCTGTCGCTTCCTCCTCGGCATCGGTGAAGCCGGCAACTGGCCTGCCGGCCTGAAGCTTACAAGCGAATGGTTTCGCCCCCACGAACGATCCACCGCCTCCGGCATCTTCAACAGCGGCTCGGCTCTCGGGGCGATCATCGTCCCTCCCCTCGTAGCCTATATGGGTTCCCGTTATGGCTGGCAGTCCACCTTCGTCATTCTCAGCGTCTTCGGCTATTGCTGGGTGATCCTCTACCGGCTGATCTACTACTCCCCGGCCAGCGCAACCCCGTCGCAAACATCCCCGACCACCGCCACACCCCCGCAACAACCCCCCACGCGGGAGCGCACCATACCGCCCTTAAAACTCCTCGGCACCCGCTTCGTCCTCACCTTCCTGCTCGCGAAGATCTTCCTCGAGCCGGTGTGGTATTTCGTCACCTTCTGGCTCGGCCGCTATCTCGTCGACGTATTTCACTGGGATCTGAAAAAGATCGGCTGGTTTGCCGTGCTGCCCTTTCTCATCGCCGACGTCGGCAACATCGCCGGCGGTTATTTCACACAACACATCATTCGCCGCGGAATGCCGGTGCCAAAAGCCCGAAAACTCGCACTCCTCCTCTCCGGCGCCATCATGGGCGTATCCCTCCTGGCAGGGCCTTTCCTCATCCATTCCGCCGTCGCAGCGCTCATCCTGTTCGGTCTCGCAGGCTTCGGCTACACCTCTTACACGGCCAACGGCCTGGCGCTTCCCGCCGACGTCGTTCCAAAGAATGCGGCGGCATCCGCCTGGGGACTGGCCTGCATCGGCAACGGCCTCGGGGGCGCCATCTTTCAAGCTGCCTCCGGCATCACCCTGAAATCGCTCTCTGCAACCCACGGCTATCCGATGGCCTACAACGTACTGTTTTTTGGATTTGGGATCTCGGCGCTCATCGGCGTGGCAATATTCCTCTTCGCAATGGGACCCATCACAAAGAACGAAGCGCTTCACCGCTACGTGGCTGCCGAACCGGTATAGATCTAGAAATCGACTCCCATCGACACGTTCAGCACCGGCTTCTCACCAAAGAAGGTGTTCATCTGCCAGCCCGCATCGAATCGGAGGAAATAACCCAGCAGCGTACTCCTGACGCCAAAGCCATAGCCCCCGGCGAAAGGCCCGATACCCCCGGCCTTCACCAATACCTGCAGCCCCGGCCAGGTATCGCTGGCGTAGGACTGCTCGGGCCGCTTTAGACCGTTGTACTTGCCGTTCCACGCCGTACCGAGATCGAAGAACTGCACGATCGAGAAGTTGCGCAGGAATGCGTTATTGATCGGTTTATTGAAGAGCGTGGTAAACACCGGCAAACGAAGCTCGCTGTTGATGATGACCGCATTGTTCCCATTGGTCACGTTCTGGCGGAAGCCGCGCAGATTGACCGCCAACGACTGGAACGCATAGTTCGGGTCGATAGGCTGCGGACTGTTATTGGCCTTGGGGAACAGCCAGCCGTCCGTACCCCCGAGATAATAGACGATCTTCCGGTTCCCCCAGCTGAAATCACCCGCCGCCCGGACGGCCCAGATGAAATTCCGGTAGATAGGCAGATAATGCCGGGCATCGAAGCCGAAATTATAGGTATAGCGCCCTTCACCCACACCGGCGCCGCCGTTCAACTGCGTGTTCCAATCCATATACACCTTGTACCGCAAGCCGTTCCAGATGTCTGTAGCCTTCAGGATCGTATTGTCATACACATACTCGAGATGCACCAGCCCATAATTCTGCTTGTTGACAGGCGGCGTCTTAAGCCCCACCGAATCGATAAGGTTCAGCGGCGGGAAACCGGTGATATCGGGCCGGATGACGATCTTGTCCATCCGGTAACCCAGCGACAGCCGGAGACTTCTCACCTTGTCGAAGGGATACTTGATGATCCCCTGCCATAAATTCGTATAGGCCTTTGAGTCATAGGGATAGACCGACGAACCAAGGGCCGGGTCCTGGTAAAGCCCCGTTTGCGTTTCGCGATAGTAGATCAGCGAATAATCGAGCATTTTCTTCAGGTAATCCACACGCAGGAAATATTCGCTGCTTCCGTCGAAGAAGGACGAACTGCTGGGCGTAAAATAAGCCTGCTGGCTGGTATTGACGATCGGCGTTTCGCTCGAGCCACTGCCGAAAAAGGGCAATCTTATCGCCCCCGTGAACCGGATGTCCTCGAAAAGATCGAAGATGGACGCCTTCAGCATCCCGCTAAAGGCATCCTGTCCGCTCAGATTGATAGGCAGCGAGCCTGTGAAAGGCTGATACTTGCTGATAAGCACGTCATTATTGAAGCCCGCCGTGAAATTGTCCACCGAGAATTTCAACTTGTATTTGAAAAGCTTCGCCTTGGTCAGTAGCGGCTGCTCCTCCCGCGGTCCCTGGCTTGGCCTGATCGCAAAGGGATTGACATTATTGGGCCTCCGGTTGACTCCCGTATCCTTCGCTTTGTCGAACTCGCTCTCGAAGAAATCCGAGGTCGGCTGCCGGCGCAGACTATCGTTCTTTGGTGCCGTTACAGGCCGTAACACATTCGCGCCCGAGATCTGCGCCTCCGCCACCGTCTTCTTCCGGTAGTCGGTCATCCTCGCGGTAACATTCCGCTTGGCAAGCGCCGCCTCATCCACCTTTAGCTTATAGAGGAACTTGATATCTCCTTCCTGCCGCACTTCGGTCACCTGTCCGGCATCCCCGGCAACCCGGCTCTCTACAAGGCTGCTTTGATAGTTGGTGATCGGGAAGATATAAGCGGAATCGTTCGAAAGGGCAACGACATAGGACGTATCCGCCTGCGGCTTATTATACGCCTTCAGCGTCGAATCCAGGTCGGCAGCCGTGGGATTGTGCAGTAACTCGTCTCCCACCCGGTACACGGTGTCAAGACCCGCCCGCTGCGTATGGAAGAACCCTGCATATCGGTTCGCGATCCCGTTCTCGTCACTTACAAATGTAAAGTGATTGCTGTTGTACTGCATCGGGAAGCGCGCATTGCCATACCTCAGGTAGGTAAGCTGCGAGATCTGCTTCTCTTCATTATCGTTCCAGTTATCGACCAGGAAAATATTATAGTGGTAATTGGAAGGAAGCACCGTATCCTTGGTTACGGCACGGCCCGACGGCCGGTTGGAAGAATAGATGATCCCCGTTTTGCCCGGGAACGCGATAAAAGTCGCATCCAGGTCATCATAGACATCGTTTGTGATCTGCCGGTAGGTCTGCTTCTCGATATCATAGACATAGATATCGGATTGCCCATTGCGAACCGCGCTCATGATCATCGTATGATCATTGAGCATATACTTGAAATCCTGCACCTGCTGGAAATCGGGCAACTCCTGTACGATCGGTTTATACCTTCTCACCGCGTCATACACGAAAAGCCGTGTCTTGCCCCGGTCCCAGTAGATACACGCCAGCCTCGTACCCTTCGGATCCCAGGCCAGCAACGGATAGTGCGGGTTGATCTGCTCCTGCAGCGACCGGACACCGTTTTTCAGCAACACTTTTTCGTTGATGAAATTGTCATACAGGATCACCGAATACTTCCCGCGGTTATACTTCACTACGGCGTACGTCTGACTCTTGGGTACCGGGTTGGGCGCAAAATGGAAGAAATCCTTGTGGTCGTTGATGTCCTCTGTCACCGAAACCGTTCCCTTGGGGAAATTGCGCCGGCCGCGAAGATCCTGCTCAAACTTCTGCTCTTCCTCGTTCATGAAATCCTTCAGTACCTCCTTGAACTTTTTCTTGCAGATGCGCAGCGAGGCATTGTTCAGGTTCCGGTACACCCGGGAGAGATATAGAAAATAAGTAACGTTCTCCTTTTTATACTTTTCAGCCAGGTAATACCAGAAGGCGTGCCCCGCGAGATTCGGCTTCTCATAGGCGAACTGGTAGAAATTCTTATAGCGGCCGGAAAGCATTGCCGATTTCAACTGGTCGTCCAGCACCGTGTTCCAATTCTCCCCGGTATATTCGATATAGCCGTCGGTGAGCCACTGCGGAAGATCGAGCAGCGCCTGGTTGGCCGCAAATTCTCCCAGATCGTCCCCAAACAGGATATTTTCCACCAGGATCCGCGCAATACCCTGCCGGATCTGGATGCGAAGATTGTTGTGATCCCCGTTGAAATACACCACCATCTTGTTGTTCACCAGCTTGGTGATCCCTCCAGTCGTCTGCCAGTCCAGGTTGAGCCCGATATTGGATTGCTCCATATCGTTGTAGGAGTTGTAAATGATGATGTTGGCCCGGCGCTGCAACCCGTATTCCACAAACTTCTCGATCCCCGGCAGCTCTTTCTCCGATAACTGGAGCACGTATTTGGCCAGCTCCTGGCCCCCCTCGCTAAAATAAGTGTTGAAATTGGCGGTTTGGTAGTATTGCCACTTGAAATTCTTGAATTGCAGGCGGTTCTTGCCGAATTCCACCGTGTTCACCTGAGCCTGGAGGGTTCCGGAAAAAAAGAAAAGGCTAACAAAAATCCAGCGAAAATAGTGGGACTTCAACCTGAACTGATGAACTTGCATACCTGCTTTCCTTTAAAGGTTTTAAAGTTATAACAATCCAACCTACCTGTGAAATTGATTTATATATTAAATTATAGCCTATGCTTACGGTAAAGTCCTTCGCTTTCAATCCCGTGCAAGAGAACACATACGTGTTATCCGGCGAAAAGGATGCCTGTTGCGTCATCGACCCGGGCTGTTATTTCGGCAACGAACGCGCTGCCTTAAAGGAATATATTGAGCAGCAGGGACTAAGCCCAAAGCTCCTTCTCAATACCCATTGCCACCTCGATCATGTTTTTGGGAATAAATTCGTCAGCGAGACCTGGGACTTACCCCTGCATCTCCACGAAAACGAGGAAGCCGTCCTGGCGGCCGCCCCCGAATGGGGCCAGGCCTGGGATATGCCCTTCGAGAATTACCGGGGCGAACTCATCTTCCTGGCCCCCGGAAACCCCATCCTCCTCGGGGATGACCGGCTCGATATCCTCTTCCTGCCCGGGCACTCCCCGGGTAGCATCGGCTTCTATTGCGCGGCCCAAGGCATCCTCATCGGCGGTGACGTCCTGTTCCGGGGCAGTATCGGTCGCACCGACCTTCCCGGCGGCGACCACGAAACCCTCCTCACCAGCATCCGCCGGGAACTGTGGCCCCTTCCGGACGAAACCATCGTCTATCCCGGACATGGCGAACCCACTACAATCGGCTGGGAAAAGAAAAATAACCCTTTCTTGAAGATCTAGGCCGCCGCAGGCGGCCGCCCCCCCAAATATTTCCCGATCACCGGCAACCGCCTAAACTCCCGGCGCTCTACCCTTAGGATAAACACCGCAAACGCCGCCATCAGCACCGTCCCTACCGCCAGCCGGTACACCAGGTTGTCCCACAGCCGCGTCAACCCGATATCCACCAACCAAAGAAGCAGCACGATCACCATATACGCAACCAGCTTCTTCCACGCATACGGGACCGGATACACCTTCTGCCCCCAGACGAACGATATCACCATCATACTCCCATAACAGAGAAAGGTAGCCCAGGCCGAAGCCATATAACTAAAGGAAGGAATGAACACATAATTGATGACCAGCGTGATCGCGGCCCCGATCAGCGTAATATACGCGCCCGGCCGCGTACTGGTCGAAACCTTGTACCAGATGGAAAGATTGTAGTAAATGCCCAGGAACATATTCGCAAAAAGCAGGATCGGCACGACCTTCAGCCCAGCCCACATCGACGGATCCTGGATAAAATACTTCAGGACGTCGATATACATCATCACGAACATAAAGATCCCGCACAGAAGGATTACAAAGAACTTCAACACCCGGGCATAGGTTCGTTGCGCGGACTCCTCGGCGCTCTGCCGGAAGAAAAAGGGCTCCGCCCCCATCCGGAATGCCTGCACGAAAACGGTAATGAGCAGGGATAACCGGTAACAGGCACTGTAGATACCCACCTGGTAGAGCGCATAGCTCCCGTTATTGCCATGGGGCAGGCGCCAGTCCAGCATGATCCGGTCGAAGGTCTCGTTGATCATCCCCCCCAAACCCGCGATCGTCAGCGGCAGGGCGTAGACCATTACCTCGCGCCATAACGGCACATTGAAGGTCCAGCGTCCCACCCGGAGGAAGGGGCTCAGCAATAACAACTGGAACGCATTCTGGATGACGTTGGCAAGCAGGATATAGAACACATAACCGAACCGGGGTTGATAGATCAGGGCGACGATACTGTTGGGGTGGGTCTTCAGCAGCCGCGGACACACCGAAAGGAAGAAGAACACCAGCACGATATAGACAAAGATCCCCGATAGGCGGACAAACGCATATTTTCTGGGTCTCCCCTCATGCCGCAACCGCGCGAAGGGCAGGGTCGACAACGCATCGAAAGCGATGATCAGTGCGCTCAGAATGATGTAGACGGGATGATTGGCGACGTCCAGAACCCTGGCTATCGGCACATGAAATAGGATGATCAGCGTCGTGATCAGCGTCGTGCTCGAAATTAACGAGATCAGCAGCGTCGGATACAGATCGGCGCTTCCCTGGACGTCTTTCTTATTGATGTAGCGGAAATAGGCATAGTCCAGCCCGAATAACACCGCGATATTGATAAAGGAAGTGGCGGAATAGACAAGACTCATCTCGCCGAACTCGGGCGTCCCCTTGAACTTGGCAGTCAGATAAGGGGTTAGCAGCTGGACCATGAACTTGGCGACGATGGAGCTCACGCCATACCAGACAGTCTCACCCGCTAATTTTTTTATACTGCTCAAAGGATCTCTTCTTCTTTTATAATGCTGTGCTTCAGCGCAAAAATAACCACTCCGGCCGTATTCTTCACATCCATCTTTTCCAGGATCCGGGTCCGGTAGCCCTCCACCGTCCGCTTACTCAGAAATAGCATTTCCCCTATCTCCTGGGCGGTATGCTGCCGGCAGATCAGCCGGATGATATCCCGTTCCCTGTCCGTGAACAAGGGACCCGCGGCCTTCCTGTGCGTTTCGAATTTGCTCTTGACGATTAACGAGGCCAGATGCGCCGTCGTATGCTTGCAATAATAGATATTTCCTTCGTTGACGGTGAGAATGGCTTCCAGGATCTCCCGTTTATCCGCATTCTTCAGCAGATAGCCCTTCGCTCCCGCCTCCAGCATCTCCACGATGAGGTCCTCCTCTTCGAACATGGAGAGCGCAATGATCTTCGTATTGGGGTAGCGTTGCAGAATGATCTTTGCCGCTCCGATCCCATCCAGCTTCGGCATCTTGATATCGGTTAGCACCATATCCGGCCTCGTCGCATCCACCAGCTGAAGCAGCTCCTGGCCGTCACCCGCCTGCCCAACCAGGGTTACGGTGTCCTGTTTACCTAACATAAGGGCCAGACCATCCCGAAAGATCTCATGGTCGTCTGCGATTACCAGGCTGATTCTGTTTTTCATCCGGATAAAATTAGGACTTTAGCTCCGGATAGGAGGCATTTTTTGCCTAATGTGCCCGGGGCCCCACGTCAACCGGAATCTTGATAAAGTAATTAGTGCCTCCACCGGGGACCGAATCCAACGTCAACACCCCATTCAGGATCTCGCAACGGCTTTCCAGGCTCCGCAGCCCCAAACCCTGGCTGCCCGCCATCACTTTCTCTTTGTCGAACCCCCGCCCGTCATCCTTGGTAAGACAAAGCAGGTGCCCGCCCTCTTCGCTGAAGCCGATCTGCAGATTATTGGCCTGCGCATGCTTGATAGTGTTATGAACGATCTCCTGTACCATCCGGAAGATATGGATCTCCTTCTCTTTCGGGACCGAGATCTCCTTCACCACATACAACTGGATATTCACCGACTGCTTGTTCTTCACCTGCAGCAGGAACTCCCGGATGGCCTCCAACAATCCCTTCCGCTCCAGCGTGCTCGGCAACAGGTCATGACTGATCCGGCGCATACTCCCGATGATCTCGTCCAGATAACCACCCGTCTTCTCGAGGATCTCCCGGTCCCCGGCATCCTCGACATCCACACTGCTGATGTTCAACTTCACCGCCGATAACAATGGACCCAAACTATCATGCAGATCTCCGGCTATCCGTTTTCGTTCGTTCTCCCGGATCGTGATCTCCGCAAAGATCTTCTCCCGCTGCAGCTTCATGTACCGCCGGTGGTAACGGATGATGGACACAAAGAAGTAGATGATAATAACAGCTATTATCAGAGACACGAATAGAGTAATATTCAGGACCTTAGATTCCATTTATACGTTTGTTGTCGGACTACGGTCCCCTACTTGAGGGTGAATTTCTGGGGTTGGGGTATTCTTATCAAAGCAATACCAAAAATAACATTTGTAAGGGCATTTACATAGCTATTCAGCGATAATATAAAAGAGGTGGTGTCCGTGGGGCCCTTCAGGCTGGTCTGATAGGCCCAACACACGACTATCCGGTAAATGAAGTAGACTATGAATGCGATACAGATCAGGAAGGTGGGATTTCCAAACAGGTTGCGATAGTCGTGGGTGATCATAAAATTAATGGAATTGACGCTGAGCATCACGATCAAAAAACAATACAGCACCTGGAAATACGGTGCGAAAAACCAGATCTGACCGAATACGAGGTATTCCACCACCCAAACAAGGCAGGGGACGATGAGCAACACATTAAAAAGGACATTTTGGTTGCGAAGCAGGCCCCATACCCGGAATTGCCAGGCGATCAGCAGCCATTCGAACAGCTGGAAAATGTTGACGGCAACGACATTATGAACATGCAGCACTTTGATGAGAAAAGAGTTGAGCAACTCCATGACCACGCCCAGTACCAACAGGTAAAAAAAGGGCTGATAGCCGCTTCGCTTTATTCGGCGTAGCCGCACCAGCCCAACGATGACAGGAAACAGAATGGTTGTGCTCAGAAGTAGGATGAGGTAGATAGAAGGCTTCATATATAGTTACTGGTTAAGCCCGCTTCCTCCATCATCGCATTGTGTCGGACAGACCGTGCCGATCTCGAACCCCTGCCCGTCGTTCACCTGCAACGCTTCCGCATGCGGCGCACCCGGAGCAGCCTTCCCCTTCAGATCGACAAGATGATTGATGATGTCGTTGCCCTTGCTATCCACCGGGATCAGGATCATCCGCAGCTGACCGTTAGGATCGCGACCCAGATAGACACGGATCCCCACCGCCTTCCCCTGCTTGGGATTACTCTGCGCTAAAAGGTCATAGAACACATCGGCCGGAAACTCTTCCGCATGATCGAAATGGAGGGAATCGATAGCCTTCGGGTTGAGATGATAATTTTCATCGAGCACGGCCCGGAATGCCTTCGTATATTGGATCGCCAGACTGATCGGAATAACGTGATTCCGCAAGGAATCCTCATTGATGGTCGGCTTCCCATGATCCCCGTCGTCTTGGTGGGGACCGCAGCCGGAAACACCTGAAAGGAGGAGACATACGACGGCAATGAGAAGCGCGCCCGGAAAAAGCCGCAGCGACGTCGGGATCTTGTTCATAAAAAATGTTTTTGATTGTTTATTGAAGAACAATATACTGCTTCCGGCAATAGGCAGCATCAGGTAATACCCCCTGAATAAAATAGGTATAAATACGCATATTTTTTACGTACCTCTGCGCTAGCGCGGACCATCCCGGCATCGGACATTTGTACCACCTGTCAGATCAGAAGTTGAAATTAATTTGCAAACCCCTACCCCCGATCGCCCTGATCAGACGCCAAATACCATTAAACAAGTTGTGAGGTTACCAGCTGCAATCCCGTCGACAGGTCGGGACTTGCGCTGGTATTTTTGTTATTACTCCTCCCCCCGGAACCTCTTCCGCCCCGCCTTTATTTCCCCCTGCCGCTTTTTCTCTCCGATCCGCCGCTCCTTCGACGCCTTCGAAGGCTTCGTCGCAACCCGCCGCTTCTCCTTCTTCAACCCCGCCTCGATCAACGCCTGCATCTTCCGGATCACCTCCGCCTTATTCCCCAACTGGGTCCGCTCCGTCTGCGACCGCACCTGCAGATAACCGTCCGAATTGATCTTTGACGCCAGCTTCCGCTCCAACACCCCCTTCTGCTCCTCCGTCAACAACGCCGACTCCCGGATGGAGAAATAACCCTCCACCATCGTCTCCACCTTATTCACATTCTGCCCTCCCTTTCCCCCACTTCGGGCCGTCTGGAAAATAATTTCTTTTATAAGTTCTATCGGCATGTTATTATTCATGTTATTTTACGCCTTCTTCCCGATCCACGGACCGGTTTGGTCCGCGAATTGCAAATATCCTATATTACCTTGTTTGCCAGCATCTGTTGTCGTTATTCATGAAAAAACTCAGTACTGACCTCTTACGAAGCGCTCTCCCGCACTTCATCGCGATCCTTGTGTTCCTCGTGGTGGCGATCTTCTATTGCCATCCCGCATTCAACAACAAGGTCCTCGAACAGGAAGACGTGCTGCAATGGCAGGGGATGGCTCATAACTCATTCGAATACAAAGAAAAACACGGCCATTTCCCCCTCTGGAGCAACGGCATGTTCAGCGGCATGCCTGGCTACCAGATCGCCATGGACTCCCAGTCCGTCAACATCCCCAACTTGTTCTATCACGTCCTTACCCTCTTTCTCGTAAAACCCGCCAGCTTCTTCTTCCTCGCCTGCATTTGCTTCTACTTCCTGGCCGGGGTTCTGCGCCTTAGACCGCTGGTCGGCATCATTGGCGCCCTGGCCTATGCCTACACCACCTACAACGCCGTTATCGTCTCCGTCGGCCACGATACCAAGATGCAAACCCTCGCTCTCCTGCCCGGCGTCATCGGAGCCATCATCCTCGTCTGCGAAAAAAAATATTGGCTGGGTATCGTAATGACCAGCCTGTTCACCGCCCTGATAGTCTCCTTCAACCACATGCAGATCGTCTATTACATCATGATCATCGGCTGCGGAGTTTTCTTAGGGTACGCTATTCCCTGGCTGCGCCGCGGCGAAGGCCGTCTGCTGGTCCGCACCCTCCTCCTGTTCACCGGCGCCTCCCTCATCGGCATCCTTTCCAACGCCATCAACCTTTTCACCTCCTACGATGTCTCGAAGGAATCCGTCCGCGGCGGAAGTGAACTGGCCGATGCCAAAAGCAATTATACCCAGAACGGGCTTAGCGAACAGGGGGCCTTCGATTTCAGCATGTACAAGTCGGAGCCGCTCGTCATGTTCGTCCCTGATATCTTCGGTGGAAGCAGCGACCTCCAGCTCCCGGCCCAGCGATCGAAAGCCACCACGGTTTATCAAAAAATGCCCCGCACCCTTGCCGACCAGGTGGGATCAGATGGTCCGAAGTACTATTGGGGTGGGGTGGGGGAGCTCTTCTCCGGTCCGCCCTATGTCGGGGCCGTGATCGTCCTGCTCGCCCTCGCCGGCTTCTTCATTCTCGACAACAAACATAAATGGTGGATCCTCGGCGTCGCAGTCCTTACCATCGTCATGAGCTGGGGCGGCTACTTCCATTCCTTCAACAGTTTCCTGCTGAAGTACCTGCCGATGTACAACAAATTCCGCGCCCCCAGCATGATCATCGTAGTGCCTACCTTCCTCCTCTGCCTCATGGCCACCCTTACCCTCCAGCAACTGGTCACGGCGGAAGATAAAAAAAGACTCTGGAGCCAATATCTCCGGGGGCTCGGACTCGTCGCCGCCCTCTTCGGGCTCCTGGTCCTGCTCTATTTTCGGTTCGACTACTCCAGCCCGAGAGACACGCTCCTGCTCGAAAAAGCCCGGTCCTTTGGCGCCGCCGGTTTGAAAATGATGCAGGATTTTGTCGACGGACTCCATGCCGATCGGCGTCAGCTTTTCCTCCACGCCCTCCTCCGCTCCCTCATCATCGTCGGCATCGCCGCAGGTTTGATCACCCTCTACCTCAGGAAAAGATTTGCCCCCGCCATCCTGCTGACCCTCGTTGGCGCCCTCAGCCTTGCCGATCTCATCAGTATCGACCTCAAATACCTCAACGACGACAACTACAAAGAACGCGACGAATACCAACAGAACTTCGCAGGTACCCACGCCGACAGCACGATCCTCCTGGATAAAGGGTACTACCGCGTCTTCGACATCCGGGACAGTGTATCCAACGCCCTCACCTATGGCGCAATGACCGCCTACTTCCACAAGTCCATCGGCGGCTATCACGCGGCAAGACTAAAGATCTATGAAGACCTGATCATTCGTCAGTTGTATAACTATCCCAACTGCTCCCCTTCTCTCGATATGCTCAACGCCAAATATATCATCCAGGCTATTCGGGGCGTAGGCGACACCGTTATTCTTAACAAAAACAACCTCGGACCCGTCTGGTTCGTCGACGGCATCCGGTTCGAACCCACCGCAAAGGACGTCATGGACGACCTCACTTGGTTCGACCCCAAACGAAAAGCCATCCTCTTTGCCGCCGACAGCCCCAGAGTCCTCCCTCCCGACACCGCCGCCACGAAGAGCGATACCGCGATGATCTCCCTCATATCCAACGATAATGACGAGGCCACCTATATTTCCCAATCCAATCACCGGCAGTTTGCCGTCTTCAGCGAGGTCTATTACAAAAGGGGCTGGCGCGCCTGGATCGATGCTAAGGAAACGCCCATCATCCGCACCAACTACGTCCTTCGCGGCCTCTCCGTTCCCCCCGGCCGCCACGTCATCCGCTTTTTCTTCCGGCCCCTGTCATACTATTTGGGTCGCCAGATGCAATGGATGGCCTCCATCATCTTTCTGCTGATGGTTGCAGGAGGTATCATTGTCGCCCTTCGCGAATACATCTTCCCTCTTCGTAAAATAGTATCTTCACCCGAAAAATGCGAGCCGTTATCCAGCGGGTATCCCGTGCCTCAGTCACCATTGAAGGACTAGTCCGGTCGGCGATCGGCAACGGACTCCTCGTCCTCCTGGGCATCGAAGATGCCGACACCCCCGAAGACATCGAATGGCTCTGCGGAAAGATCGTGAACCTGCGCATCTTCAATGATGATGCCGGCGTCATGAATGTCTCGGTAAAGGACATCGGCGGCGAGATCCTCCTGGTAAGCCAGTTCACCCTCCATGCCTCCACGAAGAAAGGCAACCGCCCCTCCTATGTCCGTGCCAGCAAGCCCGACGTCGCGGTCCCGCTCTACGAACAGACCATTACGACGCTCACCGGCCACCTGGGAAAACCCATCGGTACCGGCGAATTCGGCGCAGATATGAAAGTGGAATTGTTGAACGACGGACCCGTAACGATCCTCTTCGATACAAAAAATAAAGAATGATCAGTAGGCACAGGCCGGTCACCTCACCTCGAACTTATACCCCATACCATAAAGGCTACGGATATAATCCCCACACCCCGCCTGGTGCAGCTTCCGCTTCAAATTCTTGATATGCGAATAGATAAAATCGAGGTTATCATAAGACATCGCTTGCTCCCCCGACAAATGCTCTGCGATCGCATTCTTAGAGATCACCCGGTTCTTATTGGACACCAGGTACAGCAACAGATCATACTCCTTCCGCGTGAGGTCCACCGGCATCTCTCCAACTACTACCGTCTTACTGACCAAGTCAATAGTTAACTCATTTAAAACCAATGTCTTATTCCCCTCAAACCGCCGTCTCCGGATCACTGCCGCAATGCGCGCATTCAACTCCGGCAAATGAAATGGCTTGCTCAGATAATCATCCGCCCCAAGGTTCAATCCGTCGATCTTATCGTCGATGGAATTCCGGGCCGAAAGAATGATCACCCCATCCGTCTTGTTGTTGGCTTTTAATTCTTTCAGCACACTCAACCCATTCCCATCCGAAAGGGAAATATCCAGCAGAACACAGTCATAGTCGAATAACTCTATCTTTTCCAATGCGGTACGACAGTCCGGCGCAAGCTCGACAAGATAGTTTTCCCCTTTGAGATAGGTAGCCATGCTCTGAGCCAGATCGATCTCATCCTCAACGATCAGGATTTTCATCCCCTAAAATAATGACAACATTCTGTAGACAACCTGAAATCGCGGAGGAATAGGGATTTGTATCTTTGCCCGAACGATAAAACGCCAAATTCCGTGCAAATCTATCAGGTCGACGCCTTTGCAAACGAACTCTTCCAGGGTAATCCGGCTGCGGTCATGCCACTCACCGAATGGCTGCCGGATACGACTCTTCAGCGTATAGCCATGGAAAACAACCTCTCGGAAACCGCGTACTTTATTCCGTCAAAGGATGCCTTCAAGATCCGATGGTTCACCCCCACAGTCGAAGTCGACCTCTGCGGCCACGCTACCCTGGCAGCCGGCCATGTCCTCTTTAACCACCTGGCCTATCCCGGCGACCGCATCGTCTTTCACACCCGCAATGCCGGCGATCTCGAAGTGCTGCGCGGCGACGCCCCCGGCCGGCTCACCCTCAACTTCCCCGACAACCTGCCCGAAGCCGTCGATCCGGCCCCGTTAAAGATCATTTTCGAAGGACTTCACCTTCCGGCCGGCCCCATTGCCAAAGGCCCATACGACTACTTTATCGTCCTCGATACCCAGCATGCCCTCGAATCCCTGAGCCCCGACTTCAAACGGCTCTCCACCGCACCTGGCCGCGGCATCGTCGTGACCGCCCCCGGCAAAGACTGTGACTTCGTCTCCCGCTGTTTCTATCCCCAGTCGGGCGTCGATGAAGACCCCGTTACCGGTTCGGCCCACACCATGCTGGTTCCCTACTGGGCAAGCCGGCTCGGTAAAACACGACTCTCCGCCGTCCAACTCTCTGCCCGCCGCGGCTATCTCGACTGCGAACTCCGCCAGGGGCGGGTATACATGAGCGGGAATGCCCACACCTTCTTACACGGCGAACTCCACCTGCCGGGGTCACAACCAATCACGGCCGGCTCCGCATCAACCTCCGCGGCAATCGACTCTACCTCGACATCCGCCGCAACCTTTACCATCCGCGATATCCAACGACTCATCGACGACTGGATAAGAACCACCGGCGTCCGCTACTTCAGCGAATTGACCAACATGGCCATCCTCACCGAAGAGGTGGGCGAGGTCGCCCGCCTCATGAGCCGGCTCTACGGCGATCAATCCTTTAAAGCATCGGATAAAGACAAACAGCTAGCCGACGAACTCGCCGACGTCCTCTGGGTTCTCTGCTGCATCGCCAACCAAACCGGCGTCGACCTCACCGAAGCCCTGCGAAATAACTTCATCAAAAAGAATATCCGCGACAGCCTTCGCCACAAGGCGAATGAGAAGCTTAAATCGAGCTAAATCAATATCTTTGCCGACCACCGCCGCTCCATGCGACGGCGGAGTATAACTATGGCAAACGATACAAACAGGTTTCAGGCGATCATTTCGCATTGCAAGGAATACGGCTTTATCTTCCCCTCCAGCGAGATCTATGACGGCCTCAGCGCAGTTTACGATTACGGCCAATGGGGGTCCGAACTAAAAAAGAACATCAGGGACCACTGGTGGAAAAGCATGACCCAGCTAAATGAGAATATCGTCGGTATCGATGCCGCCATCTTCATGCACCCCACCACCTGGAAGGCCAGCGGCCACGTCGACAGCTTCAGCGACCCCATGATCGACAACAAGGATAGCAAGAAACGCTATCGCGTAGACCATCTTATCGAAGCCCGCATCGACGAACTCGAGAAAGAAGGTAAAAAGGCCGAAGCCGATGCCCTCCAGGCGGAAATGGACCGGCTCCTCGCCGCCACCGACCTCGCCGGACTCAAAACCCTCATCGAGACGAATAAGATCAAATGCGGCGTCAGCGGAACCGCCAACTGGACCGACATTCGTGAATTCAACCTCATGTTCTCGACCCAGCTCGGCAGTGTAACCGAGGAAGCCAGCGAGATCTACCTCCGCCCCGAGACCGCCCAGGGTATCTTCGTCAACTTCCTCAACGTTCAGAAGACCGGCCGGATGAAGATCCCCTTCGGCATCGCCCAGATCGGCAAGGCCTTCCGCAACGAGATCGTCGCCCGGCAATTCATCTTCCGGATGCGCGAGTTCGAACAGATGGAAATGCAATTCTTCATTCGCCCCGGCACCGAAGACGAATGGTACAAATACTGGAAAGAGGCCCGCATGAAATGGCACCTGGGCCTCGGCATCCCCGCCGAAAAGTATCGCTTTCACGATCACGTCAAACTCGCCCATTACGCAAAAGCCGCCTGCGACATCGAATATGATTTTCCCATCGGCTTCAAGGAAGTCGAAGGCATCCACTCCCGCGGCAACTACGACCTTGGTCGTCACCAGGAATTCAGCAAAAAGAAACTCCAGTACTTCGACCCCGAGATCAACCAGAACTACGTCCCCTATGTCATCGAGACCTCCATCGGCCTCGATCGGACGGTTCTCATGGTACTCAGCGAAGCCTACGCCGAGGAAGAAGTAGGTACGGCGGAGAAACCCGACACCCGCGTCGTCCTCCGGTTCCCGCCCCGGCTCGCCCCGATCAAACTGGCGATACTCCCCCTCACAAAAAAGGATGGCCTGCCCGAATTGGCAAGAGAGGTCATGGACAACTGTAAGCCCCAGTTTCGCTGCTTCTACGAAGAAAAAGATACTATAGGTAGGCGCTACCGCCGCATGGATGCCATCGGCACCCCCTTCTGTGTAACAGTCGACCATCAGTCAAAGGAAGATCGCACCGTAACCATCCGGCATCGGGACACCATGCAACAGGACCGTATCCCCATCGCCGAAGTCGCAGCCATTGTTAACCGTCAGTTGGTCTAAAAAAATAAAAAAATATTGCTTCGGTTTTGTTGAAACATCCATTTTTTTGTTGCTATATTTGTCTCTAGGTAAGGATTTTAGATTCTTATCACTATCCCCTGAAGAGCGTGTCGTTCACCCCTTTTAAGAAGTACCTGTCTTCGTAGTAAAGGAAACTTAAACTTTGTAAGCACAATGTCATTTACACTCGATTTGATCATCAACCCCGTTCTGGTTTCGCTGGCGGTTATTGGTGGCGCTCTTGTAGGTTTTGCCTTTGGAAGGGGGAAATTAGTAAAAGCTCACTCTACCATCCATAGATTGGAATCCGACCTGATGCTGAGCAACGAGGAAACCCTGGAAGCACAAAAGGCCCTTGTAGCGCTCGAAACCCGGGTTCAGGAACAACAGGCAATACCTGTGATCCCAATGAAGATCAACGGAAAAGACAACTCAAAAGAGAAAGCTTCAAACAAATAGTCTCACCCATAAAGCTCCTGGTGAATTGACTTCCGATCATAGCCCAGCGCCTGGATGCGCTGCTTCGCCTCATCGATCATATTCTTCCATCCGCAAAGAAAGAAATTAGCAGGCCGTAGCGTCCCATCCGCCAGACAGAGCTCCTCATAAATGCCATGCACATACCCCGTCCGCAAAAGCGGATTGTCAGGCTCTGCCTTCTCCCGCGAAAAAGTGGGGATATAATGGAAACAGGGGATCTGCTCCGCCAGCTCGGTTAATTCTTTCCGGTAGAGAGCGTCCCCAAATTGCCGGCAACCAAAGATCAGATAGATATTCCGGTGCGCGATATTCCGGTTGAGGATATGATGACTCATGCTCCGGAAAGGGGCAATGCCCGTCCCCGTGCAGATAAAGAACAGGTCTTTTTCGATCACCTCCGGCAAAGTGAAGATGCCCTGCGGCCCCCTTAACGTCAATTGACTACCCACCTTTATCTCATTGAACAGATAGGTAGTCCCCAACCCCCCGTCCAGCAACACGATCACCAGTTCGATCACGTTGGTCCCATCCGGCCAGGAGGCAATAGAATAGCTGCGGATACGCTTGTTCAACTTTTCATGGATAGGCAGGTCCAGCGTTACGAATTGCCCCGGCTCGAAGTCGAATGATTCCATTGCGGGTAGCTGGATCCAGAACCTCCTGGTTTGCGATGCTTCCTGCTCGATGCGTATGACGGTACCGGTTTGCCATGGCTGCGGCATGGTGTTATACCTCCTTTCCTCTAATATAGTCGTTTTTAGTGATGGACCACCATTTTCTGTTTGTAAATGTCGTTTCCGTGGATCACCCGCAACAGGTACATTCCCGATGCCAGATTCCCTGCATGGATCTCATCCGAGAACTGTCCCGAGAAACCCGGCAACTCCTGCAGGTATACCCGCTGACCGGCAAGATCCGTGATCTCGATGGCCGTATTCGCTGCATCCGCAAAGAAGAACGCAAGGTTGAACTGACCGGTATTATAGTTGTCCATCCGGAGCCCCGCTCGCTTATTGGGATCGGAAACATTGGGCACAAACGTAATATCATTCGAACTCAGTACGCATCCCGTAGTCGCATCTTCGATGACCGAATGGTATACCCCCGGTAACGCGGGCTGAATCTGCTGTCCCGTCGAATCCACCAACAGTGAATCGTTCAGATACCACTGGTTGTTCGTCGTGGCGCTGCTCACCAGCACATTCCCCTGCTGCGAGATCACCGGCGAAGGTGTCGTGGTCGCTACCACCGCAGTCCTTGGTCCCGGACATCCCGCCAGCCGGATGCCGATATTGTAGAAAGGATAATAGAACTTATGCGAGAAGCTGACGCTGTCCGCCTTGCCAAGGTCGCGGAAATCATTACCCGTGATGGTAAATACTCCCGGCAGTGTCACGGGGTACGGATCGGTCTTGATATTCGCACTCAGATACGCCGTTGCATAATTGAGACAGTCGAAGATGATGACATAATTACCCGGCGTCGGCACGGGGATATTCAATAAATAGGTAGCCCCCGTATCGCTGACATCGCCGGCCGGCACATTCACCACCTGCGAGGTATCCGGATGCGCCGAGGTAGCATAGACATCGATCGTCGTACTGTACAGCGGGTAATAGGAATAAGACCCCGTATTGTTGTTGAAGCTCGCCAGCTGCGCCAGCGTAAAGCTCATCTGACCCGAATGCCCGATATACATCCTTGCACTCTCGATCGTCAGCGGCACACCCGTCGAGAACATGACAAAGTTCCCTCCAAACCGGAAGTAAGCTCCATACTGCGTAGTGCTCGTGCTGGGCAGCAACAGCTTGTTTGCAACACCCGCCTTTGTCTTCAGATCGTTGAGCCCGACATAATAGGTCTTGTTGCTGGTGATCTCCGTCGTAGTGGTATTGTTCCCTGCCGCAATCGGCGTCGATGCCGTGGGGCTATCATACCAGAAAGCGACATCGTCTCCCGTCGTTGTGGCGTGTAGCACCACCGACGTAGCATTGGTTCCGCAAACCGTTGCTGCGCCCGTCGTCGTGGCCGACGCAGGATTGATCGTGACCGTGGCCGAGACGCTGTCATTCACCGTATTCGGGTCCGAACCCAGCCCGGTCTTGCTGAAGAAGGTATAGCTGCTGCCCGAAGTCGTGGCAAAAGGTGTATTATAGGTAAAGACGACTTCCCCGCCCGCCGGGATGCTGTCCATACAAGTCGCACTCAGCGTAACAACTGTCGTGCCTCCCTTGCTGATCACCGTCGACACCGGTATTCCGGCAGATTGTGACACCGAACCATAATTGTGAATGCGTATCGATACCAACTGCGAATCACTCGCACAGCTGGTCAACGTCGGATATTCCAGGGATTTGACGCCGACATCATTGGCCGGATTCGTAAAGCGGACCCGGAAGTCCTGAGTCTCGCCCGCCCCGTTGGCGCCGCAGGGATTGACAGGTGAAGTCTCGCTGACGATCACCCGCATCCGGGCATACGTGCCAACCGACACCGTCGCCGGAACCGAGATCGTAGTACTGAAAGTGCCGGGCGCCCCAAGAGAGCTGAGAGCCACCTGCTCTGCCGGTGCAAAGACCCCGTCGCCGTCGAAATCGATATAGGCCGCGATGATCCGGTTTGGTGTACTGCCGTCACAGCTGCTGTTGGCAAAGCTTGCCGCCACCGAACTGCCGACCGCCATCGGGAACGCAGTGTCGCCCTGGTGATCCGTGAACGTACGGCCACAGGCCCCCGCCGGAGTGGAAATGCTGACATTGCCGATCGTGACCTTGTCGAGCGTAGCCCCCGTTCCGGCTGAGCCGGGTGCACAGGAAGCCGCACCGCCACCACCGCTGATCAGCAGCGAATACCGCTGCGAACCCCGCGCCAGGGTAGCCTTATGCGTGACGGTAATAGTATAGGTCCTGCCCGGGATCAGACTGTCCCCCAACTCCACCTTCTCGACATTGTCCCGGAAATTGTCCCCTTTCGTCGCCGCGGCTCCGGGTTTGGCCGGATTGAGGATCCAGGGCTGATAGACCTTGCTCGTCGTATTATCCGTGATCCGGAGATCAAGATCATTCATCAACTTGATGCCGGCATCCTGAAAATTATGCGTGCTGGTAGGGATCGTCACGGGTATGCCGGGCGCATCGGTCCAGCAAAGCGTTGCTACCACCGGCGTCTTACCCGAGGCCGTTATCGTATAGGTCTCCGTGGCCGTAGTCCCGTTCAGCGTACTCTGGATGATCCGCTGACTCTGATCATTCTTGTCGGACGTGATCACGCCCGCCGCCCGCTGCATATTGATAAGCCCCCAGCCAAATACATAATCAGGCCCCGCGGCACTCCCGGCCTCGTCCGCCGTATGGATCAGCAACCCCTTGAGCGTGGAGCTCCACATAAAGGTGCCCGCATGCTGCTGCTGATAATATTCCTGTAAAAGGAACGCCGAGCCCGCCGCGGCCGGAGAAGCCATCGACGTACCGCTAAAGATATCATAGGCATTATCCGCGCTGCTGACGGAAGAAAGGACATTCACCCCGTCGGAGACCACATCCGGCTTGATCCGGCCGTCACCCGTCGGCCCCAGACTGCTGAAATCCGCGATCACCACATCCGAAGGCTTGGAGTACCCCCCGGGGATCGGGTTCACAGCCCCAAGCGTCAGGATATTCTTCGAACAACCATATGTCGCAATGGTATTGTAGCTGTCGTTGTTGCTGATCCCTGCCGGCCGGGCGCCGGCATTGATAAAGGTTCCGCTGCTGTTCATCCGCCAGTAATTCTGGCCGATATCGGGCCCCGTCTCGCCGCGGTTGTTACCCGCCGCCTTCGCGATCAGATAATTTTGTGCATTGTAAGCAATTGAATCCCAGATCGCTGCATCGTCGCTATAATACCCGAACCGCGTATCCACCGTGTCGCCGGGAGCACCCCAGAATTCCCACCGGTTCTGCGAATCGTCGAAGAACCATCCCGCAATATCCGCATAGCTGTGATTGGAGATCAGCAGCCCCTTGCCCGCCGCGGTAGCCATTTCCGACTCGTCATTATCGAAATCATAGCAATTCAGCAGTTGTGCCCCATAGGACATCCCCTTTGCAAGCGGATTCACCCCCGTAGCGATCATCGTTCCCGAAACGTGCGTAGAGTGATCACTAAGCGTCTTCGACCCGTCCACCTGCGTCACCCTCCCCGTCAACTCGGCATGGGTCGGCCTCACCAGACCCTCATCCCAAACCGCGATCTTACCCTTCATCCCCGCGCTGCTGCCGCTGAGATTCAATCCCGAACTACCGCCCGCCCAAAGCGTATTCGTACGAATGGTGGCGGCGGAGATAATATTGTCGGCTGTCGTTACGTAAAAAGGAAACCCCCGGCTATCGATGCCCCGGAGATAGCCAAGCCGCCCCTTTTTATTGCGAATGGTCAGCGGCCAGCCTTTTTCAATGGCCGTCTTCGTCAGGATCCTTTGCATCGCAAGATGCTTGCTGGCAAGCTCTTGGCTGGCTTTTTGCAGCGCAGCCTGGTTAGTGATCACCTGGGCATGAGCAGTTAGTCCGGACAGTACGAATAGGAGTAGGAGGGTGGCTAGGAATAAGGACTGGATCCTTTTATTCATAAATGTTTATTAAATCTTACTAAAAATACATCTTTTATGGACTTTCAGGGGCTTATTGTAGCAGCGGCGATCGCCCTCATCCTCCAGGTTCAGGGCATCGAAGGCACCGCCCGCCGCCCATCCGGAAACCAGATGCCCTCTCCCCGCTTCCACCCCGCACCCCCGGCCGGCACCAGGTCCACCATCTGCATCTTCACCCTGACAAACGACAGCCAGACGAAAAAGGCCGGTCGCCCCGGTCTCTATACCTCGGTGGAAACCCACCTCGTCCGGCAATTCGACACCGATGACTCAGGTCGCTTTCGCATCGAACTGCCGCCCGGAACCTACTCTGTGTTCACTAAAAAAGGCAAATTATTCTACGCCACCCGCCGGGATGAGAAGAACAACATCGCGCCTGTAGAAGTGCTACCCGGGAAGATGACCCGGGTGGAATGCAGTGTAGAGTCCGATCATGTGGTCACGTATTAACATCGCCTATCATAAGATTTACGTTTTTTTCTGACCCTCGGTTGCCCCAAGGCAGGCAAAACACAACCGCGCCTATCTGGCAAAAAGCCGTAACTTCGCGCCCGAATGAACAATGAGGCTCTTCTCGGATCATTTTTACATTCCCCCCGCCTTTTTCAGTTGGCGGACAAGATTCTATTGTCTACCCCCCAACGGGTAGCCTGTAAGAACCTCCAGGGCAGCTCCCCCGCTTTCCTCATCACCGCCGTCTTTCAGCACGAATCCACCAGCCAGCTCAACCACCTGATCGTCTGCGAAGACGCCGAAGCCGCGGCCTATCTCCACAATACCCTGGAAAACCTTACCGGCGCTCTCGACCTCTTCTATTTCCCCTCTTCATTCAAGAATAAAAAGAACTACCGCCTCCTCAACAGCAGCCACGTCATGCTTCGAACCGAGGCCCTGACCCGCCTCTCCGCCGCCATCTCCAATCCCTCCCGGGACGCGGCAAAAAAACTGATCGTCACCTATCCCGAGGCCCTGTTCGAAAAGGTCGTGCTCCCCCAAGCCCTTTCCGGCAACATCATCGCCCTCAAATCGGGCGACACCATCGACCTCAACGGGCTCATGGAAAAACTGGTCGATAAAGGATTCGAACGCACCGACTTCGTCTACGAACCCGGCCAGTTCGCCCTCCGCGGTGGCATCCTGGACATCTACTCCTTCGGGAATGAAAAGCCCTATCGCGTCGAACTCTTTGGCAACGACGTCGATTCGATCCGCATCTTCGACCCCGAGACCCAGCTGTCCGAACGCAAGTTGCTGCAGGTAAATATCATCCCAAACGTGGAGAACCGCCCCGACACCGGCGAAAAGATCTCCCTTCTCGAATTCCTGCCGGAAAATACGGTCATTTGGATGCAGGACTGGGCCTTCACACGCGATCGCCTTGCCATCCAGGAAGAAGACCTCGGGCTCTTTCTCGACCTGCCCCGCCCGGCGCCCGCCGCAAAAACTATCGAGGACGAGGATAAAATGGAGAAAACCGACGTCTCCGCCGCCGACTTCGTCACGGCCACCGATGTGGAACAACAGCTGCAACGGTTCCATCTTGTCGAATTCGGACCCGCCGCGGGAACACCATTTGGAAACCTTTCTACTATAGAATTTCACACCCGGCCACAACCCTCGTTCAACCGGCAATTCGATCTTCTCATCCGCGACCTGAAGACACTCGAAGCAAAGAAATTCGGTCTCTATCTCTTCGCCGAGAATCCCCGGCAGCTCGAACGGCTGCACACCATCTTCGAAGACCTCAAGGCGGAGATCCCGTTTACCCCTATCGCCCACTCCATCCACGAAGGATTTATCGACGAGGACCTGAAAATAGCCTGCTTTACGGATCATCAGATCTTCCAGCGATATCATAAATACAAGGTCAAACAGGCATACAATAAGAACAAAGCCATCACCCTCCGCACCCTGCGGGAATTGCAGCCCGGTGACTACGTCACGCACATCGACCACGGCGTGGGCGTCTATAGCGGTCTGCAAAAGATAGAAGCAAACGGCCGCCTGCAGGAAGCCGTCCGGATCATCTATAAGGATAGCGACATCCTTTATGTCAATATCAATTCGCTTCACAAGATCTCGAAATATACCGGCAAAGAGGGCACCGTGCCCAAGGTCAACAAATTGGGAAGTGATGCCTGGCAAAAGCTGAAAGAAAAAACAAAGACAAAGGTCAAGGAGATCGCGTTCGATCTGATAAAACTCTACGCCCAACGCAAAGCCGAGAAAGGTTTCCAGCACGCGCCAGACAACTACATGCAGACCGAGCTCGAAGCCTCCTTCATTTACGAGGACACCCCCGATCAAAGTAAGGCCTCCGCCGATGTCAAAAAAGACATGGAGCAGCCATCGCCCATGGATCGCCTCGTTTGCGGCGACGTTGGCTTCGGCAAGACCGAGGTCGCCATCCGCGCAGCCTTCAAAACCTGCTGCGACGGCAAACAGGCCGCCATCCTCGTCCCTACCACCATCCTGGCCTTTCAGCACTATAAGACCTTTAGCGATCGGCTGAAGGACTTCCCCGTCAAAGTCGATTTTATCAACAGGTTCAAGTCCTCAAAGGAAAAGAAAGAGACCCTCAGGGACCTCGAGGCCGGAAAGATCGATATCATCATCGGTACCCATGCTATCCTGGGCAAGGAAGTAAAGTTCAAAGACCTCGGTCTCCTTGTCATCGATGAAGAACAGAAATTCGGCGTCGCCCACAAGGAAAAGATAAAGACCCTCCGCACTCACGTCGACTGTCTCACGCTCACGGCCACGCCGATCCCCCGGACCCTTCAGTTCAGCCTGATGGGCGCTCGCGACCTCAGTATCATCAATACCCCGCCGCCAAACCGTCAGCCCATCCAGACCGAACTGCACGGCTACAACGAAGACTTCATCCGGGATGCTATTTACTATGAGACCGAACGCGGCGGCCAGGTATTCTTCATATACAACCGCGTCCAGGGTCTCGCCGAAATGTCCGCCATCATCCAGGGTCTCTGCCCCGACCTCAGCATCGGCTATGCCCATGGACAAATGGAAGGTCACGACCTCGAAAACCGCATCCTCAGTTTTATCGACAGGAAATATGATGTCCTGGTGTGTACCAACATTGTCGAGAGCGGCGTGGACATTCCCAACGTCAATACCATTATCGTCAATAACGCCCATCACTTTGGCTTGAGCGACCTCCACCAGCTGCGGGGCCGCGTAGGGCGAAGCAACAAAAAAGCATTCTGCTACCTCCTCGCCCCCTCCCTTGCCACACTACCCACCGATTCCCGCAAGCGGCTCCAAACCCTGGAGCAGCATAGCGATCTGGGGAGTGGCTTCCAGATTGCCATGCGCGACCTCGACATCCGCGGCGCCGGCAACATGCTCGGCGGTGAACAATCCGGCTTCATGGTCGACATCGGTTTCGAAACCTATCAAAAGATCCTCGATGAGGCCATCAAAGAGTTGAAACGCACCGAATTTCGCGATCTCTTCAAGGAAGAGATCTCCAAACAGGAAGACTATGTCCAGGACTGTACCATCGACACCGATCTGGAGATCCTGATCCCCGACAGCTACGTGGAAAGTATTACGGAAAGACTCTCCCTCTATACCCGCCTCGACAACTGCGACAGCGAGGAAGAGCTGCAGCAGTTCCATGCCGAACTTATCGACCGTTTCGGCCCCATTCCCCCACAGGTCGAAGACCTCTTCGATACCGTCCGCGTCCGGAAACTGGCGGTGAGCCTGGGTTTCGAAAAGCTGATCCTCAAGGAGGATACCATGCGCTGTTATTTCATCGACCGGCCCGATTCCCCGTATTTCGAATCCGGGACCTTCCACCTCATCCTCGAATACCTCCAAAAACACACCAACAAAGCGCGGCTCAAACAGGCCGGAAAGCACTTCCTCCTGGTCGTCGACGACGTCCGGTCCATGGCCGATCTGCTCACCTTCCTTCAGCGAATGAGCAAATTCGCCCTCAACGGACATGCTCTCAAAAGCTAAAAAATCGTTATATTACGGTAGTAAAAAACACTACTACCATGCCTGAAGAATATCCACTCACCACCCCCACAAGCGACGAGCGGACCCTGGGCATACTCTCGCACATCCTCGCGATCGTCCCCGGGATCGGTATCCTCGGCCCCCTCGTTATCTGGCTGATAAAAAAAGATGAATCCCAATTCGTAAGCGCGAACGCAAAAGAGTCCCTGAATTTTCAGATTACGGTATTCCTCGTCGCTGTCATCCTGATCCTCACAGTTATCGGCGCTTTTCTCCTTTGGGCGCTGGGTATCCTGAACGCGATCCTCGTCATTATCGCCACGATCAAGACGAGCGAGAACAAGATCTATCGTTACCCTATTAACTGGAGATTGATAAAATAAGGCTTACAACGCCTTTTCCATAATGTAGTGTGGGATTGTCACCTCGACGAACTCTTGCCCTGCTATGCCGTACCCGAGCTTCTGATAAAAGCCGACGGCAGTCTTCCGGGCGTGCATGCAAAGCTTCTTGTATCCAAGATCACGGGCGATATTCTCCGCAAAGATCATCAGGGCCCGGCCGACACCCTTCCCCTGCATACTGTTGGGAACCGCCATCTGCCGCAGCCGCACCGTTTTGTTATCCATCCGGGTCAGCAGACAACAACCCAACAACCGGTCGTCTTCGAATGCCCCCATCAGGATATCGTCCTTCTCGCGCTCCAACTCCTCCTCGCTAAAACATAACCCCAGCGGCTTACGCAATATATCATTACGCAGGTTCACCATCTGCTGATATTCCTTTGTTCCATGATCTATCATCCTAAGCGCCATGCTGTTGTTGTATTTTTCAGTACCTTCGGCCCGTTTAGTGGGCCTGGCCCCGGTCCGGGGAGGCCGAAGTTATTTAAATTTACTAATTCCCGGCCGGTTTTTGTTCTGTATGTCGGAAAATAATACTTTTGCATCCGTATAACTAAAATTTAATCAAAATGTCAGACATCGCTACAAGGGTTAAGAAGATTATCGTCGATAAACTGGGAGTTGAAGAAGCCGAAGTAACTAACGAGGCTTCCTTCACTAATGATCTGGGTGCAGACTCTCTGGATACCGTCGAATTGATCATGGAATTCGAGAAAGAGTTCAACATCTCTATTCCGGACGAACAAGCTGAGACCATCACTACTGTAGGTCAGGCTATCGCTTACCTGGAAGAGCACGCAAAATAAGCATTGGCTGAGAACATCACGATGTTTTAGGTTGTTCTGGGTTTTCACCGCAATAAACTCGTTTGATCCGCCTTTTCAAGCATTTGGGGCTTAGAAGGCGGATTTTATCCTTAAAACTACCGAAGCACAAAAATCCTTGGAAATTCCACTATGCAATTGAAAAGAGTAGTCGTCACGGGCATCGGCGCCCTCACACCACTGGGAAATAATACACAAGATTACTGGAAAGGATTGCTCGATGGCGTTTCCGGTGCCGGTCCTATCACCCTTTTTGATGCTTCAAAATTCAAGACAAAATTCGCCTGTGAATTAAAGGGATTCGATCCATTGCAATACCTCGAAAAGAAAGAGGCCCGGAAAGTGGATCGCTATACCCAGATCGCCCTCGCCGCCAGCGACGAAGGCGTCAGGGACGCCGGCATCGACAAGGAAAAGATGGACCCCGATCGCATCGGCGTCGTCTTCGCCAGCGGCATCGGCGGACTCATCTCCTTCCAGGATGAAGTGATCAATTTCGCCAAAGGCGACGGAACTCCCCGCTTCAATCCCTTCTTCATTCCCAAGATGATCCTCGACATTGCCGCCGGTCAGATCTCCATGCGGCACAACTTTCGCGGTCCCAACTTCGCCGTGACAAGCGCCTGCGCCTCGTCTACCAACGCGATCATGGAAGCCTTCAATCTGATCCGTCTCGGCATGGCCGACATCATCATCAGCGGCGGCTCCGAAGCCGTCGTCAGCGAAGCCGGGGTCGGCGGATTCAACGCCATGAAAGCCCTCAGTGAAAGGAATGACGACGCTGCAACCGCCAGCCGCCCCTATGATAAGGACCGCGATGGCTTTGTAATGGGCGAGGCCGCCGGCGTACTGGTTCTCGAAGACCTCGAGCACGCCAAAGCCCGCGGTGCAAAAATCTATTGCGAAATTGCCGGTTGCGGCGCCACCGCCGATGCCTATCACCTAACTGCCCCCCATCCCGAAGGGCTCGGCGCCAGGAACGTTATGCTCGCCGCCTTGCGGGACGCACAGATGAAACCGGAAGATATCGACTACATCAACACACACGGCACTTCCACTCCCCTGGGTGACGTTGCTGAGATAAAGGCCATTATGGACGTGTTCGGCACCCGCGCCTTCGACGTCAACATCAGCAGTACAAAGTCGATGACCGGGCACTGCCTCGGCGCCGCCGGTGTGATCGAAGCCATTGCCTGTATGCTGAGCGTGGTCAACGACCAGATCCCGCCGACCATCAACTTTACCGACGATCCCGAACTGGATCCACGGCTTAACTTTACCTTCAGGAAACCACAACAAAGAACGGTCAGGGCGGCATTGAGCAATACCTTTGGCTTTGGCGGTCACAATGCCTGCGTGATCGTGAAAAAGTATGAGGCCTAGTGCTTTGAAAGATTAATTGTTTTTTTATTGGGCGAAAAAACCGTAGCTTGTTATAGTGGGAATTCTCGAACGTATCATAAAAGGCGACCCCGCCGTCAATTCGTTCAAAAAGCAGCTTCGAAATGTCCTCGGGTTCGCCCCGGGCAAGGCAGTGCTTTATAAAACAGCCCTTACCCACCGATCCGTAAAAGACGGAGCCGACGAGAACAACGAACGTCTGGAATACCTGGGCGATGCCATCCTTAGCGCCATCATCGCCGACTTCCTTTTCAAAAAATACCCCTACAAAGAGGAAGGCTTCCTGACCGAAATGCGGAGCAAAATGGTCAATCGCAATCAACTCAACGAGATAGCGATCAAGATGGGGCTTAAGAAGATAAGCAATTTCAACAAGTTCGACAGCAGCCTCAAGATGAGCCAGATCTTCGGGAACACCCTCGAAGCCATCGTCGGCGCCATCTACCTCGACAAAGGGTTTGACAAAACCCGCCAGTGGGTGATTGAACGCGTTATCCAACCCTACCTCTTTCTCGACGACCTCGAAAACCTCGAGATCAATCACAAGAACAAACTCTACGGCTGGGCCAACAAGAACGGTAAGAACCTCGAGTTCGAAACCCTCGACGAACGCGTGGAGGGCGGTCGCAGACTCTTCACCGTGGGAGCCGTCGTTGACGGCGAATTAATATCCCAGGGAAAGGCCTATAATAAGAAGGACGCCAGCCAGATTGCCGCACAGCTCGCCCTCGATAAATTGGGACTCAGCAAGTTAGATACCGGTGACGATGCCGCATAGCCGCCCCGCCGCCCCTCTCCTGCGGCAAGTGGGTAGCCTGCCTTGAAATTATTTTGCATATTTGCTTGCACGGTCTTGCTATTTGTACTACTTTTAACTCCTACTTACCTCCAAGTCACAAGTAGCGCCTTTCCTGGGCGCGCAGTACCCAATCATCCTTCACAAAATCAAAGACCGCGTCTTTCGCCATCCGGCGAGAAGCTTTAATCCTCTATTTTCTATGTGAGCGAAATCCACTATTGACTATGGTTTACCCCTAAGCGCTTGGACATTTAAATAATAATGTCTTACACCGCGAAAAGCAACCACATCAATTAATCAACCACTCGTGAACATGAAAAAGCTTTACACTCTGATCTGTGCCGGACTGTTAATCACTATGACTGCTTCCGCGCAGACGTACTCTCACACTTACACTGCAGTTCAATCAGGTAACTGGCAGGCCAATGCTGGAGATCCCACCATTTGGACCACCGGGCAGCCGCCCGTAGGCGTATGCGACAACTGCCTGGTCCAGCTGATCATCCCCGGCGGCGGAACGGTTACCATGAACACGTCCATCTCGCTCAACTCGGGATCTACGCTTGTCATCGGCAGCGGCGTTACGCTCAAGATCGCCCCTTCAGGCGCGACCGTCTTTAATGACCCGAGCAACTTGCCACACTCCATCTATCTTACGGATGTGCAGATGAATCAGATCAATCTGGTGGATGCTACCTCCCACATCGACGCCACCGGTCTTGATAGAAACCTCTCCAGCCCCACGGGCCCCTTCGGCTATGACGGCATTTTTACGACCACCCAGCCCTCACCCGGCAATTTCGTGCTGCTGAAGCAGGTCGGTGGTACCCCCAATCAATTCTTCAACAACGCGATCTCCAGCAACGGCCCTGCCGTCTTCGGTACTTCGCTGACGGGTCCCAGCACCCTGAATGGTATCGGTGCGCTTCCGATCATCCTCACTTCCTTCACGGCCACCGCCGGTGAGGACGTAGTCAATCTCACCTGGACGACCTCATCGGAAGTCAATGCCGACCATATCGCTATCCAGCGTAGCGTTGACGCCGGCTCCCATTGGTCGACCATCGGCACCGAAGCAGCAAAGAACACGACCGGTACACCTACCGACTATACCTTCGCCGACACCAAACCCGGTACGGGCACCAGCGAATATCGTCTCCAACTCGTCGACAAGGATGGTAAATATACCTACTCCTCTGTTCGCGCTGTCCGCATGGGCCAGATCGGCGCAGTCAGTGTATATCCCAACCCCGCTTCCAACTACATCAACGTAGCCATCAGCGGCAAGTCAACGGACAACGTATTGATCCGTCTCTACAACCAGGGTGGTCAACTCCTGCAGACGAGGAACGTTCCCAATGCCGGTGGTACTACCGTCGCCTTCTCGGTTGCCAGCTACCCCACGGGTAACTATCTCGTCGTGATCAACGCGCCCGATGGTTCCAAGCAGGTAAGCAACGTACTGGTTTCCAAATAGTATACACTCTTATAACAATAATGCAAAAGCCGCTCTCCTCTGGAGGGCGCTTTTGTTTTAATCTCCTACCTGCAATAAACTCCGGCCCTTCGGAGTTATTAAAGCAAATCCATATCCGTCTACTATGAGACGCCCCACATCCTATCTTGAAAAGCTGTGCCTAGCCGTGTGCGTAGGGATGCTGATCCACAGTGCCGGTTCCGCTCAATGCGCGAACAACATGGCCACCAAATCCTACGACACCACCCTGTCGAACAGCGGGTTCGCCATCTATAGCCTGAACCTTCCGCAGTTCAGCCCCGACTCCGGTCAGCTCGTTTCCGTAAGACTGACCGCCACCGTCAACTCCACCTACGCCTTCACACTCACCAACAATAACCCCTCCTCAGCCAGCTACCAACTCGATATCGGCCAGGAAGATCAGTTTAGTGCAGCCTATGGCACCCCCTGGCTCAACATCACCCCCATGCACGTCGGCAACTATACACTTAGTTCGGGCCAGGCGGTTACAATGGCCCCCTTTCCCTTCATGACCAACCATGTCTCTACCGATAGCATCACGGGCAACGTCGCACCCTTTCTCGGCCACGGACAGGTGAACATAAACTACATGTCCTTTGCCTATACCAACATCTGGGCCTTCGATCATGCTTCTTATACCTTCGACAACGCACTCACCAGTACAACCCTGCTGTCCATGCAATACCTCTATTGCAAGGCCGGCGTCGTCCTGGCCACCGACCTCACCCGCTGGTCGGCCAAACTGACCGCACCCACTACCGTACAACTCGACTGGTCCGTCGTGAACGAAGCCGCCGGCCGCCAATATGAGATCCAACGCAGCGTCGACGGACATAATTTTGCCACCATCGGTATCATCGCTACGACAATGAACAGCAGCTCTGCCGATCACACGTATAATGACATCCTGCCCGACGGCACCACCGGTGTTTATTACTATAGGTTGCAGATCCGCGATAAGGACGAGACCACCTGGTCCCGCGTCCAGCAGGTCTCCCTCGAAGCGGCAACAAAAGGATTGCAGGTCTATCCCAACCCCGCAACCGACCATATCGACATCGCTACCGGCACGGCCATCAGCGACTGGCAGGTAGATATCCTTTCGGCAAGCGGCGGCATCGTTCAGCACGAAACCTTCCTCCAATCGAATCTCCTGCATATAGGGTTCAACAATCATTTGGCCGCCGGCACCTATTTCGCACGGATCACTGACCTGCGTGGACAGAAAGTGCTTGTGTCATCATTCGTCGTACATCAATAAAAAAACCGCTGGCCCGGGCCTGTCTCCGGGTTGCAGCGGTTACGGCTTATACCGAAAAATAAGCCTCCGGTTACGGCCCACGCCGCAGTCCATGAAAAAACACAACTATTAACTTCTTCATCGCACGGCCTACCGCGCGGTCATTCCATCCAGCTCACCCGCCGGCACATCAGCCAGCCAGCGACGGATAGCCCCGGCATTTCCGGAAACATGCACCGATAGCGTCTGCACAGCGTCGCACCTCATCGCCTGATTGCTCGCAAAACCCGAGACAAATACCCCATTTCCTTTCTTCCAATTACCTCTAAGCAAAAGCGCACACTGCCGCGACCGGTTCATCAGATCCACGGCGATCGGATCCGGCGCCCCATTATTCATCCACATCGGACCGGAACTTAGCACCGGCATCGCAACTCCATCGACGATCTTGGCAAAATCCATATTGAACCCCACCTCCACGACAAGCAACGAAGCATCCCGGAAATGCACCCGCTGCCGTTTGCGCTCCGCCTCGAACCCCCCGTCCGGCTTTCCTGCCCTTGCATTGTCCAGCCGCCGTTGCGCAAATTCCATCAGCCAGCTGCTCCATGCTTTTAACGAGTCCGCATTGACGATGAACTGAAAACGGAATTGCATCCAATGCGGCGACCGCAGTGGGTAGGGGAGGACATTCCCACTCGCATCCCGCGCACCCGATCCCAGGTCTTCCGACAACTCCACCACCTCCCATCCCTCCTTTGCCGCGATCCGGTTCATTATCTCGGTCACTCGGTTTCGCAACCGGTTCTCCATCGTGATCTCCTGCGGAATGACCGGATTGTCGAGCCGGCTGATACTGTCCTCCGGTGAACCATAGGGATCCGGCCGCGTCTCTGGACAATCCGCCGGAAAATACTTGCAGGACTGGGTAAACCCAGTATAACACATGCCCGTGAGCAGCAACAACAAACAATAGTTCATAACCTATTTTTTCCCGCAGGGCACCGAAGCGCCGCTCCGGGCATTCATCAACAAAGCATATTCTTTCGCGGAGTCGTTCCATGCGCTCCCGGACAGGCTCATCATCGTGGTCACGCTGACAAGGGCCTGGCGTTGGATGCTGACCACCATCTGTCGGAAAGCGGGATTACTAACAGCATCGCCATACTTTGCCTTGGATTCCATATCATCGACGATGGCAGCCTCCACCTTCATCTTCGCTAAATACTCCCGGTATAGCTCGGCCACTTGCTGCACATAACTGTCCATCACTGGCGTCCTCCGCGTTCGGTAGTCCACTTCCCTTCCCTTGAGACAGGCACAGGTGGGGCCGGCATAACCTCCTTGCTGCACTTCGGGACAAACCGGCCCCAGCTTCACGCTGTCGAGCTTCGCGAAGATCTTGGCCTTCTTCTGAGCCACCTCCAGCGTGAGCTGATTGATATGCCCGGCCGCCGTCTGCGCCTGACCGATCAGCTTCATCACCACAAGTTCAGCGGGCGAAGGTGCGCCGCTGTTGCTTCGATATTGTTGTGCCATCTGCTGCGGACTCGCCGATTGCGCCGCTGCCGCCTGCGCGGAAGCTCCCGCCATCGCCTCCGTGGCAATCTTGTCCAACTGGGCTTCGAGATCCGTGAAACCCGGCCCGTTATCCTTTATACTGATGAGCCCCGTGGAAGGATCGGTGATCTTCGTGCAGCCGGCATAACTGATACTGCTGGAACCCGGCATCGGGATCTTGCTCAACAGCGCAGTGATATCCCCCTGCCACGCCTTCTGGGCCCGGGCGAACCCCGAACAAACACATAGCAATACAAATAAGAGAACACGCAGAAAATGCATATACTTATTTTTTTGATGGTAGTTTCGTTTTCCCATTACCGTCATTCTCGATATGAATAGTATAATATCCATATTGGATGGCCCCGGCCTCGCCCGGATTGATCTCCTTCGCATCAAATCGCTTATCCACCAGCACATTATTGTTGTTCTGCACCGGCATCAGGAAAAAAAGCCACAAGATCTTCCCGGTGATCGCAGCCGTGCCAAGCTTATGAGTACTGTTGAACAACTCCGTCATCTTCTCATAGTTTGCCCCCGCCTGCGGCCCCGTCATCTGCGATTTCAATTGCTCCATCTGCTTCTTCAACTCCTCGGCCTGTTGCTTCATATCCTCCGCCGACTTCTTCGCGTCTCCATTCACGGCAAGCTTCTTCTTCGCGACTTCATCCTCGAAATAATGCTCCATTCCGTTCACTCCCAGATTCTGCGTCCCCGCATACGGGATCTGCCAGGTCCCCGCCGTCGCCGGGTTTGGCCGGAAACCGGTAAGCATCACAGTGTCATGCCCCGGATTACAAAAATCCATCGCCAGGCTCTGAAGCGTAGCCGTATATTTCTTTGTGCCCACATAGACAAGCTTTGGCGCCTGCGGCGGGGTGATGATCTCATTAGCGATCAGATTGCAGTCGATGCTCTGCTGCCCCGCCGGTTTGATAAAACCAAGGACATCCAGTTGATTCTCGTCGGCCACCACCCATTTATAACATTGATTACTGTCCCGCTGAAACGCCGGGATGATATGACATTCACCCTTCAGATGCGCAAGACGATAGCCCCCGTCCTTGCCGATCTTGACATCCATCTCGATACTGAGCTTGAATCCGTTCCAGATCTTCTGCAGCTTGCCCACATACTCCATGCCCCTGCTATCACTCTCACCCGCCAACAGCGCCTCACTTCGGATGAGATCCAGCATCCAGGTGAGGTTACCTATCTGCCTCCAGTCATTGTGCCGGAATTCGTCGTAATAATGATCGATCGCGAGGACCGCGATATCGGCCAGCTCGCGCAGCCCCTCGTCTTCATTGCTGGTGCTCCCCGTCAGCAGCGCGACATCCCGGAAGGTCTGACACCAGGTCCTGGCAATGGCATGAATTGCCCTGAAATTCTTCCGGTTATCACGCACCATCTGGTCGGCACGCCGGAGAAGATGGATAGCAATGTCGTGGACCGCGCTGGAAAGTTGCCCGAGATCCATATACGAACAATCTTTCGACTTCGAAGGGGCCGACTCACCTATCAATCCCATCGTCCGCATGATGCCCAACCCTTTCCGCACCAGGCTGTCCTCGGGATGGGGGAAATCCCGGATATAGTCGTCCACCGTCTGCTCATACTTATTCCGGATGGTACTGTCACACGCATAACAATCGTAGTCGAAACCCGGCGGAGTCGCATAAGTAAGGTCCCCATCCTTGTCGCTCCGGTGCGCCTTCCACCAGTTGATGACCACATCATAATCGGGCCGCAGAGTCCGGCAAGCATCGCCGATCGCATCCTCTATCGTGCGGGGCGACGCCTGACCGGACGGCGCCTGACCAGGCTTGGTGTCCGGACTCAAAATATCCTGCTTGGGGTCGATCTTGAGATCCTGCGCCTCCTGCCTTCGCTGCTCCGCATCGGGTTTCAGTAGCTGATAAAGCTGATGGGTCGAGGGATCAAGGTTGTCCTTGGGATCATCCAGCTGCTGGATATACTGCTCTTCCGACTTCAGCGCCTGGTCCCATTTTTTATTCCAGGAATCGAGGTCACTGGTCTGCACCTGTACGGACCCATCATTCCCGACGGTCACCGTACCCCCGCTGGCCATAACAAAAACATTCTTCTTCGTCGCACTCCAATGCCCGGTAAACCAAAGGAAATGACTGCCGGTATCCATGGCCGGTTGCGCAGCAACAGCCACGACCAAAAGAACCGCGGTAAGCGTTAAGAGTAGGGGTTTCATTGAAATCACATCTTTACAAATTCCACCCGCCGGTTATTGGCCTTGCCCTCCGGTGTGTTATTGTCCGAGATCGGTTTGGTATCTCCAAATCCCTTCGTGCTCAGTCTCGACCCGTCGATCCCCATACTCACCAGCTGCGCCTTGACCGCATCGGCCCGCTGCTGCGACAACCCAAGATTATGCGGCGCGGAACCGCTGTTATCGGTATGCCCGTCGATCTCGAACTTGATATCGGGATTGTCCTTCAACACCCCGGCGATCATATTCAAAGTACCCATACTCTCGGGCTTGATCGTGGCCTTGTCGACATCGAAATTGATCCCATGAGTAACGATCTTGTTGTCAGTGAATTTCTTGCCGATCATATTCATACTGCCGCCGGCAGCGATCCGGAAATTCTTGAAGACGATGGGGGCCTCCGTACTGCCGATACCGCCGACCACAAGCCTGGTTATCTTGCTGCCGGAAATATCCGGCATGACCAGCACCCGGTACTGATCCACATAGCATTTGATCTGGTTTCCTTTTCGGATCATGGCGGCATGATGCCACTTCCCATCGAAATGCTCCCTGTCGCCGGGAAAGTCAGCCGAGAAATTCTTCTCGAAATAGCTCGTGCTCACATCCTTCCCGAAAAAGATATAGCCGCTGTTATCGCCGCCGGCAAAAAGCAGACCGGGACTATACGATCCGTTGTTGGGAAAGAAGTCGAACTCGATCGTAAAATTCTCGGGCAGATAATTATCCGCGGTCTTCATCCGGGGCGCTACCTCGACATAGTTCCCCTCCGTAAGACAAAAGGCTTGTGTCCCGGCGATCTTGTTGATGATGGCCTGCCCCTTCTCCAGACTCCAGTGCGCGGGGAACTCCCCGTCCGCGTCATCGACAAAATTATCTTCGAAGATGATCTGATCACCCGGAACGAAATCATAGTTGGAATAGGTCTTCAGTGAGACCGGGTCCGGGCTGCCCGAAACACCACCGCCGGCCGCCCCACCACCCGTCCCTCCACCTGCGGCCACCGCCCCTCCACCGCCATTGGTGCCCGCCGCTTTCGTACTGTCGGTCTTGGCATTCTTATTTTTCTTCTTGAAAAGCCCCTTGATAGCGCCTTCGGTCTTGTCAAGACTGTTGTTGATGCCGTTGGAGATATTATTGTTGGCATGATCGCTCGCTGCCTGACCCGCGGTTTGCTTCGGATCCGATACCTGGGCCTGCAGGCAAAGGGAGGCGCTACAGAACAGGCAGATCATCAGGACAGGCAAGGTGTTGTTTTTTTTCATGGCTTTTTCTATTTAGGCAAATAGACGATAAAAGCCGGCGCCGGTCAATCGGATGAATATATGATTTTAGCGCTTCGGACCCAACACCCGGGCCACAGCCTCCGCCTTGGAATTCACGTGAAGCTTGTTGTAGATATTGCAGATATGCGTGCGGATAGTACTGATACTGACACAGTATTTGTCGGCGATCTTCTTGTAGCTGAGCCCATCCACCAATGAATATAAGATCTCATTCTCCCGGACGGTCAGCTGATAGTCCTCGACCACCGTCGAAGGCGCGGCCTGAAAAGACTGGATCACCCGCCGGGCAATGCTGGACGTCATCGGTGCGCCGCCCTGGTACAGGTCTCTCACGGCCTGAACGATCTCCGCCGGCGGCGTCTTCTTCAGCAGATAACCGCTGGCCCCCGCGCGGATCGCGTCGAAGATCTTTTCGTCATCGTCGAATACCGTGAACATCAGGATCAGGATATTCGGATAGTGCGTCTTCACCGTCCGGACCCCCTCGATCCCCGAAATATTCGGTAACCCGATATCCATCAGGATGATCTCGGGGCAAGCGGCCCCCACCTCACTGATGACATTCAGCAGGTTGTTCAGGGAAGCCACGCACCGCATGCCCTCCGTCCGGTTGAAAAGACTTTCCAGGCTGGAGCGCAACGTATTATTGTCTTCTACGATGGCTATCTTGATCATCGTGTCAAATATGCAAACTATTTCGCAGGAAAGCAATCGGATATTTATAGGATATTTACCTGCAACCGGATCGACGTCCCCTCTCCGGACCCCGACACGATCTCCACCTTCGCCCCCATCAGCTGCGCCCGCCGTCGCATCCCGGCAAGCCCATTCCCGCCAGCCACCGCCGAAAGGTCAAAACCCCGCCCATTGTCCCGCACCGACAACTCCAGGTGCCGCTCATCGAACCGGACCTCCAGCCAGGCCCGCGCCGCATCGGCATACTTGACCAGATTGTTGATCGCCTCCTTTAGGATAAGATAGATATGTTGCCGGTAATCCATCGGCAGCCGCACCTCATTGATATTCTTCTGAATATCGATAAGATAGTCCACCCCCTTTGCCTCGAATAGGGTAGTGGCGAAATGCCGCACCCGCATCAGCAGGTTCTCGAGCGAATCGTTCCGCGGATTGATGCTCCAGACGATATCGTCCATCCGTTCCATCAGCAGGATACTGCTGTCCTTGATCTCGTTCATGGTCTCTATCGTCTGCCGGCTGCTATTCTCCCGCAACGCAAGATCACTGAGGATCGAAATACTGCTGAGAGTGGAGCCGATATCGTCATGGAGGTCCTGCGCTATCTTATTTCGGATATGCTGCATTCGCTGCTGCAACAATTCATTGGCCTTTAGCTGCTCGATCAGCTTCTGCTGACTGCTGAGCTTCTCCTTCTCCGTCATCTGACCCTTGTAGCTCAGACCCGCCGTAAAACAAAGCACTTCGAGGACGATCCCCGCCTGCGGAAAGACAAAAATGTCCGGGACGCCGAGATCGATATGCCGGTTGATCTCCAGGTAGCTGAAGATCAGCCCCAGGATATGCCCGGTCGCTACAAAGAGACTGCCCGAGATGATATAAAAGATCAGCGCCTGCCGGCGCCGGTACATATAGATCATAAATCCCAGCGTAAGCAAAAACACTCCCGCAAATACGATGGTATAGGCAAGCGTCTGAACCCCCCGGTCAAAGGTCGCGACGATGAACAGCAGATCGGCCGCGGCATAGGCAAGCAGGAAATACTCGATCCCAACGATCCACCGGTCGAGCCGTGGATAGTCGCGCGGAATTTCGAGAAAGCTGCGTACAAATCTGAAATAGACAAAGTACGGCAGGATCAACAAGGTCTTACCCAGGTAGATCTTCAACAACGGCCAGCGGGAAAAAAGAATATCTACCCCAAAGAGTTGCTCCTGTTTACTCAAAAAATAAAGCGCGATAAGCAGCATGTACAGGAAATAATAGAGATATTCCTTCCGCCGCACCATCAGCCATTGGAAAAGCGCATACAACAACTGACAACCGAGAAATCCCTGAAAAAGCATCTGGATGATCAGAAACGAGTTGCTTGCCGGCAGATCCCGCACAAAGGCCGAGTTTAAAGCGTTCTCATCATAGAGCGTGAGCCCGTCAAAGGAAAGTTCATCGGTACGTTGACGGATGGTGACAACAAGCTGCCTGCTGGCTTGGGCCGCCAGCTGAAGGGGCAACACTTCGCTTTGTCGTTGAAGAAAGCTGGCGCCGGCAGGCGTTCGGCGCAATTTGCCGCCTTGAACCTGCTGCCATCCCAGTTGCGCATCGACATAATCCAGCTCTCCATAACCCAGCGAGAACCGGAGGAGGGAATCGCTGTTGTTGCGAAGCATGACGCTGATCTCGAAGACATGCCCCCGCGCGGATTGCCCCAACTTCCTCGAGAACTCCTCATAGGAAACCCGCGCGGAATCCACGGTGCATACCGGGCTGTCGGCTAAAAGCCCCCGCTGGGCCGCAAGATTCGTCACGGCCTGTCCGCTCGCGGATCCCGCAAAAAGCAAAAAAAGGAATAAGTAACAGGCATGTTTCAAGGTCGATGGGTTTTTAAGCTCAGGCTCACCGTTGTTCCCTCACCCGGCGTCGACGCGATCTTCACTTTCGCCCCCATCAGCTCCGCTCTCCGCTGCATCCCGGCAAGCCCATTCCCGCCACCCGCCGCCGAAAGATCAAAACCCCGCCCATTGTCCCGTACCGACAACTCCAGATGCCGCTCATCGAACCTCACCTCCAGCCAGGCCTGCGACGCGTCAGCATACTTGGCCAGATTGTTGATCGCCTCCTTCAGGATAAGATACACATGCTGACGATGATCCATCGGCAGTCGCAGCTGGCGGATCTCCGGCTCGATATCGATCTCGTACTCGATGCCGCGGGCTTCAAAAAGCTGGGCGGCAAAACGCTTTACGCGAAGCATAAGACTCTCGAGGGTATCGTTGCGGGGATTGATGCTCCACACAATATCGTCCATTTTTTCAAGCAGGGAAAGCGAGTTGTCTCTTATCTCCTTCAACATCGGCGTCAGCGGAGTACCCCGCTCGCCGGCGCCATCCTCCGGGGCGCCCCCACCGGCCCGCGCGGCTTCTTCCTGCATCGCCATATCGCTCAGGATGGAGATACTGCTGAGCGTCGACCCCGTATCATCGTGCAGGTCTGTCGAGATCCTTGCCCGCAACCGCTCGATCGCCAGCGCCTGGTGCAGGCGGTATCTATAAAAGCCATACGCCATACCCAACAGGACTACAATGCACAACGCTGTGAACCAGGAGGTAGCCCAGAACGGCGCCGCAATGGAAAACCCGATGGCCGCGGGCTCCCGGCTCACAAACCCATCCCCGTTGCGGGCCTCGACAAGAAAACGATAGCGCCCCGGCGCGAGGTTCATATAGTTGACATACCGGCGATCGGTATAAGCATTCCAGCCCGTATCCAAACCTTCCAGCCGGTAACGGTAACGCACCCGGTCCTCATCCCGGAAGCTTAGCGCTGCAAAGTCGACCGACACATTATTTTGCGTATAACTCAGCCGCCGCAATTGCGTATCGCTGGTAAAAAGCCGGAACCCGCTGTCCGCCTGCCCGTTGACCGCAATCTTCAGCAGCCGCACCGGCGGAGCCAGACTGTCGGGCCGCTCTCCGTGCAGACTGTACTCCAATACTCCTCTCGCACTGCCCAGCCAGAGCGTGTCGGATTGCAGCAGCACCGTATTGAACTCCGTCGGCACCCGGTCGTCGTTGAACGTGATATGCCTCGCCGGTATCCCATACGCCCCCGATTCCAGCATATCGATCCCGTTATTGGTGGCCAAAAACACCTGCTGCCCGCCCACGACGATATCCTTCACCCAATTCCCGCTAAGCCCCTGCTCCCGCGTGATATTCCGCACCGCACCATCTCGCCCCGCACCCCCTCGCGTCGCATCCCCTGCGCCGGCATCACCTCCATCCCGCCCCACCACAAAAAGCCCACCCGTCCGCGTCCCTACCAGCAAATTTCCGCGATGGTCATCCCGCAGACTTCGCACCAGCAACTGCGGGTAACCGTTATCCTTAGACCACTCCCGCACAACCCACAAACTATCGAAGGGCCCAAACCCGTGCGACGCAGTTCGCATCCAATCTTCTTTCCGCAACCCCGAAAGAGCGTATCCGACCCACAAATACCCCGCCCCATCACGGCAGATACCCGCGATCCGCTCATCAATTACCCTGGCCTGCGCCAACTCATGGAACTGCTCATTTGCCAAACACACCACCTCCCCATGCTGTCCTCCCAGCCAAAGCACACCCGTGCTGTCCTCCGATATGCTCGTCACCAGCATCGGACTGCGCAGCCTCGCCACACCCTTGTCGATGCAATAGAGGCCTCCGGCACTGCAGACCCAGATCCGTCGCTTACTATCGGTCAGCATGGCGTAAACAAAACCGTAAGACTTCCCATCCGGCCTTCGATGATCCTTCGTCACTGCACCTTCCAACTGAAAAAGCGTATTGTAGCTCCCCGCCCAAAGCCGTTGCTGCCCGTCCTTGGCCAGCGCGATAATGGTCGCCCCTTCCTCGCCCTCCGGCACCGGAAAGAAACGGTAGCCCGCCGGCGTCAGCTTCGCAAGCCCATATTCCGTGCCCAGCCATACGATGCCCTCCACATCCGTAAACCCACAGGTCACCGCCGACGAAGGCAGGCCATTGTCTTTCGTAAAATGTTCCGGCGCATGCCCCCGCTGCTTCCGCCAGATCCCACCGCCGATCCCCGTGTACCAGATCGTACCTCCCTCATCGACAAATGCATTGCCGACAAAACCGGACACTACACACACCTTTTCTTCCTTCTGCCCTGTCACATAATACAACCCCTTATCCGTCGCGATCCAGAGCGTATCTTCAGTAACAACTAACTTGTTGATGTCATACCCTCTCATAAGATCGCCCGCATGCCGCCACCCATGATCCGTCTTCAGATAAAGCACCACCCGATCCGAAACCCCGATGAACACATCCCCCTGCCTCGTACACGCCGTCGCCGTAATCTGCCGCTCCAGGTCCCGATTTCCCGCATCCAACAACGCAAACCGCTTCCCATCAAAAACATAGGCATTATGATCCGTTCCGCACAACATCCGCCCATCCGGCAGCTCCGTCACATGCAACACACTATTGGCCTGCGAACTCACATTACTACTATCAGGAAGATAATTGGAGAATACCCCGCCGGCATACTTGTACAACCCACTATACCACGACCCGACCCAGATCTGACCCCGCCGGTCCTCGGCAAACTGCGTTACATAGATCTGCCCGCTGCGCGTCGCCATCTCCGGCTGCTGGAACCGGCTGCCGTCATACAGGTTGACGCCATTGTAGGTGCCCACCCACAACATGCCTCGCGAATCCCGCATTACCGCGCTGATAGGGTTGGCATTGAGCCCCTCCCGGATGCCATAACTCCTGATCGGCAACACCTGCGCATTCGCCATCCCAAACAGCGCCCACAAAAAAATTATGCTGAGTATCCTCATGTCGTCGGATCGTCGGCGCACTAACGCCGTTCCATACACAGCTCTATCAACACCCCATTGGTGTCTTTCGGGTGCAGAAAGCAAACAAGCTTATTATCCGCACCCTCCTTCGGCTCCGCATTCAACAGCGTAAATCCCGCCGCGGCGAGTCGCTGCATCTCCGCCAGGATGTCCGCCACTTCGAACGCGATATGATGCATGCCCTCACCCCGCTTGTCGATGTACTTGCTGATCACACTCTCGGGCCCCGTCCCCTGCACAAGTTCGATCTTCGTCTCCCCCTGCCGGAAGAAGGCTGTATTCACCTTTTCGCCCGCGACCTCCTCGGTCTTGTAACAGGGCGCCTGCAACAGGGTCTCGAAAAGGGGGATGCTGATCCCCAGGTCTTTAACGGCAATGCCGATATGTTCGACTTTGAGCATGACTAAAGATATTAATTTTGTGGAATGAACCTCCCCATCTATCTCGACTATAACTCCACCACACCCGTCGATCCCCGGGTGCTGGACGCCATGCTGCCCTATTTCACGGATAAGTTCGGCAACGCAGCAAGCCGGAGCCATGCCTTTGGCTGGGAAGGGGAGGAGGCCGTGGACATCGCCCGCGAACAGGTGGCGCGGCTCCTCGGTGCGGAAACAAAGGAAATAGTCTTCACCTCCGGTGCCACCGAAGGCGATAACCTCGCATTGAAAGGCGTCTTCGAAGCCTATGCATCGAAAGGCAATCACATCATCACCGTCGTCACCGAACACAAGGCGGTACTCGACAGCTGCCATCATCTGGAAAAGCTGGGCGGCGAGATCACCTGGCTGCCCGTCGACAGCGAAGGACTCATCTCGCTCGAAGAATTGGAAGCCGCCATCCGCCCGACAACCGTGCTCATCGCGATCATGTACGCCAACAACGAGATCGGAGTCATCCAGCCCGTAAAAGAGATCAGTCGCATTGCCAGAAAACACAACGTCCTCTTCTTTACCGATGCCACCCAGGCCGTCGGAAAGATCCCTATCGACGTCAATGCCGACGGCATCGATATCCTCACCCTCAGCGCCCACAAGATCTACGGCCCCAAAGGCATCGGCGCCATCTACGTCCGGCGGCGGGACCCCCGCGTCCGCCTCGCAGCCCAGATGGACGGAGGCGGTCACGAACGGGGAATGCGTAGCGGAACGCTAAATGTTCCCGCCATCGTCGGCCTCGGAAAGGCCTGCGAATACTGCGGCCAGGAAATGGAACAGGAAGCCGCTCGCATCGCCCAGCTGCGCGATTGGCTCGAAACCGGCCTTCTCGCTATTGAAGGCGCAAAACTCAATGGAAGCCGCCAATTTCGCCTCCCCCACACCACCAATATCTCCTTTCCCGGCGTCGACGGGGAAGCCCTGCTGGCCGGGCTGGGAAAGGACGTGGCCCTCTCCTCGGGTTCGGCCTGTACCTCAGCCTCCATGGAGCCAAGCTATGTCCTAAAAGCGCTGGGAGTAGATGATGATTTGGCACACAGCTCTTTACGCCTCGGATTGGGCCGCTTTACCACATCCGCCGAGATCGACTACGCCATCGGCCGTATTTCGCAAACCGTGTTAAAATTGAGGGAGCGAGCGTTAAAATAATACATGCGAAAATAAACACATGTGTTAATTAGAAATTTTCATAATGTATTTGGGAAGGTGCTAAAACAAAAAACCCGCCTGTTTAGGGGCGGATTTTTTCATGCAGTTGGTTTCGGTTGAATGTCTTTGTGGGACTCACACTCAATATAGTCATTTCGAAGGATCGGCTTGCCAACTAGAGTATGCGAATATAGGGATTCCTTTTATTCTACCCACTTTTCTGTTAGCTTTATTTAAAGAATTTTTTCACATTTCATTTATTTTAATGTACTCCTTCGGGTCCATAATGCTCCGGTTGACGCAATAATAGTGGGCTTCCATACGATTATATCGCATACTTTCGTGTCTATGTGGGCAGTATGCAAAAAAGAACTCCGCCAATTCTTTAGTAGTCTTACCGGTTATATCGCCATCATCGCCTTTCTGCTCCTCAACGGGCTCCTGCTTTTCGTTTTTCCGGACACGGATATCCTCAATTTTGGCTACGCCACACTGGACAAATTCTTCGAACTGGCACCCTGGATCCTGCTCCTGCTCACCCCCGCGATAACAATGCGCAGCTTTTCGGACGAATTCCGCATGGGAACCTTCGAAACCCTGCAGACCATCCCACTGACCCGCACCCGGCTCATCCTGGGGAAATACCTTGCCAGCCTGATCGTCGTCCTGATCGCCCTCCTGCCGACCCTGGTCTATTTTCTTTGTATCCAACGCCTCGCTGGTCAGGGCGGCATCGACACCGGCGCCACGATCGGCAGCTACCTGGGACTCCTGTTCCTGGCAGGCGTCTTCACAGCCATTGGCATCTGGTGCAGCAGCTTCACAAACAATGCCGTCGTCGCCTTTATCGTCGCAGCCTTCGCCTGCTTCATCCTCTATAGCGGATTTGGCGCCCTAAGCACTCTCCCGGCCTTCACCGCCGGCCTCGACTACTACATCGGGATGTTGGGCATCGACTTCCACTACCGGAGCATCAGCCGGGGTGTCGTAGATTGTCGCGATCTGCTCTATATCCTGAGCGTCATCACGCTCTTCCTCTATCTGACCAACCGGCACCTCGCCGGCAGACGCCTCGCCGCAAAAGGCAAACGCGCCTGGGTTCAGCCCATCGCCTGCCTCCTCGTGCTCGCGCTCATTAATTTCGCGGCCTCCCATCTCCTCTACCGCATCGACCTCACCCAGGAAAAGCGCTACACCCTGAGCACCTCGACAAAAGAAATGCTTGGCCGCGTGGACGACAACATCCAGATCGACTTCTTCCTCGCCGGCAACCTGAAGGCCGGGATAAAGAAGCTCGCCCAAAGCACAAAGGATATCCTCAACGAATTCAACGAATATACCGACGGCAAGATCCGCGTCCACACCTTTGACCCGCTCACCACCCTCGACGATACCACCAAGGTCAATTTCCTCGACTCGCTCCGCCGGATGGGCATCCAGCCGATGACCCAGGTCGCACAGGCAAAAAGAGGCGACGAGGAAACCCAGCGCGTCGTGATCCCCGCCGCCATCGTTCGCTATAAGGATCGCGCCTATCCCGTCAACCTCCTCGTTCAGGGCGTACAAAACGGTGGCCCGGGCCAGCCGGAAGAACAGCTCTATTCCAATGCCGAGACCCTACTGGAATACAAATTCGGCAGCGCCATCGACAAGATCACGGCAAAGGATGTTCCGCGCATCGGCTATGTTGTAGGCAATGGAGAACCCCTCGACTACCGGGTTTACGATCTGATTGAAGACATCCGCCACAACTACCATTTCGGCATCATCCCCCTCGATAGCGCCGCCGTGATCCCATCGACCTTCAACGCGATCGTCATCGTAAAACCAACCGAAAAATTCACGGAAAGGGAGAAGCTCACCCTCGATCAATATGTCCTCCATGGCGGCCAGATCATCTGGGCCATCGATAACCTCCACGCCGAAAAAGACAGCCTTCGCCAGGAACAGGGGACCATTGCATTCGACCGCAACCTGGATCTCGAAGACCTTTTCTTCCGCTATGGCGTCCGCGTCAACAAAGATCTCGTCGAGGACGGCGGACAGTCGGCCAACCTCTCCCTCGTCGTCGGAATGCAAGGCAACAAGCCGCAGATCGAAGCCCTGAAATGGCCCTACTATCCGCTGCTCAGCGGAAGCCTGACCCATCCCATCTCCAAGAACCTCGATCCCGTTTGGTCCCAATTCGCAAACTCCATCGATACGGTAAAGGCGCCGGGAATAAAAAAGACGGTCCTGCTTCAAACCTCCGCGAATGCCCGGCGTGTCAGCACACCGGCACTCATCTCGCTCGATGTGCTCAAGTATAAGGATGACATGAAAATGTTCCCCGAGGCGAACATCCCCGTCGCGATGCTGCTCGAAGGGAAGTTTCGCTCGCTGTTTGCCAATCGTCTCTCATCCGTGATGGTCGACAGCCTGGCCAATATCTACCACTCACCGTTTGTGTCGGAGGCCACAACACCCGGTCGCGTGATCGTCGTCGCCGATGGCGATATCTTCATGAATGAGGTAACGTCGAGACCCTCACCGCTTCCCCTTGGCTTCAGCCCCGACAACAATTTTACTTTCGCCAACAAGGACTTTGTAGAGAACTGTCTCGAATACATGGTCAATCCCTCTCATATTCTCGAGACTCGCTCAAAGGACTTTACGCTTCGCCTGCTCGACCCCGCGAAAGTGGAGACCGATCGCTCCTTCTGGCAGTTCATCAACATCGGTCTGCCGATCGTTCTCGTAGTCCTAGGGGGTTACACCTATCAGCTCGTCCGCCGGCGTCGCTTTGCAAAAACTTAGTAGACAACCGTTGTTCTTTTAATTGCGTTTTGCACTAGCAAAACCTATTATTAAGCCATGAAACTCTACCAAATTAGTCTGCTATTGCTGCTCCTTGCGACAGCCTGCAGCAGGAACTCCGGCGGTAACAACATCCCGCCCACCGGCCTGCAGGCGAACATGACAGGCAAATGGATCATCAACACCGTCACCTTGTTTTATTTCGATTCCACAGGCGCGCAATATGGCTCCGGAAAATTTGTTGACTCCGTCCCCACCGGGTACTATTATCAGTTCAACAGCAACAACACCTGGATGGAAGTGCTCGCCGATAGCCTTTCGATCAATGGCCTGGGCGGCACGTTTTCCATTGACGGCGACAGCAGCTTCGTCCTCGTGAATCCTGCCGCCCCGGAACCCGAACCCTGTAAAATGGATACCCTGACATCCGGCATTTTCGTCTTTCACCACGAGCGGGGCACGCATTACAACGGCGTCACACCCGGCTATATTCGCTACCTCTTCCACATGACCCGCGGTAACTAACGAACCAACCCCCTCTCCCCACATCTGCCTGAACCACCTGACTTTTGTGTATCTTTAGGGCACAATTACAGGCATGAGCCCACTCGCAATCACGTATTTGACTTTTGGCATTGTTCTTTTACTGGCTATCGTCTTCGACCTGGGTCTGCTAAGCAAGAGGGAAGCAACTATTTCGATAAAAAAGGCGCTTTTTCAAACCATCTTCTGGGTCGGGCTGGCCATGGCTTTCTTTGTTTTCATTTGGTTCGAAGACGGTCATAAGACGGCTCTCGAATATTTCAGCGCCTACCTAATGGAGTGGAGCCTCAGCATCGACAATATCTTCGTGTTTATCCTCATCTTCACCTTCTTCCGCGTCAAACCCCTCTACTATGCCCGGGTATTGCTCATCGGGATCATGATGGCCATATTTTTGCGCGTCATCTTCATCACCGTGGGCATCGCGTTGGTGGAGCGCTTCCATTGGCTGCTCTACATATTTGGCGGCATCCTCATCTACACGGGTCTGACCATGTTCTTTACAAATCACGATGAGGAAATGCATGTGGAAGACAACAGCGTCTACAAGTTCCTGAAGCGCCTCCTGCCCCTGACCAGTAGCGATGGCAACGGCAAGATGCGGATCACCATCGACGGCAAACGCCGCTACACCACCCTGTTCGTCGTCGTCGTCCTGCTCGCCACCACCGACATCGTCTTTGCCGTCGACAGCATCCCGGCCGTCTTTGGCATTACCCGCGAAAAGCTGGTCATCTATACCTCCAACATCTTTGCCGTCCTGGGCCTTCGCTCCCTGTTCTTCCTGCTCCGCGGGGCCGTCGATAAATTCAGCCATCTTCAGCAGGGCATTGCCGTCGTACTGGTATTTGTGGGCGTCAAGATGTTGATAGAATACTTCGACATCGTCCTCCCGGTATACGTATCCCTGCTCGTCATCCTGGTTTGCATCGCCGGTGGCATCCTCTATTCTCTTTGGACCAACAGCCGTAAGAAACAAAAAGATGGTGTATAACATCGCCCATATCAATGAGATTATCGGCGGCCGCCTGATCACGGGCGGCGCAGATGGGAACATCGAACACCTGCTGCTCGACAGCCGACGGGTCATCTTCCCCGCAACATCACTCTTCTTCGCTCTTCGCGGACCACGCAGGGATGGCGGCCAGTTTACAAGGGAGCTGTACAAACGCGGGGTTCGCAACTTTGTTCTCGAACAGGATACCGACCTCCCCGAAGCCAACCTGATTATCGTAAAGGATTCCCTCGCAGCCTTGCAACAACTCGTCGCCCACCACCGCGCGCAATTCTCCATTCCCGTCATTGGCATCACCGGCAGCAACGGCAAGACAATTATCAAGGAATGGCTGAATCAGTTGTTGGAAGAAGACTTCAACACGGTCCGAAGCCCCAAAAGTTATAACTCCCAAACCGGCGTCCCCCTTAGCGTCTGGCAAATAGGTCCGCAGCATCAACTGGCGCTCTTTGAAGCCGGCATCTCGAAGCGCGGAGAAATGCAACGGCTCGAGCCGGTCATCCGCCCCACTATCGGCATCTTTACCAACCTCGGTGAAGCCCATAGCGAAGGCTTCAGCAGCCGGGAAGAAAAGGCAGCGGAGAAGATGAAATTGTTTACCCACGCGGAAACGCTCGTCTTCTGCAGCGATCAATCCGAGGTTGTACGCGCCGTTCCGCCTGGGCCAAAGCTCTTTTCCTGGGGCCGGAAGCCCGACGCAACGATGCATATCGGGTCCATCCAAACGCAGGAAGGCTGGACTTCCATCGACATCTCTCATCGATCTGCCGGTTTCTCCGTCTCGATACCCTTCACCGATCAGGCATCGATAGAGAATGCATTGCACTGCGTGGCCGTGATGCTGTACCTTGATCTGCCGATCGAAAAGATCGTATCCCGTCTCGCCCGCCTCGCGCCCATCGCCATGCGGCTCGAACTAAAAAGCGGCATCAACCATTGTTCCGTCATCAACGACAGCTATAGCGCCGATCTCAACTCGCTGTCGATTGCACTCGACTTCCTTTCTCAGCAACAACAGCACAATAAGCGCACCGTCATTCTCTCCGACTTCCTTGAGAGCGGGCGCAACGAGAACGAACTCTATGCCATCATCGCCCAAACCCTCGGCCAGAAACAGGTGGACCGCCTCATTGGCATCGGCCCGCAGATCGGCGCCCATGCCGCCGTCATTGGTCAATGGTTCCCCGGTGAAGCGATCTTCTTCCCTACCGTCGGATCTTTTCGCAACGACTTCGCCAAATTGCACTTCCGGGATGAAACGATCCTCATAAAAGGCGCGCGCGTATTCGAGTTCGAGGAGATCGACCGGCTCCTCACCGAGCAGATCCATCAGACCGTGATGGAAGTCGATCTCAACGCCATGGCCGGTAATCTCCGGCAGTTTCGCCAAATACTGCAACCCGGGACGCGGATCATGGCCATGGTCAAAGCCTTTGGCTATGGCAGCGGCAGCTTCGAGATCGCCAATTTATTGCAATTCCATGGCATCGACTGGCTGGGTGTGGCCTATGCCGACGAAGGCGTCGCCTTGCGCAAGGGCGGAATTCGGGTACCCATCATGGTGATGAATACCGAGAACAGCAGCTTCGATCTGTTGGTGGAATACAACCTTCAGCCCGTCATCTATTCTTTTTCCCTGTTGCACACCTTCGACCGCTGGTTGAAAAAGGAAGGCATCCCCGCCTTTCCCGTGCACATCGAACTCGAGACAGGGATGAACCGGCTGGGTTTCCCCCCCGAAGAGATCGAAAGTCTGCTGAAGATCCTGCCCGCCTCGGCGTTCAAGGTCCTCAGCGTCTTCAGTCATTTTGCCGCCAGCGAGGAAGCCCAGCAGGATGCTTTTACCAAACAGCAGGCGGAGACCTATAAGGCCACTGCCGATCGTATCGAGCGGACCCTGGGTTACTCCTTTCTCCGGCATATCGCGAATTCCGCGGGTATCATCCGTCATGCGCATCTCCAGATGGACATGGTGCGGCTGGGGATCGGGCTCTATGGGATCGACCCTGCGGGTTCCGATACGCTGGAGCTGCAGGAAGTGTCGACACTCAAAACCACCATCGCCCAGATCAAGCATTTGCACGCCGGGGATACTGTCGGGTATAACCGTCGGGGAGTTGCTGCCGCCGGCACCGTCACCGCCACCGTCCGTATCGGGTATGCCGATGGCTATTCCCGGAGTCTCGGCAATGGAGTGGGAAAGATGTGGATCAACGGCCGCCTCGCACCAACTATCGGGATCATCAGCATGGACATGACGATGATCGACATTACCGGCATTCCCGGCGTCAGAGAAGGCGACGAGGTGATCGTCTTCGGCAAAGAGCTATCTGTCAGGCAGTTAGCCCTCTGGTCGCAAACCATCCCCTACGAAATTCTCACCAGCGTCTCACAGCGCGTTAAAAGGGTATATTTCGAGGAGTAGACAATCCCCCAACGGCGGGCAAATTCAATGGGCAGGATTGCCTATATTTGAACTTCTATTGATACATTATTAATCTGTTGTAAGTGAAGGCCAGGACCATCTTTTTAATCGTTTTGTTGATTATCGTCGCAGATCAGTCTCTGAAAATTTGGGTAAAGACGCACATGCCGTTAAGCCATCCCGCCGACTTCTACCGGGATCCGGTGTCGCCATATGACAATGGGATCAAACTATTGGGGGACAAAGCGCAGATCTACTTCGTGGAAAATGAAGGGATGGCCTGGGGCTGGAAATTCGGCGGCAGCTGGGGCAAGATGGCCCTCACACTCTTCCGTCTCGTCGCCGTCGTCTTCGGCGTCTACTACATTCAGACGATCATCAGGAAAAAATATCACCGCGGCTTTATCATTTGCGCGGGCCTCATCTTTGCCGGTGCTCTCGGCAACCTTCTCGACAGCATGTTCTATGGACTCATCTTTGAGCACAGCACGTATGATCATGTGGCAAAGATCTTTCCCAAACATGGCTATACCACCTTCCTCCATGGCCGGGTAGTGGACATGCTCTACTTCCCGATCATAAAAACGCACTACCCGGGCTGGTTCCCATTTGTAGGCGGCGACGAATTCGAATTCTTCAGCCCCGTCTTCAACCTGGCGGATGCCTCCATCTCGGTCGGCGTCATAGCGATCCTACTCTTCCAAAAGCGATTCTTCCACAAACGTCCCGGCGCCGGCGCACATTCGCTCGAAGGACAAGCCAAAGTGGATGCCGTGCAGGCATGACCGACCGGAGGGAGGTCGGCCGAAGGCCCTGACAAAAAGGGCCACCTTTAGGTGGCCCATCGTAGGATAATCACTGCGCGGTTTACTGGTTCATTACCTTTACCAACTTCTGAGAAACCAGTTGGTCATTACATTGTATCTGCAACGCATACGCCCCGGGAGGCACCGCGCCCAGATCATAAAGAGTAAAAACATTCAATCCTTGGGTTAATGGCTGGCGGACCCTGCGCAAGAACCGCCCATACATATCCACAAGGCTGATATTCGCCATTCCACTGGCCGGCGCCGTCAGCTCGATGTTGATATGATCTACAAAGGGGTTCTGAACGCTCCGCACTTCGAAAGACAGGTTACTGTTACTAAGGAGTACAAGACCACTATTTCTACGGGCCGAAGCCACGATCATGTCTATCCGGTAATAGGTCTGGAGCCCGACGGGATTCGGGTCTGCGAAAGTATATGCCGCCCCGCCGCCATTGCCGCCAACACCAGGGAGCGTGACCAGTGTCGTGAAATGCACCCCATCGTCGCTGCGCATTACGGCATAGGCCAGGTTGTTGACTTCATCGGTCGTCGTCCACTGTAGATTGCCCAGCCCATCTTTCACCTTGCCGCTAAACGACAGCAGGGTAGTGGGCAAGACGGTCATACAATTGACGCCATATACATATTTGGGTTGGTTAGTCGTAAAGAAACAGCCGTTCGTATTCAGGTTCGAGTCCGTACTCGCCACGATAAGCCGGTAGACCGTGACAGTATTAGTGGCGGAGATCCGGTAGTACCTCGTCACCGTATCGACATACAGCCCCGTGGAGGCATTGTACACCGGCACGGCCGACCCGTTCGCCGCGCGGCCCAGCGTATCCAGCGGCGGTGTCACCCACGTAACCCCACCGTCGTTACTCTGCTGCATCTTCCATTGCGTATAGTTGCTGACATAGGAAGAGATTTTGAATTTGATGGAATCGTCCGCGCCCTGGCAGAGCGTATCCGGTTTATCTGGTGTCAGCAGCAGATCGGGTGGACAGGTAGCCAGCGCAATATCATCGAGCGCCCAGTCATTACCCCCGCCACCGGAAGCGTTGTTGCGAATGGAGATCGTGATGGAATTTTGGCTCGGACCTGTCAGCAGAACAAAACCCCGCTGCTGCCAGCCCACTGTGTCGAGCTGACCGGTAGAGATGCGGTCGATGCCATCCACCACCAGCGTAAGATTGGGAAGCACGCCCGGAGTATACTCGGCAACACTGGCCGTATCGATACCACAATTCGGACACACGTTCTTGAACCAGGCAGAGAACTGATAATAGGTATTGGGACACAACCCGGAGATCACCTGGTGATAGGCCTCGCTCGTAGCCAGGTCGGCGTTGACGAGCAGCATATAGCCGGCATCCGTGTTGTTATCCGGTGGAGCATTACCCGCGGCGGTAGTAGTGCCCGTATGGTCGCCGGCGATATACCAGAATCCGCCGAACTCGCGGTTGGAACACAACAGCGGGCTGCCCGCGGGCGGCGATCCGCAACTGGGCTGCCGGTTAGCCCCCGGGAAGGTGGAACTGGTCGGACTGACGTTATTGACGATGGAATAGTAGCCGTCATTGATGGTCGTCGTCGTACTGCTGTTATTCAGATAGGTATAACCCGGGATCAGATAGGTCGGCGGTGCACTCCGGTTCCGCCCGACCCCGTGCCCGAACGTACCACCCGATTCGGCGGCGAAGTTGGTGCTGGAGCCGTTGGCGCAGAGGGTACTCGGTTTTTGGATCAGGATCTTATACGGCAACCCATAGAGAAAGCTGTCGACCGCGATCGTGCTCGACGTCCGATAGGCGATGACCCCGGTGCCGAGCGTGATGGTGTCACCATAACCCCCCGTCACCTTTACGCGGAAGGCCGTAGTGGTAAGCGTCCCCTGCGAGAATTTCGGGAAGCTGGTGTTGCCCGTGATCGTACCCGCATTGGTGGAGTTGCCGGTAGACATAAACAACAGACCCGCGGGCGCGGCTGCGCCCGTACCGAGATTGATGCGTATCTGGTATCCCCCCGCATAACCAGGATTGGAATTATAAGTGCCCGGGTCGGCATCGCCTTTATAGGAATAGCGCCGCATGATCAGACCCTCATTGCTGATAAGCCGTAGCCCATCATTGGAGTCGGCAAGGATAATGGCAGTATTACTGGGGACACTATCGTAATACCGCACCTTATACATCTTACCGGTGCCGTTATAGCTCTGATTGACATAAAAATTGACTCGGATCTCGAGGGAATCGCCCGGTTCTACCGGTCCACCAACAGCCTTCTTACTGAGATTGATATAGCTATTGCCCCATTTGAGCATAGCCGTAGCTTGCGCATGCGTATAGCCGCGGAAGAGAAGAATTATTAGCAACGATCCCACAAGCCTATGAAGCCCAGGCCTGGCGGGTAGAATTGTTTTCATGGATACATGTCATTTTCAAGGGTTATCGGACTACTGCGGAAAACAATATTACATAAAGGTAGGTGGAAAATGGTTGGATTGCAATCGTATAATTACAGCCCTTTAGTGGAAATCTACTATTTCGATTATTGACAATTATGTTTTACTTTACAATATCCAAATCCATGAAAAACAGCTATACTTCACGATATTGTCTGTTTATATACCTGTGCCTGTGCACATCTCTGAAGCTTTCCGCGCAAACTACGCTTACCTGGTACGGTCAAACTTTCCGGATCGACACACTCTATCCGGCCACCGGCTCGACGGGAATGAGTTCCCCCTGGGAGGTTCTCTATGGACCCGATGACTCTCTGTGGGTAACCGAATCTCATAGCTATAAGATCTACAAGATCCATCCCGGCGATAAGGGTAGCCGGGTCGTCCTCGACATGAACGGCCTGAAGGACTTTACCGCTGCTACCGCCAACCCCTGGCCGCAGGGTGGCCTCATGGGTCTCGCGCTTCACCCCGACTTCTACTCCGGCAAACCCTGGGTATACATTGCCTATGTCTATCACCTCATCGGCTGCAGTGATGATGGCGCAGGTACCCATTGCAGCTACAATACAAAGATCGTCCGGTACAAGTATAGCTTTTCAAATGGCTCCCTTACATACATGGACGATATCCTCTCCGGTCTGCATGGCAGCAACGACCATAACTCCGGACGCATCAGGATCAGCCCCCTGCCCGAAGGCGACGGCCGTTACCACCTTTACTACACAATCGGTGACCAGGGCGCCGGTAACCTCACAAATAAATATCGGACCAACTACGCCCAGGATACGACGGTCGTCGAGGGAAAGGTACTTCGACTCAATGTCGAGCCCGATCTCTCCCAGCCACCCGCCTCCCAGTGGATTCCGACCGACAACCCCTGGCCAAACAGCCCCATCTACACCTTCGGCCACCGGAATCCCCAAGGTCTCGACTTCGGCTCCGTCGACGGCGGCGCTTCCTATATTCTCTACAGCAGCGAACACGGCGATCAATCCGACGACGAGGTAAATATCATCGTCCCCCATACCAACTATGGCTGGCCGAAGATTGCGGGGCTTTGCGATGATAACTATACCTCCACAGCGGGCGACAGCATGTACCTCGCCAATAAAGCCGTGATCAGTGAACATGGATTTTGCGACACTACGCAAACGACGCTCGCCGAGCCGATCTTCTCCTTCTATAACTGGGGGCGTAGCGCCAACAAGACCTCCGGCGCCAAAGGAAATATGTACTGGCCGACGATCGCGCCCTCGGCGATCCGCTTTTACGGTCAGGGCGCCATCCCGGGCTGGAATTATTCTTTGCTGATCCCTTCGCTGAAGAATGGACTGTTCCGGCTGAAACTGACTGCCGATGGACTGAATATCGATAGTACCGCCGGCCCCAGCGATACCCTGCACTATCTGGCCGGCTACCGCCTGCGCAACATCACCATCGCCCCGACGGGGGATACCCTGTTCCTGGCGGTCGACAACTCCTGTTGCACCCTGGGATCCAGCGGGACCATCGGTAACTCCGCGAGTTCGCCCAACCTGGGCTTTATTCTTCGCATGGTCTATCTCACCACTTTACCTCTTCACGATACGACGCTCAAATCACCTCCAAGAACCGCCTGGTCTGCGCGCGTCTATCCCAATCCAGCTCATGACATGCTCTATATCGACGCCCCCGCCGGCGAACAGAAACCCTGGATAGCGCAGCTATACAACACTGCCGGTCAACCGCTCCGAACCCGGACCGCCACCACCGATCAGTTCACCCTCGACCTCCATGGCCTGCCCCCTGGCGTCTACATCCTCCGGCTCACTAGCGCTACAGGAGTTACATCTATGATTAACAAAGTGTTGATCGACTGATCAAAGGCTTGCACCATCAAAAACCTTTATGTAAATTTGCGTAGTAGTATTTACGTACCCCACTGACAAAGGCAATTGCGAAGTCACCTATCATTGCAGCTCCGATGAAGCCCGCTTCTGGGATTTCGATCGGGGAACCGTTGCCCAGCACAAAGCCAAAGAACACTGGGATCATTCGATCCGGGAGGTTTTCCTGCACAGAGGTTAACAAAACCTTATAAGAGTTTCCACCTGTCAAAAGACCGGCGGCATTGTAATATTTTTGGCGCACACGCGACTAAAAAGTAAAAAGAATGTCCGCTCACCACGTCTTTGTCCTCATTGTAATACAACTCTTTCTACTCCTTACCCCTTCCATTGGTGCTTACAAGCTCTTCGAAAAAGCCGGTGTGCCGGGCTGGAAAGCTTTTATCCCCATTTACAATACCTGGATCATGATGACCCTGGCGGAAAGACCAAAACACTGGGTCTTCTGGCAGTTCATCCCCGTCGTGGGCTGGTTCATCACCATGGCCATCTATGTCGAATACGTCAAGGTCTATGGGAAGTTCCATCTTTACGAGCACGCCCTCGCCGCTTTGATCCCGGTATTCTATTTCCCCTACCTCGGCTGGGACGCAAAGACAAAATTTATCGGCGGCGCAGAAGCCCGCAAACATAAAAAAAGCAAGGGCCGCGAATGGATCGACGCCGGTGTCTTTGCCGTGGTGGCCGCGACCCTGATCCGCACCTTCGTGTTCGAAGCCTACGTCATTCCCACGGGATCGATGGAAAAGACCCTGTTGGTCAACGACTATCTCTTCGTCTCCAAATTCGCTTACGGTCCTCGCATCCCCATGACACCGTTGGCCATTCCTTTCGTCCATAACACCCTGCCGCTCGTCGATCGCAAATCCTATGTCCAGTGGATCGAGCTTCCCTATGTCCGCTGGTTCGAAAGCCCCGTCAAACGCGGCGACGTCGTCGTCTTCAACTTCCCCGAAGGCGACACCCTCATCAACAAGGAAGAGTACCTTTCGGTCGATCCCTACTACGACGTGATCCGGCGTCTCGGCAAAGGAAACTCCGACTCCGGCCGCCAGCTCGTATTGAACGACCCCGATCAATATCCCCTCATCATCCATCCCCCGGACAAACAGGAGAACTATATCAAGCGCTGCGTGGGGATCCCCGGCGATACCATCCAGCTAAAGGATCAGATCGTGTACATCAACGACAAACAACAGCCGCTGCCACCCTTGTCTCAGACAAAATATATCGTAAAGACCAAGGGACAGCCCTTCGACGAGAACATAATGCTGGACGAATATGATCTGGATATCACCGACCCCGGTGATCTTTCGCCGACCAACAACAATAATGAATATACGATGCGGCTCACGGCCCGCGCAAAGGATAAGATGATCCGCAATGGCCTCATCGATAGCATCAGGCCCGTCATCGACTCCAGTCAGGCTGTTTGGCCCTATTCCCCGCTTGCGCCCTGGAAGCTCGACAACTATGGTCCTCTCTTCCTCCCACACCGCGGTTCCGCCGTCGAACTCACCCCAACCACCTATACACTCTATCAGCGCGCCATCCGCGTTTACGAAGGCAATAAGTTCGAACTTCGCGACGGAAAATATTATCTCAATGACCAGGAGGTTCATAGCTACACCTTCCGCTACAACTATTACTGGATGATGGGTGACAACCGCCACGAGAGCCAGGACTCCCGCTACTGGGGACCCGTTCCCGAAACCTTGGTCGTCGGTAAAGCCTCCCTCATCTGGATGAGCTGGGGCAAAGGCATCCGCTGGAGCCGCCTCTTCCGTCCCATAAAATAAAGGTCCGGCCGCAAGGCCGGACCTTTATTTTATATAAATCGGTACACCCGGAGGGCTTGCCGATCGCTTACTTCGTGTCCCAGAACAACTTCGTCTCCACCTTATCTCCGCCAACCGCCGCCGCGGCCTGCGTATAATTGGTGCCATTCACCGTCTGCTCGCTCTGCGGATAGTACAACCGGTTCGGGAAACCAGATATCGCACCCACCGGCGCGGGCAACACAGGATAATCCAGTCTCCTGATATCGACCCATTCGTGGTCGGGATGGTTATACAGCGAGATCCACTTTTGCAGGGCGATCTTTTGAAGATCGGTACCGGCGGCAGTAGCATATGCAACAGAAGGATCGGCCAGGTAGCGCGTCACCGAACTATCGGCCCCGCCCCAGTACTTGATGCTTTGACGAATACCCTCTTCATAGTGGCTCTGCACCGTGCCCCCTACATTAAAACCCCTTGCGACGGCTTCTGCCCGGAGGAATTCCATCTCGGAATAATCCAGCACCACATAGGGAAGACTGCTGGCGCTATCCTTCGTCGATGGCCCGGATACGGTCGAAAAGGTAGTCTGAACGCCCATGACGGCGCCGACGTACTTTCCACTGGCGGGGGCTTTCCCGTAATAAGAGGTCAGCCGCGGGTCGGCGTTGGAGAGCAACTGATCCATCATAAACTTAGACGCGACATAGTCATTGCGTTTTGCAGTGACAAAATTGGCATACATAGGATTGTTGCTAGGTGTGGAGCCATATTTCATGATCGCATTCTGGGCTGTGGAAGTGATGGCCTTGGGGCTGCCGGCCTCTACCTGAGCCTTCGCGGTTGCGGGGTCTACGTCCGCCAGCGTCATCCCGAACAACACCTTCAGGGAATTGCCAAAGCTGATCCAGTTAGGAATACTGCCTGCAAACCAAAGGTCTTCCGACACTGCAAAACCCGATCCGCTTGTACTCAGGTTGGAAAGATCTTTGTCCAACCGTGCCAGCAGGTCCATGTAAATGGTCTTCTGGTCATCATATTTCGGGAAAAGATTGTTCGGATTCAGCGCCTCGGTGTAGGGAACATTGCCAAAAGAGGTGACGAGGATATACCAGGTATACACTGCCGTGATATCCACACAGGCCCGGCGGTTGGCAATGGTCGCAGCAGAGTTCGTTGCGTCCGGAGTCTGCGTGCTGAGGATACTGTCACTCCGCTTGAGATCGTTCAGCGCATCCCTGTACAGTACGGTCCACTGGGTAGTAGGCATACCGGAGGTTTGGAAATTATACTGGGCATTGTCCTCGATGATGGACTGGGCCATATACTGCACGATGTGCAGCGTAATATTGCCGCCGCCATTGGAGGCCAGCTGATTCGTAAGACTCAGCGTGCCATTGGTAAAAAGCGGCGCGGCGGGCACCACGGCGGCTTTTTTCGTCTGATCGTTGTATGAGGATATATCCTTCGTACAAGCCCCGAAGAGCAATACGGCCGGAAGGAGATATAAAATTGACTTTGTCATGTTGCTGATTTTAGAATTGCATTTTTAAGTTTACACCAAGGGAACGGACAGTCGGATAGGAACCAAATTGAAGTCCCTGGTTGTTACCGGCGGAAGCGCCGTCTTCCGGATCGGCCATCGGAAGGTTCTTATGAATGATCCAGAGATTTCGGCCGAGCAGCTGGATATCGACGCCCTTGATCACCTTCGACGCCCCGCCAAAGACCTGGCCGCCGATATGATAGCCTAAGGAGAGCTCACGCAGCTTGATATAGCTGGCATCGTAGGCCTCATCCGGCGGAGGCAACAGCAGGCTGTTTCCCGATGCTATCGCGGAGCGTGTCGTATTAGTGGTGCCGTCGGCTTTTACCCCCGGCAGGATGATGCCGCCGCCTTGTGCAACAGGCAGCCGCTTGTCATTACCCAAATCGTTCTTGCCCGTGCTGGCAAACAGAATACCCGACTGCTGAGCGTAGTACTGGTCCAGCGACCACACCGTACCGCCTTTCCGGGCATCGATCAGGAAGGACAGGCTTAAGCCTTTGAATTTAAATGTATTCGTAATACCGCCGATCCAGTCCGGATTGAAATTTCCAAGGACATTGGTAGTTGTGGTGCTCAGGACATACGCACTTCCGTCGTTAGTCACCACCTTCTGACCTTTGATGTAGGTGTAGGTCTGGCCCATGATCTGACCATAAGGCTTACCCACCGAGGCGTTCACCGAGATGCTCGCCTGGTAGGTACCCAATTGCAGATTTGTCGCGCCATTGTTGAGGGACACCACCTTGCTACGGTTACGGGTCCAGTTTGCCGTCACCTCCCAGGAGAAATTGCGGGTCTTTACCGGCTGTGCGAAGAGCGACACTTCAAAACCCTGGTTCTGCAGATTACCTGCATTGACGAATTTGCTGGTATAGCCTGTCGTAGCCGATGTGGCGATAGCGAGGAGCTGATCGACCGTATTGGTATGATAATAGCTCGCGTCGAACCCGATGCGGTTCTTCAGGAAGCTCATTTCCAGACCGATTTCCTTGCTGTTCGTTCTTTCAGGCTTCAGCTTGTCATTGTTCTTGGTATTCGGCAGGGAGAAGAGGATGCTGGAAGTAGTACCGGCGACAAAGGGAGTAGGCTGGTCATATACATCCTGGATGGATTGGGGAGGGGCATCATTACCCACCGTAGCGTAGTTGGCGCGCAACTTACCTGAGGACAACCAGTCGAAATTATTCTTCAGGTGCTCGTAAAACTGCCAGCTGCCGGAAATAGCATAATAGTTATACGCGTTGACAGCCACCGGAAGCGTGGAACTCCTATCCCGGCGAAAGGTTCCGTCAAGGCTGAAAGCATCCCGCCAGGTGAAAGTAGCGCCGGCGAAATATCCATCCACCGCCTTCGGCGCAGAGGTTTCCACAGGTGCAGGGACGGCGCCTACAGAGTTGGAGATGGCGTAGAGCCCCGGGATGATCAGCCCACCCGTTGTATACTGGTAGACGGAGGTATTGACATCCCGGCGCATGTTGACGCCTAAGAGGCCGTTGAACTTAAGGTCCTTATTGATATCCTTATTCACCGTTGCGATGAGATCATAGTTGAGCTCGCGGAAAAAGGCGTTGAGCCGGGTATAGCTCGGAGTGCCGATGCTGGTGACGGCTATACGCTCCTCCTGCTGCTGATCGTAAGTGTCCACCGAGATCCGGCCCATGACATTCAGCCAATCCAGCACTTGGTAACTGAGCTGCACATTGCCGTAGGTGCGGTTGCGGGTATCGTTCTCAAAATTGTTATAGACCGACCACCACGGGTTATTGTAAGAGAAGGGAACGAGTCCGGCTGTGGTGGTAGGATCAGCCCAGTTCCAGGTGATATTCTTATGGGTCCTGTCAAAGGCTGCTTTCTGTTCTTTATAGTCTACGTTGACCTCGCCGTACTGACGGAACTGGGTGTTGAGGTTACGGGTTCCGTCATAACCCGTGGCGTTGCGGCCCAGCCCCGTTTCCTGTATATAGTTGGCTGCTGCGGAGACGGTGATCTTGTCGGTAAGCTTGTAGCTGGCCCCGAAGTTGATCGTATTGCGGCCGTCCATGCTGTTGGGTATCGTACCTAATTCATTGAGCCGGGTAAAGCCCAGCTTATAGGATCCTTTTTCGTTGGCGCCATCCAGGAATACGCTTTCGTTATTCGATATCGCGGTCTTGAAGAAGTATTCCGGCCCGTGTTTTGGCGCAACCCAGGGGGTGGCCTTCATATAGTTCGGGCTTGTCGGATCGAACGCATCCCACTGGTAGACATTGATGCTCGGGTCGAACTTGGGACCCCAGCTTCGGGGAGCGTTGGTATTGACAATGAGATCGGGCACTCCGTCACCATTGATATCCTTGGAAATAAAGCCCCCGGTGGCCAGGTTGTCGCTACGACCGGCGCCATAGAGATTCTGCCGTACTACAAAGGTAGATCTGTCGATCCGGCCGACGGTGATACCCGCATTGGTGGTGATGTTGGAGCCGCTGCGGCCCTTCCTGGTCGTTATCATGATAACTCCGTTGGCAGCGCGGCTTCCATAAAGGGCGGTTGCAGCCGCACCTTTCAGCACGTTGATGGAGGCGATGTCGTCCGGGTTGATATCGGAGGCGGTATTGCCCAGATCATATCCGCCGCCGCTGCCCAGACCGGTGCTGGAGCCGCCGGTGGTGGTGTTGCCGTTGGTGGTGTTGGTGCTGCTGCCGGAAATGCGGATGGTGTTGTCCATTGGGGATCCGTCGACGACAAACAAAGCCTGGTTGTTGCCGCCCAGCGATTTTATCCCGCGGATGACCACATTCACGGAACCACCGACCGAGTTGTTCTGGCGGATCTCCAAACCCGAAACCTTACCGGAAAGCCCGCCGGCAATATTCGAGACCCGGACCTTGTTGGCCTCGTCGCCACTGATCGTCTGGGCGGCATAAGGCAGCGTGTTCTTGGCGCGCCGGATACCCAGGGCGGTCACCACCACCTGGTCCAGCTCTTTGTTGGTCTTGGTGAGCGTGACGGTGACCGCCGTCTGATCCGTCACATCTACCGTCTTGTCGGCGTGACCGACAGCCGTGACGATAAGCGTTCCTTTGAGCGAAGATTTGATCGTAAAGGTCCCGTCTGCCTTGGTCACGACACCACCTTTGGTGCCCTGGAAACGGACAGTTGCGCCCTCGATGGGGTCGCCATTTTCTTCGAGCACTTTGCCGGCTAAGTTAATGGATTGCGCGCTTGCTTGTTGACAGGGAATGCCAAAAAGGAATGCCGCAATGAGCATGAGGAAGATACTTCTCATAGCAGAGTTTTTGGTTGGTTAAAAATTCAGGTAGTAAAGCCAAATTTGCCTGATTCTCAAGCGAAATTATTTATTGTTTTTACCCTGAACTAAACGGATATTAACTCGCCATGCTAAGTATTTCCGTAGTAAGATAGTTACCGCGGATTCGCCTGCTCGCTGCTACAGTTTTATAAATTCCACTCGCCGGTTTTGCGCCTTCCCCGTGGGTGTCTCATTGGGTGCAATCGGTTGAGCCGCACCCTTGCCATCGGTTTGCAGCCTCGCGCCATCGATCCCGAACTCCCGCATCAGGGCCTCCTTGACGGCGGCGGCACGTTTCTGCGACAACGCAACGTTGGCCGTTGCATCCCCGTCACTGTCTGTATGGCCGACGATCCTTACCTGAACCGCTGCATTGTCCTTCAACACCCCGGCAATCTCCTTCAGCGTACCATAGGACTCCGCCTTCACCGTGGCGGAATTGACATCGAAGAGAATACCCGTGGTGGAGAACCGGCCTTCGCTGAGCAGCTTGTTACGCGTATCGGGCGTACCGGCCGCAAGCCGGATATTGCCAAAGAGATAATGCCCGTTTTGAAGGACATCGTCGGAAAGCCGGAACAATACGGTATTGTAATTCTTCCCCGTCTCGAAGGCCCGCGGAATATCCCATACCTTTTCCTCATTCATGTAGACCCTCAGCCGCTGCCGCTGCCGCCAGAAAGATAATTTCACCATCCGCTTCTGCGCATTGCCCGCTATCCAGTCCGCCTCGTTGACCTCGTTATTCATCGTTTGCAGATCATCCCCATAAAGCTCGAACCGGGTCGTGGCCTGACCTCCACGGGCCACCGGCTGGAACCAGAACGCCGCTTCGTTTCGCGGAACGGCATGCCCCAGTTGTGTGAATTGTTTGGAAGGGTTGGGGATGACATCGAAACTCACCCCGAAATTACCAGAACCATAACCAATATTGTCGCTGCAAAGCAGATCGAACTGCAGGGTGAAATTGTCGGGCAGACTACTGATATATTCCGGCAGAAAAACACCCCGCTTCGTGACCGAAAGCCATTTCCCGTCACTCCCCTGGATACCCTGGATCTCGCCGGTACTGTTGGTATTCCACTTGGCCGGGAAATCACCGATCGCATCGGAATTGAAGTCTTCTACGACGAGGATCTTGTCGCCCGGAACAAAATCGAACTTGCTATAGGTATTAAGGCCGGCACCACCGCCCCCTCGCCCACCATACTCATCCTGCCGGAGGCTGCCGCCCGCGGTCCCCGGCGCCGCCACCCCCTTCGCCGAATCCGCCTTCGCATTCTTCCCCTTCTTATTGAACAGCTTATTCAACAGCCGGTTGGACACATTATTGGCGGTTTGCTCCGTGGCAATGGTCGCACCATTCTTTACCCCTTCCCCCGCCTGCTGTTTCACCACATCGCCAACATTCTGACTCCGGCCAGCCAGAGCCATATCCAATAATAAAACGACAAGAAAGATCGGTTTCATAATCTGCTTTTTTATGGAGAATTCATAAAGAACGAAAATACCACCCCGGCTGCCGCAATTGCGGCGGACTCCGTATCTGGCGGAGACGGCTACATTTCTGGCGATGCGAAGCCGCAACCTTTCTGTAACTTGGAGTATGGTGAAGGTTATCCTTTCCATACTGCTTATTCCCCTTTGGCTCCGCGCCGCGGCTCAACCTTTTCCCACCCTGCGATGGTCCCATCTCACGGAGAAAGAGGGGCTCTCCTGTGACCGGACCATTGCCGTCGGTCAGGACGCGGACGGTATCGTCTGGATCGGCACCAACAACGGCCTCGATCGCTTCGACGGTTATGGCTTTGCCAAATACTTTTCGGATCTCGGGGACACCGCCAGCCTCATTGACAACGATATCCAGGGGATCTGTCCTGATAAAAAGAACAACCTTTGGCTGGTGACCGCATCGGGCATCTGTTGCTTCAATACGAACACCCATAGAACGACAAGGTTCCAGGGCGGAAACAACGTCCCGGCCCCCTTCCGGACCTTCGATGATTCACAGGTCTGGTTCGACGAAAAAGCAACGCCCTACGTAGTGTCACCCGCAGCGGGACTCTTCCGGTTGACGGCCGGTAATCGCTTCCTCCCGCAGGACGAAGGATTCACCCCAATTCTCTTCCACGAGACGGTCTTTCGCCACTATGAACATTTGGTTAGCGACCGGCGTGGAACGCTTTGGGCCTTCGGGCAGGACAGGCTCTTCCGGATCGACTCCGCCACGAAGAAGGTGATCCGCACCTTTTCCTGCCCGATCCCTGCCTCCATCTATGATGTGGTTTTCGACAGCCATAACAGGGCCTGGATCAGTACCTGGGGCCATGGCGTTTACCGGTTCGATCCCGACGCAGGCACTTGGACCAGGTTGCCTTCGGCAGCCGATGGCATAGTATTCAAGAATGGAGTCCGGTGGACACTGGACCAGAAAAGCTATATCGTTTTTGCTACAAACAGGTCTGACCTGCTTTTCTTTGACGAGGAGACAGGTGCCGCTCGCAACTACCTTGCCATTTACGGAGCCGATTTCGGAGCGCCGTTTGTCGACCGGCAGAACATCCTTTGGATACCTACCTCGAAAGGAGTATACTACGTCAACTCGTATGGCCGGTTCTTCGATTTCCTTCCGGTGAACCCCCACGGGCGGCTGACCGATACGGTCAACTGGGCGACTCCCTACAACATGCGGGAAGAGAGGAGCGGTTACTGGATCTCCTGTCGGTATCGCGGCGGCTTGTATTGGTATGATCGCGACTGGCGGCTACGCCGGTTCTGGCTCAACCCGGTCGACAGTGATAACCCCTCCTTGAAGGAAGAAGTAGGCACCCTGCAGGAAGCCTATGATTGCAAGCAACGGGGCGATAAGGTGTTCGTCACCACCGAATGGGGAGTGATCATCGTCGATCTGAAGACGCAACGGCGAACCCTCGTGCGCAGTCCCTGGACAAGACAGTTAATGCGCCTTCGCACCATCGTCGACGGCGGCAAAGACAAATGGTGGGTCCGTAGTTTCGATCAGGGGGTCTTCTTATTCGACGCGGCAACCCGGCAATTTACCCGGCACTACCGGTTGACCCGATGCGCCGGCTGTGAGCCGCCACAGGTGAACTTCTTGCTCAGGGATCATCGGGGCGGCATTTTTGCCACCACAGCCGCAGGCCTCTTCCGGTACGATCCGCCAACCGATAGCTTTTTGCTGATCAATCCAAAGGGACCACCCGTAGGCAATTCGCTGCTCGGCATGGCCGAGGATCGCGCCGGTTGCATCTGGATCGGGAACAACAACGGCATTTGCGCCTACAACCCCGACTCCAATACCATCGTCCACGCTGTCTCGGAGAACCATTCCATCGGGGAGGTCTTCCGCATCGCGATCGACTCGCAGCAGAACGCCTGGTTCAGAAGCGCGGCGGGCTATTGGTGCTGGCTGCGGAAACAAGACAAGGCCATCCAGTTCAAGTTCAGCATCGGACTGCCGGATAACGACGAAGGTCTTTTCTATACAGCATCCGACGGCACGGTCTATGCCGGCGGACCGGGAACGCTCATTCGCTGGCATCCGGATTGGCTCATGAACTACAAGACATCCAGCCGGACAAAGCTCGTAGCTGCCTCTGTCAATGATAAACCCGTGGAATTCGGTCGCGGACCCAACGGAGAAAAGAACCTGCAACTACACCCGGACGAGAACAGTCTTCGGATAACCTTTGACGTGACCAACTACGACCTTCCTGACAACAACCTCTATTTCTACCGGCTAAATCCGGGCTCGGACAGTTGGAAACAACTGGAGGACGGCCGCCTTTCCTTCAACGACCTCCCCGCCGGCGGCTACGAACTGCTAGTCCGTGGCGCCAACAAGCTGACGGGAGAATATACGCCCGCGGACAGACTGACCTTTACCATCGCCCCCTATTGGTATCGATCCGTCTGGTTTAAACTCCTGGTAGCAGCCCTGGGATTCGCGCTGATCTCCCTGGCGGTACGCAGACGCATCTCGGATATTCGCCGGGAATCGGCCTTCCGGCAAAAGATCGCGGACACCGAAATGCAAGCCCTGCGGGCACAGATGAACCCCCATTTCGTCTTTAACAGCCTGAACAGCATCGAGAATTTCATCATGAAGAACGAGAAATGGCTGGCCAGCGACTACCTCAATAAATTTGCCCGGCTCATCCGGATGATCCTGAGCAGCAGCCGCAACGAGCTGGTGCCCATCGCAAAGGACCTCGAAGCCCTGCAACTCTATGTAGACCTCGAGCTGTTGCGCTACCACCGGAAATTTTGCTACAAGACGGAGATCGATCCGGCATTGACATTTGCTGACTACCGCGTTCCTTCCCTGTTGATCCAACCGTATGTGGAGAATGCCATTATTCATGGCATAGGGCTCAGCGACAAGCCGGGACTATATGTCCGGGTAACGGCCTCCCTCCGCGACGAATATATCCGGTATACGATCGAAGACAATGGCATCGGCAGGGCCCGGGCCCGGACCCACCAACTGGAGAACCGCCCGCATCACAAAAGCATCGGGCTCACGATCACCGAAGACCGCATCCATATTTTCAGCCGCCAGCAGGGTGGTGAAGGAAGCGTGACGATCACCGATCTGGTGGACGCGGAAGGCCAACCCGCAGGAACAAAGGTCGAAGTGCTGATAAAAGCCGTTTAACGCAGTCACTCATTAATAGCCGACGCATGGAACCCATAAAGACGATCCTCATCGATGACGAACGCAGCAGCCTCGAGAACCTCGAACAGAAGATCCGCGAGTTCTGCCCCGAACTGATGATCCTCGCAACCGTCGAACAACCGGCGGAAGCGATCTTGCTCATCCGGCATCATAAGCCGGACCTGATCTTTCTGGATATCGAAATGCCCCATCTCAATGGCTTCAGAATGCTGGATGAATTGGGAGACTACAACGCGGAGATCGTTTTCACGACAGCCTATAACCATTACGCCATCGAAGCCATCCGGATCAGCGCCTTCGACTACCTGATGAAACCAGTGTCGATCACAGACCTGAAGGCCACGGTAGAGCGCCTCTCCCGGCAGCTGGCAAAAGCGACCCGCCAGCGACTCGACGTGCTGCGGCAATCCCTTAACAAACCCAATAACCAGGACCAGAAGATCGCCGTACCCACCTGGGAGGGACTTGAATTCGTCCTCATCCGGAACCTGGTTCGCATCGAATCGAGCTCCAACTACTCCCGGCTGTTCTTTACCAACGGGGAGACCCTACTCGTGACCCGTCAGCTCAAGGAGTTCGAAGAAATGCTGACGCCCTATCGATTCTGCCGGGTGCATAACATCCACTTGATAAACCTCCAGTATGTAAAGCGATACATCCGCGGCGAAGGCGGCAGCGTGATCATGGACAATGGCGACGAGATCGACGTCAGCCGCAGAAAAAAGGACGACTTCCTCCGCCAGATATAATAGCCCCACCACCAAAAATGGGTTCGGCCCCACCGGAAATGGAACGCAGTTTGGCGCGGACAAACACAGCCGATACATTCGTCCCAAAATAAACAGGCGAAATGAAAACCCTCAAACCCCTGTACGGAGCCGCCATATTATTATTAATACTCGGCAGTTCCTGCACCAAATTAGGCCAGGTCATTCCGGTGCAACCTCCCATCGGCGTCATTCAAAGCCTAGAACAAACCCCCTTCAAAAGCTATACAGACAGTCTTTTTGCCTTGAGCGTGACGAATAATGTTGGATCGATCCTGACCATCGGCGCAGTGGCGCTAAACGACAATACCCTCCACGAAACATCCGGCCAGGACCTCGGCCAGGCAGAAATAGCATACGCATTTCGCTCATCGGTGGCCGGCGCGGTCACTTCTCTGGGCGTCATGTTGCCCACAACGGGATACAAGCATACGGTGACCCTTTGGGATTCTACTACGGGGCAGGTGCTTGCCCAGACAGATGTGCCGACGCTCAATGGTGGGAAATGGACCTATGTCAGCCTCGCGCTGTTGGGCCAGGCGGTGGTGATCCAGCCGGATCACGGTTATATCGTGGGCTTCAATTCCCTCGCGGTAGGTAACCCCGTTGAGGTCTTCAATGCGGGTAACGAGATCTATATCCTCGATGGAATCTATCAATTCTTCGGCGGCGGCCAAAGCGCCAAGGCGCCGATCGTCCCCTTCACCCATGGACCCATCACCTTCGAGAACTACTATTATGTTCCATACAATGCACCCCCGGGTAATCCGATCTTCCCAAATTCGGCAAACACTGAGTCCTTCGGGCCCTTTGACGTTCCCGGCGTCGCCGACATCGGCTTCATCCCTATACAATAACGGACTTACTCTTCGCCCGGATGCCTTCGCTACGCGCGGTTACTCACTCCGCAGCGCGGCCACCGGATTCCCCAATGCCGCCTTCACAGCCTGAAAGCTTACCGTAAACAAAGTCAACCCTATCGCCCCCAACCCCGTTACCGCAAAGATCCACCACGAAAGAGGCGCCCGATAGGCATAGTTGCCCAACCATGAATGCATCAGCATCCAGCTGATCGGCGCCCCTACCAAAAGCGAAATACTTACCAACCAAACAAACTCCCGCGACAACAAATTCCAAAGACTCAGCACCGAAGCCCCCAGCACCTTGCGGATGCCGACCTCCCGCGTCCGCTGCTCTGCGACAAAGGCCGAAAGCCCAAGCAGCCCCAGACAAGAGATAAAGATGGCCAACACGGTAAATGAAGCCGCCAACTGGCTGATCCGCTCCTCGTCGCCAAACTTCCGGGCATAATCCTGGTCCGCAAAAACATACTCGAACGGATCCTCCGGATCATACTGCTTCATCACCGCCTGGATGGCCGCCAGCGCCCGCGACATCGAAGCCGTAGACTTGACACGAATATCCATCGTATTGATCCGCGAAAAATCAAGGGCAGAGGACAAATAGAACATCATCGGCGCCACCGGCTCATAAGGCGACTGCGAAACCATATCTTTTACAACCCCGATGATCGAGAACTGGCCGTTAAGCCCCCATTTTACGATCTCCCCGACCGCATGCGGAAACCCCATATATTTAGCCGCCGTTTCATTGATGATGATCTTATTGGAATCAGTGGAAAAATTCATCCGGAAATCCCGGCCTTCAACCATCTGCCAGCCGTTCACCTTCCCAAACTCCGGCGTCACGCCATTGGTAACGAAACTTGCCACCAGCGCCGGGTCCTTACCTTCCCAGTCAAAACCCTGGTTGTTGATATACGTGTTGGTGATCGCGCTTTCCGAACCGGCGACCCCATCGATAAGACCGCTGTTCAGCAGTGAAGCGGTCAGCGACTGAGAATTCTTATTAAAATCGAGGTTCTGACGCGGGATAAAGAGCAGACCACTGCGGTTATATCCGACTGGCCGATCCTTTACGAACTGTATCTGCCTTAGCACCACAAGCGTCGAAACAATAAGAACCACACTGACCGTAAACTGCACCACCACAAGCGCCTTGCGCGGCAACGCGGCGAGTTTTCCAACCTTGAACGTCCCCTTCAACACCTTCACGGGCTTGAAGGATGAAAGATACAAGGCCGGATAACTTCCCGCCAACAATGCGGTGAACATCGTAAAGGCAAGCCCCGCCAGCCAAAAACCAACATCTCCATACGGCACCCGCATCTGCTTTTCCGCGATCTCATTGAAGAACGGCAACATTACTTGCACAAGACCCACGGCGAGCACAAAGGCCAGCAACGCCACCACCATCGACTCGCTATAGAACTGCCCGATCAACTGCCCGCGCATCGATCCGATCGCCTTCCGGATCCCCACCTCCTTTGCCCGCTTCTCACTCCGCGCCGTACTCAGATTCATAAAATTGATACACGCCAGGATCAGCACGAAAATGGCAACCAATGCATAAAGGCGGACATAGGTGATCCGTCCACCCACATTGACCCCACCCTTGAAGTCGGAGTAAAGATGCCAGCGGTTCATGGGATGAAGGAACAGCTCCGGATTGAATTTCCCGACATTAGGAGCATGGTCCCGTTTCGCATATTTGATGGCGCGTGAAGCCTCTTCCATCGTGACGTTATCATTCAGCCGGACCAGGATGTTGAACCAGCTGTTGCCCCAGTCCACCCGCGTATCGAGATGTTCCTCCTGCACCCGGAAGGCAAAGGGACAGATATAGTCCATCCCTGCGTAGGTGGAGTTCTGCGGTACATCGGCATAGACCCCGGTCACCTTCAAAGGATAGCTCTTATCCGCAACCACCGTCTTCCCCATCGGGTCCGCATCACCAAAAAGCCCCTTCACCGCCGATTGCGACAGGATCACCGAATTCGCATCTCCGAGTGCGGTGTTATTGCCGCTGATCATCTTCAGGGAAAGGACATCGATCGCCTGCGGCTCAAGACAGTTGCCGCGAAGATTTATTTTCTTGTCGCCAAAAGCCATCAGTCGCTTTTGCGGTCCGCCATTCAAGACCACGGTTTTGAAATATCGGCCATAGTCCTTCCGCAAGACGGGCGCGAGCTGCATCGCCTCGCTAAACCAGGTTTCGCGGCTGGTGCCGATGGTTTGGTTCTGCAACACGAGCGCTATTCTGTCGTGATCGGTCGCTTGATGATCGAATGTCAGCTCGTCCTCGATCCAAAGTCCGATGACAATGGCCACGGCCATTCCGATGGCCAGCCCGCCGATATTGATGGCGGTCGTAAAGCGGTTCCGCGCCAGGCTGCGGAAGGCGACGCGGAAATAATTCTTTAACATAGATAATAGGTTTTATTTGAGACCCTCTTCTAATACCTTGATCTGCCCCGTGGCAGTTACTCGCTGCGCAACGCCCTTATCGGATTCGCACGCGCCGCCTTGATCGTCTGAAAACTAATGGTCAACACCGCGATCAACAACGCCAAAACTCCCGCCGCCGGAAATATCCACCAACTCACCGGCGTCCGGTAGGCAAACTCCTGCAGCCACTTCGACATTGCCCACCAGGTCATGGGCGCCGCGATCAGGAAGGCCAGCCCCACCAATAAAAGAAACTCCTTCGACACAAGCACCAGTACCGAACTCACCGTAGCCCCCAGCACCTTGCGGATGCCGATCTCCTTCGTACGCTGTTCCGCCATATAAGCCGCCAGCCCGAAAAGCCCAAGCCCCGCAATCAGGATCGCAATGAAGGTAAAGGAAGTGAAAAGCCGCCCCGTCCGTTGCTCGGCGGTATACAGCCGGGCAAATCGGTCATCCAGAAAATAGTAGCTGAATGGTCCTTTAGCATTAAAAGCAGCCCACCGCTGCCGGGTATCTGCAAGGAAAGCGCTCACATCCGCCGTATTCACTTTCACCAGCACCCCGCCCTCGTTACCGCCCAGCAGGAGCATCAGTGGGGCAATCTTTTGTTTGACGGAAACATAATGGAAGTCCTTGACCACCCCAACCACCTTATATTCTATCTGACCCGACCGCATGATGACCTTGCCTGTCGGATCAATATGACCCCACCCCAGATCATTCGCCGCCGTCTCATTGATCAGCACTCCCCCAGCCGTATCCGTCGGAAAATCCCGCGAGAAATTCCGGCCCCGCACGATTTCCAACCCCAGCGTAGGGACATAATTATAGTCGATGCGATAGATATTCGCATGGATCTCCCCGTGCCCATCGTTGGCCGCTGACTTCGGGTAGACCTCCGTCCCGTTCATCACCCCGGAACCCGGAACACACCAACTGATACTCGCATTGGCAACCCGCTTGTCCCCAAGCAATTCCTGCCGGAAGGCCGCTTGGTTATTGTCTAACAAAAAGGCATCCTGGATATAAATGATCTGTTTCGGATCATAACCGAGCCGCCGCTCCTGCATATAATTCAGCTGCCGGTAGACCACCAGCGTCGCAACGATCAGCGCGATAGACACGACAAATTGAAAAACGACCAGCCCGCTGCGCAACAGACTCCGCCGGCTGCCCGTCAGGGCGCCCTTCAATACTTTGATAGGTTCGAAAGAAGACAGAAAAAAGGCCGGATAAAGCCCCGCGGCCATCCCCACCAGCAGCGTCAGCGCAATCGCCGCGACAAGGGCCTGGACGTTGAAAAAGACCCAATAGCTGAAATGTTTCCCCGATACCTGATTGAAAAAGGGAAGGACCGCCACCGCAAGGCCAAAGGCCAACACCATCGAAAAGACCGTGAGCAGCACCGACTCGGTCAGGAACTGAGCGATCAGCTGCCTTTTCACAGAACCCATCACCTTCCGGATCCCGACCTCCTTACCCCGGGCCGCGGCGCCCGCGGTGGAGAGATTCGTAAAATTTGCACAGGCCAGCAGCAGGATGAAAACTGCCAGCGCACTGAAAATAAGGACATAAAGACTGCTTCCGTTGGCTTCCAGCTCATACTTGGTGTTCGAATGCAGATGAATATCCTGCAAGGGAGTCAGGCTAAAGACAAAGCTGTTCGCCGCCTTCCTGGCCTCGGACATCGGCACTCCCATATCACGGGAGATCTCCGGGACACAGTACTTCGCTACGAGGTCGGGAAACTGCGCTTCGAGCTTTCTGGGGTCGGCATCGGGCCGCAAACGTAGATAAGTAAAAAAATTGATATTGGTCCAGCTGTTCTGCGTGAAATGCCTGGTGCTCCAGCTGAGAAAGGCCTCGCGATGGAAATGAGCCGCGTCGGGGATCTTTTCGATCACCCCCGTAATGGTACAGACCCCGTAGTTGGAAAGCTCGACCGTCTTCCCGAGAGCCGAAGCCGAACCGAAGTACTTGGTAGCAAACGCCTTGCTGACGACAAGACTATTTGGCCGCAGGAGGGCCGAATGAACATCGCCCTCCAGGAACGGGACCGTGAACACTTCGAAGAAATTGCTGTCGACACAGGCCAGATTAGACTCCTTGAATTGCCGGGTGCCTGCCTGGATATAGGCATCACCCAGGTTGTTGAACCGTGTAAACGTCTCTATTTCCGGATAGGTGGCGGCCATTCCCGGACCGACAGCTATATCCACCATCGGATACTCGGACAGGGCGCTGGTCGTGACTCCCAGGTTGACCCGGTAGATATCCTTCGACCGGTAAGCATAGCGATCGTAGGAACGTTCGTCGCGGACCCAGGCCGCGATCAGCAGACAGGCTGCGAGCCCGACGGCAAGCCCGAAGATATTAATGGCCGTAAAGACCCTGTTCCGCCGGAGATTGCGGAGCGCGAGTTTGAAATAGTTCTTTAGCATGGCAGATTTTTTGCATAGTGAGGACGCCTCAGGTAGGGACACTACCCCCCATATTAATGTTGCATGAAGCCCGGGAAAAATGCGGGGCTGGTACGGAAATTTCGGTAACTTTCATCAAACACTATTTTATGTCAACATCAACAGCCGTCATGTCTACGACAGAGATCGCTAACCGCCTGGTCGATCTCTGCAAAAAGGGTGATTTCGAGACCGCTCAAAAAGAGCTCTTCGCCGACGATGCCGTTAGCATCGAACCCCACGCCACACCGGATTTTCAGCAGGAAACAAAAGGACTGGACGCCATCCTCGAAAAAGGCGAGAAATGGAAAACAATGGTAAAGGAGTCTCACGGAATGAAAGTATCCGATCCGCTGGTAAGTGACAGCTCATTTGCGGTGACGATGTGGATGGATGTAACGATGCAGAACGATCAGCGCATGGCGATGAGCGAACTTTGCGTCTATAACGTAAAGGACGGGAAGATTGTATCGGAACAATTCTTTATGTAAATTGGGGGCAAATTTGCACGATGCGCCATTACACGATCTTAGCGGCGATGCTCACCTGCATCGCCTTTTTTTGCACCCCGCCCGCCCACAGCCAGGATAATCGCTATTATCGGATCGAACCGGTCGCGGGCCATAAAATTGGAGTCATCCCTAACAGCCTCTACAACAGGATCACCCTCGTCGATACCCGCCAGGATACTGCACTCATCGGCATCATCGACCCCGGCAGGTCCGACCGGCCTGATCTCGCGCAGAAATTCCTTTTCGACGGCTCCCCCCAACCCCAGCTCACGGCACTGCTCAATGCATATATCGACAATACCGCGAAGGACGGTGAACTGCTGTTCCAGTTCCGGCGATTCAATTTTGTTGAGCGGTACGACACGAGATTTTGCTATCTCTCAGCTATCCTCTACGCAAAGAAAGGTGATCGCTATGGTCGCCTGCTGCAGCTCGATACTACGATCCTGCTTACAGGTTCGGTCCGGCTGCTGAATGAGTATGCCAACGAGACATTGTCCACTTTCGTCAGAAAAGCCCTGACCCTGCCCGCCGATTCGGCCATTTATGTCTACCAGGACATCGTCGGCCTCGACAGCCTTGCGCGGGATCGGTATGCCTTGTATTCCACTCCACAATACGTCGATGGACAATACAATACTTCCATCGCTTTTCTCAACCAGCAGCCGGACTGGCAAGGCTCGATCCTTACCGGTAAGAAAGGGGAGATCCTCGCCGCATATCCGTTTAATTCCGACGGGAAACCGTCAAAAAAGCCGCAACATGTTTATGCCATCGTATATAAAGGGGTGCCTTACATCGAGACGGCCTATGGGTACTATCCAATGGAAAGGGTTGGCCGGGAAATATTTGTCACGGCCGACATCCGGATGCCGGTTAAGAACGGCGAGCGTACCGTCGATTACCTTGCCGTCGGGGTTATTCTGGGTAGCGAGATCGCCAAGGCAGGGCATAAGAGGCGTTACAGACTGATAATGGATCCTGTCGCTGGCAAATTCCTCCATCTTTATCCAATAAGGACCGATGCCGACTATTAAATTGGTTTGGGCAAAAATTGATACCTTTCCCCCAATGAAGAAATATTTTGCCGGCATCCTTTGCGCTCTTGGACTTTCGCTCACCGCCCACGCCCAGAACATCCTCGACAACCTCGGGCTGTCCTTTCCGCTGTTCAAGGTGAGCAATAGCCTTTACAACAAGATCGGCGTCATCGACTCCCGTGCCTATCCCGCGGCGGTCGGCACCGTCGAAGAAGGAGTAGTGGCCGGCCAGGAAGAACAGATCGTTTTTAAGGCCCCGGTCGGTCCGCAGCTGACGGGCCTGCTGAAAGCCCTTATCGACAACACCGCACACGACGGCGAACTCTTGTTCCAGCTGAAGCGATTCCGGTTCATCGAAAAAAGCGGGGTACGCTACTGTTACCTATCGGCCGCTTTATACGAAAAAAAGGCGGATCGCTATCGTCCGCTCTCCCGTCTCAACACGGTCATTCCCTTGTATGGCCATATCTTCAGGACCTTGCAGATAAGGGCCAATGAGGCGCTCACCGATTTTCTCGCAAAATCGCTCGTCGTCCCCGCGCAGGACAGTCTCGACTACAGCCTTCAGGAGGTGGAGAAGATAGACAGCATCGAGAAGCAACGAATCCCGCTGTACACGACGACAAAATTTGTGGATGGCCTCTATCGCAACCCCCGCAGCTTTCTGGAGCAAAAACCCGCCTGGACCGATTTTGGCGCAACGGTGCGGGACGACGGAAGCCTTGTTGTCATGGCCGCCGGTTCCATAGGGGGCGCACAACAAAAAGTGGACGTGGATCGGATCTATGCCGTCGTCTACCACGGTACTCCCTATGTCGCGACCGAGTTTGGCTGTTGGCCCTTGAAGCGGGTTGGCGATAACTATTACTTCACTGGAATGCTCCGAAAAGACGCCGGCCAGGGGAATGTCCCGGGGCTGTCGGTCAGCGGTCAACCCGGCCCTTCTCTCATGAGCGGCATCACGGGCGCCATGCTTACCCGCTATGGACTAAAAACCCTCTACCAGATAATGCTCGACCACGAGACCGGCGGATTTCTCTTCGTCCGGGTACTGACCGCCACGCCCTCCGCTTCCCCCTTCGATTATTAGCAGTGGTCACTTTATCGACGTGATCGCCGTCCCGCCATACTTCCCATCGCTCTTTACGATCCCGAAACCCGGGGCATACCATTCTGTGTAATCAAAATTGACGGGAATGCCGATGGGGCCGGTTTTTATTACGATCTTGGAATGGGCGCTGATCTTGAAGCAATCCCAGGTTCCCGCCGGCGTCGTCACCGGCTCCTGCGCCAGGACCTTCCGCTCCGTGATCTGCATGTTGAGGTTCTGCGTCATACCTCCCCGCTTGATATCCATCGCAAAGCTACCGTCTTTCAGGGCGTCGCCTACCTTCATCCCGCTGGGATATTCGATATAATTGCTCTGACCTGTCACTTGAGTCTCGCCGTTGTCCGCTTGCTCCGCCTGTTGTTGCGGAAGCATCATCCGCATGTCGATCGAGAAGACGCCGCCATTGCATTGCACACTGCTGTTGGACTTCGCTATCGATTTCCCCTTCTTGTCGAACATCTCGCTCGCAAGCTTACCCGTCGTGGTCGCACCACTGGTCGACACATCAGACACCTGGTAGACCTGCTTGCCATTGGGTTCCCCCTTCTTGTTATAGATGGTCATCTCAATGGTCTTGTCTTTCTGGAGAAAAAGAAACTTAGAGCATTCCTGCGCGTAGGTTGCATTGACGCAATAGCAAAGAGCAGCTATCGCCGATAGGTGTTTAAGCATAGTACCCTAAGTTAAAAAAAAGTCCCGCACCGCGGGATTTTTTTTAACTCAACTTCCCAACCATCTCCTCCGGCCGTACCCACTCATCGAATTGCTCCGGCGTCAAATAGCCCAACTTCACCGCCATCTCCTTAAGCGTCGTACCTTCCTTGTGTGCCTTCTGGGCGATCTCCGCGGCCTTGTAGTAGCCGATCTTGGTATTCAGCGCGGTGACCAGCATCAGCGAGTTATCGACATGTTTCTTGATATTGACCTCGATGGGCTCGATACCCTTCGCACAATGGTCGTTGAAGCTGTTGCAGCCATCGCCGATCAGCCGGGCGCTGTGCAGGAAATTATAGATCATGACCGGTTTGAAAACGTTCAGCTCGAAATGACCCGTGGCCCCGCCGATATTGATGGCGACGTCGTTGCCAAGCACCTGTGCGACGATCATGGTCAGCGCCTCGCATTGCGTCGGATTGACCTTGCCCGGCATGATGGAAGACCCCGGCTCGTTATCGGGGATATGCAGCTCGCCGATGCCGCTGCGGGGGCCACTGCTGAGCATCCGGATGTCATTGGCTATCTTCATCAGACTGACGGCCACCGTTTTCAGGGCGCCATGCGCTTCGACGATCCCGTCATGCGCCGCAAGCGCCTCGAATTTGTTCGGCGCCGTAACAAATGGCAGCCCCGTAAGATCGGCTATCTTCTTCGCCACATTCTCGGAATAACCGGGAGGCGTATTGATCCCTGTGCCGACTGCCGTACCCCCAAGCGCGAGTTCCGAAAGATGCGCCAAGGAATTCTTGACTGCGCGCAGGCCATGGTCCAATTGAGCGACATAGCCGCTGAGCTCCTGACCGACGGTCAGCGGGGTGGCGTCCATAAAATGCGTACGCCCGATCTTGACCACCTTCATATAGAGCTTGCTCTTTTCGGCCAGCGTATTGCGCAACGCCTCGATTCCCGGGATCGTGGTTTCCACCAGGATCTTATAGGCGGCTATATGCATCGCAGTCGGAAACGTATCGTTGGAAGACTGAGATTTATTGACATCATCATTGGGATGGAGCGCCTTCTCTTTATCGGTCAGCTTCCCACCGTTGAGGACATGACCGCGATAGGCAACGACCTCGTTGACATTCATGTTGCTCTGTGTCCCGCTACCGGTTTGCCAGACAACAAGCGGAAAATAAGCATCCAGGTTGCCGCTCAGGATCTCGTCGCAAACCTTACCGATCAGATCGGATTTTTCCTTCGGCAATACCCCCGCCTCGAGATTCGTGAGGGCGGCGGCTTTCTTCAGATAGGCAAAGGCGCGAATGATCTCCTTCGGCATCTTGTTGATGTCCTGGGCGATCGGGAAGTTCATCACACTACGTTGTGTCTGAGCGCCATAATAAGCATCGATGGGTACCTTGACCTCGCCCATCGTATCTTTTTCGATCCTATATTCCATAAAGCTGTTTTTTGCGGCCCCAAATGTACGAGCGGTTTGGGTTAATTGGCTAAAATTTACGTCTTTTGTTAAGAGCCCCTTGCCGGGGGCAAAAAAAAGCATTAACACTATGACATTAGCCAAATTCGCGTTCTTATTCCTCGTGGGCGCTCTCGCCGCTTCCTCCGCGGCATACGCCCAGGACACAAACCCTAAATACGTATGGAAAGAGGGCACCTCGGGAGGGTACACCTACAAGTATGTGACAAATGATCCCCTGCAGACCCGGCTGTATACCCTCTCCAATGGACTCACCGTTCTCCTGAGCCCCAATCATAAGGAACCCCGCGTGGCGGTCCGTATCGCGGTCCGGGCCGGTAGCAATACCGATCCGCGTGATCATACCGGATTGGCTCACTACCTGGAACATCTGCTGTTCAAGGGCACCGACCAGTATGGCTCTCTCGACTGGGCAAAAGAAAAACCTTACCTGGATCAGATAGACGCATTGTACGAGCAATACAATTCCACAAAAGATCCTGCCGCCCGCAAAAAGATCTACCATCATATCGACAGCATTTCCGGCATCGCCTCGCATTACTCCATTGCCAACGAATACGACAAAATGATGGCGAACATCGGCGCACAGGGTAGCAACGCCCATACCTGGGTGGAGGAAACGGTCTATGAAGAGGACGTACCCGCCAACGCAATGGATAAATTCCTTTTAGTTGAGGCGGAAAGGTTCCGTAATCCCATCCTCCGCCTGTTTCACACCGAATTGGAAGCGGTATATGAAGAAAAGAACCGCTCTCTCGACAACGACGGGTCGAAGATGCTCGAAGCGACTCAGCGCAATCTCTTCCCCACACACAATTATGGTCAGCAAACGACTATCGGGACTATCGAGCACCTGAAGAACCCTTCGCTCAGGGCGATCCGCAATTACTATCATGCCTACTATGTACCCAACAACATGGCGGTGATCATGTCCGGCGACTTCGAATATGACGATCTGATCAAAAAGATTGACAGATCCTTCGCCTACATGCAGTCCAAGCCGGTGCAACTCTATAACCCCGCACCCGAGCGTGACCTTATGGCACCCGTGGTGAAGGACATCTTTGGCCCCAGCGCCGAGAACATGCGCATCGCCTACCGGACTCCTGCCGTCGATACCCACGACGCCGTCGTACTCGATCTCATCTCCAGCATCTTTTCCAACGGCAAGGCTGGTTTGCTCGACCTGAATCTCAACAAGCAGCAGAAGGTGCAGGGCTCGAACTGTGGCCTTCAGCAATATAAGGACTATGGCATGCTGATCTTCAACGGTACCCCCAAACAAGGACAGACCCTCGAGCAAGTGCGGGATCTCCTGACGGAGCAGATCGCCGCCCTGAAGAAAGGTGACTTCGACGAAAGCCTGATCAGGGCCATCGTCGCCAACGGAAAACTGTCGCTGCTGGAAGGGTTCCAGAAGAACGAGGCCCGTGTGGATGCGTTGATGAGCAGCTTTATCCAAACCCGTGCCGCCAAATGGGATATGGAAGTCGGCGAGCTCGATGAAGAAGCGAAAATAACAAAGGCCGAAGTTATCCGGGTAGCCAATAAATATATGGGCAACAACTACGTTCTGCTTTACAAACGCAAGGGAGAGGACAAGAACATCGTTAAGGTTGACAAACCACCCATTACACCCGTAGAAACGAACAAGGACAAGCAGTCGGCCTTCCTGAAAAAGGTCGAGGCCATGCCGACGAGCGATGTGACCCCGCAATGGCTGGACTTCCAGACCGGCATCGGCCACGGCAAGGCCGGCGTCGCGGATGTGCTCTATGTCCAGAACAAGGATAATGAACTGTTCCACTTATACTACCGGCTCGAAATGGGCAATTTCAACAACCGGATCCTGCCCCTCGCGGCCCAGTATCTGCAATATCTCGGGACAGCCAAGCATCCCACAGCCGAAATCAGCAAGGCCTTCTATGATATCGCGTGTAACTTCAGCGTCAACACCACCAGCGATGTCACCACTATCAGCGTGTCTGGGCTGCAGGAGAATTTCAGCAAGGCCGTGACCCTGTTCGAAGACGTATTGCACAACTGTCTGCCCGACACCGCCGCCCTCTCCGCATTGAAGGATAGACTGATGAAATCCCGCGCCAACAGCAAGCTCAACAAGAGTGCCATCATGCAGGGGCTGATCAACTATGCCCGCTACGGTGCTAAAAATCCTTTCAATACCGTATTGACCACCGAAGAGATAGCTGCGATCAAGGCCGAAGATCTGACAAACATCCTCCACGGCCTGCTCAACTATCCGCATACGATCATTTACTATGGTCCGGTGACCCAGGAGGCCTTTACCAGCCAGATCACGAACCTGCACTCCCTGCCGGTTTCATGGGCGCCGATCCCCGAAAAAGTAAAATTCCCATTCGCCGTACAATCCACCAACCAGGTCCTCTTTGCCAACTATGATATGGTCCAGAGCGAGATCTGCTGGATCCATAACTCGGTTCCCTATGATGTGAGCAAAGAACCCATCGTGGATGTGTTCGATAATTATTTTGGTGGCGGAATGGGATCGGTCGTATTCCAGACCCTGCGCGAATCCAAGGCCCTTGCGTATGCGACCTTCGCCACTTATGGCACTCCGGCAAAGAAGGAGGATCCCTTTTATATCCTGGCCTATATTGGTTGCCAGGCCGATAAGATGAATGAAGCCGTCGGCGGGATGAACTCCCTGCTCAATGACCTGCCCACCAACGATCAGGGCTTCGAGCTGGCCCGCACCAGCGAAAAGAAGGACATCGAAACCCAGCGGTTTACCGAAGACGGCATCGTCTTCGCCTACCTTGAGGCAAAGCAAAAGGGTCTGGACTATGACCAGCGGAAGAACGAATATGAAAGCCTCGACAAGATGACCATGAATGATGTGAAGCAATTCCACGAACAGCAGGTTGCCGGAAAGGCATACACCTATTGCGTGGTCGCGAGTGACAAAAAGATAAAGACGGACGATCTGCAGAAGGTCGGCGCTGTCAAAGTGCTGAGTTTAGACGAGATCTTTGGCTATTAAGGTCTTATCTCCGACAATAAAAACCGGCCGGGAGGCCGGTTTTTTTATTTTCGCCCAAAACTGTGATTTTACGAAATTTCCTGCGAATAATATAGTATGAACCCGGACGATCTCCTGCAACGAATACAGGATAACAAAGGTATCCTCTACAAGATCAGCACTTCCTACTGCCGCAATGCCGGTGACCGGGAAGACCTGATGCAGGAAATGGTCTATCAGCTTTGGCGCTCGGGTCAGCGATTTGACGAAAACCAAAAATTCTCTACCTGGATGTACCGGATTGCATTGAATGTAGCGATATCCTTCTATCGGAAGGCCAACCGCAGCGGCGTCACCGTCGCGCTGGATGCGGAAGCCCACTTTGCCGACGACGGCGGCAATGAAGTATTGGAGGAAAGGATCGAGACCTTACAGCGATTTATCCGGGCGCTCGATGAACTGGACAAAGCCCTGATGATCCTCTATCTCGAAGAACGACCGTATCGGGAGATAGCCGAGATCCTGGGTATTTCCGAAACCAACGTCGCGACAAAGCTGAGCCGGATCAAGGGGCGGTTGAAACAAGAATTTAAAACAGTCAACTACTAAAATTATTAAGCTATGAGTACGGATGAATTTCAGCAAATGTGGAAGGCGTTGGACGCCAAACTCGGGAAGTCGGTGGAGCTGAACCATCGGCTGATGAACGAGATCGCTACCCGAAAGGTGCACCGGTCGTTTAGCTGGCAGATTGTCTTCAAGATCATGATGATCGTTCTGGGTATCGGGTGGAATGTTGTTGTCGGAACATTGCTCTGGCGCTTCCGCACCGAGCCCGTCTTCGTCGCCTCCGCGGCGGTAGTCCTTATCTGCACCGGCTATTCGGTCGGCGGGTACTTCCTGCAACTATTGCTGATGTTGCAGATCCGGATGAGCGAGAGCATCGTGGGGACGCAAAAGCAACTCGCGCATCTCGAGGCCATGATCGTCCAGACCCTGCGCGTGGGATTTCTTCAGACACCGGCATATACCACCTTCTACATCACCCGCCATACGCTGGCGACGGCAGGCCTGGCCTTTTGGATCACCCAGCTCATCGTCACGGGTGCGGCGATTGTCGTGACCATTTGGGTCTATCGAACCGTCAGCATTGGAAACGCAGACAAGAAGAAATGGGTCAAACAGATAGTTGATAATGAAGGCGGCAAGACGATCGCCCGCGCGCGGCAGTTCATCCGCGAAGCAAAGGAATGGGAAAAAGAAAGCTAAATAAGGTTGCGGCGCCGGAGGCGCCGCAGTCATTTAAAATATTCTTCCAGCTCATTCGTCTTCCCGGGTAGTTCATTTCCCCGTAAACACCGCCTTCCTCTTCTCCAAAAACGCCTTCGCCCCCTCCTTCATATCCTCCGTCCCAAAACACTCCCCAAAAGCCTCCTGCTCCCGCAAAAACCCATTCCGCACCAGCGCCCCATCATCCGTCCGCATCTCACCCCCGGAGATCCCCCCGAAAGGATCAGCCTCCCACACCGCCGAAGACCCATAGAACGCTCCATCCCCCGCGGCAATATTCGCACATTCGATGATCCGCGCCACAGCGATCGGCGCCTTCTCATTGATGATGGACAGCAATTCACGCGTCTTCGTCAGCAACTCATTAGGCTCTTCCACGATATAATTGACAAGCCCCATCACATGCGCCTCCGTTGCCTCCACCATCCGCGCCGAAAGCATGATCTCGATCGCCCGGCCCTTGCCGACCAGCTGCACGAGTCGCTGCGTTCCGCCATAGCCGGGGATAAGCCCAAGATTGACCTCCGGCTGCCCAAATCTCGCGTTCTTCGTACAAAGCCGGATATGACAGGCCATGGCCAGCTCCAGTCCGCCGCCAAGCGCAAACCCGTTGACCGCCGCCGCGATGGGCTTCGGACAGGAGGCGATACGAAAGAATATATCATGACCTTTCGCGGACAACGCCTGACCCTGCTCCTTCGTCAACCCAAGGAACTCTGTGATATCGGCGCCGGCGATAAAGGCCTTCGGGCCCGCGCCCGTGATGATCGCACTGCGGATAGTAGCATTCGTATAGATCTCCGTGACAACCTCCGAAAGCTCGGACATCACGTCTTTGTTGATGGCATTCAACTTGTCGGGACGATTGATCGTGACCGTCAGGATATTATCGCTGAGGTCGGTGTGTAAGGTTTTATACATAACTGTTGTTTGTCGGTGGAGACTAGAAATCCCGATGGGTGCGTACCCACTCGCGGATATATTCGGCAATGTCATTGGTGGAAGTGCCGGGGGGGAATAACTCGCCGACGCCCAGAGCCTGCAGCTCGCGCCGGTCCTCATCCGGAATGATGCCGCCGCCCGTAAGCAGCACATCGTTCATGTTCTTCTCTTTCATCAGAGTGATGATCTTCGGAAACACCGTCATATGTGCGCCGCTCAGAATGCTGATCCCTATCGCGTCGACGTCTTCCTGCAACGCTGCATTCACGACCATCTCCGGCGTCTGGCGCAGTCCGGTATAGATCACTTCCATCCCGGCATCGCGAAGCGCGGTCGCGATCACCCTGGCCCCCCGGTCATGACCGTCGAGCCCCACCTTTCCAACCAATACCCGGATAGGGCGTTCATTACCATTTTGCATGCAAATCGTTTAGGTGATAAAAATACGAATTTACCCTTCGCCAACACAAGCGCCACATCTCATACTCACCTCGAACTTATCCCCGCGGCGGCAACCCCACTCAGGCCTTCAACAATCCCAGCACATGCTGGATTCGCCGGATCGTCTCCACCTTCCCCAGGAATACCGCAATATCGAAAACATGCGGCCCAAACTTCCCGCCCACCAACATGATCCGCAACGGCATCAACAACTCGCCCGGCTTGATCCCCGCCGCGGCGGCCATCTCCTTGAATTGGGCTTCCAGCGCATGGGCATCGGGGAGATCGGCCATCAGCTCCAACTGCCGGATATATTCGATAAAGAACAAATTCTTGGCCTCGGTCCATTTCGGTCGGACCGCTTCGAGATCGACCGTTATCGGCGGCTGAAAAAAGAAACCGGCCTGCTGCACAAACTCCGGCAACAGCGTACAACGGTCTTTCACCAGTTCCAGCGCCCGCTCAAAGCGGTTAGCCGCCGGCAGCGCCGGATGGAGGGCAGCATCGAGTGCAGCCAGGTCCAGCAGCGGAGCTCCACTGAGATCGGTGAGCGGATCGGAAATAAGCGGGATCGCGGGTGGTGGAACCTCGCCTCCATCCGCAGGCCGGACAAGATCGGCCGGTGAGATCGGGATTCCCGCTTCGGTAAACAGCGGAAGCACCCGGCCGGAAAAATTCTGCGCAGACAAATTCTTGATCCATTCATGGTTGAACCACTTGGCCTTCTCGAAATCGAACTTCGCCCCGCCCTTATGGACGCGATCTGTCGAGAACCGGTCGATCAGCTCTGGCAATGAAAAGATCTCTTGTCCGGTTCCGTCATTCCAGCCCAGCAACGCCAGCAGATTGACAAAAGCCTGGGGGACAAAACCGGTTTCCCGGAAGCCCGTCGCCGGTTCCCCGGTACGTGGGTCTGTCCAGTTCATCGCAAACACCGGGAAACCCAGCCGGTCCCCGTCGCGTTTACTCAGCTTGCCATTGCCGTCAGGTTTCAGGATCAGCGGAAGATGGGCCCAATGTGGCATCTTGTTCTCCCCAAAAAGATAGCGCCATAAAAGAATATGGACCGGAGCGCTGGGTAGCCACTCCTCACCCCGAAAGGCATGAGATATCTCCATCAGATAGTCATCGACGACGACAGCCAGATGATAGGTCGGCATTCCGTCGGCCTTCAGCAATACTTTGTCGTCGACCCCCGTGGTCGAAAAATGAACTTCTCCCCGGATCATATCCGTAAACCGGACATCCTCGCCAGGCTCGAGCCGGATCCTGATCACATAAGGGGTCTTCTCCGCCAGCAGCCGCTGCGTCTCCGCCGCCTCCAGCGAAAGCGAATTGCGCATTTTCCGGCGGAGGACATGGTTGTATTGCGGGGAAGGATTCTCCGCCGTCTTATATTTTTCCCGCATGGCTTCCAGCTCTTCGGGCGTGTCGAAAGCATAATAGGCATGCCCCTTCTCGATGAGCTGCTGGGCATATTTTTCATAGAAACCAAGGGCCTTGCGCTCGCTCTGGCGGTAGGGCCCATGAGGGCCACCCTTATGCGGACCTTCGTCAGGCTCCAGCCCGCACCATCTGAGGCTGTCGATAATATATTCCTCCGCACCGGGGACATACCGGCCCTGATCCGTATCTTCAATGCGCAGAATGAAGTCTCCTCCGTGATGCCGGGCGAATAGATAGTTGTATAATACTGTCCTGACACCGCCCAAATGCAGACCCCCGGTGGGACTGGGTGCAAATCGTACTCTGACTCTTTTGCTCATAGAGTGCAAATTTAAGGCCTTATCCACCATAATGTGCTTATTCAAAAAAACGCTCGAAAGTGAAATTTTGCTTGACCCTTTGCCTCCTGCTTTCCCTGTTGTCCGCCTCCGCCCAGCTCACGTATGAGACCCTGTTCGTGGACTACGACAGCGCCTGGCAATTCAAAAATCTAAAGATCATCCCCATCCGCCGTAAAGCTGGCGCCGGAATGGCCATGCAACACGGGGATGTCGTCCCCCTCAACCAGGCATTGAGCAAAGGCCTGGTGACCGTGACTGAAAGAGGCACTACCTCATTCGAAAATGTCCACTGGCTGCGCTTCAACACCCATGGCAAAAAATCCATCTACATCACCGGCGGTGAGATCATCGCCGGCGGCCGGCAGGATCGGATGATCGTTCGCGACACCATCCTGCACCCAATGGAAAAAGACCAGTACGTCCCCGTCATGTGCGTGGAAGAAGGCCGCTGGAGCGAGAAGGAAAAGAAATTCGGCTATGGCAATTTTGCCAACCCCCATCTGCGAAAAGTACTCGACTCCACGGGCAACCAGGTCTCCATCTGGCGCGAGGTCGACAGACAGCTACAGGCCGGCGCATTCAAGAACAAGACGCTCTCTTATCTTTCACGCTACGAGGACAAGAAATACCTTGCCGCCCAGGACGAATACTTCCGCTTCTTTATCGACAAATTTGCAAAGACCGATAGCAATGTTGTCGGGTTCGTCGCCATAACGGGGGATAAGATCATCGGGACCGATATCTTCGATGGCACGGGTCTGTTCTATCCGCAACTCGACCCACTGCTGCACGGCTACATTGACGACGTCATGGCATCCGGAAAACCCATCACCCTCAAGGATCCACCGCTGAAACGATATATGGATCACCTGCTCAAGGATGAAAAAAGCCAGGAAGAATTTGTAAAGGACAAGGGAAAGATCTTCCGCCAGGATGGACGCGTCATCCATGTGAATACCTACACGAAAGAGACCCCCGTACCATAAAATGCCGCTTGCGGGCTACTGCCCAAAATAGCCCGCCGCGCCATATCATTTATGTCGGGCCTTCGGCCGACGAACCCGTGGTTCGTCTTTTTCTACTATATTGCTTCTATATGTTTTACCTCGTCAGGTCGCCCTGGTGGCTGAAGAAATTCTACTCACGCCTCGTCTGGAGTATCCCCGTAAAAGAGCGGGTACTCTATCTGACCTTCGACGATGGACCCCATCCTGTAGTCACCCCATTCGTATTGGATCAACTGAAGAAATACGGCGCTGCGGCCACTTTTTTCTGCATAGGCAAGAACGTACAGGAATACCCGCACATCTATCGTAGGGTTTTGATGGAGGGCCATCGTGTCGGCAACCACACCCACAACCATCTCAATGGATGGAAGACCGACGACAAGAAATACCTCGCAAATATCCGCGAGGCGGCGCAGCTTATCGACTCCAATCTCTTCAGACCTCCCTATGGCCGAATCAGCCTGTTCCAATCCGATCTGCTTCGCCGTGAGCCGCTGAACTACAATATCATCATGTGGGATGTGCTTAGCGCCGACTTCGATCGCGCACTCGATGGAGAACGTTGTGTACGCAACGTGATCGGTCACGCACGACCCGGATCCATCGTCGTATTTCACGACAGCGAGAAAGCTTGGGATCGGTTGCGTATCGCTCTACCAATAGTGTTGGAACATTTTCATCAAAAAGGCTATCGCTTCGAAAGCATCGCGCTGCCGTAAGAGGACAGAATTTGGGGATCAGAAAGGGATTTGTGACAATACGCGTACGGAGTTGGAATCGGCCGATTCCCGGAGTGGGAAAGTCGGAATAGGAACGGTTTTTGTTAAAAATAAAATTGGGCCTGGGTAGACACCCTGGCCCGTTTTTAATCCGTACCCTATGAAAACTGGTTTAAAGGTAAATCTTTTTTTGAACTGTGCAAAGTAATTTAGTCAGTTGGGGCTGACGAATCTTCTGGAATCGGGCCTTTTATAGCCATTTTCCCCTTTTTATCCCCTTCCCGATTTATTGCATCTATCCCGCGTCCATCGGGTCTTTTAGCCTTTCAAGAGCAGAAATGTTGGCGTATTTTCGCAAAATGGGAACAACCCAAATCATGGGGTTTGGGGATATTTGTACCCAATTGGAGAACCAAGTATATGGAACTGATCGACACCCACTGCCACCTTTATAGCAAAGAATTTGGCCGGGATTTGGAAGAAGTTATACAGAGAGCTGATAAAGAAGGAGTTATTCGTTTTTTCCTGCCGGCGATCGACAGTCATTGCCAGGATGCCCTGCTGGCGCTGGAGGCCCGGTATCCCGGGAAATGCATCGGTATGACCGGTTTACACCCCTGCCATGTAAAGGCCGATTGGGAGACCGAACTGGCCTTTGTCGAGGCGCAACTCGCGCGTCGTTCATGGGTAGCGGTAGGGGAGATCGGACTGGATTTTTATTGGGATCGTACCTACGAAAAGGAACAATACACTGCTTTTCACCGCCAGACCGAGCAGGCGCTCCACTATCGCATCCCCATCGTGATCCATTCCCGCAACTCGATGAAAGAAAGTATCGGCGTGGTGCGCGAGCATCAGAAAGGAGCGTTGCGCGGCATCTTCCACTGCTTTAGCGGTGACGCTTCCGCTGCAGCGGAGATCGTCGACCTGGGTTTTTACCTCGGCATCGGCGGCGTACTAACCTACAAAAATTCCGGACTCGCCGATGCGATCCGCGACGTCCCCCTCGAGTGGCTCGTACTCGAAACCGACGCCCCCTACCTCGCGCCCGTTCCCTTCCGCGGCAAACGCAATGAGAGCAGCTATCTCCGCTACATCTTGGTAAAGCTGGCCGAGGTCAAAGATCTGCCCGTCGAAGAAGTGGCCCGTGTCACCACCGCGAACGCGCAAAAGATATTTGGCGCGACAAACCACGAAAGCGTCCAGGCTCACTGATCCCCGACTCCGAAAATGCCCAAAAAATATTCGGAAACTAACCCGGGATATCGTACTTTTGCAGCCCTCGTAAAGGCATTGGCCCAGCGGGGAAATAGATAGTCTTCAGCCGGAGAGGTGTCCGAGTGGTTGAAGGAGCACGCCTGGAAAGTGTGTATACTCGAAAGGGTATCGCGGGTTCGAATCCCGCCCTCTCCGCAAAAAATCAATGCCCCGCGAACGTGGGGCATTGATTTCAAACAAACCTTTCCATGCACTTCACAAAACTCTCACCCAGCCTTTTCTACATCGACATCCGGACTGGCCTCAAAAGCTTCGTCGATTGCCTCGAATTCACCATCACCCACGACGAGATCGACACCCCCAACCCCTTCTGTGTCGTAGAAAAAGACGGTCTCGGCATTCTGATCTTCCAAAACCAGGAGCTGGCCCGGCAATTCAGTCCCGAGATCCGCCTCGTCACAGAAAATATCGGCGAAGTCTTTGAGCGCGTATCCACCAAATTCCCGGAACTGCTGCATCCCAATCTCAGCCAGCCAACCCTCCGGCCCTGGGGCGCAACAGAATTTGCGATGATCGACGGCCAAATTGGGATTATCATCCAGCAATGGTAGACACAGACGCCGGTCAGGCCTTCTGATGCAAACACAGACTGTTCCCATCCAGGTCCTTCACCCACGCAAATCGTCCCCACGGCGTATCATCGATCTTCCCCGCCGTGATTCCCTTCCCGTCAAGCAATTTCACTTCCGCCTCGATATCGTCCGTCTCGCAAATAATGGCATGAAAGCCCGCCAGCGAAATAGTACTGTTCCCGCCGGGCAACCCCATCTGTATCCAGGCCTCACCGTGGGGATCCGTGGCTTCCACAACCACCTGGAATCCGAGCTTCAGATAGAACTCCTTTGCCTTTTGCCGGTCCTTCACCGGTAGCATGATGATCTCGATCGATTTCATAAGTAAATAATTTAGTAACCCAAAAGTAAAAGCCCAAAACCGGGAAAGACCCGGGTAAAACCGACAATCCTACCGGTTGATTGCGTCACAAACCCTTTTTACATTTGTGTAAGCCAGATCCAAAAAATGAAACACATTTCTATCCTCCCGCTCTACGACGCAACGTTGACAAGCATCGACAGCAGTTATCAGCTCTTTACCAGGGTGAATGACTTCATGCGCTACCAGGGTAAACCACCCTACTATAAAGTGGAACTCGTCGGCCATACCGGAAGTGCCGGATTCACCAATGGCCTTTACACCATCCATGCGGAGAAGACCATCGACCAGATAGAAAAGACCGATGTCATCGTGCTTCCATTGCTTTGTGGCAGCTTTCCAAAAGCGATCGAAGAGAACAAACCCTACCGGGATTGGGTCGTGGATCAATACCACAACGGTGCCGAGATCGTTTGCCTCTGCGTCGGGTCTTTTTTTCTTGCATCCACCGGCCTGCTCGACAATGGAAAATGCGCGATCCACTGGGCCGCAAAGAACGAGTTCAATGACATGTTCCCAGGCATCCGGACCCTCGAAGGAACGATCATCACCGACGAGAATGGCATCTACACCTGCGGCGGCGGCTATTCTTATCTTAACCTCCTGCTCTATATTCTCGAAAAACACCTCGGCCGGGATATCTCGATCTTAGCTTCCAAAATGTTCGAGATCGATATCGAACGCAAAAGTCAAAACCCCTTCGTCATCTTCATGGGCCAGAAACGCCACGGCGACGAAGCCGTCCTCAAGGCCCAGGAACTCATCGAGAATAACCCCACCGAAATATTTACCATCGACGGCATTTGCCAAAAACTCGGCGTCGGCCGCCGGACATTCGAGCGACGCTTCAAAAAGTCCACCAACAACTCTATCGCCGAATACGTCCAGCGCGTAAAGGTCGAATTTGCCAAAAAGCATCTCGAAGCCGGCCGCATGACCGTCAACGAGATCATTTATGAGACCGGATACAACGATCCCGACGCCTTCCGCAAAGTCTTTAAGAAATTCACCGACCTGTCGCCAATTGACTATCGGAAAAAATACGCCGGCTAGGATTTATCAGCCAGCGACCGCAAGTGTTCCAGCAACCGCCGGTCATCCCCGTCATTGATCGTATATCGGATCGCGCAGACCTCGCCATTTTCATTACACAGGCTAAGCCATTTATAATTTTGATACCAGCTATCACCTTTGAATAACATAGAAGAAGGCCGGTCCTTATGATCCATTTGGGTGATGCGATGATAGCAAAAATCAACTGGCCGGTTCCACGGGAAAAGATACCGGACCTCGATCTTACCCGCGTACAAAATGATTCTCGCCGGATAACGGCCAAAGCGCGCGCAGGCACAACCCGCGAACAACACAAAACAAAAGGCAGCCTGCCCGAGCGTAAGCCTGTCAATGAAAAAGAGAACAGCGAAAAAACCGAAAAACCCCACAACACCCCCCAAGGTAATATAGTAGTAGAGTGGTATCCTGCTGGAAAATAATGGGCTCATCTGCCGGAAGATAAAACGAATCTCAAAAATATTTTTGAAAAAACTTGCGCATCCGATCGGCTGCGCGTATATTTGTGCAGCCAAACGGCTGCGCGTTGGAAACCAACGGCCCGAACCGAAATTCACGGCCGGACCGGGAATCTCGGCCCGAACCGAACTTAAGGCTCAGGCCCACCCCTCGCGAAAACCCAGCCTCCGGCGCAAATTATGCGACGCGACATCTTCCAGGCCATCGCCGACCCCACCCGCCGGGCCATCATCGCCCTTATCGCCATCCAGGCCATGACCCCCAACGCCATCGCCGAACACTTCGACATGGCCCGTCAATCCGTATCCAAACACATCCAGATCCTATCCGAATGCGAACTCGTGACAAAAACCCAACAGGGCCGCGAAATATACTATCAACTTCAAATAGATAAAATGAAAGAGATCGACCAATGGCTCGCCCAGTTCAGAAAGATCTGGGAGACCCGCTTCAGCCAGCTCGACGACCTATTATACACCATAAAAAAATCAAAAAAATGAAGTCGCACTTGCTTTTCGACTTTTCTGTCAACAAAGAGAACAACACGATCGATGTAGAACGCGAGTTCGCCGCCGACCTCGACCTCGTTTGGGACGCATGGACAAAACCCCAACTCCTCGATCAATGGTTTGCCCCGAAACCGTATCGCATGCAGACAAAATCGATGGACTTCAGAGAAGGCGGCTCCTGGCTCTACGCCATGATCTCCCCGGAAAACGTCATGCACTGGTCAAGAGCCGACTACAAAAAGATCGAACCCCAAAAAAGCTTCTCCGGCCTCGACGCCTTCTGCGATGAGAACGGGACCATCAATCCCGAATTCCCCCGGTCGCTCTGGAACAACCGCTTCAAACAAACCGACAGCGTCACGACCGTCAACATCACGATCAAATACAATAGCCTTACCGATCTGGAAAAGGTCATCTCCTTCGGCTTCAAAGAAGGCCTGACCATGACCCTCGACAACCTCGAACAATACCTCGAAGCTCAATTTCGATTGCGCCGCGAGGCCAAAACAACAAAAGCCGCCCGGGTCTGCACCTATCTCAATTTTCCCGGCAACACCGAAGAAGCCTTTCGCTTCTATCGCTCCATCTTCAAAACCGAATTCGGCGGAAAAGGCATCCAGCGATTCGGCGACATCCCCGCTGAAGCCGGCCATCCTCCGGTTGCCGATGCGATAAAGAAAATGATCCTGCACATCGAACTTCCCATCACCGGCAACCATGTGCTCATGGGAACCGACGCTCCGAAAGAAATGGGTTTTACCCTGGTTCAGGGGAATAATATGTATATTAGTATAGAGCCTGATACAAGGGAAGAGGCGAAGCGCATTTTCGACGAGCTGTCCGCCGGCGGGAAGGTCACGATGCCCTTGCAGGATATGTTCTTTGGAGCCTATTTCGGGGAGTTCACCGATAAATTCGGGATCAACTGGATGATCAATTGTACAACACCAATATAACCAAAACATGAAACCGAAAACGCTCGCGATCCTTTATTGGATCTTTACCATCCTTTTCGCCGGCCTGATGATCTTTTCCGCAATTGGCGGCGTCCAGCCCAATGCGGATACCGTCAAATTGATGCACGACGGCTTGGGTTATCCCGTCTACTTCATCCAATTCATCAGCATAGCCAAATTGCTCGGCTCCATAACGATCCTCATCCCCGGCCTCTACCGCATCAAAGAGTGGGCATACGCAGGCCTCTTCTTTGATCTCATCGGTGCGATCTATTCGGGCATCGCCCTGAGCGGAAAAGTCGACCCCATGATGGTCTTCATGCTGGTCTGGCTCATCCCCGGCGCACTTTCTTATTACTACTGGCATCGTCTAAATAAAATGAACCCGGCAGCCGCGTGATGCGGCCGCCGGGCCATTCCCGGAATACCGGCCGGCTGGTCTGATTATATTATAACCGATCCACGTCCAATATCGCCTGCGCAAACTCTTTTGGCGCTTCCTGCGGCACATTATGACCGATCCCATTGAAGACCCGATGCCCGTACTTGCCCGTGAACCGTTGAGCATAGGCTTTCCCATCCACGTTGGCGCCGTCGAAATCACTCCCGATGGTTATCGACGGTACACCGATCGACGGTCCCGCCGCCAGCTTTGCCTCCAATCCATCCAGCTTCGGATCTCCCGCCGCCACGCTCAGCCGCCAGCGGTAGTTATGGATCACGATAGCTACATGATCGGGATTGTCAAAAGCCTCGGCGCTGCGATCGAACGTCGCATCATCGAACTCCCAACGCGGTGACGCGATCTTCCAGATCAGCTTGTTGAACTCCCTGCGATTTTTATCATAGCCCAACTGTCCCCGTTCGGTCGCGAAATAATATTGATACCACCAGCCCAGCTCCGCCTTGGGCGGCAACGGCTGTTTGTTGGCGATAAGATTGACGACCAGGTAGCCGCTCACGGATACCATCGCTTTACAGCGATCCGGCCAAAGCGCCGCGAGGATATTCGCACCTCGCGCACCCCAGTCAAAACCCGCTACGATCGCCTTTGGGATCGAAAGCGCATCCATCAGCGCGATCGAATCCGTCGCAAAGGCCGACTGCTGCCCATTCCTGAAGGTGTCGGGCGAAAGGAATCGCGTTGTTCCATAACCCCGGAGATAAGGAACGATCACCCGGTACCCCTTCGCCGTCAGCAACGGGATCACGTCGGCATAACTGTGGATATCGTAAGGCCAGCCATGCAACAGGAGCACCACCGGCCCCGTAGCAGGACCCTCATCGAGATAGCCGACATTGAGTTCACCCGCATTGATCTGCTTGATCACCCCTATGGGCGTCGTGCCTCCAGACTTCACAGGCGTCATCAATCCCGCGCCGTCCCCACTTGCTCCAAAGGACTCGAAGGCGGAATTGGAAAAAGGCAACTGCGTCGACACCAACCCGAGCGCCGCGGTGCCGATGAACTGTCGGCGACTTTTATTCATATTCATATAAAAAAAATTGTCGTCTCTTCGATCAGCGACCGCATTAACTCCCCGGCCTTCCGGTATTTCAGCAACGGCGCGATCTGCCCGCCCCAGAATAAAACCATATCCCATTTCTGCTGTTCCAGCGCAGCCTTCCGCAAGGAAGACATCAGCGTCGTTTGCAAAGGGAACGGAAGATGCCCCGCGGCGCCGGCCGCAGCCATCTCGGCTCCGATCCGACTCGTCAGACCCCGCCCAAGCCTGCCCGTAAAGGCCCGGCTCAGCATCGTATATTTTGCCGCATCGGAGAATAGCATCTGTTTATGGATAGGCAGCGCATTCGACTCATCACAGGCCAGAAACGCCGTGCCTATCTGGACCGCATCCGCTCCAAGGGTCAGGGCCGCGGCGACACCCCGGCCATTGGCGATCCCGCCCGCCGCGATCACCGGTATCTTCACCTTCTCCCGGATCAACTGCACCAACACAAAAGTTCCTGTGACCGAAGATTCCGCCGAAGCCAGAAAAGAAGGGCGATGCCCGCCGGCCTCGAATCCCGAGGCGATGATCATATCCACTCCACTTGCTTCCAGCGCCAACGCCTCATCGAGCGTGGTGGCCGCACCGACCGTAACGATGCCCTTCCGCCGGCATTCTTCCAACACATCGGCCGGCAGGATACCGAACATAAAGCTGAACACCTTGGGCCGGATATCCATTACCACCTGCAACTGATTCGCAAACCTAGAAGCAAATGGCGCCGGCTTCTCGGGGAAGGGGATACCCAGCTCATCGAAATATTGACCAAAGGCCACTTTTGCCCGTTCATGATGCTCGACCGTCGCCACTCCTCCCGGCGCATCGGTATCCGATACCCAGAGATTAAGATTATAGGGTTTGTCGGTCGCAGCCCGGATCTGCTTATCGACGGCATAGATCTCCTGCGGCGATTGGGTGTACGCTCCATAACCGCCGAGCCCGCCCGCATTCGATACGGTCGTAACCAGCTCTACCGACGAGAGCCCACCCCCAAAAGGTCCCTGCAGGATCGGGTATTCGATACCCATCAACTCCGCTGCCTTTGTCTTATTCCACATGACACCAAATATTTATTCGCCGGAATTAATTAGCTCACGTCGCTGATCATCTTGTTGACGATAAGCCATCGTCCGTCGATCCGGTGAAAGGAAAGATATTCATGGTAATTGAAGTCATACATCTTCACCTTCAACTCCGCCACGGCTATCGAATTCGTTACCCGGATATTAACGATCTCGTGCCGGAAAGGTTTGCCCGAATCCTTAACACTCTGCCGGTTTTTTACCCCGTCGAGATATTGATCGAGGGTTTTATAATAAGGCTTCCCCTGTACATCGCCAAAGAGAAGCGTGCCGGGGTGATAGATCGGCCGCAGCAGGTCTATGTCGCCAACATAAACACCCGGAAAATAAGCTGTCTCCAACACCTGGGATATCGCTATCGAATCTTGCGTTTCCATTGTTTCAAAATTTATTGCTTTTTATCCGCCGTGATCCCCTTTTCCCGTAAAACGGACACCTGCTCGCCTGCATACCCCCAATCGTCCAGGTTCACCTCCTGGATTACCACATGGGTCAGATGAGGGTCCTTGTTCAGGACCTCGGTGATGAGATCGGTTACGCCTTTTATGAGTCGTTGCTTTTGTTCCCGGGTGATACCTTCGCGGGTCACCTCGATCTTGACGTATGGCATAATGATGAGGTTTGAGCAAAGACCGTTTATGCAACGGCCTTTGCGGTGATATTTACATCGAGATTGAAATCATTGTAGATAAGCGTATCCCCAAGGTCCTTGAAGAAATTGCCGCTCCGGAATTTCATCCCGTACGCCGTCCGATCCACGACTACCTTTCCCGAAGCAGTCAATATCCCGCCGGCAACGTTTACAACCGCATCGAATCCGACGGGCTTGGTGATGCCCTTGATCGTCAGGTTCCCCTCAATATGGTTGCCAACGACCCCAAAGATCTCGAAAGTAGCCTCCGGATACTGTTCCGAAGCAAAGAAGTCGTCCGACGCCAGGTGCCCGGCAAACTGCGCATTGGTTGCCGGATCCGTCACGTCCAAAATTTTAATAGACCTCGTATCGATAACGAATTTTCCACCGGCCAGCGAACCGTCCGTTAACGTAAGCGCCCCGTTCTTGATACCGATAGTCCCGTTGTGCGAGCCGGTTACCTTGCGACCGACCCAGTCGATGTTGCTTTGAGCAGCAACGATTTCGAATTGTTGAGTGTTCATTTTTTATCGTTTTTGATAGTGCAAAGTAACAACACGATCCAGGCGGGATTGCGTGATCTATGTCACAATTTCATCGGGAATTGTAAAGCCGGCTAAGCGTCTCTCTGGAAACCCCAAGATAGGCTGCGATCAGGTGCTTGGGGACAAGGCTGTAGAGTTGGGGGTACTGGTTCAATAGCTCTTCGTATCTGGCTTTGGCATCGTTATTCATTAAGGACAGCAACCGCCGTTGAGCGGCCACATAGCCCTTATTGGTCCGCCAGCGAAAGAAATGTTCCACGGGATGGATCTCCTTGCACAGTTTTTCCCTGTCCACATGGGACAGGCTAAGCAACTCTACGTCGGTGATACAGTCCACATTGATCGTAGCCCTCGTCCGGCTATACAGGGCCTGGTAGTCCGAAGTCCACCAGGTCGGCATCGCAAACTGCAGGATGTGCATCTTCACCTCGTCGTTGATAAAAAAGGCCTTCAGACAACCACTCACGACAAAATACTCCACCTCCACCTTATCGCCCTCCCGGATGACCACCTGCCCCTTCTTAAAGGCCTTTGGCTTGAAATGGGAGAAGAAATAAGCGAACTCATCGCCTGTCAGCGAGGCCATCTTGGCGACATGATCTTTCAAAAGCTGTTCCGCCGGCATCTGGATCAAAAGTACGGCAAAACAGCCCTCCGTTTCTTGTACGGAGGGCCGCATTTCTTGGCGAAAACAAAGATGTTGATTATTCACTCCGCAACGCCTTCACCGGATTCGAAGCCGCCGCCTTCAGCGCCTGAAAACTAATAGTTACAATGGTGATCGCCAGCGCCATCCCACCCGCGAACAGAAAAACGCCGGCCCCGATATTTATGCGGTAATCATATTTCAATAGCCAATCCTGAAGGAAATACCACGCCAGCGGCGACGCGATCAGACAGCTGATCACCACCAGCACGATAAAGTCCTTCGACAGCATCATCCACACCTGCGGAATGGACGCCCCCAATACCTTCCGGATGCCGATCTCCTTCGTGCGTTGTTCGGCTACATAAGCAGCCAGCCCAAACAGCCCGAGACAGGATATAAAGATGGCCAGCCCCGCGAAAATGCCCGCCAGCTTGCTGACCAGCACCTCCACCTTGAACTTTTCCGCATAGGCGGCATCGGCAAAGGTGTATACAAAAGGATAGGAAGGATTATATTTAGACCAAAGCTTCGTGAGCTGCGCGATAGCATCCGCCGTATTGACGGAAGGCGCAAGCCGGTACATCATTACATTGCCGGCATCCTTCGGCGAGTAGAAGAACTGGGTGGGATCGGCGCCGGCATAAGGCGTCACCATCAACGCATTTTTGGCCACCGCAATGATCCGCCGGGTCGTGTCCCAGGTAATGACCTGGCCTACCGGCCGCTGGATTCGCATTTGCTGGATCGCCGCCTCATTGTAAACGACACTCAGGGAATCCGCGGGATTGAAATCGCGTCCGTCGGTGAGCGTCATCCCCACCGTCTTGAAATAGTCTTCCCCGACGATGATCGTCCCCATCTCGATCGTCTCTCCTGGTTTTTTCCCTGGCCATTGCTGCACGTTCGAATGCCAGTACACATCCGTCGCCGGACTGGTGGCCTTCGTCACGGCCGATACGACGCCTTTTTGGAGCATCTCATTCTTTAACGCCGTGTAATTTTTGTCCAGCTCGCTATTCATCCAGGTCATCATCAGCCGGGAAATATCATATCCCGAAGGCCGGTTACGGGCGTATTCGATCTGCCGGTAGACGATGACCGTACTGATGATCAGCGCGATCCCGCAGGTGAACTGCGCGACGACCAACACCTTCCGTGAGAGGGACCCGCCCTTGCCCGTGGTCACACCCCCCTTTAGCACCTTCACGGGCTGAAAAGACGACATATAAAAGGCCGGCCTGCTGCCCGCGATGAATGCGGTCGAAAAAATGCCCGTCAATAAGACCAGCCAAAAGATGGGTTGGGTATAGGGAATGCGGATATGGCTTTCGGTTAGGGTGTTGAAGGCCGGCAATACCATCTGCGCCAGCAGTAGCGCCAGGACAAAGGAGCAAAGGGTCAGCAACAGGGATTCGGCAAGGAACTGCACGATCAGATTGCTCCGCCGCGATCCGACGGCCTTCCGGACCCCGACTTCCCGCGCCCGCTTCTCCGACCGGGCCGTCGTCAGATTGATAAAATTGATACAGGCGATCAGCAACACAAGCACCCCGATAACCGTGAACATATGGACATAGTCGAGAAAACCGCCCTTCTCGATCCCATTCACATAATTACCGTAAAGATGCCGGTTGGTGAACGGCTGCAACACCACCTCGGAAAGCATCGCATTCTCGTTATTCGTCTCGGTATGCTCGATGTCTTTTATTTTGGGAGCTACCTGAGCACAGGCAACGGCCGGCTTCAATTTGACAAAGACGTTGAAACTGTTGTTGCCAAAGGAGCGGGAAACACCCTGGGCTTCATAATTGTTAGTGATGGAAGAATAGGCAAAGGGCACCACATAGTCGAAGCGCATGCTCGAGTTATACGGCAGGTCTTTCAAAATACCCGTGACTTTCAGATCATGTTTGTTATCGATCCGCACCATCTTACCCATCGCTTCCTCTTTGCCAAAAAGCGCTTTCGCCGTGGATTCGGTAAGGACGATGGAGTAGGGGTCCTTCAACGCGCCGCTTGCCTCACCCGCCACCATCGGATAAGCGAACATCTTCAGAAAATCACCACCGATGGTCAGCCCCCATAAGTACACCCGCGTCTCCTTGTTCAGCAGCGCATGCTGTTGGATCCCGTCGCTTTCGGCGACATACTCGATATCCGGGATCTGGGCGCGCAGGCTATTCGCGAGCTTGATCGAAGTGCTGGTGAAATTGAGAATAGTCCCGTTGTTGTTGAAATTCCTTCTCACCTGATAGAGCCGATCATGGTCCGGCAAAAATTTGTCATACGTGTATTGGTCATAAACCCAAAGCCCGATAAGCAGCGCGACGGCCATCCCGATAGCCAGTCCTGAAATATTCAATGCGCTATATCCTTTTGTCTTAAGCAGATTCCGCCAGGCGGTGAGGAAATAATTCTTAACCATTCCGCAATTTTTAACTTTCCGTCCAAAGTCGGTGCCTTTTTTATAAGCGGCTGACAATTAGTGCGATAGCGAAGCAACCTCACAGTCGTTCGTGCGGTTTTGATACAGCCCCTGTGCGCATAAGCACAAAAGTTTGAAATTTGCAAAAATACCCCTCATGGCCTTCCCAACGCAAACACTGGCCCAATTCAACAGCAAAAACTGCGGTTCCCCGGCAAACGGTACTCCGCCCGCGCAACAATTCAACGTCATGGACATCGAGGATCAGCTCCGATCAGGAGCCGCCTACCCCGCATATGTCCGTCGTGATTTTTATAAGATCATGCTCTTCCGGGGCGTCGGCATCTTTCACTTCGGCGACCAAAGCATCCCCATAAGCGGTGACACCCTGCTCTTCTTCAACCCCCGCGTTCCCTACACGTTTGGCTCCGTACCCGAGAATATCAGCGGCTACTTCTGCGTTTTCAAGGAAGAGTTCTTTACCGGCAGCCTTCGTCTGCACCTCGAAGAGATCCCTCTTTTCCTGCCCGGCGCCAAACCCGTGTTCACCCTCGGCGGCCCGCAAGCCGATGAAGTGATCCGGCTCTTCCGCAAGATGCTGGAGAATTTGAATTCCGACTATTCGTATAAATATGATCTGATCCGCGCCTACGTCCTCGAACTGCTGGATCGGCAATTTCCGGTCGAACCCTCGAGCGACCGACCGCTCCTGCGCACCCCGAAAGACTACGCGCAGCGACTGGCCATTCATATTAACTATCTGAATCGGGCCGTAAAAACGGAAACCGGCAAGACGACGACCGAACACATCTTCGATCGCCTCGCAGCGGAAGCTAAAGCCATGCTCCGGCACAGCGACATGAATATCTCGGAGATTGCCTATAGCCTGGGATTCCAGGACCAGGCGCACTTTAACAACTTCTTTCGCAAACAGGTCCACAGTACCCCCTCCGCTTTCCGCACCTTGGTTTGATTCTTACAAGTATTAGTTTGTATCGCACAAGGGATTCCCCTCGCGGCGAGGGTACCTTTGCACCATGAGAACACAACAAGAACCCATCCACTCCGGCTTCAACGCCGCTTCTACAGCTGGCGAGGTGATAAAAGGGATCGATCTCCGCGGCAAAACAGCGATCGTCACCGGTGGCTACGCCGGCATCGGCCTCGAAACCGTCCGGGCGCTGACCGGCGCCGGTGCAACAGTCATCGTACCTGCCCGTGATAAGGCTAAGGCGGCAGCAGCGGTGAAAAATATCGCCGGTGTCCAACTAAGCGACCTGGACCTCATCGACCCAGCCTCCATTGATAATTTCGCACACGAATTCCTATCCTCCGGCCGGCCCCTGCATATCCTTGTCAACAATGCCGGCATCATGGCTACCCCGCTGACCCGCGACCAGCGCGGCTACGAGTCGCAGTTCGCCACCAACCACCTCGGACATTTTCAACTAACGGCAAGACTATGGCCCGCACTCGTCCGAGCAAAGGACGCTCGCGTCGTCTCCGTCAGCAGCTGGGGCCATCGCTTCGCACCCGTCGACCTCGATGACCCTAATTTCCTCCACAGACCTTACGATCGCTTCATTGCATACGGCCAATCCAAGACCGCCAACATCCTGTTCGCCGTTCGGCTGGATGAGATCGGCCAAAAGTCCGGCATCCGCGCCTTCTCCCTCCATCCCGGCAGCATCGTCGGTACCGACCTCGCCCGTCATATCTCGGAGGACGACTTGCAAAAAGAAGGCGTACTCGACGAGCAGGGCAACCCCATTCTCGACCCCTCACGCGGACTAAAGACCATCGAACAGGGCGCTGCTACGAATGTTTGGTGCGCCACCAGCCCGCTGCTGAAGGGCAAGGGCGGCGTCTATTGCGAGAACAGCGATATCGCTCCGTTGATACCTGCCGGCAAAGAAGCCGAAATGCGCACAACGGCGCGCAACCTGGGCTACCGTCCCCTCGGCGTATTTCCTTATGCCATCAACCCGGCGATTGCAACCGGACTATGGGAGCTGAGTGAGGACCTAACGGGAGTAAAGCTGGAACATTGACGCAATCACCCCGCTAATTGGACGGTTCTCCCTTCGGAGGTCTGAGCTTTTTCGTGTAAGTTTGTTGCATACTAATCTTATGCAAACATCCAACAAAAAGGCGGCCATCGGCTTCATCTTTGTCACACTCCTCATCGATTGTATGGGGTGGGGGTTGATCATCCCCGTGATGGGGGAGCTCATTTCCAAATTGAAAGAGATCCCCGCCAACGAGGCCAGTCCATACGGCGCTTATCTATTGACCGCATACGCAGCCACGCAATTCATTTTCTCTCCCATCATCGGGAACCTCAGTGATAAATATGGCCGCCGGCCGATTCTCCTGTTCTCGTTGCTGGGATTTGGCATCGATTACATTATTCTGGCCATCGCACCCGCATACGGCTGGCTGTTCATCGGCCGCGTGATCGCCGGCATTACGGGCGCCAGCTTCACCACGGCCAGCGCCTACATCGCAGACGTCAGCACCGATGCGACCGACCGCGCAAAGAATTACGGGATGATCGGGGCTGCCTTTGGTCTTGGCTTCGTTCTCGGTCCCGCACTGGGCGCATTTCTTGCCACATGGGGCGTCCGCGCTCCGTTCTGGGCCGCCGCCGTACTTTGCTTGCTCAACTGTCTGTATGGATACTTTGTCCTGCCGGAATCCCTCAGCAAAGAGAACCGCCGCCCATTCGACTGGCGCCGAGCCAATCCATTGGGATCGCTCAAATTCCTGTTCAGCCATCGCGAGATCGGCGGACTCGCATTCAGCTTCTTTCTTATCTATCTGGCGGTACAGGCCGTACAGGGGAACTGGAACTTTTTTACGATGTATCGTTTCGGATGGACCGATAAAATGATCGGCATCTCCCTGGCTGTGGTCGGCGTACTCGTCGGCGGTGTTCAGGCTGGCCTCACCCGCGTGGTCAATCCAAAGATCGGCAACGAAAAAAGCATCTACCTCGGCCTTTCCTTGTATACGGTCGGCCTCGTCCTCTTTGGATTTGCAACTCAAACCTGGATGATGTTCGCCTTCCTCGTACCATACTGTCTCGGTGGTCTGGCCGGCCCCGCCTTACAGTCCGTGATTTCAGGCCATGTGGCGCCCAACGAACAGGGAGCCCTGCAAGGCGCACTCACCAGTCTGATGAGCTTTACGACGATCATCGGTCCCCTGATTATGAACGGAACCTTCGCCTATTTCTCCAGCAAGAAAGCCCCCTTCTATTTTCCGGGCATGCACTTCCTGGTCGGCGCACTGTTCATGCTGATGGCCGTGCTCATCGCAGCTCCCGTCTTAAGCAAGGATCGACGACAACATCCCGAACTCATCCGCGGCGGTGCCGGCGGCGGCGACGCCCCGATGCACTAAACCGCATCTCGATCCTTATGATACCTCCGCCGGTAATCCAGCGGCGACAGCCCCGTCACCTTCCTGAAAACATCCCTGAACGCCTTCGCGTCCTGGTAACCCACTTCATACATCACCTCATTCACCGTCTTCCGGCTGTTCTCGAACGCTTTTTTGGAAGCCTCTATCCGTATCCGCTGCAGATATTCCAGCGGGGTATTACCCGTAGCATGGATGAACCTCCGGTCGAAATTCCTCCGGCTGACCGCATATTTCTCCGCAAGCGCTTTTATGGAATAATGCTCCGAAGGATTGTTCTCCATCAAGACCTGCGCCTCCCGGACAACATCGTCCGAATGCACTTTCTGCCGGCTGAAGATCATAAAGGGCGATTGACTGTCCCGCGACACATCTATCTGAAAGACCTTCGCGCAATAGATCGCCGTCGCCCGGTCATAGTATTTCTCGATGAGATAGATGATCAGGTTTAAAAAGGAATAGGCCCCGCCATTCGTATACACCCCGTTCTCATCCGTGATCAACCTGCCTTCCAACAGACGCACCTGCGGGAATTGATTCCTGAACGCCTCGGCCGCACTCCAATGCGTGGAGCAACTCTTGCCGTCCAGCAAACCCGTCGACGCCAGCAAAAAAGCACCCGTACAAATGCTCGCCACCTCCGCGCCTTTGTCATATTGCTGCCGGATCCACGTCGCCATTTCCCGGTTCTCCGTCGTCACCCGCCCATACTGATGATTCAGCGAAGGAATGATCACCAGGTCACAACGCTTTACCTCCTTTATCGAAACATGTGGCTTTACCGAGAAAAGCCCTTCATAAAGATCGACCTGCTTCGACAATCCCGCCAGCCGGATAGTGAACACCGGCTTCCGGTCCTGGCTCTTGAAATGATCGTTGGCCCGGGTAAAAATCTTATATGAACCGATGACACTGCTCAGATTGTGATGGCCATCGGGTACAAGGATGATCAGCTGTTTCATAGGATAAATATAACAAATCACCGTGGCCAAATGGCCCTCAAACAGGCTGAAATGGTCAAATTTCAGCGGGAAGCCCGCATAAAATCCCCCGATCCCAAAAGTTAAGAAAACGTTAAAACAAACCTATAACCTTTTTCGTACGTTATTTATTATATCTTTATTCCATGGGCATCATCGAACCCACCCGTGCGCAATTGGAGATCCTGCAGGTGCTGTGGAAACACGGGCCGTCGACCGTGCGATTTGTAAATGACCAGCTGAACCGGCAGAAGGAATCGCTCAGCTATACCTCCACATTGAAGCTGATGCAGATCATGCATGAAAAGGGAATGGTCGCCAGGGACGAGAGCAGCATGACCCATGTATACAGCGCCCTGCTGGAAGAACAAAAGACAAGAGGCGTAGTGCTGAAGAAATTCGTCGATACCATGTACGAAGGCAGCGTGAAAAGCCTGATGCTCGAACTGCTGGGAAATGAAAAGACCACCAATAAAGATTGGGATACCATTAAAGATCTGCTAACAAAACTCGACGACGAGAAATGACACTGATCCCGGATACCATCTTGCGCGCCCTCTGCTGGGCCCTGCTCCACTCCCTCTGGCAGGGACTGATCCTCGCCGTTGTGGCGGGACTCATCCTCGTGCTCACGAAAAAAGCTAGCTCATCACTCCGGTACAACCTGCTTTGTTGCGGGATGATCCTCTTCCTCGCCGTGAGCGGCTATACATTTTACAGCCAGCTTCACGCGATCGACGCATCGGAAACGACTTCCACTGCGACGCACCCCGGCCCGGGTAGCCCGGTATCCCCGGAACCACGCATCAGCGACACCCATGGTTCCAGCTCCGTTATAAACGCCGCTCAACAGGGCACCCACGCCCTTCGCACCGCGATCGATGGCCTGGTACAATACTTCGATACCCATGCGGCGATGGTCGTCGTCATCTGGTTTATTCTCTTCCTCACCCGCTTCGTGAAATTGCTCTCGGGCTTGGTCTATGCCCAACGCATCCGCCACTATCAGACCCGCCTCGCTCCCACGGAATGGCAGCAGCGGCTCGAAGAACTATTGGCGAAACTGAAGATCAGTCGCCCCATCCTCCTGCTCGAATCCGCGCTGATCCAGGTCCCCGTCGTGGTAGGCTATTTAAAACCCGCCGTGCTCGTACCCATCGGGATGCTGGCGCATCTACCCGCCGATCAGGTCGAATCCATCCTCCTGCATGAGCTGGCGCACATCCGGCGCAAGGACTACCTCTTCAACCTCGTCCAACACATCATCGATACCCTGTTCTTCTTCAATCCGGCATTGATCTGGATCTCCTCCCTGATCCGTACCGAACGCGAGAACTGCTGCGACGACATCGCCATCCGCGAAACACGAAGCCGGCGGCAACTGATCGAGGCCCTGGTTTCCTTCCACGAATACCGCCGGCGTGAGAACGAATTTGCCATGGGCTTTGCCGGTACAAAAGAGAATCCCGTGGTCCTACGGGTGAAGCGTATCGTCCACAAAACAAATCATTCCCTTAATATTGCCCAACAGGTCGTGCTGATGGCCGGACTCCTGCTCGTCTGCGCCGCCTTTGTCACTATCAATAGCGCCCAAAAAGTCGACACTACCTTCAAGCCCAAACCAACCCCGGCAATGCAAAGCCTACCAAAGCCGGACACCACGATCAAAGATGCAAAGCAGGACCCCGCACCCGCAGCAAAAAAGCCGGCCCCGGTCCATCCATCAACCAAACAACCAACATCCGTTCAATCCCCTAAACAAGAAGAAGTCGCCAAACACCAAGAACCTTCCGCCGATACCAGCCGCATCAACTACCTCGGCTTTCAAAACCTTACCCTGGACAAACTCATCGAGATGAAGGAACACGGCGTCACGGCCGACTTTATCCTCGGCCTTAGAAAGCTGGGTTATACAGATTTTACCCCGAACCAGGCCATCGAACTGCGCGATCACGGCGTGAACATCGATTTCGTCCGTGACCTCGTCGACATGGGCTTCAAACAACCATCGTTACGCAAACTCGTCGAGCTAAGGGACCATGGCGTGACCAGTGAATATATCAGTGCATGTAAAAACAAATTCGGAAAGCTCCTCGAGCTGAATGATTATATCAAACTAAGGGATGCCGGAATAAATCCCTCGGAATAGACGTCGATACCCACTACACACGGAATAATTCTTATTGATTCGTTTCGAATTAATCAAAAAACTATTGTTATGAAAAGATCTTTCGTAGCCATCTTTTCCATGATGGCCATTGCCCTGCTGTCGGTCACCGGCGTGGGCGCACAAGACAGAAATTCGGATGACGATGATGCCTGGTTCGACAACGTAGGGGATAAGGTCGGCGTCTGGAGCGGCCTCACCTATGAGGACAAGGCGCATATCATGTTTCGCGGTTTTCATTGGAGCAATAGCTGCACCTTTCTGCTGAGCGAAATGGGTACCCTGCCCACGGGTAAAGAAGGAGTCTTCACCGTGAAACGCGAACCGGGAACCGTAACTTTCAATGGCATCTTCGATGGGACCAAGGGACATGGTACCTACACCTTCGAGGAGAACCCCGCCTTCCGCACCTATCTTCAGCAGGAAGGATTCAGGGACATTACGAATGAGCTGATGATCCATCTGTACTTTACCAACATCAATAAGGATTATTTCGGCTACATGAAGCAGAACGGCTACACCGGTCTGACCATGGATCAGCTGAAAAATCTCGCTTTTCAAAATATCAACCAGAATGTCCTGTCCGGGTATCTTGCCGTCTTCAAGCAAGATCAGGGCGGCAAACCCACCGTGGACGAGATTATCGAGATGCGCGAGCACGGCGTTTCACCACGTTTCGTCACCAGTATCCGCGAAATGGGCTTCAAAAACTTATCCGTTGACAAAGTAGTGCAACTGCGCGACCATGGGGTATCGCCGGAATATATCTCCGAAATGCGGACCGCCGGCGCGAAGGACATAACCCTCGACCAGGCGATCGAAATGCGCGACCATGGCGTATCCGTGGAATTCATCCGCGGATTGAAAGAGGCTGGCTTCAACGATGTTTCCCTCGAGCGCGCCACCGAGCTGCGGGATCATGGCGTAAGCGTCGAGTTCCTCAAGGAACTGCAACGCGCAGGATACAAGGATGTTAACGTGGACGACGTACAGGAACTACGGGATCACGGCGTGAACCCCGCCTTTGTCGGTCAACTAAAAGAGGCCGGCTACGCCGACATCACCCTTAAGCGGGCCGTCGAACTAAGGGACCACGGCGTCTCCATCGAATTCATCCGTGATTTCCAGAAGCTGGGGTATAAGGATATGCCCCTCGACCGGGCCATTGAACTGAAAGACCATGGCGTAAGTCCTTCCTATGTCAGCGGGATCAAAAGCCTTGGATTTGCAGACATCCCCCTCAACAAGGCGGTGATGCTTCACGACCACGGAGTCTCGGCCGACTACATCAAGAGACTACAGGAGAAAGGCCTGAAGAACTTGTCGCTCGATGAATACGCCCGGTTACACGATACCGGGATGTAAAGGCAAGGGGTCTGACTCGCGCATGGCCTCTTCCAGCTGCCCGATCTTATAATAACAAATAAGCAACGGCACGATCCCGATCACGCCAAACGAACAATCGATCAGCCGCCAGCTGACCGGGATCCCGCGCACGCCCCCGGCAATAAATGCAAGGGGAAAGACCCCGATACAGGCCACCATGCCGATTCCAAGGACCCACTTGTTCTGCACCGGGTGCCGGAGCACCCCAGTAAAGAAAAGCGCAATGACGATATGTCCAAAGGCCAGCCAGTCATAACCATACGCCATGAACGGGTAACGGGAATTAGTATCCCTTATCGCCAGGAATGCCTTTAGCACCCAGGCATAGAGAGGGCCGTTGGACGAGAAGGGCCAGTGATCGATAAGCCAGCGCAATTCCGTCTCGAGCGCAAAAGCGGTGACCCCGCTTAGAACTAGCGCGACAATAAAGAAAAGGACCCAGCAACGGACTACCGTTTGCAGGCGTTGAGCAGTAGGGGAGAGGATCATAACAGGGCTTTGAAATGTTGATATAAAAAGCACTTTGAAATGCAAAGTACGTAAATATTTTCAACATTTCAAAGCCCGGGTCCACCCGCCGGTCCAAACTCCCCCGGCCAACATCCTGGGTCCGCCCTCCCCGGTCCCTAAGAAAACATCCGTAACTCTTCGGTAATTCGCCCCGTGATCTCATCGATCCTCCCCATCCCGTCGATATCGGCAATCGACAACTTCGTCCTCATATACGCGATGGCCGGCAGGGTCTGCTCCTCGAAAATATGCACCCGCTTCAGATGCGTCTCGGGATCACGGTCATCCTCGCGCTTCGAATCCGCAGCCCGCTTCATCGCCCGCTGCAGCAGCTCCTCCCGCGGAACCCGGATATTGATCACCCGCGCGATCTCCAACCCCTTCGCCGCCACCAGCTCTATCAGGTCATCCACCTGGGGCTTGGTCCTCGGATATCCATCGAGGATGATCCCCGCGCGGCTCCTGTTCTCGTCCAGGATCTGACCAAAAAGCGTCTTCATGATCGAATCTGGCACCAGATCGCCTTTCTCTTCATATCGCGACATGATCAGCCCTATCTCCGTCCGGCTGGCCTTTTCCTGCCGGCAACGGTCTCCTGTCGACAGATGGGTAAAATGCAGGGTTTTGCTAAGGATCTCACATTGAGTGCCTTTTCCGGAATAGGGCGGCCCGGTGATGATTAGAATTTTCATGTAGGACAAAGATAAAAGACAATTAAGTTTGAAAATAAACGAAAGTATTCGTAGATTGAATCCATCATCCATCAATCACGGCGTCATGCTTAAGAACTATCTCACCCTCGCCTTGCGAAATCTCACAAAGAACAAAGCCCATTCCGCCATCAACATCGTCGGGCTCTCCGTTGGCATGGCAGTCGCCATCCTCATCGGCCTTTGGATCTTCGACGAGATCAGTTTCGACCAATACCATCCAAACTATGACCGCATTGCCCAGGTAATGCAAAAAACCACGATCAACGGCCGGGTACATACCGGTAGCGTCATTCCCCTTCCCTTGGAAAAAGAGGTCCTGCGCACCTATGGCGAAGAATTCAAACACATCGTTATGATGGCTTGGACCGATAATCATATCCTGACTGTTGGCGATAAAAAGATTGCCAACACCGGAAGTTTCGTCGGCTCCGAGGGCCCTGACATGCTCTCGCTCCACATGCTGAAAGGCACCCGTGGCGGACTCGTAGGTCCCAGCTCGATGCTCATCTCCGCCTCCGTCGCAAAATCCCTCTTTGGCGAGGAAGACCCGATGGACAAAGTGGTCTCCATCGACAACAAAGCCTCTTTCAAGGTTTCCGGCGTATATGAGGACCTCCCTGCCAACACAACCTTCCACGACATGAGCTTTATGGCGCCCTGGGACTTCTTCGTGGCTAACTCCAACTGGGTCGGCCGCGATCCCAATGACTGGAGTGACGCATCCCTCTTCCTTTACGTAGAGGCGAAAGCCCATCCTGACTGGAACCAGCTTTCCGCTTCCATCCATAATATCATCCTCGACCATGCCGCACCCGGCCAGGCAAAAATAAATCCACAGCTGTTCCTCCAGCCCATGAACAGATGGCATCTGTATTCGGAATTTAAAGATGGGGTCAATACTGGCGGCGCCGTCCAATACGTCTGGCTCTTCGGCATCATCGGGGGCTTCGTTCTTCTTCTCGCCTGCATCAACTTCATGAACCTTAGCACGGCCCGAAGCGAGAAACGTGCAAAGGAAGTGGGTATCCGCAAGGCCATCGGTTCCCTCCGCGGCCAACTCATCGTTCAATTCTTTGGTGAATCCATCCTCACGGCAATGGTCGCCTTCGCCTTGTCACTTCTCTTTGTTTGGTTAACCCTTCCCCTCTTCAACAACATCGCCAGTAAGCAGATCCTGCTGCCGGTCGGCAACCTCTACTTCTGGCTGTCGACCCTGACGTTTGTAATATTCACAGGCATCATCGCGGGCAGCTATCCCGCCCTGTACCTCTCTTCTTTCCGGGCCGTGAAAGTCCTGAAAGGCCCTTTTAAAGCCGGCCGTTCGGCATCCCTTCCCCGCCAGGTCCTCGTCGTCCTGCAATTCACCGTCTCTGTCGTGCTCATCATCGGAACGATCGTCGTCTTCAGACAGATCGAATATGCCAGGAATCGTCCCGTAGGCTATACCAGGGATGGATTGCTTTACATCGAAACCAGCACTACCGATCTGCATGACCATTTCGACGCCTTCCGTGCCGATCTGCTGAAAAGCGGAGCCTTCACCGAGATTGCCGAATCCAGCAGTCCGACCACCGCGGTTTGGAACAATAGGGGCGATGTTTCCTGGGAAGGCAAGGACCCCTCGATGTCAGCCGACTTCGGTAACATCGGAGTGACGACCGGCTTCGGCCACACCGTAGGCTGGCAGTTCGTCGCCGGCCGCGATTTCTCGCCCAACTTCCAAACCGACTCCGCGGCGCTCGTATTGAACGAGGCCGCCGTTAGCTACATGGGCCTGAAGGATCCCTTGGGCAAGATCATCAAAGTCGGAAAATTCGATCTCACGGTCATAGGCATCGTAAAAGATATGGTGATGAGTTCACCCTACGAACCCGTAAAGCAAACGCTATTCCGGTTGCGCCCGGGGCCCTTTGATTATGTCGATCTCCGAATTGATCCCTCGGCAAACCCGCACATCGCCCTCCAAAAACTCGAGGCTGCCTGCAAAACCTATTCACCCGCCGTCCCCTTCTCCTGCAAATTCGTGGACGACGAATACGCCGCAAAATTCCGCAACGAAGAACGTGTCGGTAAGCTCGCAGGCATCTTCGCCACACTCGCCATCTTTATCAGCTGCCTGGGACTCTTCGGAATGGCCTCCTTCATGGCCGAACAACGTATTCGCGAGATCGGTGTCCGCAAAGTAATGGGCGCCTCTGTCCTCGATCTCTGGGCCCTGCTCAGCAGGGACTTCATGGTGCTCATTGGCATCTCTCTTGCGATCGCCATCCCATTGGGCCGGTATTTCATGAGCAACTGGCTGATGCACTATCACTATCGCTCCACTATGCCCTGGTGGATCTTCGCCGCCGCCGCCGCCGGCGCCCTCGCAATCACCCTGCTGACCATCAGCTATCAGGGCCTTCGCGCCGCCCGGATGAACCCCGTAAAAGCACTCCGCAACGAATAAAAAAAGCCGCCCCGATTTCGGGGCGGCCAAATTATCAAAAAAACAAAACGGACCTATTTACCAAAACCATTGATCCCGTAGTAAAAGACTTCATCACTACCCGGATAAATACCTTCTATCTGGAAATTACTTCCTTGCTTGCTCAGCGCATCCTTCAACTCACCCACGGTATGTACCGGGATCCCCCCCACCTTGGTGATGACAAACCCGGGGTGCATATTGGTCTGGCTGCTGATCACACCGTCATGGATATTGTTGACCGAAACCCCACCGGGGATACCCATCTTCGCGGCATCTTCCTTGGTCACATCCGAGAACTCGGCGCCCAGGGACTCCACCGCCCCACTCTTCGTACTGGCGAATGCACCCATCTTACCTTTCAGCGTGGCATCCGTCTCGTGTTGCGAACCGCCACGCATATAGGTGATCTTTACCTTGTCGCCTGGTTTCTGCCGGGCGATCAGTTCGGCCAGTTGAGCATCCGAATTCACCGCCTGGTCATTGATCTTGACGATGACATCACCCTTCCTGAGTCCGGCCTCATCGGCAGCTCCTTGCGGACTTACCTCGAGGATATAAATGCCGTCGATATCGTCAGGGATCCCAAGCTCTTTCTTCTTGGCATCATCCAGCCCTTCCGGCGCCATGCTGACCCCAAGATAACCGCGCTGGACGGAACCAAATTTCATGATATCGCTGATCACCTTCTTCATCAGGTTGGAAGGAATGCTGTACGCATAGCCGGCAAACGAACCGGTAGGAGAAGCGATAGCCGAGTTGATGGCTACAAGATCCCCGTTGGTATTCACAAGCGCCCCACCGCTGCTGCCGGGGTTGACGGCCGCATCCGTCTGAATAAAGGACTCAACGGGCGCGCTGGCCTGGGTGTTGATCCCGATATTTCTCGATTTGGCGCTCACGATCCCCTGCGTCACAGTGACATCCAGGTTAAGCGGATAGCCGATGGCCAGAACCCACTGCCCAAGCTTCACATCGTCGGAGTTGCCGATATTCATCACCGGGAGATTCTTGCCGTCGATCTTTATTAAGGCCAGATCGGTATTGGGGTCGGTTCCGATCACTTTCGCCGTATAGTTCCGGCGGTTGTTCAACGTCACCGTAATATTAGTGGCGCCGTTGACGACGTGGTTGTTCGTAACGATATATCCATCGCTGCTCACGATCACCCCCGAACCGGAAGCTTTCTGATCCGGCTGCGGCATCGCCCTGCCGCCGCCATCCCCAAAGAACCGGCGGAAAAGATCATCACCCATGCCGCCAAAAGGATCCTGCTCGTCCCCACGACCCTGCCGGCCTGCCACTTCCTTGAACTTCATCGTCGTCTTGATATGTACGACAGAGGGAACCGCCGCTGCGGCCGCCTTCTCAAAATCAACAGGTTGGGCCGCGGACTCCGAGGTATATGCCGTCTTGACAACAGGCGTCTTCGGCTCGTCCAATACGCTATTGGAACCCACCCTCTTCCCATTGGCAAATAACAAACAACTGCCGACAACCGCAACCGCACCGAGAACAATTGCCTTCGTTTTCATTTTCATGTGTCTTGCTTTTTTAGAATGTTTTTAATGATATACTAACATCTTCGTACATGAATCGTTCTCCTACAGATGTTAAACATATTCTAAAGCAAAACACTCTTTTTCACGGCTCCTGCTTCACCCGGTACACCCTGATTTCCACTCGCATATTCTTATCCATCTCATCCCGCGTCGTCGGATGCGCATTCCTCGGATTCGTATTCCCCTTTCCCTTATAAACAAGTCTGCTCGAATCAAATCCCCTCTCGACAAGACAGTCGTAAATGAATTTCGCTCGCTGCACCGAAAGGATATACAACGGGTCTTTCGGCGACAACGCCGGTCCAGGGGAATTACAATACCCATCGATCTCCAGGTACTTCCCGCGAAGCGAAAGCAAATAGTTGATATATCGCGGTAACACCATCTGCGCGGCATCGGTAAGATTCGCTGTATTGGCGACAAAACGAATATCGTTCAGCTCGAATACCGTGTCGGGTTCAGACTCGGGCGCCTGAACCGGCGTGTCCGGCTTCACCTCGGCAACGACCGGCGACGGCGCAGGCCGGCGCCAACAGACGATCGTCACCCGCCGGCTCTCGCTGTCATCACCAGGCACTGGCTCCATCTCTCCCCGCCCCTCGACCCGCATTACTAACAAGGAGTCTGCTCCCAGCACCTGCCGGAGAAAATGGCCCACCTCCATTGCGCGCCGTTGCGAAAGGCGCTGATTGTATTCCGGCGTTCCGATAGTATCCGTATATCCCGTGACAAAAAAAGAATCGACGTGGCTGTCTCCCGAAACCCCGGCGCTCACCCGGTCCCGGACAAAACCCCGCAACAACGCCATATCCGCGGGCCGGATCTCACTCCGGTCAAAGGCAAAATGAAGGACAAAACTGTCGGACCTCGCCGGTTGGGCCAGACCCGCCGTCCCCGCGAAAATTCCCACAACAAGTACTATGCATCTGATCACGATAGGCATGAGTACAATTTAGTGAAAAAGCAGATGAAACTCAATGGAACCCGACTATAACCTCGATAGTGATAGCATTCCCGTCCAATGGTGTTCCTCCGGGATTCGAATACTGAATGAAATTATACCGGCCCGCAAGCCCGATAAAATGGACTGGATCGAAATAATAGTTCATCCGGCATCCTACATTAAGATTAAGCGAATTGATGCTCTTCGGCGAAGGCGGGCCACCCTGGGACTCACCCCCGCCCACATCGAAACCGTCGATCCCGATGCCCATCCGCGGGCCGGCTTCGAAACGCCTCGACTGAAACAGATACCGGGTATAGTCGATGCCGATATACCCACCAAAAAAACTATTCTCACTATACAGCGAATCCTGCTGTAGAACAGCATAAGGGTGCGCCGTATTGATAAAGCGAAAGGCGATGGTAAAGTCCCACTCGGAGAACCAGTTCTTTCTCCCGACCGTAATGGCCGTGAGATTCGGATGTACGCCAAGCCGGGCAAGCTTCCCCTGCGGCAGCCAGACACCTCCGCCCGCCTGATAGCTCCACGAGGGGATCTCCCGCCGGCGGACAAAGCTGGCATCCAGCATCGGATTGATCTGCCAGTATTTCACCCGGTCCCTGCGGGCAGCCTTTCTCGGCTGGTCGAGATCACCGGCAAAAACCCCGCAGAGAAAACTCTCCGCATTACCCAGCCTTCGTAGGGTATAAAGGTCCCTCGCCCACTGCGCGATCTCGTCATACTCCTGCTCATAATAAGGCCTCGCGTCAAAGGAACAGTCGGAACAGATCCCCCAAAATCCGGTCTCGCTCTGACTTGCCGCCGCATTCCGGACATAGTCATCCAGCCCAAAATAGAGATTGGCATCCTGTACCGAATCGGGAACAAAACGATGACGTTGGATTGCCAGCAGGATCCGGAGGGCAAAGAGATCGGTTTGAAATTGAGGACCCCGGCGTACTCGTCGTTGAACATGATAGGCGATGGAATCGAAATCTCCACGCTCATATAGCCGCGGCAGGGCCTCTGCACACTCGACGAATAACTGCCCGGGGGAATAAACAGGCGGGCCGGAATAGACCCAGGGTTGGCTTTGCGCGGCAAGGCCCAGCACAAGCAATGCCGCAGTCGTTAGGGGTGCTCTCATGTTTAAGGCTTGCTCACCAAAGCTAAGCCCCTTCTGCATTCCCGGCTGTTAAACAAGAGCCAAAAAAAGCCCGTCGCCGGGCTATTGACTAGTGGTAATAGTAGTAATGATGGGGATGATAAGGATGCTCGTATACCACGCAGGAGCTAAAGCCGACAGCGATGACAAGACCCACCAGAAAGAGTTTTACGGATGTTTTCATGATCGTAAATTTTAAGTTTCATAAGTAAGAGCGATACCGGGCAAAGTCGTTTAACCCCCAACCGGCCTTTAAGATAATTTTATGTATTTTTAATCCTGCGGCATCTTATCGCCGAACCCAAACCACCGCGAAAGCTGACATCCACCCCCCGTCTCTTATTATGGATTTACCATTGAACACCTCGGTTGGTACAATATCGACAGGCTGTTGAAAGAATTACCGGGAGTAATGGAAAGTGAACTAAGGGTCCGGCTCACCGGCCGGTACATTCAGCCCGCAACGGTATACCTGGTCATCCCATCGAAGCACGTCGTTGCAAACGGCTATCCCGCAGACAGCAGGAACAACGAGTATGTTTTTCTGACACCGGATGGAAAGATTCCCCTTCCCCAGGGCGTCACGGGATATATCCTCACATTAGGAAAGTCCAACGACCAGGTGACCCTTGGAAAGCTCCGGTGGGCCATCGGTCGAAGCCAAAGACTTTCCGTCCAGCCAGGCCTGACGACAAAAACAACCTTCGACAAAGCCATTGCGGAAATGCACGTCGACGCACCGCAGATCGACGACCTGCCTCCCCTCATCGACTCCCTCAACATCCGGAACAGGTCGGAAGTCCGTCGATTGGACAGCGCCTTACTTCTGCTTCAAACAAAGCGGCCAGGCAACTGCGACTGCATAATCATCGGCGAAGCGGCTGCCCAGGCGTGCGACCTCAAATAAGGACGCAAAAGGCCAACTCCCCCGCCTCGCGGTAACCATTTTTTCGGTATCTTTTAGGTCCAAACCAAAACGGACCGTCGCGCATGAGAAACCCCACCCTTATTCTTGGCTCCTGCCTTTTCCTGCTCACCCGGGCCGGGGACCTCTCAGCCCAAACAAAATCTTCCATCCCCGTCGTCGAGACAACCATCACCACCATCCACCAGGCGCTGGAGAAAAAGACCTGCACCTGCGAAGGCCTCGTCACCGAATACCTCCGCCGCATCGAAGCATATGACAAATCCACCGGCCTCAACGCCATCGTCACCGCCAACCCCGAAGCATTGACCATTGCCCGCGGTCTCGATGCGGAATACGAACACTCCCATCAACTCCGGCCCCTGCACTGCATCCCCCTCATCGTAAAAGACAATTACAACACAAAAGGACTACAAACAACAGCCGGCTCACTTGCCCTGAAAGGCTACGCCCCCTCCACCGACGCGACCCTGGTCCGGCGCCTGAAAGATGCGGGCGCCATCGTCCTGGCCAAATCCAACATGGCCGAATGGGCCTTCAGCCCCATGGTCACCATCAGCAGCATCGCCGGCGAAACCCATAATCCCTATAACCTCGATCACGTCCCGGCCGGCTCCAGCGGTGGCACTGCGGCCGCAGTCGCCGCCAATTTCGGGGAGGCCGGTCTCGGAACAGACACCGGCAACTCCATCCGCGGACCTTCCTCCCATAATTCCCTCGTCGGCTTCCGGTGTACGATCGGCCTTCTTAGCCGCGACGGCATCGTCCCGCTCTTTCTGCGAAATGACATGGGCGGACCCATGGCCCGCTCCGTCGAAGACGCGACCCGCCTCCTCGAGGTCATGGTAGGCTATGACCCCGCCGATCCTATCACTCGTTACAGCAGCGGTCGCCTCCCCATCAACTATACCCAATATCTCGACAAACGCGGATTGCGCGGCGCTCGCATCGGCGTCTTCCGCACTCTCAGCGAACGCAATCCGGATCCCCAGGTGAAAGCGCTCTTCGAAAAAGCGATCACCGATCTGCGCCGGGCCGGCGCCGTTATCGTCGACAACATAACGATCAACAACTTCGACTCTCTCGCCGCCGATCAATGGTGCCCGGTATTCCGCCAGGACATCGATCGTTACTTGTCTACCCTCGACCCCGCTCCCCCTGTCACCAGTCTTCAGGCGATCATCGCCTCCGGAAAATACTCCGCCTACATCAAGGACGACCTCCACGAAGAACTCGAAAAAGGCGTTCGAACCGACACCCTTAACCACGATTGTGACGATGCTTACACCGATCCCCGGCGCATCGCATTTCGCGACTCCGTCATAGCTGCGATGGATCGCTATAAGATAGCCGCGCTCATTTATCCCACCTGGAACAACCCACCCGCGAAGATCGGCGACTTCGGCGGCTATAAAGGCGACAACAGCCAGATCATCGCCCCGCACACCGGCCAACCCGCCTTCACCATCCCCATGGGATTCACTTACGATCACCTCCCAGCAGGTCTGCAATTCCTCGGCCGGCCCTTCGACGAGCCAACACTCATTCGCATCACCTACGGCTACGAACAGGCGACGCAGCACCGCCGCCCACCGGTGAAATTCCCGGAATTACCTTAACTTGTCGCGGCAACAAAACACATATCAACACTACTGCATATGACGAAAAACCTGCTCTGGTTGACGGTCCTCGCCGCCGTCACAACTCTCCCCACATTCGCACAACGCCCCGCGGGCGAATCCGGCAACCGCGGTGAAGCAAAACCCGCAACCAGCATCGCCGCCGCTACGCAGAACATGAAGAAGTACGAAGGCTTCTACAACTTCTACTACGACGACAAGACCGGAAAGGTGCTCATCGAACTCGATCGCTTCGACCAGGAATTCCTTTACTTCGTCTCCCTTCCTGAAGGCATCGGAAATGGCGGTGCCGAACGCGGCCAGGCATCCGAAGCCATAGTCAAATTCATAAAAGTAGGCCCGAAGATCTTCCTCCTCCAACCTAACTATAATCAACGCGCCGTCAACGGCAGCGACGACATGAAGAAGGATGTCGCCGATGGCTTCTCGCAATCCATCCTCTTCGGCTTTTCCCCCGTGGCCATCGAAGGCGACAAAGTCCTCGTCGACGGCACACCACTCATCGTCCGCGATGCACTGCACATCGGCGAGAACATCGGCTCCGGCCGCGGCAATCCGGGAAGCGCTTTCTCGGCCGCTGCAAATAGCCCCGGCAGAGCAGGTGCGGCCGCAGGCGGGGGCTATCGGCTCGATGAAACCCGCAGCGCCGTCTACATGCCCAACACAAAGAACTTTCCGAAGAACAGCGAATTCGAAGCCCTCATTACATTCGCAGGCGGCGGCGCAGGCGGCGGCTTTCGCCGGGGTGGGGGCGTAGCGCCCGATCCGACCTCGGTAACGGTACGTATCCACCAGGCCTTCGTACAACTGCCCGACAGTAACTTCAAACCCCGCAGATTCGACTCCCGCAGCGGTTTCTTCGAATTCACCTACTACGACTTTTCCGCACCTATGGGCGAACCGCTCATAAAACGTTTCATAAGCCGCCATCGCCTGATCAAAAAGGATCCCAACGCCGCAGTGAGCGAACCAGTCGAGCCCATCGTCTACTATATCGACCGTGGCGCGCCACCCATCATCCTTAAGGCCCTGATCGAAGGCGCCTCCTGGTGGAACCAGGCCTTCGAAGCCGCCGGTTTTAAAAATGCCTTCCAGGTTAAGGAGCTGCCCGAAGGCGCCGACCCCATGGATATCCGCTATAACATGGTCAACTGGCTGACCCGGACAGGCAGCCCGCAACGCGCCTTCTCTTATGGCTCCTCCTATGTCGACCCCCGAACCGGCGAGATCATCAAAGGCGTCGTAACCCTCGGCTCCGACCGGCATCGACAGGACTATCTGATAGCTGAAGGTCTGCTCCAGCCTTATGAGGATGGCAAACCCGTATCGAAGAAGATGGAAGAGATGGCGCTGGCCCGTATCCGGCAGCTTTCTGCTCACGAGATAGGTCATACGCTGGGCCTGAGCCACAACTTTATCGCCAGCATCAAGGATCGCGCCTCGGTAATGGACTATCCCTTCCCCCGCTTCTCCCTCAAACCCGATGGCACGGTCGATATCTCCGAAGCCTATGCAAAAGGCATCGGCGGCTGGGACAAACGCGCGATCATGTGGGGCTATTCCGATTTTCCAAAAAGCGCCGATGAGGACGCCGCCCTCGACAAGATCATGACCGAGACCCTCAAAGAAGGATATAAATATATTCCGGACGTCGGCGGCATGGCGCATCCCCAATCCAACCAATGGGACGACGGCGTAAACGCGATCGACCAGCTGGATAAGATTATGACGGTCCGCCGCCATCTGCTGGACAAGTTCAGCGAAAAAGCCATCCCCCAGGGCGCACCCATGGCCACCCTCGAAGAAGTGCTGGTCCCCATTTACCTGCTTCATCGCTACCAGATCGAAGCCGCCGCAAAATCCCTCGGTGGTCTCTACTTCACCCACGCCGTAAAAAATGACGGCCAGGAGCCGACGAAGATGGTAGACCCTGCCGAACAATGGCGGGCATTCGACGCCCTCATGAACACCATCACTCCCGAAGCACTCGAGTTGCCGGACGACCTGATAAAAAAGATCCCCCCGCGCCCCTCCGGTTTTCCATCGACGGTAGAGAACTTCGGTGGCCATACGGGACCCACCTTCGACCCGATCGCCGTCGCCGAAGCCGCCGCGAATACAACTCTTTCCTATCTCCTGAATGACGAACGGGCTGCCCGGCTCCTCGAATACCAGGCGCGCGACGAACACCAGCCCGGACTCATCCCCGTGTTGAATAAGCTCATCGAAAAAACCTGGAAGACGCCGCTCAAACCCGGCTACAAAGGCGAACTGCAGGTTCTCGTGGACAACCTTGCGCTAAAACAGTTGATGGCCCTCGCCGCCGATCCAAAACACGCGGAGAACGTTCGCGGCGAAGCGCTCTATGCGATAACCGAACTGTCCACCTGGATGGGACTACAGGTCGTCAGCGCGGAACCTCGCTGGAAGGCCGCCCTGTATTTCGGATTACACCAGATAAAAGAATTCAGCGAAAATCCAGACAAGTTCATTCCGGCTCCGGCACTCGAAATGCCTCCTGGCGCTCCCATCGGTATGCCCGACAACGAATTTGAATACTGACCCATGCGAACGATCCTTGCATTCATATTTTTGACATTTTTTCTGTCCGCGGGCATGCATGCCCGCGGACAGAAATACCTTCTCTTCGTCGGGACCTACACCAACACCGGCAACCTCTCCGGAAACCCAACCCTCGATTCCACCGGTAGCCAAGGCATCTATGTCTTCCGCTTCGACGCCACCTCCGGCAAGGCCGCCGCGCTCAGTCATACCAAAGACGTCTGCAACCCTTCCTATCTCGCCCTCACCCAAAACGGCCAACGCCTCTATGCCTGCACCGAATCCCGCATGAAGGAAAAAGGCAGCCTCAGCGTCTTCGACATCGACTCCGTAAAAGGCCGCCTCCATTTCCTCGGCAAGGTCCCCAGTCAGGGCGACAACCCCGCCTATGTCTCGGTCAACCCCGATCAGGCCCAGGTGACCGTTGCCAACTACACCGGCGGCAGCTACACCGCATATCCGATCCAGGTCAACGGCCTCCCGGGTAAGGCGCAATTCCATGTCCAACACCTCGGCAAAGGAATCAACCCCGCTCGCCAGGAGGCCCCCCACGTACACTCCGCCGTCTACAGCCCCGACGGCCGGTATATCTTCATCCAGGACCTGGGCCTCGATAAGATAGTCTCCACCTCGACCGCAACAGGCGACGAGGTCCAACAAACCTCGACTACTCCCGGCAGCGGCCCCCGCCATCTTACCTTCCATCCCAATGGCCGCTTCGCCTATCTTATCGAAGAAATGGGCGGCTGTGTCGACGTCTACAAATATGAAGCAAACGGCAGCCTCGATTCCCTCCAACGTATGCCCGCCCATCCCGACACCACAAAAGGCCCCTTCCGTAGCTCGGACATCCACATTACCCCCGACGGTCGCTTCCTCTATGCCAGCAACCGCGCAGAAACCACAATCGCCATCTTCGCCATCGACCAAAACACCGGCCTGCTCAAACCCCAGGGCTATACATCGACGATGGGTATCGAGCCCCGGAACTTCACCCTCGATCCCACTGGCAAATGGCTGCTCGTAGCAAACCAGGAAAGCGACTCGATCGTCATCTTCAGCATCGACCCCGCCACCGGCCTCCTCCAATCCACCGGCCGGACCCTCAAAGTCCCAAAACCCACCTGCCTCAAAATGCAATAACCGCAATACCCTAATCCGTCCGTCCCACCAAAAACTCCCCATTCTCCCCGGTCCCCAGGGTCTACCCAACTGAGCACTAATTATTTACTATCTTTACACAACTCCCCTGCTTATCCCTGAGCCCGGAAAAAAGATCCTATGGCTTTATCCAAACTGATCGTAAACGCTGACGACTTCGGCATCAGCAATACTGTTAACCGGGCCATTCTCGAAAGCATCGAGAGCGGCCTCGTAACAAGTACCTCGATGATGGCGAATATGCCCGGATTCCAGGACGCGGTTTCTCTCCTTCGTGAACATGCGCTCCTGACCGGCCGCATCGGCGTGCATCTGAATCTCACCGAAGGCCACCCCCTCTCCAAACCCATCCTCGATTGTCCCGCTTTCTGCAATGACAACGGTACTTTCATCTATGAGCGGAAACGCCCGCTGTTCAGACTGAACCGGCAAGAGAGATTTGCCGTATATGAGGAAATGAAAGCCCAAATAGAACGCATCCTCGCTGCAGGGATAAAGCCTACCCATATCGACTCCCATTATCATGTCCATACCGAATGGGCCGTCGCCCCCATGGTGTGCCGCCTGGGCCGGGAATATGGGATACCCCGCATCCGGCTCACCCGCAACATGGGGAAGCCCCCGAGCCTGCTCAAACGGCTCTATAAGTTGATCTTCAACAAATGGCGGCTGGGCAACGACCGGGACTTCCGCAATACCGACTTTTTCGGCGACATCGAGGACATGAACAACACCGAAAAACCCTCCCTCGACGGAAAAAATATCGAGATCATGGTGCACCCGCTGTTCAATGAGGAGGGAGAACTCGTGGATCTCGATCGGCAAAATCTCTACCGCCGCCTCTGGAATATCCTCGAAAAACAAGTATCTTACACACAATCAATGGCCTGAACCACAAGCCACCCGCTTACCAAACATGAAGACAATCTTTGGCAACAGACTGGTCAATGCCATCGCGATCGCGATCGTTACAGTATTGGTCATCGTCGTGTTGTCCGTTTGGCAGTATCAGCGTATCCGCGATACCGGGGTCATCATCCGCCATTCAAACACGCTACTCTTACAGTCTCAACACGTACAACGCGCTACCGCTCAGTTCGAAGTAAATGTCAAGAACTTCCTGCTCACTGGCGACAGCAGCTTCCTGGACACCGCCGGACGCATCGCGTCCCAACTGCCGGGGACCATCGACAGCCTCCGGACCCTCGTCGCTGACGACCACGGCCTTCGGGCCCGCGTCGACTCGCTTCAATTCTATGTCGATGGCAACCGCAACATACTCGAAAGGGCCATGCGACTCAGCAAGAGCGGGGAGTTCGGCGGCGCCGCGGCGCTGATCAATGCCGAAGCAAGAACGGGCTACTCCCACCGCATCGAGACGACCATCATTCAGCTGGAGACTGGACAGCGCCAGTTGCTCGACGCCCGACGCAATGCCAATCAGACAAAGTCAACCCAGCTGCAGTGGGCACTCTGGTGCCTCATGGGAGCGATCGTCCTCCTCGCGGTCTTCATCTTCCGGAAGATAAAACTCGATCTCGCCTACGAACGCTCCGGCCGTCTCTCTTCTGAGGACAAGTATAAGATGCTTTTCCACAACAGCCCCCTCCCGAAATGGATCTATGATGAGCGTACCATGCGCATCCTCGAGGTCAATGACACCGCCGTCCGCGAATATGGCTACACCCGCGACGAGTTTCTGTCCATGACCATCGCTGATATCCGTCCGAAAGAAGACTTCGAGCGGCTGAAAAAAGACGTTGAAGGGATATATGCTCAACGCCATGTACCCTATCGCAACAGCCAGTGGCGGCATCTGAAAAAGAACGGAGAGTTGATCGACGTCGACGTCACGGCGCATGCCATCGAATTCGAAGGACATCAGGCAAGAATGGTCGCGGTAAGTGATATTACCGAACGTCGTAGCCATGAAGAGCAACTCAACCTGCTGAATACCGACCTCGCCAAACGGGCATCTGAACTCGCCACCTCCAACGCCGAGCTGGAACGATTCGCCTATATCGCCTCTCACGATCTGCAGGAACCTCTCCGCATGGTCAGCAGTTTCCTGCAGCTGCTGCAGAAAAGATATCACGGCCAGCTCGATGGCAAGGCCGATCAATATATCCATTACGCCGTCGACGGCGCCGAACGGATGAAGGCCCTCATCATGGACCTGCTCGAATACTCCCGCGTCGGGACCGGTAAGGAGAATTTCACCTCGGTCGATACCTGCGTCATTATGCAGGAAGTAGGCGAGATCTTCCGCGAAAAGATCATCGCCGCCCGCGCCCAGATCGATATCGGTCCCTTACCCATAGTCATAGGCGACAAGGTACAGGTCGCCCAGCTGTTCCAGAACTTACTGAGCAATGCCCTGAAATACCATTCCGACAAACCTCCCGTGATCAGGATCGGATCGAAGGACGAGGACACTCACTGGAAATTCTGGGTGGAAGACAACGGCATCGGTATCGACCCGCAGTTCTTCGACAAGATCTTCATCATTTTTCAACGGCTGCATAATAAGACAGACTACTCCGGTACCGGCATCGGCCTCGCCATCTGCAAAAAGATCGTAGAGCGGCACGGCGGACGCATCTGGGTCGAGTCTTCACCGCAGCAAGGCAGCACATTCTATTTTACCATACATAAAAAAGGGTAACCTTATCGAATTTTATGCAACAGATTCATATCTTACTGGTAGATGACAACGAAGGCGATATTCTTTTGACAAGGGAAGCCCTCGATGACGCACGCATCATCAACAAGATCTCCATCGCTTACGATGGGGTAGAAGCCCTTCGCTTCCTGCGCAAGCAGATCGGCACTCCGGGAATGCCCGACCTGATCCTGCTGGATATCAATCTTCCGAAGATGGACGGCACGGAATTACTGGGGATCATAAAAGCCGATCCCGAGCTCAAACGCATCCCAGTGATCATGCTCACCACCTCTTCGGCCGAAAAGGATATCCTCGCTTCTTATGACAACTATGCCAATTGTTACATTACGAAGCCCGTCGATCTTGATCGTTTCATGGACGTCGTCCGGACGATCGAAGACTTCTGGATCAGTATTGTCAGGCTACCCAAAACAGTTCAATAAATGGACGGCGACATTCAACCGATACATATCCTCGTGGTCGAGGACAACCCGGGCGATCTCTTCCTCTTCAAGGAATTTTTGCACGGCACAGACCTCCCCGTCGCCGAAGTCCGGCATGCTGCCAGCCTCAGCGAGGCAAAACAATTGCTGGCCATCCATTCCACCGACCTCCTGTTCCTGGACCTGTCCCTTCCCGATAGCTTCGGGTTGGAGTCCTACACCCAGCTGCAATCCCTGACCCAACGCGTCGCCGTGATCCTCCTCACTGGTCTCAACGACACGAAAATTGCCATGCAGGCCCTCGTTATGGGAGCCCAGGACTATCTCGTAAAAGGCGACTTCGATGAAAAACTGCTCGCCCGCGCAATCCGGTATAGTGTCGAACGTCTTCGCAATTTGCAATACCTCCGGGAAAGCGAAGAACGATACCGGGAACTCTTCAATAACAACCCGATGCCGATGTGGGTCTTCGATGCAAAGACCTTCCGCTTCCTCGAGGCCAACTCCGCCGCCGTTCAGCACTATGGCTACACTCACGAGGAATTCCTCAACAGGTCCCTGGCCGATATCCGGCACGACGGTGCCGGCGAAGACCTGGCCGCCGAGGTCGAAGCCATCCGGCATAGCCGGGACGGCGTCAAAAAAGGGATCATGCAACACGTCAAAAAGAACGGCGCGATCATTTTCGTGGACATTGCCTGGCACAGTATCAGCTATAAGAACCAACCCGCCGTTCTAGTACTGGCCAATGACGTGACTGAACGTATCCAACTCGAGACCGAACTCAATGAACAACGGGTGAATCGGCAGAAGCAGATCACCGAAGCCGTCATCCTCGCCCAGGAAAAGGAGCGGACCGAGATCGGCAAGGAGCTTCATGACAACGTCAACCAGATCCTCGGTGCAAGCAATCTCTATATCAACACCGCAATGACCGATGAAGAGATGCGCCAGGAACTGCTCGAACGCAGTACCGAACTCGTAAGCAAGGCGATCAACGAGATCCGGAAGATCTCCAAATCCCTGATCACACCCGGACTGCGTGAGATAGGCCTGATCGAGTCCATTGAGGACGTCATCGACGATATGAAACTGGCCCGGGCCGATCTCACCATCGAACTCGACCTGCAGAATATTTCCGAAGAACAGATAGAAGATCGACGGAAACTCACCGTCTTCCGCATCGTACAGGAACAACTCAATAACATCGTAAAACATGCCCGCGCCACCCGCGTGCTGATCCGCCTCTCGATAGAAGGCCCCAACATCGTCGTCACCGTGGCGGATAACGGCGTAGGCTTCGATGTCAGTCGCCATCGCAAAGGCGTGGGAATTACCAATATCATCAGTCGTACCGAACTCTTTAATGGAAAGGTCGAGATCCAATCCCAGCCTGGGGAAGGCTGCACCCTAAGTGTGTCTCTCCCTACTTGACCTTCTTTAACTTCTTGATCAACTTTTCAGCAATCACCGCACACCCCGCATTCGACGGGTGCAACCCGTCATAAGTCATATCTATAGACTCTTCGGGATACGGATACTCATCCTTCTCCGCATCGTAAGGCACCCCGACATACGAAGGATACTCAAAATTCTTATATTCCCCCCCAACCCCATCCTTCAACCGCTTGAATCGCACCATATGCGGCATCCCGAATTTCCTGACATGGTAAAGATCCACCGTCGCCAGGCCTTCGTGCCGCCCGATATCCAGGATAGCCTCCGCCACCTGCTCCAGCGTCTGCCCATCCTTTTCTCTATAGGACCCATAGGCATTGTTCTTGTGATTGGCGATATACACGAAGTCCCCACGTGGCATCGGCGTCATTAGAATAACCGGCGCTGTTTTATTCAGAGTCCGGATCTTGTCGATCAGCACCCGCATGCATCCGTAAATAGTGCTGTCGCCCGTAGCATTCTGATAGTCGGCCCAGGTCCCGATCCGATGGCTATGCCACCAATCGTTCGTGCCCAGGAACACCGTATAAACATCACCCACCGGGATCTCCAGCTTGTCGATCGCCCGCGCAAAATTCTGCGTCGTCCAACCGTTATGCCCCTGGTTCAGGTAATGGATATAATCCAGTTTGGCTACTACATCTGTCAGATAACCCTTCGTCATCCGGTTCCCTGTCTCCTCGGGATGATCGTTCAGATAGGTGATGCTGTCGCCGATGGCTACCCATGTCAACGGTCGATGGGGTTTGACAAAGGCCGCAAGTAGAACGACGGCCAAAGCGCAAGCAATGACTTTCTTCATATAAATAATTATTCAGTCCTCAAACTCTTCACCGGATCCGCAACCGCCGCCTTGACCGCATGAAACCCAACCGTAAGAAAGGTGATCAGCACCGCCGCCGCGGCTGCCAACGGGAACACCCACCAGGCAATATCCGTCCGATACGCAAAATCCTGAAGCCAGCTATGCATCGCAAACCACGCAAGCGGTGAGGCGATCAGCAACGCAATAAATACCAGTCGCAAAAATTCTTTGGACAAAAGCCCGACGATCGTCGCCACCGAGGCGCCCAACACCTTCCGGATGCCAATCTCCTTCGTGCGCTGGATCGTGCTATACGCCGCCAACCCCAGCAGACCAAGACACGAAATAAAGACAGCCAGCAGCCCGAAATACACGAACACCCGTTGGAACCGGTCTTCTGAAGAATACAATTTTGCGAAATCCTGGTCGACGAAAGTATAATCGAAGGGCCGGTTCGGCACCAGCTGCTGCCATTTCTTTTGCATCGCCGCGAGCGTCCCGGGTATCTTGTCGCCGACGATGCCCACCGACGCTATGCTGTAGAAACCTGGCTGGAAGACCCGGAAGCCCAGTGGCTGGATTGTCTCCTGCAGCGAACGATAATGAAAATCTTTGGCGATGCCCACGATCGTCCCGTCCGTCCCCCACATATTGAACTTCTTCCCCAGCGCCGCCGTCGCATTCGCATAGCCCAGGCTGTGCGCCGCCGCTTCATTGATGATCAGCGCCTTCGTTGAATCGGTCGAAAAGTCGTGGGAGAAAGGCCGCCCCGCGATCACTTTCATCTTGTAGCGGGGAAAATAATCGAAGTCGACGACATAGAAATTAAGATTGATGCCCTGCATCTTGCCCACGGGGTTGGCTATCTGCAGATACCAGTTGTTCGGCGCCGTACCGGGTTCGTTGCTCGAAAAAGTCACTCCAGTGACATTGGGAATGGCCGACAACTCCTGCCGCAACCGCTCCTGGTTGGCCTGAACCACGCTGTCGCCGTAGTAATTGATGGCTACCGTCTGTTCCTTCTTGAATCCAAGGTCCTGGCTTTGCATGTATCGCAGCTGGTTATAGACAACGATGGTCCCGATGATCAGGGCAGTCGAGATTGTAAACTGAAAGACCACCAGCACTTGCCGCATCGCCAGACCATTTTTTGTCGAGACAAACCGGCCCTTCAGTACCGCTATCGGATTGAAGCCCGACATGATCAGCGCCGGATAGATCCCCGCGAGGACCCCGATGCCAAGTGCAACTCCCAACAGCTCCAATACATAATCCCCATGGCTGTTATTCAGCGGGATATTCTTATCCAGCAATCCCGTGAACACTGGATGCAAGATATTGCATAACCCTACCGCCACCCCAAAGGCGATCAGACAAAGCAGGATCGACTCCCCCAGGAATTGCATCGTCAGTTGCGTCCGCACAGCCCCGATGGCCTTGCGGATGCCCACCTCCCGCGCCCGCTCAGCCGCCCGCGCCGTCGTCAGATTGACGAAGTTGATACAGGCGATAACCAGGAGAAAGATGGCGACGATAGAAAAGATGTTGACATTGGCCTTGCTGCCGGTAGGGTCGCCGATCCCATAGTTATTTAAGGTCGGACCCAGATGCACATCCCGCAGCGGCTGAAGGAAGAGTGTGTATGACATCCCTATCGCCTTGGTGATATCCGCCGTCCGCTCGTTGACGAATGGCACTAATTCCGCTTGCAGCTTTGCCGCATTCGCGCCGGGTTTCAGTAGCAGATACGTGAACCAGTTGAAGTTCCCCCAACCCGTACCATAACCCTTATCGAGACTCGTGAAGCTGGACATAGCCAGCAGAATATCGCCACGGAATTGCGCATTTGCCGGCATGTTCCGGATCACCCCTGTGATCCGGACCGGATACTTCCGGTCGAGCAGCAGCGATTGGCCCACCGCATCCGCCGATCCGAAATATTTCTTCGCCCCATCCTCAGACAACACCGCATCGAAAGGATGCTGCAATGCGGTAGCCGCGCTCCCTCTCACAAAAGAAAAACTAAAAATGTCAAAAAGGGTTGAGTCCGCCGCGATGATATTATTCTCCTGAAACCGCCGGTCCCCGTTTTGAATAAGAAAAGAAGCAAAGGTGATTCGTACTTGTTCTTCTACTTCCGGAAACCTCGCCTTGATCGATGGCCCATGTGTACCCGCGGTCACCCCGGTATGGATCACTTCCGTCTCGGTTTTTGTGTCACAGTTGATTCGGTAGACGCGGTCCGCCTTGGTATTGAAGGCATCATAGCTTCGTTCGAAGGCTACATATCGGGAGATCAGGAGGAAGGAGGCCATACCCACTGCCAGGCCAAGCAGATTGATACCCGAAAAGACGCGATAACGCCAAAGGTTGCGGAATGCAACGCGGAGATAGTTGCGGAACATACTTTAGAAATTTTATATAAAAAATCCTACTGTCCGGTTATTCCAACACGGCCTCCATCTTCGAACTCCTCGACCCCTTGATCAGCAGCCAGGAGTCCCTGATCCCCGCATGCCGGTACCAATCGGCCGCCTCGGCGCTATTGGCAAAGCTCCGGTAGGGATGCTGCACCTTCAGGAAATCCCCCCCGACAAGCACCACCTGCGCCCAGGGATACTGACCGATCAGATCGACGATACCCTTGTGCTCATTCACACTCTCCGAACCCAGTTCGGCCATCGCGCCCAGCACCAGGATCTTGCCGCGCCCATCCGTCGGTAGCCTCGCAAAATTCTCGATCGCCGCACGCATCGAAGACGGGTTGGCATTGTAAGCATCGAGAATGATATGATTGCCATTGCGTTCGATCAACTGACTTCGGCTATTCGAAGGCGTATACTGTGTAATGGCCTGGCGGATCTTCGCATCCGGTACCCCAAAATGTTTACCCACCGCCACCGCGACCAGCACATTCGGCAGATTGTAGTCGCCCACAAGCTGGGTGGCAAGCGTACCCGTGATCGCTCCTTGCGTGATCTCGACGTGCAGAAAGCTATCCGCCGCTGGCGCAATCCGCCCCACGACATCCGCCTCCGCCGTCCCATAGGTAATGACATGCGGGATCCCCCGGCTCATCTGCCGGAGCACCTCACTGTCCCGGAACACAAAGGCCGATCCGCCTTCATCCCGGAGATGATCGTACAACTCGCCCTTGCCCTTGCGCACACCTTCCGGTCCGCCAAATCCTTCGAGATGCGCCCGGCCGATATTCGTAATGATGCCATGCGTCGGCAACGTATACTTGCAATACCCCTCTATCTCCTTCTGATGATTGGCGCCCATCTCGATGACCGCGAATTCCGCATCCCGGTGCACCGACAGGATCGTCAGCGGGACTCCGATATGATTGTTCAGATTTCCCTTGGTCGTATAGGTCTGAAAGGTCGAGGAAAGTACAGCATGGATCAGCTCCTTCGTGGTCGTCTTGCCATTGCTGCCCGTAATGGCGATAAAAGGAATATCGAATTGCCGGCGATGATACAACGCCAGTTCCTGCAGCGTCTTCAATACATCCTCCACGACGATCAACCGCTCATTGGGTGCCGAACTGGCCGTTGGGGACGGCGATACCACGGACTCGTCGATGATCGCATAGGCGGCTCCGATCTCCAGCGCGCGCAATGCAAAAGCATTGCCGTTGAAATTGGGCCCCTTTAGCGCAAAAAAAAGATCACCCGGTTTCAACTGCCGCGTATCGGTTTGCACCGAAGGATGCCGCTGAAAGAGCTCGTATAGTTGTTCGATGGTCATGTACAAACCTACTGTAAAAAACCGGGCCTGTATGCAACATTTTTGGGGGATCGCAGGTCTTTCCGGGACAATCCACGCATTATGTTTAAAAATTATCTGAAGACCGCTTTGCGCCAGCTGCGGAAGCAGAAATTCTATTCGGCGATAAAGATCGGGGGTTTCGCGTTGGGCATCGCCACCTGCCTGCTGATGACCCTCTACATCCGCCATGAGACGGACTTCGATCGCTTCCATCCTAATTCATCCCGCATTTATAGGGTCTATAATCACTGGCACTACCGAGGGAAGGACGACGATGGGGTAGCTCAGTCCGCGCCCATGGCTAAGACCCTGAAGGCGGAACTTCCTGAGGTCGAAGCATCCGGCCGGCTGATGCCTTATGTACTGTTCGGTGGAGCAGGCAGCAACCAGGTGCGTACCACGGATAAGACCCAGGACACCTATGATGAAGGCTTTGCCTATATGGATCAGTCGCTCCTCGACATCTTCCAGCTCCCGATGGTCTATGGCGATCGGGCACGTGCGCTGGCCGAACCGAACACCCTCGTCCTTTCAAAACGTAAGGCGGATAAGTATTTCCCCGGAGTGGATCCCGTCGGAAAGCTCCTTTATCTGAATGATGATAAGGAGCATCCCTACAAGATCGGCGGCGTCATGGCCGACCTTCCCGCCAACACCCATCTCCAATATGATTTCTTCCTCACGCTCACTGGAAAGGAACTCTGGAAGAACGAACAGACGACCTGGATGGCGAATAACTATAACACCTATGTCCTGTTGAAACCCGGCGCCGATCCGAAGCAGCTGGATGGGAAAATGGATCAGATCAATAAGGCTCATTTTCTCCCGGCCTTGCAACAAAGCGGGTCTCCGAATCCGCAGGAGATCATGGACGCAGTCCATATGCACCTCCAGGCCGTACGAGACATTCATCTCGATTATCAGATAGACGATGGACAGTCGCATGGCGATAGCCGTTTCATCTGGCTCTTTGGTGCGGTAGCCATCTTCATCCTGTCGCTGGCCTGTATTAATTTTATCAACCTGTCCACCGCCCGCAGCGCCAATCGCGCCAAAGAGGTAGGTCTCCGAAAGGTGGTAGGCTCCATGCGCGGCGGCCTCATCCGGCAATTCCTGCTCGAGTCCCTCGTACTCAGCTATTTCTCCTTCCTCCTCGCCTTGGGGCTGGCCGCGGCGTTCCTGCCGCTCTTCAATAACCTTGCCGCTACTCATCTTGAGATCCCCTGGACCCAATGGTGGCTGCTCCCTTTGATGCTGCTGGCCGCTTCGGTCATTGGCGTGCTGGCGGGTTTGTATCCCAGCTTCTATCTCTCCCGTTTCCGGCCCGTCGAGGTTCTAAAAGGCCGGGTCAGCCGCGGTAGCCATCATTCCGGTCTGCGCAGCGCCCTGGTCGTCTTTCAGTTCACAACCTCGGTGATGCTCATCATCGCCACCGTGGTCATCTACCGGCAGATGCAATTCATCATGAATAAGAAGTTGGGCTTCGACAAGGAACAGGTCATGGTCATCCAGGGCACCGGAACCCTCGACAAACAAATGAAACCCTTCAAGAACGAGCTATTGAAGCTTCCGGGCGTCACAAGCGTCGCGCTTGCCGACTTCCTGCCGATCGCCGGCACCAAACGAAATCAAAACCAGACCTGGATCGCCGGTCGCGAAAAGATCGATGCCTCCCTTGGCGCCCAGCACTGGTGGGTCGACCCCGACTACGCAAAGACCTTTGGTATGAAGCTCGTGGCCGGAAGGATGTTCTCTTATGATATGGCCTCCGATTCGACGGCCGTAGTCGTCAACGAGACCCTGGTGAAAAAGCTCGGGTTGAAGGATCCCATCGGCAAGGAGATCTACACCTGGTGGAAGCAACGGATCATTGGCGTCGTGGCTGACTTCAACTACGAGTCTATAAAACAGGCGATCGGTCCCGTGGTGCTCCATCGTGGGGATTGGGCCTCGAGCATTGCCGTAAAAGCAAAACCACAGGATCTCGCCACGACCATCAAACAGATCGGCGCCGTTTGGAAGACCTTTATGCCACAGCAGGAACTGCGCTACAGCTTCCTCGATGAAAGTTTTGCCCGCATGTATGCCGATGTAAAAAGGACGGGGGATATCTTTACGAGCTTTGCCTCCCTGGCCATTATCATTGCCTGCCTTGGCTTATTTGGATTGTCTGCGTTCATGGCCGAGCAACGGGCAAAGGAACTCGGTATCCGTAAGGTATTGGGTGCGACGGTGGGTCAGTTGGTTCGGCTCCTGTCATCCGACTTCCTGCGGCTCGTGCTCATCGCCATCTTCATCGCCTCGCCCATCGCCTGGTGGGGCATGCATAAATGGTTGCAGGATTATGAAGCGGCCTATCGCATCGATATAGGAGTTTGGATCTTCGGGTTGGCGGGAGGGGCCGTCATCCTCATAGCCCTCCTTACGATCAGCTTCCAGGCCCTGAAGGCCGCAACGGCCAACCCGGCTAACTCCCTCAAGGAATAAAAAAAGGGTCGCGCTAGCGACCCTTTTTTTATTATCTGAAAGTTCTTTATTGCTTACGCGTGTTCTGACGACGGGTCTTATAATTCACACCCGTCTGACGGCCATTACCTGCCGGGCTGCCTACACGATCCATCGCGCAACGGAAACCAACCGTGCTGTTCGACTGATCTTCTTCGAGGAAGCGGCGGGTGCCGGGGCTCAGCCAGTAGGCGCGGTCATTCCAGCTACCACCCTTGATAACGCGGGATTTGTTGCTGATGAGCGTCGTCTTGCCATAGCCGTATGCGATACCGGAGATGGTCGAGTCACCGTCAAGATAGTTGATCACGTCGCCCTTCTGATAGTTGCGGCGATTGATGCTTTCGGAGTCGGTAACATTGCGCATCTTGATCCGGCCAAGGCTGTCGCGCTCGGCTTTGCCTTCTTTACCGTAATCTATCGTCTGGAATTTGTTACCACGATAAGGAGCGACGTCGTCGGCATCCTGCCCCGACATCGGGCGATAAACGTCACCTACCCACTCACTCACGTTGCCGGACATGTTATACAGTCCGAATCCGTTCGGGAAGAAGGATTTTACAGGCGCAGTGTAGACGGCGTTGTCATTCAGACCACCGGCGACACCCATGTTATCACCCGCACCGCGTTTGAAGTTGGCCATGAAAGTACCTTGCCAGCTTCCGTGACGCGTGTCGCGGAGACCATTGACGTTATTGCTCCAGGAATAAACTTGTTTGTTGGCGATAAGCTCTTCACCGTGCTGACCGTCCTTCTTGGCAGGCAGCGGGTTCTGGTTGATATAACCCAGAGCGGCGTATTCCCACTCCGCTTCCGTCGGGAGCCGGTAGTTAGGGAGGAGGATACCGTCTTCGAACTGAACCTGGGTACGCGGCGTACCGTTGGGGTTCTTCAACGGATTGCTCTTCGAACGCGCCTTCTTGTCGGGGGTAGCCTGGAACTCACCCATCAGGTAAGCCTTCGTGTTGAAGTTCTCCTGGCCAAGACCCTGCAGGTTCTTGACGGCATTCTGGTTGATATAGCCGCGATCCATCAGCAGCTTCTCATTCACCCGGTCACTGCGCCACAGACAGAAGTCGTGGGCTTGTCTCCAGGTCACACCTACTACGGGGTAGTAGTTGTAAGAAGGGTGGCGGAAATAATATTCGACCATCGGCTCGTTGTAGGCCAGTTCACTGCGCCAGCACAGCGTGTCGGGCAGGGCTGCCTCACGGACGGCTTTGTACTCGTCAGCGTCGAAAACCAGGTTCACCCAGTACAGATACTCACGATAGTGAATATTTGCAACTTCGGTCTGGTCAATGTAGAAAGAGTTGACAGTCACCCTTCTAGGTACGTTATTCCAATCCCTCATCACGTCTTCTTGGGTAGCGCCCATCGTGAAGGTGCCCCCCTGGACGAAGACCAGCCCGGGACCGGTGCGCTGCTCTTTTTCTTTGGAAACCTGGAATCCGCCCATCTTCGAGTCGTTGTAGTTCCAACCGGTGGCGGTGGACTGCTCGGGCTTTTTCTTGCATGACACGGCAAGATAGGATACGGAAATTGCCAGGATCGCTAGGTTTTTCAGATTCATAATTTGACGCTTTTTTAAATACAGAACTCGCGTAAAGAGAAAAAACGCTGCCTTGAGGGTAATTATTGTATAAAAATACGTGCCGAATTTATTCACAGTTGCCCCCTGCCGCGACAAAATCCGGCCCGGCGGAGCGGAAACTTTGTTATTTATCGCTACACGCGCCGTGAAGGCGGCTTTCGGCACAATATTTTCAATCCCCCGCCGTTGGAAGAAAGTTGCAATGGACGTGCCGCACCGGGTTTTGGAACCGCCTTTCCCGTTTCTGGATCATCCGCCGCAATATATTAAAAATCACTAACTTAGCAGCCTATATCGCAAATCTACATTTCTGAGCGCACTTTTGGACAACCGAGACCTTTAAAAAACCCCGGAAAACCGGGAAACCCGGGCGTCGAAATTTGCGTGTATGTAAAAAAAGAAAATTAAACAGCTCATGAAAAGATTTTACCAGGGATTAGCTGCTTTATTAATGTTAGTTGTTGTGGGTCAGGAGGGTGCATTGGCGCAGAACACCGCCAACAAGCTCAACGTGACCACGACCGCAGTACCTTTCCTACGGATCTCCCCAGACGCCCGCGCAGGCGGGATGGGCGACCTTGGCGTCGCCACCTCACCGGATGCCGCCTCTTCCTTTTACAACCAGGCCAAGATCCCCTTCGCAAAGAAGGACCTGGCGTTGGGTTTGACCTATACTCCCTGGTTGAAAGACCTGGGACTCAACGATGTATACCTCCTTGGCTTCTCCGGCTACAAGAAATTGGATGAGTTTTCGGCCATCTCGGCCTCCATCCGCTATTTCAGCCTGGGGAATATCCAATTCACGGACTTTAACGGCAACGAGCTGGGCAGCGGCCATCCCCGCGAATTCAGTTTCGACGCGGGATACTCCCGTAAATTGAGCAATAACCTGAGCATCGCGCTGGCAGGTAGGTACATCTACTCCAACCTGGCTTCGGGTTACGCGGCCAGCGGGTCGACCTACCAACCCGGCAAGACCTTTGCCGCCGATATCTCCCTGTTCTACCATGGGGTGACGGACGACAAGGGCGGCTGGAACTTCGGCCTGGCGCTGACCAACCTCGGCGGTAAGGTCGGCTATACCAACTCGGCCGTGGAAAAGGACTTCATCCCTGCCGATCTGGGACTGGGTGCAAGCTATACCGCGGTCTTTAACGAGGACAACAAGCTGATGGTCGGCCTGGATATCCACAAACTGCTGGTTCCGGTGCCCCCTTCGTCCACCGGCAACGACTCGATTGACAATATCAATCTGGCGAACTATCATAATAAATCCCTTACGGGCAGCTGGTTCAGCAGCTTTGGTGGGGAGAACCAGTTCAAGAGTCTGCAATTCTCGCTGGGGGCGGAGTATGCATATCAAGATCAGTTCTTCTTCCGGGCAGGATATTACTATGAGGACCCGACTAAGGGCGATCGAAAGTACTTCAGCGTAGGCGTGGGCCTCAAGTACAATGTCATGGGGCTTAACTTCTCCTACCTCGTTCCCTCGGGCAGCGGCACCAACCGCAACCCGCTGTCGAATACCCTGCGCTTCGGCCTGACCTTCGACATCGACACGAAAGACAACGGTAATAATAATACAAGCACGCAGAGTTCAACCAACTAACTTTCATTATATATCTTTGAGGGGTCCCGGCGCAGCCGGGACCTTTTTTTATGAGTATACGTATTGGATTCGGCATAGATTTTCACCAGTTAGCGGAAGGCCGCGCCTTCTGGCTTGGCGGCCGGGCCGACCGGAGGAAGGCCGGCCGAAGGCCAATCATTGTTCCGATCC